>Ga0265797_10000067_pt1 | contig 227277 bp, 212 predicted proteins | sample P2T30metagenome_FD_192433 | JGI IMG/M metagenome (GOLD analysis project Ga0265797, IMG submission 192433) | Plant litter microbial communities from East Loma Ridge, Irvine, California - P2 T30 | ecosystem: Environmental > Terrestrial > Plant litter > Unclassified | place: USA: California...
TCGTGATGACTATCCGCAACCGCCTTACCTGGCTTTTTATGAGCATAGTAGCCGTGCTGTTGCTTGCTGTGCTAGCGGTTGTTTTCGTGCTGCAGTTTAACTCCTCGCAGCGAGAATTCCAACAGCGGCTGCGCGAGCGGGCCCAGGTAACTAGCTATATCTACCTCGAAAAGGATGAAATGCGGGCCAGCGCCTTCCGCGATTTTGAAAAGAAGTACCTGCAAGCGCTCAGCAACGAGATTTTGCAGGTGTATGATGCCAACGGGCGGGTGCGCTTCGTGGCTGAAGATGAGCGCATTCGCCTTTCCGATGCCGTGCTCGCGCGCATTGTGCTTAGCAAGGAGGCCTATTTCAGGCTGGGCACGCGGCAGGCGGTGGGTATTTTTTACCGCGACAACCAAGGCGACTACGTAATTATAGCGGCCGCCGAAAACGTGTACGGCCACCGCCGGCTGCAAAGCCTGGCCACCATTATGGGCGTCATCTTCGTGGTGAGCCTGCTCGTGATATATGCGGCCGGGCGGTTTTTTGCCGGGCGGGCGCTAGCCCCCATTGCGGCCCTCAACGACCAGGTAGACCGTATTACGGCCCAGGACCTGCACCAGCGCGTAGCCGGAAGCTTTCTGCGCGCCAGCGAGCGCGACGACCTCACGCGCCTGGCCCGCACTTTTAACCGGCTGCTCGGGCGCCTCGAAGCCAGCTTTGAGGGCCAGCGCACCTTTGTGCGCAACGCCTCGCACGAGCTGCGCACGCCGCTCACCGCCAGCATTGGCGAGCTCCAGGTGCTGCTAGCCCGCGAGCGCTCGGCCGAGGCCTACCGCGAGGGCGCCGCCTCGGTACTAGGTGAGCTGCAACAGCTTAAAGCGCTGATTAATAATTTGCTGGATTTGGCGCAGGCCGAGAGCAGCGTGTCGCTCACCGAGGAGGTGCGCCTCGACGAGCTGCTGTGGGAGGTGCGCGAAGACGTGGCCCCGGCCCAGCGCGCGCGGGTGCAGGTAGACCTGGGCAATCTGGCCGAACTACCCGCCGACCCGGCCGCCTTCGTTATTATGGGCCACCGCGCGCTGCTGGCGCGGGCCCTGGGCAACCTCGTGGATAATGCCCTCAAATACTCGGCCCCCGACCAAAAGGTGCTGTTGAGCTTGCGCTGCCAGGCTAGCGGCGGCTGCCTGGTGCGCGTGGTCGATGCGGGCGTGGGCATCGCCCCCGACGAGCTGGCGCAGGTATTTCAGCCGTTTTTTCGGTCGGCAGCGGTGCGCGGGGTGGTGGGGCACGGCGTGGGGCTGCCGCTGGCCCAGCGCATTGCGGCCTTGCACGGCGCTACGCTCACGCTGCGCCCGGCGCCCGGCCAGGGCACGGTGGCTGAACTGGTATTCGGGGGAGAAAAATGAAAAAAAAGGGTGGAGTAGCCAAAATATTCATCTTTCTAATGCCGCTCTAATGCGCCTCTAATAGCAGCCTAATGTGGGCGGGGGACCTTTGAAAGGTCTTACAACTGCGGTTGCCGGCCGCCGCCTGATAAGCGGTTGCCCGGCCCCGCTCACTTAGCTGCTTCAAAAATGTTGGTTACTTTCTGGGCTCCGCTGCTAACGCGGCCAGCATCGGCGAATGGGGGGCTAGCCCCCCGCCTGCGGCCCATTCTGGCTAGGGCCGTGCTGGCTCGCCCCGGCCGCTTGCTGCGCTATGTGGGGGTGCTGGCTGGGCTAAGCCTGGGGCTAGCCCCGGCTGCCCACGCTCAAACTGCCCCCGGTGCCTTGTCGCTACCCGTCGATACCGTGCGCCTCACGCTGCCCGATGCCGAGCAGCGCTTCGTGCAAAACAACTTGCAGGTGCTGGCCCAGCGCTACAACATCACGGCGGCGCAGGCGCTGGCCGTGCAGGCGCGCCTCATCGACAACCCGACCATCTCGCTGGACCAGAATGTGCTGCAACAGGCCATTCACAAGCCCTCGGCGGTGGGCAACAACCCTGACCTGAATCGCAACCAGGTAGCCATTCAGGTGCAGCAGCTGTTTGCGCTGGCCGGCCGGCGCAAGGCCGCTGGCCGGGTGCAGCAGCAGGCCGCCGTGGTCGAAACCTACAACCTGGAAGACCTTGTGCGTAACCTGCGCTTCCAGCTGCGCACTACGTTCTACGACATCTACTTCCGCCAGCAAACGCTGCGCGTGTACGACAACGAGATTCCGCAGCTGCGCCGCACCGTGGACCTGTACCAGGGCCAGTTCGACAAGGGTAATATTGCCCTTAAGGAAGTTATTCGCCTGAAAGCCTTCTTGTTCACGCTGGAAAGCGAGCGGCTCGGCCTCGTCACCGACCAAGCCAATTCGCAGGCCGACTTGCACGTGCTGCTGCGCGATTCTACGCGCTCAGCTTACCTGCCCGTGGTAGATGGCAAGCGCGTGCGCGCCCTCTCACTAGCCCCGTACCCCGAGCAGCAGCTCACCGACACGGCCCTCGTGCGCCGCGCCGACCTGCTGAGCCGCCGCGCCGAGGTGCAGCGCCAGCAGTTCAACCTACGCCTGCAACGCGCCGTGGCTAGCCCCGACCTCGCCGTGGGCTACAGCTACGACCGGCTAGGGTCGTATTTCGATAACTACAACTCGATAACGCTGGGCGTGGCGGTGCCCATCTTCAACCGCAACCAGGGCAACATCGCGGCCGCGAAGGCCCAGATTGGCAATGCCCAGGCGCAGGCCCAGGAGCAGCAGCTGGTGGTGCGCCGCGACGTGCACGAGGCCTACCAGGTGGCCCTGCGTCAGGATGAGCTCTACCAGCACACCAGCCGCGATACCACGCCCTTCTCGCGCCTCATAGACAACATTGAGCAGGGCTACACCAAGCGCCTCATCAGCATTGTGGAGTATCTCGATTTTTACGAGGCTTACAAGAATAACGTCATTCAGATAAACACCTTGCGGGCCAATCGGATGCGCGCTTTCGAAGGCATCAACCTGGCCACCGGCCGCACCTTTTTCCGCGCCGAGTAACTCTCTTTTCCGACTTGCCTGGCTAGGGTGCCGCCTGCGGGCCAGCTCTTGCCGCTACCTCTTCTTATATGAATCGCGCTGCTTATTTTCTGCTCCTCACCCTGGGCCTGGGGGCCTGCTCCAAGGCGGAAACCACGACCACGGAGGCCACCGAAACGCCCAAGAAATTCTCGCTTTCCGACCAAACCCTGAAGGAGCTGGCCTTCGACACCGTGAGCCTAGAGCCGGTGCGGAGCGAGCAATCGTTTTCCGGCCAGGTGACCACCAACGGCGATAAAACGGCCAACGTGGTGCCCCTGGTGGGCGGCGTGGTCGAAGACCTGAAAGTGGAGCTCGGCGACCACGTGACCAAGGGCCAGGTGCTGGCCATTATCCGCTCGGGCGAAATCGCCGACGTGCAAAACCAGAACAGCAACGCCGGCACCGACCTCGCCATCGCCCGCAAAAACCTGAGCGTAGCCGAAGACCAGTTCAAGGCGGGCCTGGCCGCCGAGCGCGACGTGGTGCTAGCCCGCGAGGAGCTGCGCAAGGCCCAGAGTAACCTGGGCAAAACCAACAAGCAGCTCGGCATCTACGGCGTGTCGAAAGATGGCCACTACACCATCAAAGCGCCAATTTCGGGCTTCATTACGGAGAAAAACGTGACGGAGAACATGCAGTACACTACGTCGAGCGCGGGCAATTTTTTCACCATCGCCGACCTCGACCAGGTATGGGTGCTGGCCAATGTGTTTGAGGCCGACATCGCCAACGTGAAGCTGGGCTACCAGGCCGACATTACCACGCTCTCGTACCCCGACAAGCACTTTCACGGCGTAGTCGACAAGGTTTTCAACGTGCTCGACCCCGACAGTAAGGCCCTCAAAGTCCGCATTCGCCTCACCAACCCCGGCTACCTGCTCAAGCCCGAGATGTACGCCCAGGTGCACATCCTCAACACCGAGAAAAATCAGGAGCTAGCCGTGCCGGCCAATTCGGTCATTTTTGACAAAGACCAGCATTTCGTGCTCGTGTACAAGAGCCGCACCGAGGTCGATACCCGCCCCGTGACCGTGCTCAAAACCGTGAGCGACGTGAGCTACGTGAGCGGCTCGGGCCTGAAGGCCGGCGACGTTATCGTGACCAAAAACCAGCTGCTCGTGTACGACGAGCTGAACGATTAATTCATAGCTCATTACGTAGCCACCGTGAATAAATTCATCCAGGGCATTATTGCCTTTTCCCTGAAAAACCGGGGCTTTGTTTTCCTGCTTACCCTAGCGGCGATTATCGCCGGGGTGGTGAGCTACCGGAACACGCCCATCGAGGCGTTTCCGGACGTGACGAACACCGAAATCACCATCATCACGCAGTGGCCCGGCCGCTCGGCCGAGGAGATTGAGAAGTTCGTGACCGCGCCCATCGAAATCGCGCTTAACCCCGTGCAGAAGAAAACCAGCGTGCGCTCGACCACGCTCTTCGGCTTGTCGGTAGTGAAAGTGATTTTCGACGACGGCGTGGACGATGCCTACGCCCGAGTGCAGGTCAACAACCTGCTCAGCGGGGCCGACCTGCCCGACGGCGCCAACCCCGAAGTGCAGCCGCCCTACGGCCCCACCGGCGAGATTTACCGCTACACCATCGCCAGCAAAACCAAATCGACCCGCGAGTTGAAGACCATTCAGGACTGGGTAATCGAGCGCAACCTGAAGGCCGTGCCCGGCGTGGCCGACGTGAACAGCTTCGGCGGCGAGGTGAAGAGCTACGAGATATCGGTGGACCCCAGCAAGTTGCAGGACTTCGGCCTCACGCCGCTCGACCTGTACACTGCCGTGCAGCGCTCCAACATCAACGTGGGCGGCGACGTGATAAACGAGGGCCAGCAGAACTACGTGGTGCGCGGCATTGGCCTGCTCAACAACATTTCGGATATCAATAACACGGTCGTGAAGAACGTAAACGGCGCGCCCATCCTGGTGAAGGACGTGGCGCAGGTGGCCGAGTCGGCCCTGCCGCGCCTGGGCCGCGTGGGCCGGGGCCTGAACGACGACATGGTGGAGGGCATCGTGGTGATGCGCAAGGGCGAAAACCCCTCGGAAGTCATCAAGCTGCTGCAAGCCAAAGTAGAGCTGCTGAACGACAAGATTCTGCCGCCCGACGTGAAAATCAGCACGTTCTACGACCGCCAGCAGCTTATCGACTTTTCGACCGAAACGGTAATTCACAACCTCACCGAAGGTATGATTTTCGTGACGGTAATCGTGTTCCTGTTCATGGCCGACTGGCGCACGACGCTGATTGTGAGTATCATTATTCCGCTGGCCCTGCTCTTCGCCTTCATCTGCCTGCGGCTGAAGGGCATGAGCGCCAACTTACTCAGCATGGGTGCCATCGACTTTGGTATCATCATCGACGGCGCCGTGGTGATGGTGGAAGGGCTCTTTGTGGCCCTCGACCACAAGGCCCACGAAGTGGGTATGGAGCGCTTCAACAAGCTCGCCAAGCTGGGCCTCATCAAGAAAACCGGCCGCGACATGGGCAAGTCGATTTTCTTTGCCAAGGCTATCATCATCACGGCTTTGCTGCCGATTTTCTCCTTCGAAAAAGTAGAAGGCAAGGTGTTCTCGCCGCTGGCCTGGACGCTGGGCTTCGCCCTGCTGGGTGCCTTGATTTTCACGCTGACTTTGGTGCCGGTACTGGCTAGCATCCTGTTGCGCAAAAACGTGCGCGAGAAGGATAACTTCCTGCTGCGGGCCATCAATAAGGGCGCGAAGAACGTGTTTGACTTCACCTACGCCCGCAAAACGGCCAGCCTCATTTTTGCCGCGCTACTCGTGGCGGGTGGCGTGGAGCTGTACCAGTTTCTGGGTACCGAGTTCCTGCCCGAGCTGAATGAAGGCTCGATTTACGTGCGGGCGCAGCTGCCGCTTAGCATTTCGCTCGATGCGTCGAACAAACTCTGTAATGAGATGCGGCGCGTGTTCGTGAGCTTCCCCGAGGTGAGCGACGTAGTGAGCCAGACTGGCCGCCCTAACGACGGCACCGACCCTACGGGCTTCTACAACAACGAGTTCCTCGTCCAAATCAAGCATACCGACGAGGTGCAGAAGAACATGAAAAAGAAAGCCTACCGCGAGGACCTCATCGCGCGGATGAAGGAAAAGCTGAACCGCTTTCCGGGCGTTGATTTCAACTTCTCGCAGCCCATTACCGATAACGTGGAGGAGGCCGCCTCGGGCGTGAAAGGCTCCATCGCCGTCAAAATCTACGGTACTGACCTCAAGCTGATGGAGGGCAAGGCCCGCCAGGTGTACGAGATATTGCAAAAGGTCGATGGCATCGACGACCTGGGTTTGCTGCGCAACATCGGCCAGCCCGAGCTGCACGCCGACCTCGACGAGCGCCGCATGGCCAGCTACGGCGTGAGTAAAAGCGATGCCAACGCCGTGCTCGAAATGGCGGTGGGCGGCAAGCAGGCCAGCCAGATGTACGAGGGCGAGCGCAAATTCCCCATCCGGGTGCGCTACGAGTCGCAGTTCCGCGAGAGCCCGACCGAAATCGCGGCCCTCATGGTGCCCACGCAGAGCGGCAAAACGGTGCCTTTGAACGAGATAGCCGACGTGAAGCAGGTAACCGGCCCCAGCCTCATCTACCGCGACGACAACACCCGCTTCTCGGCCGTGAAGTTCTCGGTGCGGGGCCGCGACCTCGGCTCGGCCATCGCCGAGGCGCAGGAAAAGGTGAACAAAGCGGTGCAGCTACCCAAAGGCTACTCCATGAAGTGGACCGGCGACTTCGAGAACCAGCGCCGGGCCAGCCAACGCCTGGCCCAGGTGGTGCCGATTTCGCTGGCGCTCATCTTCTTCATCCTGTTCATCCTCTTCGGCAACCTTAAGGATGCCGGCCTCGTGCTGCTCAACGTGCCGTTTGCCCTCATTGGTGGCATTGCCATGCTGCTCCTCACGCACACCAACTTCTCGATTTCGGCTGGTATCGGCTTCATCGCGCTGTTTGGTATCTGTATTCAGAACGGCGTGATTCTCATTAGCGTGTTCAAGCAGAACATGTTAGCTAAGATGAGCCTCGACCGCAGCCTGGCCGAGGGCGTGGCCTCCCGGGTGCGCCCGGTGGTGATGACGGCTCTCATGGCCATCATCGGCCTCATGCCGGCGGCGCTCAGCACGGGCATCGGCTCGGAAACGTCCAAGCCGCTGGCCATCGTGGTTATCGGCGGCCTGCTCACGGGCACGGTACTAACGCTGTTCATCTTCCCGCTGATTTTCGAGCGCACTTACCGCGCCGAGCACACGCACTACGCCGACGACCTGCCCGCCAACCGGGCAACCGCGCACGCCTAACGGCGCTTGCATCCAGGCTTAACAAACGCAAAAGGCCTACCCACATTGCTGGGTAGGCCTTTTCGTTTTCAGGCAGCTAAGACCCTGTTAGCTCAAAAATAAATTGCGGCCAGCCGACGATTTTTCAAGGCCACTGGCTCAAGTAAGAAAGCGGCTCTCCGTCAGAAAATAGGCGGGGCGATTGCTGGAGGCTATTTCGGTAAGCCTGCTTGCTGCCACCCGGCCAACCACCTTTTTGAGTGAGCAAATTGGGGAGCTTAGCACGTATTGCCAGTTTATTTTCCTGCGGGGCGCGTGAGTCAACGCGCGGCCCGTGGTCTACTCTATGGCTTCGGTTCTTCATTCGTCAGTTAGCGAGGTGCATGTGGCGGCTGCGCTGCTGGCCTTGGCGGCAGGCACTTACATTCTGGCCACGCCCAAGGGGACGCGGCGGCACCGGTGGGTGGGCTGGGTTTATGTGGGCAGCATGGCCGTACTCTTGCTGACGGCGTTCCGGATTTATTTTCTGTTTGGCCGGTTTGGTATCATTCATTGGGGTGCCGTGGGCAGCGTACTGGCGCTAGCACTCGGCATTGGCGCGGTTGCCCTGCGCCCGGTAGTGCGGGCGTGGCTACGCTGGCACTACCTGGGTATGGGCGCCTCCGTAACGGGGCTCTACGCGGCGTTTGTTATTGAAAGCACGTACCGGGTTTTCCCTCCGGCTTATTTCTGGTGGATTACGCTGGGGCTGGCCACCGTCATATTTGGGGCGGGTGGCCTGCTGCTACGCCGGCACTACCCAACGTGGCTAGCCCCGGCCGCTGGCTTATAGCGGTTGCGCTCGTAAAAAGCCCTTGATAACCTGCTGCCACTGGCGCGGATGCTTGCGCCAGTAGGGCTCGTGGCCCGAGCCCGCGAAATCAACCCGCTGCTTGGGGCCAGCCAGGTGAGCAAAGATGGTATCAGTTTCGGCGCGGGTTACGCGTGGGTCGGCGGTGCCCCACAGCAGCAGGGTGGGGGTGCTGACGCGCCGGGCATACTCGCCCGCGTTCAGGCCGAAAGCCCAGTAGCCATTCTCCACGCTGCCCCACCACACCAGCAGGTTGGCCAGCGGAAAGGGCGGTAGCTGCATGGAGACGAACCGGTTTTGGGCGGTCTGGAGCATGCTGCCGTAGGGGCATTCTACGATGCTGGCGGTGGGCCGCAAGCCCAATTCACCTTCGGCCCGTAGGATGGCTACCGCGCCCATGCTCACGCCATAGAGCACCACGGGCGCGTCCGGCTGCCGCGCTTGTGCCCAGCGAAAAGCCGCCACCACATCGTCAGCTTCGCGGTAGCCGATGGTAGTTTGATAGCCCTCCGAAGCCCCATTGCCACTAAAATCGAGCAGCAGCACCGCATACCCAAGCTGCCGAAAATAGGCCGCCTCTGGCCGCAGACGTGACTTGTCGCTGGTGTAGCCGTGGCAGAGAATGACGATGCCCCGCGCCTGCGGCACCGCGCTGTACCAAGCGGCCAGCCGGCCATTGGGGCTGGCCAGCGTCATATCTTCATAGGGAAAAGCCGGCGGTGCCAGGTTAACTGGCTTCGGGTTTTGCAGCCCGGTGAGCATAACCTTGATTTTCGCCGCTGGGGGCAGCTTCTCGGGGTTGCGGGTGCGCGGCCCGGTATCGGTGGTGAAGTGCGTGAAGCGCCAGGCATGCAGCGCCACCACCACATTGAGCAGGCCAAAAGCCAGGGCCAGTCCCCACAAAACCCGCCGTAGCATCAGGGCCGCTGGCGGCGCGGGCCACGATTAGCAGGTGAAAAAGCGGAAGCCGGGCGTGCTGCGGCCGGGCGCGTGGGCACCGGGCGCGGGTGGCGCTCGCCCGCGCCGGCCAGCCCGCGCAGGGCGGCTATTTCCTCGGTGGTGAGGTCGCGCCACTCGCCAGGGGCCAGCCCAGCCAGCGACAAGTCGCCCAGCGCCTGGCGCACCAGCCGCAGGCAGGGCAGGCCCACGGCGGCGCACATTTTGCGCACCTGCCGGTTCATGCCCTGCGAGATGGTGAGGGCCAGCCAGCTCGTGGGGATGCTGGCGCGGTAGCGGATGGGCGGGTTGCGCGGCCAGAGGTCGGCCGTGGCATCATCGGGCAAAGCCACTATTTCAGCGGGCAGCGTGAAGCCTTCTTTTATCTGCACGCCCTCGCGCAGTTGTTGCAGCGCGGCCTCGGTGGGGTAGCCTTCTACCTGCGCCCAGTAGGTTTTGGGTACCTTGTAGCGCGGGTCGCTGAGGCGGTGCTGGAGCTGCTTATCATCGGTGAGCAGCAGTAGGCCCTCGCTGTCGAAGTCGAGCCGGCCCACGGGGTACACGTTGGGCACCGCCACAAAGTCCTTGAGCGTGGCCCGGCCGTGCTCGTCGGTAAATTGGGTGAGGACTTCGAACGGTTTGTTGAGGAGAATATAACGCATGTTTCAATTAGCAGTTAACAGTGAGCAATTAGCAATGAGCAGTCGGCGCTTCGACAATGACGCAGCGTTTGGTCATTGCTAATTGCTCACTATTAACTGCTAATTGAAATTAAACGCCGCCCTGGTACTTGCGCGTAGCCCATTCGGCCGCCAGCAAGGCCACTAGCGCGAAGAACAGCCACTTCAGGTTTACCAAGTCTTTCAGGTCTTCCTCGCTACTTAGCACCGGCTTAAAATTTTTAGCCGCAATGTCCTGGGCCAGCTTATCCAACTGGGCGGGGTAGTAGAGGCGGCCGCCGCTACGGCGGCTGAGCTGGGCCAGCAGGCGGTGGTCGGCCTTCGATTCCTGGGCTTCGAGTGGTTGGTTTTGGACGAGTAGCTCGCCGCTGGCCTGCTGGCCCTGGCCGCCGAGCGTGGCGCGGGCCTGGTAGCGGTAGAGGCCGGCCGGCAGCGGCCCCAGGTGCAGCGGCGAGCCATCGGGTGCATTCGCGAAGGAGAAGGTGCGCGCCTTGCGCGCCGAGTCGGTGAGCGTGAGGGTGATTTTCTGGTCGTAAATCCGCTCAAAAACTGCGTTGTACGTTTCCACGCCCAGCGTCACATCATCCTGGGTGCCAAAGACATCCTGGGTCGGGTACACGTCGAGGCGCTTTTTATTGGCATTCTGGGTCAGTAGCTGGAGTGTGCGGCCGATGAGGCGGTCGTAGGCCTCGGGGTGGTTGTCGTGGGCAATGGCTTCTTCGAGGCGCCACTGCCAGGTGTTTTCGGCCAGCAGCGTGGCGGCGCGCGGGTTAGTGCCCGTGTTGCCAAATACCAGCAGCGGCTTCTGCGTGGGCAGCCGGCCCACCTGCTGCCACAGCGCGGCCTCGGCCCCGCTACCCAGCCGCAGCTCGCCAAACGGCACCGCTACCGGCGGGTACTGCCCAAAGCGCCGGCGGCTGTCCTCATCCAGCGGCAGGCGCGCAAAGGCAGGGTTGGGCAGCGGCGCTACCTCGTCGGTTTGCGCGCCGCGGGGCTGCACGTTCAGGCCCGCATTCAGTTGGTTGTAGGCGTTGTAGTCCGACTGGGCTCCCAGCACGTAGAGCACGGGCACCTTGGCAGCGCGCACCCGCGCCAGCAGTTCCTGCCCCAGGCTGCCCCGGGCGGGCAGCTGGTGCAGCACGGCCACGTCGAAGGTGGCGCTCGCTGGCAGCGGGGCGCCCACGCCAGCCACGGCCAGGGTCAGGTCGAAGTTATTATTAGCCAGAATGGCGGCCCGCAGCGCCTTAAGGTCGGGGTGGGGGGCGGCGCCGGCCAGCAGCACGCGCAGCTTGCCCTTCACCACTTCGATAAAGGCCGTGCGGGTATTATTGAGCGCCGTAAACTCGCCGGCCTGGGGCAGCACGCGCACCTCGTAGCGGTGCTTGCCCGGCGCGGGCGCGGTGAGCTGAAACGTAGTTTTGACGCGCTGGCGGCCGGGGGGCAGCGCCATGCGGCGGCTTTCCAGCGTGCGGCCGGCTTCGCGCACTTCCACGGTGGCGGTGCCGCCGGCGTAGCCTTCGTAGCCCAGCTCGGCCTCCAGGGGAAATTTATTGCCGCTAAACGCCACGCGGTTGTACACCAAATCAGTGAGGCGCAGGTCTTTTTTGGCCACGCTGTCGCCCAGCGCCACGCTGAAAATCGGGAAGCTGAATTCTGAAAACTGGGGCTCCTGGCCTTGGTTTACCAAGCCATCGCTCACCAGTACCACGCCGGCCAGGTTGCGCTCGGCGTTGGCCTCGCGGCTGTCGCTGAGCAGCTTGTTGAGGTCGGTGCGGGTGGCCTCGAAGCGTAGCGAATCGGGCGCCGTGGTGGCTTTGGTGAGCGTGCGGGTTTCGACCCGAAAGCCTTTTTCTTGCAGCGCGCTGGCTAGCCGCGGCAGGCCCGCTGTGAGCTGGCTAAGGGTCGGGGCTGGCGTAAACAAGCTTACCGACTGCGAGTTATCAACGGCCAGCACCACGGTGGGCGCCTCAGTGCGCGTGGTGGTCGTTTTGACAAACGGTGACAGCAGCAAAAAGCACAGGAAGCTGACGACTACGAAGCGCAGCCCCGCCAGCGCATAGTTGACGGCCCGGCTCCACGGCGCCTGGGCCGAGTAGAGCAGCGCCGCGTAGCCCGCGCCCACGGCCAGGCACAGTAGGATAAACCAGGGAGAATAGGCAGTAGAAAGCAAGAGCAGAAACGCGCGACTAAGGCCGCGCGGGGCAATTAACGAAGAAAGCCGCCTACCTCACCGGCTAACGACCGTAACCAGCTCGGGGCTGTTAAAGATACTGGCCGGCGAGATGACGGGCTCCGATAACGGCAGGTGGTCGCCGTAGCGTTCCCGCAGCTTGGCCTGCACGGCCGGCGGGCTAAGGTTGAAATCGCGCAGCTGCTGCAACTGGCCGAGCTGCCGGTGCAGGCCCCGGTCGTACACTTTCCAGATAAGCTCGGAGCAGTAAATCTGGCGGTCCGACCAGTTGAACGCCAGGTCGTAGTCGTGCCCCAGCATTGGCTGGCCAGCCGCCCGCAAGCGGGCCAGGCTGCTGGGCGTCAGGGCGGTGGCCGCATCGTGCAGCCGCTTCACCACAAAGTGGCCGCCCTGGCCCCGTGCCACCCAGCGGGCCAGCGGCGTCAGCTTCACGGGCTGCACGGCTTCGAAAACCTGCCACTCGCCATTGGCTTTGTACAGCAGCCCGCAGTGGCTGTAGGGCGAGTGCGTAGCCAGCTGAATTGCTTGGCTTTGAGCTGATTGGGAGGTGTGAAAAATCAGGTCGCCTTCGTGAAGGGTAGGAACTAGTGGGGTGACGGCCGCAGTAGCCTGGCGTTGGGCCTGCCAGCGTTCTATCTTAGAAGTGAGGCGGGGGTAGACTACCATAGCGCCAGCCACTGCGGGCAGAAGGAAAAGCAACGTCCAATATTTCATCTTTTCAACTATTCTTTTGCAGCTCCAAACTAAAAGAGATTTGCGGTATCAACCTTAATGCTAGCAAGCAGTTCGTGCTAGGCGAATCGAATAAAAAATAATGAGATTAAATGAAGAAATTAAAGCTGAAATACAAAAATTTGTTTATTTCTTCTTTAAAGGTACGATGGCTTTTGACCAACTACTAGCAAAAGATATTGACTATCTGGAATTAGTGTTGGCCGACCGGCAAATATCTTATAATTGCTTTGAGATTTTTGCGGCTGCACCTCGTGATTGTTTAGAAGCTATCGATTGCCCGGTAGCAGAGCGTGTGGTAGCCAGCTATTTAGTTGACCTGCATAGAGGAAACCCAGCAATGGCTTTTGCAAAAGCTCAAGCAAGTTTCACCACCACGAATAATGTCCTCTTTTGGAATGAGTTTCTAAAATTAGCAAAGTGTTTTTGCTACAATAGCTTTCCCGTTCCAATCAAGGAGAATTATATGGTATGGATGACCGGGGTGGACGCGGTGCCAGCTTTCGCAGTTTGGACCAACGTGCTGGAATTAGACAAAAATCAATGCCCACTCAATGCAGATTACGCATTGCAGCGGGCAAATGAGCGGCTATTAGTATGGGATGGTTTGCCGGCAAATCCCCGGTTTGCTGAATGGGAGGTAGAGCAGGAAATCTATTAATGCCAAACTTCCTGCTCACCCAACCGCTCCCTCCTACGTCAGCATGCCGCCATCTACTTGCAGCACTTGGCCGGTGATGTAGGCCGAATCATCCGAGGCTAGGAAAGCCGTAGCCTTGGCTACATCCTCGGGCGAACCGCCGCGCTTAAGCGGGATGGCCTTGCGCCACTCATCGACCTGCTTGGGGTCGAGGGCGTCGGTCATTTCGGTTTCGATGAAGCCGGGGGCAATAGCGTTGCAGCGGATGTTGCGCGAGCCCAGCTCCAGTGCCACCGACTTGGTGAAGCCGATGATGCCGGCCTTGCTGGCGGCGTAGTTGGCCTGGCCGGCGTTGCCTTTGATGCCCACTACCGAGGTCATGTTGATGATGGAGCCGGTTTTGGCGCGCATCATGGGCTTGGTGGCGGCTTTGGTGAGGTTGAATACCGATTTGAGATTCACGTTCAGGACATTGTCCCACTGGGCCTCGCTCATGCGCATGAGCAGGCCATCCTGCGTAATGCCGGCGTTGTTGACCAGGATATCCAGCTTGCCAAACTCGGCTACTACGTCGTCTACCAGCTTTTCGGCCTGGGCAAAGTCCGAGGCGTCGGAGCGGTAGCCCTTCACCTTGCTGCCGTGGGCGGCTAGCTCGGCTTCGAGCGCCTGCCCTTTTTCAACGGATGAGAGGTAAGTAAACGCTACCTGTGCGCCCTGCTGCGCAAACAGCGTGGCAATAGCGCGGCCAATTCCTTTGGATGCCCCGGTGACGAGGGCTACTTTTCCAGCGAGAGTCTGATTCATGCCGCGAAGGTAGCGGGTGGAAAAAAGAACGTCATGCTGAACGAAGTGAAGCACCTCTACCGTGTCGTCTGACGATGCGGTAAAGATGCTTCACTTCGTTCAGCATGAAATTATATAGTGGCTGCTTACAGCTCCGACAGCGGCTCGTGGGCCAGGTGCTCCAAGCCCTGCGGGCCGTCCTCTTCCTCGATGCGCTTGGCGGCGCGCACCAGCGACGAGCTGAAGATGAACTCGCGCAGCTCGGGCACCTCGGCGTTCAGGATGTGCTCCTTGTCGCCGTCCCACAGCTTTTTGCCCTGATGCAGGAAAATAATGTGGTCGCCGATGCCCACCACCGAATTCATATCGTGGGTGATAATGGCGGTAGTGATGTTGTACTCGTGCGTGATTTCGTAAATCAGCTCGTCAATCTTGATGCTTGTAGCGGGGTCGAGGCCCGAGTTGGGCTCGTCGCAGAACAGGTAGGTGCAGTTGGGCGCAATGGCGCGGGCGATACCCACGCGCTTTTTCATACCGCCCGAAATCTCGGACGGCATTTTATTACCCGCATTTTCCAGGCCCACGCGCTTGAGGCAAAACTCTACGCGGTCGCGGCGCTCCTCCAGAGTCATATCGGGCGTCAGCATTTGCAGCGGAAACTCCACGTTTTTGGCCACCGTCATCGAGTCAAACAGGGCCGAGCCCTGGAACAACATCCCGATTTTACGGCGGATTTCCTGCCGGATGTCCACCTTCGAGTTGGTATACACCGTGCCGTCGAAGGTGATGGAACCCAAGTCGGGCTTCATCAAACCCACGATGCACGAGAGCAGTACGCTTTTGCCGGTGCCCGAGCCGCCGAGCAGCAGGTTGCACTTGCCGGTTTCGAGCGTGCAGGAAATGCCTTTGAGCACCTGGTTGCCGTCGAAAGACTTTTCGAGGTTGGATATTTCAATCATATTGTTAGCTAATAGCTTTTGGCTGCTAGCTGTTTACTGAATACAAAGCCATTACCGGAAAGTTTCCTGGGCCGGAGCTAGCCGCCCGAAGCCAGAAGCTAGCCGCTGAAAATTAAAGCAATATGGCGGCTAGCACGTAGTCGGCCAGCAGGATGGCGATGATGGAGTTGGTAACGGCCGAAGTGCTGGCGGCACCTACTTCCAGCGCCCCACCCTCGGTATAGTAACCTTTGAAAGCCGAGATGCCCGACACCAGGAAGGCGAAAACAACGGCCTTAATCAAGGCAAACACGATGTTGTAAGGAATAAAATCGGTGCGGATGCCTTCGATATAGTCCTGCGGGGCCATTACGCCTGAGAGCGTGCCGGCAATGTAGCCACCCAGGATGCTGAGCGCCATTGCCAGGATAACCAGTAACGGAAACATAAGCATGGCGGCCAGAATGCGCGGCAGCACCAAGTAAGACGTGGTATTAATGCCCATTACCTCAAGCGCCGAAATCTGCTCGGTGATGCGCATGGTGCCCAGACCGCCCGCGATGGATGACCCTACTTTGCCGGCCAGCACGATGCTCGTGATGGTGGGGGCCAGCTCCAGAATGGTCATTTCGCGCACCATGTAACCAATGGTGGACTTCGGGATGAGCGGGTTGGTGAGGTTGTAGGCAATCTGGATGCAGGTCACGGCACCGATGAAGGCCGATACAATACCTACAATAAAGATGGAATTGACGCCAATAAGCGTGGCTTCCTCAAAAAAGCGCGTCCACAATACTTTGAGCCGCTCGGCGCGGGCCACCATGTTGTAGAGAAAGAGTACGAATGTGCCAAAAATCTTGAACATAAAGGAGGGAAAGTGGGCGGCTTGGGCCGGCCCGGCTGGCCTCGGCCGGCGGCGGCGGGGCATCTTTGCGCCTCTTACGTATAAACTCAGAAAATAGTGACCTCAACCGCAGAGCTAGTCGTGATAACCGGGGGCAGCCAGGGCATAGGGCGCGCCTTGGTAATGAGTTTCTTAACCGCCGGCTTTGCGGTGGTTACCTGCGCTCGCCGGGCCGAAGATTTAGCCGCGCTGGCCGCCGCGCAGCCCGGCGTGCCCCTCCACACCCTACCCGCCGACCTTAGCGAGCCCGCCGATTGCCAGCGCTTTGCCGATTTTGTGCTGGCCTTGCGGCTGCCGGTAGCCGCGCTCATCAACAATGCCGGCTACTACGTGCCCGGCCGCTTCCAGGACGAGCCCGCCGACGGCTCGCGCCTGCGCGAGATGCTGAGCGTCAACCTGCTGAGTGCCTATGATGTGACGCGCGCACTGCTGCCCACGCTGCTGGCCCAGGGCCGGGGCCACATTTTCACCATCTGCTCCACGGCCAGCATCATGCCGTATCCGAACGGTGGCTCCTACGGTGTGGCCAAATTTGCCCTGCTGGGCTACACCAAAACCCTGCGGGAGGAAGTAAAGGCCCACGGCCTGCGCGTGACGGCCGTGCTGCCCGGCGCCACCCTCACCCGCAGCTGGGACGGCGCTGGCCTGCCGCCCGAGCGCTTTATCGACCCCGCCGACGTGGCCGCTGCTGTGCTGAGCGCGTTTCAGCTCTCGCCTCAGGCCGTGGTGGAGGAGTTGCTCATTCGCCCGCAGCTGGGTGATTTGGTATAGCCCGCGGGTAGTAGCCAGCCCACCGCTGGCCGGACCACTACCCGGCGGCGCCTGCCCAGCGCGTTACTTTGTAGCAGCATTCGCAGTTGCATTTGTCCTTTTTTGCCTGAAACCTATGAATCTGAACGGGAAAGTTGCCATCGTAACGGGCGTGAGTAGCGGCATTGGCCGCGCCACCGCCGAGGCCCTCTTGGCCCGTGGTGCCGCCGTAGCTGGCTGGGGCCGCCACGCCCCCGAGGGCCTGAGCCACGACCGTTTCCAGTTCTTTGAATGCGACGTGCGCGACGAGCACGCCGTGGCCGAAGCCTTCACCAACACTCAGCGCGAGCTAGGCCCCGACATCCACGTGCTGGTAAACAACGCCGGCCTGGGCATCTTCGGTACCATCGACGGGTTTAAGTCGGAAGACTGGCACGCCATGTTCGATACCAACGTCAACGGCCTCTTTTACTGCACCCGCGCCGTGCTGCCGCAGCTGAAAAAGCAGCACGCCGGCCACATCATCAACGTGGCCAGCCTGGCCGCCACTGCGGGCACGGCCAAGCTGGCTGGGTACTGCGCCACCAAGTACGCCGTGCGCGGTTTCTCCGACGCGCTCTTTAAAGAGCTGCGGCCCGATGGCATCAAGGTCACCTGCGTGATGCCTGGTTCGGTCGAAACCAACTTCAACGGCGCCCAGCCCGGCCAGGAGCCCGACCCCCACAAGATGCAGCCCGAAGACATTGCCGCCGCCATCGTCCACGCCCTTGAAGCGCCCGATGCCACAATGGTATCGGAAATTCAGATGCGCCCGGCCAACGTGAAGTCGTAACCTAAGGCTATGTTTTTGCTCCTGTTGGTGCCGTTTGGGCTGGTATGGTTTACCTATCGTAAATGGCAGTTTGCGAGCAGGCCACTGCGTTTTACATGGGCTACTTTTATGGCTTGCTCACTCGCCTGGGCCTTGTTGCTAATCAGTTGGATGACAATGCCACTGTGGTATAAGTCATAGTAGCAGTACTTTGGATATGGTAGAAGTAGAAAATCTCATCAAAACCTACGGTACGCAAAATGCCGTGGACGGCATCAGCTTCCGGGCCGATAAGGGTGAAATAGTGGGCTTTCTCGGGCCAAACGGCGCGGGTAAGAGCACGACCATGAAAATCGCGCTCGGTTACCTGCCGCCCACGGCTGGCACCGTGCGCGTGGCCGGCCACGACGTGCAGCAGGAGCCGCTGGCCGTGCGCCGCCGCGTGGGCTACCTGCCCGAGCACAACCCGCTCTACCTCGACATGTACGTGCACGAGTACCTCGAATTTATTGGCTCCGTGCATGGCCTAAAAGGCCGCGAACTACGCCAGCGCGTGGCCCAGCTGGTGCAGAAAGTGGGCCTCACCCGCGAGCAAAACAAGCAAATCGGTGCCCTCAGCAAGGGCTACCGCCAGCGCGTGGGGTTGGCCCAGGCCCTGGTGCACGACCCCGAGGTGCTCATTCTCGACGAGCCCACCACCGGCCTCGACCCCAACCAAATCGGCGAAATCCGCCAGCTCATCCGCGAGCTGGGTGAAGATAAAACGGTCATTTTTAGCACGCATATTCTGCCCGAAGTCACGGCCTTGTGCTCACGCGTGGTCATCATCAGCCGGGGCAAACTGGTGGCCGACGCGCCCGTGGCCGAGCTAGCCGCCCGCGCCGCCGGCGAAACCGTGCTCCGCGCCGAGTTTGAAGGCGCTGTAGCCACCGCGCCGCTGGCCGCCCTGCCGGGCGTGCGCGGCGTGGAGGCCGCCGGGCCGGGCGTGGTGCTCATTCGCACCGCGCCGGGCACCGACGTGCGCGCCGCCGTCTCGCGCCTGGCCGTGGAGCAAGGCTGGCTGCTGCTGGGCCTGCGCCAGGAGCAGCAAAGCCTGGAAACGGTGTTTGGGGAATTGACGAAGTAAAGCCGTTTGTCATGCTGACGAATGAAGCATCTTATCACGGCTGCCTACGTCAGATTTAGTACACACGAGCGTTGCGAACGTGATAAGATGCTTCGCAAGCTCAGCATGACAGGAGTTAATGCTCACCATCCTACGAAAAGAATTTAACGCCTTCCTCAACTCGCCGGTGGCCTACGTCGTCATCGGCGTGTTTCTGGTGGCGACGGGGCTGTTTGTCTGGGTTTTCCCCGACAGCAGCGTACTTGATTACGGCTACGCCGACCTGCAATCGCTGTTCAACCTGGCGCCGTGGCTGTTTTTACTGCTGATTCCGGCCATTACCATGCGCACATTTGCCGAGGAGAAGAAGGCCGGTACGATGGAGCTGCTGCTCACGCGCCCGCTCACCGATGGGCAGTTGGTAGGGGGTAAGTACCTGGCCTGCCTGCTGCTAGCGTTGCTGGCGTTGATTCCGACACTGCTGTATTATTTCTCCGTCTACAAGCTGGGTTCGCCGGCCGGCAACATCGACTCGGCAGCCACTGTGGGCTCGTACCTGGGGCTGGGGCTGCTGGCGGCGGTATTTGCGGCGCTGGGCGTGCTGGCCTCGGCCCTCACCCGCGACCAGATTATCGCTTTCGTGCTGGCCGTAGTGGCCTGTTTCTTAGTTTATACCGGCTTCGACTCGCTGGCTTCCATCCTCGAAGGCGCGCCGGCCTACTACGTGAGCCAGCTCGGCATTGCGGCGCACTACCGCGACCTGAGCAAGGGGTTGGTTGACTCACGCGACGTGCTCTATTTTCTCACCGTGGTAGCCGTAGCCCTGCTGGGCACGCGGCTGGCCCTCCGCAGCCGCACCTGGTAAGCATGGAAGCGACTACCCCGACCTCCGCCGCCCTGGCCCCGGCCACTTCGCGCAAGCGCCAGGATTTGCTGCGTTTTGCCGCCATCGTCGGCGCGCTGCTACTGCTCAACTTCGTGGCCCAGCGCTTTTTCTTCCGGCTCGATTTGACGGAGGAAAAGCGCTACACCATGTCGCCGGCCACCAAGGCGCTGCTCAGCAACCTGAAGCAGCCCGTCACCATCACGGTGTACCTGACGGGTGATTTTCCGCCCAACTTCCGCCGCCTGGAGCAGGGCGTGCGCGAAACCCTGAACGAAATGCAGGTGTACGGCGGCGGCAACCTAAATTTTATTTTCATCGACCCCAGCTCGGCCGGCACCGAGGAAGGGCGCAATAAATTCTACAGCACGCTCTTTAAGAAGGGATTGAAGCCTACTAACCTGGGCGCCAACGAAAACGGCAAGCGCGTCGAGAAAATCATTTTCCCCTGGGCCGTGGTGCAGGCCGGCGGCCAAACGCGCAACGTGCTGCTGCTGCGCGGCAGCCAGGTGGCCACGCCTGCCGAGCGCCTCAACCAAAGCATTGAGGGCCTGGAGTATGAGCTGGCCAGCGCTATCCGGCAGGTGGCACCGCCCGGCGGGGCCAAGCGCCGGCTGGGGGTTATCACGGGCCACGGCGAGCTGGCTAACCCCGAAATGGCCGATATTCTCACCGTTTGGAGCCAGAACTACGACATATTTCGCGTGGACCTGAACCAGGTGAAGGACCTGCGCGGCAACCTCGACGCCGTGGTGATTGCCAAGCCCACCGGCCCGTACTCGGAGGAGGAGAAATTCCGCCTCGACCAGTTTATCACCCACGGTGGGCGGGCCATGTTTTTCGTGGATGCCCTGCGCGTGGACCTCGATAGCGTGAGCCGCAACGGCGCCGCGCTCGCCACGCCCTACAACCTCAACCTCGACGACCTGCTCTTCCGCTACGGCGTGCGCCTGAACCCGAACCTGCTACTGGACCTCAACAGCGGCCAGATTCCGCTGGTGACGGGCATGACCGGCAGCAAGCCCAAAATCGAGCCGCTGCCCTGGCAGCTCTACCCGCTCATCAACCGCTTTAGCGCCAGCCCCATAACGCGTAACCTGGATGCGGTGTATATGAAATTCGTGGGTAATATCGACACCGTGAAGGCCATGGGTATTCGCAAAACGATGCTCATGAGCACCTCGCGCTACACGCGCCGCCTGCCCGCGCCGGTGCCCATCAACTTCAACGACGCCCGCCTGGAGCCCAACCCTAAGCTCTACCAGAACAGCTACCAGCCCGTCGGCTACCTGCTCGAAGGCACGTTCCGCTCGCTGTTTGCCAACCGCGCCGCGCCGGGCACCACCACTTACCAGCCCGACCAGAACCCCAACGCCGCGCCCAGCAAAATCCTCGTCATCTCGGACGGCGATTTCCTGCGCAACGACGTGGACCCCAAGAGTGGCCGGCCCTTCCGCCTGGGCTTCGACCGACTGGCCAACACCGAGTTTGCCAACCGCGAATTAGTGCTCAACGCCACCGATTACCTGCTCGACGAAACCGGCCTCATCGCCGTGCGCGGCAAGCAAATAACACTGCGCCCTCTCGACAAAGTGCAGTTGGCCGAAAACCGCCAGCGTTGGCAGCTGCTCAACATAGGGGCCCCGCTGGTGCTGCTGGCCGCCTTTGGGGTGGTGCGCGCCTGGCGCCGCAAGCGCCGCTACACGCGCTTCAGCTAGGTACTAGCGCCCGGCTTTCGGGAGTTGCCATGCGTTGCTCATGGTGGCGGCCTAGTTTTGTTCTTTCCTACTTTTTGCTTTGCTATGCGTTTTTCCTCCTTCCTACTGCTAGCCGCGCCGGTGGCGCTGGCCGGGGCCTGCACCCAAAAGGCTGTGCCCACCGACGCGGGCGCGGGCAAGGCCGCGGCGGTGGTCGCCACCCGTACGTCCAGCCACTTTCTGGCCACGCCGCCTACCATCGACGGCAAGGCGACTGAGTGGACCGATTCGCTGCAATACGATGCCAACAGCCACTTGCAGTACCAGGTACTCAACGACGCCCGCACGGTGTACGTGCGCCTCAAAGCCGCCGACATGCCCACGCAAGCCAAAATGGCCTACCTCGGCATGGTGGTGTGGCTCGACTCGACCGGCCGCAACCAGCAGCAGCTCGGGGTGAAGTTTCCGCTGCCCATCGACCTGAGCACTATTAAAGGGGCCGCCGAGCGGCCAGCCGGGGCCATGGGCCCCACCGCCGCCGAGCGTCAGGAGGAACACCTCAATCACCTGCGCGGTATCATCACCAACGCTAACCAGATGGAGCTGCTCAACTACCGCGGTAGCAAAGAGCCCGTGCTGACCGACTCGGAGGCCAAAATCGGCGTGAAATCAGCCATCGGCCTTGATGCGCGTAATAACCTCATCTATGAGCTAGCCGTGCCGCTGCGCCTGCTTTATCGCCGAGTGCCGGCCCTGGCCAACGGCCAGGTAGCCACGGTGGGCGTCTGGATTGCGGGCCAAAAACCTAAGCCTGCGCCGGGCAGTAATCAGTCCGACATGAGCGTGGTGGGCCCGCAGGGCGGCGGTATGGGTGGTGGCTACGGTGGCATGCGCGGCGGCTACGGCGGTGGTGGTATGCGCGGCTACCGGGGCGGCGGCGACACTTTCCAGACCTTCACGCTGAAAACCAGCGCCCAGCTGGCGGATAAGTAACCGGTTAAGGTAAAAGTAAAATACCCGCCTACGCAGATGCGCAGGCGGGTATTTTACTTTTACAGCTACTAGCCTATTTCCCCACTACTTTGAAAAGCTGCCCCGCCGTCAGGCGGTCGCTCAACTGCATGCCGTTGAGGATGGCTTCTTCTTCCAGGCGCTTGCTGGGTACGCCGTTGGCTGTGAGGGCCGCCGAGAGTGTGGTGGCGCTTTTGGCCTGCTTAATGCGGATGCGCTCACTCTGACGGTTGAGCTTGCTGGCATCGGTGAGGCGCTGGTAGCCCTGCGCCACGCTGGCAAACTGCGGCCCGTAGGTGCCAAAGGTGGCCGCCGTGGCTAGCCCCACAAAGGCAAACATCGACTTGCCATCCTGAATAACAAAGCTCTGCACGTGGGCCGGCGTAGCCGACTGGTCTTGCGAAGCGGCCTGGTCGCCCTCAAACACGAGCGCCGGAAAACCGTTGATGGTTGTGCGCTGCACGTTGCCAGCCGTAATGCCGATTTGCTTAGCCAACGTTTGGGCGGCCTCATCGAGCGAGTTGCCGGGCACTCCCAGGAAAGCCAGCAGCGCCTTGCCATTGGGCTCGGCCATCTGGAATTGCTCGGGCGAATTTTGCGACTTCCAGCCTGATGGAATTGGGAAGCGGAACTTCAAATCGGGGTGATAGAACACGTTACCTTCCACAAAGCCCTGGCGCGGGTCGTCGCCAAACGGCAGCCCATCGATGGAGCGCAGGTAACCATCGCGGTTCACGGTGAGCGTGCGCTTGCCGAGGCTCTGCTGGGCCTGGGCGGCCAGCTGCTTCACGCGTTGGTAGCGGTCGGCCGAGTTGGGGTGCGTAGACAAGAAGGTGGGCGTACTGCTGCCGCTCTGCGCCTCGGTGCGCTCCAGCGTCTGGAAGAAATTGGCCATATGCGAGGCATCGTAGCCCACTTTGGTCGAGTATTTCACGCCCAGTTGGTCGGCCTCGTTTTCGTCGCCCCGGCTGTATTTGAGGCTCACGAGCTGCGCGGCGGGCTGCGCAATGCGGCCCAGCAAGTTGGGCGATGCGATAGTGGCTACGCCCACCAGAATACTGGATAAGATGGAGTTGCGCTGCTGCTTCTTGCCGTGCTGCGCCGTGATGTGGCCCAGCTCGTGCCCAAGCACGCCCGTAAACTGTGCTTCATCATTGAAATACGCCATAATACCGCGCGTGAAGTACACGTGGCCATCGGGCGTGGCAAAGGCGTTGATAACCGGCGAGTCCACGATGGTGAAGCCGTAGTCGCCGGGCCGGTCCGAAATGGTCGTCATGCGCTTGCCCTGCTGCGTGATGTAGGCTTGCAGCTTGGGATTATTATAAAGGCCAAACTGGGCGATAACCTGCGGGTCGGGCTTGGCACCTTGCAGGGGTTTGGCGAGGGCAGCGGTGGGCTTGGCGGGTGCCGTGGGCTCCGACGGCGTGGCGCTGGCTAGCGGCAAAAGCAGCAGCAAAGCAGCGGGGCGTAGCAAGCGGCGGGAAAGTGCAGTCATGGGGGAAGAGTGAGTAAGAAGCAGCCCGTATTCAATTGTCGGGCCAAAGAAACAACGGGACCGCCACGCGCCGAAACGCCCGCGCGGTACCCACTTAATGCAGAAAGCTCCACCATCCGCGGGGCAGATAGTGGAGCTTACAACGGCTAGCCAGCATGAAGGTTGGGGGAATTTTGCCCGCGCTATTCCTTCAGCAGCTTGTCCACGGTGCGGTTGAAGTGCGCCTTTTCTTCCTCGTAATACTGCCCCGTGCCTGGCCCCGCAAAGCCGGTGTGGATGCTGCGCACCACGCCCTTCTTGTCCAGGAAAATGGTGGTGGGGAAGGCCAGAAACTTCGCCAGCTGCGGCATCGACTTGGCGACCGAGTCCTTGTTGGCCACGCCGGCCACGGCTACATCGTAGCCGATGTTCAGCCGCTCCTTCATCTGGCGCAGGCGGGCGGCCGCTGGCTCGTATTCCGGCATCCGCTCGTAGCCCAGGCCGATGACTTCCACGCCGCGCGCCTTGTTCTGAGCGTACCAGGGAGCCAGGAATTTGCTTTCGTCCATGCAGTTGGGGCACCACGAGCCCAGCACCTGCAACACCACCACCTTGCCCCGGTACTTAGCGTCGGTAGGGGAGATGGTGCTACCCTTCACGAGGCTAGCAAACTTGAAATTCAGTCGCGACTCGCCCTTGCGCAGGTAGGTCAGCGTGTCGGCGTCGGGCAGCTTGGCGGTGGGGTCGAGGGTGGCCGTCCAGGTTTCGTGGCCGCCCTTGCCCGAGTAGAAGTCGCCGGAAAGAGACTTCAGCTGAATTTCGCGCTTGCCAGACTTATCGTCGGCCGTAAATAGAAAGGCGTGGCTACCATCGAAGGTGCTCAGGCGCAGCTGCCACCCGGCTAGCTCGCCGCTCAGGTAGCGGTAGTCGCCGGTGCTGGTCAGGAAAGTACCCATCACCTCGTTGTCCTTCTGCTGAAAAACGCCAATGGCCGGGTAGGTATTTTCGCCATCCCGAAACGTAACCCGCCAGGTGCCCGCCAGGTTAGGCGTGTCCTTCACCGGGGCCGGCGCGATGGGCGCGCCTGTCGTCGCCGTCAGTGGCACCCGGTACGGCGTCTTGCTATCGTACTTCACCCAAGTGCCTTTCAGCTTGTCCTTGCCATCGGCGCGCACGACCAGCGCCGCGTCGAAGACGTGCATCCGAATGGTAGCCGAGTCGCCGGCGGCCGAAATCTCGTCGCAGCGCAGACGCTCCTCGCCGTTCAGGCCCTTATTAATCAGGTAAACCACCGGCTTGCCGGCTTCCGTTTTGACCTCGAATGAAAACGGGATTTTCTGGCCCTGCGCGGCTAGCTCGCCGCGCCAGGGGCCGGGCGTGAGCAGCGCTGCGGCCGAGGTAGCGCCGGCTTCGGCCGCGCCGGAGGTAGTAGTAGAATTGTTGCAGCCAGCCAGCAACGTAGCCGCCAACAGCGGCAAGCAGAGAGATTTCATAAAAGCAAGGTAGAACGGTCAGAACCAGTACCGCCATTCATTAGTTATAAATGGTGACTGTGCCACGCATATCACCGTAAAAGGTAGGAGCGTGGCGGCCCTAAACCGGCCCGCTATTTGGAAGGTTTCTAAGTACAGTCCTAAATCGACCAATTACTACCATTTTGCCTGGGTCGCCCGTTACTTTTGCGCCTAAGCTAATAACCCCACTCTCCTCCTATGGCGTTTGACCTTGATATGATTCGGGCCGTGTACGCGGGCCTCGGCTCGCGCATCGAAACGGCCCGCACGGCCGTTGGCCGTCCGCTCACGCTCACCGAAAAAATCCTCTACGCCCACCTCTACGGTGGTCAGGTGAACGAGGCCTACCAGCGCGGCGTGAGCTACGTGGACTTTGCGCCCGACCGCGTGGCCATGCAGGATGCCACCGCCCAGATGGCCCTGTTGCAGTTCATGCAGGCCGGCAAGCCCACCGTGGCCGTGCCCTCCACGGTACACTGCGACCACCTCATTCAGGCCAAAGACGGCGCTACCGAAGACCTTGCCATCGCCAACGACGAGAACCGCGAAGTCTACGACTTCCTGGCCTCAGTTTCCAATAAATACGGCATCGGCTTCTGGAAGCCCGGCGCCGGCATTATCCACCAGGTAGTGCTCGAAAACTACGCCTTCCCCGGCGGCATGATGATTGGTACCGACTCGCACACTCCCAACGCGGGCGGCCTCGGCATGATTGCCATCGGCGTGGGCGGTGCCGACGCGGTAGACGTAATGGCCGGCATGGCCTGGGAATTGAAATTCCCAAAAGTCATCGGCGTGAAGCTGACCGGCAAAATGAGCGGCTGGACCTCGGCCAAAGACGTGATTCTGCGCGTGGCTGGCATCCTGACCGTGAAAGGCGGTACCGGCGCCATCGTGGAGTACTTTGGCGAAGGTGCCGAAAGCCTCTCGGCCACCGGCAAAGGCACCATCTGCAACATGGGCGCGGAGATTGGGGCGACCACCTCCATCTTCGGCTACGATGAAAAGCAGGGCGACTACCTGCGCGGCACCGGCCGCGCCGAAATCGCCGACCTCGCCCGCGGCGTAGCCCAGCACCTGCGCGCCGACGACGAAGTATACGCCGACCCCGCCAAGTACTACGACCAGCTCATCGAAATCGACCTCAACACGCTGGAGCCCTACGTGAACGGCCCGTTCACGCCGGACGCCGCCTGGCCGATTTCGCAATTCGCCGCCGCCGTAAAAGAGCACGGCTGGCCCGAGAAGCTGGAAGTGGGCCTCATCGGCTCGTGCACCAACTCGAGCTACGAAGACATCACCCGCGCCGCCAGCATCGCCAAGCAGGCCGTGGATAAAGGCCTGCACGTAGCTGCCGAGTTCACCATCACGCCCGGTTCGGAACTGGTACGCTACACGGTGGCCCGCGACGGCCTCCTCGACACCTTCGCCGAAATGGGCGGCGTGGTGCTGGCTAATGCCTGCGGCCCGTGCATCGGCCAGTGGGCCCGCCACACCGACGACCCCAAGCGCCGTAACTCCATCATTACGAGCTTCAACCGCAACTTTGCCAAGCGCAACGACGGCAACCCGAACACGCACGCTTTCGTGGCTTCGCCCGAAATCGTGACCGCCTTCGCCATCGCCGGCGACCTGACCTTCAACCCGCTCACCGACACGCTGCCCGGCAAAGACGGCGCCGTGAAGCTCGACGAGCCGATGGGCCTCGAAATGCCCCCCGCTGGCTACGCCGTGGAAGACGCTGGCTTCCAGGCTCCGGCCGAGGATGGCAGCGCCGTGCAGGTGCTCGTGGACCCCAACTCCGACCGTCTCCAGCTGCTCGACCCGTTCAAGCCCTGGGAAGGTACCGACCTGCTGGGCCTGCGCGTACTCATCAAGGCGCAGGGCAAGTGCACCACTGACCATATCTCGATGGCCGGCCCGTGGCTCAAGTTCCGCGGCCACCTGGACAACATCTCCAACAACATGCTCATCGGCGCTACCAACGCCTTCACCGGCGAAACCAACTCGGTGAAAGCCAGCGGTATTCAGGGCGAGCCCTACGTGCCGGTGCCGCAAGCCGCCCGTACGCTCAAGAGCATGGGCATCGGTAGCATCGTAATTGGCGATGAGAACTACGGCGAAGGCAGCTCGCGTGAGCACGCCGCCATGGAGCCCCGCCACCTCGGCGTGCGCGCCGTGCTGGTGAAGAGCTTCGCCCGTATTCACGAAACCAACCTCAAGAAGCAGGGGATGCTGGGCCTGACGTTTGCCAACAAGGCCGACTACGACCTGATTGAGGAAGACGACCAAATCGACATCCTCGGCCTCACGAGCTTCGCGCCCGGCCAGCCGCTGCAAGTGCGCCTGCGTCACGCCGACGGCGACACCGACCTCATCACCGTCAACCACACCTACAACGAAGGCCAAATCGCTTGGTTCAAGGCGGGTTCGGCCCTGAATCTGATTAAGATGCAGGAAACCGGTGCAGCCGTAGTGTAAGCTGAGCTTCGCTAGTTAATTTAATGGCCGCCTCGGGAAACCGGGGCGGCCATTTTATTTTTTCAAAAGCCGTTTGCCTTGTGGATATAGAACAGATAATTATCAGAATAAAAGACGGGCCAAATGATATTACTATTTGCAAAGGGGCAGCAGAAAGCACCTTGTGGTGGTTTGAACGCCAAATGCGCGTAGTGCTGCCCGATGACTTTAAGAAGTTGTATCGGTTTAGCGATGGTTTCGAATCAGCAGAAGATGCATTTAGAATTTTGCCACTTAGTGAGATTTTCGATAATAGGTGTGAGAAGTGGCGTAGCGGTCTGCCCGCTAAGCGCTTCTATTTTGCCGAGTATCTGCAATACTGCGACATGTGGAGTGTAGAAATGCCTGACGATAAGCAAGTAGGGTATAGTATATTTTGCCCGACGAGAAACGATGAAAATATCGTCTTAACCAGTTCGCTAGTAGAATTTTTAAACTGCTTCTTAGCCAAGGGGGTATTTGGTGAAAATGGGCTTTATGATTGGGGAGATGCTGTCGCAGAAAAGTAAATGTATCTTAACTAGTTGGCTTTCACTGGCACGGGTTACCTGCACTAAACTCACGCCAGTGAAAACTGGTATTGCCTTTACTACCCAATAAAATTTCTATGCTGCGCTGGATTGACGTGCTCAAATTTGCCAAGTACAGCAACCCCGAGCCGCCGCGCCGCGTGGAAAAGCCGGAGGCCAAGTGGCAGGCGCAACTCACGCTCGCGCAGTTTCGGGTGCTGCGGCAGCACCATACGGAGCCGCCGTATCGCAATGCGTATTGCCGCTCCTACGAGCCGGGCATTTATGCCTGCGCCGGTTGCGGTAGCTTGTTGTTTGACTCGGCGACGAAGTACCACGCCATGTCAGGCTGGCCGAGCTTTAGCCAGCCGCTGGCTAAGAATGCCATTCGCTACGCCTTTGATGCCAGCCATAACATGCAGCGAATGGAGGCGCGCTGCAATGTGTGCGGCGGCCATCTGGGACACGTTTTTCCCGATGGCCCCGAGCCTAGTGGGCTACGCTACTGCATGAATTCGGAAAGCCTGGTGCGGCAGGATGCCGTAGCCGGTACTGACCTGAAATCAGACGAAAGACAGCCCTAGCCGCAACCTGCGCGGGCCGTAGCAGTTAGGAAACGAGTACTAACCTGTATTTCCAACTCCTATGAATCAGCGCACGCTCGGCAAAACCGGCTTCTCCATTTCTGAAATCAGCCTCGGCACCTGGCAGGTGGGCGGCAAATGGGGCGAGCCCTTCAGCCACGATAATGCCGACCACATTCTGAATGCCGCCGTGGACGCGGGCATCAATTTCATCGACACGGCCGACGTGTACGGCGACGGCGAGAGCGAAAAAGCTGTGGGCCGCCTCGTGCGCAGCCGCGCCGGCGAGCGCATCTACGTGGCTACCAAGTGCGGCCGGCGCTTGCAGCCGCACACCGCTGAGGCGTACCAGCCCTCCGCGCTGCGCGGTTTTGTGGAAGACAGCCTGCGCAATATGCAGCTCGAAACCCTCGACCTCATCCAGCTGCACTGCCCGCCCACGGAGGTGTACTACCGCCCCGAAATCTTCGAGTTATTCGACCGGCTCAAGGAAGAAGGCAAAATCCAAAACCTGGGCGTGAGCGTGGAGAAGGTGGAAGAGGGCCTGAAAGCCATCGAATACCCCAATGTGACCACGCTGCAAGTGATTTTCAATATGTTTCGGCAGCGGCCGACGGAACTGTTGTTCAAAGAAGCGCAGCGGCGCGAGGTGGGCATCATTGTGCGGGTGCCGCTGGCCAGCGGGTTGCTCACGGGCAAGTTTTCGGCCCAGACTCAATTTGACAAAGACGACCACCGCAACTTTAACCGCAATGGCGAGGCGTTCGACAAGGGCGAAACCTTCTCGGGCGTGGACTACAATACTGGTCTGGCTGCTGTGGAGGAGTTGAAAAAGCTCTTCCCCAGCCAGCCGCAGCTGGCCCCGCTGGCCCTGCGCTGGATACTCATGTTCCCCGAGGTAAGCTGCATTATCCCCGGCGCCTCCAAGCCCGAGCAGCTGCTTTCTAACCTGAAAACGGAAGAGCTACCGGCTCTTACCACGGAGCAGATGGCGGGCGTGCGCGCCATTTATGACCGCATGATTCGGCCGCAGGTGCATCAGTTGTGGTAGGCTAAGTATTGATGCATGGGTGGCAGGTAGAATAAGCTCGGTACTAGCTATACATTAGGCAGATGAAAATGCTGCTAATACTCCTGCTGGTGCTAGTCGCCCTGCCCGCCACCCATGCCCAAGACCTGCAAAATGCTAACCGTCATACTACTGGCTACGTCAAGAGTAATGGGGTGGTAGAGAATAGCAGCCGCCGTACCATTAACTATATCAAAAATGACGGTACGATAGAGGATGATAGCCACCGCACCATCGGCTATTTAAAAAGCGATGGCACGGTAGAAGCAAGCAACCACCACACCATCGGCTACGCGCGGGGTGGCAGCGACCGGCTGACGGTGGAAAACGATAGCCATCGCACCATTGGCTATGTCAAAAGCGATGGCACAGTGGAGGATGAATATCACCACACTATTGGCCACGCGACTGGCGTGGATATGCGCAAGGCGGCGCTACTTTACTTTTTCTTCAAAATCTAAGGCAGCTTACTTGCCAGCCGCTGGCAGCTTGATGCGGTACAGGCGGAAGGGATAATCCACTTTGCTTTGGCCGCCGTTCCACTTGGGAGCGCGGTTGATTTGGGTGGCAGTGAGGTAGAGGTAGCCATCGGGGCCGATGGCGAACGTATCGGGCCAGCTCAGGCGCGGGTCGTGCACGAGGGTTTCGAAGCGGCCGGCGGGCGTGACGCGCCGGATAGCGTAGTTAGGTGAATCGGAGAGGTAGATATTGCCGGCTGCGTCGGCCAGCATCCCGTGGCTAACGCCGGTTTCGCCCACCGTTTCGACATGGCTGGCTAGCTCGGCGGGCGTGAGCGCGGGGTTGGCCAGGTATTCGGCTTCGATGCGGTAGAGCTTGGTCTGGTTGATGGCGCGGTAATAGAAGTACTTAAAATCGTGCGTGAGGGCAATGCCGTTGACGTTGCTACTGAAAGGCTTGCCGGTTTTGTCCTTTACTTCCTTGCCATCGAGGCGGAGCACGAAGCCGGGCTCGGCGGCCGTCGATTTGTGGCCTTGCAGCACGATGCGGCTCTTACCAGTGCGCAGGTCGAGTACCACGAGGGCGGCCAGCATGGGGTCGGAGAGGTAGGCGAGCTGGCGGCGTGTGTCGATGCGCACGTCGTTGAGGGCAGTACGCTCTCGGGGTAGGTCCTCAAAGCGGTAGGTACGCTCGATTTTATTAGTAGCCAGGTTGATTTTCAGCAGCTTAATGCCCGCGATTACCGGTGCCTGGTCATCGGGGTTGCTGGGGTCGAGTACCCAGAGGTTGTCATCGGCATCGACCACGGCGGCCTGCACGTTCACGAAGCGCGTGGCGGCCTGGGTAGAGTCCCATTGGTTCCACAGGGCGTTGGGGTAGGGGAGGCGCTGGCCCTTGACCAGTTCCACCAAGCCGTAGTCGTACGAATAATTTTTATCGTTTTTCTTTTTAGGAAACGTCATAAAAATCCGTCCCTTGTGCGAAACACCCACGCCAATGGGTTGGTAGCGCCCTACTTGGGCTACTTCTTCCAGTGGGGCCTTAAGGTCTTGAGCAGTAGCGGCTAGCATAGAGAGCGAGCAGGAGAGCGTGAGTACGGAACGGAGCAACATCGGGGATACGCTGGGCAGTGAAGGCAGATGGTACTTGCCTACGGCCAGGTTTTGCGTAGAGTTGGCGGCCTGCCGCGCGGCAATGGGCCAGCGCAACCCTGGGCTGTGCCTTGGGGTACCACCAGCAGTTTATAGCCCCGGCCGGGTTGGGCCGCCATTCCACGTATGCGCACAGGTATTCTCTCCATCTTAGGGCTAGCGCTGGCGCTGGCCGCCCGCCCGGTGCTAGCGCAGTCACCGCGCTACCTCACCACCGGGCATATTGTGCGGCAAAGCTCCGCCCTCGACCAGGTGCTGGCTCCCGGCGCGCAGCTCGAAATAGTGGCTTCGGGCTACGCGCATATCGAAGGCCCGCTGTGGGTGCCCGACAGCAGTATGCTGCTGTTTTCGGACACGCCCTCGCGCACTATCTACCGCTGGAAAGTGCAGGGCGGCCAATCTAAGTTTCTGGAAGGCAGCGGCTACACTGGCCGAATGCCCTATAGCAAAGAGCCCGGCAGCAACGGCATGACGCTGGACGGGCGCGGCAACCTGCTCATCTGTGAGCACGGCGACCGCCGGGTGGCCAGCCTGCCGCTCGGCCAAACGAGCGGCAAGCGCACCCTCACCGATAACTTCCAGGGCAAGCGCTATAATAGCCCTAACGACGTGGTGCTGGCCGCCGACGGAGCTATTTACTTCACCGACCCTGCGTTCGGGCTACCCAAAAAAGAGCAGGACCCGCGCCGCGAATTGCCCTATACGGGCGTATTCCGGCGCGCCGCCGATGGCCAGCTGACTGCCGAGGTAACCGACGTGCCGTATGCCAATGGCCTGGCATTCAGCCCCGACGGCCGCACCCTGTACGTGTCGAATGCCGACTCGCTACGGCCCATCATCATGGCCTATGAAGTAGGGAAGAATGGCAAGCTGAGCAAGCCCCGGCCATTTTTTGACATGACCAAGCTGCCGCGTGCTCGTTTTAAGGAAGTGCCCGATGGCCTGAAGGTGGACCGAGCCGGCAACGTATACGCTACCGGCTTTGGCGGGCTGCTCATCATCTCGCCGCAGGGCCAGCTGCTGGGCACCGTAGATGCGGGCGAAGTGGTGTCGAACTGTGCCTGGGGCGACGACGGCCACACCCTCTACCTGATGGCGACCACCTACGTGTGCCGCCTCCAAACGCTGGCACAGGGCGTGCCGGGGCGGTAGCCGGCGCCGCCTTGCCCCCTACAGCGTGGCTACCTGGCTGGCCCGCGTTTCGCGGGGCTTCTGCACGAGGTAGTAGTAAGCCAGAATGGCCAGGCCAATACCAAAGGGAATGATAGCCAAATGCTTGCCATCGGTAAGCGTGCCGATACGTACCGTATCGAACCCAAAAAACTCGCTCAGCATCCAGTAGGAGTTGGCCGAAATCCAGAAGACGATGGCCAGGTTGTGCGCCAGCTCCGACTGGAGGGCGCGGGTGCGCCAGGCAATGACGAGGGCAATGCCCAGCGTGGGCACAATCATGGCGATGCCCAGCGTTTTCCAGACCATGCACCAGCTGATGTCCTTCACGAGCCAGAACAGGATGTGCGTATTTTCCATCTGCCGGTACTTGGCTGGGATGGCGTAAACTTCTTCGGTGGGCGGGGCCATGCGGGCGGAGCGAAATGGTGCGGGTTACTTTTGGGCGAATTGCGTACTAGCAAGTAAAATTAGCTCCTTCTTATGTCGCCCGTGCTGCGCAAAACTCTAAAAATAACGGCTTACTCGGTGGGTGCCCTGGTGGGCACGGTCGCAGTGTACTGGGGCGTGGCCCAGGTGCTCTCGCGCATCCCGGTGGCCGCCCAGCCCACCACGGAGGCCGCCACGGTGCCGTTCTTCATCCGCTCCAACGGCGTGCATACCGACCTGGTAGTGCCCGTCAAGAGCAGCTTTATCGACTGGAGCCAGCAGATGCCGTACTCCAACACCCAGGCCAACGATACTACCTACCGCTATGTAGGTATCGGCTGGGGTGATAAAGGTTTTTACCTTGAAACACCCACTTGGGCCGAGTTGAAGCCCAGCACGGCCATTCGGGCCGGCTTTTGGCTGGGTAGCTCGCTCATGCACGCCACCTATTACCGCGAGGCCGACCTCGTGGCCGGCCCCAACTGCGTGCCACTGCGCCTCACACCCACCCAGTACCGCCAGCTTATCGCCTACATCCAGAAGAGCTTCCAGCGCGATTCTACCGGCAATTTCAACTGGATTGCCGGCCATAGCTACGCCGACCACGATGCCTTCTACGAGGCCAACAACCGCTACAGCGTGCTCAACACCTGCAACACCTGGGCCAATAGGGGCCTGAAAGTCAGCGGCCAGAAAGCCAGCCTCTGGACGCCGTTCGACACCGGTATCCTCTACCAATACCGCAACGACAAGTAAATTACAAGCTGCTTGCCGCTAGCTGCTTCAGCACCTGCGGCACGCCTACGCTGGCGGGCTCCACCACGTAGCGCACACCGGCCCGGCCGCTCACCTCGGGCTGGTGCGGGTCGATGACGAACACCGGGCAGCCAGCTGGGGCGTAGTGCAGCAGCCCGGCCGCCGGGTACACTTGCAGCGACGTGCCCACCACGAGCAGCGCATCGGCGGTGGCCACCGTTTCGGCGGCTTCCTCGATGGCGGGTACCAGCTCGCCAAACCACACGATGTGCGGGCGCAGCTGCCCGCCGTCGGGCGCCAGGTCGCCCAGCGCAATATCGCCGTGGCAGTCAAAAACGGCACTTTCGTTCTGGGCCGAGCGCATTTTATTCAGCATCCCGTGCAGGTGCAGCACCTGCGTGGAGCCGGCGCGCTCGTGCAGGTCGTCCACGTTTTGGGTGATGATGCTCACCGTCCAGCCCGGCGCTTCCTCGAAGCCCGCCAGGGCCAGGTGGGCCGCATTGGGGGCCACGGTGCGGGCCTGGGCACGGCGCTTGTTGTAAAAATCAAGCACCAGCGCCGGGTTGCGGGCAAAGGCTTCGGGCGTGGCTACGTCCTCGATGCGGTGCTCCTCCCACAGCCCATTGGTATCGCGGAAGGTGCGGATGCCGCTTTCGGCCGATACGCCGGCGCCGGTAAGTACTACGAGGTGAGGCATACTACATGCGTTTGAAAAAGGTCGGGCTAGCCAGCGCGGCCAGCCGGCTACTGGGGTGGCACCTAAAATGGTCAGCTTAAAAAACGGCTGTTCTACCACGCATAGGCTAGACGCTTTTTTGTTAAAGCCGGTTACGAATTTTTAGCCTCGGCGGCAAAAGTCAGAGACCAGGTCAGAAGCTGAAAAAATCGCTAACTGTTACCGCGTGGCAGGTGCCAGCTGCCGCGCCAGCCCTTGGCCGACGCCCGCCGGGTGGCCACCGAAAACCCCCATCGGCGCGCCGCGTAAGCTCTACCGGCTCGCCTGGCTCACCGCTGGGCCAGGCCCATCCGGTGCATGGCAAAACAGCTAAAGGCAATTCAGTGCCCCAAGTGCGGCAGTACGCAAAAGGTGGAAATCCGACCCGATACGTACCGTTGTGACAATTGCGGTACCGAGTATTTTCTCGATACCGACGACATTACCATCCACGTGCGGCAGGTGCCGGCCGCGGCGCCACCCCGGCCGGCCCCAGTGCCGCCCACCCGGGTGCACTGGGCCATTATCCTATTGGGGCTGGCCCTGGCCGGTGGCCTGCTGCTGTATTTGCCGCAGCGGGAGCGGCCTGCCGTCCGCCGCGCGGCCCCGGCGGCCGACCCCATCATGACGGGCTCCTTCAACCAGCCCGAGTGGCGCTCGACCGAAACGGCGCTGCTGCCGGGCACCGCCGGCCAGCCAGTGCTATTGCGGGCCGGCGCCAAAACAAGTTCTGACCCAGAACAAGCCGCTTACACGGCCAGCGTGGCCTTTTACGATGCCCTCACCGGGGCCTGGCAACACGAGCTAGACTTGCCCGGCAGCCCGCGCACCCAGCCGCCCACCGTGGAGCTGGAGCGCCTCTCCAACGGCACGGTGCTTGTGTGCGCCAACAACGCGGTGTACCGGGTGCAGGTCGCCCCGCCCGGGGCAGAAGACCTCACCACCAGCCTATTGGCCAGCCAGCGGGCCCTGGCCAGCGGCGTGGCGACCCTCGACCGGGGTACCGCCGGCGACGATGCCCTGCATGTTTTCACCAACGATGGACACAATTTCAGCTTCTACCCGCTCACGCGCCGCCTCTACACCGAAGACGAAGCCTGGGACGCCGCCCACGGTTTCCAAAATTTACGGCCGGGTAGCCCCGTGCGCACGGGCTTTGCCTTCAGCGAGGCCAGTATGCGGTATCCCGAAGAGCCTATTCAGCTGCTCACTTACCAGTATCGCTTCAACGACGGCGGCCCGCAGATGAAGCCCACGTTTTCGTGGGACGACGACTACGGCGGCTCGGGCGTGTTTACCAGCGCCGACCCCCACCAGAAGCGCCTCATTCCGCGCAGCGAGCTGCTCAAGGGCCGGGTGCTGTCGTTTCGCGATTTCACGCCCGGCCGGCAGTATTTTTACCCCGCCCTGCTTTATCAAGATGCTGATTACCTGTTGCTGACCTTCCACACTACAGCGGCCCCCAATAGCCCGCGCATCGTGCAGGCCCTGGATGCCCGCACGGCGGCCATCCGCTTCAGTACTCCGCTGCCCGCCGAGGCCGGCCAGCCCAAGCTGGCCCTGCGCTACCCCGGCGGCTTCGTCATCGGCCGCGACCAGACTACGTATACCCTGAGCCTGGGCGGCAAGCTCGGCCCCGCCATCACCTGCCAATAAGCCGTATGTCGTTCAATTTTTTTCGGGGCCAGCTGGCCCAGGTTATCGAGTGGGCCAGCCCGCAGCTGGGCCTGCTGCTGTGGAAATTTCCGTCGGCGCACCACGAAGTTAAGGATGCGAGCAAGCTGCTTATCGGCCCCGGTCAGGGCGCACTGCTGGTATACGAAGGCAAGGTGGTCAACGTGCTGGAAACCCCCGGTATCTACACGCTCGATACCGATAACCACCCGTTTATCACCACCTTGCTGAAGCTGCGCACCGGCTTCGAGAGCGAGCACAAGCTGCACCTGTACTTCTACCGGCGGGCCGAAAACGTGGGCCAACCCTGGGGCACGGCCACGCCCGTCAAGTACCTCGACCCGGTGTACCAGCTACCGGTAGAGCTGGGCGCGCACGGCAACTTTTCGTTCTGCCTGGCCGATGCCCGCCGGTTTTTTGCGGAGGTAGCGGGCCTGGGCGCTAGCTACACCGTGGCGCAAGCCAAGGCCCTGCTGCAAAGCCGCATTGGCCAAGAGCTGGCGACCCAGCTGGCGGCGGCCGGGCTCTCGTATCAGCAGCTCGATGGGCAGCTGGCTACCCTGGCCGGCGCCCTGCGCGAGCCCCTGGCTGCGGAGTTTGCCCAGCTGGGCCTGGAACTGACCGATTTTCGCCTCAGCGGCACCGTGTTCGACGCGGCTACCCAGCAGCGCATCGGCCGTGTGGCCGACGCCACGGCCGGTAGCCAAGCCGCCGCCACCGCCGGCCTCAGCTACGCCGAGCTGGAAAAGCTAACGGCCCTGCGCGAGGCCGCCCGCAACGCCAACGGCCTCGCGGGCGCCGGCGTGCAGCTTGGTGCGGCCGCCGAGCTAGGCCGCTTGCTCGCCGGGCCGGCTGGCTCCGCCGCCCCGGTGCCCAGCGACCCCGCCGAGCAGCTACAAAAACTCAAGCAGCTTTTTGATGCGGGCGTCATCACCGCTGAGGAATTTGCCAGCAAAAAGCAGGCGTGGCTGGCCCGGTGGTAGCGGCGGGCTGCCCGGCGCTGCCTTTCAACAGGCTTCTGTAGATTGAATACTAGGCGATAATGACTTATAAGCCAGTGGCGTTATATTGCTCCGGCGTCGTGCTTTTGAAGCGGGTCTTTCTCCCCTCAGCATCGCTAAACTGCTGGGGCACGGCCGAGCTGGTGCGGCGATACGTTTCATCCGCACTCACGCCCTGGCCAAACCCGCATTCCCCGTGGCCCCGCTCGGTGCTGACAACCACGGCCTGCGGCGAAAAAGCCAGCCGCAGGCGGCAGCCCAGCGAATCACCGTCGTACTGAAACGCGCAGTGCCCCACGCCCCGGCGCACCACCGCCCGCCGGTACATATTGCCCAGGTGGAAAGCGGGCGGGCCGTTGCTCACATCCAACGCCAGCAGCACGGTCGAGTCCGACTCAGGATACACGAGGAGCGTGCCCCCGGCCTGCTCGCGCGTGGTATCGCCCCAGTTATACTCGCCGGCGTAGGCGGCGGTGCGTAGCGGTGCAGGGCGGGCAGCGTTGGGCCGCGTAGCGGTAGCAGTGGCGGGCTGGTCGGGCTGGCAGCCCGCCAGCAACAGGAGCAGCACAGCTGCAAAAGGAGCTTTCGGGAGCATGGGCGAAAGTTAACCCAGGCTTGCATAGCGGATGAAAATGCCACGGACCTTGGCTGGGCGCCGCTGCCCGGCCCGGCTTAGTCGCCGCCCGCTACGCTGGGCTGGAGCGTCTGAATGGTGTGCTGAATAACGGCATCCATCGCGGCCTTGCGGGCGGCCGGGTATTTCCAGACGAACGTGGTGAGCGTGTTGTTTTTGAGCACCGTTTTCTCGTAGAAAATGCGCCCGGTTACCTGCCCCGACAGCACGTAGCCGGTGTGCGTGAGCTGGTCGAGGGTGAGGGTGGCATGCTGTGCCTGCCAGTAGTGCCGGGCCAGCTTCCGGTTGCCGGCCAGGCCGTCATCCAACGCATTGTAGCCGGCATAGGCGCTGAGCTCGGCCTGCCCGTCGGGCGAAAGAAAGCGGCGGCCGTCTCCGTTACCCGCCTCGGGCTGCGGCCGGAAGTCGGCCGGGTAGTCGATGCGGTAGCCGAAGCGCTGGTTGTGGTAAGTTTTGTAAGTAGACGCGGCCGGGCTGGCCAGCATCAGACTACCGATGAACAACAAAATAGTAAGCATCAGGAAGTTTGTATTTTAAAAATGGGCTTAGCCTAGCTGGCCAGCTACTGATTTGCTCCCAGGCTGCTGGGTGGCCGTGTTACCTCCAGCTTCTGCTTGCCAAAATAGCGTCGTCTTGGCGCCCTTCCCCGCCGCTAGCCGTTGCCTAGTGCCTCGTAGCGCCGCTCGGCAAAGTCACGCAGGCGCTGGAAGGCCGCATCCACTTCCTGCGCATCCTCACTAAGCAGGTTGCCATATACCACGCGGTCGGTAGCGCGCAACGCCCGCCGCACATCCTCGTTGTTGTTGAAATGCTCGGTTAGCTCCTTGGTAGTAAGTGAGTTAAGGTTAGATTCTTCTAGGCTGGATAAATAATTTTTCCAGAGCGTCACTGTGCGCTCCACCAGCGGGGCCGAGCGCGAGAGCGTGAAGCGCTCGGCATTGCGAGCAAACTGCGTGAGAAAGTACAGGTGGTTTTTGCGGCGCTTGTAGCGGCCGTAGCGCTGCCGCCAGCGCCGCCCGTAGAGCGTCCAGGCCCCGCCGCCCAAGGCCAGCCCGCCGGCCAGCCCCGCCAGCCAAAACGGGTAGTTAAAGGCCGGCGCCAGCGGCAGCTCCTGGTACTCGGTGCGTAGCGCGGGCGGCCCGGCTGCGCCACCTGAGTAGAGAACGGGGGCCACCCGGTGCAGCCGCACCTGCGCCACGGGCGGCAGTAGGCGCAGGGTATCGCTGCCGCCGTGCAGCAAGAATACCGGCAACTGCAACGCCTGCACCGGGGCCAGCGAAAATGTGCGCAAGTGGTACACTGCCCGGTCGAGGCTGCGGCCGTTGCGGGTGCGCGTAGGCAGCCAGCGCCGCCCCACGTACTCAAACGAGCCAAACTCAGCCAGCGAATCGGGGAAAACGACCTCGGCCCTGGGGTCGTGCAAGTAGCTCAGCTCGTAGTCGATAGGCTGGCCCACTTCCACCACCGCCCGCGAAAACCGGCCCACCGGCCCGTCGGCCTGGCCGGCCCGGGCCAGGGGGCTAGCCAGCGTCAGCAAGAGGCAGGTGGCCAGCCAGGGTTTTGGGAAAAAAGAAAGGAGTGAGCGAAGCGGCATGGCATTTATCCCCGGCGCTGCCGAAACAGCCCCACCAGCTGAGGTACAAAATCTTCGTCGGTGCGCAGCGTGAGTAGGCTCACGCGCTGGCGGCGGCAGAGGGTGCGCAGGGCCAGCAGCCGCGCCTGCGTCTGCGCCACGTACTGCGCCTGAAACGCCGGAGCCGAGGTATTGACCCAGCGGAGCAGGCCCGTCTCGGCGTCGCGCAGCGGCACGATGCCCAGCGCCGGAAACGCCACCTCCTGCGGGGCCAGCAGCTGCACCACCACCAGGTCGTGCTGGCGGGCCAGCATAGTCAGCTCACGCTCGTAATTTTCGTCGATAAAGTCGGAGATGAGGACGACCAAGCTGCGGCGCTTCACCAGGCTCAGCAGCTGCCGGATGCCGGTGCTCAGGCTCGTGTGCTGCGAGGCGGGCTGGAGGCCGTAGAGGCGCTGGAGCAGCGCGTAGGCGGCGCGCAGGCCCTTGGCGGGCGGCATGTACAATTCCTTCTGGTCAGAAAAAGCAAGCAGGCCCAGCGCCGAATCCTGGCGGGCGGCCGACAGGGCCAGCACGCCGGCCAGGTCGCGGCCCTGGTCGAGCTTGCACTGGCTGCCCACCGCGCCCCGGCCTACGCGCTGCGAGGCGCTCACGTCGAGCGCCACCAGCACCTGCTGCTCGCGCTCTTCCTTATAGGTTTTGACGAACGTGCCGTGGCCTTTGCTGCTCACCGCCCAGTCGATGGCCCGCACCTCGTCGCCGTACTGGTAGAGGCGCACGTCGTCAAACTCCAGCCCGTTGCCCCGAAACACGGAGCCGAAGTTGCCTTGCAGCTGGGCTTCGACCGCCTGGCGCATCCTGATTTCGAGGTGGCGCAGGCGGCGCACCAGCGCCGTGAGGCTGGCGGGCAGGGGCGAGGCGGAGGCAGCGGCGGGAGGCATGAGGGGGCGAAGCTACGGCGCGGGGCTACTTTTGGGCGTGAAATTGTCGCTGACTTCCTTGCTGCTGGGTGCCGGGCTACTGCTCGCCACCGGCTGCGACCGCCCCGAACTGGTGGCGCCGCCGTCCAACTTACTTTCGAAGGAGGAGCTGACGAGCATCCTTATTCGCTTTCACGTGCTGGAGGCGCGGGTCGAGTCCAGCCGCCTGGCGCCCGATTCGGCCCGGGCGCTGTTCCAGGCGCAGCGCCCGCAGATATTGGCGCACTACAAGGTAACGGAGGCCGACTCGGCTTTTGAGCGGAGCTACCATTATTATTCCGTGCATGGCAAAGACCTGGACGAGATTTACGCCGCCATTATTGACTCGTTGGCCGCGCGCACGAAGAAAATGGGTGGCAACCCGATTCCGCTGCACTAGGCCGGGCTAGTAAATGCGGCTGCCATTGGGCACGGCTGCGGCCACGGCTACTAGTACAGTGTGGCCCGCGGCATCAGGCGCGCCCAGTACCAGCACTTCCGAGCGCATGGGCCCGATTTGCTTGGGCGGAAAATTGACCACCGCCACTACCTGCCGGCCCAGCAGCGTGGCCGGCGAGTAGTGGTGCGTGAGCTGGGCGCTCGACTTTTTGAGGCCGATAGCGGGGCCAAAGTCCACCACGAGCTGGTAGGCTGGGCGGCGTGCCTCCGGGAAGTCGCGAGCCTCCACGATGGTGCCTACCCGCAGGTCAACGGCTTCAAATTCGGGCCAGCTTAGGGTGTCTTTGGGCATCTCGTTATCCTAAATGTGATTTAGCGAAGATTACAAAAGTTTGCCAGACTTTTGTGGTCTGGTACCAAAAGGCCAGTGCTCAGCGCACTTTTAATTGCAGGGCGAGGCGGCCGCGCTAAGCGTCTTTCTCCGCAAAAGCAGCCAGGTCAAGTAGTTGCTGGCGCACCTTGGCTTCCCACTGCGCCTGGCGCTCGTGCTGGAGGCCGTGGCTGGTATCGCGGTCGTAGTCGTCTTCGGCCTGCTGCCAGTCGGCGTAGGCTTTCTGGCTGATGCGGTCGAAGGTGGAGCCCAGCTGGTTGCAGGGCGTGTGCATGGTCGCCAGCTGCTGGCGCAGGCGGCGGGCATATATTTCCGTAATGTCGAAGTGCAGCTGCTCGTGGCGCAGTAGGGCTGGCGTGATGGTAGCCGGCTCGCGCACCCACGACGTAGCGGGGTCGAAGCTTGCCTGCGCCGTGCCAGCAAATACGTTGCTGCGGCAGGTCGCGCCAGTGTTGATATTAGCCGAAGTCAGGGCTGCGTGGCCTTGATTGGGCTTGGGGCGGCCCTTAAAATCAGCCACGGTCAGTGGCCGGCTGGCCGACCACCGAATGGCACCGGGCGGCAGTTTTACTTGCTGCGCCGCGGCCGGCCCGGCCGTGAGCAAGAGCAGTGCGAATGGTTTCCACCAAAAACTAGTCATCAGAAAAAAGCAAGGTCAGCGGGGTCGGATGGCAACCCGCCAGCGTTGCCAGGCAGGCTGAGCGGGTTGTTAGTCGGACAATCAGACACTGGCGCTAAGTTCCGAAGCTAGCCGGCGGGCTGGCCCAGCACCAGCAGTTCCTCGGCGTGAGCCAGCTGTTTGCCGGGCGCGGGGGCACCCGGCGGGCGCTGACCCGGCTCGCTTTGCTTACGAAAGCGGTGCAGCAGCACGGCGGCTACGATGGTGAGGCCCGTGAGCAAGCCCACCCACACGCCCGGCGCGCCCATTTTTAGCCCAAAGCCCAGCCAATAGCCCAGCGGCAGCGCGATGGCCCAATAGGCCAGCAGCGCCACTACGGAGGGCACCTTCACGTCTTCCAGCCCACGCAGGGCGCCCAGGCCCACCACTTGCAGCCCATCTGATACCTGGAAGGCCGCCGCGATGGTGAGCAGCGTAGCCGCCTGCGCCACCACGGCCGGGTCGGTGTTGTAATAAGTAGGGATGAGGTGCCGGAGCCCAATCAGCAGCAGGCCCATTGTGCCCATAAAGCCGAAGGCCAGCCAGTAGGCCGCGAAGCCCGCCTGCCGCGCCCCGGCCAGGTCGCCGCTGCCGCGCAGGTTGCCCACCCGGATGGTCGCCGCTGCCGCAATGCCGCTGGCCGACATGTAGGTGACGGAGGCCACGTTAATTGCAATCTGATGGGCGGCCTGGGTCGCCACGCCCAGCCAGCCCATCATCAGGGCCGAGGCGGCAAAGGCGCCTACCTCAAACATCATCTGCACCCCGATGGGCAGGCCCAGGGCCAGCTGCCCGCGCAGCTCGGCCAGGCCCGGGCGCAGCCAGGTGGCGGCCTCGGCGGGGCGGCGGGTGCGCAGCCGCTCGGCCCGCAGCACGAACAGGGCCATCATCACGGCCATCACCACGCGGGAAATCAGGGTGGCCCAGGCGGCGCCCATCAGGCCCATCGCGGGCGAGCCAAAGTGCCCGAATATAAAGGCGTAGCATAGTAGCGCATTGAGCACGTTGCCCAAAATGGAAAGCTGCATGGCCTGGCTGGTGAGCCCCAGCCCCTCAGCCCATTCGCGAAAGCCCTGAAACACCATGAGTGGCAGCAGCGACAAGCCCACCACGCGCACCCAGGGCGTAGCCAGCGCCACTACTTCGGGCGCCTGATGCAGGTGCGGCATCACCAGCGGCAGCAGTTGGCTGAGGCCAGCCAGCAATACGCCCACCAGGGTATTGAGCCAGATGGTACCCACCAGTAAGTGGCCCAGCGCGGTGTGGTCGCCGCGGCCATTGGCGGCGGCCACGCGCGGCACCGCGCCCATGCTGATGCCCAGGCCCAGTACCAGCAGCACGGTGGTGGTGCTCACGCCCACGCTCACGGCGGCCAGCGGCAGCTTGCCAGTCTGGCCCACCATCACGGAGTCGCACACGCTCACCAGGATGTGGCCCAGTTGGCTGAGCACGACGGGGTAGGCGAGGAGGATAGTGGGGCGAAGGTGGGATTTCACGAGGATAGTTAAGTTAAGGCAACGCGCAAAGCCTGGCCGCTTTGGGTAGCAGGTAGTGGCCTGGCGCAAAAGGGTAATCAGTTAATAAAGAACGTCATGCTGCGCTGGCGAAGCATCGCGCCTGCACGGTTAGGATGTAACCCTAGCGATGCGGGCAAGATGCTTCGGCAAGCTCAGCATGACGTGCTACTTGGTTTCGAGGGCAAATTTACGCCCTTACCCGGCCAGCGCCAGGACCACATCGGCAAAGTCGCCGGCCGCATCCTGAAACACTTCTACCACCCGCAGGCCCACCGCGGCGGCCAGCCCGGCCACCTGGGGCAGCGTGAATTTGAAGGAGCTTTCGGTGTGAATGGCCTCCCAGGCGGCGATTTCGAAGCTCTGGCCGGGCAGGCTAGCCAGGCGCACAGTCTGGGCGCGGCGGCTCACCAGCCACGAGCGCATGGCCCCGGTGCTGGGGTCATAGTCGGGAAAATGCTGCCAGGCATCGAGCGCAAAATCGGCCCCGGCTTCGGCGTTGAGGCGGCGCAGCAGGTTGTAGTTGAACTCGGCCGTAACGCCCTGTGCGTCATCGTAGGCCGCCCGAATGCGGCGCGGGTCTTTGCGCAGGTCGAAGCCCACCAGCAGGCGGTCGGCGGGCGTGAGGGGCTGGGCCAGCTCGCGCAGAAAAACCACCTGCTCTTCGGGCGTGAAGTTGCCGATGTTTGAGCCCAGAAACAGCACGGCTTTGGCCCCCGGCCGGCTGGCCAGCCCAGCCAGGGCTGCCCCGTACTCGGCGGCCAGCGGCTCGGTGGGCAGGCCAGGCAACTCGGCGTGCAGCGAGGCCACCAGCTCGTCGATGGCCGAGGGCGAGATATCGACCGGTACGTAGGTGATGGGCGCGGGCTGGGCCAATAATGCGCGTAATAGAATCTTGGTTTTCAGGCCATCGCCCGCACCTAGCTCCACCACGGCCAGCGGCTGGCCGGCGGCCCCGGCGCCCAGCGCCCGCCCGATAGCCACACCCTGGCCCTCAAAAATAGCCAGCTCGGTACGCGTGGGATAGTACTCGGGCAGGCCCATTATCTGCTGAAACAGGCGGCTGCCGGTGGCATCGTAAAAGTATTTGGATGACAGCGTTTTCGGCGTTTGGCTGAAGCCCTGGGCCAGGTGAGCGGCGAGATGGTTCAAAATAAGGCGTAGTTGATTGTTTTTGGGAAGCTGCCGGTAGCGCCGGGTGGCACGCACCGGCCCGGGGCCGCGCGCAACTTTACAGCGTGGGCACGCCGGCCAGATACCCGCAAGCCGAGTAGCCGCCCGATGGCAAACCAGGTGAATAACATCCCAAAGGGAGGTGGGTTTTCCGGCTGGCAGGGCGTGCCAGTTGGAATACGGAAAAACGACGGGTGAGGTAAGCGCGCGCACGTTACCCTTCTAAAAAGCGGCCCGGCCAGCCCGGCCACTTTATTGCGCCGAGGCCACGCGGGGCTGGCCCTGGGGCGTGCCATCGGTGCGGCGCGGCGGGTGTACCCAACTGCTGACCTTCATCTGCACCACGCCGAAAAATGCTTCCCGGAAAATGCCTTTCGACATTTTGGACTGCCCGCGGGTGCGGTCGGTGAAGATAATGGGCACTTCCTTGATGCGGAAACCCAGGCGGTAGGCCAGCCACTTCATCTCAATCTGGAAGGCGTAGCCCACGAAGTGAATGCGCGTGAGGTCGATGGCCCGCAGCACCCGCGCCGAGTAGCACTTAAAGCCCGCCGTGGCATCGTGAATGGGCATGCCCGTGATGAGGCGTACGTATTTGGAGGCGAAATACGACATCAGCACCCGGCTCATGGGCCAGTTTACCACGTTCACGCCGTCGCTGTAGCGCGAGCCAATGGCGAGGTCGTAGCCCTGCACGGCGCAGGCTTCGTGCAGGCGCAGCAGGTCTTGCGGATTGTGCGAGAAGTCGGCATCCATCTCAAACACAAATTCATAGCCTCGCGCCAGCGCCCAGCGAAAACCGAAGATGTAGGCCGTGCCCAGGCCCTGCTTACCGGCGCGCTCCTCCAGAAAGAGCCGGCCCGCAAACTCAGGCAGCAGGGCGCGCACCAGCGCGCCCGTGCCATCGGGCGAACCGTCGTCAATTATCAGGACGTGGAAATTTTTCGGCAGCGAAAACACTGCGCGAACAATAAGCTCCACATTTTCCCGCTCGTTGTACGTCGGAATTAATACCAGTCCGGCGGCCTTATTACTCATCGCAGGCAAAGATACAGGGCGATAGAATAGGGTTGCGTGTTTGAAATAAAGAATAAAGAATTTGGAATGCGGAGTAAGCCAGCCAAGCCAGCCGGCTGTGGTGGGGCCCCGCTAGTCCTGAGCTGCCAGTTTTTGCGCTAGCTGGCGGGCGTGCTTCACGCAGTCGGGTACGCTCACGCCGGCTTGCCAATTGGCCACCGCCACGATGCCCGCGGCGGCCAGCGGAGCCACGGCCACCCGCGCCGCCGCCAGGTGGTGGTCAAATTGCGGAATGCTCTGCGGCCAGTAGGCGCGCCCTTGCCAGCGCGGCGCACTGCTGATGCCGTAGAGCTGGCTCAGTTCGGCGTGTACGGCAGCCAGTTGGGTAGCCTCGGGCTCCTCAGCTTGCCGGGCAAACTGCGCTCCGCCCACGAAGCTGGTAAACAGTACCTGCCCCGCCGGCACCCGGTCGGGAAACAGCGAGCTGGTCCAGATAGAACCGGCTGAATACGTGCCTTCTACCTTGGGATTGAGCGCGCCGAAACCTACGAGTGGGTGCGCTACGGCGGCTTGGTCATAGGCCGAATACACGAGCGTCATGGGCGGGTAGCGCACGGCGGCCAGCGCCGCCGCCGCCGCCGGAAACTGCGGGGCCAGCAGCGGGGCGGCGGCGTAGGTGGGCAGCGCCAGCGCCACGTGCGAATAGGTAGCGGCCAGCGGCTGGCCGTGGGCGCTCACCTCGTACTGCCCATCGGCAAGGCGGCGCAGGGCCGAAACAGCCCGGCCCGGCTGGTAGCTGCCGAGGCGCGCCGCCAGCGCATCGGTAAGCGCCTGCACGCCGCCCCGCAGCGTGATGGTGCGGCGGCGGCTGGTTTTAGGGCCCTTGGCCAGCCCGCGCAGCAGCGAGCCGTGCTGCGCCTCCAGCGCCGCCAGCTGCGGAAACGTGAGCGAGAGCAGCAGCTCGGCTGGGTCACCGGCGTAGATGCCCGCCACGAAGGGGTTTACGGCGTATTGCACCACCTCGGGCCCGAAGTGGCGCTCAAAAAAAGTGGCCACCGTTTCGCCCGGTACTGGCAGCGCGGGGCGGCGCAGTAGCTCCGTCAGCAGCCGCAACTTGGTGCGGAAGCTGAAAAAACTGCTGGCCAGCAGCGCTGGCGGCGAGCCGGGCAGCGCCTGGTACTGGCCGCCCCGCAGCACGTAGCGGTGCTGGCTCACGGGCGCCGCCTCCTGGATGTGGTCTTGCAGGTCTAGCGCAGTCAATAATTCCTCCAGCTCGGCGCTCAGCAGGAGGGAGTTAGGGCCCGCTTCGAGCTGATAACCTTCGGGGGCAAAGGGTGAGAGCAGGTTGCCGCCGGGCCGGGCGCTGGCCTCCAGTAGGTCGTAGGCAATGCCCGCTTGCTGAAGATAATAGGCTAGGGTGAGGCCAGTAAGGCCGCCGCCGATAATGGCAATTCGCATAAGTTGGAGCCGGTAGCTGATGGCCGCTGGCTGGTAGCTTTGTCTTGGTATGGTGATGGAAAGCTAACCGCTAACGGCCGTCAGCTACCCACTAAAGAATGAATCAAGCAATTTTTCTGGACCGCGATGGCGTCCTCAACGAGGAAATGGGCGACTACGTCTGGACGCCCGAGCGCTTTCGCATCTGCCCCGGCGTGCCCGAAAGCCTCGCCCGCCTCAAGGCCGCCGGCTACTACCTCATCGTGGTTACCAACCAGGCCGGCATCGCCAAAGGACTCTACACCCGCGCCGACGTGCTGGCCTGCCACGCCCTTTTGCAGCAAGCCTGCGACTACAAAATCGACGCCCTCTACTTCGCCGAAAACCACCCGTCTGTCAGCGAGTCCATCTTCCGCAAGCCCGACTCGGGGATGCTCGAGAAAGCCGTGGCGCGCTTCCACCTCGACCCCAGCCGGTGCTGGCTCGTAGGCGACCGTGCCCGCGACATGGAAGCCGGCGCCAAGCTGGGCGTGCGCGGCATCTTGGTGGGCCACGCCGAGCCGCTGGCCTACGAACCCCGCGTGGCCGACCTGCGGGCTGCTACCGAGCTGATTTTGCAGTAGGACGGCTTTGGTAGTTCGCGCCTCGAACCACCAAGGCCGCCCTACCGGCCTTTACTCATAAAACGAAGCCAACGCCGCCAGCAGCTGCGGGTATTCATAGGTAAAGCCCTGGCTCAGTACCTTATCAGCGCTCACGCGCTGCGAGCCGAGTACGATTTCGCTCATCTCGCCCATCGCCAGCTTCAGGCCGAAGGCCGGGACTTTAGGGAGTAATAGCGGGCGGTGCATCACCTGGGCCAGCGTTTCGGTAAACTCCTGATTAGTAGCCGGATTAGGGGCTACGGCGTTGTATTCGCCGTGCCAGCGCTCACCTTCCAGCATTTGCACCAGCAGGCGGCACAGGTCGTCGAGGTGAATCCAGCTCATGTACTGCCGGCCCGAGCCCAGCGGGGCACCTGCGCCGTAGCGCACCGTTTTGGCAATGGGCACCAGGGCCCCCCCCTCGGGGCTGAGCACGATGCCGATGCGCGGCAGCACCACGCGCGGCCCCAGCTCGCCGATGCGCCGGGCGGCAGCCTCCCACTGCACCACTACGTCGGCCAGGAAGTCGTCGCCGGGCGCGGCGGTGGGGGAGTTCTCGTAAAGAATTTCGCTGCCGCGGTCGCCGTAAATGCCAATGGCCGAAGCCGATAGTAGCGTTTGCACGTGGTGACCGGGCTTGGCCAGCTCGCGGTAGAGCAGCTCCAAGCCATCGAGGCGCGAGCGAATAATCTCGTGCTTGCGCTCGGGCGTCCACTTGCCCTCAGCCACGCTGCTGCCGGCCAGGTTCACGATGCAGTCGGCGTACGTGAGGGCAGCGGGGTCGATGGTGCCGCCCTGCGGGTCCCAGCCGAAGAGTCGAAAGTGGCTGGCTTGCTGCGGATTGCGCGTAAGCAGCGCCACTTCGTGGCCGCCGTCAATCAGCAATTCGGCCAGCCGCTGGCCTATCATGCCGGTGCCGCCCGTGATGAGGATTTTCATGAGAAGTTACCGCTTGCGGGTAAGTAGTGGAGGCGCAAAGTAGGGTAAGCGGGACTGGTCGGCTGGCTATTGGCCTATAAAGCAGGCGGCTACTTACCAATCTGGCGCAGAAATTCGCTTCGCAAGTTATTGTCTGCCAAAAACTTGCCACCGTATTCGCTGGTGATGGTAGAGCTGCTGGTATCGTTCACGCCCCGGCTCATTACGCAGAGGTGGTCGGCCTCGATGAGCACGGCCACGTCGTCGGTGCCCAGGCTTTGGCGCAGGTGCTCGGCTACCTGGCGGGTGAGGCGCTCCTGCACCTGCGGGCGGCGGGCGTAGTACTGCACCACGCGGTTGAGCTTGCTGAGGCCAACGACGTGCTTGCCAGGTAGGTAGGCGACGTGCGCCTTGCCAATGATGGGTACGAAGTGGTGCTCGCAGCACGAAAACAGCGTGATGTCGCGCTCCACAAGCAGCTGCTGGTACTCGTAGCGGTTCTCAAAGAGCCGTACCTCGGGGCGGTGCTCGGGGTTGAGGCCCTTAAACCACTCTTGCACAAACATTTTGGCCACGCGCTGGGGCGTGCCGGCCAGGCTGTCGTCGGTAAGGTCGAGGCCCAACTCCTGCATAATGGCGCGGAAGTGGCCGCTGATGGCCGCGATTTTGGCCTCGTCGGCGCGGTCGAAGGCATCGGGGCGGAGCGGGGTGCGCAGGCCGGCGGGCAGGTGGTGGTCGGGGTGTGCCCCGGCGGGGTGGTCGGCGGGCGTCCCGGCAGAATTATTCTCCATAATAGTCCACAAAATTACGGTCGGTTTCGTGGAGCGTCACGGCCAGCGTGAGCGGGGCCGGCAGCGCGGCCCGCAGCCGCCGCCAGATAACGACGGCGATATTCTCGGCCGTGGGGTTCAGCTCCCGAAAGTCCTCCGTATCGAGGTTGAGGTTGCGGTGGTCGAAGCGATTGAGTACCTGCTTTTTAATAATGTCGCTCAGCTCCTTGAGGTCGAAGACGTAGCCCGTGGCGGGGTCTACCTCGCCGGTCAGGCGCACGGTCAGGTTGTAGTTGTGGCCGTGGTAGTTGGGGTTGTTGCACTTGCCAAACACCTGCTGGTTGCGGGCCGCATCCCAGGCGGGGTTGTGCAGGCGGTGGGCGGCATTGAAGTGCTCGGAACGGCAGATAGTGAGCTGGGGCATGGGGGTTGAAACCGCGGGCACGGCCTTTTGTTGAGTTGACCTGGTAGCGAGGAGCTTATTGGACTTAGCAAATAAAAAATTAGCTTGCCCGGCGATTGCATTTAGCCGGGCTGGGGCGAAACCATTGTACTTAACGAATAAAAAATTAACTCGGCGAAAAAAATGCCTTGCCACCTTATTCAGTTGCGTTAAAGTGCTTAAATTTGGGCTGTCAGAGAACCACCGTGGTCTCATTTCTTTTGCATTTACCTTCTTCTACTCATCTTTTACTTTCCGATGAAACGAAACATACTAGTACTTTTCTGCCTGCTATTGGGTGCCCTGCACGTGTCGGCTCAACGCTCGCCGGTGGATGAGGCTGACCAGAACATCAACAACATCCCGCGCAAGGGCCAGCGCGTGAGCTTGCAGCTTGATAACAAGCGCGTGGAGACGTCGTGGATTAAGCAGCTGAACGAGCAGTTTCCGGGCAAGGTGAAGAATAACAAGGGTATCATCACGGCCGATGGCGTGACGATTGCCGACATTTCGCCCACGCCCGTGCGCATCATCAGCCGCGTAGACGCCCTGCCCACCGGCACCGGCGTGTGGTGGAGCATCGACCTGGGCAACGCCTACCTGGGCCAAGCCTCGACCCCCAGCCAGTGGAAAGCCGCCGAGAAATACCTGAAAGACTTCGCCCGCTCGATGTACCGCGAAGACTTGGTGGCCCAGATTACGGACGCTGAAAAGGCCCTGGTGACCTCACAAAACAGCCACATGGCCGTTATCAGCAAGGCCGATGCCATCAAGAAAGACATTGAGCGCAACAAGGCGCGCAAGGTAGAAATTCAGCAGCAGCTAGCGGCCAACGCCGCTGAATTGCAGCAGCTTAACAACCAGGTAGATACCAACCTAAAGGAGCAGGAAGCCGCCCGCGCCGACATTGTGAACATGCGCGTGGCCCTGGAATCGGTGAAGGAGCGCATGAGCAAAATCGAGTAAGCTTTGCCCACTGCCAGAAGCAACCCCGTCGGCTCCCGGCGGGGTTTTTTCGTGCTCAAGGCTAACCTGCACGGGCTGCCTTGCGTTGAGGAGGGCCACAAGCCGCTTGGCTTGCCCACCCGTTTCCCGTAGCCCGCATCATGGAAAAGACGCCCGTTCAACACCAGGTACACCTTGAAGGTGCCATCAAAATCCTCACCAGCGACCTCGCCGAAGAAGCCAGCCGCGCCGGCATCGACAACCAGCTTCAGCGTTGGATTGAAGACCTGAAAGCTGCCAACAACCCGGAGTTTCATAAGCTGGTGGTAGACCTGCAAGCCCTGAAAGCCTTGCTGAATGGCGGCACGTACGATGGCGACCAAGTGGGCCGCCTCGTGCATCACCTGGGCACCGAAACCTCCCGCGTGGCTTCCTTCGCCGAAGGCAATACCCGCCCGCATGTAGAGAAGCTGGGCGCGGCCCTGCTGGCCGCTGCTGGCCAGCTGCAAGGCGGCAACACCTCGCCCGAGGAAGATTTGAAGAACAACAACAAGGGCACCGACGGCCAGGCGTAAGGCCAGCCGTGGCACTAGCCTAAACCAGAAAGCGGTGTTATCCGGCCGGTAGGGCGGGGTAACACCGCTTTCGGTTAGGGCCGATTGAGCCTGGTATTATCCCGGCGTGTAGGTAAAGTCGTTGGTGGGCGCGCCGGTGGCCTGGCTGCGGGCTTCCTTGTAGAGCGTGTCGATGGCTAGGCCGGCGGCGAGTAGCAAGGCGGCCGTAGCGGGTTGAGCCGCGCCCCGGTCGGTAATAGAAATCAGGTAGTCATCGGCTGTGGTGAAAAGCTCGCGGCCCACGCCGGCCCATTTTTTGGTTACCAGCCCCAGCGCCTCGCCGCTGGCATCCAAGAAGCGGAAGTCCCAGCCTATCCAATTGCCTTTGATGTCGGCCACCCGAATACCCCGGGCGTTGTAGACGTGGAAGCCGCCGCCCAGCGTCAGTACCTTGCTTTCAAAATAGCCGAGTAGCTCATCCTGGGCATCGTACACCCGGATTTTGGAGCGCAGAAAGCGCCAGCCGCGCTCCAGACGTAGCAGGGGCGCATCGTGGGTGAGGTTGCGCACGACCACGGTGGTGGGCATCCGGTGCTTTTGTAGCAGCAGGCGCGTCCAGTTGAGCCAAGCCGGGTTTTCTTCCGTAGCGTAGCCCAGGTGCTCCCTGGTTTCGGCATCCAGAATGTCGAAGGTGTCCTTGAGCTTCAAGAAGCCCAGGTGCTCCCTGATAAAGTAGGCCCGGCGGCTAAGCAATTGAGCAGTACCCATACAAGTGAGGAGAATGGTGCGCCGCAAGGTACATAAGCCCGGCAGCCGGGGCGGAAATTGGTAATACCAGTTTAGTTAAAATCCTAAGTACTATGAGATTATTTGTGTATTCGGCCCTGCCAGAAGCAGCGCAGGCTCAGCTTACCCAGGGCCTGCCGGCCGGAATAACTATCGTCTACGGCAGCGACTTGCCCGCCGAGCAGCAAGCCAGCGAGTGCCAGCAAGCCGAGTTGATTTTTGGCAACCCGCCGCCCGAGTGGCTGGCCCCCGGCCCGCTGCCCAACCTGCGCCTGTGGCAGCTCGACTCGGCAGGCTTCGACCGCTACCAGGGCCTGGAGCTAGCCGCGCCGGTAGCCAATATGGGCGATTACTTTGCCTGGCCCTGCGCCGAAACGATGGTAGCGGGCCTGCTGGCGCTCTACCGCGCCCTGCCCGAGTTGGCGCGCCTGCAAGCCGAGCAGCGCTGGGTGGGGGCGCCCATCCGGGGCCGCATGGGGCTGCTGCGGGGCAAGCGCGTGGTTATTCTGGGGGCGGGCACTATTGCCCGGGCGGTGCAGCAGCAGCTCACCGGCTTTGGCTGCCCGGTGCAGCTGCTGGCCCGCACCGACCCGCAGGCGCAACTGCACTCGCGCGCCGACCTGCTGGCCGTGCTGCCTGCTACCGACATCGTGGTAAACTGCCTGCCCGGCAGCGCCGATAAATTTTTCGGCACTGATGAGTTTGCCGCCTTACCGCCCGGCGCTATCTACGCCAGTGTGGGGCGGGGTAATACCACCGATGAGGAAGCCCTGATTGCCGCCTTGCGTGCCGGCCGGCTCGGCGGCGCCGTGCTCGATGTGACGGCCACTGAGCCGCTGCCCGCTGGCCATCCACTCTGGCCGCTGCCCCAGGTGCTGCTTACCCAGCACACTGGCGGCGGCCAGCCTGAAGAAGCCGAAGGCAAAGTGGCCCAGCTGCTGCGCAACGTGGCACACCTGCAAGCCAGCCAGCCCCTCGAAAACCTGGTGACACTCACGCGGGGCTACTGAGCTAGGCCGTAGCGGCTGGGGTTAAATCCCCGCCGCTGATGGCCAACTGCTTGGTTTCCGGCTTATTCAGCAATGCCGCGGCTTCCTCATCGGTGAGTACGCGGGCTTCCGTAGCCCCGTCGGGGAAGATGAGGCGGCTGGCGGCCTGGCGCAACTCATCGAGGCGGGCCAGGGCATCGGCCACGGTAGGGTTGGCTTCGAGGCGGGCGAGCAGGCCGCTGGCCCGCGCCGCCTGAAACAGCTTTTCGAGCACAAAAGGCAGCACCCAGCCGGCAATATTGGTTACGAATGCCCCGCGCAGGCCAATACGCAGCAACAGCCGCGCCGTCATGCGCTCCAGCAGCAGCGCTTTGGCGGCGGGCAGGGCTTTGTCGGCCAGAAAATCGGCTACCAGGCGGGCGTGGCCGTTCTGAATTTCGGTGCGCAGCACCTCCTGCACCGAGTCGAGGGTGCGCTGGGCCACCCGCCGAAACAGGCGGCCCGTTTGCCAGGCGCGTAGGCCGGTTTGGCGGGCAGCATCCAGCACCTGGCCAGGGAGCTTGCTAGGCAGCGAAAAGTATTTCATACGCTAAAGAAGGGAGAAGCCGGGCGGCTCCAGGGCATTTGTACGACGCCCACCGCGTAAAGTGCTGGCTCGGGGCCTGGCAAAGTAGCGGAGAAAGCAGTCGAAGGAAAAAGAGTAAGGTGTTAAATAATTGACAAAGAGTGCTGTAGTAATGATGCGAGCAGCGTAGCCCCAAGCGGGGCCGTAAGTCAGAAACCAAGGTCGAACTTGCCTTGTTGTCTTCCCATTACGGCCCAAGCTCCGGCATGAAAGCGATAGCGCATATCTTTGTAAGCTAGGCCGAAAAACCCGCACCAAAGGCGGTTTATTCCTTCTCCAATGTCCGATTTATTGCTCGATATTAACCTCCAACAAGTACCGGACAGCTACCTGGCTGGCGCTTGGCGGGTCGCGCACCGCGTGGTCAATCGGGCCGACCCCGACAGCCCGCTCGCCCAGGCCACCAACCTGGTGCTGGCCGATGAGCTGCTGCAACTGCAAGCGCCCTCGCTCAGCGAAACCGGCAGCTGGGCCGTGCAGCGCGATGAGTTGCTGAACCGGCCGTACCTGCGCCTCAACTTCCCCACCGAGGAAATGCGGGCGCTCGTTACGCGCCTGCGCCGCACCACCGACGGGGCCCGCAGCCAGCTTAACCTGTATTTCAGCTCGGGCCTCGAAATGCAGCTCGACCGGCCCTAGCGCCCGGTTTCCCCCTTCTATCCTAAGTCGCCTTAGCCGCTTTGTCTACCGTGCTTCCCTCCGATACTCTCGCCAATTCTTCCCAAAAAACGGCGGAGGAATTTCAGTTTCTGGCCGATTTTATTCCACAATTAGTATGGATAACTGACCCTACGGGGTTTCATACCTACTTCAATCAGCGCTGGATTGACTACACGGGCTACACCCTGGCCGATAGCGTGGGGCCGGATATGTGGAACAACCTGCTGCACCCCGACGACCGCGAAAAGGCCCGCAAAATATGGGGCCACTCGCTGGCTACCGGTGCCGACTACGAAATCGAATACCGTTTTAAGGGTCGCGATGGGCAGTACCGCTGGTTTTTGGGCCAGGCGCTACCCCGGCGCGATGAGGCCGGCAGTATTGTTACCTGGTTTGGCACCTGCACCGACATCCACGACCAGAAGCTGGCCGCCGACCTGCTGGCCGAGCGCGAGTCGGAGTTCACCACGCTGGCCGACAACGTGGCCCAGCTCTCGTGGATGGCCCGGCCCGATGGCCACATCTATTGGTACAATAAGCGCTGGTACGACTACACCGGCACCGACTTGGCCTTGATGGAAGGCTGGGGCTGGGATAAAGTGCACCATCCCGACCACATGGCGGCGGTTATAGAATTTGTGCGCGCTGCCTGGCAAAAGGGCGAGCCCTGGGAGCTGACCTTCCCGCTGCTCGGCCAGGACGGCGAGTACCGCTGGTTTTTGACCCGCGCCGTGCCTGTGCACGACGAGCAAGGTCAGCTCCTGCGCTGGCTGGGCACCAATACCGACGTGACGGATATGCGCCACCTGCAAGAGCAGTTGCAGAATTCTTATAATGACCTGGAGGTCAAGGTAGTGTTTCGTAACCTGGAGCTGGAGCACGAGGTGCAGCGCCTGCGCAAGCAGCTTGGTCAGTAGCAGAACTAGCTAATAAACACTCAAAAAAGCTGGCTTACTGCCGGCTTTTTTAGTGTAAAAGCGGCCGTTTGACGGTTCGAATCACGCTCTATAAGCTAGTAAGCGACTGCTAAGGACCAATAATTGCTGAGGCAAACAGTACAGGCAATGCAATAGCTTCTTAAGATGCTACTATCCTGACAGCCCTTTCCACAATCACCCACCTAAACCGGCACTAATTGGCCGCCGTACCTTTGCCGGTGGGCCGCCCTTTCTGCTCACCGGCCCCAGCCTTTTTGCGTAATGAACAAGATATACTGCCCCAGCCTGACCGAGTATAAGCGCCGCGTGGCGCGCGTAGTAAACATCGGTGGGGTGCCCCTGGGGGGCGACTATCCCATTCGGGTGCAGAGTATGACTACCGTGGATACGATGGACACGCTCGGCTCCGTAGAGCAGACCCTGCGCATGGTGGAGGCCGGCTGCGAGTACGTGCGCATCACCGCCCCCAGCGTGAAAGAAGCCCAGAACCTGCTGGAAATCAAGAAGGAGCTGCGGGCGCGCGGCTGCAACGTGCCGCTCATCGCCGACATTCACTTCACGCCCAATGCCGCCGAGCTAGCCGCCCGCATCATCGAAAAAGTGCGCGTGAACCCTGGTAACTACGCCGATAAAAAGAAGTTTGAGGAAATCGAGTACACCGATGCCAGCTACGCGGCCGAAGTGGAGCGCATCCGCGAGCGGTTTCGGCCGCTGGTCAAGATTTGCAAGCAGTACGGCACTGCCATGCGCATTGGCACCAACCACGGCTCACTCAGCGACCGTATCCTGAGCCGCTACGGCGATACGCCGCTGGGCATGGTGGAGTCGGCGCTGGAATTTCTGCGCCTCTGCGAAGAGGAGAATTACTACGACGTAGTGTTGAGCATGAAAGCCAGCAATACCCAGGTGATGGTACAGGCCTACCGCCTGCTGGTGCAAAAGCTCGACGAAGAAGGCTTGCAGCCCTATCCGCTGCATTTGGGCGTGACTGAGGCCGGCGAGGCCGAAGATGGCCGCATCAAGAGTGCCGTAGGTATCGGTACGCTGCTCGAAGACGGCCTCGGCGACACCGTACGCGTGAGCCTCACCGAGGCGCCCGAGGCCGAAGCTCCGGTGGCCCGCATGCTCATCAACCGCTACGTAGACCGCGCCGCCCGGGCCGAGCCCATTAAGCCGCTGGCTGGCCCCGAGCCGCTGAATCCCTTTCAATACTTGCGCCGCGCTACGCACGAGGTACTAAACTTCGGCGGCCTCAACGTGCCCCGCGTGATAGCTAGTCTGTCGCAGCTACCGCAACTGGAGTACGCCGACCTACGGGCGGCCGGCCACCTGTATTCAGCTTTTCTCGACAAGTTTCAAATGTCAGACCAGGGTGCTGATTATATCTACACCGGTGAGCGGCCCGTGCCGTTTATGCTGCCCAACGGCCTGAAGGAAATCCTGAACTACCCGGCTTGGTTCGACGCCGGCCAGCGCCCGCACCATTACCCGCTCATGACGGCCGACCGCTACATGGACGACCCGGTGCGCCACCCGCAGCTCAACTTTCTGATAGTGAGCCCGGATACGCTGGACCAGAACCTGCTGCTGCACCTGCGCCACGACCCCACCGTGGTGCTCGTGCTCTACACCCGCAATGCCCACGCCATGCCTGACCTGCGCCGGGCGTTCTTCGACCTGCTCAACAACCAGGTTACCTGCCCCGTCATCATTGCCCGCTCGTACCCCGGCCAGCCGCTGGAGCAAACTCAGCTCGATGCCGCCACCGACATCGGCGGGCTGCTTATCGACGGCCTCGGCGATGGCGTGGTGCTGGGCACCGAGATGCTGGCGCTGCCCTCGCAGGCCGAGTGGCTCGATACCGTCAGCCAGCTCAACCAGCTGAGCTTCGGCATCTTGCAGGCGGCGCGCACCCGCATGAGTAAAACGGAGTACATCAGCTGCCCCAGCTGCGGCCGCACGCTCTTCGACTTGCAGGAAACCACCGCCATGATTCGCAAGCGCACCGACCACCTCAAGGGCATCAAAATCGGCATCATGGGTTGCATCGTAAACGGCCCCGGCGAAATGGCCGACGCCGACTACGGCTACGTGGGCGTGGGCAAGGGCAAAATCGCCCTCTATCGCGGCCAGGAAGTCATCAAAAAAGCCGTGCCCGAAGAGCGCGCCGTCGATGAATTAATTGACCTGATGCGCGAGGATGGTAAGTGGCTGGAAAAGGAACTGCTGGACGAACCGGTGGGTATGTAGCTAATGAGTAGACAATCTAGCGCTTACGCCTACTTAGCTTTTTGGGGTGAAGAGTTTTCGCTTCAAGAGTTTTCAGCTTTGGTCAAGTTGCAGGCAACTTCTTCCAGAATGAAGGGAGCAGAGATACGTGCTGGTATTACCGCTAAGGAATGCCTTTGGCAATACAAAGGTGCTAGCACCGACGACTGTAAGGGTTTAGACGAGTCGTTGGAAGGACTACGCACGACGTTTTCAAAGCAAACAGGCTTAATCAGGCAGTTCATGCTAGCCCACCAGTTGGAAGCGCGGTGTACTGTAGTACTTGCGCTCAGGGCAGAAGAAAATCCAGGTCTGCGTCTTTCGCCCGAGTTCATCAGCTTTTTAGCGGAAATTGGGGCCAGCTTTGAATTGGATGGGTATCAATAGATAAAATCTGCTACGTAGGTAGCCTTAACGCCCCAAAAAGAACGTCCGAAACAACGCCAGTTCAGCTAGCTCCCGCTGCACGTAGGTCTTGAAAAACGACTCGCCTACCTGCCGGTGCAGTACCGAAATACCAGTGTCAATCAGGCGCAGACCCTGCTGAGTAAGCAGGATATTATCGAACCGCTCACCGGGTAGGTTAGAGGGGCGCTGCAAATCGTGATGCACAAAGCCGGCCTTATGAAGCGCCGCTAATTCATCGGTGAAAACATCGAGCCAGATTTCCCGCATCTCCACTTCGTAAGCTCGAAAATCGAGGGGATAAATTCGCTCCATTACCAGCATGTCGGCTTTTAGCACCTCATTGATTTCCAGGCGGCTAAACTTTGCTACCAGGCCGTTGACCTCATTAGCATAGCGCATTTTTTCGGCTTCGGAGCCAATATCGGAGCGGGTATCATCGCTGAAAAGCTTGCCAACTTCGGTTTCAGAAAGCGCGATAACCGCATTATTAGCGCCGCGCGAAAGCTGCCGGGGATAGCGTCTGGGTTCCATAGGGCGCTAGGTTGAAGTCAGCCAAAGCTACGGCAAGGGGCTAGCAGTACCTTTGGCGGTGCTATGCAAATGACGTTTAGGCAGCCATCATCGACCAACTTTGCCGCCAGCGGCTTCGCAGTGCTACCGGCACTTTATACCCCGGCCGAGGTAGCGGCGCTGCTGGCCTGCGTCGAAAGCGCGCCCGCCGCCAACCCCAATTTCCGGCGGAGTCAGGACGTGTTTGCCATCCGCAACCTGCTGGGCGAAATCCCGGCGCTGGGGCCGCTGCTGGCTACTCCGGCGCTACGCGGCCTGCTAGACGAGCTATTTTCCAAGGGCTGCCACCTCACCAAGGCTATTTATCTCGACAAGCCGGCGGGCTCCAACTGGCTGGTGACCTGGCACCAGGATTTGATGATAAACGTGGCTCAGCGCGCCGACCGGCCCGGCTACGGCCCCTGGACGGCCAAGGCTGGCTGGGTAGCCGTGCGGCCGGCCGAAACCATTGCCAGCCACACGGCTACGGCCACCGTGTGTGCCGTGCCTGCCGGTGGCGCTATGCTCATGAAGCCGTTGTTGCTACACGCCTCCAACCGTAGCACCAGCGCCCGGCCGCGCCGGGTCATTCACCTGGAGTTTTCGGCTGAGGAGCTGCTGGCTGGGCTGGCGCGAGCGGCTGGCGCTGGGCTAGCTGCTCGCGCCAGGTTTAATTAAAGAATAACCTGAAGCTGCGTAGTGATTTCGGGGCGGTACTGCACGTTGTTGATGTCGGTAAAATCGGGGCGGGCGCGGTAGTTGAGCGTGATTTTGGCCTGGTGGCCATCGAGCAGCACGTTCATGCCGCCGTCGAAAACATGCACGTCACGAATGTTACCTTCGGCGGTGCGCAGGCCGTCGTAGCGGCCGTGGATATAGTCGGCGTAGGGCTGGAGGCGCACTTTGGGGCCCAGCAGCTTTTTGGGCAGCAGGAAGCCGGTTTGGATGGTTTGCGAAGTGCCAGTACCCAGCAGGGGCAGCGCATTGCCGCGCAGCGTGGCCGAGCCGGTGCCGGGGTTCATGGTGCCGCCGTAGCGCACAAAATTCGGCCCCATGTTGTAGCGATACGCGGCGGCGTACACCGTGAAGGCCGTTTGCTGGGCGGTGTCCACGGGCGTGTCGTAGAAGAGGTCGGCCGCGAAGGTGCTGGTGTTCTGCTTTTCGTAGGGGATGGTCCAGACGTTGGTGGGCAAGGTGGTGGGGTTGGCTGCCGGGCGCGAGTACATGCCGTCTTTGTAGAAGAGAAAGCCCGTGCCCAGGTTGAAAACCCGCCGCGCCCCCAGGTAGCAGCCCACCTGGAAAGGCACCAGGTTGGCTTCCTTATCTAGAAATTCCCAATCGAAATAGCCTTGGTACACCATGCCACGGGCGCGGGGATTGAACTGCGCCACGCCCGTGGTGAGGGTGGCCGGCGTGCTGGTGAGGTTGCTGCGAAACGCGTCGTTGATGGACAGCTTGTAGTCGAAGCTCCTCACCCGGCCGCGCACGTACATGCCCAGCCCGCGCCCGGTCTGGTCGATGGCGTCGATAACGGGCCACTGCGTGCCCGGCACATCGAGCGTGAGCAGCGAGAACGCGGCAAAGCTGGTCTGGCGCGAAATACCATTCACGTAGTGCAGGCCGCCGCCAAAGTTGAGGTACTTGTTAATCTTGTATTCGACCAGCGCGTCGTGGAGGAAGAAAAGTGGCTTTTTACCGGGGCCGGTGGGGTCGTTGGGCGCGCCGCCCGAAATCGTAGTTTGTACGTTGATTCCCAGCTGCGTGATGATGAGAAAGCGTGGGTTGAGCTGGGCTACCAGCAGCACCCGCGAGCGCCGGATGCCGAAATCTACCTGGTCGTAGCTTGGCTCTTCGGTGGCGTTGGTGGTGTTGGAATTGTTCTCGTTGTAGCGCGCCCAGAACTGGTGGGCCGTCATCACGCGCACGTATTTCGAGCCGTCGGGCGATAGGTTGATTTTCATGCCGCCCGCGTAGGGCGCCGATTTGGTGGGCGCCGGTGCGGGCTTGGGCAGCGCAATAGGGGCTGGGTCGGGGGCCTTGCCGGTGGCGGGCGGCACCACTACCTGGGCCTGGGCGGCCCCACCGAGCAAGAGCAAGCCAGCGGCCAGCAGGCGGCCGTAAAAAGAAGTCATTTCGGAGAGCGTGAGAGGGTGGGAAATGCAGCGGAAAGGGCAAGGGAGGACAGCTTTTTGGCTCGCGCCAAAAAAATAAGTCAGTAGCTGACACTCCCGAGCAGGAAAAAACGGGCGGTGTGCCGCCCGGGGCAAGCCGGCTGGCTTAAGCCGAAGTGCCTACCCGCTCCACGAGCGGTAGCATGGCCACCGGTTCGGGGCGCTCGTTTTCGGGTACCGAGCGGCCTTGCAGCGCCAGCTGGTGGCGCGCCTCGTCAAACTCGCCCTCGCTCTTGGCGATTACCAGCGTGGCAATGCCGTTGCCGATGACGTTGGTGATGGCGCGGGCCTCGCTCATAAAGCGGTCGACGCCCAGCAGCAGGGCCACGCTCTCCACGGGAATCACCTTGGTGGCGGCCAGCGTAGAGGCCAGCACGATAAAGCCTGAGCCCGTGACGCCCGCCGCGCCCTTGCTCGTCACCACCAGAATGGCGATGAGCGAAAGCTGCTGCGAAAGCGCCAGGTGAATGTTAAATGCTTGGGCCAGAAAGATAACTGCAATGGATAGGTAGATGGACGTGCCATCCAGGTTGAAGGAATAACCGGTGGGAATGACTAGGCCAGCCACCGAGCGCGAGCAGCCGTAGCGCTCCATCTTGTCAATCATGCGGGGCAGCGCCGACTCGGACGACGAGGTGCCGAGCACCAGCAAAATCTCTTCCTTGATGAAGCTCAAATAGGGCATCAGGCGCAGCTTGTAGTAGCGCATGATGAGGTTGAGCACCACGAAAATGAACAGGAACATGGTGGCGTACACCACCAGCATGAGCTTACCCAGCGGTAGCAGCGTGGCAATGCCGTACTTGCCGATGGTGAAGGCCATGCCGCCAAAGGCCCCGAGCGGCGCCAGCTTCATCACCATCGCCAGCACCGTAAACATGGCGTGCGAGAGCCGGTCGAAGGTCTTGACCAGCGGCTGGGCGGTTTCACCTAGCTTGTTGAGGGCCAGCCCAAACAGCACCGCGAAGAGCAATACTTGCAGGATGTCGCCCTTGGCGAAGGCGCCCACCACGTTGTCGGGTACGATGTGGGTGAAGAATTCAACCCAGTTCATTTCGCCGGCCTTCTCCGTGAATTTGGCGGCTTCTTCGGTTTTCTTGGCATCGTGCAGCACGGCCTGGGCCGTGGCCTGCACGCCCGCGCCCGGCTGGGTGAGGTTGGCCACGCCGATGCCGATGGCCAGGGCCAGCGTGGTCACTATCTCGAAGTACAGCAAGGCTTTGCCACCCACGCGGCCCACTTTCTTGAGGCTGCCCATGCCCGCAATGCCCAGCACCACCGTCAGGAAAATGATGGGCGCAATCAGCATCTTGATGAGGCTGATAAATGTGTCGGCCACCGGCTTGAGGGCCGCGCCGAAGGCGGGAAACAGCGCGCCCACCAGCACGCCCAGCGCAATGGCGGTGAGTACCTGCACGGTGAGGTTGGAAAATAAGCGTTTCATGGGCAAAGAGGCGAAAGGGTGGGAGTGGTTCGAAATGGCGTGGGAATAGCAAATAAGTACCCGGCGCTGGTTGGCAGGGCCCGCCAGCACTAGGCAAAAAGCAACAAGGGCGGCCGAAAAGTGTCCGACTGGCCAGGCTAGGCTTTGACCGCAGCCCGGGGAGCGCCGGCCAGGATGTCGGCGTTGGCGAAGTCGGCGTATTTCTCGAAGTTGCGGACAAACTGCCGGGCCAGGGCGGCGGCCGTGCGGTCGTATTCCTCTGGGCTAGCCCAGGTGCTGCGCGGGTCGAGGATTTCGGTGGGCACGCCGGGCACGGCACCGGGCACCGCTACGCCGAAGATGGGATGGGTTTTGAACTGCACCTCGCGGAGCACGCCGGAGAGGGCGGCCGTAATCAGGGTGCGGGTGTGGGCCAGCTTCATGCGGTGGCCGGTGCCGTAGGCGCCGCCGGTCCAGCCGGTGTTCACGAGCCAGACATTGATGGCTGGGTCTTCGTCCATTTTCTGGCCCAGCATTTCGGCGTAGCGGGTGGGGTGCAGCGGTAGAAATACCTGCCCGAAGCAGGCCGAAAACGTGGTTTGCGGCTCGCTGATGCCCATTTCAGTACCCGCTACCTTGGCCGTGTAGCCGGAGAGGAAGTGGTACATGGCGTGGTTCTTATCGAGCTTACTCAGGGGCGGCAGCACGCCGAAGGCATCGGCAGTGAGGAAGAACAGGTTCTTCGGCGCGGGGCCCACACTGGGCTCCACAGCATTGGCGATGAAGCTGATGGGGTAGGCCGTGCGCGTGTTTTCGGTCACGCTTTTGTTGGCGTAGTCTACGGTGTGGGTGCCGGGCACGAAGCGCGTGTTTTCGACAATGGAGCCGAAGCGGATGGCGTCCCAGATGTCGGGCTCCTTCTCGCGGCTCAGGTCGATGACCTTGGCGTAGCAGCCACCCTCGAAGTTGAAGATGCCGCCTGCGCCGGGGAGCCAGCCGTGCTCGTCGTCGCCGATGAGCCCGCGCTGGGGGTCGGCCGAGAGCGTGGTTTTGCCCGTGCCGGAGAGGCCGAAAAACAGCGCCGTATCGCCGGCCGCGCCCACGTTGGCCGAGCAGTGCATGGGTAGGGTAGCGTGCTGATGGGGCAGCAGAAAGTTAAGCACCCCGAAGATGCCCTTCTTCATCTCCCCGGCGTAGCCCGTGCCCCCGATGAGCAGCAGCCGGCGCGTGAAGTCGATGATGGCGAAGTTGGGCTGGCGGGTGCCGTCCACGGCCGGGTCGGCCTCGAAGCCGGGGGCGCAGATGATGCTGAAATCGGGGAGCCAGGTGGTGTCGGCGCCGGCCTCGGGGCGCAGAAACATATTGTAGCAGAACAGGTTGTGCCAGGCCAGCTCGTTCACTACCCGCAGCTTGAGCTGGGTGGCGGGGTGGGCCCCGGCGTAGGCTTCGCGCACGTAGAGCTGCTTATCGGTCAGGTAGGCGACCATCTTCTGGTGCAGCTGCTCAAATTTGGCGGCGTCGAACGGGATGTTGATGTCGCCCCACCACACGGCGTCGGCGGTCGTCTCGTCGCGCACGATGAAGCGGTCCTTGGGCGAGCGGCCGGTGAAGCGGCCGGTATCGGCCATCAGCGCGCCCGTATCGGTCAGCACGCCCTCGCCGTTTTTCAGTGCCTCGGCCACGAGCGCGGCGGGCGACAGGTTCAGGCAAACGGCGCTTGCCTGGCTAATGCCCAGCGAATGAAGACGTTGCAAAAGGTCGGGAGCGAGGGCGCGGGACATAATTTAAGTAGGAATTAAAAGGTATGAATTATGAATTCAGGCAGCGTCCTCATTCAGGCGCGAGGTATGCTTGGTTTCAGCCATGGTCAGAAACAGCAGCAGCGAGAGGCCGATGCAGCCGGCGGTATACCAGTAGAAGTACGACTCGTGGCCGGCGCGCTTACACCAGAGGGCGATATACTCGGCGGTGCCGCCAAACACAGCCACCGTGAGTGCGTGCGGCAGGCCGATGCCCAGCGCCCGCACCTGCACCGGAAACAGCTCGGCCTTCACCACCACGTTGATGCCGCTGTAGCCACTCACGATGGTAAGCGCCACCACCAGCCAGCCCAGCGCTACCCACGGGTTGGTGCTGTGGCTGAGGGCCGTAAGCAGCGGCACGGTGCCCAGCAGGCCACCTATGCCGAAAAAAATGAGCAGCGGCCGCCGCCCGATGCGGTCCGACAGCGCCCCGAAAACCGGCTGCATTGCGGCAAACACCAGCAGCGAGAAAAAGCTGACATTAGCCGCCGTGGCGGGGGCCATGTGGGCGGTGTTCACCAAAAACTTGAGCATGTACGTGGTGAACGTGTAGAAAGCCAGCGTGCCGCCCGCCGTGAGGCCCACCACCGTGAGCACGGCGCGCGGGTGCCGCCGCAGCACTTGCAGGCTGCCGCGCTGGGCTTCGGGCGTGTGCTTTTGGGCTTCGAAAGCGGCGGTTTCGGTGAGGTTGCTACGCAGGTAAAGCGCCACCACCGACAGCCCCGCGCCCACCACGAACGGCACGCGCCAGCCCCAGGCCAGCAACTGGGCCTCGGTCAACACCTTTTGCAGAATGAGCTCGATGCCCAGCGCCAGCATTTGCGCCCCAATGAGCGTGAGGTACAGAAAGCTGGAGTAGAAGCCGCGCCGGTTGGGCGTGGCCATCTCGGCCAGGTAAGTAGCTGATACCCCGTACTCGCCGCCCACGCTCAGGCCTTGCAGCAGGCGGGCCGTGAGCAGCATTACTGGGGCCACGAGGCCCACCGTCTGGTAAGTGGGGGTGAGAGCGATGAGCAGCGAACCCAGCGACATGAGCAGCACCGAGAGCGTCATCGACTGCTTGCGGCCCACCTTGTCGGCGATGCGCCCAAACATCCAGCCGCCGATGGGCCGCATTAAAAAGCCCAGCGCGAAGATGCCGGCCGTCTGGAGTAGCTGGGCCGTGGTGTCTTCGGAAGGGAAGAACGAGCCCGAGAAGTAAAGTGAAAACGCCGAAAAGGCGTACCAGTCGTACCACTCTACCAGGTTGCCCACCGAGCCGCTGAGGATGGCCCGCAGGCGGCTGGCCGGCAACGCTTCTGTAGGCCCATGCTGCGCCCTAGTGAGGGCTGCTGGCAACGTAGGGGAGAGCTGGATAGCCACTGGGTGGGAGCTTTGAGGAGTGCAGCACAGCCAAGTGAGTAGTTACTTACTCTCGAAGATGTGCTGCAAAGGAGCTTCCCAATCTTGATGAAATTTCAAATAAATGTTAGCATTTCTCTGAAATTTTCGCCGAATTTAGCCGTGCGGCTAGCCCGGCTGCGCGGCGGCGGCGGCAAAAGTTAGCCGTATCCGGTGCCAGCCATCGGCATAGTCATAGCTAATGTGGTGACCGTACAACTCGCTGATGCGCTTAACGATGGCTAGCCCGATGCCAATGGAATCGAGCGCCGAATTGCCCTTTTTGAACCGGCCAAACAGCTCACTTACCGGGGCCGTAGGCGCGTGGCCGGTATTGGCTAGTAGCAGCTCGGTAGCCGAAAGCTGAACTTGAATTTCGCCGCCGGGCACGTTGTGGCGGATGGCGTTGCTGAGCAAATTATTGAGCAGCAGCTGGGCCAGCGAGGCATCGAGCGGCACGCGCACGCCGGGCGCGATGTGCTGCGTGGTAGTCAGGCCCTTCATCTCGGCCAGGTCGGCAAAGGCGGCCTCGGTGGCGGGCACCAGTTGGCTGAGGTCGGCCAGGGCGTCGGGGCCGGGCTCGAAGTGCTCTAGCTTGGCCAGCAGCGTCAGGGCCTGGTTGATTTTGGCCAGGCGCTCCAGCTCGTCGTGCATGGTGGTGAGCGTACGAAACTGCTTCTCGCTCAACTCCGAATCCATGAGCAGCTCCAGCTTGGCCTTGATGCTGGCGATGGGCGTTTGTAGCTCGTGGGAGGCGTTTTCGGAGAATTCCTGGAGGCCCCGGTAGTCGCTCTGGGCGCGGGCCGTCATCTTTACCAGAAACTCGTTTAGCTCGTTAAACTCGGCGGTGCGGGTGGCGGGCAGGTCGATGGCATGCGGCTGGCTCAGCGCAAACTGCTGAATGCCGTGCAGCGTCGCATTGAACGGCCGCAGAATTCGCCATGAGATTAACTCACTGAGAATGACCACTAGGGCCAGCAGGAAAACGAACGTCCAGGCGAAAACCAACACCAGGCCGGTCAAGTAGGCATCACGCGGCTCCACTACTGCTGCCCGGCTAGCCAACCGGTACAGCCGGCCGCCTACCACCGGGTAGGTGGTGAGGCGCACCATGGCCACGCGGGCTTGCAGGGCAGTATCCCACTCAGCGCGCACCTGCACGGTGCGCACGCGGCGGGCCGTGTCGGTGGCCACCACAGGCACTACTTGCACCTGCAGCCGCAGCGAGTCGGGTAGGGTAGGGCGGCCGCTGCGCAGCTGGCTGGCGGCCAGTTCGTGGAGGTGCTCCAGCTGGCCGATGGTGGCCTGCGTGACGCTACGCGACAACGCAGCGTACACAATGGCAAAGCCAATGCTGAGCACGAAAAACGTGAGTACCGCGTAGGCCAGCGTATAGCGGTAGTTGAGTTTCACTGGTCGGGCGCGCTAAGCTTGTAGCCAAAGCCATACACCGTGCTAATGTAGTCTTTGCCGCCCGCGTCGGTTATCTTTTTGCGCAGGTTCTTGACGTGCTGATACACAAAGTCCACGCTGTCGAGGTTGTCGGTATAGTCGCCCCAGAGGTGCGCCGCAATGGCCTGCCGGGTCAGCATCCGCCCTTTATTATTGATGAAGTACAGCAGCAGGTTAGTCTCCTTACGGGTGAGGTTCAGAAGCTTACCATTAATGCGGCACTCCATCGACTCCAAGTCGGCCGTGATGTCCTTGAAGGTCAAAACATTGTTCTTATGCGCGCTGCGGCGGCGCATGATGGCCTTAATGCGGGCGTGCAGCTCGGGCAGCGGAAACGGCTTGGTGATGTAGTCGTCGGCGCCCTCACTAAGGCCAGTGAGCTTGAAATCGAGCGCGTTCTGAGCCGAAATGATGATGACGCTGCTCTCGATGCCCTCCTTGCGCAGCAGCTTGAGCAGGCTGATGCCGTTGCCATCGGGCAGCATAATATCCAGCAGCACCATATCGTAGCTGAAGAGAGCCAACTTCTCGCGCGCCTCGTCGAAGGTGCCGGCCACCTCGCAGATATAGTGCTCCTGCCCCAGGTAGCCGGCAATGCTGCGGGCCAGCTCGGTGTGGTCTTCAACTAGCAGAATTTTCATGGCGGGGTGGGAGGGGCGTAACGAAACGGAGCAGGTTACAAAGCTATTCCAGCGGCCGCTTCGCGGCGGCGGGGTAGCCGCTCCTTTTTTGGCTGGGTGAGCACGATAAATTGGGATTTCTGCCAATCTTTCTGGCGCCGCCGGTGTTACCTTGGCACACCCAACTTCTCCCGACATGAACGGCAAAAACCTGTTTGATTTTGGCCCCGCCCTCGGCTATTTCTTCCGCAAAGACGACCCCACCCGCAAGTCGAACTTCAACTTGCGCACCATGCACTTCATCAATAAGCTGAGCATGGCCATGTTCCTGGTGGGCCTGTGCGTGCTGCTTTACCGCTGGTTTTTGCGCTAAGCCCGGGGTACGCGATGAATATTGAGGACTACCGCGACTTCTGCCTCAGCCTGCCCGGCACCACCGAGGAAACGCCCTTCGGCCCCGATACGCTGGTGTTTAAAATCGGTGGTAAAATATTTGCACTGACCGACTTGCGCACCTTCGAAAGCTTCAATGTGAAGTGCGACCCCGAGCGGGCCTTGGACCTGCGCGAGCGTTACGACTATGTGCTGCCGGGTTTTCACATGAACAAGAAGCACTGGAATACCATTCGCGTGGGCACCGGTGCCGGCCCGGCCCAGTTGCGCGAATGGATAACCCACTCCTATGAGTTGGTAGTGGCTTCGCTACCCAAAGCTGTGCGCGAAGAGCTACGCCAAGCCACTGAGCAATAGCCCGTAATAATGCAAATCAGCAGTAGGTTTTCCGTAGCCGTGCATGTGCTTACACTACTAGCCGTGACGCCCGCCGGCGAGCTGCTGACCTCCGACCGCATGGCCGGCAGTGTCAACACCAACCCCGTCGTCATCCGGCGCATCCTGGGCCAGCTCAAAAGGGCGGGCATGGTAGAGGTGCGCGCCGCTGCCGGCGGTACCTACCTGCGTCGTCCCGCCGCCGAAATCACCCTACTTGACGTGTACCGCGCCGTGGAAGTGGTGGAGGCTAACTTGTTCAGCATTCACGACAAGCCTAATCCGAAATGCCCGGTGGGCCGCAACATCCAGGCGGCGCTCGATGATACCCTGCGCCGGGCCCAGGTAGCGTTGGAACAGCAACTGGCTGGCGTTAGCGTAGCGCAAATAGCCACTGGTATGGGGGAAATGGTGGGATAAAATATTTTTTGCCCGGTATTGTAACCATAGTAGTTACAATCAGGTTTAGTGGCTATGCCTTTGCACCCATCGGCGCTAAGCCGGCGTTAGTACTTGGTTTAGTTACCTACCTCTCAATTAACTACCTATGAAAATTGCCCTTATCGGAGCCACTGGCTTTGTTGGTCCCAAGCTATTGCACGAAGCCCTTACGCGGGGCCACCAGGTCACGGCCATTGTGCGCGACCCTGCCAAGCTGACCGAAAAACACGAGAACCTGACCGTCGTGACCGGCGACGTAAACAATGTGGCGCAGGTGGCCGAGCAGCTGGCTGGCCACGATGTAGTGCTGAATTCTTTTAACGCTGGCTGGACCAACCCCAACCTGTACAACGATTTCCTGGCGGGCGAGCGGGCCATTGAGCAGGCTACCGCGCAGGCGGGCGTGCCGCGCTTGTTCGTTATTGGCGGGGCCGGCAGCCTCTTCATCAATGGCCAGCAACTGGTCGATGGCCCCGAGTTTCCGGCCAGTATCAAGCCCGGCGCCACGGCCGCCCGCGACTACCTCAACGAGCTGAAGCAGAACACCCAGCTCGACTGGACGTTCTTCAGCCCCGCCATTGAGATGCACCAGGGCATCACCACGGGCCGCACCGGCCACTACCGCCTGGGCACCGAAAGCCCGGTCTTCAACGCCGAGGGCCGCAGTATCCTCTCGGCCGAGGATTTGGCCATCGCCGTGCTCGATGAGTTGGAGAAGCCTCAGTTCAGCCGCCAGCGATTTACGGCGGCATACTAAGCTCCGCATTAATTGCTAGCTAAAAAGGCCAGGCTTCCCGAAGAAGCCTGGCCTTTTCAGTGGGTGTCAGCGGCTGGTTAGTGCAACGTACTAGATGTTGTAAAGATAACTATTCAAAATATACCCCGAGTGTAAGAAATAAAATCGGCTTGATAAAGAGCAAGTTATTGATAAACTGAACGGTATGCGCGAAACGAAGCGAAGATTTAGGCTGTAGTTTCGGGTATTATTTCAATAAATTTTGTGCTTTTCTCCAGCTTATGAAAACTCCCTTACGCTACTTTTGGGGCTGGCTACTGCTCAGCCTGCTAGCCACCAATGCCCCGCTGTGCGCCCAAAACTTAAACCTGGCCTATGGTAAGCGCACCGAGGCATCTTCGCAGGAAAGCGCTAATTTCCTGGCCAGTTACGCTACCGATGGCGACTGCCGCAGCCGCTGGTCGAGTGAGTTTAGCGACAGCCAAAACCTGGTGGTTGACCTAGGCACGGTGCAAACCGTGGACCGCATCCGCATTACCTGGGAGGTTGCCAATGGCCGGAATTTTCTGCTCCAGGTTTCCAGCGACGCCCTCACCTGGACCACGGTGCAAACCGTGACCGGCAACACCCCCACCGACCGCGGCGGCTACTTCCTCAACGAGTACGCCAATCTGAACGCCAACGGCACCAGCATTGGTCGCTACGTGCGGCTTCTGGGCACGGCGCGCAATACGTCGTTTGGCTACTCCATCTATGAGTTTGAGGTGTTTAGCTTCTCCAACTTTGCCTTTAGCCTGGCTAAGAACAAAGCGGCGGTGGCCTCGGATACTCAGCCAGGCTTCGACCCCGGAATGGCTTTCGACGGCGACGATAACAGCCGGTGGTCGACCCTGAATGGCTCCAACCAAACCCTGGAGGTAGACCTGGGGCAGAATGCCAATATCTCGCGCATCTACGTCAACTGGGAACTGGCCTACGGGGTTAATTTCCTGCTGCAATCCTCCAACGACCGGGCGCTGTGGACGACGTTTGCCACGTTTAGTGGCAACCGGGCGGTCTACAACGAGATGGCCGTAGCCGCCAGCGGCCGCTTCGTGCGCCTGCTGGGCCAGGATGGCGGCCAAAACGGCGGCGGCTTCTCTACCTGGGAATTCCGAATTTATGGCACGCCCGCACCACTACCCGTGACGCTCACCAGCTTCGGGGCCGCCGCGCGCGGCACCGGCGTAGCCCTGAACTGGACGACGGCCAGCGAGCAAAACAGCGCCAGCTTTGAGGTGCAGCGCGGCACCGACGGCGTGCAGTTCCAGAGCATCGGCACGGTGGCGGCGGCCGGCAATAGCCAGAGCACCAAGGCGTATCAGTACTTTGATGCGGCCCCGGCCCGGCCCATCAGCTACTACCGCCTCAAGCAGATAGACTTGGATGGCCGCGAAACCTACGGCCCGGTGGCAGCCGTGCGGCTGGCCGGCGCGGCTACCCCGCTACCCCTCACGCTCTACCCCAACCCCGTGGCCGACCAGGCCACCCTGCAATGGGACGCGCCCACCGCCGGCCCTGGCCGCTGGACGCTGCTGAGCACCACCGGCCAGGTAGTGCGCCAGGGGGCGTTTGAGTCGCACCAGGGAGCTAATAGTCAGTTTATTGACCTGCGCACCTGCGCAGCGGGTAGCTATATCCTGAGCGTGGAGGCCGCCGGCCAGCCGCTCCAGCGCCAACTCGTGCAGAAGGTGCAGTAGCATGCCATAAGAAAGCCCCGCCGAATCATCGGCGGGGCTTTCTTTATCACTGGCTAGGGCTATGTAGTTATTCCTCCTCTCCTTCGTCAGCATGACAGACGGAGAGGGAATCAAGCTAATTATTTCAATCGGCTATTGCCCAACCAGGAACACGGCGTTGCCAAACAGCAGCTTGCCGCTCTGCCAGAAGGCGCGGAACAGCGGGTTATCACCGAGGTACACGACCTGGCCCCGGCCCATGTTCTGCTCGCCGAGCACGAACGTATCGACCAGCTCCTTACGGGCCTTGCTGCCGCTGAAGCCGGCGTAGTAGCCGTTCTTCTTGATAACGCCCACGTTCCAGCCGCCTTTGCCTAAGAACCGGTAGCTGAGCGGCGTGCGAATGAGCGCCGAGTAGGTGTCGCCGTAGCCGAAGGCCAGCGGGTGGGTGTTGTCGAGCTGCACGCGGTAGATGGAGCCCAGCGCCTGGTCCTGGGTGCTTTCGCGGTCGGCGGCGCCGTAGCGACGCAGCGGCAGGTAGGGGTTGGCTTGCTCGGCCTTGCGCACGGCTACCGAGTCGGCGGTTTTAGCCTTGAGCAGGAAGTCCTTTTTATTGGCCAGGAATTTCATGGCACCTTCGAGGGCGATGAGCTTGCCGCCGCCGCGCACCCAGCCTTTGAGGCTTTCGAGGGCGGCGGCGGAGTAGATGTCCTGGTAGTTGCCATCGGGCAGGATGAGCACGTCGATTTTCGACATGTTGACCCGGCTCAAGTAGTCGGTGCCCAGCACCGTGATAGGGTAGCCGAGTTGCTGCTCAAAGAAGTGCCACACCTCGCCAAAGGCCGTGGCATCGACGCCGGGGCCAGCCACCACGGCCACGTTGGGCTGCTTCACGAAGTGGACCGAGCCCGAGCCCAGGTCGTGGCCGCTGGTCGAGAAGCCCGACTTCACGGCCTGCACCACTGAGCCCGCCGAGTCGGCCTGCGCCCGCACGAGCTGGTCGAATTTTGGCCCCAGCGCCTCGTTGCCGGTGCGCGTGATGATGAGCGTGCCGGGCGCGTACTTCTGGCCTTCGGCCTCGAAGGCCTGCTCGGCAAAGCGCACTTTCACCTTCTGTTGCAGCAGCTTGCTGAGGAAGCGCACGTCCTGTAAGTTGTTCCAGCGGGCGAGGTAGGCGTAGGGCTTCTCGGTAGGTGCGGCGGCGCTGCCCTTCACCACGAGCTGGGTGGGGGTGGGGCCGCTGGCGTCGAGGCGCTGGGTGAGGGCGTAGGCTTTCACCCCGAAGGAGTAGGGGAGTGCCCAGGAGGTGATGTCATAGGTGAGCGAGTCTTCGAGCTGCGGGCGGGGCTCAAACAGCACTTTGACGAGTGTCGATTTGGGCTGGTACATACTCACTACCACGTCGTGGGGCTGTACTTCTACGGCCTCGGTTTTGCCGCTGGCGTAGCTGTAGCCGGTGGTTTTGAGCTTTTTGGGCGCGAAACCGTAGCTGATTTGCTGGCGGTCGAGGTACTGGGTCAGCATTCGCAGCTGGCCGGGGTCGTTGCCGGAGGCCAGCACGTAGGTTTTGTAGGTGCCGCCGGGCTTGGTCTTGGCGGTGGTGAAATAGCTCTGGAATTCGCGCAGCAGGTCGTCATGGCGCTCGGCGGTGGCCTGGATGGTGGCGCGGCTGGCCGCGTGGTGGTGCGCAATGCGCTGGGCCAGGGTGAGCGTGTCGCCATCGGTGCGGGCGTAGGCCACGCCGGCCGGGCCGCCGCCGCCCTGCTCGTAGGTCATACCGATGGCGCCGTTGAAGCTGGGCCAGGTATCGCCGTAGGTGGGGGCAAACAGGTCGTAGACCTCGCGGGTGAAATAGAGCCAGTTATTAGCGTCGAATACCTTGCGGTTGTAGTCGCCAATCACGTTTTGAAACTGCCGCTGCCAGGGCGTGATGTCGGCGTGGAAGGGCTTGGCGGCCGGCGAGAAGTAGTACGAGTTGTTCGGCCCCATCTCGTGGAAGTCGGCGTGTACCTGGGGCAGCCACTTGTTGTAGAGCACGATGCGCTGGCGGCTCTCCTGTTGGGTTTGCCAGGCCCAGTCGCGGTTCAGGTCGAAGTAGTAGTGGTTGTAGCGGCCGCCGGGCCAGGGCTCGTGGTGCTCCCAGGAGTCGGGGCCGGCGTTGGGGTTCTGGTTGCGCACGCGGTTGTACCAGTTCACGTAGCGGTCGTGGCCGTCGGGGTTTACGCAGGGGTCGATGACGACCACCGTGTTTTTGAGCCAGTCCTGCATCTGGGCGTCCTGCGGGTTGGCCAGGTCGTAGAGCACTTGCAGCACGGCCTCCGAGCTCACCGCCTCGTTGCCGTGCACGTTATAGCTGAGCCAGGCCACGGCGGGCAGCTGGCGGCTGGCCGCGCCACTTTCCAGGCTGGCCAGCCGGCGGTCATTGTGCTGAATATCAACCAGCCGGCCAAAGTTCTCAGCGTTGCCCACCTCAATTACTTCCAGTGTGCGCTTCTCGTAAGTTTGGCCGTAGCGCGTGATTTGCATGCGGCCCGGCGCGTGGGCCACTACGTGGGCGGCGTAGCGCAGCACATCGGCCTGCGGGGTAAACTGGCTGCCCAGCGAGTAGCCCAAAAACTGGGCGGGCGTGAGCAGCGGGCCCGCCGCATCGGCGGCGCTGGTGGTGCTAGCGGGGGCAGGGGTAGTCTGAGCGTAGCCGCCGGCCGCCGTGAGCAGGCTAGCCAGCAGGGCCGCGCCGCGCACCAGGCGTTTGGCACGGCGGGCGGAATAAGGGGTAAAAAAGAAGGGCATTCAGGAGAAATAACGTGTTTAACAGCCGCAAGGTAGGGGATGTAAAGAGGCTTTTTGCCATCAAATACGCACAATTATTGGGCTGGGCTTGCTAGAGGAAAGGTCGTAGTAAGAGGCTTTTCACCGCTAGCCAGGAACCGCCATCCGCTAGGCTCAACTAAGCCAGGGGCACAATGGCGTAACTTTGGCCCATGAGTAACCAGCCCAAAGACCTGCTTGCCAGCAAGACGGTCCTGCACCCGCGCAACCAGCACCGGGCGCGCTACGACTTCGACCAGCTGACCATCGCCAACCCGGCGCTCGGGGCCTTCGTGCAAGTCAACCAGTACGGCAATGCCGCCATCGACTTTGCCAACCCGCTGGCCGTGAAGGCCCTGAACCAGGCCCTGCTGAAGCAGTTCTACGGCATCGCCCACTGGGACATCCCCGAGGGCTACCTGTGCCCGCCCATCCCCGGCCGGGCCGACTACCTGCACTACCTCGCCGACCTGCTGGCCAGCAGCAACGGCGGCGTGATACCGCGCGGCAAAACGGTGTCGGTGCTCGACATCGGCGTGGGCGCCAACTGCATCTACCCCATCATCGGCCACCAGGAGTACGGCTGGCGCTTCGCAGGCTCCGAAACGGATGCCGTGGCCCTCGAAGCCGCCCGCAACATCGTGGCCGCCAACCCCGCGCTCACGGGCAGCATCGACTGCCGCTTCCAGCCCGAGGCTGGCCAGCTGCTGGCCGGCGTAGTGAAGCGCGGTGAGGTGTTCGACGCCGTGATGTGCAACCCGCCTTTCTACCCCTCGCTGGCCGCCGCTACAGCCGGCACCACCCGCAAAACTGCCAACCTGGGCAAGGGCCGCCGCCCCACACCGGTGCGCAACTTTGGCGGGCAGGCCAACGAGCTGTGGTACCCCGGCGGCGAAGAAGCCTTCGTGCGCAACCTCGTGAAGGAAAGCGAGGAAATACCCACCAGCAGCTTTTGGTTTACGGCCCTCGTCTCGCAAAACCAAACGCTGCCCGGTATTTACAAGGAGCTGCAATGGGCCGAGGCGGTGGAGGTGCGCACCATCGATATGGCGCAGGGCCAGAAGAAAAGCCGCCTGGTCGCTTGGACGTTCCTCACGCCCGCGCAGCAGGCCGCCCGCCGCGCCGCCCGCTGGGCCAAGGCAAAGTGAGGAAGTATCGGATGTTGCCTAAAAGCCAAAAGGCCCGCTGCAAGTGCAGCGGGCCTTTTGGCTTTTCTAACGCTTTGCTAATCGTCTGTCATGCTGAGCTTGCGAAGCATCTTATGCCCGTTGAACGACTCGTTCCGGCGCGATAAGATACTTCGCAGGCTCAGCATGACAGACGTGGGGATAGGTGCAGGAAGGTATTGGCGAGCGGCTAGGGGTAGCTAGCAACTCGCCTTACACTACCACGTTGACCATGCGGCCGGGCACTATCACTACTTTCTTGGCAGTTTTCCCGTCGCCGAAGCGGGCGAGGAAATCCGATTCCAGAATCGCAGTTTCGATTTCGGCGGCGGTGGCGGTGGCGGCAAACTGGCGCTGCTCGCGCACCTTGCCGTTGATGGCCACGGGGTAAGTCACGTTGGCTTCCACCAAGTGTTCCTCGCGGAACTCGGGGTAGGCGGCCTGGCTGATGCTGCCGGAGGCGTGGCCCAACTCTTCCCACAATTCCTCGGACAAGTGCGGGGCGAAGGGCGAGAGTAGAATTACGAGCGGCTCCAGCACGGCGCGCTTGTGCGTGCCGAGGGCGGTCAGCTCGTTCACGGCAATCATGAAGGTGCTGACGCTGGTGTTGAAGCTGAACTTCTCAATGTCCTGCGCCACCTTCTGGATGACGCGGTGCAGGGCCTTCAGCTCGGCGGGGGTGGCGGCCTCGTCGGTCACGGCCAGCGCGCCGTCTTCGGGGTGGAAGAGCCGCCAGAACTTCTTGAGGAACGTAGCTACGCCGCTGATGCCATTGGTATTCCAAGGCTTAAACTGCTCCAGCGGGCCGAGGAACATTTCATAGAGGCGCAGGGCGTCGGCCCCGTATTGAGCCACCAAAACGTCGGGGTTCACGACGTTAAATTTATTTTTCGACATCTTCTCTACTTCCCAGCCGCAGGTGTAGGTGCCGTTTTCTTCTAAAATAAATTCGGCGTCAGCAAACTCAGGTCGCCATTTTTTGAATGCTTCCGTGTCGAGCACATCGTTGTGGATGATGCTCACATCGGCGTGCAGAGCCGTGGTTTCGTGCTGGTCTTTCTTGGAAAGCGTAACGAACGTGTTGGTGCCGTTGATGCGATATACAAAGTTCGACCGGCCCAGAATCATTCCCTGATTTATCAGCTTCTGGAACGGCTCATTAGCCGTGACCAGGCCCAAGTCCTTCAAAAACAGGTACCAGAAGCGGGAGTAGAGCAGGTGGCCGGTGGCGTGCTCGGCGCCGCCCATGTAGAGGTCTACCTGGCCCCAGTACTGCTCGGCTTCTTCGGATACGAAGCGGTCGGCGTTGTGCGGGTCCATGTAGCGGAGGTAGTACCAGCTGGAGCCGGCCCAGCCGGGCATGGTGCTCAGCTCGAACTCATACTGGCCCTTGTACTTCCAGTCTTTGGCGCGACCGAGGGGCGGCTCGCCGGTTTCGGTAGGCTTGTACTCGTCGATTTCGGGGAGTACAAGCGGCAGGTCGGCTTCGGCCACGCCGTAGGCGGTGCCGTCTTTGTAGTAAATCGGAATGGGCTCGCCCCAGTAGCGCTGGCGGCCAAAAATGGCGTCGCGCAGGCGGAAATTCACCTTGCCCTTGCCGAGGCCCTGCTCTTCGAGGAAGGCGATGAGGGTGGCGGTGGCTTCCTTGTAGCCCAGGCCGTTGACGATGCCCGAGTTGATGTAGTGGCCTTCCTTGGTGGGGTCGGCTTGCTGGTCGAGGTTTTGCTGGGCGTCCGAAATGGCCGGGATGGGCAAGTCGAAGTGCTTGGCGAAGAGGTAGTCGCGCTGGTCGCCGCTGGGCACGGCCATCACGGCGCCGGTGCCGTAGCCGGCCAGCACGTAGTCGGCCAGCCAGATGGGCACGGGTGTACCATCGACGGGGTTCTGGGCATACGCGCCTGTGAATACGCCTGACACGGTTTTCACGTCGGCCATGCGGTCGCGCTCCGAGCGGCGCTTGGTGGCGGCGATGTACTCATCCACGGCGGCGCGCTGGCCGGGCGTGGTGAGGGTGTTCACCAGCTCGTGCTCGGGGGCCAGCACCAGGAAGGTAGCGCCGTAGATGGTATCGACGCGGGTGGTGTACACCTTGATGCCCTGGCCGGCGTGGCCCTGCAAAGGAAACGTGACCTCGGCCCCGATGCTCTTGCCAATCCAGTTGCGCTGCATTTCCTTCACGGCGTCGGGCCAGTCGAGGGTATCGAGGCCTTGCAGCAGGCGGTCGGCGTAGGCGGTGATGCGCAGGTTCCACTGCGGCATGAGGCGGCGCTCCACGGGGTAGCCGCCGCGCTCCGAGAGGCCGTCTTTCACCTCGTCATTCGAGAGCACGGTGCCCAGCGCGGCGCACCAGTTCACGTACGTATCCTGCTGATAGGCGAGGCGGTAGGGGAGGATGGCGGCCAGCTTCTGCTTTTCGCTCATCATTTGCCACTGGCCGGCCGAAAAGTCGTGGCGCTCGTCGGCTTCGCCCGCCGCGCGCACGCTGGCGCTGCCGCTCTCGGCAAACTTCGCCTGCAAGGTGCGGATGTGCTCGGCGCGGTTGGTATCGAGGTTGTACCAGCTATTGAAGAGCTTCAGGAAAATCCACTGCGTCCACTTGTAGTAGCTGGGGTCGGAGGTGCGCACCTCGCGCTCCCAGTCGTAGCTAAAGCCCAGCTGCTGAAGCTGCCGGATGTAGGTTTCGATGTTTTTCTCGGTGGTTACGGCCGGGTGCTGGCCGGTCTGGATGGCGTACTGCTCGGCGGGCAGGCCAAACGAGTCGAAGCCCATCGGGTGCAGCACGTTGCGGCCTTGCAGGCGCTGGTAGCGCGCCACAATGTCGGAGGCGATGTAGCCCAGCGGGTGCCCCACGTGCAGCCCCGCCCCGCTGGGGTACGGAAACATGTCGAGCACGTAGTACTTGGGCTTGGTCGAGTTGTTGTCGGCGCGGAAGGTATTATGCTGCTGCCAGTGGTCTTGCCACTTTTTTTCGAGGTCTTGGGGGCGGTACGCGGGCATTTGTCAGTCGGTTGAATCAGGCAAAGCTACGAAAAGCCGTAGCGCGGACTTTTAGTCCGCCCGTGAGAGTAGTGAATATTTTGGCTTAGGCCGCTTGTTACCAGCTTTTTACTTCGTTCGGTGGCGGACTAAAAGTCCGCGCTACATTTGCCCCACTGTGCGGGCCTACGGCTAAATGCTTGAGCCGCATTTTCTCCCGCCAACCACGGTGCCTTTCGCTAGCTCAGGCTAGAAAAAGGCGAAGCCCGTGGCTGGCAGGCCACGGGCTTCGAAGTGGGTGTTTATTCTCCCCATCAAGTCTGTAGAACTATGGAGAAAAAACCAAACAGCGACGAAGACTATCTCATAGTTTTCTTCAGGCTCCCGACTAAGCTGCTGTTGCAACTTGGTCGCTGGGTACTGGTAGCGGGCAGCATGTACGTGCTGCTGCACCAGTAACCACGTAGCCGGCAGGGAGGGTTCGCGCCCTTCCTGCTTGGGCTGCTAACTGAGTTCAGCCGCCGGGAGTTGCGCAAAGATGCAAATTTCTTGGGATAAAGTAGCGTGGACTTTCAGTCCGCAAGTCGAACGCGCCAGTCAGCTTGCGAGCTGAAAGCCTGCACTACCGTGGCCCTAATTGCGCGGGTCGGGTTTGGGCGTCATCTGGTAGTCGTGGGGGGGCTGGGCGCCGGCCAGGTTCTGCACGAAGTAGTCCCAGCGGCGGCGCGTCATGTAGGGCGAGTAGGCGCCGTAGCCGTGGTGGGCGTTGGGAAATACCACAAGGTCGTAGCTCTTGTTGGCCTTGGTGAGGGCCTCGACCACGAGCATGGTGTTGTAAGGCGGCACGTTGTCGTCCATCAGGCCGTGGGCCAGCAGGAGCTTGCCCTTCAGGTTCTTGGCAAAAAGGGCGTTGGCCTGGTTGTCGTAGTTGGTGGTGCCGTCGGCGTTCGTTTTCAGCAGGCCGATGTAGCGCTCGGCCCAGTCGTCCTCGTAGTTGCGGTTCTCATGGTTGCCCGATTCGGAGATGCCGACCTTGAAGAAGTCGGGGTAGCGGAACATGGCCGCCGCCGTGGCGTAGCCGCCGCCCGAGTGCCCCCAGATGCCGGCCCGCTCCAGGTCGATGTAGGGGTATTTTTGCGCCAGCTGGCGCATGCCGCTCACCTGGTCGGCCAGGGTGTTTTCGGCCATGTTGCCGTAGCAGGCGTCGTGGTAGCTCTTGGAGCGCAGCGGGTTGCAGCTACCTTCGATTACGACGACCACAAAGCCCAGCTCGGCCAGCGCCTGGTTGTCGTTGCGGGCGGCCGCAAACGACCAGTTGCCCACGCCGCCGCCCTGCGGGCCGGGGTAGATATAGTTGATAATCGGGTATTTCTGGCCGGGGGCGAGGGTGCTGGGCGTGAAGAGCAGGCCGTAGAGGTCGGTTTGCCCGTCGGCCGCCTTCACCGTGATGGGCGTAGGAGCCTTCCAGCCGGTGGCGGTGAGGCGCGAGATATCCGTTTTCTCCAGGGCCGAAATCAGCTTGCCATCGGCCGCGCGCAGCACGGTGGCCCCGGGCTTGTCGGGTTGCGAGTAGGTATCGACGAAGTAGCGGCCCGAGGGCGCGAGCGCCACTTGGTGGTTGCCCGGCTCGGGCGTGAGCAAGGTCAGGTTTTTGCCATCCAGCCCAATGCGGTAGAGCTGGGTGAAGTAGGGGTTGGCCGGCTCGCGGCCATCGGCCAGGAAGTAAAGCTGGCGCTTGGCCTCGTCTACCTTCAGTAGTTGCGTCACCACAAAATTGCCCTTCGTAATCTGGTGCTTCACCTTGCCATTGGTGGCGTCGTAGAGGTAGAGGTGGCCCCAGTTGTCGCGCTCCGAGTACCAGATAATTTCCTTGCTCTTGGGCAAGTACCGCCAGTTGATGGCTTTCTGGCCCGACTCGTACTGCGTGGGCACGGTTTCCGAAAACACCTCGCGCACGGCGCCAGTGGCGGCGTCGGCCACGCGCACTTGCTCCACCTGGTGGTCGCGCGAGGTCGATACAAAGGCCAGCTGGCTGGCATCGGCGCTCCAGTCCACGTCGTCAAAGGTGCCGCTGCTCGAAATATCGTCCGACAGCGAGGCGCGGTGCGGGTCGGGGGCCACTTGCAGGCGCACCACTTTGGGGCTGGGTACCTCGATAATTACCCGCTCAATCATCGCAATGTCCTTGTCGCCGGGCAGCGGGTACTTCCAGGCTTCCAGCTTGGGGTGGCCGACGTTGGTCGTTACCAAATACATGTCGCCCGCCCGGCGCTGGTCCTGGCGAAAGGTGGCGATTTTGCGCGAGTCGGGCGACCAGCGCAGGATGGCCTTGTCGCTGTGGGTCCAGCCGGCGTTGTCGGTGGCATAGCCGTAGTCCTTGGCGCCATCGGTAGTAAGCTGGGTGGTTTGGTTGGTTTTAGTGTCGCGCACCCACAGGTTGTAGTCCTTGATATAGGCCGCCAGCCGGCCATCGGGCGACTCCACTTCGTTCTCCTCATTGGGGTTGCTGGCCGGCGTGGGGGCAGGGCTTACCTGGCCGCTGGCTACGCTGTACTGCCAGGCTTTGCCGCTGGCGGTGAAGGTGAGCGCCTGCCCATCGGGCGAAAACGCGAAGCTGCGAAACGGCAGCCGCGTGGCCTCCACCGGCTGGCCGCTGGCGGCGGCCAGGGCGGTAGCCAGCCGGCCGTGGTCGAAGGCCGGGATGCGGGTTTTGCGGGCCGGGTCTACGAGGATAAATTCGCTGCCCCGGGCATTCAGCACGCGGTACCAGAAGCGGTCGCCGGCGAGCCAGTTGGGCTGGCTCGTGCTGCCATCGACCAGCGCCTGGGTGTTGTAGCCCATAAAGCGCTCGGCACGGGCGTAGTCCTGCTCCGTGCGGGCGGGCTGCTGCGCCGAAGCTGTAAGTGAAACAAAAGAAGCTGCCACCAATGGCAGAAAAAGCTTACGCATAGGTTGGGCCGAAGACCGGCTATACAAGGGAAAGGATGGGGCCCGCAAGGTATTACCAAACTACTAACCGGGTAACCGGCGGGCCTTGCGCTGCCGTGGGCAACTGCTGGCTAATGTATCCGCCCGTTTCCTCAGCTACCAGTGTTATTGCCTGCGTGTTTCGTCGCCCTCCCTGTCGCGGCCGATACCCATTCCAGGCTCTATACCGCAGCAAAAAGCCGCTCAATCCCAGTGGGCGAGCGGCTTTTTAATCAGCTAATAAAGTGGCTGGTTAGCGGCATGTCAGCCTGCCTTTGCTAGCGCATGGCCAGCTCGGCGGCCGGCTGGCCAGCCAGTGCCCGCAGGCTTTCGGCCAGTAGCTGGTAAGAGTAGATGCGCGCCTCTTGGTCGAAGATATTGACGGTCGCCATCACCTCATCGGCCTGGGTGTGGGCTAGAAACTCCTGCAAATCGGCCTGAATGGTAGCCGGGCTGCCGACGAACGCGTGGCCCAGCATCTGCTGCACGGCGTGCTGCTCGGCGGGGCCCCACAAGGCGGCCATATCATCAACGGGGGGCTGGAGCGGGGCCGGCCGGCCAGTGATGACGCCCAGCATAAACTGCTGGAGCGAGGTGGAGAGGTAGGCCGCGTGCTCATCGGTATCGGCCGCTATCACGTTCACGCAAGTGATAACGTAAGGCTTGGCCAGCGTGGCCGAGGGCCGGAAATTCTGGCGGTAAATCTCCAGCGCGGGTAGCAGCTGAGCCGGCGCAAAGTGGCTGGCAAAGGCGTAGGGCAGGCCCATGGCGGCGGCCAGGTAAGCGCTGTCGGTGCTGGAGCCCAGGATATAAATCGGGATATCCAGCCCCTCGCCGGGAATGGCGCGCACGGCGGCCTGGCTGTTATCGGCCGAGAAATAGGCTTGCAGCTGCTGAATATCGCGCGGAAAATCCTGCGCCCCGCCAAAGCGGCTGCCCCGGATAGCCTGCGCCGTGCGCTGGTCGGAACCGGGGGCGCGGCCCAGGCCCAGGTCGATGCGGCCGGGGTAGAGCGAGGCCAGCGTGCCGATTTGCTCGGCCACCACCAGCGGGGCGTGGTTGGGCAGCATGATGCCGCCCGAGCCCACGCGTAGCGTGGTGGTGCCGCCCGCGATGTAGCCAATCAAAATGACCGGCGAGGAGCTGGCCACGCTGGCCATGTTGTGGTGCTCCGAAAGCCAGTAACGAGTGTAGCCTTGCTGCTCCACGGCCTGGGCCAGGCGCAGGCTGTTGCGAAAGGTGTCGGTAGGGGTAGCGCCGGCCAGGATAGGGGCCAGGTCCAGGACGGAAAAGGCTACCGGTTTAAGCAAATCTGCCATGATGATGCACAAAGAATAAGATACAATTCAACCAAGGCGGGCGGCGAAAAGTTGGCGCCGCGGGGTGGGCGCGGGCTAGCCTGTGCGGTTGGCTGGTCGGTTAAGACCCTGGGCCTGTTTGTGCTCCGTAAGCAATATGGTCCAGATTTTATGGATGGGTAAAAGCTGGGCAGTTAGTTGGAAAAATTCCAACGTTGTCGTGCCGCTTCTATAGCGCCAAATGGTTTTATGAAATAGGACAACTAATTGATAAAGCAGGAGTAAAAGCGTAGCATTCATTTCTCATTTTACGCTTTTCTTTCCCCTCCGCATGTCATTATCCTTTTCTCCTAAAACCCGCTTTGCCGCGCAGGCCGTGGCTGGCTTACTGGCCGTGGCTAGCCTCAGCCAGTGCGGCATCCAAGAGCAAGTGCAGCAAGCCAAAGCCTTTAAAAATGTGGACGTGCGCCTGGCTTCCGTAGACCAGGCCACCGTGGGTGGCGTCAACGTGCTGAACCTGCGCCAGGCCGGCGACCTCGGCACCGCCGAGCGGGCCCTGCTGGCTGCCGCCGCTACCGCCGGCAACCTGCCCCTGCGCATGCGAGTGAACCTGGAGTTTCGCAATCCCAACAACGAGACGGCCGCCCTCAACGAGTTCGATTACATCGCCCTCATCGACGATAAGGAAGTGGCCAAAGGCCACACCAATCAGCGCATTGAGGTGCCCGCCAACGGCGGCGTAGCCATGGCCCCCATCGAGGTGCAAAGCGACCTGCGCAAGGTCATGGGTGAGCAGTCGGGCGAGAGCCTGGCCAACTTCGCCCTCGGCCTCACCGACCGCGACCGCGAGCCCCTGCGCTTCACCCTCAAGCTTAAGCCGACCTTCATCACCAGCAGCGGCAAGCGCATCTCGCCCCCCGGCTACTCCAAAGTAGAAAAGGAATTTACCCCCGCCCAGGCCCTGGACGCCGTGAGCCGTCCCGAGGCCGCCCCGACTCCGCCGCCCGCACCCGGCACGCCCCCGCCGCCCCCCGCTCCCCGCCCCTAAGCAGCAGGTAGCTAGCCGAGAGGCACACTGAAAAACATCCGTGCATAAAAGAAGCCTAATCAAGTACTTGATTGGGCTTCTTTTATATGGGGTAAGTGGCCGCTCTTCGCCTTCCTTCCGGATAGCGCGGGGCTCTGCCCCGTGCTGGCTATTCGCCGGCCTTTGGCCGGCAGTCGTTGAACGGGCCGCCCTCCCCGGGCGGGCCAGAGGCCCGCAAATAGTAGATACGGGGCAGAGCCCCGCGCCATCTGAGTTGCCATCTTCGTCGAAGTAGTTGCGATAATTGCCCAGGCCGCCGCGTGCATAAAAAAAGCCCAGCCACCTGGGTGGCTGGGCTTTTTAAGAAATCACCTGCAAAGACAGCCGGCTGTGGCTGGCTGCCCGCTGGCACTACTCGGCTACTACTACCGAGCGCGGGGCGGCGCGGCGGCCACCAAAGGCCGCGGCGGCAGCACCCAGACCCAGGCCCAGGGCCATCATCAGGGCAGCTTTCGACAAGCCAGCGGCGGCCGCGTCGCCGGCCTGGCGGGCGGTGGCTTCGGCCTTTACCTTGGCTTCGGCCAGCTTGGCCTGGGCCTGCTTGGCAGTCGAAATCCAGTTATCGACAATCTGCTCCGACTCGGCGCGGCTCTTGCCGGTGCGCTTCATCACCACGTTCACGGCCGCGTCGCGGTCGGCAGCATTGCCGATATTCTCGGCCTGGCTGCTGAGGCGGTCAATCAGCTCGTCGAAGTTGTCGTCGGCCGCCTGGGGGTTGGCGGCGCTTTGGCCGGCTTCGTTTTTGGCATCGCGGCCGGCATTTTTAGCCTGGCTCTCCAGCTTGTCGGGGTTCAGTTCGGCTTTGCCGGTCTGGCGCAGGAGCAGGCGGGCCTGCTTCTTCACGTCGTTCAGGTCGATGCCCTGGGCTTTCAGTTCGCCTTTGATGGCTTCGCCAGCTTCGGGGGCTACGGCGGCGATGCCGCTACCCACGCCCGAAAGGGCGCGGCCGGCTACGCCTGTTACGCCGCCGATGAGGCGGCCCACGGCCGTGGTGAGCAGGTAAAAAGTCAGCAGCGTTACCACCGACCAGGTCAGCAAGCCGTGCAGCATACCGTCGGTGGGGCGGGGCATGCCGGCCAGGCGGCTAGCCACGGTAGCGCCCAGGTAGAGCGACACCAGCATGCTCACTACCCACCAGATGGCCGCGCCCACGCCGATGCCGGCCATCGGATTTTGCTCGGTCAGCGGGTCGATGGTGCCTAGGCCGATGCCCAGGCCCAGCAGGCTTAGTGCCAGCTGAATCACCAGGGCCAGCACGGCGCCGGCGAAGATGGCGCCCCACGAAATGCGCTTGGTAGCTACCGGCGGGGTGGTCGAAGTAGCGGGGTAAAATTGAGGGTCAACAGAAGTAGCCATAAGCTTAAACGGAAAAGGGGTGGCTGGCGAATAGCCGATAATTGGTAGAAAAGCAAGACTGAATTGTCTTGTCAGGTGCCGCGTTTACGGCAATAAGCTCGGCAGGTTGGGTAAAAAGGAGTAAGAAACTCATTTTGCAATGTATTGACCTAGCAATTGGTAGAATACTTCGTTGGCCTTCGTAGCAGTAGCCGGCCAGCCTGGGTAGCCAGTGTGCCGTTGTAGGAGCGGTAGAAAGGCACGTTGCACCGGAGCCCGGCCCGCGCCGCCCGCGCCTAGCGGCCGCATGCCGGGCCGGGCGCGCCGCCTGCCCGGTGCGCAGCAGCCGGTACATTGGGGTAGCCGCCGCTCACAGCGGGCTGCTTTTGCTGGCTGGGCCGCTACTGCGTGGCTGGCTCTGCGCCATTTCGCGCCCGGCTGGGGCGTAAATTTGAAGCCCTAAGCTGAACCCGTGGCCCGCATCCCAAAAGAAACCGTTGACCAGATTATCCACACCGCCGACATCCTGGAGGTGGTGGGCGACTACGTGCAGCTCAAGCGCAAGGGCCAGAACTACTGGGCGCCGTGCCCGTTTCACAACGAAAAGTCGCCCTCGTTTTCGGTAAACCCCGCCAAGGGGCTCTACAAGTGCTTCGGCTGCGGTAAGGCGGGTGGCGTCATCCAGTTTGTGATGGACATCGAGGGCAGCAGCTACCCCGAAGCCCTGCGCGCGCTGGCCAAAAAGTACGGCGTGGCCGTGCCCGAAGAAGAGGAGCGCACCCCCGAGGAGCAACTCATCCAGAACGAGCGCGACTCGCAGTACATCGTATCCAACTGGGCCAAAGACCACTACCACCGCCTGCTCCAGAACACGGAGGAGGGCATGAGCATCGGCTACGGCTACCTGCGCGAGCGCGGCCTCAACCTGACGACCATCCAGACCTTCGAGCTGGGCTACTCGCTCGACCAGTGGGACGACCTGCTGAAGTCAGCCGAAAAAGCGGGTTATCAGCAGAAATACCTCGAAAAAACCGGCCTCGTCATTAAGCGTGAGGACGACCAGGGCCACGACACCGGCCGGCGCTACGACCGCTTCCGGGGCCGCGTGATGTTCCCGATTCACAACGTGAGCGGCCGTGTGGTGGGCTTTGGGGCGCGCACCCTGAAGCGCGACGACAAGATGGCGAAGTACCTCAACTCGCCCGAGTCGGAGATTTACCACAAGTCGGACGTGCTCTACGGCCTGTTTCAGGCCCGGCAGCCCATCCGGCACGAGGAGCTGTGCTACCTCGTGGAGGGTTACCTCGACGTGCTGAGCCTGCACCAGGGCGGCATCAAGAACGTGGTGGCCTCGTCGGGCACCTCGCTCACCGAGGGCCAGATTCGCCTCATCAAGCGCTACACCGACAACGTGACGGTGCTCTACGACGGCGACGCGGCCGGCATCAAGGCTTCGCTGCGCGGTATCGACCTGCTGCTCGAAGGCGGCCTCAACGTGCGCGTGGTGCTCTTCCCCGACGGCGACGACCCCGACAGCTACATCCGCAAGGTGGGCGACCAGCGCTTTGCTGACTACGTCGAAAACCAGAGCCAGGACTTCATCGCCTTCAAAACCACGCTCGTGGCCCGCGAGGCCAGCCACGACCCGGTGAAGAAGGCCGAGGCCATCCGCGAGGTGCTCCAGAGCATTGCCAAAGTGCCCGACGGCCTCAAGCGCCAGGTGTTTTTGCAGCAAACGGCCAGCGTGTTTGGCTTTGAGGAACAGGTTATTATCACCGAGTACAACAAGCTGCTCAAAACCGCCAGCCCCTCCAAAGCCCGGTCCGAGGAGAGCCGCGAACCCCGCGAAAGCCGCGCAGTCAACTCCAGCGGCCAGCTCACGCCCGCCGCGCCGCGCCGCGCCCTCACGCCCGAGGAAGAAGCCGAGGAAGCCATGTACGGCGTGTCGAGCGGCTCGGAAGCCGACGCCACGGCCGGCGTGCACCCCGGTAGCAGCCTCAACGCCGACCCCAGCGAGCTGGGCGAGCCGCTCGATGTGCTTATGCAGTGCGAGCAAGCCGTGCTGCGCCTGCTGGTGCTCTACGGCCCGCACGAGGTGCAGCCCGAGGTCACGGTGGCGCACTACCTGCTGAGCCAGCTCGATGGCACACCGCTGCGCACGCCGCTCTACGCCCGGCTGTGGGGCGAGTGCCGCGAGCAGTTTTTGCAGGGCCAGCTGCCCGATTTACGCCTACTGGCCCACCACGAAGACGCCGCCATCCGGAGCCTGCTGGCCGACTTCGCCACCGAGCGCTACGACCTCAGTCCCAACTGGCGCATCAAGGACATCTACGTGCCCACCGAGCTGAATCTCATTCAGCTAGCCTGCGACAATGCCATCCTGCGCCTCAACAAGTGCCATGTGCAGCGTGAGCGCCAGCAGTGCCTGGCCCAACTCAACGACAGCCGCCTCGACGAAAACGAGCAGCTCAACGCCTTTTTGCGCTACAATGAACTCACCAAGCTCGACAACCAGCTCGCCCAGATGCTGGGCACCGTGGTGGCGCGCAATGCCTGAGTCACTTATCAGTCATCAATTATCAGTTATCACCTGCTGGGCGAGGGTTGAGGACTGAGAATTGATAAGTGGGATTACCCAAATGATAACTGCTAACTGATGACTGATAACTGAAAAAATGCTTAAACAACTAAACCTCTCGCGCCTCTGGCTGGCCCTGGGCCTGCTGGCCTTCAGCTTCGCGGTGGGCGTGGGCGGCTTCATGCTGCTGGAGAATTACCCGTTTATCGACGCCTTTTACATGACGGTGATAACGGCCTCCACGGTGGGCTTTGGCGAGGTGCACCCGCTCTCCGATGTGGGGCGCGTGTTCGTGTCATTTTACATTTTGTTCAATCTGTTGGTGGTAGCCTACCTCGTGTCGGTGCTCACCACGTACATTTTTGATGGCGAATTGCGCCACCTTTTTCGCATGATTCGCGCCGACCAGGAAATCAAGAGCTTCCGCGACCACGTCATCGTCTGCGGCTTCGGCCGCAACGGCTTCAAGGCCTACGACGAGCTGCGCCACAGCGGCGCCCGCGCCGTGGTAGTGGAGCAAAACCAGCAGCTGCTGGCCGCCGCCAACGAGGCCGGCCGCACCCAGATTCCGGCCGTATTTGGCGACGCCACCTCCGAAATAACGCTGCGCCAGGCTGGCATCGAGCACGCCCGTGCCCTCATCACGGCCCTGCCCAAGGATGCCGACAACGTGTTTGTGGCCCTCACCGCCCGCGAGCTCAACCCGCACCTCGTCATTATTGCGCGGGCCAGCGCCCGCAGCAGCGTGAGCAAGCTGCTCTCGGCTGGGGCCAACTCGGTGGTGCTGCCCGACGAAATCGGCGGCTCGCACATGGCCAACCTCATCATCCGCCCCGAAGTCATCCGCTTTCTCGACATGATTTCGGGCCTCGACCCCAATAAGCTGCGCCTCGAAGAGTTGTCCTTCAACGAGCTCAAGCCCACCCTGCGCGGCCAGAGTATCCGGGAGCTCGACGTGCGCTCGCGCACCGGGGCCACCATCATCGCCCTGCGCCGGGGCCAAAACGGCGAGCTGGAGGTGAGCCCCGCCGCCGACTACCGCACCGCCGCTGGCGACGTGCTGCTCGTGCTCGGCAACGAGGCCCAGATTCAAGCCCTGCACCAGCAGTTTAAGTAGTGAGTAATTAACAATGAACAGTGAGCAATGAGCAATGAACAGTGAGTGAGGGAATTACTCATTGTTCATTGCTCATTGCTCATTACTTTCCATGCACATTTTACAGGTCAGCCCGCGCGTGCCGTTTCCGCTGCACGACGGCGGCGCCATCGGGATTTACAACATCACTAAGGGGCTGCTGGCGGCCGGGCACCGCGTCACGATGCTCGCCATCAACACGCCCAAGCACCACCAGCCAGCCGACGTGCTAGCCCACCTGGGGCCCAATTTCCGGCTCGTGACGGTGGATGTGGATACCACGGCCAAGCCGCTAAAAGCGCTGCAAAACCTACTATTCTCGGGCAAACCGTATAACCTCACCCGGTTTATTGATTCGAAAGTTAGTGGCGCACTAGTGCACTTAATTCAGGCCGAAAAATTTGACGTAATCCAGTACGAAGGCACCTACGTGGCCTGGTACAAGGAGTGGCTGGATTCCGAAGCGCTGACGCCCCAAGGCACGGTGAGCGTCTTGCGGGCGCACAACATTGAGTATGTTATTTGGGAGCGGCTAGCCCAGGGCGAGTCCAACCCGCTCAAGCGCTGGTATCTGGGCCAGCTGGCCAGCCGCCTGCGCCACTTCGAAAAAGAGTACCTGCGGCACTTCGACGCCGTGGCCGCCATCACGCAGGAAGACATTGCCCGCCTCCAAAAGCTGGGCTGCCCCGAGCCCATCGCCCTCATTCCGGCCGCCGTCGAAATGGCCTCCTTCCAGCCCGACCCCGCCGTGCGGCCCCGGCCGCACACCGTATTCATGATTGGCTCGCTCAACTGGCTGCCCAACCTCGAAGGCCTCGACTGGCTGCTGCGCGAGGTGTGGCCCGCCCTCCACGCCGAGCTGCCCGAGCTGGAGTTGCACGTGGCCGGCGTGGCCCCGCCCGGCCACCTCACCAGCCGCCCCAGGGGCCAGGACAACGTCTTTATCCACGGCTTTGTTGAGTCGGCCGCCGCCTTCATGCGCCAGCACGACCTTATGCTGGTGCCGTTGCTGAGCGGCGGCGGCATGCGCGTCAAAATCATCGAGGGCATGGCGCTGGGCAAGGCCATCCTGAGCACCAGCATCGGGGCCGAGGGCATCGCCGTGCGCGACGGCCACGACATCGTGCTGCGCGATACCGCCGCCGCCTGGCAGCAGGCCCTGCGCGACTATTACCACGGCCGCCTGCCGGTGGCCAGCCTCGGCGCGGTGGCCGCCACCACCGCCGCCGAGGTCTACGACAACCGCCGCGTCACCCAGCGCTTCGAGGCGCTGTACGCGCAAGCGCTGGGGCGCTAGGAGTTAATGATGATGGCGCGGGGCTCTGCCCCGTGTCTACTATTGGCCGGCCTCTGGCCGGCATGCCGTTGAGCGAGTCGCCCTCCCCGGGCGGACCAGAGCCCCACCACTAGCCAGCCTGGGGCGCTGCCCCGCGCCATCAGCCAAGTAATTTCTAACTCCTAACTCATAATTTAAAAAACTACCTTTGCAGCGCGCATGAAAATCCTGGTTTTGCTTTCCCGCTTTCCGTATCCGCTCGACAAGGGCGATAAGCTGCGGGCGTATCACCAGCTGCGTTACCTAGCCGGGCAGGGCCACGATATTTGCCTGCTGGCCCTCAGCGATGAGGCGGTGGGGGTGGCGGCCCTGGCCGCCGTGCGCCCGCTCTGCCGGGGCGGCCTCTACCTGCACCGGCTGGGCCGGGCGGCCCGCGGCCGGGGGCTGCTGCGGGCGCTGGCCACGGCCGGCCAGCCCCTGCAAGTTGGGTATTTTTACGAAAAAACAGCCCAGCGCCTCGTCGATAAGCTGCTGGCCGAGTTCCGGCCCAGCCATGTGTATTGCCAGCTCATCCGCATGGCTGAGTACCTGCGGCCCCACGCCGGCCGGCTGCCCATGACACTCGATTACATGGACGTGTTTTCGGCCGGCATGGCCCGGCGGGCGGCCACCGCGCCCGTGTGGCAGCGCCCGGTGCTGGCCCTGGAAGCCCGCCGCCTGGCCGCCTACGAGGCCGCCGCTTTCGGCTGGTTTCGGCACCACACCATCATCAGCGACCAGGACCGCCAGCTGGTGCCGCACCCCGCCCTAGGGCAGATTACCCTCGTGCCCAACGGCATTGCCCTCGACTACTTTGAGCCCCAGCCGCTGGCCGCCAAAACCTACGACCTGCTCTTTTGCGGCAACATGGGCTACCACCCCAACGTGGATGCCGCCTGCTGGCTGGCCGACGAAATCCTGCCCCTGGTGCAGCGCCGGCACCCCGGCGCTACGCTGCTGGTGGCCGGTACCACGCCCGCCCCGCGCGTGCAGGCGCTGGCCCGCCGCCCCGGCGTCACGGTCAGTGGCTGGCTGCCCGACATCCGCACCGCCTACGCCCAGGCCCGCGTATTCGTGGCGCCCATGCGGGTGGGCACCGGCCTCCAGAACAAGCTGCTGGAGGCCCTGGCCATGCAGCTGCCCTGCGTGACTACGCCGCTGGCCAACAACGCCCTGCGCGGTACCCCCGGCCAGCACCTGCTGGTGGCCGACGGCGCGCCCGCCCTGGCCGAAGCCCTGGCTGGCCTGCTGGCCGACGAGCCCCAGGCTGCCCGCCTGGCCGCCGCCGGCCGCACCTTTGTAGCGGCTACCTACGACTGGGCCGCCGCCACGGGTAAGCTGGAGAACTTGTTGCGGAATAATTGTTAGTACCCATAAAATAAGAACGTCATGCTGAGCTTGCCGAAGCATCTCGCTCGCGTCGTTGATTTACTAACCCCAGCGAGATGCTTCGGCAAGCTCAGCATGACGTTTGGGGGTAGCCTTCTTTGAGAATCCTGAGAATACCATGCTAGACACCATAGAATCCGCCATCGAAGACATTCGCGCTGGCAAAGTAGTTATCGTAGTCGATGACGAGGACCGCGAAAACGAGGGCGACTTTATCTGCGCGGCCCGCTCGGCCACGCCCGAGGTCATCAACTTTATGGCCACCCACGGGCGCGGGCTGGTGTGCGCGCCCATCACGGCCGACCGCTGCGACGAGCTGGGCCTCGACCTGATGGTGGGCCGCAACACGGCCCTGCACGCCACACCCTTCACGGTGAGCATCGACTTGCTCACCAACGGCGTAACCACCGGCATCTCGGCCTCCGACCGCTCCAAGACCATTCTGGCCCTCGTGGACCCCGCCACCAAGCCCGAGGACCTGGGCAAGCCGGGCCACATCTTCCCGCTCAAGGCCCGCAAGGAAGGCGTGCTGCGCCGCGCCGGCCACACCGAGGCCGCCGTGGACCTGGCCCGCCTCGCTGGCTTCGAGCCGGCTGGCGTGCTGGTCGAAATCCTGCGCGAAGATGGCGAGATGGCCCGCCTGCCCGACCTCGAAAAGGTGGCTAAGCAGTGGAATCTCAAGCTGATTTCGGTGCAGGACCTCATCAAGTACCGGCTGGCCCAGGAAAGCCTCATTCAGCGCGAAATCACGGTGAAGATGCCCACTGCCCACGGCGATTTCGACCTCTACGCCTATACCCAGCGCTCCAACGGGGCCCAGCACCTGGCCCTGGTGAAGGGCGACATCAGCGGCCCCGAGCCGGTGCTGGTGCGCGTGCACAGCTCGTGCATCACGGGCGACATCTTCGGCTCGTGCCGCTGCGACTGCGGCCCCCAGCTGCACCAGGCCATGGAGCAGATTGACCGCGAGGGGCGCGGTGCCATCATCTACATGAACCAGGAGGGCCGGGGCATTGGCCTGCTCAACAAGCTGAAAGCCTACAAGCTCCAGGAGGCCGGCCGCGATACCGTGCAGGCCAACGAGGACCTGGGCTTCCGGGGCGACGAGCGCGACTACGGCGTGGGCGCGGCCATCCTGCGCGACTTGGGCCTGCGTGAGCTGCGCCTGCTCACCAACAACCCCCGCAAGCGCACCGGCCTCAGCGCCTACGGCATCGAAATCGTGGACACTGTGCCCATCGAAATCGCGCCCAACAAGCACAACCAGACCTACCTCGCGACCAAGCGCGACAAGATGGGCCACGATATTTTGCAGGCCGTGAAGCCCGATACAGCCGCTTAGCGTCAGCGTTTTTCCGCCGCAGTTTCCAACTCGCAGTAGCCCGGTCCGTACACCGGGCTACTTGCGTTTAGTGCCTGCCCATGCTTGCTCCCCAGCCCCTCCACCACATCATCTACCACAGCCTGGCCAGCAGCCCCGCCGGCATGAGCGCCGAGGCGCTGGCCCAGCTGCTGCGCCAGGCCCGCGCCTACAACCAGGCCCACCTGCTCACCGGCCTGCTGCTTTACGCCGCCGATACCCACGAGTTTGTGCAGGTGCTGGAGGGCCCGCGCGACGAAGCCGAAGCCCTCTACACCAAAATAGCCCGCGACCCGCGCCACAAGCACTCCTTTGTGCTGCACCAGGGGCCGGCCACCGGCCGCATGTTTCCCGACTGGCGCATGGGCTTCGTGGCCACCCTCACGCCCACGCTACGCGCCACCACCGGCTACTTCCCGCTCGTAGACCACCCCGAGCACGCCCGCCCGCCGGGCCTGGCCGTGCACGCCCCCGAGCAGCTGCGCCGCTTCCTGGCCGAGTTTGCCACCACCCAGGCCGCCGACGAGTAGTAGTCCGCGGGGTGTGATGGTATGATGGCGCGGGGCTCTGCCCCGTGCCGACTATTTGCGGGCCTCTGGCCCGCCACGCTAGCACGACACCCGCACGCCTCGTCCAACGATTGCCGGCCAGAGGCCGGCGAATAGCCGGCACGGGGCAGAGCCCCGCGCCATCGGTGGGTACGTTTAAACGTGTACCTTATAAAATTAGCGAGCTAAAATAAGGTACACCGTCTGTACCCTATTTTGGCTCGCCAATTTTATAAGGTACACCCTGCCTATGTCGCGCCGCGCTCGCTATACTGATACCCTGCCGGCTACTGTGCGGCGCTATTTTGGCTTGCAGCAGGTAGAGCTTGCCGACTACCTGGGTGTGAGCCCCACGCTAGTGAAGCACGTAGAGGCCGGCCGCCGGGGGCTGAGCCTCGTGGTGTTGGCCCGGTTGGCCCCGCTGGCCCGCCTTGTGCCCGAGGGGCCAACCGCGCCCGAAATCGCTGTTCCCCTCTTGCCCGGGCAGCCGGCGGCCGGCCCGCTCGCCGCCCGCCTCGACTACTGCGAGCACCACGCGGCCCGGCTGCGCCCCCTGCTGGCCCGCGCCACCTACGCCCAGCGCTGGCAACAGGCCCTGCCCACTCTGCTGGCCGAGGCCCCCGCCGCCGACCCCTCGGCCCCCAACCCCGAAGCCCGCGCCCGCCGGGCCCGCGAGTGGCTCGAAAGCCAGCCCACCGCCCTGAGTGCCGATGAGCTGGTCCACTACCACCTGCTGCGCCTGCAAGCCGAAGCCCTCGAAGCTGAGGCCGCTGCCCTGGCGGCGCTGTTGGCTGCTACCCCGCCTACCTAGGCTACTTCGGCACCGCCCCCAGCCAGCGCAGCACCGGGTAGCAGCGGTAGCCGGGCTCGGCGTAGGGCGAGTGCTGGTATACCCATTCGAGCTGGGCGGGGCCGCTGGCGGCCAGGGCGGGGTCAGCCTTTTTGGCTGCGTCGAGCTGCTGGCGCACGGCGGGGTTTTTGGTCAGAAAGTCGGCAGCCAAGTCCTCAAACACGTAGTCGGAGTAGTGTTCCTTTTGCTGCAAGATGCTGTCGAAAAAGCCCCAGGCGAAGAACGAGTCGGTGGCCTGCGGCTCCAGGGTTTCGACGAGGTAGCGGGCGGCGGGGCCTTGCTCGGCCAGCACGGCGAGGTAGGTGCCAGCGGGCAGGGTCGCCGCCGCGGGCTGGGTGCTGAGTCGGGTTTGGCTGTGCAGGTAGTGGCCCTCGTAGGGACGGGGGGCAGTTTTGTAATCCTCAATGCGGTACGCTTCGGCGGGGCCGGTGAGAGGCTGGGCCAGGGGGCGCAGTACCACGCCGTTGCGGCGCAGCAGGTCGAGCACCTCGCCCCAGGCCGCCGGGATGGCGTAGGCCACCGGCGCGGTGGTGTGGGCGGTGGGCCGGGCGTCATTATAGTGCGGCACGGGGCGGGTGTAGGGCCGGGCGCGGTTGTAGTAGAGGCGCGGCTGGCCGCTCACGGCGCTGGGCTTGTGCCCGGCCTCGTAGCCCCTGAACTGGAGGGTGCCGCTGGCGGTGTCGCGCACGGCCCAGGCCAGCGGGAAGCGCGTTTGGGCGGCCAGGGCGCGGTCGGCCTCGGCGCGAGCGGCCAGCAGGGCGGGGGCCTGGGCGGCCACGGTCTGGAGGTAGGTGAGGAGCAGGTCGTAGGTGGCGCGCACGCGGGGGCCAAATGCCTTGAGCATGTGCGTTTCGGGCATGAAGCCGATGCTGTTGAACAGGGCCGCGTAGCCGGTGGAGTAGCGCGGGCTTTCCAGAAAGGCGCGCAGGCCGCTCTCGGGCGTTTCGCCGTCAAAGTCTACGTAGGGCGTCATGGGCCAGTGTTTTTGGGCCATGCCCTGGTAAAGGGCGGGCAGCAGCTGGCCCTGCAAGTAGGTGCCCAGCGTCGGGGCCAGCTTGTTGTGCTGGCTCGGGATGAGCGTGATGGTGTACTGGTAGTCGGCCCCGTTGGAGGTGTGCGTATCCACAAACACCTCGGGCCGCCACCGCTGAAACAGGGCTGCAAACGAGCGCGCATTGCGCGAGTCCTGCTTGATAAAATCGCGGTTTAAATCGAGGTGGCGCGCATTGCCGCGGAAGCCGTAGCTGGCCGGGCCGTTCTGGTTCACGCGGGTGGTGCTGTTGCGGTTCAGCATCCCGTCGATGTTGTAGGCCGGGATAATGACGACCGTGACCTTAGCCAGTAGGGCCAGCGTTTTTTTATCGCGCAGCAGGTCGCGGGCCAGCAGCATACTCGCGTCGATGCCCTCGGGCTCGCCGGGGTGAATGCCGTTTTGAATAAACAGGATGGGCCGGCCCTTGGCCCGGCTGGCGGCGGGCTCAAAGGTGCCGTCGGCCGAGAGCACCAGCTCGTGCAGGGGCTGGCCACTATCGGTGGGGCCGGCCTCGCGCAGCTGCGCGGTGGCCGGGTAGGCGGCAGCCAGCTTCTTGTAAAAGGCGATGCACTCGGCGTAGGTGGCGGTGGTGTTGTGCTGCGGGTCGCGCTCGAAGGGCGTGGTGAGCGGCGGGGCCGGAGCGGTGGTAGTGAGAGCGGCGGCGAGCAGGAGCGAGGCAAAGAACATGAGTGCGAAGGTCGGGCCAGCGGCGCCAACCTTTTGCCCGTTTCGCGCACTTTTGTGCGGACTTTGTTGGCCGTTTTGCGTAAGCCCGGCTATCGCTCACCCGCGGGCGGCCCCGCCCGCGCAACCTCTGCCTCATTTTGCGTCCCCTCATTCTCATCTCCAACGACGACAGCCTCATTGCCCCCGGCATCGCGCACCTGGTGCGCCTCATGCGCGAGCTAGACGCCGAAATCGTGGTTGTGGCCCCCGCCAGCCCACAGTCGGGCATGGGCCACGCCATCACCATCGGCCACCCGCTGCGGCTCGATAAGTCGGATATTTTTGGCGAGGGCGTGACGGCCTACGCCTGCACCGGCACCCCGGCCGACTGCGTCAAAATCGCCAAGCACTACGTGCTGCAGGGCCGCCGCCCCGACCTCGTGGTGTCGGGCATCAACCACGGCTCCAACTCGTCGGTGAACGTGCTGTACTCGGGCACCATGTCGGCGGCCATCGAGGCGGCCATTGAGGGGCTGCCCGCCATCGGCTTCTCGCTCTGCGAATACGGCGACGAGGCCGATTTTTCGCACGTCGGCCCGTGGGTGCTGGAGGTGTGCCGCCAGGCGCTGGCCCACGGCATCCCGGTGGGCACGGCCCTCAACGTGAACATTCCCAAGAACGCGGCCGGCCCCATCCAGGGCATCCGGCTGGCCCGCCAGGCCCGCGCCAAGTGGCAGGAAAGCTTCGAGCAGCGCCACGACCCCTACAAACGCCCCTACTACTGGCTGCTGGGCGAGTTCGTGAACAAAGACCTGGGCCTCGACACGGACGAGGCGGCCCTGGCCGCCGGCTACGTGTCGGTAGTGCCCTGCCAGTACGACCTCACCAACTACAGCGCCCTGGGCGAAATGGCCGAAGCCTGGCAGCTGGCCCTGCCCAACGCCGGCCCCGCCGAAGCCCCGCCCCAGCCCATCGCCAGCGAAGACTACGGCCCCGCCGCGCAGTAGCCCATTGGGCTGTAACTATCAAAGCCCCGGTTGTCATCCTGAGTGCGCTCAGGATGACAACCGGGGCTTTGGTTTAACTACCTGAAGCGGCTGCCGCACGGCGCGCACCTGCCGGTGCTGCCGCGCCACGGCGGGCGTGCGCACGATGCGGGGTGGCAGTAGCAGCGGCAGGCGGGGTGCGTAGCCGTGTACCAGGCAGTGGTGCGAATGGCGCGCGCCGTGCCCGGCCGGTGGCAGCAGCACCGCCAGCAGCAGCAGACTTCCCAAAATCACCGGCGTTTTCATAAGGCGTACAGATACTCTTTCAAGTTAGTGCGCTGGCCGTGAAGGGGAAATGAACCGGCAAAAATTGCTTAGACCCGGCTGGCCGGCCCGCTGCTAGTCGCGGCTGAGCCAGCCTTTGCGCCAGAAATAATACAGCTGAATGCACACAATACCCAGTAGCACGCACAGCAGCACCGGGTAGCCAAAAGGCGAATACAGTTCCGGCATGTTGAGCGGCAGCACGTGGCCGTGGGTGTCTTCGTGCTGAAAATTCATGCCGTAGAGACCCACTACGAAGCTGAGCGGAATGAAGATGGAGCTGATGATAGTCAGCACCTTCATCACTTCGTTCATGCGGTTGCTCTGGTCGGAGAGGAAGAGGTCGGCCAGCGAGGAAATATTGTCGCGGTAGCTCTCGGCCAGGTCGAGGGCCTGGATGGCGTGGTCGTAGGCATCGCGGTAGTACACCTTAATCTCTTCGGGCACAATCTCATCGGGCAGGCGCAGGATTTCCGACATCTTGTCGCGCTCCGGATACACCAGGCGACGGAAGCGCACCACGTCCTTCTTCACGCGCAGGATGCGGGAGAGCAGGCGCTTCTGGCTATTATCGGCAAAAATGCACGTCTCCAGCTCCTCGATGTAGTCGCCGATGGAGGCCATCGTGGGGTAATAATGGTCGAGCACCACGTCGGTGAGCGCGTAGGCCAGGTAGGCCACCGAGCGGCGGCGCAGCTGGCTGAAATTGGCCCGGATGCGGTTGCGCAGCACCTCCAGGCAATCGTCGTAGTCATCCTGGAAGGAAAGCACGTAGTTCGGCCCCGTGAAGAGCGAAAGCTGGTCGTCGTGCACCGTTAGCTCGGGCGTAAACTCGGTCATGCGCGACACGAGGAAGAGGCGATTATCGTCGAAAACCTCCACCTTGGCCCGCTGGTAGTCGCCGAGTACGTCCTCCATTTGCAGCGGGTGCAGGCCAAAATCCTGCATAATGCGCTCCATCAGCGGCAGGTCGTCGTAGCCGCGCACGTCTATCCAATGCTTGAGGTCGGGGTGGTCGCGCAGGGACGTCAGCAGCTCCTCGTAGCGGTCGGTGTACTCGGCCTCGGTGTACGATTTCTCATCGTACGACATCAGGAAAAGCCTCGGCTTGAGCGCATTATCATTGATGCGCAGCGTGCCCGGGCGCAGGCCCACGGTCTGGTACCGCGCCTGGCGGCGGGCCTCGCGGTCGGGGTCGGAGCCCGGCGGCGGCGAAACCACCGATGCCGGGTTGGCCTCGGCGTGGGAAGCGTGGGAAGCAGCCGCAGGCGGCGAGCTGGTAAAACTCATGGGGCTCAAAAGCAAAAGGGGGCGAAAACCGCCGCAAATTGGGGTAAAAGAATTGCCGCCGGCCAGTGCCGTACTTTGCCCGGCTCGTTACGCACTGTGAAAACCGTTCCCCACCTCCCGTCCCTGCCCGGCTGGGCCGTATACGCCGCCGAGGCCCCGGCCGGCCACCCGCCCGCCGGCCCGCGCCAGCCGCTGGCCTTTGCCCCGTGGCTCTACCTGGAGCCCGCCCACCAGGCGCTCCAGATGCACGGCCAGCCCACGCGCAGCTTCTTTCTGGAAAATGAAGCTGGTAAGGGTACTGATGCGCAGCTCTTTGTGGTGCTTAACGGGGCTGGGCCGGGCCAGGCCAGCTCATCGGCGCAGGCCCCGTTCGGGGCGGTGCAGCTGGCCCCCGGCGTGCCCGATGCGGCGCTGCATTTACTGCTCGAAACGGCCGAAATCACCCTGCGGGCCCACGGCCAGCAGCGCCTGCACCTGCGCGGCTACCCCTTTTGCTACGACCCCGCCGGGGCGGCCCAGCTAGCCGAGGTTCTGCGCCAGCGGCGCTACGCCGTGACGCAGGCCGAAGAAAATTATTACCTCGACACCCACCACGACTACGAAACGCACCTGCACCCCAGCGAGCGCCGCCGCCTGCGCCGCTGCCGCCAGCTGGGCCTGGTGCCCGAGCAGGAGCCGCCGCTCATCCTACCCTGGGCCTACGACTTTATCGCCGCCTGCCGGCGGGAGCGGGGGCAGGCGCTGTCCTTATCGCTGGAAAGGGTGCAGGAATTATTCCGGGCGTTTCCGCGCCAGCATATGCTGTTCTCGGTGCGCAAGCCGGGCGGCGAGTGGGCGGCGCTCACCATCGCCATTCAGGTGAGCGACCGGGTGCTGTATAATTTTTACCCCGCTAGCCCGCTGGCCGATAATCACCTCAGCCCCGTGGTGCTGCTCAACGAAAGCCTGCACACCTACGCCCGCGCCTCCGGCCTGGCCGTAGTTGACCTGGGTACCTCCACGCTGCCCACCGGTCCCAACGCCTCGCTGCTCCGCTTCAAGCGCCACCTGGGCGGCGTGAGTAGCCTGAAACTGAACTGGGAAAAGGCGTTGTAATTCCTCGCGGCTCGTGGCCGGGCTGTGTTGGAGCTTCGCCAAGCACCCGCGTGCCCGACCTTTACCGCATGGCTACCCCGGTGCGAACTATTTGGCAAGGCTTCGTGCGCGGCTCGCTGGGTACGGGCGTGGCCATTGTGGCGCGGGCGGCCGGGGCGCTCACGCTCAACAAGCTGGTGGCGCTCTACGGCGGCCTGGGTGGCCTCACCCAGCTGGCCCAGTTCCAAAACCTGATGGCTCTCTTCGGCGCCCTGCCCACCGATGGCGTGCAGGTGGGCGCCACCACGCGGCTGGCCCCGCTGCGGCCGGGCTCGGGCCGCCACCGGGCCTGGTTGGGGGCCGCCCTGCTGCTGACGGGGCTGGTGGTAGCCGGTGCCGGTGCCGTGCTGCTGGCTACCGGCGGCGCGGCGTGGCCGGCTAGCCAGGCCGCATTATTTACAGTGGCGATGCTGCTTGTTACCAGCCAGGCGCTGCTGAGCACGGCGCTGCTAGCTGCGGGCCGGCGCGGGCCATACGTGGCGCAGGCCGTGGCCATTAGCGTGCTGGGTACGGCGGCGGCAGCGGCCACGCTGGCAGCAGGCTGGCCCTTGCGGCAGGTGCTGCTGGCCTACGTGGGCGGGCAGGCGCTCACGCTGCCGCTGGCTGGGTGGGCGGCGCAGCGGGCGGGGCTGCTGGGTAGCTGGCGCTGGCGCCCCAGCGCGGTGGCCGGGCGCGGCCTGCTGCCGTTTTTGCTGATGGCGGCCGGCTCGCTGGTGTGCGGCCGGGCCATCGACTATGGCCTGCGAACGTGGCTGATTGCGCACTATCCTCCGGCCCGCACCGACTTGTGGCAGGCGGTAGCCAAGCTATCCGACAACTACACGCTGGTAGTGGGCGCCCTGCTCAATACCGTGCTTTACCCGCGCCTGGCGGCCCTCACAGCCACGCCCGCCCAGGCCCGGCGCTACTTGGAGGCCGTGCTGGGGCTGCTGGCGGTGGGGCTGGCTGGGGCGCTGGGCCTGGTTTATGCCCTGCGCGACGTGCTGTTGCCGCTGCTCTTTGCCCCGCGCCTGCTGGCCGCCCGCGAGCTGCTGGCGCCCCAGCTGCTCGGCGACTGGGCCAAGTTTATGAGCTGGGTTTTTCTTTATTACCTGCTGGCGCGCGCCCGGCCGCTGCCCTACCTGGCCATGCAGGCCGTGGGTGCGGTGCTCTACGTGGCGGCGCTGCTGGCCCTGGTGCCGCGCTATGGCTTGAGTGGCGTAGTTTGGGCCTATGCGCTGTACTACGCGGTGCTGCTGGGGCTGTGCGCGGGGCTCTATAAATGGCAGTGGAAATAGCGCATGCACCTTATTATAAAATAAAAGCCGCCGTTATGCCCCACGTGCCGCTCGTCACCATCATCGCGCTCTGCCACAACCACGCGCCTTACCTGCGCGAGGCGCTCGACTCCATCTTGGCCCAGAACTACGCACCGCTCGAAGTCTGGCTTGTGGACAATGGCAGCACCGATGGCAGCCCGGCCATCCTGCGGGCGTATGCGCAGGCCCAGCCCGGCTGGCACCTGCTGTTGCTGCCCGATAACATTGGTAATTGCCGGGCCTTCAACCAGGCTTTTTTCCAAAGCCGGGGCGAGTTTGTCGTAGACTTTGCTACCGATGATATCCTGCTGCCCCAGCGCCTGAGTCAGCAGGTGGCGCTCTTCCAAAGCCTGCCGCCCGACTACGGTATGGTGTACTCCAACTGCGAGCTTATCAGTGAGGCGGGCGCGCCGCTGGGGCCGTACCACCAAGCCGATAACAACGGCACCTTGCACCCGCGCCCGGCCAGCGGCTGGGTGTTTGACGAGGTGCTGCGGCGCTACTTCATCAGTACGCCCACCATGCTTATGCGCCGGGCCACGCTGCTGGCCCTGGGCGGCTACGACGAGGCGCTGAGCTACGAGGACTTCGACTTTTGGGTGCGGGCCAGCCGCGACTGGCGCTTTCAGTACCAAGCTATTGTAACGACCCGCAAGCGTAAGCACCCGCGCAGCATGAGCGCCCAGGTAACCACCGCCCACGACCCGTACCTGGCCTCCACGCTGGCCGTGTGCCGCAAGGCGCTGGCCCTGAGCCGCACCCCGGCCGAGGCGCGCGCCCTGGCCCGCCGCCTGCGCTACGAGTTGCTGCACGCGCTACGCCGCCACCAGTGGGGCGCCGCCCGGCAGGCCGCCGGGCTACTCGCGAGGGCCGCCCGCCGGGCCGTAGCACTGCGAGGCTAGGCGTAGCAGCCCCGCGCCCGGCCCAAAGCGAGTCCTGTACTAACCCTCCTTGTGCATCGTAATCAAAGAAAGCGTGCCCGCAGCTCGGGCGTGGGCAGCCAGCAGCTTTCCTGGCGCCCAAACCACTGGTAGCGGTGCCGGGCCACGTAGCGGTACAGGGCATCGCGCCAGCGCACGGGCAGCACCCAGCCCACCGCCGCCAGCCGCCAAACCCCACCCAGTTGCCACGTAATGCGCAGTACTGCCGCCGAGTGCGAATAAAGCTGCCCACCCTCGAGTAGCACCACCGACTCGGGGCCGCTGGCCGGGGCTACCTGGCCGTGCGCCGCCAGCAACGCCCGCCCCAGCTCGCTTTGCAGCGCCGCAAAGCGGTAATGCCCCCGCGGGTCGTGCCGAATAACAAACTGCACGAAGCCATTGCAGAGGTTACAAACCCCGTCGAAGAGAATGGTAGCAGCGGCTGAGGTAGCCATAAACTAAATAGTATAAATAACAGAGATTAAAAACGGCTGTCAGGCTGAACTTGCGAAGTATTTTATCGTGCCAGCACAAGTCGTGCGTACGTGGTAAGATGCTCAGCCTGCTAAGCGTTTTAAAGGTATTTTTTTTGACTTAACGCCGGCGACTACGCGGTGGTTTTAAACCAGGCTCGCCAATAGCTAAGGCAGCTCCTGCACCTCCACGCGCCGGTTGCGGGCGTCGGGGGCGGGGTAGAGCGGCTGCGTATCGCCGTAGCCGATGGTACTAAGGCGCTCGGCGGGCACGCCAGCCTGCACTAGGTAGGTCTTCACCATTTCGGCGCGCTGCTCGGAGAGCAGCCGGTTTTTCTCCGACTCGCCCACGCGGTCGGTGTGCCCGGCAATGCGCAGGCGCAGCGCGGGCCGCGCCAGTAGCTCGGCGGCCAGCCGGTTGAGCGCCGGGCGGGCGGTGGGCAGCAGCTCGGCCGTGGCCAGCTTAAATAATACCGTGGGCAGCACCACGGCCGGCGGCAGCGGGGCCACGGGCGCCTTGGCAGCCAGCGCTGGCAGGGGCGCCACGGGCACTGGCACGCGCGCCGGCGGCAGGGGCCGCAGCGAGTCGGGCGGGGCCGGTGTGGGGGCTGGCTGGCCGGCTGGGGCCTTGCCACTCACTTGAATGGTAATGGGCACGACCGGGCTTTCGGCAGTGGCAAAGTAGCCCTGCTTGAGGTAGAAAGTAGTGGTTTGGCGCAGCTGGGTAGCGTAGGTATTGCCGGTGGCCACGGGCTTGGTCAGCTCCGCATCGGCGTACCAGCGCACGTCGCGGCCCGACACGCGCAGCGCGCTCAGCGCGCCCGCTGGCACGGTAGCCGCCGACTTCAGCCTGACGCGATAAAACGTGAAGGTGCCCGTGCTGCACTCGCCCTGCGGCGCATAGGCAGCGCGCCCGGTCAGCTTTTCCTGGCTGGCATCGTAGGTGAACGTGATGGAGCCGGCGCACCAGTAGCGAAAAAGCGAGCGGCCACTTTCGGCGAGCTTGCGCACGTGCTCCAGCGTGAGGCCAGCCGGCGTGGGCGTGCCTTCCATCTGAAACGTGACCGATACGCCCGCCTGCCCGCCCGACTGCTGGTACAGCACCCCAAACACGCTTTCGCCCCCGCGCTGCTGCACCCGCAGCACCGACGGGCAGTAGCCCTTGGCCGCAAACTCATCTTCTACGCCCTGCCACACGCCCGCCAGCGACTGGGCGCGCAGCGATAAATGGCCGGCCAGCAGCACTGCCAGCACAGCCCAAAAACGATAAGTCATGCGCCTTAAAACACCAAAGTAGTTAAGAGTCAGGAAGGCGCGAAAATAAGAGAAACGGCGGGCTAAGCGCTGTACATGCTGGGTGCGCTGCACATGCTGGTCCGCCGCGCGTGGCCTGCGCGCCGCCTTTACCTGATGGGAGCCAACGCTGATTGGCTGGCTTTTATTTTTTCGGCTACCTCCACCATTGGGGCTACCCAAACGTCTTTTTGGTGCGCCCGCAGGTAGCGCACGAGTTGCCGGTGCGCCGCCAGGCTCACGTTGAGGCCGTGACCGCCGCCCACCCCGTGAAACAGGAATACCAGTAGTGTGTGCGACTGCTGCGCCTGCTTCACCAGGTCAACCAGGTAGTTGCCATCCTGGCCGTTGATGCCGTAGCAGCGCACGTTGGTGAGGTCTACCTGCGCCGCCGTTTGCAGGCCGGGCATAACGCCCCGGGCCGCTACAAAATCCGGCTTGAGCTGCTCGTAAAAATCCACGCCGCCAATCAGCCGGTCGCCGCAGGGATAGGCAAACGTGCGCTTGCGCTTGCCATCGATGGCCGCCAGCAGCGTGTTATTGGCCCTGATTTCGCTCACGGCGCGGCTTACCGTGTACTTGCTCAGGTCGTTTTCCGGCCCCACGAAGCTGCGGCCGGGCAGGCTGCCGTCGCAGGGGTGCATGAGCGAGTGGTTGCCCAGCTCGTGGCCGCGCGCAGCGGCGCGGCGCCACTCGGGCAGCCGCCGCGCCACCACCGGCGCCGAGCCGATGAGGTAAAACGTACCCCGCAGCCCCGCTGAATCCAGCGCCGGCACCACGTTGTCGAGGTCCACGTCGAGGGCGTCGTCGTAGGTCAGCACCACGGCGCACTGCTTGTTATTCCAAGTGGCGGGCGCCTGGGCCTGGCTCGTGAAGTAGCTGACCAGCAGTGCCGCCAGCAGCCCAGGCATGTAAGTTTTCTTCATAACGGAAAGCGGGCAGGCACCCGAATAGCGCCCGCCCGCACAAGTTTAAGGCAGAAACCGGCCCGGCTAGCCCAGGTAGGCCATGTCCTCGGCGCTCAGGCGCACGTCGGCGGCCTTGAGGTTCTCGCGCAGGTGGGCCAGCGACGATGTGCCCGGAATGGGTAGTATCCAGGGCGAGCGGTGCAGCAGCCAGGCAATGTTGAGCTGGGCCTCGCTCACGCTGTGCTTCTGGGCGATTTCGGCCAGCTTGTTGCCGGCTTTGGGCAGGCCGTGTATCAGCGAGAAAAATGGGATGAGCGGGATGCCGTGCTGCTCGCACAAATCCAGCACTTCCTCGCCGCCGGGGTTGGCGCCGTGGCCCAGGTCCACGCTGGTGCGCTGGGCGTAGCTGTACATGTTTTCGACCGTGGCGATGGGGCCGAGTTGCAGGCCCTCTTCCAGCTCGGCGCGGGTGACGTTGCTCAGACCCACGTGCTGGATTTTACCTTCCTTTTGCAACTCAAACATGGCCCCGAGCTGCTCGGCCAGCGGTACCGGGCCGTGGCCCATCAGCCGCAAATGCACGAGCTGCACCTGCTCTTGCTTCAGCGTGCGCAGGTTGTTCTCAATGCTGGTGCGCAGGTTGGCGGGCGTGTTGAAGGGCACCCAGCTTTTGTCGGGCTGGCGGGTGGCGCCCACTTTGGTGCAGATAACCAGGTCGGCGGGGTAGGGGTGCAGCGCCTCGGCAATGAGGCGGTTGGTTACGTCTTCGCCGTAGTAGTCAGCGGTATCAATAAAGTTTACGCCGCTGGCCACGGCGGTTTTCAGAATCTCCAGCGCCTCTGGCCGGTTGGCCGGCTCGCCCCAGATGTCGGGGCCGGTGAGGCGCATGGTTCCGTAGCCGAGGCGGTTGACGGTGAGCGGCTGGGCGGAGCTTTGGGCAATGGTAATCGTCATGGGAAGGAGCGAAGCGAGCTGGTTTTGGGAGGAAAAGGAATGGGCTGCTAGCACAAGGCAAGCGGCTAAGTCATCAACCCATTTTTGGCCCGGTGGTTCGGGCTAAAGTGAGGTGGCCGTCGCTTTTAATCACCTGGCAGCGCGGCCGTACTAGCAGTAGCGCGGACGTTGTAGCCCGCGTTCCAAACAACCCAAACGCGGACTACAAAGCCCGCGCTACTACCTCCAAAACCACGGTCACCTAAGCTGGCGAACGGCCCAGGCAGCCCAACCTTTCGTTTGCGCGGTCAGTTTGACAAGCTACCGCAGTGGTCAAAAAGGCCTCAAACCGTTAGTTATATGGACGCTATTTCCCCTCCCAGCCGCACCCGGCCCTACGTCATCGCGTGGGTGTTCTCCCTCATTTTCTACTTCCTGGAATACGCCGTGCGGTCGGGGCCAGCGGTGATGATTCCGGAGCTGGCTCACACGTTTGGCGTGTCGGCGGCGAGCGTGGGCGGCATTTTGGGCACGTACTACTACACGTACTCGGTGGCGGGCCTGGTGGCCGGCATTGCCCTCGACCGTACCGGGGCTAAGTACGCGCTGCCGGCGGGCATCGCCATCGTGGCGCTGGGCTGCCTGCTGTTTGCGGTGCCGGGCGCGGCGGCTGGCAACGGCGGCCGGTTGCTGCAAGGCGCGGGCTCGGCGTTTGCCTTCACCGGGTCGGTGTACCTGGCGTCGCGCGGGTTTCAGGCGCGGTCGCTGGCCACGGCCATCGGGGCTACCCAGTGCCTGGGCATGCTGGGCGGCGCGCTGGGCCAGTCGGTGGTTGGCCCGCTAATTCACCAGGGGTTCGACGTGCGGCTGTTCTGGGCACTGATGGGCCTGGCCAACCTGGCGACGGGCGTGGCGCTATTCTTTATCACGCCCAATGATGCCCGAGAGCAGGCCAGCCAGCCCACGGCGCAGGGCGGCCTGCTGGCTCCTTATAAAATTGTGTTCAGCAACCCACAGTCGTACCTGTGCGGCCTGGTGGCGGGATTGCTGTTCGCGCCCACCACCATTTTCGCCATGAACTGGGGCGTGGCGTCTTTGCAGCAAGACCAGCAGCTGAGCTACGCCGCTGCCACCTGGGCCTGCTCCATGGTGCCGCTGGGCTGGGTCGTGGGCTGCCCCGCGCTGGGCTGGCTCGCCGACCGCCTGGGCCGCCGCAAGCCGGTGCTGCTGCTGGGGGCGGGCGGCATGGTGCTTATGGGCTTGCAGCAGCTGTACCTGCCGGCGCTGCTGCCGCTCTACCTGAGCCTATTGCTCTTTGGCGTGGCCTCGGGCGCGGCCATGATTCCGTATTCCATCATCAAGGAAGCCAACCCCGACCAGGTGAAAGGCAGCGCCACCGGTGCTATGAACTTCCTCACCTTCGGCGTGTCGGCGCTGCTGGGGCCGTTGTTTGCCCGCTTCTACGGCCAAAGCCTGGGCCACACCGCCGACCCCGCCGCGCATTTCCAGCAGGGCGGCTTGTTTTGGATTGCCTGCACCAGCCTGGCTATCCTGGCTAGCCTGCTGCTCCGCGAAACTGGGGCCGGCCGGGTGCCGGCTTCTCCGGCTACCGGGCTGAGCGTAGCCGGTCAGTAGTGGCCTGCTAATCTCTATTAGCTCTACTGGCGCGAGTTTAGGCTGTGCTAAACTCGCGCCAGTGCTACCCGTGGTAGTACTTTACGGTGATGAGTGAGAAATACAAAGTCCGGGATTCGCAGTAGCTGTATTTCGTCAGCTTTGCTACCGTCAATTGGATAGACGTATTCACGCGCCGGCTCTACAACGATAGCTGAGTGGCTAGCCTGCGCTACTGCCAGCAGCACAAAGGGTTGGAGCTCTATGCCTGGTGCCTCATGACCAGCCACGCGCACCTCATCATTAGTAGCGAGGCCGAGAACCTATCCGGCATCCTGCGCGACTTGAAGCGGCACACGGCCAAAGAGGTGCTCCGCGCCATTGAAGAGAATGCGCAGGAAAGCCGCCGCGAATGGATGCTCTGGCTATTTGAGCGCGCCGGCCGGCGCAACGCCCACAATACATATCAGTTCTGGCAGCAAAGCAACCACCCTATCGAGCTGCCTTCCAATGACCTACGCCAGCAGCGGCTAGCCTACCTCCACCCCAACCCCGTAGCAGGCGGCTTTGTCGATACGCCCGAAGACTTTCTCTACAGCAGCGCCCGCAATTACGCCGGCCGCCCCGGCCTACTAGAAGTCCTCCTAATCGACTAAGCAACCAGCTTAACTCCCCCAGCTACCCTGGAAAGTATTGGCAGTACTGGGTATTGGTAGTACTGGCGCCAGTTTAGGAGTAGCGTAACTCGTAACTAACTATGAAGTGGAGGCTGAGCCTCCACTGCCGCAACGCGGCAAGCAACGTTCGCGCAGCCCGTTCCGCTAGCCTCGCCTACCGTCGCGTATCGCTAGCGCGACAGTGGAGGTGCAACCTCCACTTCATAGTTAGTCATGAGTTACGGCTGCGCCTAAACTCGCGCCAGTTTAGGCGCAAGGTGTGCTGGCCCTGGGCCTAGGCGCGCTGCACTGGCGCGCCCTGCATCGGCAGCCAGTGGTACGCACCGAATTGCCCGCCCAGGCCAACTCTACGCAAGGCTTGGCGTTGTCGAGCTAACAGTATTCCCCGGCACTGGCACGAGTTACGGCTGCGCCAGTGCCGGGGAGTACTGTTAGCTAACGCTTTCAAGTAGTGCTGCAAATTGCTCAGGGTCCTTCTCTTGTATTTTCTCGATTACAAGTTTTGCACATTCTTCTACTTCATCCACATCAATAGGCTTCCATCCTCTATCGATATAGGTAAGATGAGAATATTCATTTATTACACGATTAATCAATGAGGGTACACTGCCTTCAAATAGCTTAGGTAAATTTTCTAATGGATTGGCATTATTAGGAAATCTGTAGAACAAGTAGCATTCTAAGAATTTTCTCAAATTATTTGGTAAATTATAAAATTGGTTGTATGAATTATTTATTTTAGCCTTCTTATCACCTTTTACCTCTTTGTAAACATCATAGATTTGGCCAAATAAATAATTAAATTCGGTTGTGTATTCTTTGATATGACTAGGCATAACGGAAATAAAGCTGCGTTTATCGTCACGCTTGTGTCTTCTTTCAATTAAAAAGTGGTTGAGGTTTTGTTTTCCATCGGGTATAGTCAGGCGTTTTAAATATTTCAGGAAATCTAAGTTATGAGTTGAAATGAAAAGCTGGCCATATTTTCTTGGTTTTGCAATTACACTTTCAATCAAGCTGAACATGAAGAAAATATGGTTGCCATCAAGACTTGATATTGGGTCATCAATATAAATAATGAGTTTGCTTGCCTTAACACTATCGTTCATTTCATCCTCAATTCTTGCGATGAAATAGCAGAACGAAATTAAACTGCATTCTCCCTCACTTAAATTTTTAGCTTCGACACCATCTCGTACTACTTTGAATTTTATGTTGGGTGCTTCACCATCAGCCACTAGTCTAAGCTCATCATGCCCAAAGAAGTCTGATACATGGCGGTTTACTAAATCTGCTCCTTTCGTCTCGTCTTTTGCACTTCTTTCTAATTGAGATTTTTCTTCTGTTAAAGAAGAAATTTCAGATTCAAGTTTTATTATTTTTTTCTTTGTACTAGCTTCTTCGAGTGTTAATATCTCAAGCTGTCTTGTAATGCCATTGAAATCTATATCTTTGGCAAAACTTGCTACTTCAGATAGGCGAAGTTCCTTCCTTGCATGCGATTGCTCCTTTTCTAAAGTACTAGATTTACTATTGTTCTCGCTAGTTATCTCATTAAGTAATTTGATAGTCTCTACTATCAAATTAGAAGTGTCTTCTACTTCCGCTAATTCTTGGATTTGAAAAATAGCTTGCTCCCTCTGGCGAAGCTGTTGGATTAAAACTTCAAGATTTAGAGCGTACTTTATCGATGCTCCTTTCCACTGTTCTAATATTAAAGCAAGTCTGTCATGAAATGAACTGTAGAAGCAGTTTTCCAAATGAGGTTGCCAAAAACTATTAACCTTAGCTTTTGCAATTTCTAATGCTGAAATTAAAGATACTATTTCTTTGCGTAAGTCTTCAGATTCCTGGCTGAAGTGAGCATCCAGCTTACTCCAGAGCTTATTGTCAAGTGTATTACCGCATAAAACACAGTTTTCTCTCTTTCCACGATGATGCTCTATGCCATGCCTAACCCATTCTTGTAGTAATGCATCATTTAATAATTCGCTAATCTGGTTGTTTATCTTTATTTCTTTGCTTAATAATTCATGTGTTTTAGCTCGATAGTTTTCAAAATTAGGCTTGTTGACTGGGCTAAGCGATAATGAAGCTTTAGGCTGTTCTTTCAAAAATTTAATACTTAACTCTTTTTGCTCTGTACTTAAAATATGTTTATTGTAATCGTCTCGAACTAGCTCTATTTATTCTTGAATATCGGTTGTGTGATATGTTTTTTTCTTAGCAGTGGCTATAAATAAATTTCTATTAACTTTTATTGTATTATTTGCTTTGTATTTTAGCTTGGCTTGTAAGCCGGAGTCTAACTTATTTAATTCAGTAGTGAGTTTCTTATGGTTAGTTGTGAGAATAGATAATTCGTAAATAAGTCCTTTTTGGGACTCTTTACTACCTAATTTGCTATCTATTTCCTTGACTTTGTTATCAATTTCAATATTCCTGCTGCCTAGAATGGTAAATGGTAATATCGTGCCATCTGCATCGTGAATCCAGCTAAGGTTTTCATTGACAAAGTCCGTGTTATAAACACGGACTTTGTCTTGGTATGATAATCCAGAAACATCTACATGTGATATTGTGCAGCCATCATAACAGTCAAAAGAAAATTTGCTATCAGTATGGTCTTTATGTACTGCCCCCTTCTCGATACACCGGAATATCCTAGACAAAGTTGTTTTGCCAGAGTAGTTTCGGCCGTAGATGATATTTACCTTCTGGAAGTGATAGTCCCCGCTAAGTGACTTGTTCCAATCAAAGGAGTTGAAGATGCCAAAGCTCTCAATATCTAACTTCTTAATCATTTCCCTAAGTTAAAAATAGTGAACTGCTGCCTGCTAATTACGTGAGAAATTGCTGAAAATTTATTAAAATTACATATTCCGCCGGTACTGCCCGCCGACCTCAAATAGCGCGTTCGTAATCTGACCTAGGGAGCAGGTTTTTACCGTTTCCATTAGCTCGGCGAAGAGGTTGCCATTCTGCACGGCGATTTGCTGTAAGCGCTTCAGGGCGGCGGGGGTAGCGGCGGCGTTGCGGGCGTGCAGGGCTTCGAGCATCGTAATCTGGTACTGCTTTTCCTCGTCCGTGGCGCGGATGACTTCGGCCGGTACCACCGTGGGCGAGCCCTTGGACGAGAGGAAGGTATTGACGCCGATAATCGGGTATTCGCCGGTGTGTTTCAGCATCTCGTAGTGCATGCTTTCCTCCTGGATTTTGCCGCGCTGGTACATGGTTTCCATGGCGCCGAGCACGCCGCCGCGCTCCGTGATGCGGTCAAATTCGAGCAGCACCGCTTCCTCGACCAGGTCGGTCAGCTCCTCGATGATGAAGGAGCCTTGCAGCGGGTTTTCGTTTTTGGCTAGCCCCAGCTCGCGGTTGATGATGAGCTGAATGGCCATGGCGCGGCGCACGCTTTCCTCGGTGGGCGTGGTGATGGCCTCATCGTAGGCATTGGTATGCAGAGAGTTGCAGTTGTCGTAGATGGCGTAGAGCGCCTGCAACGTGGTGCGGATGTCGTTGAAGTCAATTTCCTGCGCGTGCAGCGAGCGGCCCGAGGTCTGGATGTGGTACTTCAACATCTGGCTGCGGGCGTTGGCGCCGTACTTCAGCTTCATGGCCTTGGCCCAGATGCGGCGCGCCACCCGCCCAATCACGGCGTACTCGGGGTCGATGCCGTTGGAGAAGAAGAACGACAGGTTGGGCGCGAAGTCGTTGACGTTCATACCCCGGCTCACGTAATATTCTACGAAGGTGAAGCCGTTGCTGAGCGTGAGCGCCAGCTGGGTAATCGGGTTGGCGCCGGCCTCGGCAATGTGGTAGCCCGAGATGCTGACCGAGTAAAAATTCCGCACCTTCTCGGTGATGAAATACTCCTGCACGTCGCCCATCAGGCGCAGCGCAAACTCGGTGCTGAAAATGCAGGTGTTCTGGGCTTGGTCTTCCTTCAGAATGTCGGCCTGCACGGTGCCGCGCACCTGGGTCAGCGTCGTGGCTTTGATTTGCTGGTACACGTCGGTGGGCAGCACGTCTTCGCCGGTCACGCCGAGTAGGAGCAGACCTAGGCCGTTGTTACCCTCGGGTAGCTCGCCCTGGTAGCGGGGGCGGGGCTGCTGCTTGGTGGCAAAAATCTGGTCGATTTTAGCGTCCACCTCGGCTTCGAGGCCATTTTGGTGGATGTACTTCTCGCAGTTCTGGTCGATGGCCGCGTTCATGAAAAACGCCGCTAGGGTCGCCGCCGGGCCATTGATGGTCATGCTCACAGAGGTGGCCGGGTGCGAAAGGTCGAAGCCCGAATACAGCTTCTTTGCATCGTCGAGGCAGGCGATGCTGACGCCCGCGTTGCCGATTTTGCCATAGATGTCGGGCCGGTGGTCGGGGTCTTCGCCGTAGAGCGTTACCGAGTCGAAAGCCGTACTCAAGCGCTTGGCCGGCAAGCCTTTGCTCACGTAGTGAAAGCGGCGGTTGGTGCGCTCCGGTCCGCCTTCGCCCGCAAACATGCGGGTTGGGTCTTCGCCCTCGCGCTTGAACGGGAACACGCCCGCCGTGTAGGGAAACTCGCCGGGGAAATTCTCCTGCATAGCCCAGCGCAGGCGGTCGCCCCAGCCTAGGTAGCGCGGCACGGCCACTTTCGGTATCTGGTTGCCCGAGAGTGACTTGGTGTGCGTCTGCACCCGGATTTCCTTGTCGCGCACCTTGTACACGTACTCGGGATTGCGGTAGTTTTGGAGCGTGTCGTCCCAATTTTCGAGCAGCGCCTGGGCGTCGGCGTCGAGGCGGCGCAGCTGGGTTTGCACGTTTTTGGCGAAGTCCTGGGCCGTGGCGTCGGTGCTATCGGCGGTGCCGTAGTGCTTGGCCAAGGTTGCAAACGAGCCCGCCACTTCGGCAATGGCTACTTGCTCGCTCACGCGCTTGTCGTAGGCGCGGTTGGTTTCCGCGATTTCGGAGAGGTAGCGCGTGCGGTTCGGCGGAATGATATACACCTTCTCCGACTGCTCGGCGCTGGTTTCGAGGTGCGAGGCGAACTGCGCGCCCGTCTTTTCCTCCAGCGTGCGGAGGATGGCCCGGTAGAGCCGGTTCATGCCGGGGTCGTTGAACTGCGAGGCAATGGTGCCAAACACGGGCATTTCGTCGAGCGGCGAATCCCACTTCTGGTGGTTGCGCTGGTACTGCTTGCGCACGTCGCGCAGGGCGTCGAGGCCGCCGCGCTTGTCAAACTTGTTGAGCGCGATGACATCGGCAAAGTCCAGCATGTCAATCTTTTCGAGCTGCGTGGCCGCGCCGTATTCGGGCGTCATCACGTAGAGGCTCACGTCGGAGTGCTCGATAATTTCGGTGTCGGACTGCCCGATACCGCTGGTTTCGAGGATAATTAAATCGAAGTCGGCGGCCTTTACCACGTCCACCGCGTCCTGCACGTAGCGGCTGAGCGCGAGGTTACTCTGGCGCGTGGCCAGGCTCCGCATGTACACCCTAGGCGAGTTAATGGCGTTCATCCGGATGCGGTCGCCGAGCAGCGCGCCGCCGGTTTTGCGCTTGCTGGGGTCCACCGAAATAATGGCCAGCGTCTTCTCCGGGAAGTCGAGCAGGAAGCGGCGTACCAGCTCATCGACCAGCGACGACTTGCCCGCGCCCCCCGTACCCGTGATACCTAGGATGGGTGCGCCCTGCGTCTTGCCAGGCGTCAGAAGCTGCGAACCGTCGCTTTCCTGCTGCTGAAACTCCGCCACCAGCTGGCCTTTCACCCGCTCAAACTCTTCGGGGAAGTTCTCTGCCGCCGAAATCAAGCGGCCGATGCTACGGGCGTCCTTCTCCTTAATATGCGAAACCTCGCCGTTCAACTGCTGGCCGGTGGGGTAGTCGCTTTCCTCCAGCAGGTGGTTAATCATCCCCTGCAAGCCCATCGAGCGGCCATCATCGGGCGAGTAGAGACGGGTGATGCCGTAGCCTTGCAGCTCCGCGATTTCGGAGGGCAGGATAACGCCGCCGCCGCCGCCGAAGATTTTGATGTGGCCCGCGCCGCGCTCCTTCAGCAGGTCAAACATGTACTTGAAGTACTCGTTGTGCCCGCCCTGGTAGCTGGTAATAGCAATGGCCTGGGCATCTTCCTGAATGGCGCAGTCCACGATTTCCTGCACCGAGCGGTTGTGCCCTAGGTGAATAACCTCGGCGCCGCTGCTCTGAATGATGCGGCGCATGATATTGATAGCCGCGTCGTGCCCATCAAACAGCGCGGCGGCCGTGACGATGCGAACGTGGTTTTTGGGCTTGTAAGGGGCGGCGGGGGTGGGATGCATGGGGAGGAGGGTAGGGCGAGGTAGAGCGGCGGCGCTGGCTAGGGCTAGCCAGCATTGCCAGTTTTTCTAGAGACTACGAAGGTACGAAAAAGCCCCGGCGGGGTCGGCCGGGGCGAGTAAGCCGCACTAGAGATAGCCGGTGTGCAGATGCTCTAAAAACTCAGTCCACGTAATGCCTAGAATGATTGGCGTTTCTTGGTCGTGGCCAGTAAATGGTGTTTGAACAAAATACCCGGTAGCCTTCTCAATGGCGAAAGCTTCGCTATCCTGGGCACCTATCAGAAAATAGCCAGGGTAAGATTCAGCTGCCTCGTATTCAATATTATAGGCCGTTAGCTCATCGGCTTCTACCAGGTAGGCCGCTCCAAAATCGTACGTGCTGTCGGCAGCGAACAAATAGGCGACGTAGTCGGCGGGCGGCTTAAAGTCCAGCTGGGCTAAAAAGTCTTGGTGGTGGGAGGGCGGCATACTTACAGAAATGAAAGCTAAATTTTTACTCAGGATAACTCAGCGCGTCGAAGTACAGGCTGGGGTTGGCGCCGGCGGTGGTCCAGGCCTGGGCGCTTTTTGACCGGGTGTACAGCGTGTGTACTGCCGAGAGATGAACCGGGATATCCAGAAACTTGCTGCCCGGCCGCCCCGCCTCGCTGCTGAGCCACTCCACGGTGGCAACGACCTGCTGCGGCCCCGCCAGCGTGATGGCAAACGGCCGCAGGTCCACGTTGTTCCAGCCCCGGCGCTGCCCATCGACGGTAAAAATAACGTCTCGGCGCAGCAGCGGGTGGCTGGGCTGGCCTTTTTCGACGGCGTAGAGGTGCAGGCGGAAAGTAACGGATTTGAAATCGCGCCCCGACGTGAAGACATGAAAATTCTCCAAAACCGTCGGGTGCTTAACGTGGAGCAACACGCCGATTTCGCGGCCCAGGCGGGCGTGGGGCACCGTGTCCAGCGCGGTGTAGAACCCGTAGGAAGTGAACGCGCTGACCCAGTTGTGGCCCAGCAGCAGGTGCTGGGGCCGCCGCCCCCGCACCACCACCTCGGCCAGCACCTGCTGCTGCGGCATTAGCCGGATTTCGGGCTGCCTGCGTAGCTCGCGCAAAGTCAGGCGCTGGGTTTGAAATCCAAGGCTGGAAATAACGACGGTATCGGCCGGCGCGGCCCCTACCTGGCTTAGCGGAAAGCTGCCCTGAGCATCGGCCACGGTGCCCAGCGCCTTGCCGCGCACCCCCACCGAGGCGTAGGGCACTGGCTGGCTGGTGCGGCCATCCACCACGCGGATGGTGGGGAGGCTTGCCTGGGCGTGGGCCAGCGGGGCAGCCCCCAGCAGGGCCAGCAGCAGTAGAAAAAAGCGGTTCATAAAGCAGATACGGGTTAGCTACCCCAGCGTAGTGGGGGTGCTGCCGGGAGCCCGGGGCGGTAGGGTGAGGTTGCACCGGGCTAGCGGCGGCGCACAAAAAAGCCCCGGCAATCTGCCGGGGCTTTTTTGCATCTGGGTTGGGGCTGGCTGCCCGCTTATGCGGCGTCCAGTGCTTCGCGCAGGGCCTTGGCGGCAGCGGCTGGGTCTTCAGCTCCGTAGATGGCGCCGCCGGCTACGGCCACGGCCACCCCGGCTTGCTTCACGGCGGCGATGGTTTTTAGGTTTACGCCGCCCGCGATGGACACGGGTACGCCGGCGCGCTTGGCTTCGTCAATCAGCACCTGGATGGAGTAGCCGGGTGCAGCCTGCTCGTCGAGGCCGGCGTGCAGCTCCACAAACTCGACGCCGAGCTTGGTCACTTCCTGGGCACGCTTCACGCGGTCCTTCACGCCGATGGTGTCTACTACCACGCCTTTGCCGTGCTCTTTAGCGGCCTTTACGGCGCCAATAACGGTGGCATCATCGACCGAGCCCAGGATGGTTACCAGGTCGGCACCCGCGCCGAAGGCCATGCCGGCTTCCAACTCGCCGGTGTCGGCGGTTTTGAAGTCGGCAAACACCAGCTTGTCGGGGTGCGCGGCCTTCATGGCCTTGATAACGGCGAGGCCCTCGCTCTTGATGAGCGGGGTGCCCAGCTCAATAATATCTACGTAGGGAGCTACTTTGGCCGCCAGTTCGAGGGCTTCCTTGGTGCTCAGCAGGTCGATTGCAACTTGTAACTTAGCCATTGGGGCAGATGGGTCTTGAGTGAAAAGTGTGAAGCGGAGTGGCACTCCGTTTCCGGTCAGCGAGTAGAAACGGAGTGCCACTCCGTTTTATAAAGGGTTATTCCAGGTTGGCGTGGCGCTTCCAGAGTTCTTCAGCCGGGGTGCCGTCCAGGGCCCACAGCGTTTGAAAAATGGCATCGGTCAGCAGCAGTACCGCTTGCTCAAACAGGCTACCCGCGTATTGCTGCGAAATGGTGCCACCATGGTCCTGCTTCTGGGCGGCGGGCAGCACAATGAGCTGCGTAGCCAGCGCGGCCAGCGGCGAGTCGGTGGTGGTGGAGATGGCGATGATTTGCGCGCCGGCCGCTTTCGCTTTTTCGGCGGCCTTCACGATGGTGCTGGTGGTGCCCGAGCCCGAACCGGCCAGCAGCAAGTCACCCGCTTCGATGGCGGGCGTGGTGGTTTCGCCCACCACAAACACCGTCAGGCCCAGGTGCATCAGGCGCATGGCGGCGGCTTTCAGGGCGAGCCCGGTGCGGCCCGCGCCCACAACAAAAATTCGCTCAGCGTGTTGGATAAGCGGTATTATGGCCCCAGCGGCCGTCAAATCAAGCTTGGCGGCCAACTGCTGGTTTTCCGTAATAATGACCTGCAAGTGATGACGCAGGTCGTGGCTCAGCTGTTCGGGATTTGACGTGCTCATGGGATTTTGCGCTAAGCGGCGCGGGCTGGGTGGCCCGGCGCTTTTAGCAGGTGCCAGCGGTTTTTACTACCAGCAGGCAAATGCTTCACAAAAGTAGAAGTGCCCTGAAAGTCAAGCTTGCAGAATGCTATTGAGCAGTGTCATTATCCTATCAAACTGCTAGGTTGAAGTCCGTATTACTTGTCTGCGCCGGCGCTGGCCGGTTGTTCTATCCTATCCCGTAGTATTTATGTCGCCCGCTGATTTATTGCCGCGCATCCCGCTGGCCCCAACCCACGAGCTAACCACGCTCATCGACAACCGCCGGGTGCAAACCCTCGAAAAATATGAGCTCAGCATCCTGGAAACGCTGGTGCCCAGCGACCAGGTGGCGCAGTCGTACAGCGACTTGGTGCTGACCAATATGCTGCGCGGCAAAAAGGTAATGCACCTGCTCGACCAGCAGCAATTCAACTACCTGCCCGGCCACACGATGGTGGTGCCGCCGCACCTGAAAATGATGATTGACTTCCCGGAGGCGTCGGACGAAAACCCCACGCAGTGCGTGGCCCTGGCCATCGACCGGCTCCAGGTTATCGACACCGTCAACTACCTCAACGAGTTCTACCCCAAAACTGAGGACGAGAAGTGGAATTTCAGCTTCCATCACCACCACTTCTACAACAATGAGGAAGTAACGGCGCTCATCTACAAGCTGGTGCGCATCGGTTTCGGCACGTCGCAAAACAAGGATATCCTGGCCGATTTTGCCGTGAAGGAATTGCTGCTGCGCCTCATGCAGCTCCAAAGCCTGCACGAAACCGAAGGCCGCGTGGCGGCGCTGGCCACCTCCAGCCGCTTTGCGCACACGCTGCACTACATCAAGCAGCACATTGCCGAGAAAATCAGCGTGGACGAGCTGAGCGTGCAGGCCTACATGAGCAAGCCCAATTTTTACCGCGCCTTCAAGCAGGAGTTTGGCCTCTCGCCCATCGACTACATCATCAAGGAGCGCATGCGGCTAGCCAAGCGCTGCCTCAAAAACCCGGCCCTCAGCATCACCGAAATCTGCTTTAAAGTCGGCTTTGGTAACCTTGCGTACTTCACCCGCACGTTTCGCCAGCTCGAAGGCATGACGCCCACCGAGTACCGCGCCCTGGCTGCTGCTTGAGCTGGTGCGCCCTGCCCGCTGGCTAGTCGGCGCGTCAGATTTTACCGGAACAAGATGGGCGTGCTCAAGGCGATGCGCCAGGCCAGAAGCCCCAGCAGGGCCAGCCCCACCAGGCCCCAGGCCCCGCGGGTAGGATAGGGCAGCACCTCATTCTGGTTGAAAAACTCCTGGTTGCAGCCCAGCGCCAGCGGGATGAGCAGCAGGCCCATCGTGGCGAAGTGCAGCGTTTCGTTTAGGTTAAAGCTAGGTAAGCGGCTCAGCAGCAGCAGCAGCGAGCCGGCTAGCCACGGCCCCACTACGGTGTAGGCAATGAGCCGCAGGCGGTTGTCGAACTGCAAGGCCGTGCGCGAATCCTGGGCCAGCAAGAAGGGAATGGCCGCCAGAAACCCCAGCCCAATCTGGAGCAGCGCGAAGAGCACGCCCAGCACCGGGCTGGGCCAGGTGCCGCCCCCGCCTAGCAGCCAGTTGGGCACGTACCACGAGCCCGACTGCGTCACGGTATCGGCCAGCAGGCCAGCCAGGATGGTGTTGGCCGCGTGAAAGCTGAGCCAGAGCAACAGTAGTTTCAGGAGCCCCCGGCGCTGCCGCTGCCACTTCCAGAACAAGCCAAACGCCACCACCCCGAGCCCAAGCAGCACCGTGGACCCCAGGCCATATACCGAGAGCACGGTATCGTAGCGCCAGCCGCCGTCGCCGATGATAAAGCGCACGCCGCTCAGGCTCCAGACGCCGGGAATGAACGCCTTGCGCGCCATGTACACCGGCACGCCCTCGGCCACGAAGCGCACGGCCTGATAGGCCAGCAGGTAGCAGGCCAGGGCATTGAAAAACAGCAGGCGAAACTTGCCGGCCGCTGTCGTGGCGGGAGCGGGGCTCGCAGAAGGTAGTGCTGGTTGCAAGTGGAAAAAGGCTAGGAGTGAAGCTAGCCTCAAACATACGCCCTGCGGCAAAAAGCCGTATCTTCGTGCTGCGATAAAACCGCCCTCCGTTGAAGAATATCCGTAACTTTTGCATTATTGCCCACATCGACCACGGGAAAAGCACCCTGGCCGACCGGCTCCTCGAGTTCACGAGCACCGTGGCCAAGCGCGACATGCAGGCCCAGCTCCTCGATAACATGGACCTGGAGCGCGAGCGCGGCATCACCATCAAGAGCCACGCCATCCAGATGCAGTTTCCCTACAAAGGGGAGGTGTACACGCTCAACCTGATTGATACGCCCGGCCACGTTGACTTTAGCTACGAGGTCAGCCGCAGCATCGCCGCCTGTGAAGGCGCCCTGCTTATTGTGGATGCTTCGCAAGGTATTGAGGCCCAGACAATTTCCAACCTCTACCTCGCCATCGGGGCCGACCTGGAAATCATCCCGGTTCTGAATAAAATCGACCTTCCGCACGCCATGCCGGAGGAAGTAACCGACGAAATCGTGGACCTTATCGGCTGCAAGCCGGAGGATATTATCCACGCCTCGGGTAAGGCCGGCATCGGCATCGAAGCCATTCTGAACGCCATTTGCGAGCGCATTCCGGCGCCGCAGGGCGACCCGGAAGCGCCGCTGCAAGCCTTGATTTTTGACTCGGTATTCAACTCGTACCGGGGCATCGAAGTATTATTTCGCATCAAGAACGGTACCATGAAGAAGGGCGACAAGCTGCGCTTCATGGCGACTGGCAAGGAATACGGCGCCGACGAAATCGGTATCCTGGGCCTCAACCAGGAGCCGCGCCAGGAGATGAGCGCCGGCAACGTGGGCTACCTCATCTCGGGCATCAAGGAGGCCCGCGAGGTGAAGGTGGGCGACACCATCACGCACGTGCACAACCCCACGGCGGAGGCCATCCAGGGCTTTGCCGACGTGAAGCCGATGGTATTTGCCGGCATCTACCCGGTCGAAACCACCGAGTACGAAGAGCTGCGCAGCAGCATGGAAAAGCTCCAGCTCAACGACGCCTCGCTGGTGTGGGAGCCGGAAACGTCGGTGGCGCTGGGCTTCGGCTTCCGCTGCGGCTTCCTCGGGATGCTGCACATGGAAATCGTGCAGGAGCGCCTGGAGCGCGAGTTCAACATGACGGTGATTACCACGGTGCCGAGCGTGCAGTTTCACGCCATGGGCACCAAGGACCAGCAGCTCGTCATCAACGCACCGTCCGAAATGCCGGAGCCGAACCTGATTAAGCTCATCGAGGAGCCGTACATCAAGGCGCAGATTATCACCGCCTCGGAGTACGTGGGCGCGATTATCACGCTTTGCATGGAGAAGCGCGGCATCATCAAGGGCCAGAGCTACCTGACCTCGGAGCGCGTGGAGATGAACTTCGAGCTGCCGCTGTCGGAAATCGTGTTCGACTTCTTCGACAAGCTCAAAACCATCAGCCGCGGCTACGCCTCGCTCGACTACGAGCTGATTGGCTACCGCGAGTCGGACATGGTGAAGCTCGACGTGATGCTCAACGGCGAGAAGGTAGACGCCCTCTCGGCCATCGTGCACCGCTCCAAGAGCTACGAGTGGGGCAAGCGCCTCTGCGAAAAGCTGCGCGAGCTGCTGCCCCGCCAGATGTTCGACATCGCCATCCAGGCGTCTATCGGGCAAAAAATCATCGCCCGCGAAACTGTGAAGGCCCTGCGCAAAAACGTAATTGCCAAGTGCTACGGCGGCGACATCAGCCGCAAGCGCAAGCTGCTCGAAAAGCAGAAGGAAGGCAAGAAGCGGATGCGCTCGGTGGGCTCGGTGGAAATTCCGCAAGAAGCGTTTCTGGCGGTGCTCAAAATCGACTGATAACGAAAAGGCCGGCTCCTGTGAGGGAGCCGGCCTTTTTACTGGGCTAGCCTTGGGGCTAGTAAGTAGTGGGCGGCGTGCGGAAGCCGTTGGTGGTGGTAACGGTTCCTTCTACCGGCCCCACGTACTGCGCCGAGCCCAGCCCGAGGTAGATGGGCGCGAAGAAGATAGTGAGCACGTATTCTCCCGTGCTGGTCTTGCCAAACGACTTGGCCAGGCTGATGAACAGCGTGACAATGAAGTAGAAGTTGACAAAAGGAATGAACAGAAAGAGAATCTTAATCAAATCGCGGCCGATGATTTCGTGCAGTACCACGATATTGTATATCGGCACGATGGAGGCCCAGCCAGGCTTGCCGGCTTTTTCAAACATTTTCCAGTTGCCATAGAGAACGGCCCCGATAAAGGCGAAGTAAAGGATACCGAAGATGAGCCCGAACAGGCCGCCGATGATATCGCCTAAAGAAAGTAAGATGCTTGGCATAAGGGTGAAAAAGGGTTTTAGGGAGGAGTTAATGATTTCAACGGCCAAAGTAGGCAAATAAACTGGCTATTCAGTTTTATCAAATTGAATAGCGCGTGAAAGCGGGCGGCTAACTGCTTGTGGCCGATTGGGGATGCAGGCAGTCGGGTTTCCTGGGGAGAATTTATCAGTTGCACAGAATGACAGTATCTTTTTTTTCTGCTACTTACCGAATCCTATTGCTAAGCCTGCTGGCTGGCTGGCTGGGGGCGGCCCAGGCGGCCCCCGCGCCGCAAAAGCCACCCACCACCCGCGCCAAAGCCCGCCGGCCCCAGCCCGTGCTGCCCGACTCGCTGGCCCAGCGCATTGAGCGGGCGTATTTCGTGCTGAGCCGCATCAACGGTACCGCCCGCCGCGCCACCAACACCGAGGACCTGAGCGACGACCTGCCCACGGTGGAGGACAACCTCGAAACCATCCGCGAAAACCTCGACCAGTACGGCGACGTGGTAGACGTGAAGCAGCTCCAGATGTACCGCGTGCTGCTGGCCGATATGCAGGAGAAGCTCGGCGGCTGGCGCACGACCCTGGCCGACGGCGGCAAGCAGCTCATCGCCATGCAGGCTCGCCTCGATACCTTGAGCACTCAGCTGCCGCCCGCCGCCGAGCGCCCGCCCGTCACCACGCCCGTGGGCCGGGCGCTTGCCCGCCTCCAGGGCAAGGAAGACCGGGCCAGCCAACTGCTGCGCGGCAGCCGCCAAACCGTAACCGGCCTGCAAACCCGCGTCTCCGACGGCTACATCCAAACGCTAGAGTTGCAAGACGTGGTGCGCGAGCAGATGGGCCGCTTCAACCGCAGCAACAGCCAGGCCGAGCTGCCGCCGATATGGCGGCCGGGCAGCATCCAGGCCGATGAGCGGGCCAGCGCGCTGGTGCGGCAGTCGTACGCTGCCCAGCGCTCACTGGTGAGCTACTACTTCCGCGAAAACTGGTACTACTGGGTGTGGATGGTGGTGCTGGCGGGCGGTTTTTTCCTGTGGGTATTCCGCAATTTCCGCGCCCTGCGCCTGGCCGCCGCTAAGCAAGACCCCGCCGCCCCGGCCCCGCTGGAAGTGCCCGAGCACCGCCTGCACTACCTGCGGCCAGTGCCAGTGGCCGCCTCGCTGCTGGTCGTCTTCAGCCTGGCCCCCTTCTTCGACCTGAACGCGCCCGCCGCCTACACAGGTATGCTCCAACTGCTGCTGCTCATCACCGTGTCGGCGCTGGGCTGGCGCAGCTGGCCCCGGCCGCTGTTCTGGTACTGGATTGGTATCGTGGTAGCCTTCTTCGCGCTCACGTTTGCCTACGCCGGTAGGGCGCCGGGGCTGGGCATGCGCTGGCTGGCCTTGCTGCTCAACGTGGCGGCGATGGGCCTGGGCTGGCGCTTCTGGGGCTACCTGCGACAGCACCGGCTGCTGGCAGGCTTCGTGCGGCCGGTGGTGCTGCTCTTCATCGGCCTGAATGCGCTGGCCGTGCTGGCCAGCGCATTCGGCCGCGTGAGCCTGGCCAAGATGTTTACTACAGCGGCCATCGCCGGCCTCACCGAAGTGGTGGCATTGTCGGCCTTCGTGCGGGTAGTGACGGAGGCGTTCTACGTGCAGGTGCGGCGCACCCGGCAGGGTGGCGCACTCGGCAACCGCTTCAGTTTCGGTAAGATGGAGAGCGGCCTGCGCAAGGCGCTGACGGTGGTAGTGGGCGTGCTCTGGCTCATGCTCTTCACCTCCAACCTCAACCTCTACACGCTCTTCGCCCGCATCATCGAGCACACGCTCACGGCCCCGCACCAACTGGGCAGCACCACGTTCACGCTGGGCAACATCCTGCTCTTCGTTGGCATCATCTTCCTCACCATCCAGATTCAGAAGTACGTGGGCTACTTCTTCGGCGAGGCCGACGACGATTTCAACGCCGACACCGACCGCAAGGGCTCCTGGATGGTGGCCATCCGGCTGGGTATCCTGGCCGTGGGCTTGTTCCTGGCCACGCTGGCCTCGGGCCTGCCGGTCGATAAAATCGCCATCGTGCTTGGGGCCCTCGGCGTGGGTATCGGCCTGGGCTTGCAGAATATTATCAACAACCTCGTGTCGGGCGTCATCCTCATTTTCGAGCGGCCCTTCCAGGTCGGCGACTACATAGAGGTGAACGGCAAAACCGGCCGCGTGAAGGACATCGGTATTCGCTCCAGCAAGCTCATCTCGCAGGCCGGCTCCGAAATCATCCTGCCCAATGGCGACCTGCTCTCGGGCCACGTCATCAACTGGACGCTGAGCAACAACCACATTCGCACCGAACTGGCCCTCAGCCTCGGCCCCGAAACCGACCTCGCCCAGGCCCGCCAGCTCATCACCGAGGAAGTGCTGGCTAACCCCAACACCCTGCACCGCGTGGCCCCCGAAATTCTGCTCAACAGCGTCAACACCGCCGGTTACGAGCTCAAAGTGCTGTTCTGGATAAACAACATCCGCCAGGAGCAAGCCCTTAAAAGCGAGTTGCTGGCCAGCATTTACCAGCACCTTACCGAAGCCGGCATCACCATGCGGTAGCCCCTGTAGCGCGGACTTTTAGTCCGCGACGGCTGTCTCAATCATCACTTACTATCCCATCGCGGACTAAAAGTCCGCGCTACTTTTCTCCCTATGTCCGAAACCACCAACCACCTCATCGACGGCAAGCAAACCGCCGAAGACATCAAAGTTGAAATTGCCGCCGAGGTCGCCGCCCTTAAGGCTGCCGGCCAAAAAGTGCCCCACCTCGCCGCCATCCTCGTGGGCCACGACGGTGGCTCCGAAACCTACGTGCGTAACAAGGTGCTCGCCTGCGAGCGTGTGGGCTACGCCAGCACCCTGCTGCGCTTCGAAGACGACATCACCGAGGCCGACCTGCTGGCCCAGGTAGCCGCCCTCAACGAGGACGATGACATAGACGGCTTCATCGTGCAGCTGCCGCTGCCCAAGCACATCGACGCCGAAAAAGTCATCGAAGCCATCCGCCCCGAGAAGGACGTGGACGGTTTTCACCCCACCAACCTCGGCCGCATGGTGGCGGGCCTGCCCGCGCTGCTGCCCGCCACGCCCTCCGGCATCGTGGAGCTAATGGCCCGCGCCGGCATCAAAACCAGCGGCCAGCACGCCGTGGTTATCGGCCGCAGCAACATCGTGGGGACGCCCGTTAGCATCTTGCTGGCTAAGAACTTGGAGACAGCCAACTGTACCGTTACTTTATGCCACTCGCGCACCAAGAACCTGGCTGAAATCGTGCGCCAAGCCGACATCATCGTGGCCGCCATTGGCCGCCCTGAGTTCGTGACGGCCGACATGGTGAAGCCCGGCGCGGTAGTCATCGACGTGGGTACCACCCGCGTTACCGATGCCAACAAGAAGAGCGGCTTTAGCCTGAAAGGCGACGTCAACTTTGCCGAAGTAGCCCCGCTGGCCTCGCGCATCACGCCCGTGCCCGGCGGCGTCGGCCCCATGACCATCGCCATGCTGCTGCTAAACACCCTGCGCGCCGCCAAAGGCGAAATCTACCCGAAGAAGTAGTAGCGCGGACTACCAAGTCCAAGCTACTTTCTTTCGTAAATTTGAGTGACCGGAACCCCCGGTTGCGCCCCGGGCGTTGACGTAAGTCGCGCCCGTTTTTTTATTGCTTATGTCTGCCGTTACCGATTTGCTTGCCGCGCTGCCCATTCTTCAGCCTACCAAAGATGCTTCAACTCTTCCCGTAATGGAGCAGTTTTATACTATTCAGGGTGAGGGGTTTAATACAGGTCGGGCGGCCTACTTTATCCGCCTGGGCGGCTGCGATGTGGGCTGCGTATGGTGCGATGTGAAGGAGTCGTGGGATGCCGACGCGCACCCCCGCTACGCCGTGGCCGACCTGGTAGCCAGCGCCAGCGAGTTTCCGGGCCGCAACGTCGTCATCACCGGCGGCGAGCCGCTGATGCACAATTGCCTGCCCCTCACCAAGGCGTTGCAGGAAGCCGGCTTCAAAACCTGGATTGAAACCAGCGGCGCGCACCCGCTCTCCGGCAATTGGGACTGGATATGCGTGTCGCCCAAAAAATTCAAGGCCCCGCTGCCCGAAGTACTGGCCCACGCCGACGAGCTGAAAATCATCGTTTTCAACGAGAGCGACTTTAAATGGGCCGAGGAGCATGCCGCCCTCGTGCCGCCCACCACGCGCCTCTACCTCCAGCCCGAGTGGAGCCGCGCCGCCCGCATGACGCCTGCCCTCATCGACTACGTAAAGGCCAACCCGCGCTGGCAGGTGTCGCTGCAAACCCACAAGTACCTCGACATTCCGTAGGCTATCGGCGTCATATTTGCACTTCTCGGGGAACGGTTCAGTTAGTGAGCTGTTATTGAAAACTGGCGGGCCATGCCGCCCGCTGGCCCTGAGCTGCCTATTCTTATGACGCTACCTAAGTTTTTGCTCGGCCTGGGCGTGTGCGTGGGCCTGGCTAACCTGCCCACCCTGGCCCAGCAAGTCCCGGCTTCTATCACCGATAGCAAGGCGCGCGGCCTCTACGAAAAAGCCCAAAGCCTCTACTACAAGGACCGCCAGCCCCAGCAGGCGCTGTTGGTGTGGCAGCAGCTCACCGACAAGTTTCCCGACTATGGCGAGCCGTACCTGCGCAAGGCTTCGCTGCTCGTCACGATTGGCGACAATGCTAGTGCCTTGCAGAGCTACAAAACGGGGCTGGCCAAGCTGCCCGTAGAGCCCGCGCGGGCTGGCGACTATCTGTTGATGGGTAAGCTGGCTTCGCAGGTAGGCGACTATGCTACTGTGCGCCAAGCTTACACTAACTACCTAGCCACCAATCCTGCCAATAAGGCGCAAGTGGCCCAAGCTAGGCTCCAACTGCAAAACTGCGACTTTGCGGCCGACGCAATGGCGCACCCCACCGGCCCCGCCCCAGAGCTGCTGCCCGCACCACTCAACCAGTTGCGCGACCAGTATTTTCCGGTGCTCACGGCCGATAGTAAATCGCTCATCTTCACGGTGCAGCGCAACCCGGAGCTGAAGGACCGGGAAAATGAGGATATTTTCATCAGCACGCTGGCGGCCGATGGTACGTTTGGCGTGCCGCAGTCAATTTCGCCGGTTATCAACTCGCGCGAAAACGAGGGTACGGCCACCATCTCCGGCGACGGTAATACGCTGGTATTCACTAGCTGCGGGCGGGCGGGCGGCGTGGGGGGCTGCGACCTCTACATCTCGCGCCGGCGCGGCGACCAGTGGACGGCGCCGCGCAACCTGGGCCTGCTCGTCAACTCCAAGGCCTGGGACTCGCAGCCTTCGCTCTCGGCTGATGGCCGCACGCTTTATTTTTCTTCTGAGCGCGGCGGTGGCTTTGGTGGCAACGACCTGTACGTGACTACCCTGGGGGCCGATGGCACTTGGAGCCAGGCCCGCAATCTGGGGGCGCCCATCAACACGGCCGGCGACGACCTGGCGCCATTCGTTCACGCCAGCGGTACCACGCTTTACTATGCCACCAACGGGCTGGTGGGCCTGGGCAGCAGCGATATTTTTCGGTCCGAGCTTGACGATAAAGGCCAGTGGAGCACCCCGCGCAACCTCGGCTACCCGTTCAATACGTTCGCTAATGAGGCCTCGCTCTATATCTCATCCGATAATAAGCGCGCCTATTACACCCGCTCCGAGCCGCCGCGCCCCGGCGAGGTGCGGGGAGCGCTGCCGGTCATCCGCATCTATGGTACCGAAGTGCCTGCCAGCGTGCGCGCCCGCGAAACCAGCACCTACACGCAGGGCCGCGTCTTCGATGCCACTACTAAAAAGCCGCTCAACGCCATGGTGCAGCTCTTCGACCTCAACACCAATGCCCTCACTCAGCAGGTGTATTCCGACGCTGAAAATGGCCAATACACCGCCGTGCTCAACGAGGGCCGCGCCTACGCCATGTACGCCAGCGCGCCCGGCTACCTGCTCAAAAGCCTGAGCTTCGACTACTCGGTGCCGCAGAAATTCAACCCGCTCACGCTCGACATCTACCTCGACCCGGCCAAGAGCGGCCGCAGCGCGGTGCTCAATAACCTGTTCTTCGACTCCAACCAAGCTACGCTTAAGCCGCGCTCGCGCACCGAACTCGACCGCCTCGTGGAGTTCCTGCGTCAAGACCCCAGCCTGCGCGTGGAGGTAGCCGGCCACACCGACAACGTAGGCACGCCCGCCGCTAACCTCAGCCTCAGCCAGCGCCGCGCCCAGGCGGTGCTAACCTATCTCAGCGCCCACTGCGTACCCGCCACCCGCCTCCGCGCCAAGGGTTACGGCGAAACCAAGCCTCTTGTAGCCAATGATTCGGAGGCGCACCGGGCCCAAAACCGCCGGATTGAGCTGCGAATTCTGTAAAAGCCGGACTTCAAGTGAAGCTTTAAGTAGACCAGCTAGCCTCTGAAGCCGGCCATTTTTACTTAAAGTAAGGCTTGAAGAAGGCGAAAATTTAGCAGGATTTATCGAATAAAGAATAGTGCCCGCTTTAGTGCGGGTATTTTTTTTGCGGTAAGGCCTGCTTTTTTTGTGGGAGATAAACCATCGAAAATCAGATGGTTGTAAAATGGATGAAAAATAGCTTGGTGAAAAAAGTGCTAAAGTCACCGGGATTCGTCCTAGTTGGAAAATGCTCGTACGTTTGGACCAGTTCTCCGAATCAATAAACCTAAACCGAGTACCCAACCCTATGCGACTGTCATTTTTTCACCCTTCACACTTTTTCACCAATGAACAACCTCCTCCTTGCTGCCTGCCTCACGGCCAGCCTCGCCACCGCCAGCGCCACCACCCGTAAGAAACCCGCCGAAGACTATCCCAAGTCTGTGCAGGTGCGGGCTACCACGCTGACGCAGGCCCTGGCACACCACATCCACCTCAACGAGGCTCAGTATGTACGCGTCAAGCGTCTGCACCTGAAATACCTCAACGAGCGCCTGGAGTTGGAGCGCTCGCTGGCCGGGGAACCCGCCGCCGAGCGTGATACCCAGCTAGCCGCCGCGCAAATGCACTACGAGCAGAAGCTGAGCGATATGCTACGCCCCGACCAGCGCGTGGCCTACCAGCAGCTGCGGGCCAATTTTACGGCCCACCGCCTCTAACGTGTAATGAAGTTCGGTTGCCGCCGATGTAGACTTAGCCTACGTTGGCAGTAACTAAAGCTGTTGTTTCATCCATGAAAAAATTCGAGTACCAGTTGCTCAGTTCTGAAAATGGCGTTTTCAGAGGTATTGAGTATGAAAAGCTCACGGCAAAGCTCAATCAGTTGGGCCAGCTGGGTTGGGAAGTAGTGACGACGACCAGCCTGCCAACCGCTGGCACTACCACCAGTGTGCTTATCACCCTGAAGCGCGAATTACCAGGGTAGGGGAGTCATTTTCTCGCCCTTAAAAAACAAAGCCCCAGCACTGGCAGCAGTGCTGGGGCTTGTTATTGGTAGGAGCTATTAAAGCCTAGTAGCTAAGCGCAAAAGTGCCGTTGCTTACGGTAAGACCTCTCACCCCTCGACTATAGCCATTGAAGCCAAACGTGCCCGTGATAGTCCGATTGGTCAAGTCATGAGCCGTAATCGTCAGCGTACCCTGCACACCGCTGGCACTGGTATCGAACGAATTAATTGCCGCACCGCCTACGGTCTGCAAGTAAGTCCCGAGGCCCGCCCCGGTTGTGTTGCCAAGGGTGTATTGGCCTACCCCAGAGTAGCTGGTCGTCATCGTTACCGTTTCAGCTACTGTGCCGCTCTGGTAAGTCGCCTTGATAGTCAGTCCCGTTAAGGCCCCGTTATAAAAAGTAACGGTACCCGCTGAAGGAGCATTGACCGCCGTAGTATTGCTGCCCCCATTGCTGGCAGTGGCGAATACATTACTAGTCCAGCTAACATTGCCCCGCAAGGGGTACGGCACGTAGGTGTCCGCTTTGTCAACCTGAATGGTGCCCAGCGCCGAGTTGGCTTTAGACGCAATGGTGATATTTCTAGGGGTAGGCGTAGCGTAGCCGTAGGGTGGGTTAAACGTTACTACATAATTGCCGGCCGGTAGATAGTTGATTTTCAGATAGCCAGCCGCATCAGGGCTGCCGCTAGCCGCGGAGCTGGAGTTGTCTTGGGGCGAAAGTGATACAGACCGTATGCTGCCCGCCGGGGAGAAGGTCACATCCATGGTGCCGCTAAGGTCTTCAGGGACAACGGCCTTCTCCTTCTTCTTACACGAAAAAGTAGTGAAGAGCACAAAGCAGATTACCGCAAAGAAGAAACGCTGCATTCATAAAAAGTGGGGCATACACGCAGTTGAAAGGTAATAATTTTCAAATATACTAGCGCGCTTAGCCTCGACCGATAACTTATTAACTACTGATAAAACCAAAACGCGCCAGGTAGCTAGCTCCGGCTGATGGAGCTAGCTACCTGGCGCGTTTTGCCTGTGCCTAGCGGTGCTTAGGCGCGCTCGCCGATGCCGACGTAGTCGCGCTCACCTTCGCCCACGTAAATCTGGCGGGGGCGGCCGATGGGCTCCTTGTTTTCGCGCATCTCTTTCCACTGGGCAATCCAGCCGGGGAGGCGGCCCAGGGCGAAGAGCACCGTGAACATATCGGTCGGAATACCGAGCGCCTTGTAGATGATGCCCGAGTAGAAGTCGACGTTCGGGTAGAGCTTGCGCTCGATGAAGTAGGGGTCGGTGAGGGCGGCTTGCTCCAGCTCCTGCGCGATTTTCAGCAGCGGGCTGTCTTCCAAGCCCAAGGCTTTGAGCACCTCGTCGGCGGCTACTTTGATGATTTTGGCGCGCGGGTCGAAGTTCTTGTACACGCGGTGGCCGAAGCCCATGAGGCGGAACGGGTCGTTCTTGTCCTTAGCCTTGGCGATGAACTTGCTGGTGTCGCCGCCGTCTTTGGCAATGGCTTCGAGCATCTCAATCACCTCCTGGTTGGCGCCGCCGTGCAGCGGGCCCCACAGCGCGTTGATGCCCGCCGATACCGAGCCGTAGAGGCTGGCGTTGGCCGAGCCCACAAGGCGCACGGTGCTGGTCGAGCAGTTTTGCTCGTGGTCGGCGTGCAGGATGAGCAGCTTGTTGAGCGCAGCTACTACTACCGGGTTGATTTCATACTTCTCGGTGGGGAAGCTGAACATCATGTACAGGAAGTTAGCGCAGTAGTCGAGGTCATTGCGCGGGTAGTTGAGCGGGTGCCCAACCGAGTTTTTGTAGGTCCAGGCCGCGATGGTCGACATCTTGGCGATGAGGCGTACGATGTTGAGGTCGGTTTCTTCCGGGCTCTGGTTGGGGTTGATGCTTTCGGGGTAGAAGCCGGTGAGCGCGCAGGTGAGGCTGCTCAGAATGGCCATCGGGTGCGTGCTGCTGGGGAAACCGTCAAAAATCTTGCGCATGTCCTCATGCACCAGCGTGTGCTTGGTGATGTGGCCGCTAAACTCCTTCAGCTCAGCCTCCGTCGGGAGCTTGCCATAAATCAGCAGGTAAGCCACTTCCAGGAAGCTCGACTTCTCGGCCAGCTGCTCGATGGGGTAGCCCCGGTAGCGCAAAATGCCTTCCTCGCCGTCGAGAAAAGTGATGGCGCTCTTGGTAGCACCAGTGTTTTTGTAGCCTGAGTCGAGCGTTACGTAGCCGGTCTGGTCGCGCAGCTTGCCGATGTCAAAGGCTTTTTCGTGCTCGGTGCCCTCAAAGATGGGCAGGGTAATGGACTGGCCGCCCGGGAGGTTGAGTTCAGCAGTTTCTGCCATTGGGTTGGGTAGGATAGGGAAATGAAGTAGCAGCCTCTTGAAGGCGCTAAGCTACGGCCCACGCCGTAAGCCGGGAAATTTTTACGGGTTAGCGTACGCTCTACTACAGCCAAGGGCCGGCTCAGGTTTCCGTAAGTCGCACAGTTTGGCCGCGAAAGCTCGCTCGGTAACGTTTGCAATGATTTTTTGCCGCCCCGCTTACTTCCCGATGCAGAACTCGGTAAAGATGCTCGTGAGCAGGTCGTCAGATGAAATTTCACCCGTAATCTCGCCCAGCGCGCCGAGGGCGTGGCGCAGGTCGGCGGCCAGCAGCTCGGTGCCCCGGCCCACGTCGAGGCCCTGGCGCACGGCCGTCAGGTGCTGCGCCGCTACTTCGAGGGCGCGGGCGTGCCGCACGTTGGTGACAATGGTAGCCGTGCCCGTGGTGGCCAGCCCCGCGCCGCGCACCTGGGCCAGCAAGGCCGCTTGTAGCTCCTCCAGGCCCTCTCGCTGCCCCGCCGAAATCAACTCTAGCTTGTGATTATCAATTTGTAAAGGCTGGAAATTGGCTAGCACAGCGGGGCTGGCCAAGTCGCGCTTGTTGCCCACAGCCAGCACGGGCAGCTTGGGCAGGGTGGCGGTTAGCTCCGCAATATCGGCCTGCACCTCGGCGGGCGTTAGCTCGGTGAGGTCGAAGAGGTAGAGCAGCAGCGCGGCCTGGCCGATGCGCTCGCGGGTGCGGCGCACGCCGATGGCCTCCACCTCGTCGGCGGGGTTGTCGCGCAGGCCAGCCGTATCCACAAAGCGGAAGCGCAGCCCGTCGATGCTCACCTCGTCCTCAATAAAGTCGCGGGTGGTGCCCGGAATGGCCGATACAATGGCCCGTTCCTCGCGCAGCAGTGCGTTGAGCAAGGTTGATTTGCCGGCGTTGGGCCGGCCGGCAATCACGGTGGTGATGCCATTTTTAATCACGTTGCCCAGCTCAAATGAGCGCAATAGACCCAGCACCACGCCCTGCACCTCGGCCAGCAGCCGGGCCAGCCCGGTGCGGTCGGCAAACTCCACGTCTTCTTCGCCAAAATCCAGCTCCAGCTCCAGCAAGGCCGCAAACTTGACGAGCTGCGCCCGCAAGCCGCGCAGCTCATCCGAGAAGCCGCCGCGCAGTTGGTTGAGCGCCACCTGGTGGCTGAGTGCCGAGTCGGCGGCGATTAGGTCGGCCACGGCCTCGGCCTGGGCCAGGTCGAGCGCGCCGTTGAGGAAGGCGCGCTTGGTAAATTCGCCAGCCTCGGCTAGCCGGGCGCCTTGGCGCAGCAGGGCGGCCAGCAACTGACGCACGATAAAGTCGGAGCCGTGGCCCGAAATTTCAACCACGTCCTCGCGGGTGTAGGAGCGGGGGCCGCGGTAGAGCGCCACCACTACTTCGTCGATAACCTGGCCGGTGGCGGGGTCGCGCAGTGTGCCATAGTGCAGCGTGTGGCCCGGCTGGCTAACCAGGTTTTTCTTGGAAAACAGCGTCTGCGTGATGGTTACTGCCTCGGGTCCCGACAGGCGCACTACCGCCAGTGCCCCCACGCCGGGCGGGGTAGAGAGGGCTACAATGGTATCGGACCAGGGATTGGCAGGATTTGAAGCGGATGTCACGGACTTGGTGGGCGATTAATGGGAAAGTGGAGCCACTGATGAAAGCGACCAGCGCTTAAATAAGTAGCGGAGGCGCAAATGTGTTGCGATGTGCACTGTTAATTAAACAAAACCCGTCTGTCATGCTGAGCCTGCGAAGCATCTTATCGCGCCAGAACAAGTCGTGCGAACGTGACAAGATGCTTTGCAAGCTCAGCATGACAGACGGGTTTTGCAGTGTCCTAAAGCTGAGATAAGCGAACTCCGTGCTAATCGGTAGTCAAAAATAGATTGCGGCCCACCTCGGCCGAAATCAGCACCGTGCAATCGGCATTAATGCACAGCTCCAGCGAGTTGTCGAAGGGCACGCGGTTGAGTACCTGTACCTGGGCCCCCAGCGGCAGGCCCATTTTATCGAGGTATTGGAGGAAGGGTGCGGAAGTGTCCTTCACGGCGGCCAGGGTGCCGTGCTCGCCCACGGTGAGGTCGGCGAGCAAACGGTGAGCGGGGCGGCGCATGGCCCCGTCCTCGGCCGGAATGGGGTCGCCGTGCGGGTCGAGGGTGGGGAAATTGAGGAAGGCATCGAGCCGCTGCATTAGTAGTGGCGACTGCACGTGCTCCAGCTCCTCCGCCACTTCGTGCACCTCATCCCAGTTGAAGCCCAGCTGCTGCACCAAAAACACTTCCCACAGCCGGTGCTTGCGGATGGTGAGCAAGGCTAGCCGCTGGCCCTCGGGCGTGAGGCGCACGCCCCGGTACTTCTCGTAGGCCAGCAGCTCCTTCTCGGCCAGGCGGCGCAGCATATCCGTGACGGAGGCGGCGCGGGTAGCCAGTGCCGCCGCAATGCGGTTGGTGCTCACATCCTGCCCCGGCTCGGCCTCAGCTAGCTTGTAGATGGTTTTAAGGTAGTTTTCCTCGGTAATCGTCATTTCAGTTATCAGTCATCAATTATCAGTTATCAAGCAGGGGCGGCTTTTGGTTATCAGTTATCATTTCACCTAAAATGCTAGGGTTCAAGCAAAATGATAACTGATAATTGCTAACTGATAACTGAAAAAAATCACCATTTAATCAGCGCCGAGGCCCAGGTGAAGCCCGAGCCGAAAGCGGCCAGGCACACGAGGTCGCCGCGCTTGATGCGGCCTTCCTGCACGGCTTCGCTGAGGGCGATGGGGATGCTGGCGGCGGTGGTGTTGCCGTAGCGCTGGATGTTGCTGAATACCTTGTCGTCGCCGAGGCCCATTTTTTGCTGCACGTACTGCGTGATGCGCAGATTGGCCTGGTGCGGAATGAGTAGGTCGATGTCGGTGGGCTGAAAATTATTCTGGTCCAGCGCCTCCTTGATGACCTGCGGGAAGCGCACCACGGCGTGCTTAAACACGTTCTGGCCGTTCATGTAGGGATACATGTCGGCTTCGTTGGCGATGGCATAGTCCACGCGGCCTTCGCGGTTCGAGCCGGGCTCCTTCACAATCAGCTCTTCGGCAAACTCGCCCTGCGCGTGCAGGTGGGTGCTCAGGATGCCGTTGCCCTCGGTGCGCGCCGGGCGCAGCACCACCGCGCCCGCGCCATCACCGAAAATAACCGATACGGCCCGGCCGCGCGTGCTCTTATCAAGGCCGGAGGAGTGGATTTCGGAGCCTACCACGAGCACCGTATCGTACATGCCGGTGCGCACAAACTGGTCGGCCACGGACAGGCCGTAGATGAAGCCCGAGCACTGGTTGCGCACGTCGAGGGCGGGCACGCTGCCCTTCATGCCGAGTTCGCGCTGCATAAGCACGCCCGAGCCGGGGAAGAAGTAATCGGGGGAAAGCGTGGCAAATACGATGAGCTGCACGTCGTCCACGGTAAGGCCGGCGTTGGCCAGGGCGCGGCGGGCGGCCTCGGCACCCATGTTGGCGGTAGTGTCCTTGCCTTCTTCAAACCAGCGCCGCTCCTGGATGCCGGTGCGCTCCTGAATCCAGGCGTCGGTGGTTTCCATGAGTTGTTCGAGGTCCGCGTTTTTAACAACGCGGTCGGGGACGTAGTGGCCGACGCCGGCAATTTCGGCGTGGCGAAGCGTGGTAGGAGAAGCCATGAGGAAGGAAAAGCGGGAGAGTGGGTGGGAGGGGAGCGCAACGGTACGGCCAGCCACGGGGCTAGCGGCCTGCAAGTAAGAAAAAGCCGGCCAAAATAATTCAGTCGATACTCATCGGAGCGCCGCCCCGTGCAGCTACGCGAAAGGGGCCGCAAAGGTCGGGCCTAGCCCCAGGGTTTCCAGCAAATGCCGTAATTTTTTGCCTTCGCCGGCCCATAATACCGGGTCGGTGGGTACGCCGGCAGGGTAGAGCTGCGCCGTGGGCAGCGCTGCTACTACTGTTTTGGCCGCTAAGCCCGGCTGCCCAAAATCTACTATTAGCCCGGCATTATAAGCTTGTACGAAGCTTGCCCAAAGAGCATTGCCAGGCACGAGCACGGGTAGCCCGTGCGCCAGGTACTCGAATAGCTTGGTGGGCCGGCAGCGCCAGGTGCTGGGGTGCGGCCGGTAGGGTAGCAGGCCGAGGTGCGCCTGCTTCATTTCGGCCACGATGCGGGCGTGGGGCACTGGCTGAGCGCCACCGATTAGGGTAACCAAGCCAGGTAAAGTGGCATCCAGCCGCTCAATCAGTCTATTTAGAGAACCCAGCAAAGCGGGCTGCTGGCAGAAGCCAATGATGGTCAGTTGCGTGCCGCCTGGCCAGGCTTGGTGTAGCGCCTCGGCTAAGTCAATAGCTTCGTACACGCCATTCAACTCCGAGATGGTGCCGGAGAAGAGTAGGCGCAACGGCTGGCGCGTTGTAGGTAGCGGGTGCGCTGTATGCGGTAGTTCCTCGTCAGTACCCGGTTGGTATTTATTCTCCAGAGTTAATACCCGGCCGGGTGGCAGTGAGGCCAGGAAGGGTAACTCGTTGGCGTAGCTGGCCTCGGCCAGGAACACGGCGGCGGCGCGCCGCGCCGCTAATCCTTCTACCCAGCGCAGGCCAGCCGCTAGGCCGCGTTTGAGCCAGCCCCGGTACACCTGTTGGGTGCCCACGTTGAGCGCATAATTCTCGCGGATGTCGTAGGCAAACTGTCGGCCGTGCCCCAGCGCCCGCCACAGCAGCGTAAGCGGCAGCAGCTCGGGCGCGTGCACGATGACCAAATCAGGTTTCAGTATCCGTAGCAGGCGCCAGTAGCGTCCTTGCGCAGCTAGCCGGTTCAGGCTCAGCCGGGTACCCCAGAAAATAGGATGCTGGGTGACGCCGGATAGGCTGTTGGCTGAGGGGAGCAATGGGCCTCCACGAATGTGGCGGCCAGCCACGTGCACCTCGGCCTGCGGCCACTCAAGCAGCGTTTGGGCAAACTTGCCTCGCATCCGGGTATCGTCGACGGGCTTGAGCACGGAGGCGAGCAGAAACCGCTTGATGGGGGGCGAACTGGCCGGCATGGCGGGCGGTATGAAGAAAAACCTGGCCGGCCGGCTAGCCCAACCTGCCCCCAAAGATGCTAGTTTTGCCGGTAATTCTACCTTAACAGTTGTTACTTCCTCATGGAAACCGAATCGCACCACAGCCCCGTCCTCGACCGTTTTGCCGCCCAAGAAGCCATTGAAGCCGCCTGGGACGACCGCACCCTGCTCGACCAGCCCGAAACCCAAACCGCCATTGAGCACGTCATCGAAGACCTCGACAAGGGCAAGCTGCGCGTAGCCGAGCCGCCAACCGAAGAAGGCGGCGAGTGGAAAATCAACGAGTGGGTGAAGAAGGCGGTCATCCTCTACTTCCCCATCCGCCAGATGGCGACCCAGGAAGTCGGCCCCTTCGAGTTTCACGACAAGATGGCCCTCAAAACCGACTACGCCGCCCAAAAAGTGCGCGTAGTGCCGCCCGCCGTGGCCCGCTACGGTGCCTACCTGGCCCCCGGCGTCATCCTGATGCCGAGCTACACCAACATCGGTGCCTACGTGGGCGAGGGCACGATGGTGGACACTTGGGCTACCGTGGGCTCGTGCGCCCAGGTGGGCAAGGGCGTGCACCTGAGCGGCGGCGTGGGCCTCGGCGGCGTGCTGGAGCCCGTGCAGGCCCAGCCCGTTATCATCGAGGATGGCGCGTTTATCGGTTCGCGCTGCATCCTGGTCGAAGGCTGCCGCATCGGCAAGGAAGCCGTTATCGGTGCGGGCGTAACCATCACGGGCAGCACCAAAATCATCGACGTCACCGGCGACGAGCCCAAGGAGTATCGCGGCTACGTGCCGCCCCGCTCGGTGGTCATTCCCGGCACCATTCCCAAGCAGTTCCCAGCCGGCGAGTATCAGGTGCCGTGCGCGCTCATCATCGGCCGCCGCAAGCCCAGCACCGACTTGAAGACCAGCCTGAATGACGCGCTACGCGACTTTAGCGTGAGCGTGTAGCTCGTTGTTATACTAGCAATCTTATGTCAGGGCCTGAACTCAACTCCTTGCCAGGCAACCTGCCCGCTCGTAGGCGTGGCTGGCAGTACATACTCAGCGTAGTTACCGGGTTGCTGGTTCTGCTACTGGGTTTGATAGGACTAGCATTTGAGGCCCCAAATAAGTATTTTCCCGAAGATAGCATTGTGATTTCAGTGCAAAACCGCACATATCTGCGGGCAGTCTATGGGCAAGTGCCTGAAGGATTTGACTACCACTATGCCTCATGCATCTATTACACGCGCTTAGGAGGGTGGTTCGAAAGCGATGAGCAAGTATTGCTGTGTTCTACGCTCTTAGGAGGGCCTAAAAGCTCGCTTGACCTAAGCAGCACAGGCAATACAAAGCTTGTAAGGGTAGGCACTAATACGGTTGAGCTTATTACTTACGGTACCAATGAGAATATGAGACACGGGGTCAATGGCAAACCCGAATTGAGATTTAAATTCACCGGTCCCTTCCCAAGTGTCGCCGTTTCTGTTGGCGCTGCCTACGCACAGGTATGGCCCGGTCCCGCTCAATTCTATTAAAGTGTCAGATAAATAAAAAAGCCCGCTAATCAGCGGGCTTTTTTATTTATGGGTGGTGCTGCTTACGCCGCTACCGACTTCAGCTTTTCGCCAAACAGCGCCTTCACCTTGTCCACTTTGGGCTTGGCCACAAACTGGCAGTAGGGCTCGTGGCCGTGCTGGTTGTAGTAGTTCTGGTGGTAGTTCTCGGCGGGATAAAACTCGGGCGCGGCCGTGATTTCCGTTACCACGGGGTTGGGGAAGGCGTGGCCGTCGTTGAGCTTCTGCTTGTACTCTTCGGCGAGCTGCTTTTGCTCGTCGTTGTGGTAGTAGATAACCGAGCGGTACTGCGTGCCCGTGTCGGCCCCTTGGCGGTTGAGGGTGGTGGGGTCGTGGGTTTTCCAGAAGATTTCCAGTAGCTCCTTGTAGCTGATAACGGCCGGGTCGAAGGCGATGTCAATCACCTCGGCGTGGCCCGTCATGCCGCTGCACACTTCCTTGTAGGTAGGGTTCTTGTTGCGGCCCCCGGCGTAACCGGAAACCACTTTCTCCACACCCTTCAGATTTTGAAAAACGGCTTCGACGCACCAAAAGCAGCCGGCCCCAAACAATGCATGTTCCATCGCAGATTTAACGGATTTAACTGATTACGCGGATACGCTCGCTACGCAAGCTGACTGCGGACTGATGCCGCTACCGTGCAGGTATAGTAACGAAAGAAAACGGGCTAGCGTTCGCCCTCACACGCATTAACACCGCTGCCACTGCCACTGCCCCAACCCCCGCGTAGTCAGCTTGCGCAGCAAGCGTATCCACGAAATCCGTTTAATCCGTTAAATCTGCGGTCTGAAGTGAGGAGCTACCACCAAGTCCTTCGACCCAGCCGTGTATTGGTAGAAGCCTTCACCGGATTTTACACCCAGGCGGCCGGCCATTACCATATTCACCAGCAGCGGGCAGGGCGCGTACTTGGGGTTGCCGAGGCCCTCGTGCAGCACGCGCAGGATAGCCAGGCACACGTCGAGGCCGATAAAATCGGCTAGTTGCAGCGGCCCCATCGGGTGGGCCATGCCGAGCTTCATCACGGTGTCGATTTCCTCCACGCCGGCCACGCCCTCGAAGAGGCTGATAATGGCCTCGTTAATCATAGGCATCAGGATGCGGTTGGCCACGAAGCCAGGGTAGTCGTTGACCTCGGTGGGCGTTTTGCCGAGCTGGCGCGACAGTTCCATTACGCGCTGCGTCACCTCGTCGGAGGTAGCGTAGCCGCGAATCACCTCCACGAGCTTCATCACCGGCACAGGGTTCATGAAGTGCATGCCGATAACTTGGGCCGGGCGCTTGGTGACGGCCGCGATTTTGGTAATCGAAATCGACGACGTGTTGCTGGCCAGGATGGCCCCGGCCGGCGCGTGCTGGTCGAGGTCGCGGAAAATCTGGAGCTTGAGGTCCACGTTTTCGGTGGCTGCCTCTACCACTAGTTCGGCGTTAGCGACGCCTTCAGCCAGGCTGGTGAAGGTGCGCAGGCGGCCCAGGGTAGCCGCCTTATCGTCTTCCGAAAGCGTAGCTTTGGCTACCTGGCGGTCGAGGTTTTTGGTGATGGTGGCCACGCCCCGGTCGAGGGCGGGCTGGTTAATGTCAATGAGGGCTACGGCAAAGCCGTGCTGGGCAAAAACGTGGGCAATACCATTGCCCATGGTGCCCGAGCCAATAACGGCGACGTTCATCGGGTGGGAAGAATTAGGAGAAAAGAAAGCGGTCAGCGCAGGCCGCTACCGCGAAACAAAGCTACTGGCTACCGGCAATTGGGCCGGCCCGGCAAAAAGTTTGTACAAAATTCATCCTTTTTCCAGCCGCGCCGTACAAACCCCGCAAGCCCACCCGGCTGGCACACCTTCACACCTCCATTCTTTCTCCTTTTTCAATCATGGGTAACCTGCTGTATATCATCGCCGTCATTCTCATCATCATCTGGGCCCTCGGCTTCTTCGGTATCATGGGTGCCGGCATCGCTGGCAACAGCCTGATTCACATCCTGCTGGTGATTGCCATTATCGCCATCCTGCTCCGCGTTATCAGCGGCCGCAACCCAGTATAGGTAGCGGTTTCGCTTTCACATAAAAAGCCCCGGCTGTTTCGACAGCCGGGGCTTTTTGTTGTCCGTCAGCCGGATTAGCGGCCGATATTGAACAGGAAGTTGAAGCGAATTACCGGGTTAGAGTAAATGCTGTTGTAGCCGTCCTGAAAATTATAGAGCAGCACAATGTCGGCGGCGGCGCGGTTGCTGATTTGGGAGCGGTAGCCCACGCCGGCCAGCGGCGACTGCACGTTGCGGGTACCGGTGGCAATGCGGTTATTGATAACGATGTAGTTATTGTTCTGGTCCACCAGCGGCAGCTCAGCCCGGGTTACCTCGTACTCAGCATGCACAAAAAACTGGTCATAAACCTGGAACTGGCCAAAGACTTTCACCCCGATGTTGTTGAGGTTCAGGCTCGGCACATTCTTACCAAAAGAGTAGTTGACGTAGGCGTAGGTAATGCCCGGTCCAATGGCCAGCCGGTCGCTGAGCCGGTAGCCGATAGCGGGCGAGATGCTGAAATTGAAGATGCCGCCGTCGCTATAGTAATTGGAGCTATAGCCCAGCCCAATGCCAGAGTAGATAAACAGCTTGGTATACTGCTCGGCGTGCTGCTGGGCAGCTTTGCGCTCCTGCTCGCGGCCGGGGAGCTCCAGGCCCGACGGGCTCTGGTCGCTCGGCGCAGGCAGAGCCGCCGGCGTGGGCTGGGTAGCCGGCGCGGTGCCAGGTGTGTACACCGGGATGGTGGGGGCCACGTTGGCCGTATCGACGGGGACGCGGATAGGGGCCGGCTGCACCGGCACGGGACGGGTGCCGGGCGGGGCCGTGTTCAGCACTGGTTTATCCTGGGCGAAGCTGCGGCCGGGAGCCAGCAGCGCTACCGCGCCCAGCAAAAGAGGAAAAAGCAGACGTTTCATCTGGAGGGAGTTATGAATTATGAGTTAGGAGCTATGAGTTAAAAACAGGGAGGTAAAAGCAGAGTGCTCAACGCATAACTTCTAACTCATAATTCATAACTACTACGCCAGCTGATACATTTTTTGCCGCTGGGCTTTCAAGGTTTCGTCAGCCAGGTATTCTTCGTAGTTCATGCGGCGGTCAATAATACCCTCGGGCGTAAGCTCGATGATGCGGTTGGCCACGGTGTCGATGAACTGCAAGTCATGCGAGGCGAAGATGAGCGAGCCCGTGAAGTCCTTCAGGCCGTTGTTGAGGGCTTGGATGCTTTCGAGGTCCAGGTGGTTGGTGGGGTCGTCCATTACCAGCACGTTGCCGCTTTCGAGCATCATTTTGGAGAGCATGCAACGCACTTTCTCACCACCGCTCAGCACGTTGGGCTTCTTCTGCGACTCTTCGCCCGAGAACAGCATCCGGCCCAGCCAGCCGCGCACAAAGCTCTCGTCCTTCTCCACCGAGTACTGGCGCAGCCAGTCCACGAGGTTCATGTTGTCGGCCTGGAAGAAGGCGCTATTTTCCTTGGGGAAGTAGCTGGGCGTGATGGTAGTGCCCCACAGATAGGAGCCCTTATCCGCCTTGGCTTCGCCGAAAATGATGTCGAACAGCAGGGAGGCGGCGCGGTCGTCGCGGCCCACGATAGCAATTTTATCGCCCTTGTCGAGCGTAAACGACACATTTTTGAGCACCGACTGGCCGTCCACCGACTTGCTCACGCCTTCGATGCTCAGCAGCTGGTTGCCGGCTTCGCGCTCGGGCTTGAAGGCGATGTAAGGGTAGCGGCGCGACGAAGGCTTGATTTCCTCCAGCGTCAGCTTTTGCAGCAGCTTCTGGCGGCTGGTGGCCTGCTTCGACTTCGAGGCGTTGGCCGAGAAGCGGCGCACAAACTCTTCCAGCTCCTTGCGCTTGTCCTCGGTTTTCTTGTTCACGTCCTGGCGCTGGCGCAGGGCCAGTTGGCTGCTCTCGTACCAGAAGCCATAGTTGCCGGGGTACATCGTGATTTTCGAGAAGTCCAGGTCAGCCATGTAGTTACACACGGCGTCGAGGAAGTGGCGGTCGTGGCTCACCACGATAACCGTGTTCTGGAAACCGTCCAGGAAGTTCTCCAGCCAGAGCACGCTCTCGGCGTCGAGGTTGTTGGTTGGTTCGTCGAGCAGCAGCACGTCGGGGTTGCCAAACAGCGCCTGTGCCAGCAGCACGCGCACTTTTTCGCTGGCGCCGAGGTCCGACATCAGCGAGGCATGCTTGTCTTCGGTGATGCCCAGGCCGCTCAGCAGCTCGGCTGCCTGATACTCGGCGTCCCAGCCATTCATGTCGGCAAACTCACCTTCCAGGATGCCCAGGCGCTCGCCGTCGGCATCGGTGGCGGTGCCCAGGTCATACTTGCCGTACAGCTCGTCTTTTTCGCGCATTACGGCGGCGAGCTGCTGGTGGCCCTGAATGACGGTTTGCAGCACCTGCTGGTCGTCGTAGGCAAACTGGTTCTGCTTGAGCACGGCCAGGCGCTGGCCGGCCGGCATCTCCACCGAGCCCGTATTGGGCTCAATCTCACCCGATAGTATCTTCAAAAAGGTGGACTTGCCCGCCCCGTTGGCCCCAATCAGGCCGTACACGTTGCCGGGCAAAAACTTCACCGTTACATCTTCAAACAGCACCCGCTTGCCGTAGCGCAAGCTCACGTTGGTCGTAGAAATCATCTAAGCCAGAATAAGAAACCAAAAAATCTTTGCAAAAATACGCTATCACACGTCCTTACTTCTGCATAACGCCGGCTGGCCGCGATTTGTGCCGCCATTTCAGGACAACATCCGCCGCGCAAATGCAGTATAAAAGCTACTAGCCGCCCCGGTGGCTCCCCGGCTTTCTCTTTAAAATACCTTCTCCTATGGCTTCCCGTTCCACCTCCACTGCCCCCACGCTCACGCCCGAGCAAAATGGTTTCCGCTACGGCCTGCTCACCGGTGCCGTATTGTGCATATATACCCTGGCGGCCGCGCTGCTTGGCTTTTTCTCACGTATTGAGGCCGGTGCGCTTGATGTATTTATTCTCATTGCTGGCTCGGTACTGGCTATCCGCCACCTGCGCCAGCTACGCGGCGACCAAATGCCTTACCTGGGCGGCTACGGCACAGGTATCATCTCGGCGATGGTGGCCTCGGTGGTACTAGGTTTGTTCTTCATCATCCTCAGCGTGGCAATGCCGAAGTCGCTCGACCTTACGCAGGTTGAAAACCTCTTTGGCTTCGACCTGTCGGTGGTCGTAGCTTTTCTGGCCATTATTCTGTTGGGTAGCATGACGGGCGTTATTACCTCGCTCGTGGCCATGCAGTACTTCAAAGCCGACCCCATCGACCCCTTGAAGGCTATGGAATAACACCTTAGCCGGCGTATAAGCTAGCTTGTCAAAACAAGAGGAGGCCATTTCTTGCGAGAGAAATGGCCTTCTTTTTTATGAGAAAAACGCGGGAGCTAGCCAGCCACGGCGGGCAGGGCAAAGGGCACAAATGGCACCACGTCGCCCCCGAAGCGGTGAATCTCGCGGATGATGGTGCTGCTCACTGAGGCCAGCGTGGGCGAGGTGAGTAGAAACACCGTTTCGAGGTCGGGGTTCAGGTGCCGGTTGGCCTGGGCAATGGCATTTTCGTACTCAAAATCCAAGGTGTTGCGTAGGCCGCGGAGCAGGTAGCGCGCGCCGGTTTCGCGGGCAAAATCAGTGGTGAGGCCCCGGTAGCTACGTACCGCTACGCGCGGCTCGTCGGCAAAGAGCGTTTCGAGCTGGGTAATTATCCAGTCGATGGGCAGGTAGCGCTGCTTGCTACTGTTAGTGCCGATGGCGATGATTACCTCGTCGAACAGCCCCACGCCGCGCCGCACCACGTCGAGGTGGCCGTTGGTAAAGGGGTCGAAAGAGCCGGGGAAAAGCGCGATTTTCTTCATGGCTGTTGAGTAAGCAAAGGGCGAATGGCGGCCGGGTTATTCGCAAAAAGCGAGGCTGAACAAGTCGAAATGCCGGTAGTCGGCAATCTCATTCAGGTAATAAAAATATTGCAGGCCAAACGGCCGAGTTCCGAAGCGCAAGTGGCGCACGTAGGTGCTGAGCAGCGCAAACGTAGCCGAGTCGCTCGTCAGCTCGCCCCAGATGGTGACGGCATCGCGGTCGGGGTTCAGCCCCAACTCCTGCATCACGAGGATGGTGTAATAGGCCACGTCCTCGGCTGTGCTCACGGTGAAGGAGTTGCACAGCTCCACCTGGTCGCCCAGCACGATGGCCGTCAGCTCCTGGTCGGCCAGGTTGAGGTACAGATGGCGGGGGGCGCCGCTGGGGCCGCGCTGGTGCAGCAGCCCGCCGAGCAGGGCGCTGGCCTGGGGCACCAGGCGGGCGCTGGGCCCGTGTAGTTGCTGTAGCCAGCGCACCAGGCTTGCCGGCGCGGCAAACAAGCTCACAATGTCGGTGGCCGGAGCGGGTAGGTGTAGAGTGTAAGCCAAGGCTTCCTCGGTGGGGGCCAGCTCGTGGTGTGGGCGTAGGTAGGCCGCCTCATCGCCGGGCCGGTACAGGGGGGCGGGCAGCAGCGGCGTGGCCCCGCCGCCCAGGCCCAGCCGCAGGCGGGCCCAGCCCGCCTGGCCCAGCAGCGTGCCGGCGGCAGCGGCAGGAAGGTCGGTTAGGGCCGGCAGTGGCAGGTCGTCGAAGGCCACGATTTTGTGGCGTGCTACCTCCAGCACGGCCAGGCGCAGGCGGCCCGCGCCAGCCAGGGCGTAGAGGTGGTAAGCCGTGAGGTTAGTCGGGTCGAAGGTGTCGTCGCGCAGACTGAGCGGCGGGGTAGCGGGCAGGGTAGTAGAAGCAGGCACGGGGTAAAAGTAGTTTCGGGCTCCCCGTTTTCGTGCGGCGCGGCGCGCCGGCCGCGGGCAAGTGCCTGAACGCAAGGCGCTAGGGGTGAAGCAGCACCTGAGGCACAAATACGTCGTCGGTGCTGAGCAGGCCGCGTAGCACGGGGTGTACCTGGGCCAGGGGCAGGGCAAGCAGCTGGCGCGGCGTGTACCAAGCCAACTCGGTGAGCAGCTGGGCATCGGCGGCGTGCTCGGGGTCGTGGCCCAGGCGCGGGGTGGCGGCGGGGTCTTCGGCGATTACTTCGAAGAAGATTTCAAGTGCTTGTAAATTGTCGTGCCGAAACTCGTGCAGGTGCAGCTGGCGGCCCACCCGCACCGCGAGGCCGGTTTCTTCCAGAAATTCGCGTTGCAGCGCTTGTTTCAGGCTTTCGCCAAAGGCCCAGCCTCCGCCGGGTGGCGACCAGAACGTAGCCCCATTGGGGAGCAAGCCCCGATGGGCGGCCAGTAGAATAGCCCCGTTGCGCACCAGTACCCCGCCCACGCGCACCCGCACCAGGCCGGCGTAAGGGCTTAACAAAGAATTGATTGGTGGAGAAGCGGCAGTAGACATGACAACGAAGGTAACCTGAGTAACTGCGGGCTTTACGCAAACCCGCCCGGCGCGGGTGAAACTGCCGCCCGCGCTGCCCGCCGCTGCCGCCAGCGCCGCCACCGGCTCACCAGAAACACCAGCAGCCCCACTGCCAGCCCCGCCGCCACCAGCGGCAGCAGCAGCGTGACGAGCGTGCCGACTATCGCCAGCACGTTTTCCAGGGTGGCAAACAGCGGGTTAGCCACGCCGCCGGTGGTAGCCGTGGAGCCCGCCCGCAACAGTGCCGTACTGCCCTGCACAATGCCCGCCGCGCCCCCGCCCACCAGGATGCCCAGCGTCCAGCGCAGGGTAGGGTCGAGGTGGGTGAGCGAGGATGTCATCAATAAAGTACCCGCGATGAACGAGGCAGGCGTGGTCAGGGTGTCGAGCAGGTGGTCGAAGAGCGGCACGTAGTAGCCCACCAGTTCGGCTACGGTAGCGGTAGCCAGCATCAGCAGCGCCTGCCAGGTGCTCAGCCAGTCGAAGCCCGGTGAGCTGGGCAGCCAGCCCAGCCGGTGCGCCACGCTGGCCGCCAGCAGCGGCACAAACACCCGGAAGCCGCTGCACGCGGCCAGCCCCAGGCCCAGCGCGCCGGCCCCGAAGTACTGCATAGTCGATAGATGGTCGAGCATAGGACAATGAACAAGTAATAGGAAGCAACCAGCAAGGCGCGGGGCGGGCGACGACCGGGCAAAAGCGCGGCCGGAAGGTACGCCCACCGGGCCGGCCGGTATCTTTGGCCTGCCTATGAACGCCCCCTTGCCCGAACCCGCCGCCGACCTCGAAGCCCGCATTCGCGAAAAGCTGAAGCGCCAGTATTTTATGCACCTCATTGGGGCCGACCTCACCCGTATCGAGCCCGGCCGCATCGAGGCCGAGCTGGCGCTGGGCCAGCAGCACCAGCAGCAGCGCGGCTTTGCCCACGGTGGCCTCGTGGCCACGATGGCCGACCTCGCGGCGGGCTTCGCCGCCATCACGCTCGTGCCCGAAGGCCACGGCGTAGTTACGTCCGACTTGAAAATCAGCTACCTCAACCCCGGCATCGGCCAGCGAATCAAAGCCATCGGCTGGGTGTTGAAAGCCGGGCGACGACTTCACTTCTGCGAAGCCGAGGTGTGGTGCGATGACAAGCTCATTGCCAAAGCCTCCGCTACGATGGCCGTGATTGAGCCCGCTGGCTAGCCCGCACTTACTTTTTAAACGCAAATCTGTCAGGCTACGCTTACAAGGCGTGACAGACGCTGCTTCTTGTGTTGAAAACGTGTTAACAACCCGATTCCCGTCCGTTCGCGATTATTTTCCCTTTGAGCCGACCGACGACCAGGCCGACTTATTCGTGCAGCTCGATGAGTTTTTGCGCGACCCGCTGCCTGGCCGCAAGGTATTCGTGCTGCGCGGCTACGCCGGCACCGGCAAAACCACCGTCGTCAACGCCCTCGTGCAGTGGCTGGCCCGTATGCAGCGCCGCTACGCCCTCATGGCGCCCACCGGCCGCGCCGCCAAGGTCATGAGCGCCTACGCGGGCGTGCCGGCCAGCACAATCCACAAAAAAATCTACCGTCAAACCAGCGGCGCGCCCAGCGAGCGCCTCAGCTTCACGCGCCAGTCCAACCGCCAGGAGGAAACGCTCTTCATTGTGGATGAGGCTTCTATGATTTCCGATGAGAAGGCTTTTGGCGAAACCGGCCTGCTCGACGACCTCATGGGTTTCGTGTTTGAGCGCAGTACCAACCGGCTGCTGCTCATCGGCGATACGGCGCAGCTGCCGCCCGTGGGCCAGCTTTTGAGCCCCGCCCTTGACCCCGAGCTGCTGGCCAACCGCTTCCGCGCCCGCGTCGAGGGCGTGGAGCTGCGCCAGGTAATGCGCCAGGCCGAAGCCTCCGGCATCCTGGTGAATGCCACCGAGCTGCGCGAGGAGCTACGCCAGGAAACGCCCAATATCCAGCTGCATACCAAGGGCTTCAAGGATATGTTTAAGATGGGCGGCGACAAGCTGGAGGACGGCCTGCGCTGGGCCTACCGCCACTTTGGCCACGAGAACACGACCATCATCTGCCGCTCCAACCGCAATGCCAATCAGTACAACCAACTCATCCGGCGCACGCTGTTCGAGGCCGAGGAGGAGATTGAGGCCGGCGACTACATCATGGTGGTGCGCAACAACTACTTCTGGCTGCCTAAGGAGTCGGAAATTGGCTTCTTGGCCAATGGTGACTTTTTGGAAATCAAGAAGATAATTCGGCGCGAAGAAGTATTCGGCTGCCGCTTTGCCCAGGCCCGGGTGCGCCTCGTGGACTACCCCGACGAGCCCGAGCTGGAAGTAAAGCTGCTGCTCGACACGCTGCACACCGAAAGCCCCTCGCTGCCGCGCGACCAGAACGAGAAGATGTACCAGGAAATCCTGGCCGACTACGCGCACATCGAAAAGAAGGGCGAGCGCAACGCCGAAATGCGCAAAGACCCCTACCTCAATGCCTTGCAAATAAAATTTGCCTACGCCCTCACCTGCCACAAGGCCCAGGGCGGCCAGTGGCAGGCCGTGTTTGTGGACCACGGTTTCATCAAGCCCGATGAGCCGGTGGGCGGCGAGTTTGCGCGCTGGCTCTACACGGCCATCACGCGGGCCTCGGAGCGGCTGTTTCTGCTCAATTTTCAGCGCCGGCTGCTGGCCGAAAATGAGGTAGTCGAAGAAGAATAAATAAGGAACTATACAGGACTTGTGCGTACCTTGGCCGCACATTTTCACCCTTTTAGTTTCCCCCTTTTTTCTGCCTCTTGTATGAAACACCTCTTCTTGGCGATTGCCCTGCTGTTTACGCTGGGCGCGGCTTCGGCCCAAACCCGTGAGATTTACACCAGCCCCAAGTTCAAGGAGCTAGCCAAGGACCATAAAATCCTGGCCGTGCTACCCTTCAAGGCCACGCTGTCGCTGCGCCCCAATGAGGTAGCCAAGCAGGGCGGCGCCGAGGGCGTGCATCAGCTGGAGCTGCGCGAAGGACTGAGCGTGCAAAGTGCCCTGCAATCATATTTTCTGAAGCAGAAAGCTGATAAGGACATGGCCGTTGACGTGCAGGATATTGCCAAAACCAACGCCCTGCTGGCCAAAAACAACATCACCGCCGAAAAGCTGCCGACCATGACGATGGAGGAGCTGGCCCAGCTGCTGGGCGTCGATGGCATTGTGTCGGGCACGTTTGAAAGCTCGCAGCCCTTCTCCAACGGCGCAGCCATTGCCATGTCGCTGGCCGTAGGTTTCAGCGGCTCTACCAACACGGGCAAGCTGAATATCAATATCCACGACGGCAAAACCAGCGACCTGCTCTGGAAGTACGACAAGACCCTGGGCCGCGGCCTGGGCTCCGATACGGGCAGCATCATCACGGTGATTATGCGCAAGGCTTCGCGCCAATTTCCGTATTCCAAGGAATTCAAAAGCTAGCCCGCGGGTTGAGGCGGAGACTTCACCCGGCCTGCATGGACCCGGCATTAGTTTGGCCGCAGATTTGCCTAGCCCGACTTAGCGTGTAAATTTGTTTCCTCCCCAATAACCTAATTCTTACCCTGTCATGACGAAGATGTTGCTGCTGGCCCTGGGCCTCACGTTTGCGGGCACCGCTGCCCACGCCCAGACTACCAAGCCCGCCAAAGCCAAGCCGGCTGGCCCCCAGATTGAGTTTTCGGAAGTGAAGTACGACTTCGGCTCCATCAAGCAGGGCGACGTGGTTGACCACGTTTTTAAATTCAAAAACACCGGCACCCAGCCGCTCGTGATTTCCAACATCGGTGTAAGCTGCGGCTGCACCACGCCTTCGTGGACCAAGGAGCCCGTGCAGCCCGGCAAAACCGGCACCATCTCGGCCAAATTCAACTCGGCTGGCAAAATGGGTATGCAAACCAAGGTCCTGACCATCGACTCGAACTCGGCTGGTGGCAGCACCACCGTTACGCTCGTAGGTGAGGTGAAGGAGTCGGCTACGGCTTCAAAGTAATTGCCTTTAGCCACATAAAAAGGGGGCTGACCTTAACTGGTCAGCCCCCTTTTTATGTGGCTAAAGAGCAAAAGCCTATAGCTTGCTCACGGCCAGCAGCAGGCGAATCCAGCCGGCAATCAGCAGCAGGCCGCCGATGGGCGCCACCGCCCCCAGCTTGGTAATCCCCGTGAAGCACAGCAGGTAAAGCGAGCCGCTAAACAGGAAAATGCCGCCCAGCCACAGCACTGCTGTGGTGTCGAGCGGGTCGCGCAGCTCGGGGCGGGCCACCGCCAGCACGCCCACCGCCAGCAGGGCCAGCGTGTGGTAAAACTGGTAGCGTACCGCCGTTTCGAAGGTGTCGAAGCGGCCGCTGGCTTCGAGCATGGGGCGCAGGCCGTGCGCGCCAAACGCGCCGATAGCTACGGTGAGCGCCCCCAGCAAAGCCGCGAGCTGAAGAATGAGACGAGGAGACATACGATAAAGGAAATAGGGAAAATCACCCCAAAGAACGGCACGCCGCCCGCCAAGATGGCGCGGGGCGCGGCCCCGGGTTGGCTGTTTGCGGGCCGCTGGCCCGCAATCGTTAAACAACTGCGGGCGCAAACCGACATCCACGGGCAGGCCAGAGGCCTGCGGTACAGTAGACACGGGGCAGAGCCCCGCACCATCGACTTTTAAGTGTTAATCCCGCGGCGGCAGGTCGCCGGGCGAAAAGTGAAACGGCAGCAAGTCAGCCAGCCGCTCGAAGCGCAGCACGGTGCCGCTGAGGCTAGGCAGCAACAGCCAGATGGGCTGGCCCTGGCGCATCTCATACTCCAGCATCACCTGGCGGCAGGCCCCGCAGGGTAGCGCCGGGCTGAAATCGCCGGCGGCCGGGCGGCCGGCCACCGACATGCCCACGATGCGCGGCGGCGGGCTGGGCCGCCCACCCAGCCCAAACAGCGCCGTGCGCTCGGCGCACAGGCCCGAAGGGTAGGCCGCGTTTTCCTGGTTGGTGCCCTGCACGAGGCTGCCGTCTTCCAGCAGCAGCGCGGCCCCTACGTGAAAGTGCGAGTACGGCGCGTAGGAGTGGGCCGTGGCCGCGCGGGCCGCCTCCCACACTTGGCGCTCGGGGGAGCTAAGGTGGTCGGGCGAGGCAAATTCGTGGTACGTCAGCGCCAGCTGGCGGCGGGTAGTAGTAGCGTCGAGGGAGGGGGCAGCCATTGCGGCGGGAATAAAAATGGGGCGACAAAGAAAGGGCTTAATCTGGAATGCGCAAGCCGGGCGGCAAAATGGCCGGCCCCGCGCCGGGCGCGCCGGCCTTGTGGCTGGGCCTCATTGGGCGGGCCGTGTACTTTTGCCCGCATGACCCCACCCACCCGCCTGCTGCTGCTCGGCGCCGGCCGCTCGGCCTCGGCGCTTATTCAGTATTTGCTGCGCTACGCCCCGGCCGAGCGCTGGTTTCTGACCGTGGCCGATGCCGTGCCCGCTCACCTGGCCCCCGTGCTGGCTGCCCACTCGCAATATGCCCGCGCCGTGCCTTTCGATGCGCGCACCCCTACGCAGCTGCGCGAGCTGGTGGCCGAAGCCGACGTGGTTATCTCCATGCTGCCCGCTTTTTTGCACCCGCTGGTGGCCGCTACCTGCCTGGAATTTCGCCGCCACCTGGCTACGGCCAGCTACGTGAGCCCCGAGGTGCAGGCCCTGCACGCCGACGCCCACGCCGCCGACCTGGTTTTCCTGATGGAGTGCGGCCTCGACCCCGGCCTCGACCACATGTCGGCTATGCAGACCATCGACTCGCTGAAAAAGCAGGGCGCCTGCCTCATGGGCTTCCGCTCGTACTGCGGCGGGCTGGTAGCCCCCGAAAGTGAGGGCGACAACCCCTGGCGCTATAAATTCAGCTGGAACCCGCGCAACGTGATACTAGCCGGCCAGGGTGGCCCGGCGCAGTACCTCGAAAACGGCGAGCTGCGCCACCTGCCGTACTTGGAATTATTCAGCCGGGCCGAAACCATCGCCGTGCCCGGCCACGGCCATTTTGAGGGCTACGCCAACCGCGACTCGCTTACCTACCGCGCCGCCTACGGCCTGGCCGACATCCAGACCATGCTGCGCGGCACCCTGCGCCGCCCTGGCTACTGCCCCGCCTGGCAGGTGCTCGTGGCGTTGGGCCTCACCGATGACCAATACCGTCTGGGCAATGCCGCCAACTTACCCTGGTATTCGCTGGTGGCCAGCTGCTTTTCCGAAGAAGAGGAAGTGGGCGACATGGCCCAGCACGTAGCCGCCCGCCTCGGCCTCGACCCTCACGGCCCCGAAATGACGCGGCTGGCCTGGCTGGGCATCTTTACCGAGCGCCCGGTGGGCCTCGCCGACGCCACCACCGCGCAGCTGCTGGAGCACCTGCTGGCCGAGAAGTGGGCGCTCGGCCCCCACGACCGCGACCAGGTGGTGATGCAGCATCAGTTTGACTACGAGCTAAATGGCCGCCGGCAGCAGCGCACCGCCTCGCTCGTGGTAACCGGCGCCGACGCCACCCACACTGCCATGGCCCAAACCGTGGGCTTGCCCCTGGGCATGGCCGTGCGCCGCTTGGTGCGGGGCGAAATCGCCGGCCGGGGCGTCGTCATCCCCACCACGCCCGACCTCTACGAGCCCATCCTGCAAGAGCTGGCCGCCGACTACGGCATCACCTTCGAAGAAGAAGAAACGCCGGCTGGCCTACCCGCCGCCTAATGCGCATGCCTCTGCCCACCCAAAGCCAGTGGCTAGCCCCGCGCGCCTACCTGGCGCTGCGGCTGCGCCTGCTGGGGCGCCTGCTGCGCGAAATTGGCTGGTGGCGGCTGGCGCTGGCGGGGGCGTTACTGGGGCTGGGCCTGTTGCAAACCCTGGAGACGCTGCGCACCCACGCCGCCGGGTGCTGGCTGGTGCCACCGCTGGTGGGCTGGTCGGTAGCCGCGGCTCATCGGCGGCGGGAAGATGCGCAGTTCCTGACCGGCCTCGCGCCCGACTACCGGCCCTGGCTGGCTGCCGAGTATGCGCTGCTGACGCTGCCAACGGCGCTGGGGCTACTGGCCTTGCGGGCGCCGGGCGCTGCCGCGCTCACGCTGGGGCTGGTAGCCCTGGCCGCCTGGGTGCCGCCGGCCCGCGCCGGGGCGGCCACCCGCCACCGCTGGCGCAGCCCGTTTCGGAGCGAGGCGTTTGAGTGGGTGGGCGGCATGCGAGCTAGCAAGGGCCTGTGGCTGTGGCCGGTGCTGGTGGGGCTGGTAGCCTGGCAGCGTGCCGTGCCCCTGGCCCCAGTGGTGGCCCTGCTGGTCTGGCTGCTGGTGGCGGCGGCCGGCTACGGCACCCCCGAGCCAGCCACGATGCTGGCGCTGGCGGCCCGCACGCCCCGGCAGTTTTTGCGGCGGCGGTTGCGGTTGGGGCTGGGCTACGCGGCGCTCACGGCCGCGCCGTTTTGGGTGGTGCTGGGGGCGGGGAGCGCGGGCTGGGGCGCGGCCCTGGCGGTGGCCCTGTTCTGGCTGGGCTTGCTGAGCCTCGTTATCCTCTGTAAATACGCGTTTTATCCCAATGCCAGCCACATTCGTAGCACGCAGGCGCTGCTGCTGGCCGTGGGGCTGCTGGGGGCCTGGCACCCAGCTTACCCGCCCTTTATGCTGGCGGCGGCCGGTGGCCTGGTGTGGCAAAGCCGGCGCCGCCTGCGGGCATTGCTCGCTGACTGAAAAATAGATTCCTCATGCTCGAAATCACGAACCTGCACAAAGCCTACGGCCGCCACGAGGTGCTGCGCGGTGTAAGCCTGGCGGTGCGGCCCGGTACCATTCACGGCCTGGTGGGCGCCAATGGCGCAGGCAAAACCACGCTCATCAACTGCCTCTACGGCCTGGAGGGTGGCTTTACGGGCACCGTGCGCGTGGCTGGCGCGGGGGGGCTGGTACGCGAAGTCACTGGCCTGGTGCCCTACGAGCCCTATTTCTACCCCCGCCTCACGGGGCGCGAGTACGTGGCTTTTTGCCTGCAAGCGCGCCGCCGCCCCGTGCCCGACCTGCGCCCCTGGAACCAGCTGCTGGAGCTGCCCCTCGATCAATACGCCACTGAGTACTCGGCCGGCATGAAGAAAAAGCTGGCCCTGCTGGCCGTGTTGGTGCAGGATTTTGCCTATCTCATTCTCGACGAGCCCTTCAATGGCCTCGACCTCGAAGCTAACCTGCTGTTGAAGGAAATTCTGAAGCGCCTGCGTAGCCGGGGTACCGGCATCCTGCTCACCTCGCACATTCTGGGTACGCTTACCGAGGTGGCCGATGAGGCCACCGTGCTCGTGGGCGGCCGGGTGCAGCGCCACTACCAGGCCGCCGAGTTTGGTACTCTCGAAGCTGACCTGCTGGCTGCTCTGCACGGCGAAAAACTGGGGCAACTGGCCGCGCTGCTCACGCCTTAAAAAAAATAACTAGCAGTAGCGCGGACTTTGTAGTCCGCGTTTGGGGACAGTCAAAACACGGGCTGCAAAGTCTGCGATGCTTGCCTATTTGTCTAAAAAAAGGCTGTTAAACTGCCAAAAACTCCAAATAAAAATCAGCCAGCAGGGTGCGAAAGTCAGCGGAATAGGCCAGGCCATCCGCATTTTTAATAATCAGCTCCCGCTCGGCCACCTTTCTCGGGGCCTGCTGCCCGAACTGCCAGATGCCCCGCGTGATGCGCCCGCCCGGCCGGTGCCGCACCATTAGCCGCGCCTGCACAGCCAGCCCGCTGGCCCGTGCCGCCTCGGCAAATTCGGCCATCTCGGGCGGCGGCAGCAGTACCGTGAGCGTGCCATCCGGCCGCAGATAAGCCGCCGCAAAGTCGCTGATGGCCTCAAACGTGAGCGACGTTTCGCCCGCGTGGCGCGCCGTGGCGCGCGCCGCATTGGGTGGGGCCAGGCTGCGCCGAAAAAACGGCGGGTTACAAATAATATGGCTGAATTGCTGGTCGGTATCGGCTAGCGGAGTGGGGTGGCGGGCGGCGTAGTCCGCCAAGCTCAGCGGATGCACGGTGATGCGGGTGGCCCAGAGGCTGGCCGCCACGTTGTGCGCCGCTTGCGCGGCAGCAGCGGCATCCAACTCAAGGGCTTCGATGTGGGCGGTGGGGGCGCGCTGGGCTGCCATAAGGGCCAGCAAGCCGGTACCAGTGCCGATATCCAGCACCCGGGTGGCGGCGGTGAGGTCGGCGGCCGCGCCCAGGAGGCAGGCATCCGTGCTCACTTTCTGGGCGCAATTACCCTGCTCGATACGAAATTGCTGAAACTGGAAGTAACTGTTAGCCATGCAGTGGGGGAAGGGTAGGGGTGGCCGGCTGGCGTGGGGATAGCCGGGCCAGCAGCCAGCGGTGGGCCGGTTGCTCCACGTACCGGTGCAGGGCCAGCGAAGCCAGCACCAGTACCCCAAAGGTCGCTAGCACCGTTGTGCCCATCGGTAGCCAGGGCCGCAACCGCGGCTGGAGCGCATCGGGTAGCACTCCCAGGTGCAGCAGGTAAAAGCAGTAGGACGCCCGGCCCAACTGCTGCCACAGCGGCGTGCTCAGCAATTGGGCCAGCCGCGTGGGCTCGGTGGCCAGGCCATGCAGCAGCCAGCCGGTAGCGAGGGGTAATAACCAGTTATTAAGCAGTACGCCGGGGTAAGAATCGATGCTCACCCGGCCGGTAGCGCGCTGCACGATAAGCAGCAAAGCTAGCACCAGCAGTACCCCGGCTGCGCCACCCGCCGTGGCCCAGCCGCGCCTGCTACGGGGTGCGTACCAGGCAAATGCTGCCCCCAGTAAAAACTCGGGTAAGCGCCCAAAAATGGTGGCTTTGAGCATGAATAGCGCCGCGCCTGGCGCTGGCATCACCGCATAGATAGCCAGCCCCAGCAGCGCCGCGCCCGCCGCCAGCAGCGGCCACGCTCGCCCCGGCCGGTAGCGCCACCCCAGCCAAAATACCAGCGGTGCCAGTAGGTAAAAGCCTTCTTCTACCGTGAGCGACCACGCCTGCGCGATGCCACTGAGGTAATATTTCTCCGCCAGCCCTTTGAGCAGCGTGAGGCTGGCGGCCAGCTCACTCAGCCAGCGGCCTGGGTGCAGCCGGCCCTGGGTGGGGTAGCTCGCGGCAAACGTGGCCAGCACCAGCAGCAGGTACACCGGCCAGATGCGCGCCGCCCGGTGCAGCAGGTAGCGCCGCCACTCGGCGCCACCAAACTGCCGCCCCGCGTAGCGTTTGGTGATAAGAAACCCGCTCAGCGTAAAGAAAACAGATACGCCGATGTGCAGCTCGCCCAAAGCCGCCTGTAGCGCGGTCACCAAAGCTGAAGTACCCAGCCCCTGCAAATGCCGGTGGTGAAACGCGAACACCGCAAACGCCGCCACCGCCCGCAGCCCGGTGAGGGCCGGGTAGTAGGCGGTGGGGGTAGCGGGTTGTTTCATGATGATTTAGCTTACTTTGTGGCACGAGTTTGGGGCAGCGTAACTCTTAACTGCGTAAGGCCGAGCACAGGGTGGCGCACTGGCCAGGCGGACCTCAATCCTGCCAGTAAAAAAAGCAGTCGAATACGCTATAGGGCTTGTCTGCCAATACCGTAGGAATAGAAATGCTAGCAGGAGCCGGCTGCCTAAGCTCGGTAGGCGTGAGCAGACTATAGCGAAATTCTTGCAACAAGGCTTCTATCAACTGGCTGTCGTGCTGCCACAGCGCGCTATTTAGGTGGGCGGGGCTATCTGGTGTTAGAAACATAGCCCCGCCACTTACATAGCGGCCTTCTTCGTAGGTTTTTGACCACTCGCTGCCGCCATAAAACCAGTAAGGCGTTAGTCGGGAAATGTAGAGCATCAGGCCATTATGCTCGTAAGTAACGCGTTGGCCTTGTGCCAGCGTAGTCCGGTCCGACCCGTCTCGCTTAGCTATTTTCACCTCGATGTAGGAGGCAAAGCCGCTGCCGTAGCTAGTAAAATCAGCTTCTACTAAAAGGGTAGAGCAAGCGGCTAACCTAGCCAGCAGCTTGCGGATATACTTCTCCGTCTTGGTGATATTGCCGAGTGTGAAAGGGGGAAAATCGCCCACCACTTCATTGCGCACAATACTGCGTAAGTAAGCATCACTGAATGGCATAGCGACTTTCTAAATAGCCAGCGGGGCCGCTTACTGGGGTAGCGTTACCCCAGCGCCTCGTAGCCCTCATCTACCAGCAGGCCCTTGCCCAGGGCGCTCTGCACGGCCAGCACGTCGCAACGCTCGTTTTCGAGGTGGCCGGCGTGGCCTTTTATCCACTTGAAAGACACTTTGCGGTCTTTGTACACGCGCAGGAAACGGCGCCACAGGTCCTCGTTGGCCTTTTTGCCAAAGTCGGGCTTTTGGGCCCAGCTGAAAACCCAGCGCTTTTCGACAGCATCGACCACGTACTTGGAATCGGAGACGACGAGGATGGGAATTTCGGGGCGCGTGACGGCCTCCAGGCCCACAATCACGGCCAGCAGCTCCATGCGGTTGTTGGTGGTGCGGCGGAAGCCCTGGGTCAGCTCCTTTTCGTGGGGGCCGTAGCGCAGGATGGTGCCGTAGCCGCCGGGGCCGGGGTTGCCGCGCGACGAGCCATCGGTAAACAGGGTAATCAAGGTAGTAGACTGAGTATGTTTAGGGGTAAGCAAGTAGAAATTAACCACGGTTGCCAGGCGGAGCTTGCCGAAGCATGACAACCGTGGTTAGTCGGGCCTTACTTGGCTACCTCTTCATTTCTAATCTTTTCAAAAAACTGCACCAGGGCCTCAAAGGCCACGTCGGGCACGGCCGGGAAGTTGGCAATGCGCAGGCTCGTGGCCTTGTGGTCGCCGTAGCCCGAGCCCAGCTGGAGGCCGGCCTCGTCGCGGGCGCGGCGCTTCACCTCCTCAATGAGGGCGGCCGGGCCTTGCAGGCCGATGACGGTGGTGGAGCGCGCCTCGGGATTGTCGATAAGTGGGCGCAAACCCAGCGGCTGCACCTGCTCGAAGTAGTCGTAGAGCTTCTGGGCGCGCCCGGTGAGGTGCGGGGCGATGGTTTTGATGGTGTCGCGGGCTTGCAGCACGCGGCTCAATAGGTAGATGCCCAGCACGTTAGGGGTGTGCGTGGTCTGGTAGTTGAGCATCTGCTTCACCATCGCGTTCAGGCTATTGTAGTGCGCGTGGTCGCCCACTTCGCGGGCGCGGGCCACGGCGCGGGGCGAGAGCACCATGATGCCCAGGCCGGCGGGCAGGCCCATGCACTTCTGCACCGAGCCGTACCACACATCAGCCTTGATAAACTTGAGGGCCAGCCCGCCCAGGCTCGACGTGGCATCGACGGCCAGCAGCGCCGGCCCGAGGCGGTTGAAGGTGTTGAGAATGAACTGGTCGCGCAGCTGGGTAGCCGTGCTGGTTTCGTTCTGCGTAAGGCACACGAGGTCGGTTTCCTCGGGGTCGAAGGGTAGCGAGGCCGGGTCGGGCACGTCGTTGATGTCGAACTTGAGGCCGGTGCAGCCGGGGCGCAAGGCGCGGGCGTAGTCAAACCATTTCTGCCCAAACGCGCCGTTGTAGAGGTGAAACGAGCGGCGCGGCGTCAGGCTTTGGGCCAGGATTTCCCAGCACTCGGTCGCCGACGAGGTAAACAGAATGGTGTAGTCTTGCGGAATGTTGAGCTTGAGGCGGGCCTGGTCGAGGCAGTGGCGCACGAGCGTGGTGAAGCGCTCGGAGCGGTGCGGCGCCGACAGCCAGCCTTCCTCAAAAGCGTCGGCCAGGTACTGGCGCACTTCGGGGTACACGGCCGCGGGGCCGGGATTGAAGGTATAAGTCGGGAGGGTTGCCATGCGGCAAAGGTAGGGGCGGGGGCCGGCCCTGCGGCCCCCGCCGCGCCTTATTCTACCACCAAGCGGGTGCGGGCCGGGCCGGTGCCGCCGTCCCATTCCACCACGTAGAAGCCGGCCCGCATCCCGGCCAGCGGCAGGTCAAAGCTCGCCTGGCCCGCCGGGCCAGCTAGCTGCGCCACGCAGCGCCCGGTGGCATCCAGCAGCCGTACGCGGGCCGTGGCTTCGGGGGCCAGCGGGCCGCTCAGGTGCACGAGGCTGGCGGCGGGGTTGGGGTAGACCACCAGCCCGCCGCCGGTGGCGGTTACGCTCACTACCGGTGAAAAATTTTCGGTGCCGTCGAGGTCAAGCTGGCGCAGGCGGTAGTAGCGGGTGCCCGCCAGCGGGCGGGCATCGCGGGCCTGGTACTGGCGCGCCGTAGAGCTGGTGCCCGCCGCCGCTACGCGGGCCACCGGCTGCCAGGTGCCGGCAAGGTTATCCTGGCTTTCAATAACGAAGGCCGCGCTCTGCAACTCTGAGGCGGTAGCCCAGCTGAGCAGCGTGCCCTGGCCGGCCTGGTAGCGCGCGCCGAAGGCCGTGAGCTGCACCGGTAGCGGGCTGGTATTGGCCCGGAAGGTTGGCCGGCCGCACCGCTCCGTAGAGTTGGCGCCAGTACTGTAATCCATCACGCTCTGGGCAGCGGCCAGGTCGGTATCGGCATCGAGAGTGCGGCGCGTGGCTCCGTTGCTGATGTTAAAGTTCATTACCCCCGTGCTGGAGATAATGTGCGTAAGCTGCGCGCCGTGGCCCTGCTCGTGCAGCGCCACGCTCTCAAAGTCGTACTGTGCCGAGGTAGGATTACCGGTGCCAAAATTCCAGGTGAGCGCCGGCCGGTTGCCACTGGCGGGCGCGGGCACCGGTGCGTAGGCGTAGTCCGTTTCGACGGCCTGCCAGTTGAGCGGGCCGCTATTCACGGCGCAGCCCGAGTAATAGGAGTACGTGACGCCCAGCACCCCGGCGGGCAGGGTGGGGTCGAAGCGCACCACGTTCACATCGTCCAGATTCGTCACGTCGTCCGGGGCAGGCGTGCCGCTGATGGTGCGGTTTATCCCCACCTGCGTCCGCCAGTTCTGCAAGGCCCGCACAAATGGCGCCCTGGCCTCGGCCGGAAAGCTGCTGCTATACTGCAAGGCGTAGCCCCCGCTACCATCGGGGCTGATGAGGTGAATGCGGTAGTTGAGGCCGTCCGAGTTGACGTTGCTGAGCGCGTACGTCACCGTAACCGGGCTGGCGCTGGTGGCCAGCGCCCCATTGTTATCCGCCACCTGAAACGTACCCGTGCCCGCCGGGCTGCCCGTCTGGCTATACGACGGCACCCGCACCTGAATCTGGGTATCGCTCCAAATCAGGTAGTCGGTGGCCACGGGCTTGGTATAAGTAGCGCTGCCGTTGTCGGCGTTGCGAAACTGCACGTAACCATTGCCCTGCGTGTCGCCAAAGCCCGTGCCCGTGATGGTGAGCACGCCGCTGGTACTGGTCGTGTTAATAGTGCTGGTGCCCGCCGTTAAGGTTTTGGGCGAAAAGTCGCTGATGGTCGGGGCCGCTACAGCCTGCTCGCGGGCCGCCGCCCGCTGCCGGAGCTGCTGGGCCGCCGCCCGCAGGCGGGCATTGGGGGCCACCTCGCGGTAGGCCGCGCCGGTGCCGGCCGCCACTGCCCCATACAGCGCCTCCTCAATACTGGCGTACTGCCCAAACGGCTCGCTGGCCGTCAGGCTCGCCAGGTCGTAGGCGATAAAGCCCTGCGGCCCGGCGTAGGCCCGCAGCTCTCCCGGCTGGCTGGGGTCGGCTTCCAAAAAGAAAATCCCCTGCTGGCCCACCTGCACGCTGAGCGTGCTGCTTACTTCCTCGCGCCGTAGCCCCAGCGTGCCGCCCGGCGTCACGAAAGTCAACTGCCTGGCCGGCAGCTGCCCCCGAAATACCTTGTAAACTTCTAGCAAGCTGCGCGTTACGAGGTGGCCGCCGGCCGCCGGCTCCACCTGCTGGCTGGCCACGCGGGCTTCCACTACCAGGCGGGCCTGCTGGCTGCGCAGGCTCAGTGGCACGGGTACCAGCAGGCAGGTGCTTTGGGCGTGGCCGAGCAGCGGCAGGGTACTGAGGAAGAGAGTGATTAACTTATTTTTTGCAGAAAGTAGTGTGTGTTGCATGCAGCGCAAGAGTACCGTAGAATACTAAAAACTTGTACAAAACTACGGCGGCCCACGCGCTGCTAAGTGCCTGAGAAGAAGATTTTATGCATGGCTCTTTTAGCTGGTGTTGAGGCGCAATGCCTTATTTCCTGAAGCTTTGTGCGAAGCAAAGGTATGATTTTCAGATGATAAGCGCGTGTGTTGAACAGGAATAATATGCTCAAAATGGCTTCAGAATCTAGCTAGTGAAGCAGATTTGCAACTTGTGAAAAATTTGGAAAAACTTTAACTATAGCGTGGTTTGGGCTGGTTGGCCGTCCGCGCCGCCTACCGCCGCCCGAAGCCCACCGGTCGGGGGCGTTGGCTCAGCAAATAGTGTAGCGCCAGCCGGTAGCTCTCCAGCCCAAAGCCCGCGATGCTGCCCACGCAGTGCTTGCCAATGAAGCTTTTGTGGCGAAAATCCTCGCGGCCCGCCAGGTTGCTCAGGTGCACCTCAATCACGGGCAGGCCCGCGCCGGCTACGGCGGCCACGGCATCGCCCAGCGCCACGCTGGTGTGGGTGAAGCCACCCGCATTCAGCACCACAGCCTGGCTAGCCCCTTCAGAGCCGGCCTCGCCCCAGCCGGCGGCGGCGTGCAGGCGGTCGAGCAGCACGCCCTCGTGGTTGCTCTGAAAGGAAGTGAGCGTGAGGTCGGGAAAATCGGCTTGCAGCTCGGGCAAAAAGTCTTCAAACGAGCGTGAGCCGTAGATGTGCGGCTCGCGGCGACCCAGCAGGTTGAGGTTGGGGCCGTTGAGAATCAAAATGTTCACTTTGAGGAGTTATGAGTTAAAAGTTATGAATTAAGAGTTGTTGCTTTTGTTTTTGGTGGTAATGAGGCTGCTGGATATGATTTTACGAAGCTCCAGATTGTGCTGGTGAATCGAACGAAAGGCCGAGGCTGGTAAAAAGTCATTATCGTGTAGCGGACGTAGCCAAATACGACGTTTCACAGGCTTCCTTGGCCGCAACGTTAAGTTTGTTGATAAAATCGGCGGTAAAACTGGCGGCCAATGCCTCCTCCACCTTGGTGCCGATAGAAGTGCCGCTGCGCAATAGCTGCTTGTAAAGCACAAACTCATGCTGCTCCGTCACTAGGTACTTATACGCCTTAATGACCCGTGAAGCAAAGGCGTAGGATTTTTGCTGAATGATACTCTCCCTCATCCTGCAAATAACTCATAATTCATAACTTCTAACTCATAACTCACCTTGACCTGGCAGCAAGCTATAAAACAATTTGACGGCTACCTGCGGCTCGAAAAGTCCCTGTCGCCCAATTCGGTGGAGGCCTACCGGCGCGATGTGCGCAAGCTGCACCAGTGGCTGGAGCTGGAAAAGCTACAGGCCGGCCCGCTGCAAGTAACCACGCGGCTGCTGCGCGATTTTTTGGCCGCGCTCACCGAGCTGGGGCTCTCGAGCACGTCGCAGGCGCGCACGCTTTCGGGTATCAAGGCCTTCTACGAGTTTCTCATCATGGAAGACCTGCTCAAAATTGACCCCACCGACACGCTGGAGTCGCCCAAGGCCGGCCGCCACCTGCCCGATACCCTCTCGTACCCCGATATCGAAAACCTACTGGCTGCCATCGACCTCAGCACGAGCGAGGGCCTGCGCAGCCGGGCGCTGCTGGAAGTGCTCTACTCCTCGGGCCTGCGCGTGAGCGAGCTGTGCGATTTGAAATTATCAAATCTCTACTTTGAGCAGGGCTTTATGCGCGTCTTGGGTAAGGGCAATAAGGAGCGGCTGGTGCCCATTGGGCGCGAGGCGGTGAAGCACCTGCACTTTTACCTGGGCGGCGTGCGCCAGCACCTCACCGTGCAGCCTGGCTGCGAAGACCTGGTTTTCCTGAGCATGCGCGGCCGGCAGCTCTCGCGCATCACTGTATTCACCACCATCAAGAAGCTGGCCGAGCTGGCTGGCCTGCGCCAGACCATCAGCCCGCACACGCTGCGGCACTCCTTTGCCACGCACCTGCTCGAAGGCGGCGCCGACCTGCGCGCCGTGCAGGAAATGCTAGGTCACGTCTCTATCACGACTACCGAAATCTACACCCACCTCGACCGTGATTACCTGCGGCAGGTTATTACCGAGTTTCATCCCCGCAGCTAAATGGCGGTGTCAGTAGCTGTAAGCTCTTTGCCTGCGCTTGTTTGCTTTCTCTGCTGCCGGCCGGGCCGCCTAGGCCGCCGCCGACTGGTTGGGCGCGGCCTGCGCTACCGAAGGGCTAGTCGCCAGCTCTTGCTGCCGCCGGCAGTCGCGCAGCCAGGCGGTGGCCTCGTCCACTGTCGAAAACAACTGAAGCTCAAACTGGCCCATAAAAGGGTCGCGGGCCAGCACATTATTCAGGGCCGCTTCGGTATGGGGCTGGAGCACGTGGGCCACGTAGCGGATGCCCAGCCGCGCCGCCTGCGGCGCCCACACCCGTTGCAGCCAGTCTATGGAGTCAAACCAAGGGCCTTGCAGCTGGCTGTTATCGTTGAGCAGGTAATGGACATCGCTGATGTCGAGCGGCTCCAGCGCAGACTGGGCACCCTGCTCCGCATCGGCCGGCGACACGAAGCCTTGCCAAGTGGTGCGTAGCCAGCGTTCGGCGGCAATGTAGTCGGTAGTACAGAAGGCCTGGCCGTTGGCCCGGCGCAGAATACGGGGGAGAACTTGCATTGCAAGTGGAGAAAGTGATAAAAAAATAGGTCTACAGGACGAAAATCTGCACAAGGTAGTTACGGCCCAGCTTTGCGGCGGCCCGCGTAGCCACCCCCAAAAGCGCCGTCGCTGGCGTAGATTTGACCTTTCTGCATTGCCCGCGCATGGCTTCCAATAATTACCGTAACCCGTCGAGCGGCCCTCCCGCCAACAACCGCCCGGTGCCCCCCGCCGACAACGGTGCGGCGCGCCCGGCGCGGGGCAATACGCCGCGCCCGGCCCCCGGTACTGCCCCGGCGGCCGGCTCCGCCAAAACCGCCGCCGGCCGCCCCCGCCCCGCTGCGGCCCCCGCCCGCCCGCCTGCGCCCCGCGAACCAAGGGTCTCCATGCCCGGCCTGGGCCAGCTCACCGCCCTGGCGCACGACCGCCGGGTGCATCTGCTCATCGGCTTTGGGCTGCTGCTCGGCTCGCTCTACCTCACCATTGCCTTCACCTCGTTCTTGCTGAGCGGCCGCGCCGACCAGAGCGTGGTGGCCGCCCTGGGCACCGTATCGGTGAAGGAGGCCGGTCAGGAATCGGGCAACTGGCTGGGCCTGCTTGGCGCCTGGCTGGCCGAAAAGCTTATCTATCGCGGCTTCGGGCTGGCCTCGTACGCGCTCATTCCGATTGTCTTTTTTCTAGGCTATAAAATTGTATTTCGCCGGGCCGCCGGCTCGGTCAGCTACGTGCTCGCGCTGAGTTTATTCAGTATGCTCTGGGTCAGCACCCTGCTGGGCTACGTGGTAGTGCAGCTCGACCAGCCCGGCCTCGACCCCGCGCTGCCCGGCAGTACGCAGGCCCACAAGCTTGACTGGCTAAGTGGCAGTGCCGGCTATGAACTAGCCTCGTGGCTCGATTCGCTCGTGGGTTGGGGCACCGTGCTGCTGCTGGCCTTCGGGCTGATAATGTTCGTAGTGTTCTTCTTCAACGTCACCAGCCTCAACCTCAATCTGGGGGGGAAGGAGGATGAGGAAGGGGAGGAGCTGGACTTCGACAGCGAGGCCGAAGCCGCGCCTGTTGCCACTGCTACCAACCGCCCCGGCAAAGTGCGCCCCCCCGCCTTCGTGCCGGAGCCCGAGCCGGAAATGGACCAGGAGCCCACTCGTGAGCAGGAGTTTGAGCCCGCCCCGGTGCCGCGTCCCAGCCCACTGCGGGCCCCGGTGCCTGCCAGCACTACCTTCGAAGTAGTGGCCGCGCCCGATGAGGAAGTGGAGAAAGAAGAAAGCCCCAGCTTGGCTGTCCCGCTCGCGGCTACTGCGCTGAGCGTAGCCCCGGCTTTGCCGGTAGCCGCCGCGCCCGTTGTGGCCGCCGCTGTTGCGGCTGGCCCGTCCTTTTCCTTCGAGCTGCCCGAGGCGGAGCCCGAAGTAGCGCCCGCCGCGCCGGTCACGGCCAGCATCCCCACGCCGCTCTCGTTGGCCGACCTTGCCGACGCGGATGCGCCACTGCCCCCACCCACTGTGGCTGGCCCCGCCCCCGTGGCTATTAGCCAGAAGCTCGAAATAACCGTGCCCAGCCGCGACGACCTCGACCCCAACGCCGGGGCCGACATCGCGGCCGTAGCCGACGAGGATGCCGACGCCGACGCCATGCCCGACGTCAACTACGACCCCACGCTCGACCTTTCGCGCTACCTTTTCCCCACCCTGGAGCTGCTCAACGACTACGGCGTGGCCAAAGCTCAGGTAACCAAGGAGGAGTTGGAGGCCAATAAGGACCGCATCGTCGAAACGTTGGGCCACTACAACATTGCCATCGCCAGCATCAAGGCCACCATCGGCCCCACGGTCACGCTTTACGAGATTGTGCCCGAAGCTGGCGTGCGCATCTCCAAAATCAAGAGCCTGGAAGATGATATCGCCCTGAGCCTGGCCGCGTTGGGTATTCGTATCATCGCGCCCATTCCGGGTAAGGGCACCATCGGTATTGAGGTGCCGAACACCAAGAAGGAGATGGTGAGTATCCGCTCGGTGCTGGGCTCCGAGAAGTTTGCCCGCACCGAAATGGACCTGCCGATTGCCTTCGGCCGCACCATCACCAACGAGGTTTTCGTGGCCGACCTGGCCAAAATGCCCCACTTGCTGATGGCCGGCGCCACCGGCCAGGGCAAGTCGGTGGGCCTGAACGTTATCCTGGCCTCGCTGCTCTACAAGCGCCACCCGGCGCAGCTCAAGTTTGTGCTCGTTGACCCCAAGAAGGTAGAGCTCAGCATCTTCAATAAGATTGAGCGCCACTTCCTGGCCAAGCTGCCCGACACCGAGGAGGCCATCATCACCGATACCAAGAAGGTGGTGAACACCCTCAATTCGCTGTGCATGGAGATGGACCGGCGCTACGACCTGCTCAAGGAAGCCGGCTGCCGCAATCTCAAGGAGTACAACCTAAAGTTCATCGAGCGCCGCCTCAACCCCAAGAAAGGCCACCGCTTCCTGCCCTTCATCGTGCTGGTTATCGACGAGCTGGCCGACCTCATGATGACGGCCGGCAAGGAAGTCGAAACGCCCATTGCGCGCCTGGCGCAGCTGGCCCGCGCCATTGGTATTCACCTCATTGTGGCCACCCAGCGCCCCAGCGTCAACGTGATTACGGGTATCATCAAGGCCAACTTCCCGTGCCGGATTTCCTTTAAGGTGACCAGCAAAATCGACTCGCGCACCATTCTCGATACGGGCGGCGCCGACCAGCTCATCGGCCAAGGCGACATGCTGTTTTCGGCCGGCTCCGACCTCATCCGGGTGCAGTGCGCCTTCATCGATACGCCTGAAGTGGACCGCCTCTGCGACTACATTGGCGAGCAGCAGGGCTACGCCGATGCCTACCTGCTGCCCGAGGTGGCCGGCGCCGAAGGCGACGAAGGCAGCGGCCAAGACGAGCTGGACCCCAGCGAGCGCGACTCCATGTTTGCCGAGGCTGCGCGCTGCATCGTGCTGCACCAGCAGGGCTCTACCTCGCTCATTCAGCGCAAGTTGAAGCTGGGCTACAACCGCTCGGGCCGTCTCATGGACCAGCTCCAGCAGGCCGGTATCGTGGGCCCGTTTGAGGGCAGCAAAGCTCGCGCCGTGCTCATCCCCGACGAATATCAGCTAGAGCAGCTGCTGAACACAATGAAGTAATTCAGTTAGCAGGCAGCAATTAACCGTTATCACCCCTTCCATCAGCGCAAACGCACGGACCGAAGGGATGATAACGGTTAATTGCTGCCTGATAACTGACACTTGGCCCCGCTTTTGCGTATGTGGCTTCGTCTGGCCCCAACTCGGCTGGATTTTCTTACCCCATGACCAAGCAATTCACTCTGTTGGCATTCGCGGCTAGCCTCGCGCTGCCCGCCGCCGCTCAGCAAGACCCCAAAGCCGGCAAAATCCTCGACGCGGTAAGCGCCAAGTACACGGCCCTCAAGTCGTTTCAGGCCGGCTTTACGCAGACCCTGGAAAACCCCGCCGCCAAGCTCAAGCAAAACCTGACCGGCGACGTGACCGTGAGCGGCCAGAAATTTCACCTGGCCACCAGCGGCCAGGAAGTCATCAACGATGGCAAAACCACCTGGACTTACCTCAAAAACGAGAACGAGGTCAACATCTCCGAGTCGGACCCCAGCAACCAGGATATGTCGCCGGCCCAGATGTACAACATGTACAAAAAGGGTTATAAGTACACCTACGTGAAGTCGCTGAAGGACGCGGGCGTCACCAGCGACCTCATCGAGCTGTCGCCGGAAGACCGCAAAAACGACGTGTTCAAGGTGCAGATTATCGTGGGCACGGCCGACAAAGCCATCCACAGCGTGAAGACGTTCAAGAAGAACGGCACCCGTACTACCTTCACACTCAAGAATTTCAAGCCGAACGTGCCCGTATCAGCCACCACGTTTGCCTTCGACAAAAACGCCCACAAGGGTGTGAAGGTGGTTGACCTGCGCTAAGCGCCTGCCAGCGTAGCCGCCATTAGGCAATCAGTAAGTCAAAAGGGTTCGTTTCTTCTGAAGCGAGCCCTTTTGACTTGTTAGCGTTAGAACTCCTCCCCGCGCAGTTCCGCTTCCCGCAGGGCGGCCCGCTGGTGCCCCAGCTCGGCCGCCCTGCTAAACCAGAACAAGGCATCGGCCCTATTTTCGGGGCCAGTCCAGCCGCTGTCGGCCCATACGCCCAGAAAAAACATGGCGTTCGCCTGGCCATTCTCGGCAGCTTTTTCCAGCCAGTAGCGCGCCTTGCCCCAATCTTTAAGCGGCTCGCTGGCATAAGCCAGCCCGAGCCAGGCTTGGGCCCGCAGGCAGCCGGCCTGTGTTGATTTTTGAAGCCAGCGAATGGCTAAGCGTTGGTTCTGCCGGCCACCCGCCTTGATTTGATAACACCGCCCCAGGTCACACATGCCGTCGGCGTAGCCCAACTTGGCGCTCTTGCGATACCAGTGCCGGGCTTTGGCAAAGTCTTGGTCCACGCCCTCGCCCCAGTAGTAAAAGCTGCCCACTGCGTGCATAGCCTCCGCACTGCCCAGGTGCGCCGCCCGGCGGTAGTAGCCAAAAGCCTTGTAGTGGCTCTGCGCCACAAAATAGCCCTTGTCGTAGGCTACGGCCAGGTTGTAGGCGGCATTGAGCACGCCCGCTTCGGCGGCAGCGCCGAGTAGCTCTAGCGCCCGCGCCTGGTTTTGAGGCATTCCGTGCCCATCCCAGAGCAGCATGCCCAGCCGATATTGGGCCTGGGCATTGCCTACCAGTACGAGTAGTTCGAGCTGCCCGATGGTAGCCGTAAGAAAGCGATTGTTGTTGAAGCGCCCAAACCGGGACCGGTTAATTACTTGTATAAGGTGCTTCATTAAAACTGAATGTGCGCAACCAGCGATAATTTGCGCCCCGCTATACCAGGCGGCGCTAGCCCGCCCGGTGCGGCCGGCAATTTATGAAAGAAGATTTCCTCCATTACGTCTGGCAGCACCAGTACTTCGACAAAGCCGACCTGCGCACCACGGCCGGCGAGGAAATCCAGGTGCTGCGCCCCGGCCAGCGCAACGCCGACGCCGGCCCCGACTTTCTGAGCGCGCGCCTGCGCCTCGGCGCAGTGGAGTGGAACGGGGCCGTCGAGATTCATCTGCGCGCCGCCGACTGGCAGCGCCACCGCCACCAAGTCGATGCCAAGTATGACCAGGTTGTGCTCCACGTAGTGCTCACCGCCGATGCCGACGTGCACCGCACCAACGGTAGCCTTATCCCCGCGCTGGCGCTGGCCCCCCGGCTGGCGCCCGACCTGCTGGCCCGCTACGAAGCCCTCATGGCCGCGCCCCCCGCCGCCGCGCTGCCCTGCGCCCCGCTGCTGGCCCAAGTGCCCCAGCTAGTGCGCACGATGATGGCCGAGCGCGCCCTCATGGAGCGCATGGAGCACAAAGCCGACACTATTGCCGAGCTGCACGGCCACTTGGGCCACGACTGGGAGGCCACCGCCTACCACGCCCTCATGGCCGCTTTCGGCTTTCAAAAAAACAGCGAGCCGCTGGCCCGGCTCGCCAAAGCCGTGCCGCTGGCGGTGCTGCGCCGCCACCGCCACGATGTGCGCCAACTAGAGGCGCTGCTATTTGGCCAGGCTGGGTTTCTGCTTGAAAATGAAGAGACAGCGGGCGACGCCTACCTGGCCGAACGGCGGCAGGAATATGAATTTCTTCGTCATAAATACGGTCTGGCCGAGGCCGCGCTGGCCCCGCACGAGTGGAACTACCTGCGCCTGCGCCCCGCCAATTTTCCGGCCGTGCGCCTGGGCCAGCTGGTGGGGCTGCTGCACCGCCGCCCCGCCCTGTTCGATGCCCTGCTCACGGCTCAGACTGTGGCCAGTCTCACCGAATTCTTCGGCGGCGCTTCCGCCCCTGACTACTGGCGGCAGCACTTCCGGCCCGGCCGGCCGGGCAAAGTGCCCGCCCTAGGCAAAAGTAGTATTGAGCTGCTCATTACCAACGTAGTAGTGCCCCTGCGAGTGTCCTACGCCCGCCACACCGGCCAGGCGGCGCTGGTTGAGAGCAGCGTGGCGCTGCTCGGCGAATTGCCCGCCGAGCATAACCAGTTTACCGACCTCTACCAGGAACTGGGCTTCGAACACCGTACGGCCGCCGACTCGCAAGGGCTGTTAGCCCTGCACAAAGGCTATTGCCAACCCCGGCGGTGCCTGCACTGCGCCATCGGCGCCCGGCTGGTGGGTGGGGGCGAGGCGCGTATGCGTGTGGCCCGATGAGGCTGCCGATAACTCTGCTGCTCAATGCCTTGCTGTTGGGCGCTTTTCTGCGTTGGCTTTGGGCTGAGTATCGGCACGCCGGCCCTGGCCTGCGGCGCTGGCTGCTGCCAGCCCTGGCCTGGCGCGTGCTACTCACCGCCCTGAGTACCCATTGGGCTAGCCCTGACTTGGCCGGCCCGGTGAAGTGGAGCCGGCTGCTGGCCGACGTTTTCTGGGCGCACCCATCCCGGGTGTGGCCCACGCTCCAGCAGGCAGCGTTTCACCTGAATGGCCAGGCCATTTCCTTTTATCGATGGTCGAACACGCTGTTTTTCTATAAGATACAAGCCCTGCTAAGTAGTGTGTCGGGTGGTGCTAGCTGGCTAAATGGGCTGTACCTGAGCCTGCTATGCTTCATGGCGTGCTGGGCGCTGGTGCGGCAGCTGGCGCGGCTATTTCCGCAGGCCCCGGCCGGAGCGGCGGGCCTCGCGTTCTTGGCTTGGCCCACCGTATTGTGGTGGACGGCCGGCCTCACCAAGGAAACCCTGCTGGTGGGCGCGGGCGCGGGCGTAGCGGCACTGGCCCTGCCCACTATTTACCAGGGCTGGCCGGCTGGCCTCGGGCGCTCGGTAGGCCGCGCCCTGCTGGGCCTGCTGCTGGCCTGGGTGATGGTGCGGATGCGCTACTTTTTTGCCCTGCCGCTGCTGGGTGGCCTGCTGGCCCTGGCCGCTGTGCATGCGGCCACGCGGCGCGGTTGGCTGGGTAGTAGCTGGCTGGCCCAGGCCACTGGGTTGCTGCTGGTGCTCGGGCTGGCGGGCGGCGCGGTGGTGGCGCTGGGCGGCGAGCACCTGTCGCTCCGCTATTTCAGCCGCGAAGTGGCCGCTACGTACCAGCACGGCCTGGATACCTCCGTGGGCCGGCCGCATGTGGCCTATTCGCACTGGCAGGCGACGCCCGCCAGCCTGCTCCGGCACGCACCGCTGGCCGCCGCCCACACGCTGGTCCGTCCCTGGCCGGGCGAGTCGGCGCAGCCGCTCTACGTAGGCGCCAGCCTGGAAAACGTGCTGCTGGTGGCCTTGGTGGGGTTGGCCTTTATCGCGGCCTGTCGGGACCAGGCTGGCCGGCTGCCGGCCGCTCTGGTTATCGTACTGGCGCTGTACTGCCTGCTGCTAGCGGCCTTCATCGGCCTCAGTACGCCCAACTTAGGTACCCTGAGCCGCTACCGCGCCGGCCTGCTGCCGTGGCTGCTGCTGCTGCTGCTGCAAAACGACTACGTGCGGGGCCTGTTGAAAAAAATACCTGGTGCCACGAAGCAATAAGCGGCGGCAATTTGTTACTGCTCCACGCCAGCCGCATCCCTACGGCCGGGCGTAACTTTGCTGCTTATGGAAAACCCTGTTATCATTCTCGGCGCGCAAGCCGTGGGCACGGCCGCTTTGGATGCTTTCTTATCAAACGACGTGGTGGTGTACTGCCTGCTCGACGACGACCCCAAGCTGCACAGCACCGAGCTGCTCGACGTGCCCGTGATGGGCAACACCGATGACGGCGAACTGCTTAAACTCTTGGGTAAAAAGTGCGAAGTATTCGTAGCCACTGAGGATGCCGCCAGCCGCCGCAGCCTCACCAAGATGCTGCGCGATGAGTACGAAGTAGTGCCCGTCAATAGTATTCACCAGCGCGCCAGCGTGTCGCCCCATGCCGAGCTGGGCCACGGCAACTATGTGGGGCCCAATGCGGTAGTTGCCGCTACTGCCAAGCTGGGCGAAGGTATCCTAGTGGGGCCCAATGCCGTGGTTGAAGGCCAGGCCACCGTCGGTGACTACGCCCAACTGGGCAGTGGCGCGCAAATTGGCGTTGGGGCCAGCGTGGGTGCCAATGCCTTCGTGGGCGCCGGGGCCGTGCTGGTAGCCGGCGTGAAAGTGGGCGATAAAGCCCGCGTCGGCGCGGGTTCGGTCGTAGTAGCCGACGTGCCCGCTGGCCAAACGGTATTCGGCAACCCCGCCGTCAAAGTTTAATTTTGGCTGTTAGCCATTAGCTGCTAGCTGTTAGCTTTCGTTTGAAGAAGCCAATGGCAAAAGCTGATAGCTAATGGCTAATAGCTAATAGCTAAAATAATGTACCAAGTCCTTCTTTATTACTGCTATACCCCGCTCGAAAACCCCGAGCAGTTTCGCGACGAGCACCACCACCTGTGTCTCGACCTGGACCTGCGCGGCCGCATCATCGTGGCCGCTGAGGGCCTGAATGGCACCGTGTCGGGCACCCGCGAGGCGTGCGCCGCCTACATGGCCGCCGTAAAGGCCGACCCGCGCTTCGCGGCGCTCGAATTTAAGGTGGATGAGGTGGAAGGCCACGCGTTTCAGAAGCTGCACGTGCGCGTGAAGCCCGAAATCGTGCACAGCAGCCTGCACCACATGCGTCCCCACGAGCGCACTGGGCAGCATCTCAGCCCGCAGGAATTCAAGGAATTGAAAGACCGTGACGACGTGGTGGTGGTTGATGTGCGCTCGGACTACGAGTACAACCTTGGCCGCTTCAAAAACGCGATAACGCTGGATATCGAGAACTTCCGCGACTTCCCTGAGCGCGTCGAGCGCCTGGAGCAGTTCAAGGACAAGAAAATCCTGACCTACTGCACCGGCGGCGTGAAGTGCGAAAAGGCCACTGCCTTTTTGCTGGAGCAGGGTTTTGAAAACGTGTACCAGCTGCACGGCGGCATTATCAAGTACGGTATCGAGGCCGGTGGCGAAGACTTCGAAGGCCAGTGCTACGTCTTTGATAACCGGGTGGCGGTGGATGTCAACCGCGTGAACCCCAGCGTTATTTCGCGCTGCCACCACTGCCAGGAGCCCTCGCCTCGCCTCATCAACTGCGCTAACCCGCACTGCAACGCCCACCTGCCCCTCTGCGAAAGCTGCGGCGAGCAGCTAGCCGGCGCTTGCTCCGAAGCCTGCGCCGCCCACCCCGATAAGCGCCCCTACGACGGCACCGGCACTTACCCCAAAATCAGCAACCACTACACGCCCGCCCAAGGGCTAGCTTCGTATCGCCCCTAAGCATATGTTTGCTAAGTAGTACGTAGCTACTATCTCCCTCCCATGATTCCCGAATCCGAACTCATCCTGAACGCCGACGGCAGCATCTACCACCTCAACCTGCTGCCCGACCATATTTCCGATACCATCCTCACCGTGGGCGACCCCGCGCGGGTGGCGCAGGTGAGCCGGCATTTCGACTCCATCGAGTACGAGGGTACGCACCGCGAATTTGTGACCCATGTGGGCTACTACCGGGGCAAGCGCCTCACGGTGCTTAGCACCGGCATGGGCACCGATAACATCGACATCGTGATGAACGAGCTGGATGCGCTCGTCAACATCGACTTCCTTTCGCGTACCGTGCGCCCCGCCGAGGAGCGCCTGAGCCTGCGCATTATCCGGCTGGGTACTAGCGGCAGCCTCCAGGCCGAGGTACCGGTGGGCGCCATGCTGGCCACCCAGCACGCCGTGGGCCTCGACTCGCTCATGCAGTTTTACCCGCTCGTGGAAACCGGCCTCGAAACCCAGGTTGCCCAGGATTTGCAGCAGAGCCTGGCCCTGCCCTTTGCGCCCTACGTGGTGCGCGGCTCCGACCTGCTGCGCGAGCAGTTGGCCGCCGACCTGCTCGTCGGCAACACCGTAACCTGCCCCGGCTTCTACGGCCCGCAGGGCCGCCGTCTGCGCCTCGACCTGCGCCAGCCCGACTACATGGCCCGCCTCCAAAGCTTCCGCCACCAGAGCCCGGAGGGCGATTTTCGCCTCTCCAACTTCGAAATGGAAACTGCCGGCTACTACGCCCTGGGCCAATTGTTGGGCCACGAAATGCTGAGCCTCAACGCCATCGTAGCCAACCGCGCCACCGGCGAGTTTGCCAAAAATGCCGGCGACATCGTGGACCAGATGATTGCCCGCACCCTAGCCCTCCTCTAGACCGCAGATTTAACGGATGAAACGGATTTCGCGGATACGCTTGCTGCCGCAAGCTGACTACGCTTATTATTCTGCTTCGTATCCATAAAAGAGAAAGGCTGCCCAGTTCAATTGGGCAGCCTTTCTCTTTTAATTAAAGCCGCGTAGTCAGCTTGCGGCAGCAAGCGTATCCGCGAAATCCGTTTCATCCGTTAAATCTGCGGTCCAGGCTAGTAGAAGTCGAAGCCCAGCACGGCGCGCAGGGGCAGCATGATGCCGGCTTTTAGCGTGAGGTAGCCGGGGTGGGCGCCCCACACCGTGGTTTGCACGCGCTTGGTTTGGCCGTCGGCAGTTTGGAAAAAAATATCCAACTTACCCTGGTAGGTATTGCCCAGGCGCGTGGCGCGCTCGGCATCGACGCGGCGGCGTTCCAGGGCGTCTTTATCGGTCAGGACGTCGGCTTGGGCAAATTGGAGGTTGGGAATGACCTCTTTTTCAATCGTTTCGACGGGCTGGTCGGTGGTGGGAGCGAACATAAAACAGAAGCAGCGGTAGGTGAATGAAAGAGCAGAATACTGGGCTAACAGGCTAGCAGCCCCATATAGTATACCAATTGTACCAATTTTAGGCCGGTTCGGTTTACAATTCAGCCGCTAAAAATTCCATCGTGTCGATGCCGTCGGCGTAGTCGGCCACGCTCGGCAGCTGCGCCTGGCCGAAGGGCACCGAGCCCGGGTAGCGCCCGCCCGCCGACACGAGCGCCTGCGTCTGAGCTGCTACGTCGGTGAGCTGGTCGAGCAGGTCGATTTCCTGCGTGTAGGTGCTGTAGTGCAGCACCGAAATGGGCGACACGAGCGCCGCGCTCTCCGTCAGCAGCAGGAAGCCGTTGTCGAGGTGCGGCACGGCATTCACGAGCAGGATGCTTTTGTTGTAGTCATAATTATTCTGGTACTTGTGGTGGTTGAGCACCGTGTGCCAGGGCTGCAAGGCGTCGAGCAGGGGCACAAAGCTGTAGCCCTCGGGCACGTAGAGCTTGCTCACGTTGCGGCAGCCCAGGCCGTAGTACTGCACGATATCGGGGCCGAGCGCGGCTAGCTCCTCGGCCGTTTCGCGGCCCGTGAGGATACCCACGCTGGTGCGGTTGCGCCGGATAATGTGCGGCCGGCTCTTGAAATAAAACTCGAAGTAGCGTGCCGTGTTGTCCGAGCCAGTGGCGATAAAGGCATCGGCCGCGTTGAGGCGCTCCACCACTTGCAGGCGCTCGGTGAAAGCTGGCTCAATATCGGTCAACTCCTTCATTATCCAGAGCATGAGCACGGTATCGTCCTTGCTGAGCTTGGCTAGCAGCGTGTGGCCGCTGAGCAGCACGCACAGCAAATCGTGAAAGCCTACCAGCGGGATATTACCGGCCATCACCACACCCACCTGGCGCGGCTGGCTGGGCTCGGCGCGGTAGCGGCCGGCCCATCGCGTGAGCATGGGCTCGGCCAGCATGTGGGCCACGCCGCCGATGGCGGTGCGCACGTTGGGCAGGTCGAACCAGGCGTTTTGGTTGCGGGTGCGAGCCGCGAGGTCGGTGAGTTCGTCTTCGGAAAGGGTGGCGAGACGGCGGCCCAGGGCCGCGAAGGCGGCGAGGCGAGCAGAATGATTCAGCATAAGAAAGGAGTAGCAGGGAGGCGGAATGAGCCGTACTTTTGAGGGTTCCAACCAGCCTCGTCCGGCACTTTTACGTACAGCCGGGCAGCTTTGACGAGCAAAATTACTCACTAGTATAAGGAGACGACGGCAATGGCCATCATGATAACCGACGAGTGCATCAACTGTGGTGCCTGCGAACCGGAATGCCCCAACACCGCCATTTACGAGGGCGGCGCCCAGTGGCGCTGGGCCGATGGCACCACGCTGAAAGAGGTCCAGACCATCGACGGCAAAACCGCCGGTGGCACCGACCCCCAAAAGCCGGTTTCCAACGAGTACTACTACATCGTGACCGATAAGTGCACCGAGTGCGTAGGCTTCCACGAGGAGCCGCAGTGCGCCGCCGTGTGCCCCGTCGATTGCTGCGTAGACGACCCCGACCACCGCGAAACCCGCGAGCGCCTCACCCAGAAGCAGCACTGGCTGCACAAGGCGGCGTAAAGCGGTAGTGCGGACTCTGGGAGTCCGCATTTGGCTTCGTGCCAACCAAAAGAACGTCAGGCGGAGCTTGCCAAAGCATCTCGCTCGCGCCGCTAGGGTAGGTAGCCCTAACGAGGCGAGCGAGATACTTTAGCAAGCTCAGCCTGACGTTCTTTTGATTTCCGCTTAAAATAGTTTCCGGCTGGCATCCTGCTCCGCTGCCAGCAGCGCTAAAAACTCGTGCCGCGATATTTCCTCCGCACCCAGCGCCCGCATGTGCGGCGTCAATTGCTGAATATCAAACCAGGTAGCCCCGTGCGCCTGCAAGTGGCTAGCCAGCGCCAGCACCGCCAGCTTCGAGGCGTTGGGCCGGTGGTGAAACATGCTTTCGCCCGCAAATACGCCCCGTACGGCCACGCCGTAGAGGCCGCCCACTAGCGCGTCGTCCTCCCACACCTCTACACTGTGGGCGTGGCCGGCGGCGTGCAGCGCCTCGTAGCCGCGCACCAGCTGCGGCGTTATCCAGGTGCCGTCCTGACCGGGGCGTGGCTGGGCCTGGCACGCCCGCATCACCTGCCCAAACGCTTCGTCGAAGCTGATACGCCACGGCGACTGCCGTTGTGCCCGCGCCAGGCTGCGGCTCACGTGCAAGCTGGCCAGCCGCAAAATGCCCCGGCGCGGCGGGCAAAACCAGGCCAGCGGCCACCCTGGCACCGGCCACGGAAAAATGCCCTGTGCATACGCCGCCACCAGGTTTTCAACGTTGGGCTGGCCACCAAGCAGCAGCAGGCCGTCAAGGTCGTCGCGGGCGGCGGTAGGTGGGGGAAAGGTGAGGGGCACAATAAAGTATGGAGTAGTTATTACCTGGATTTACTTTCCTGTCCGTGAAAGATGCTTTGTTAAAAGCTTACGTATAGGCTCGTCATACAATTTTAAACAAGCATAAGCTAGTAGCACTGAGCCAATGACGAGCGATAGGGCACCAGGAAAGGATTGAGTAAAAGAGAGCTTATTGTTTTTAACCCAGGCATAGTAGAGGTAGATGAAAGGATAATGCGCCATGTACAGCGGATAAGAAATATCGCCTAAGAGCTTGCAGACGCGAATAGTTATTTTATTCGTTGTTTTTTCGGAAGCCCCGAGGTAAACAAGTAAGGGAAAGACAATCGCAAAGCAGAATGTATCATATAAGCCATTCATCCATAAGCTGTCACTGCCGCCGATTCTTGGTATTGCTAGTAAAGCAACAATAGTCAAACTGCCTATCCAGAAAGCGCCTCTCACCCGAATGGGTTTGAAAACGCGGGATAATAATAACCCTGCTGAAAATGAAAAGAGTAGGCGCAGAGAGCCGCCGATTATATTTTCCTCTGTCAGGGCAAAGCCGGCGCAAATATCGCCGTAGGGGCCCCAGATGGCGAATGTAGCCAAGCCGCAGCCGGCAAGCAAAACAACTACAGCCAGCGCTTTGGTCGGTAGCTTGCGCAGAAAGAGCGCGTACAGGATAGTGCCAAGGTATTCAAAAAACAGCGACCAGCTCGGGCCATTGAGCGGAAACATTTCGCCAACTCCCCGAATCTCTATGCTAGGAGTAGCTGGGATAAGGCAGGCATTGAGAAAAGTCCCCCCCAATAGCCTGGATACAGATACTTTGGAGACGTCCCAGGCTGCGCAACCCTGGAAGTAGAATACAATAGCCCCGATAATGGCCCCGGCAACTACCATCGGATGCAAACGGATAAACCGGCGTTTGATAAAGTCGTTTACCGTTATGGTCTGCCAGCGGTCATCATAAGCATAGCCAACCACAAAGCCAGAGAGAATAAAGAAAAAATCAACCGCTAAATAGCCGTGGTTAATTCCCTGGTCTAAGTGGCTGGTTGCAAAGGCTTCGAACAGGTGAAAGCATACAACCATTAACGCTGCGATTCCACGTAATCCGTCGAGAACATTATAATGCGGTTTGGTATCCGCAAAGGCAGCGGAGGTTTTGTTTTCTAGCATCAGTAGTAAATTGGCTACAGGCCTCTTTGGGTTACCAGTTTCTTGAGCATTTTGTCTTTTCTCTGTTGGGTGAATGAGACTTTAGCCCATGCCACAACTAGCGCATCATACCCACCTGACCTACTCTTTTCAGCATCTGTTAAGATGACAAGTTGTAAACTTGGGGTTTCGCCCTTTGTAATCCAAGGCAGTACATTTTTGTTGAAGAAGTCGCTTTTGGATTGAAATGCGTTGCCTGTGCTACCACCATAAATAAAGGAAATACGCTTGTCTGCAAACTCGAAGCCCTGGCGTTGAGCTTGCAGTAGCGAGTCCAATAAATGAACCTGATTTTTATTCAAGAAAGGATTATTATCCGCTCCTAAAACATTCTGTGATTTGGCCTGACAAGCTGCCAACACCATAAAGAGTAGAATGGCTGAGGTTTTCATGGGATAGGCACTAACAACTAAAAGTATTCCCGGCGGGTCAGTTGGAAGCGATTTGCCCCCATGCTGGCGCAAGTTTAGGTGAATCTTTAACTGGTGATGGATAATAAAAGCTGGGGTTGTACCTCCTCTGCCGCAACGCGACAAGCTACAGTTGCGCTTGTAGAAGAGACTGAGCAGTTCCACCTTGCCGCTAGCGCGGCAGTGGAGGTGCAACCTCCACCTCAAAGGTGGTCACGAGTTACGCTGCGCTAAACTCGCGCTAATAACAGAAATGCCAGCCAACTCGCCTGCCGTACTTTTGCACGCTACCAGCTAGCCAATTTTGGCCCAGTTATGCCAATCAGCTAGTCAGCCTGCGCAGCAGGCGTATCCGCGAAATCCGTTAAATCCGTTAAATCTGTGATTGCCAAAACCTATTCGCCCGCCGACGTTGAAGCCAAATGGTACCAGCGCTGGCAGGAGCAGGGCTTTTTTCAAGCCAAACCCAACCCCCGCAAGCAACCCTACACCGTGGTCATTCCGCCGCCCAACGTGACGGGCGTGCTGCACATGGGCCACATGCTCAACAATACCATCCAGGACGTGCTCGTGCGCCGCGCCCGGATGCAGGGCAAGGAAGCCTGCTGGGTGCCCGGCACCGACCACGCCAGCATTGCCACCGAGGCCAAGGTAGTGGCCATGCTCAAGGAGCAGGGCATCAATAAAAAAGACCTGAGCCGCGAGGATTTTCTGACCCACGCCTGGGCCTGGAAGGAGAAGTACGGCGGCATCATTCTGGAGCAGCTGAAGCAGCTCGGCGCCTCCTGCGACTGGAGCCGCACGCGCTTCACGATGGAGCCCAAGCTAACCGAGGCCGTGCTGCGCGTATTTGTGGACTTGTACCGCAAGGGCTTGATTTACCGGGGCGTGCGCATGGTGAACTGGGACCCGCTGGGTGGCACCGCCATCTCGGATGAGGAAGTGATTCCGAAGGACACCCAGGCCAAGATGTACCACCTCAAGTACGAGGTGGTAGGCCAGCCCGGCCGCTTCCTCACCGTAGCTACCTCGCGCCCCGAAACCGTGATGGCCGACGTGGCCGTGGCCGTGAACCCCACCGACCCGCGCTACCAGGACCTGGCCGGGCAGCGCGTGCGCATCCCGCTGCTGGGCCGTGAAATCCCGGTTATTCAGGACGAGTACGTGACGGTGGACTTCGGTACGGGCGCGCTGAAAGTGACGCCCGCCCACGACCTCAACGACTACGAGCTGGGTTTGAAGCACAACCTGCCGGTTATTGATATTCTGAACGATAACGGCACGCTGAATGAGAAAGCAGAGCTGTACGTGGGCCAGGACCGGTTTGCGGCCCGCCGCAACATCGTGAAGGATTTGCAGGAAGCTGGCCTGCTCGATAAAATCGAGGAGTACGCCAGTATCGTGCAGACTTCGGAGCGCACTGGGGCTGTGATTGAGCCCAAGCTGAGCTTGCAGTGGTTCCTGAAAATGGAGCACCTCGCCAAGCCCGCGCTCGAAGTGGTAGAAAACGACACCATCAAGCTGCACCCGCCCAAGTTCAAGAACATGTACCGGGCGTGGATGGAGAACGTGCGCGACTGGTGCATCTCGCGCCAACTGTGGTGGGGCCAGCGCATTCCGGCCTACTACCTGCCCGATGGCTCGTTTGTAGTGGCCCAGAATGAGGCCGAAGCCGTGGAGCTAGCCCGCGAGCAGAGCGGCAACAACGAGCTGCAAGCCAGCGACCTGCGCCAGGACGAGGACGTGCTCGATACCTGGTTTTCGTCGTGGCTGTGGCCCATCTCGGTGTTCAATGGTTTCGATGACCCCGACAACGCCGACATCAACTACTTCTACCCGACCAACGACCTCGTCACGGCCCCCGAAATCCTGTTTTTCTGGGTGGCTCGCATGATTATGGCCGGCCTGGAGTTCCGCAAGGAAGTGCCGTTTAAAAACGTGTACCTCACTGGCATCGTGCGCGATGCGCAGGGCCGCAAGATGAGCAAGCAGCTCGGCAACTCGCCCGACCCGCTCGACCTCATCCGCGACTTTGGCGCCGATGCGGTGCGGACCGGGATGCTCTTTTCGTCGCCCGCTGGCAACGACTTGTTCTACGACCAGAAGCTGATTGACCAGGGCCGCAACTTCAACAACAAGCTCTGGAACGCCTTCCGCCTCGTGAAAGGCTGGGAGGTTGACAACGCCCTGCCCTTTGCCAACGAGCAGGCTGTGAAGTGGTTTGAGGCCAAGCTAGCCGAAACGGTAGCGGTGCTCGACGAGCACTTCGAGAAATTCCGGATGAGCGACGCCCTGCTGACGGTGTACAAGCTCGTGTGGGACGACTTCTGCGGGCAGTACCTCGAAATGGTGAAGCCAGCCTACCAGCACCCCATCGATGCCGAAACGCTGCGCGCTACCGTCAGCTTCCTCGAAACGCTGCTCAAGCTGCTGCACCCGTTCATGCCCTTCATCACCGAAGAACTGTGGCACGAGCTGGCCGAGCGCGACCCCAAAGACTACGTGTGCGTGGCCCACTGGCCCAAAGTGACTGCCCCCGCCGACAGCGCCGAGGTGCTGGCGAGCATGGACAAGGCCCTCGCCATCGTGGCCGGCATCCGCAACGTGCGTAACCAGAAGAACATCGGCCCGACCAAGCAGCTGGAGCTAGCGGTGAAAACCGACGACCAGGCCGCCATCCAGGCCTACGCCGCACTCGTGCGCAAGCTGGCTAACCTCAGCGACTTGTCCTTGGTACAGGAAGGCCCGGCCAGCTCGGTAAGCTTCGTGCAGGGCAGCAGTGAGTTCTTCATTCCGCTCGACATGCAGGTGGATGCTGCCGCTGAGCGCGCCCGCGTGGAGAAGGAGCTGGAATACGCCATCGGCTTCCGCGACTCGGTGAACAAAAAGCTGGGCAACGAGAAATTCGTAGCCAATGCCAAGCCCGATGTGCTGGAGCGCGAGCGCCAGAAGCTGGCCGATGCCGAAGGCAAAATCACGGCGTTGGAGCAGGCGCTGAAGGCCCTGTAGCCCGCCTCTCAGCTACCTGATTGCAGCGCCCGGCTCCACCGATAATCGTCGGTGGGGCCGGGCGTCTTGGTTGATATAGTATTGTTAATCAGTTGATATAAAATAAGCTCGCTACGTGCTTACCAAAAAAATAACGACAAAGGCGGCTATTTCTGCCGTTTCTTTGGGGTAGCCAATTTCTATTTTGCTCGTATGAAAATACTATTTACGCTTGGGCTTAGCTGCCTGGCTGGCCTCGTGGCGGTTACCGCGCAGGGCCAGGCCGCCGCCCCTTCTACCATGTCTACTCCTCCCACTGCCGCCATTAAGGCCAAGGCGCTGGCCTCGCCCCACGGCACCCGCACCGATAACTACTACTGGCTCAACGAGCGCACCAACCCGCAGGTAATCGACTACCTGAAAAACGAAAACGCCTACTTTGACGAGAAGATGGCGCCCGTCAAGCCCTTGGAAGAGAAGCTCTTCGACGAGATGAAGGGCCGCATCAAGGAGCAGGACGCGTCGGTGCCCTACCGCGACCACGGCTACTACTACTACACCCGCTACGAAACCGGCGGCGAATACCCGCTCTACTGCCGCAAGGAGGGCAGCCTCACCGCGCCCGAGGAAATCATGCTCAACGGCAACGAGATGGGCCAGGGCAAATCGTACTTCGCCATCGGCGGCTACGAGGTGAGCGACGACAACCAGACGCTGGCCTACGGCACCGACGAGGTGAGCCGCCGCCTATACACGCTGCACTTCAAAAACCTGAAAACCGGCGAGCTCTACCCCGAAAAAATTGCCAATACCGCTGGCTCCGCCGTGTGGGCTGCCGATAACAAAACGGTTTTCTACGCCAAAAAGGACGTGGGCACGCTGCTGGCCTACCAGGTGTACCGCCACACGCTGGGTACCGACCCCGGCCGCGACGTACTCGTGTACGAGGAAAAGGACAACACTTTCGGCGTCAACATCGAGCGCAGCAAGTCGCGCCGCTACATCGGCATCACGCTGCACAGCTCGCTTTCGTCGGAGTACCGCTACCTCGATGCCAGCAAGCCCACCGGCACGTTTAGCGTGTTCCTGAAGCGCGAGCCCGACCACCTGTATGAGGTGCAGGACGCCAACGGCGAGTTTTATGTGCTCACTAACTGGGACGCGCCCAACTTTCGGGTGATGGCCACGCCGCTCACCAACACCAACAAGGCGCAGTGGGAAGACGTGATTCCGCAGCGCGACGACGTGTTCATCGAGCAGATGGAGCTGTTCAAGGGCTACCTCGTGCTCAACGAGCGCGCCGAGGGCTTGCGCGAGCTGCGGGTTATCAACCTGGCCACCGAAATCGGGCAGGTTATCCCGTTCCGCGAAACGGCCTACACCACGTTCATCGGCGCCAACCCCGAGTTTGATACCCCCGTGCTGCGCCTGACCTACACGTCGTTCACGACGCCCACCACCACCTACGACTACAACATGGCCACCGAAAAGCTGACCCTGCTCAAGGAGCAGCCGGTGCTGGGGGGCTTCGTGAAAACCGACTACGTGACCGAGCGCGTGTTCGTCACGGCCCGCGATGGCAAGCAGATTCCAATGACCATCGTGTACAAGAAGGGCTACAAAAAGGACAGCAACGGCCCGCTCTTGCAGTACGCCTACGGCTCCTACGGCCTCTCGATGGACCCCACCTTTTCGGCTGCCCGCCTGAGCTTGCTCAACCGCGGCTTTGCCTACGCGCTCTGCAACATCCGGGGCGGGCAGGAACTGGGCCGCCAGTGGTTTGAGGACGGCCGCATGCTGCACAAGAAGAACTCGTTCAACGACTTCATCGACTGCTCGCTCTACCTCATCAAGGAGAAATACACCTCCACCGCCAAGCTGTTCGCCCAGGGCGGCAGCGCCGGCGGCCTGCTCATGGGTGCGGTCGTCAACATGCGCCCCGACCTCTACAAGGGTGTTATCGCGGCCGTGCCGTTCGTGGACGTGGTGACCACGATGTCGGATGCCACCATCCCGCTCACCACCGGCGAGTACGACCAGTGGGGCAACCCCGCCGAGAAAAAGTACTACGACTACATGCTCTCGTACTCGCCCTACGACAACGTAAAGGACCAGAAATACCCCAACATGCTCGTGCTCACCGGCCTGCACGACTCGCAGGTGCAGTACTTCGAGCCCGCTAAGTGGGTAGCCAAGCTCCGCGCCACCAAAACCGACAACAACCTGCTGCTCCTCCACACCGACATGGAGGCCGGTCACGGCGGCGCCTCGGGCCGCTTCAAGGCGCTGCACGACGTAGCGCGGCAGTACGCCTTCCTGTTCTTGCTGCTGGGCCAGAAGACGATGTAAAGCAGCCCGCCGCTAGCCCCGCTAGCGTGCAGCCGAAGGCGCGGTGGTCGTAGTGGCCGCCGCGCCTTTTTTGCTTTCGCTCAGCTCGTTTTGCAGTTGAAACGTCACCTGCTGGCAATCGGTAAAGTGCTGCTCAGCCACCCGCAAAGCGGCCTCAGTGGTAAGCAACCGCTGGTAAAGGAAAATAATCAGGCCAATGGCGATGGCCATGGTGCCAATGAGAAGGAAGTTTTTCATAAGAAATAAGCGAGCCGCACTCACTAAAGCCCGTCATGCTGAGCTGGCCGAAGCATCTTGCTCACGCCGCTAGGGTTACTCCCTAACGAGGCGGGCGAGATGGTTCGGCCAGCTCAGCATGACGGGCTTTTTTAGGCTTCTGGCCGAAAATTAAATGGTGGTATTCGGGTCGAATTGCTCCAGGTAGTCAGCCACCTTGCGCACAAACATGCCGCCGAGCGAGCCATCGACCACCCGGTGGTCGTAGCTGTGGCTCAGGAACATGAAGTGGCGCACGCCGATGAGGTCGCCCTGCGGCGTCTCAATCACGGCGGGCTTCTTCTTGATGGCGCCCACGGCCATGATGGCCACCTGCGGCTGCATGATGATGGGCGTGCCCATCACGTTGCCAAACGAGCCCACGTTGCTCAGCGTGTAGGTGCCGCCTTCGAGGTCGGCGGGGGTGAGCTTGTTGATGCGGGCGCGGGCCGCCAGGTCGTTGACCTTCTTGGTGAGGCCGTTGAGGTTGAGCTGGTCGGCGTTGTGAATGACGGGCACGATGAGGTTGCCGCTGGGCAGCGCCACGGCCACGCCAATGTTGATGTCGCGCTTCTTGATGATGTAGTCGCCATCAATCGACACGTTAATCAGCGGGTAGTCCTGGATGGCGCGGGCCACGGCCCACACGAAGAGCGGCGTAAACGTCAGGTTTTCGCCCGTGCGCTTCTTGTACGCATCCTTGTGCTTGTTGCGCCACATCACCAGCTCCGTCACGTCGGCCTCCACGAAGCTCGTGACGTGCGGCGAAATGCGCTTCGAGTCCACCATGCGCTGCGCAATCATCTTGCGCATCCGGTCCATCTCAATCAGCTCTTGCCCACCCGAAACCGAAGGCGCGGGCTTGCTGGCGGCCTGCCCGTTGGCGCTGGGCGCGGCGGGTGCGGGGGCTGCCTTGGGCGCCGGGGCTGGCGCGGCGGCTGGCTGGGGTGCCGGGGCGGCGGGGGCTGCCTGTGCAACCGGGGCCGGAGCGGCCGGAGCTGGGGCGGGAGCCGCCACGGGCGCGGCTGGCTGCAACGACGGTTTGCCCGCCGCTACGTGGTCGAGCACGTCCTTCTTGGTGACGCGGCCGTCCTGGCCGGTGCCGGGCAGGCGCTCCAGCTCGCTCATGCTGATGCCTTCCTCGCGGGCGATGCTGAGCACCAGCGGCGAGTAGAAGCGGCCTTCCTGCACGGGGTGGCTGGCGGCGGCGGCCGGCGCGGGGGCCGATACGGGGTTGTTGGGACCGGGCAGGTAGGGCACGCTTTCGTCGCCAGCCGGGGCCTCGTGCATCGGGCGTACTTCCTCGGGGCTGGTGAAGGGCGGGTTGGCGCTGGCTTCCTCCAGGTCGTCGGTGTTGTCGCTTTCGGTAGGGGCGGGGGCCGCGGCGGCATCGGTTTCGATGCGGGCGATGGGCGCGCCCACGGCCACTACCTGCCCTTCCTGCACCAGGATTTCGGCCAGCGTGCCGGCGTAGAGGGCGGGCACTTCGGTATCTACCTTATCGGTCGCTACTTCCAGCACCGACTCGTCTTGCTCGATGGCGTCGCCTACTTGCTTGAGCCATTTCAGCACGGTGCCTTCCATGATGGATTCGCCCATCTTGGGCATCGTCATTTCCACTAGGGCCATAATCAGGGGCTGGGGGTTCTTGTAAAGAAGGGTGGGGTGGGGAGCAGTTTCGTGCCGCAAAGGTAGGCAGAAGCCAAACGCCCCCGCACCGGCAAGCCGGGCGGGGGCGTTATCAATTGTGCGGAGACAAATGAACGGCCTGTTTACGTCTGTCAAGTCAACCCTTTTGGAAAGCTCGCTTAGTTCCCCAAGCCATTCCAAGCCCTGCTAGGAGCGAAATAATGCCCAGTGTCCCATCCATAACCTGCTTAACAGGCAGATTAATTAGGTCGTGATTATGCTTAGTTAGGCGCCAGACTTCTTTTGTGGCAGTTGAAGTAGTTGCTGTAGGCGAGCCTTGAACTGGGTAAGGGCCATTGTAATACGCTACAACGGTGTCAGCGGGAGCCAGATTGGCCACGAGCGTGCGGTAATCTTGGTCAGTATGAAATGTCGCTAAACCAAAGGGAAGCCCGCGTAGCGTCACTACAAACCACTTACGGCCTTTGCCGACAAGCTTTGTCTGCTCAATAATTCCTTGATACCGGGTCAGCTTTTTTGGGCTCCGGAAGGCAGTATAAGTAAAACCTATACCGCTGCCGAGGACGGCCAGGGTCAATAGGCTCCCAGCCAGCAGCGCCGTAGTACGCCGCAATAGGCCGTGCTTGCTAGCCATGCACTACCTCCACCACGGCCGAGCGTTCGCCCACCGGCCGGTCGTCCTGCATGAGCTGCACGTAGTACTCGTAGCGGCCGCGCAGGCCGGTTTCGGTGTCGATGTAGGGCGAGCGGGTGTCGAAGGCCAGGGGGCGGCCCCAGTCGGCGGTGCCCACGGCGCGGCGAAATACCTGCACGCCGTCCTGGCCGTTTTTGCTCCAGTCCAGGCGGATGCCCTCGGCCGAGGGGCGCTGTTGCAGGGTGGGCTGGAGGCTAGCGCGCTGGGCCGAGGCGTCGGCGCTGCCGCTGAGCCACTGGCAGTCGAGGCCCAGGGCTTCGGTGTAGGCGGGGTGGGTTTTGGCGCGGGCGATGGCCGGGCGGGTACTGGCCTCGTAGGCTGCGATGGCCGCGTCGCGGGTGGCTACGGCGGCGCGGGCCTGGCTGGCGGCCGCATCGGCGGCGGCTATTTTGGCCAGCACCTCGGTGTCGAGGGCGTTGTAGCGGGCGGTTTCTTCGGCCGAATAGCCCAGCGCTTTCGCGTAGCTGGCGCGCTTGGTAGTTTGCAGGTTAACCCACTTGACGAAGTCGCCCAGGGCTTGCGGAATAAAGTCTTTCATGTAATGCAATGTTGATGGGTAAGGGTAATGCAATACTACGCTCGCGCCGCGATACTACTACCAGGTTGTGGGGGCCGGCAAGCAGTGCAAGCCCCCCGGCGGCGGCGGCGGGGCCCCCGCGACCGCTCGCCGAGCTCCCCGCACGCGTTGCGGGGAAGCCGGGGCTAGGGGCCGGGAGCCCCGGGCTGCGTGCGGGGCCGCCCCCAACGGCCGCCGGGGAGCCGGCCCGTCGCCCCGGGAAGCCGGGCAGGGGCGCAGGGCACCCGGCGAGTAGCGGCGGCCCCCGCCGCTCCATCGGCACAATCGGGGCGTTGGTCGGGGTTTGGGGGCGAAAAGGGCTTTTGGGGGTGCTGGGCCACTTTTTCGGCCACGCATTTGCAAAGGGATACTCACCCAGCCGCCGACGCCTAGGCCGCCGGCGCGGTTGGTTTCCTTCTCCTTTCCTCCAGCTTTCTTTTTCTCTTTTGTCATGAAATCCTTCCTTTTTGCCGCCCTCGCTACCGCCAGCCTCTTCACCAGCACCGGCGCTTTTGCCGCCGCTCCGCTCGCCGGCCCCGGCAGCCGCTATGAGCAGCAGCGCCCCGGCGACCGCGACTTCAACTACGGCTACGACCGCAACCACCGCGTAACTGCCCAGGAGAAGGCCCGCTGGGAAGCCCAGCACCGCAACGACCGCCGCGACAACGACCGCCGCGATGATGACCGCCGCGACGACAAATTCGACCGCAACAAAAACTACGGCTTCGACCGCGACCACAAGGTGACGCCCGACGAGCGCCGCGACTGGGAGCGCGCCCACAACTATGGCTACGCCCAAAACCACCGCGTCACGTCCCAGGAGCGCGCCCGCTGGGAAGCCCAGTATCGCCGCCGCTAAACCTTTGGCCCCGGCCGCCCTCTAAGCCCCTGCCAGCGCCCCTCAGCGGGCGCTGGTAGCCGGCCCGGCCGCTTGCCCCGTTTTCTCTTTTTATTCTCCCCGTTCTCTTTTCGCTTACCCCTTTTATGAAAAAGTTTCTGTTGCCGCTGCTGGCCCTCGCCCTTTCCGCTACCGCCGCCTCGGCCCAAACGGGCCCCGGCCCGGGGGGGCGCCCCCAGCGCAGCCCCGAAGAAATGGCTACCCGCCAAACCGAGGGCCTCACCAAGCAGCTCGGCCTCAGCGCCGACCAGGCCGCCAAGGTGCAGCAAATTATGCTGGCCCGCGACCAGGAAATGATGGCCATGCGCGGCCAGATGCAAGCCGGCACCGGCGACCGCAAGCAAATGCGTGAGCAAATGATGGCCGGCCGCACCAAGTACGAAGACCAGCTCAAGGCCGTGCTCACCCCCGACCAGTTCACCAAGTACACCGCCATGCAAGCCAACCGCCGCGAGCGCGGCCGGGGCATGAACCTGCCCAAAGAAGGCAAGGTGAAAGCCAAGGATGGCAAGGTGAAAATCAAAGCCAAAACCGATGCCTAAGGCCGGCTAGCCACTAATAAAGAACGTCATGCTGAGCTTGCCGAAGCATCTCGCTCGAATCGTTAGGGTTACGTACCCTAACGGCGCAAGCGAGATGCTTTGGCAAGCTCAGCATGACGTTCTTTTGGAGGAATTAGTCTTCTAGAAAATGCCCGAGGTGCGCCGGCGCCGGGCCTTGCTGGCGTGGGGGCGGCCCTTGCGGCGCGCCAGCGCCGAGCGGCGGTTGCCGCCGGGCCGCCGGAAGCTGAAGAGCCCGCCGCCATCGGGGCGGCTGTGGTTGCGGTAGGTGCCGTAGTGGTGCGTGTAGTCGCCGGCGAGTTTGCGGCTGCCGTGGCGCTCGGGCTTCGAGAGCCAGAAGGGCCAACTGGTGTGGGCCGGGCGGGCCGAGGCTGGGGCGGGGCCAGCGGCCAGCAACCCCAGCAGGCACAAAATAAAAACGGTGCGCAACATGTCTTTTTGCAGAAAAAAGGAGAGAAGGCGCGGTGCCCGGCACCACGAGCAGCGCCCTGCTGCTGCCCCCTAAACTGCCGGCTGGCCCGAAATAGTACGTCTGCTCCCGCGCCAGCCGCCCCGCGCCGGGGCTGGCTCAACCAATGCCGCTTCTAATCGCCCACTGCTCCCCGTTGGCCTAAAGCAAGTTGGCCCCGACCCGCCAGCTACTGCACCGAAACCAAAAAAGCCGCCGGCCCGGTGGGGCCAGCGGCTTTTTCTAATCAAAATCGCGGCTTATTTGCCGCCGAGCAGCACGCCCACATAGGCCTGGAAAGTCGAGTTGCGGGCGTTGCGGAAGTCATTGTTGCTGTAGCCGTCTTTGGCAAAGTCGGTGAAGGCGCCGCTGTAGCGCACGCCCAGCATTACGCCGTTGCTGGCCTGGTAGCCGAGGCCACCCACGTAGCCCAGCTCATTGCGCTTCACGTTGTCGAGGTTGGAGGTGCCCGAGCCGGCGGTGCTCACCACGTTGCCGTTGATGGTCTGGGTACGGTCGGTCGAAACGTTCAGCAGGTAGCTGTACTGCGGGCCCACTTCGAAGAAGATGCCGGCGGCGCGCACGCGTACCAGGATGGGCACGTCGAGGTAGTCGTAGCGCACGCTGCCCGTGTTGCGGTAGGTGTTGTTGAGCACCGTAAACTGCTGGTCGGCGTACTTAAAGCCCTTTTGCGAGTACAGGACCTCGGGCTGGATGGAGAGAATATCGCCGAGGCCAAAGTTGACCATCACGCCGCCCTGGAAGCCAAAGCGGTTCTTAAACTGGTCCTGGTTGACGACGTCGCCCGCCAGGTTGGAGAGGTTTGCCCCGGCCTTCACACCGAAGCGGATGCCCTGGGCGTGCGCCGTGGGGGCGGCCGCAACGGCCAGCAAGGCCACCGCAGCGCTGAGGAGTAGTTTTTTCATGGCCCGACTTACGAGAAAGCTTCCCGGGCAGTTTCTGCGGTCGGGGCTGGCTGGGGCGCCGGGCGGGCCTGGATAACCTGCGCCGCGCGGGCGCCGTCTACCTTTTCTAGTACCCCGCATTTTTCGCTGCTTATGAGTCTTTGGCAAATTATTCAACGCCTGCTGCCCTTCGTGCGGCCGTATCGCCGGCTGGTTGTCAGCACGCTGCTGCTCACGCTGGTGGGCTCGCTGGCCGCGCAGGTCAACCCGTTCGTGCTGCGCTACACCGTGGATACCGTGCAGGGGCTCTTGAACCAAGGCCAGGGGCTGGCCCAGGGCTGGCAGATGCTGGTGTGGGTAAGCGCCTTGCTGCTGGGCAAAGAATTAATTAACACCGCCATCACCTTCGGCCAGAAATACTACGGCGAGAAAATCCGCATCAGCGTGTCGGGCGCGCTGGCCGAGGCCGCGGTGACCAAAATCCTGGGCTACGAGCTAGGCTTTTTCACCGAGAGCGGCAACCAAACCGGCAAGCTCCAGACCCGCATCGACCGGGGCGTGGAGAGTCTGATGAAGCTGGTGCAGAACTTCTTCATCGATATTCTGCCGCTCTTCGCCAATGCCATCGTGGCGCTGGTGGTCATGTTTCTGGCCAATAAGTGGGTGGGGTTGGTGGCCACGTCCATTCTGCCCATCTACTTCTGGCTCAGCTACCGGCAGGCCGACCGCCTCAACGGCACCCGCCGCAACCTGCGCGCCCTGCGCGAGGAAAAAAACCACGGCCTCATCAGCATCATCGACAGCATTGTGGTGATAAAGAGCTTCGTGCGCGAGGCCTACGAGGGCGACAAGCAGCTAGCGGTGCAGAATAAGCTGGAGGCCGCCCAGCTCACGACCCGCAAAACCAACTTCCGCTACGACGGCCTCAAGTCGTTTTTCGAGCAAATTGGGGTGGTCGCCATCATCGTGCTCACCGCCTACCTCGTGCTGGCGGGCCAGATGAGCATCGGGGCCATCATGTTTCACGTCTTGCTGTTCAACAACGTGTCGGCGCCCATCCGCCAGCTGCACCGCATCTACGACGAGATGAACGAGGCCCTGACCTACGCCGAGGGCTTCTTCGCCATCCTCGACGCCGACGACCAGACCGAGCGCCCCGGCCCGCTGCGCCCCGCCCACCTGCACGGCCGCTTCGAGCTGCGCCACGTCAACTTCACGTACCCCAGCGGCACGGCGGCGCTGCACGACGTGAGCCTGACCATCGAAGCCGGCAAAACCACCGCCCTCGTGGGCCTCAGCGGCGCGGGCAAAAGCACGATTATCAACCTGCTCTGCGAGTTTTACCGGCCCGATAACGGCGGCGTGTTCCTCGACGGCCAGCCGCTCGCCGAGTACGACACGCCCGCCCTGCGCCAGCAAATCGGCCTGGTGCTCCAGAAAAATCACATTTTCAAAGGCACCATTGAGGAGAATATCCGCTACGGCAATTTCGACGCCACCCACGCCGAGATAGAGGCCGCCGCCCGCCAGGCCTACCTCCACGAGCAGATACTGGACCTGCCCAAGGGCTACCTCAGCGACGCCCAGCAGCTTTCGGGCGGCCAGCAGCAGCGCATCGCCATAGCCCGGCTTTTCCTCAAAAACCCGCCCATCATCTTCCTCGACGAGCCCACCGCCAGCCTCGACGCCATCGCCACCGAGCAAATCAAAAACTCTCTTGATGCCATCAAGCAGGGCCGCACGGTGGTCATCATCTCCCACAGCCTCGCCCAGATTGTGGATTCCGACTGCATCTACGTGATGAAAAAAGGCGAAGCCGTGGAAAGCGGCACCCACCACGAGCTTTATGAAAAGCGTGGCACCTACCGCGAGATTTTCGACGCCAGCGCTAGAAGCCTCAATATCGAGAAGCTAGCCAAGACCATGGCTGATGATGGCGACGAGGTGCTGGATACGGCTTTGTAGAGAATAATTTAGAGCGATAAACGCTAACCATTCCAGGTGCCGCCTTCCCTCATGCATAAAGAAACAGTAGCGTCTTGCCCTTGCTGTGGGCAAACTCGTGGTGAGCAGGATTGCCGCCAGCTACTAACTACTGATATGGATACGTATTTTCGGAATGGAAATGGTGCAATAACCAAGCGGGTTTGTCGGGTTCGCCTAAAAAAAGCTGGTCAGACATGGGCCTGCGATAAATGCTTGCAAAGTGGCCGAGCAATTAAAGCGAACATTAACAACCAGGATTTTGATGGTTACAATCCTCATTTTGCATATTTTGATAAAATAGCCAGTTGCCGGGATTGTAATAATGACTTTGTTTTTTCTAAAGAAGAACAGCGTCATTGGTATGAAAAGCTGCGACTGATGGTGTGGGCCAAAGAAGTGCGTTGTAATCCTTGCCGCCACAATAAGAAGATGCACACCAAGCTACTTAAGCTTTTAGGTAATTTTGATTACAAAGACATGAGGAAAACCCAAGAAACGGTTAACCTCTGTATGAGATTTGGCTTTTATCAGCAAGCGCAACACCTATTAAATTTAGTGCGGAAAAAATACAAAAAGACTAGTGCTGAATTCATGACAGCAGGAAAATTATTGCTGGAAGTAGAGAAGGCAAAACAGTTAGGAGAAGCCTAAAATGCTATTTTGGCTAATTCATTGCCTGGCTTAATTGCCCCCTCAACTAGTGCGAGCTTAGCGCAGCATAACTCGCGCCAGCTGAGGGGGGCACGCTAGCAAAATTACCCAATCGCCACCCGCGTAAACTCCGAAAGCACCAGCCGGCCGCTGATGGCGGCGCGCTCCACAAGCAGGGTATCCCAGTGTGCGGTGCCGGCCCAGAGCACTTGCTTAAGCTCGCGCATGGCGTCGGGCGAGGAGGCGGCCAGGCGCTGGGCCAGGGCCTGCACAGCTGCGTCGAGGCTAGCCAAGTCGGGCAGCACCTCGGCGTAGAGACCGTGGCTGGCGGCCCACTCGGCCGAGCGAAACTGTGTGGCGTCGATGGCTAGCTGGCCGAAGGCGGAAGTGCCGATTTTGCGCTCCACGGCCGGGCCGACTACGAAGGGGCCGATGCCCACGGCCAGCTCGCTGAGCTTGACGGCGGCGTGGGTGGTGGCCAGGCAGTAGTCGGTAGCGGCGGCTAGCCCCACGCCGCCGCCCACAGCCTTGCCCTGCACCCGCCCAATAATGAGCTTGGGACTGGTGCGGCAGGCGTTGATGACGTGCGCGAAGCCGGAGAAGAAGGCCAGCCCCTGCGCCGCATCAGCCACGGCGCGCAACTCGTCGAAGCTGGCGCCGGCGCAGAACGTGCGCTCGCCTTCGCTCTGCAGGATGATGACTTTGGTGGCTTCGTCCTGGCCCAGCCGGGTGATGGTTTCGGCCAGCTGGGTCAGGATGGCACCAGGCAGCGAGTTGTGAGCCGGGTGGAAGAACGTGACGGTGGCGATGCCAGCTGCATCGGTGGTAGCCGTGACGTGGCCGGCGGTGAGGGTGCTCATAATGGGGGAAAGGCTGGCGTTCAATAAAAGAACGTCATGGTGAGCTTGTCGAAGCATCTCTACCACGCCGCTGGGGTATCGTTTGGTAGAGATGCTTCGACAAGCTCAGCATGACGGACAATTTTGTGGGGAGTAGTTATTCCTGGTTTTTCTTCTTTACCATCGTCAAAATGGTGGCGACGGCTACCGTCTCTTTCGTTTCGTCGGTCACGGTCACGAGCCAGCGCACGATGCCCTTGGCGATGTCGGTTTCATCACGCTTTTCCTGGCCGATTTTCTCCTTTACTGTGAGCGTTACGCCGATGGTGGTGCCGGGGTATACGGGCTTGGTAAAGCGGCACTCGTCGAGGCCATAGTTGAGCAAAACAGGGCCTTTGCGCGGGTCCACGAACATGCCGGCCGCTTTGCTCAGCACGTAGTAGCCGTGGGCTACGCGGCCGGTAAAGAGCGTGCCTGCCAGCGAAGTAGCATCGACGTGGGCGTAGAAATTATCACCCGAAATACCGGCGAAGGCACTGATGTCGGCCTCCGTTACGGTGTGCTTGTGGGTGGTGTAGGTTTCGCCGATTTCCAGTTCCTCGAAGCAGCGCTGGAAGGGATGCTTGTCGTACTCCACGGTTTTGGCGCCCGTCTGGTACACCTCCGTAATGGCCGTAATCATGCTGGGCGAACCCTGCAAAGCCACCCGCTGCATGAAGTGCTCGACGCCCCGGATGCCGCCCATTTCCTGGCCGCCGCCGGCCCGGCCGGGGCCGCCGTGCACGAGCTGCGGCAGCGGCGAGCCGTGGCCGGTGCTTTCCTTGGCCATCTCGCCGTTGAGCACCAGGATGCGGCCGTGGTGGGTGGCCGCCCCCAGCACAAACTCCTGCGCGGTGCGTGGGTCGTTGGTCGCCAGCGAGCAGACGAGCGAGCCCTTGCCGAGGTTGGCCAGCCGGGTAGCCTCGTCTAAATCCTGGTAGGGCATGAGCGTAACCACCGGGCCGAAAGCTTCCAGCTCGTGGCTGTCTAAGTGCTCAAACGGCTTATCATTGCGCAATACGATGGGCGAGATGAACGCGCCTTTGGCCGCGTTGGCCCCGCGCTCCTTGCCCAGGATTTCCACGTTGTCGAGGTCGCCGTATACGATGGGTGTGGTTTTGGCGAGCTGGCGCACCTGCTCGCGCAGGCGCTCGGCCTGCTCGCGGCCGGCCAGGGCACCCATGCGCACGCCCTCGGCCTGCGGGTGGCCGATAGTGGTCTGGGCCAGGGCCTTGCCGAGGGCAATTTGCACGTCTTCGAGCAGCTCGGCGGGCACGATGGCCCGGCGGATGGCGGTGCATTTCTGCCCGCACTTGGCCGTCATCTCCTTGCGTACTTCCTTGATGAAGAGGTCGAACTCGGGTGTGCCGGGGCGGGCGTCGGGGCCGAGCACGGCGGCGTTGAGCGAGTCGGCTTCCAGGGTAAAGGGCACCGCCTCGCTGATGATGCGCGGGTGGGCGCGCAGCTTGGCGCCGGTGGCCGCCGAGCCGGTGAAAGTGACCACATCCTGGTACGTGACGTGGTCGAGGATGCCCTGGCCGGAGCCTACCACGAGCTGCAACGCGCCTTCGGGCAGAATGCCGCTGGCGATAATCTCGCGCACCACGGCCTCGGTGAGGTAGGCGCTGGGCACGGCCGGCTTCACCACGGCCGGCATGCCGGCCAGCAGGTTGACGGCTATTTTCTCCAGCATCCCCCAAATGGGGAAGTTGTAGGCGTTGATGTGCACGGCCACGCCTTCGCGGGGCACCAGCAGGTGCTGGGCCATGAAGGTGCCGCCCTTGCTCAGGCCCACCGGCTCACCTTCCACATAGAAAGGCTTGTCGGGAAACTTGCGCCGTAACGAGGCGTTGGCAAACAGGTTGCCGATGCCGCCCTCAATGTCAATCCAGGAGTCGGCCCGCGTGGCGCCCGAGCGGTAGCTCAGTTCGTAGAAAAGCTCCTTCTTTTCCTGCAAGTGGAAGGCCAGCGCCTTGAGCATACGGCCGCGCTCGTGAAAGGTCATGCGGCGCAGGGCGGGGTTGCCCACGCGGCGGCCGTAGGCCAGAATCTGCTCAAAGTCAAATCCTTCGGTGTTGGCCAGGGCAATTACTTCACCGGTGCTGGCATCGCGCAGCTCGTGTGGGGCGGAGCCGCCGGGCAGCCAGCGGCCGAGGATGTAGTTTTCGAGGGTGGGCGTCATAACGGGATGGGATGTGTAGCGCGGACTCTGCAAGTCCGCGCGTGGGCGTTACTGGTTGGTAGGCTGTCGTTGAAACGCGTGTACTCTGCGAGTCCACGCTACACGCGCTCGATAATCGCGGCGTAGCCCTGGCCCACGCCAATGCACATCGTGACCAGCGCGTAGCGCTTCTGCTGCGCGTGCAGCTCAATGGCGGCCGTGTTGAGCAGGCGGGCTCCACTCATACCCAGCGGGTGGCCCAGCGCGATGGCGCCGCCGTTGGGGTTGATGCGCGGGTCGTCGTCGGCCAAGCCGAAGGCCCGGATGCAGGCCAGCGACTGCGCCGCGAAGGCTTCGTTGAGCTCGATGATGTCCATATCGTTCAGCGTTAAGCCAGCCTTTTTGAGCGCAATCTGGCTGGCCGGTACCGGGCCGATGCCCATAATGCGTGGCTCCACCCCGGCCACGCCCATGCTCACGATGCGGGCTTGGGGCGTCAGATTATGCTGCTTAATGCCGGCTTCAGAGGCCAGCAGTAGGGCGGCCGCCCCGTCGTTGAGGCCCGAGGCATTGCCGGCGGTCACGGTGCCGGTTGTGCGGAAGGCAGGGCGTAGTTTGGCTAGCCCTTCGAACGAGGTATCAGGCTTTATAAATTCGTCTTCGGCGAAGAGGACAGGCTCGCCTTTGCGCTGCGGGATGGGTACGGGCACGATTTCCTGGGCCAGCCGGCCGCTGCGCTGGGCGGCGGCCGCTTTTTGCTGCGAAGCGTGAGCAAACTTATCCTGGTCTGCGCGGCTGACGCCATCGCGGTCCACGAGGTTTTCGGCGGTTTCGCCCATCGCGTCGGTGCCGTACTGACTAGCCATCAAGGGGTTGACGAAGCGCCAGCCAAAGCTGGAATCAGCCATTTGCGAGTCGGTACCGAAGGCCTTGGAGGGCTTCGACATCACGAAAGGAGCGCGGGTCATGCTCTCCACGCCGCCGGCCACAAATAGGTCGCCGTCGCCGCTACGGATGGCGCGGGCAGCCGCAATGCCGGCCGATAGGCCACTGGCACACAAGCGATTAAGGGTTTCGCCGGGTACGGAGGAGGGGAGGCCAGCCAGTAGCGCGGCCATGCGGGCCACGTTGCGATTGTCTTCGCCCGCCTGGTTGGCGCAGCCCAGGATAACGTCGGCCACGGCGGCCGGGTCAGTGCTGGGCTGGCGGCGCAGCAGCTCGCGGATGACGTGGGCGGCGAGGTCGTCGGGGCGCACGGCGGCCAGCGTGCCACCAAAGTTACCGATGGGCGTACGCACGCCATCGATGATATAAGCCTGGTTCATGGGGCGTTCTTCGTTTTTTGGATATTCGTTCTTCACCAGCTGGTCAGTGCTTTTAGCTGATGAGGAACGAACGGCGAGCCAGCTAATTAGGCCGGTTGATTCTCTGTGCTTGTGCGGTAAGCGGTGCCTTTGAAGAGGGCTAGCCGCAGGCCGTTCTGGTTGCGGATATTGACTTCGTACACGCCCACGCGGTGCTTGAGGCTGGCCTCGGTGGCTTCGATGGTGATGGTGTCGCCGGGCTGGCCGGGCTCAAGGTAGTCGATGGTAACGGTGAGGCCCACGCTTTGGCGGCCGTGCGTGTTGCAGGCGATGGAAAACGCCGTGTCGGCCGCCGCAAACGTGACGCCGCCGTGCACCATGCCGAAACCGTTGAGCATATCGGGGCGCACGGGCAGGCGCAGGCGGCAGTAGCCGGGCCGTATTTCCTCGATAATGACCCCTAGCCAGGCGCTGAACGGGTCGCGGGTGGTGAGCCAGTGCTGGACGGCGTGGTGGGGCTCGGGAGTCGAATTGGTAGCAGCGCTCATGCGGAGAGAAAAGTTTGGTGGTTGCGGGCCAGCCGGCGCAGCAGCACGCTGGCGCGGTAGCGGTCCTCGTGGTAGTCGTGGTAGAGGTGGTCCAGGGTGGCTAGCACGGTGGCTGGGCCCAGCTCGTCGGCCCAGGCCAGCAGGCCTTTGGGGTAGTTGACGCCGGCGGTCATGGCCAGCTCCAGGTCGGGGGCCGAGGCCACGCGCAGGTGCAGCGCCTCGGCGGCCTCGTTGATGAGCATGGCCAGCACGCGGTGCAGGATTTGCTGGCCGAGGGCCGGGTCGCGGGTGGGCTCGGGCTGGGCCGCACCGGGCGCGTAGTCGTAGAAGCCGCGCCCGGCCTTGCGGCCGTAGTAGCCGGCCTCAAACAGCCGCCGCTGGGTGAAGGAAGGCCGGTAGCGCGGGTCGTAGAAAAAGGCCGTGAATACTGACTCGGTGACCCGATAATTAACATCGTGGCCGATAAAATCCATCAGCGCAAACGGCCCCATGCGGAATCCACCCAGCTCGGTGAGCGCCCAGTCGATGGTAGCGATATCGGCAATGCCTTCCTCCAAAATTCGAATGGCTTCGCCGTAAAACGGCCGGGCCACGCGGTTCACGATGAAACCGGGCGTGTCCTGGGCCAGCACCGGGCGCTTGCCCCAGCCCGCCACCAACGCCTTGATTTCCTCCGCCAGCCCGGCGCGGGTTTGCACCGCCGGAATGACTTCGACGAGTTGCATGAGTGGGGCCGGATTGAAAAAATGGATGCCGATAAAGCGCTCCGGCCGCTGGCAAGCTGCCGCAATGGAGGTGATGGAGAGCGACGACGTGTTGCTGGCCAGCACGCAATCGGTGGGCACAATATCTTCTACCTGTTTGAAAACCTGCTGCTTCACGGCCAGGTCTTCCACAATGGCTTCGACAACCAGGCCGCAATCAGCAAAGTCGGCCATGCTGGCCGTGGGGTGCAGCCGGGCGATGGCCGCCGCGGTAGCTTCGGCGGTTAGCTTACCTTTTTCGGTCAGCTTGCGCAGGCTGGTGGCGATGCTGGCCATGGCCCTTTCGAGGGCGGCCGCGTTTTGGTCGAGCAGGTGCACTTGGTGGCCAGCGGTGGCAACCACTTGCGCGATGCCCGCGCCCATTGCACCGCTGCCGATAATTCCAATAACTAACATGCTTACTGGCCGGTGAAGGTGGGCTGGCGCTTTTCGAGAAAGGCCGAGACGCCCTCTTTATAGTCGGCAGTTTGGCCAGCTCGCAGCTGGTAGTCGCCCTCGGCGCGCAGTTGCTGGGCTACGTCGTTGGCGAAGGTGCTGTTGAGCAGCTGCTTGGTGTAGGCGAGGCCTTTGGTGGGCAGGTTGGCCATCTTGTGAGCCAGCTTGCTTACTTCCTGCTCAAAGCTTTCATCGGTAAAAGCCTTGTAAATCATGCCCATCTGCGCGGCTTCGGGGGCGCTCACCTTGTCGCCGGTCAGCATGAGGGCGCTGGCGCGCTGCATGCCCACGAGGCGCGGCAGGAAGTAGGTGCCGCCACTGTCGGGCACCAGACCTATCTTGCTGAAAGCTTGGATGAAGGCCGCTGATTCTTTGGCCACTACGATGTCGCAGGCCAGGGCGATGTTGGCGCCGGCGCCGGCGGCTACGCCGTTCACGGCGGCAATAACCGGCTTATCCAACTCCCGAATCAGCAGGATGAGCGGATTATAGTGCTTCTCCACAATTTCCGACACGTCGGGGGCGTTTGGGCCGGTTATTTCGGCTAGGTCCTGCCCCGCGCAAAAGGCGCGGCCGGTGCCGGTGAGCACCACGGCGCGCACGGCAGCATCGGCCTGGCATTCGCGCAAGCGCTGCTGCAAGGCCAGGGCCAGTGGCTTGTTGATGCTGTTGAAAACGTCGGGCCGATTGAGTGTGAGAGTGGCTACGCCATCGGTGAGGGTGAAGAGCAGGGCGGTGTCGGACATGGGAGGGAAGATTGAGTAGGGTGCGGGGCTTGCCCCGCCCGGCGTTGCTAGGCTCTGGTTGCTGACCCACTAACCGTCGAGCGGGGGCAAGCCCCACACCCTACGCGTGGCATTTGAAGTAATCGAAGGGTTCGCGGCAGTCGTCGCACTGATACAGCGCCTTGCAAGCCGTGGAGCCAAACTGGCTAACCAAGTGCGTATGCTCCGACTTGCAGAGCGGGCAGCGCACAGCCGTGTCTTTGCCAAACAGGTTGAGGACGTGGCCACTGGCCGTGCCGTCGATGGGCGGCGCAATACCGTATTCTTCCAGCTTGGTGCGGCCGGCTTGCGTCATCCAGTCGGTGGTCCAGGCGGGGCTGAGCTGGTTGTGGATGGTGAGCTGGGTGTAGCCCTCGGCCAGCAGCCGCAGCCGGATGTCGGTGGCAATGGTATTCATGGCCGGGCAGCCCGAGTACGTGGGCGTGATGGTCACCGTAATGTGCTCACCCGCCACCGCCACGTGGCGCACAATGCCCAGGTCCAGGATGCTGAGCACCGGCACCTCGGGGTCGGTTACCTCCTCCAGCAACTGCCAGATATGGGCCTCGGTGGGCGCAACAGCTACCACGTCAGGCCGGGGTAGGAGCGTTGCACGTATTGCAGCTCGGCCAGCAGGTAGCCCAAGTGCTCGGAGTGGCGCCCCAGCTTGCCGCCCGGCTGTGCAAAAGCCTCGTTAGGAACCGGTAGCGTAGCCTCGCCAAAAACGTGGGCCACGTAGGCGGCAGCCTTTGCCTGAATATCGGCGTAGTCGGGTGCCAGCCCGGCGTCTTGCAGCGCCTGCTCGACTGGCGTGGCTGCCGTAAGCTCGGCGGCGTAGCGCCAAAGGCTGCGCAGGGCCTTTTCGAGGCGCTGGCGGCTTTCGGCGGTGCCGTCGCCAAAGCGAATTATCCACTCGGCGCTCCACTTGCGGTGGTAGGCGGCCTCCTTCAAAGACTTTTCGGCGATGGCGGCCAGGCGCGCATCGGGGCTTTGCTGAAGGCCGATAAGCAGTTCGTAGTGAAACACATCGAACAGGAACTGCCGCAGTACGGTGTGGGCAAAGTCGCCGTTGGGCTGCTCCACGAGCAGCGGGTTGCGGTACTCCACGGCGCTACGCAGGTAGGCCAGGTCGTCTTCGGTGCGGCCCTGGCCCTCCAACTCGGCGGCGTACTGGTAGTAGCTGCGCGCCTCACCCAGCAAGTCGAGCGCAATGTTGGAGAGCGCCAAATCCTGCTCCAGAATGGGGCCGTGCCCGCACCACTCCGACAGGCGATGCGCCAGGATGAGGCTGGTATCGGCAAGCTGCATCACGTACTGAAACAGCTGGCTTTGCAGGCTGGCCGGGTAGGCCGGCGCGGCGGTATGGGCGGGCGAAAGGTCGGGCGTGGCCATCGGGCTTACATGTGTTTAATGGAATCCGGCACGTCGTAAAACGTGGGGTGCCGGTACACTTTATCGGCGGCGGGGTCGAAAAACTCGGCGGCCTCGTCGGGGTTGGAGGCGTGGATGTGTTTCGACTCTACCACCCAGATGCTCACGCCTTCGAGGCGGCGCGTGTACACGTCGCGGGCGTTTTGCATGGCCATGGCCGCGTCGGCGGCGTGCAGGCTACCCACGTGCTTGTGGTCGAGGCCCTGCTTGCTGCGGATAAAAACCTCCCAGAGAGGCCATTCGGAGTTGTTCATTTTCTAAAAAATCGTTGTCATGCTGACGAAGGAAGCATCTTGTCAAGATAGAACAAAAGTTGTTGTGCAAACCTGATAAGATGCTTCCTTCGTCAGCATGACAACGATTTAAAAACTTGGTAAAAACTACTACGCCGCCACCGCCTCCCGCGCCCGGCGCTTGGCCGCGTGGGCCATTGCCGCTTCGCGCACCCAGGCGCCTTCCTCGTGGGCTTGCACGCGAGCTTGCAGGCGGTCGTGGTTGCAGAGGCCGTTGCCTTTCACCACGCTCCAGAATTCTTCCCAGTTCACCTCGCCGAAGTCGTAGGCCTGGCGGGCCTCATTCCACTGCACGGCGGGGTCGGGCACGGTGAGGCCCAGGAACTCGGCCTGGGGCACCATCATGTCCACGAATTTCTGGCGCAGCTCGTCGTTGGTGAAGCGCTTGATGCGCCAGTTCATGCTCTGCGCGGTGTTGGGCGATTCGCTGTCCTTGGGGCCAAACATCATCAGCGTGGGCCACCACCAGCGGTTGAGGGCCTCCTGGGCCATCTCCTTCTGCACCGGCGCGCCCTCGCAGAGCGTTTGCATAATCTCGAAGCCTTGGCGCTGGTGGAAGCTCTCTTCCTTGCACACGCGCACCATGGCGCGGGCGTAGGGGCCGTAGGAGGTGCGGCAGAGTGGCACCTGGTTGAGGATGGCAGCACCATCCACGAGCCAGCCTACGCAGCCCATGTCGGCCCAGCTTAGGGTAGGGTAATTGAAAATGCTGCTGTACTTGGCCTTGCCCGAGTGCAGGTCGGCCAGCATCTGGTCGCGCGAGGTGCCCAAGGTTTCGGCGGCGCTGTAGAGGTAGAGGCCGTGGCCCGCTTCGTCCTGCACCTTGGCCAGCAAGATGGACTTGCGCTTGAGCGAGGGCGCGCGCGTAATCCAGTTGCCTTCGGGCAGCATGCCTACCAATTCGGAGTGCGCGTGCTGCGAAATCTGCCGGATGAGCGTTTTGCGATACGCGTCGGGCATCCAGTCCTTGGGCTCGATACGGATGTCGGCGTCGATGCGGGCCTGAAATTGTTCTTCGGGGGTGAGGTCGGGGGCGAGCGTTTCCATAAGCGAACAACAAATACTAACAAGTGTTAGTTTTTCAAAGTTAAGGAAAATTCGGGGAATGTGGCGGGCCGGCGGCTACACCTTGGCCTCATCGTCGCCCAGCACGTCGTGCACGTACAGCATTTTGACCAGCACCGTGATAATGGCGATAATCGGCGTAGCCAGCGTGAGGCCCAGCAGGCCCGTAAAAGAACCAATAATAAGCTGCCCCACCAGGATGAGGGCGGGCGGCAGCGAAATCAGCCGCTGCTGCAACACCGGCGACACGGCGGCGCTTTCCAGCGTTTGGGCCCCCAGGTACAGCAGCAGCACGTAGAGCGCCATGTGCGGCCCGCCGTTGAAGAAAGCCAGCAGTAGCGCCGGCACCATCGACACTACTGGCCCGATGTTGGGAATAAACGTAACCAAGCCGGCAAACAGCCCCAGCACCGCCGCCAGTGGCATGCCCAAAAAGCTCAGGCCCAGCACCGTAAGTACGCCCACAAACAACATGGAGGCCAGCCGGGCCAGCACCCAGTTAACGAGCGTACTGCTGATTTTGTCGAGCACCTCGTGGGCGCGGGCGCGGCCGGCCTTGGGCACCAGCATCACCAGGCCCGCGCGGTAGGTTTGGGGCTGAAGGACCAGAAACACGGCTAGGAAAAGGATGACGTAGCCGTCGGCTAGGATGCTAAAAGTGGTCGAAAAGATGCCGGTGGCCCGGCCCAGCCACTCCGAGGTGCCCCCCATTATTTTACGGTAATCGAAGTTTTCGCCGGCCAGCCACTGGCCCCACTCGGTGGTGCTGATGCGAGCCTGCGCCGTGCGGATGGCCTGGGGTAGTTGCTGCTGCAAGTCGCTCACCTGCTCGCTGATTTTAGCCGAAAATAACCAGCCCATGCCCCCCAGCCCGGCCAGCACCAGCAGGGCCAACAGCAACACCGCTAGCCCCTCGGGCAGCCCGAGGCGGCGGTGCAGCCAGGCCCCACCCGCCCGCAGCGGTAGCGCAATCAGCAGCGCCGCCAGCAGCCGCAAAAACACCCCGAATGCCAGCCCCAGCAGGCCGGTGAGCGCCAGCACCAGCAGCGTGAGGCCCACAGCAATAAGCACCCGCTGCACGTAGGGCGTGAGCGACGGAGTAGGAGCGGAGGGGTGTTCCATAAGAGTAAACGCAAGTAAAGCGAAGCACCGCGGAAGCATCCCCGGCCGTTACCCATACGGCTGGGCCAGCTTATCCGCCGATAAAAAGGCCGCCCGCCTGGCCCCTGCGCTTACTGGTCGAAGTCCACGGCTACCTCGGGTGAGGTGGGCCGGGCCTGGCAGGTGAGCACATAGCCCTTGGCTACTTCGTCGGCTGAGAGCGAGTAGTTTACGTCCATTGCTACGGTGCCGGCCGTGACGCGTCCCAGGCAGGTGCTGCACATGCCGTTCTTGCACGAATAGGGCGCGTCGATGCCGGCGGCCAGGGCCGCATCGAGCACGGTATCACCGTAGTACGACATATCGAGGCGGTAGGCGCGGCCGTCGAGGCGCACGGTCACCTGGCTTTTCTGGTCGTCTTCGCCCACCGGGCGAGGCGGGGCGGCAGTTTTGGCTGCGCCGCTGGCCGAGGCAAATAGCTCGAAGTGAATTTTTTCGATGGCCACGCCTGCGTCTTCCAAAGCCTGGCGCACACCGTGAATCATCTCCTCGGGGCCACAGATGAAGGCCTCGTCGAGGCCAGCGGCCGGAATGAGCTGGCGCAGCAGCTGCGTAGTTTTGGCCTCGTCCACACGGCCAAAAAACAGGTCACTGTCGCCCTGCTCGCGGCTCAGCACATGGTACACACTTAGGCGTCCTAAGAACTTATTCTTCAGGCCCTCAATCTGTTCCTTGAAAATAATCGAGTTGCGCCCCCGGTTGCCATACACCAGGTACACGTGGCTGGCCGGCTCGGTGAGCAGCACCGTTTTGGCAATGCTCAGGATGGGCGTGATGCCGCTGCCAGCCGCAAACAGCGCGTAGCGCTTCACCTGGCTGGGGTGCAGGGTGGGCGAAAAGCGGCCCTGCGGCGGCATCACATCGAGCAGGTCGCCCACGCGCAGGCCGTCGTCCACGGCCAGGGTCGAGAAGCGGCCGCCGGGCACCTTCTTGATGGCCACGCGCCATTCGTCGTCGAGCGGACTGCTGGAGATGGAGTAGCTACGCCGCAGCTCCTCGCCCGCGTGCTCGCGGCGCAGCGTCAGGTACTGGCCCGGCTGGTAGCGGAAGGTTTCGCGCAGCTCGGCCGGCACTTCGAAGGCCAGCGACACGCAGTCGGGCGTTTCGCGGGTGATGCTCTTGATTTTTAAGGAATGGAAACGGCTCATGTATTTGTCTTGACGTCGCTCAACGCAGGCGGTAGCGCGAACTCGGTAGTTCGCGTCCTCGTGCTGATAATTCGTTCTGGGCCGCGAACTACAAAGTTCGCGCTACTAGTACTTCAACTCCCGCAAGTCACGCACGCGATTCAGCTTGCCGCCCTCGCTGCGCGGGAGCTGCCCGCCGCCCAGCAGGTTCACGCGCATGCTGAGGCCGATATTGTCCTTGATTTTTTTGGCAAACTGGCCTTGCAGCTGGCGCAAGGTATCGTGCTGGGCTAGGTGCTCGGCGGTGAGGGCGGTCGTGGCCAAGCCTAGCTCGCGCAGCAGCGGCTCGGCTACTTCCACATTCACTTCCACCTCGTCGAGGCTGCCGCGCCGGGTGGCTATTACCTGGTAATAAGGGCTGGCGTGGGCCAGCCCGCCGATGATGTCCTCGACCTGCGTAGGAAAAAAATTAACCCCGCGAATGATGAGCATGTCATCGGCCCGGCCGCGAATGGGACCCATTTTGACGTGGGTGCGCTTCACCGAGTGGTCGTAATAGATATTGGTGATATCGCCCGTCCAGTAGCGCAGGATGGGCATGGCCTTCTTGGTAAGGGTGCTGAAAACCAGGACGCCCAACTCGCCATTGGCAACCGGCTCGCCGGTGTCTTTGTCCACCACTTCGGGATAAAAATGGTCTTCCCAGATGTAGCTGCCGGTGCCGCGCTCGTCCACGTCCTCCTGCGAGATACCGGGGCCGAGGATTTCGCTCAGGCCATAGATGTTGGTGGCCGCCACGCGCAGGCCGGCCTGCACCTGGGTGCGGAGGGCCTCGCTCCAGGGCTCGGCGCCGAGCACCGCTAGCTTCAGGTTAATGGCTTCGGGGGCGATGCCGCGCCGCTGCATTTCTTCGGCCAAAACCTGGGCGTAAGAAGGGGTGGCGCAGATGATTTCGGGCCGAAAATCCTGCAAGAGCTGCAATTGCCGGTCGGTGCTCCCCCCCGACACGGGGATGACCGTGAGGCCCAGCCGCTCGGCGCCGTAGTGCAGGCCCAGCCCGCCCGTGAAAAGGCCGTAGCCGTAGGCGTTCTGCACTTTCATGCCCGGCCGGCAGCCGGCGGCAGCCAGCGAGCGGGCCACTACTTCGGAGAAAATAGCCAGGTCGCCGGGCGTGTAGCCCACCACCGTGGCCTTGCCGGTAGTGCCGCTGGAGCAGTGCAGCCGCGCTACCTCAGTTTCGGGCACCGCAAAGAGGCCAAAGGGGTAATTATCCCGAAAATCAGTCTTTTTAGTGAACCCCAGCTTGGTTAAATCTTCCAGCCCACGGAACGTGGCCGGGTTGATGCCCGCCTCGGTAAACTTGCGCTGGTAAAACGGCACCCGGGCGTGCAGGTAGGCGACCTGCTCTTTCAGCCGGATATTTTGTAGAGCTCGCAACTGCGGCAGCGGCAGGCATTCGATTTCAGGTTGGAAGAGCATGAGGGCGGCTAGGGTGGGAAGATAGCCAATTAACGCCGTAAAACTAACAAACGTTTGTAATCCAACTGCGCAAAAAATGGGCTAGCCGGGGCAGGAAGCGAATGGTCCTCTGCGTCGGCTAGCCCAAGACACTTCTCTACACCTTCAGCAACTCGGCCTCACGGTGGCCGGTTAGCTGCTGCCACAGCAGGATGAGCACGGCCTGGGTCGTGTACTCAATGTTGGTCTGGCGGCCCCGGTCGATGTTTATCTGGCGGCTTACGGTACCGGCCGGGGTGGCGCAGGCGATGCAGATGGTGCCCACCGGCTTGAGCGGCGTGCCACCGCCCGGCCCGGCGATGCCACTGGTGGCCAGTGCTACGTCGCAGCCCAGGCGGGCGCGGGCGCCCTCAGCCATCTCGCGCACAGTGGGCTCGCTCACGGCCCCGTGCTGGCCCAGGGTTTCGGCGTTCACGCCTAGTAGGCTTTCTTTCAAATCATTATCATACGCCACCACGCTACCCCGGAAGTAGGCCGAGCTGCCCGGTACGCTGGTAATGCGCTGGGCCACTGCGCCGCCCGTGCAGCTTTCGGCGGTGCCGAGCTGCCAGTTTTTAGCCTTTAGCAGTTGCCCCACCACTACCTCCAGCGGCGAGTCTTCCTCGGCAAAGATGTAGGAGCCAATGCGCGCGCGCAGCGCGGGCAGCAGGGCCAGCATGCGGCCGCGCAGGTCGGGCTGGCCATCGGCGGTGCCGGTAAGGCGCAGGCGCACGCTACCCAGGCTGGGTAGGTAAGCCAGCTTCACGTTGGGCGGCAGGGCGCTTTCCCAGTCCTTAATTTTCTCTGCTAAAAAGGACTCGCCCAGGCCGGCGGTCATAATGACGACGTGCTCGATGGGGGCTAGCTGGAATTTTGCTTGTAGCTTGGGCAACACCTGGTCCGTCATCAGGCGCTTCATCTCGAAGGGCACACCGGGCATGCTGATAAACACGGTGCCGCCGTCCTCAATCCACATGCCGGGTGCGGTGCCCACGGCGTTGTGCAACACCTCAGTGCCGGCGGGCACCATCGCCTGCTGGCGGTTCACGTCGAGCATGGGCCGGCCGAAGCGCCGGAAAATCTCTTCCACGTGGCGCAGCGTGGGCGCGTGCTCCACCAGTTCGCGGCCGAAGTAGCGGGCCAGCACATGCTTGGTGAGGTCGTCTTTGGTGGGGCCGAGGCCGCCGGTGGTCAGGATGACCTTGGCGCGCTGCCGGGCCTGGTCGAGGGCGGCTACTATCTCGTCGGCGCGGTCGCTCACGCTCGTTATCTGGCGCACGCGCAGGCCCAGGCGGCCGAGCTGCTGGCCCATAAAGGCCGAATTGGTATCCACAACCTGCCCGTAGAGCAGCTCGTCGCCAATTGTCATGATTTCAACGTCCATCGAAAAGCAATAGAATAGTTTGGCAAGGTTTTGTAAAGACCTTTGCGGCGGGGTGCTAGCAGGACAGCTATACGAGCCATCCGGTTTGCGCGCCCCCCTTTTTTCTTTTTCTGCCTGATGAAAAATCTACTCCTGGCGCTGGCTCTGTGCAGCGCTGCCCCGGCCCTGGCCCAAACCACCAAAAAGGCCACGACCACTAAGAAAACCGCCGTCGTCAAAAAAGCGCCGGTCAAAGCCACGACCACCAAAAAGACTACGACTACTAAAACCACGGCCGTAGCCACGCCCGCCCCCGCGCCGGTAGCGCCGCTCACCGAGGCCGAAGCTGCCACCGGCCTGCGCGAGGCCCTCACCACCGGCATCACCAAGGCCGTGGCCTTCGCCTCCGAGCCCGATGGCTTCAACCTGAACGACGATATCCGCATTCCCTTTCCGGCCGATGCGCAGCTGGTAGCCACCACCCTCAATTCGCTGCCCGGCCCGCTGGGCAAGCAGGCCGTAGAGCAGGCCACCAACCTCATGAACCGTGCCGCTGAGGCCGCCGCCCCCGCCGCTAAGGATATCTTTATCAATGCTCTGCAAAACCTTACGCTCACTGACGCCCTCTCGCTCGTGACCAGCGGTAGCAAAGACGCGGCCACCCAGCTGCTGCGCAAAAACTCGGAGACGGCTCTCAACGCTGCCCTGCGCCCCAGCATCGTGCAGAGCCTCGACCAAGTGGGCGCCAACGCCGCTTATGCCAAGCTCATCGACCGCTACAACAGAATTCCGCTCATGACGCCCGCCAAAAATAACCTCACCGACTACGTAACGGCCCAGACGGTGGACGGCCTCTTCGTGCTGCTAGCGCAGCAGGAAGGCAAAATCCGCCAGAACCCGGCGGCGCAGTCCACGGCCATTCTTAAGCGTGTATTTGGTAGCAAGTAGGCCAAGAAAGGACTAGAAACAGCCCGTCATGCTGAGCTTACTGCAGCATCTCGCCTGCATCGTTAGGATGTAACCCTAGCTATGCAGGCGAGATGCTTTGGCAAGCTCAGCATGACGGGCTGCTTTTAATCGTCGTCTGGCTTAATAGTCGCTGTCGTAGTCGTCGCCGCGGCCCCGGCCGCGCGAGCTGCTGCCGAAATCGTCGTCGTCATCGGCGTCGAGGTCGTCGTCATCATCGAGCGGGGCCAGGCCGCTGGCCCCATCGGGGTCCTCGGCCGCCTCGGCGGTCGTAAACTCTTCTTCGGTCATGGAAGCGAGGTCCAGCGCCTCATCATGCGAGGAGCCGGTATCGCGCCACATCAGGTAGTCGGCGTATTTGGCCGAGAGCTGGTCCTCACTGGAGCCCTTGGTTTTGGCGCCGCCCGTGCGGGCAAAGGCGTCGAGGTTATCGTCGTCGTCGAGGTCGTCGTCGTCCAGGTTATCGTACTGTCGCATAGCAAAAAGGGCAGTAGAGGGTAATTGAATGGGTTTTTTAGAACGTAGAGCGAAGATACGGCGGGCCGCCAAATGGGTTGGGGCCACCCGCATTAAGCTCCAAAATAAACGTGAATTTCTACGCCCGCAGCACCACGCCCCGGTACACTTCGGCCAGCGGCAACGCTAAATCGAGGTCAGGAATAGTGAGCGTAGCGTCTAGCCCAGTAAAGCCGAATACATCCAAATTGCCCTCCGCATTGCGCGAGCCCAGCGACACTCGGGCCGCGTATTCCGTTATCAGCACCACGTGCTGCACCGTGGGGATGGCGTAATAGGCCTCAAAAACTTCCTGGAAATGGGCTGGCATGGGGTGCGGCAGCACGCGCACCAGCACCGTGGGGTTGAGCAGGTTGTCGCGGTGCCCATCGGCCAGCCATAGCGCCTTGCCGAATACCACCGTCACGTCGGGGTAGGTGAATAACTCGCTGCCCAGCGCGTGCACCCGCGTGGCGCTGCCCAGCACGGTGCAGTCGCGGCCCTGCACTTGGCCAGCCAGGTACAAGGCCGTATTATCGGCAATAAGCGATTGCGCCAGCGTGCGGCCGAGCAGCAGAAAAGTCTGACCGCTAAGGTATTCGCTGGGGCTGGAAGCCAGCCGCTCGGTGGCTAAGTAGTCTTTTTCAGCATCGCTAAGCATAATGCAAAATGCGCATAGAGCTATTGAAAATCAGTGATTCGCACCTGGGTATCGCAAAAGCCATACTCGGCTGGCACGTTTGAAGATACTACTACCAGCCGGCCGGTGTCGCGTACGCGGGCGACGTGCTCTAGGTACCAGGCCGTGCCCTGCGCGTCGAGGTTGGTAGTAGGCTCGTCGAGCAGTAGCAGCGGGGCCGCCGCGTACAGGGCCAGCCCCAGCTTGAGGCGCTGCTTCATGCCCGAAGAAAACGTGCGCACCGCCTGGTGCCGCGCTTTGTGCAGGTACATAATGTCCACTAAATCAGTGATGGACACACCCGGACGCAGCGGTTTGAGCTTGGTGTGAAAAGCCAGTAGCTCCAGCAGGGTAAAGTCTTCGGGCAGTTCCAGGTACGGCGCGCAGTAGGCCAGGTGGCGCGGCACCTCGGCCACGGCCACCGGCTGGCCCGCCAGCGCGTAGGTTACCTGGCCCTCGGAGGGCAGCAGCTGCCCCGCCAAAATGCTGAGCAGCGTGCTTTTACCCGCGCCGTTGGGACCCAGAACGGCCGTGGCCGAGCCTGATTGAAAATCGTGGCTCAATTGCCGGAAAATCCACTGGCGACCGTAGCGGCGGCCCAGGTTTTGGGCGTCAAGAGAGAATGCCATTCGCTTTTAGCGGCTAACCGTTAGCTTTCTCCTGAACTAGGCCAACCGCCAGCGGCTAAAAGCTAAGAGCTAAGAGCTTAAAAAATTAGTCGGCGTTTTCCTCGGCTATACTGCCGCGGCTGGGGCCCTTGATGATGCCGCGTGCGGCCGAGCGCACAAACTGCGTTATCTCGTCGCGCTCGGTGGAGGGCGGCAGTTCCACTTCGATGCGGCTCAGCGACTCGGTCATGGGTAAGCCACTGAGGTACAGTGTACGGTACATCTCGTGGATGGCCGTTACCTGCTCTTCGCTGAAACCCCGGCGGCGCAGCCCCACCGAGTTGACGCCCGCGTAGGTGAGCGGCTCGCGGGCCGCCTTCACGAAGGGCGGCACGTCCTTGCGCACCAGCGAGCCGCCGGCGATAAAGGCGTGCGCCCCAATGTTGGTAAACTGATGGATGGCCGTGGTGCCACCGATGATGGCCCAGTCGCCTACCTGCACGTGGCCGGCCATCTGGGTGGCGTTGGAAATCACGCAGTGGTTGCCCACCAGGCAATCGTGGGCGATGTGCACGTAGGCTTGCAGCAGGCAGTGGCTACCCACCACCGTGCGGCCCCGGTCGATGGTGCCGCGGTTCACGGTCACGCACTCGCGCAGCACGGTGTAGTCGCCGATGTGGGCGGTAGTGACCTCGCCGGCAAACTTCAAATCCTGCGGAATGCCCGCCACCACCGCGCCCGGAAAAATCTGGCAGTTGGCCCCAATGCGCGCCCCATCCATAATGGTCACGTTGGGCCCAATCCAGGTATTTTCGCCAATCTCCACGTCCCCGTAAATGGTGGTGAACGGTTCGACGGTAACTCCCGAGGCTAGCCGGGCGGCAGGGTGGATATGGGCGAGGGGGGAAAGCATTTTTGGGAATTATGAATTATGAATTATGAGTTATGAATTATGGTGGTAATGAGTAAGGTGGCGATGGGAGGCCAACCCAATTCATAATTCATAATTCATAATTCATAATTAAACTAGACATTGTCCTTGCGGACGATGGCGGCGCTCATTTCGGCGTCGCAGACTACTTTGCCATTCACGAAAGCCTGGCCTTTCATCTTGGCGATGCCGCGCTTGATGGGGGCCGTGAGCACGCAGTGAAAGATGATGGTATCGCCGGGCAGCACTTTCTTGCGGAAGCGCGCATTCTCAATACCCAGGAAATACTGCCAGTAATTCTCGGGGTCGGGCACGGTGTTCATCACCAGGATGCCGCCGGTCTGGGCCATAGCCTCAATCTGCATCACGCCGGGCATCACGGGGTTACCGGGGAAGTGGCCCTGGAAGAAGGGCTCGTTCATGGTGATGTTCTTCACGGCCGTCACCATCTGGCTGTCCAGGTGAATCACCTTGTCGAGCAACAGGAAAGGGTAGCGGTGGGGCAGCACCTGCATGATGCGGTTGATGTCCATCACCGGCTCGCGGCTGGGGTCGTACACCGGCACGGCGCTGGTGCGGTCTTCCAGCATCTTCTTCTTGATTTTTTTGGCGAAGGCGACGTTGGCGGCGTGGCCGGGGCGGGCAGCCAGAATCTGGCCTTTCAGCGGGCGGCCCACCAGGGCGAGGTCGCCCACGAGGTCGAGCAGCTTGTGGCGGGCGGGCTCGTTTTTGTGGCGCAGGTCCACGTTGTTGAGGATGCCTTCCTTCTTCACCGACACCTTGGGCTTGCCCAGCATGGCGGCTAGCTCGTCCAGTTCGTCCTCGCTCACGGCGCGGTCCACTACCACGATGGCGTTGCTCAAATCACCGCCCTTGATGAGGTTCGATTTGTAGAGATACTCCAACTCGTGCAAGAAGCAGAACGTGCGCGACGACGAAATCTCGTCGCTAAACTGCTTGATGTCCGTGAGCGTAGCGTGCTGCGAGCCCAGCACCGGCGAGTTGTAGTCCACCATTACCGTGAGGCGGTAGTCGGCCAGCGGCAGGCCCGCGATTTCCACGCCCCGCGCATTATCCACGTAGCGGATGGTGTCGGGAATCTCGTAGTAGTTGCGCAGCGCGTTCTGCTCCTCAAAGCCCACTTCGTTCAGGGCTTTGATAAACTCGGCCGACGAGCCATCCATGATGGGCGGCTCGGGGCCGCTGAGCTGGATGAGCACGTTGTCGAGCTGCAGGCCCACGAGGGCGGCCAGCGTGTGCTCCACGGTGTTGATGCGGGCGCCATTTTGCTCGATGGTGGTGCCGCGCGAGAGGTCCACTACGTTGTCCACGTCGGCATCGACGAGGGGCTGGCCGGGCAAATCGACGCGCTGAAACTTGTAGCCGTGGCCCACCGGGGCGGGGCAGAAGGTCATGGTTGCCTCGGCGCCGGTGTGCAGCCCGATGCCCCGCACCGTGACGGGGGCCTTGATGGTGTGTTGTTTATCGTTCATTATCTAGCCGTTAGCTACTGGTTATTAGCTGTTAGCTTTTTTAGGAAGCGGGCAATACAATACTGTTGAAAGAGACTAACAGCTAACAGCTACTAGCTAACAGCTCAATTCAGGCGCAAAGCTACGCCTTATCGGGGGCTGGCTGGCTTTTTTCGAGGGCCACCACGCGCTGTTCCAGCTCGGGCAGGCGCCGGAAAACCACCTGCGCCCGCTGGTTCTGCTTGAAGTCGAAGGCCGTGGAGCCTTGCAGAAACAGGCCTTCCTGCTTGAAGCTTTTGCCCACGCCCGACTGCGCCGTGACGGTCGTTTTGTTGGGCATGATGACGTGGCCCGATACGCCCACCTGCCCGGCTATCACGCAGGAATCACCGATTTTGACGGAGCCTGCCAGCCCCGTTTGGGCAGCGATAACGGTGTGGCGGCCCACCTCCACGTTGTGGGCCAGCTGCACGAGGTTGTCGATTTTAGCGCCCTGGCGCACCACGGTGCTGCCCATGGTGGCGCAGTCCACGGTGGCATTGGCCCCGATGCTCACGTCGTCTTCGAGCACCACGTTGCCAATCTGCGGAATGGCCTTATAGGAGCCATCGGGCTGCGGCGCGAAGCCGAAACCGTCGGTGCCCACCACCGCGCCAGCCTTCACCACGCAGCGCTGGCCGATGACCGTGTCGGCATAAATTTTGGCCCCGGCGTGGATGATGGAGTTATCGCCGATGCGCACTCGGTCGCCGATGAAGGCGTGTGGAAAAATGAGCACGTTCTCGCCGATAACGCAATTCTCACCCACGTAGGAAAACGCGCCCCGGTAGTGGCCCGCGCCGATGGTCGAGTTTTCGCCTAAAAAGCTGGGCTGTTCCACGCCGCGCTTGCCGGTGCGCGTAGCCTGGGCATAAAACTCCAGCAGCTTGGTGAAGGCCGAGTAGGGGTCGGCCACCCGGATGAGGCTGGCCGCTACGGCCTGGCGCAGCGGCTGCTCGGGGCTGACAATGACGGCGGTAGCCTGCGTAGTGTACAGAAAAGGCTCGTACTTGGCGTTCGCCAAAAAGGCGAGCGCGCCGGCGCGGGCTTCCTCAATCTTCGCCAGGCTCGATACGGTTGCCTCGGCGTCGCCTTCCACGGTGCCGCCCACCACATGGGCAATTTGACCAACGGTAAATTTCATAGGGGGCAAAAGTACGGGCGGGCGCGTTACCGGATGGCGGCCAGCGGCTGGCCAAAGTAGGCGTGCAGCCGCTCGTGCAGCAGCGCCACCAGGGCCGGGTCGTCAAAGGGATACTCGTCGGGAATGCGCAGGTTAACGACCGGCTTGCCCTGTAGCTCCGGCCCAAACTTGGCCCGCAGGCGGTCGGCATGCCGTTTTTCCATCACAAAGATGACATCAGCCCAGCCCAGGTGGCCGGCGGCCACGCGCACCCTGGCGCCCGGCTCGGTGCCCGCCGAGCGGGCCAGCAGGTACGGGTGGTCAGCCAGCAGGCGCTCGGCCGTGAGGCTGCGCCAGCGGTTCTGGCTACAGATAAATAAGAGCTGGCGAGCTTTGGAAGCGGGGACGTCGGGCAAAATGAGGAGCGCGGGTAGCCGGGGAGGCTAGCGGTTGCGAAAGAACTAGCTAGGGTTTCAGCGGCTGGGCAGCCACGCCCTGGGTAGTGATTTTGACGGGCAGAATGCGGCCGCTTTTGTCGAAGTGCAACTCGTCGAGGCACACCACGCGGTGGTTGCCGTCGGGGTCGCCGAGCGGGTGGCGGTGGTAGGCAATGTACCAGCGGTCGGTGCCCGGCACCTGGATAACCGCGTGGTGCCCCGCGCCGGTGCCCACCTGCATATCCTGCTGCAATATCTTGCCCACCCGCCGAAACGGCCCGAAGGGCGAATTGCCCACGGCGTAGGCCACCGAGTAGTCGGGGCCGGTCCAGCCGCCCTCGCTCCACATAAAATAATACTTGCCCTGGCGGCGAAACATCACCGGTCCCTCCACATAGTTTTGGGGCGTGATGGACTTGAATACCGAGCCGTCGGGAAAGGGCATGAAGCCGGTGAAGTCGTCCTTGAGCCGGGCGATGTTGCAGTGCTGCCAGCCGCCGTAAATGAGGTAGTATTTGCCATCGGCGTCTTTGAAAACGAACTGGTCGATGGGCTGCGCGCCATTTTCGATGGTGCCGACTAGCGGGCGCTTGAGGTAGTCCCGGAACGGCCCGGCGGGGTTGTCGGCCACGGCCACGCCAATGCCGCCCGGCGGCTCGTTGGGCTTTTCGGGGTGGTAGTCGTTGGCACCGAAGAAGAGGTAGTACTTGCCGCCCTTGGCCACGATAGCAGGCGCCCACATGGCCCGATGGGCCCATTTCACGCTGGCCGTGTCGAGCACGTGCGGGTGCTTGGTCCAGTGCACAAGGTCGGGCGAGGAGAAGGCATCCAGAAAAACCTGCTCCTCATACGGGGCCGAGTAGGTGGGATAAATCCAGTACTGCGAGCCGAAGATGGCAGTCTCCGGGTCGGCGTACCAGCCGGGAAAAATGGGGTTGCCCGGCGCGGGGGCTGCTTTGGCGGGCTGCTGGGCCACCGCGACGCGGCAGGCCAAGGCGCCGGCCAGCGTAAGGAGCAGGTTTTTCACCATCGGGAACGGAAGAGAAAAGCAGGCTGCTGGCAGCCGGGCAGGTGGGGAAAGGAAACAGTGGCCCGAAGATATTGGCCGCCGCCCGAGTACTCGGCTATGCTAGCCGGAGACCAAGCTGAATAATGGTAATATTTGCCAAAAAAGTAGCAGTCAGAACCCGCCGCTGGTCCCGACCTTCGCGGCCGGTTCTGTTCCCGCCCCCTATGCTCCGCTTATCGTTAACCCTCGCTGCCAGCCTGTTGCTGGCGGCTCCTGTTGCCCACGCCACCGTGCGCCTGCCCGCGCTGGTGGGCAGCCACATGGTGCTTCAGCGCGGGCGGCCGGTACCCGTGTGGGGCTGGGCCGCGCCGGGCGAGCAGGTCAGCGTCACGTTTCGCGGCAAAGCCTACGCTGCCTCGGTGCCCGATGCCAGCGGGCGCTGGCAGGCGACGCTGCCCGCCACGCCGGCCGGTGGGCCGTACGAGCTGACCGTTAAGGGGCAGAATACCATTGTGCTTACCGATGTGCTGGTGGGTGATGTTTGGCTGGCCTCGGGCCAATCAAACATGCAAATGCCCGTGAAGGACCGCCCCGGGGGCTACCAGCCCGTGCAGCAGGCCGACCGGGAAATCGCGGCCGCCAATTGGCCTAGTATCCGTTTCTTCACCGTGAGCCAAACTGTGGCTTACCGCCCGCAGGCTGAGGTGGCGGGCACCGGCTGGCTCGTGTGCAGCCCGGCCACGGTAGCGCAGCTTTCGGCCGTAGCCTACTTCTTCGGCCGCGATTTATACCAGCAGTACAACGTGCCGGTGGGCCTGCTCGTGAGCAGCTGGGGCGGCACGCCCGCCGAGGCCTGGGCCAGCGCCGAGGGCCTGCAAGCCCTGCCCGCCTTCGGGGCGCAGGTAGCTGATTTTGCCCGCCGCACCACCAGCCTCAACGATGACCAGCTGGCCTACCAGGCCAAGCAGCGCGAACTGCTGCGCAACGTGCGCGCTTACGACCACGGCTACCTGCCCAACGGCCAAACCTGGGCGGCCCCCGGTTTCGACGCCCGCGCCTGGCCTACCATGCCGGTGCCCGGCAGCTGGGAAAGTAGGCCGGGGCTGGCCACCTACGATGGGGTAGTGTGGTTTCGCAAGGAAATCGACCTGCCTGCCAGCCTGGCCCGCCAGCCGCTGACCCTCACCTTGGGTAAGATTGACGACGCCGACAGTACCTATATCAATGGCGTGCGGATAGGCTACCGCAATGGCTATAATGAGCTGCGGCGCTACCCCGTACCTGCCGGGGTGCTGCACCCGGGCCGCAACGTTATTGCCGTGCGGGTAGTGGACACGGGCGGTGGGGGCGGCATTACCGGCGAGCCCGCCGAGCTGGCCCTGAGCCCGGCTAATGGCGCGCCTGTGCTGCCGCTAGCTGGCTCGTGGCAGTATCAGCTGGGCCTCGACCCGCAGCTGCAACCGCTGCCCCCGGTGCCAGGCGGGGGCGAACACGCGCCCACGGCCCTCTACAACGGCATGATTGCCCCGCTCCAGCCCTTTGCTCTCAAAGGCGTTATCTGGTACCAGGGCGAGAGCAATGCCGACCGCGCCGCGCAGTATCGCACGCTCTTTCCGGCGCTCATCACCGACTGGCGCACGCACTGGCAGGCGGACCTGCCTTTCCTATTTGTGCAGCTGGCCAGCTTTATGCCCGCCCGGCCCGAGCCCACCGAGTCAGCCTGGGCTGAGCTACGCGAGGCGCAGGCCCTGACGCTGCAAGTGCCCGGTACCGGCATGGCTACCGCCATCGACATCGGTGAGGCGGCCGATATACACCCCCATAATAAGCAAGAGGTGGGCCGCCGCCTGGCGCTGGCTGCCCGCCACATCGCCTACGGCGATAAAGCCGTGGTGTACAGCGGGCCAGTGTACAACAATATGGTCGTCGCTGGCAATGCCGTTCGCCTGAAATTTACGCAGCTTGGGAAGGGCCTGGCGATGAAAACCGGTCCTGCGCTGCAAGGCTTTGCCGTGGCGGGGGCCGACCGGCAGTTTCACTGGGCCACCGCCAAGGTGGTAGGCAACGAGGTGGTAGTGCAAAGCCCCGGCGTGCCGCAGCCCGTGGCCTTACGCTACGACTGGGCCGATAACCCCAACGGGAATCTCACCAATAAAGAAGGGTTGCCCGCCCTGCCGTTTCGCACCGATAACTGGCCGCTCAGCACGGCTGGCCAGTAGTAGCAGCAAGAGCTGGTAATCAAAATAACCTGTCATGCTGAGCTTGCGAAGCCCCTCAGCCTTGCTGAACGCTTTGTTCTAGCTCAATAGGGTGCTTCGCAAGCTCAGCATGACGGGCTAAATAGATAGTGAAAGCGGTATTTACGCCACTTCTGTTACGCGCACTTTTACGCCTTTTATCTTGGCGCCGTTGAGGTTTTCGAGCACTTCGGCAGCCTTATTGCGGGGCACGGCTACGTAAGAGTAGAAGTCGAATACCTCAATGCGGCCCACCGTGTGGTGGTCGAGCCCGCCCACTTTGACGAAGGCACCTACTAAGTCGTGGGCACTGACTTTGTGCTTTTTACCGGCCGTGACGTGCAGCGTGATAGTTTCGGGGCGGGGCAGCTTGTTGGCGGCGTTGGCGGGTGGGAGCGGGGCGGGCTTGAGGCGCGCCCACTGCGCGCCCTGGGCCGAGGGCCAGCTTTGCACGCGGGTTTGCTCGGGCGGGGTGGCCAGCAGGTGGGCGGTGCCGGCTACGCCGGCCCGCGCCGTGCGGCCGGCCCGGTGCTGAAAGGTTTCGGCGTCGTGCGGAAGGTCGTACTGGATGACCGTGTCGAGGGCGGGCACGTCGATGCCGCGCGCGGCTACGTCGGTGGCTACCAAAGCCTGGGCCGAGTTGTTGCGCAGCTTCATCAGGGCTTTGTCGCGCTCGGGCTGGGGCAGCTTGCCGTGCAGCACCTCGGCCGCCACGCCCCGGCCGCGCAGAAACTGGGCCAGCTCCTCCACCTTGTCGCGGGTGTTGGCGAAGATGAGCGTCTGGCCCGTGTCGGGCAGTTGCAGCAGGTGGTAGAGGGCGGCGGGCTTCTCTTCCACGGCGTTGAGCACGTGGCCGCGCAGCGTGAGCGAGGCGGGCAGCGCATTACCGGTAATCTCGCCGTTGAGGCCGCCGGCGGCGGTGAGCATGCGGGGGCGGGTGAGGTAGTCGCGCACCAGGCCCATCACCTTATCGGGCATGGTGGCCGAGAACAGCAGCGTCTGGCGGCGGCGCGGCAGCCGGCTGATGATGGTCGCCATCTCCTCCTGAAACTTCAAGTCGAGCAGCTTGTCGGCCTCATCCAAGACCAATACTTTCAATTGGTTAGGAATAATGTTGCGCTTTTCCAGGTGGTCGAGCAGGCGGCCGGGGGTGGCCACTACCACGTGGGGCGTTTGCTGCAAGGTCTGCACTTCGTCGCGCATGGCGTGGCCGCCGTAGAGGGCCGCCACGCGCAGGCCAGGGGCCGCCATGTACTTGCCTAGGGCTTTGAGGGCGTCGCGCACTTGCAGGGCCAGCTCGCGAGCCGGCACCAGCACGATGGCCTGCACGGCCTTGGCGCTGGGGTCAATCTGGGCCAGGATGGCCAGGCCGTAAGCAGCAGTTTTGCCCGAGCCGGTGGGGGCCTGGCCCGCCACGTCCTGGAGGTCGAGGGCGGGCTGGAGCACCAGCGCCTGCACGGGCGTGGGCTGGGTGAAGTTCAGCTCGGCCAGGCCTTGCAGGAGTTCGGGCGAAAGATTGAAATCGGAAAACGAGGCCGGAGCGGCAGAATCAGCTTGCATCCGGCAAAGGTACGACCGGAAGAAAGCGGGAATTTATCCTAAAGAACGCAGGCCTACCGACCGCCTGGCTTTACATGATTTTTATTCAGCCACGTTCACCAGGCGGTAGCGCACGGCGGTTTTCTTGGGCCGGATGTCCAGCCCCACGTGGTGCGCGTAGGCCCAGGTAAAGGCCGCTCCGAAGTAAAAAATCATGGCTGAATAAAACACGAACAGCAGTACCAGCACCGAGCTGGCCGCCGGCCCGTAGATGGGTCCGAGGTCGCGCGCCACCAGCAACTGGCCCAGTACGCGTTCGCCCAGCTCGATGAGCACAGCCGTGAGCAGCGCGCCGCGCCGCACAGCTTGCCAGGGAACCTTGGCCGCGCTGAGGGTGCGAAAAACGAAGCCGCACCACACCGCCATGATGAGTAAGCTCACGATAAAATTGAGCACCCAAACGATATAAAACGCAAACGTGGGGTCGAAATCAGATACAAAATCGGCAAATAATGATAGCGCCGCATCGGCCGAAAAGGCCAGCACGGACAGCGCCGCCGTAGCCAGCAGCACACCCGCCGAACGCACCCGCTCGCGGGCCGCCACCGATACCTGGCTGAGCTGCTTGCGGGGCCGCACGTGCCACAGCTGATTGAGCGAGTGCTGAATGACGGTAAAGAGCGTGGTGGCCACAAACACTAGGAACGCGAAGCCCAGCCAGGTAATAAGACGGTTGCGGCCGGCGTGGGCCACGTTGTGCACCGTTTGGGCCACTAGGCCGGTGGCGGTGCTGCCAATCACCTCGCCGAGCTTGGTGAGCAGCATGGCCCGTGCGCCCCGCGCCGAATACACCGAGCCGAGCAATTGTACCAAGATAATAAGGATGGGCGGCAGCGCAAACGAAGTAAAAAACGCCGTAGCTGCCCCCAGCCGCAGGGGGTCATTAGCGGCCAGCTCGCGGGCGGCGCGGCGCAGCAAGAGTACTAGCTCGACCCACCATGGAAAGCGGTGCGGAGCCGGAGCGGGAGGGGAAGCGGAAACCTTAGCCATGAATAACTTAACGCCGGGCCGACAACATTTTGCGCCCGACGGGGTACAAAGGGGCGGCCGCCGGGTAGCCCGGCCTGCTGCCAACCTAGCAGTGGGTGCGCTACTAACACGTTTTTCTCGCGGCTAGTTACGCATGACAATTACTTCCATCTCCGCTACCGGGGTGCGGGGCGGGGCCGAAGCCCCGCCCCGCACCTGGATTCAGCGCCGCCTAGTCGACCCGTTTCTGAGCTTGCTCAAGGCTGGGCTGGCTCCCGGTAGCCTCGCCCTCACGGCCGGCCTGGGTGTAGCCTTTGGGTTGGCACCCACGTTTGGAATAACCACGCTCGTGAGCACGGCCGTGGCCCTGCGCCTCAAGCTCAACGTGGCGGCCATGCAGCTGGTGTGCCACGTGCTGAGCCCAATACAACTGCTTTTGTTTCTGCCCTTTCTGCGCTGGGGCGCTACGCTGCTGGGCCAGGGCCGCGAGGTGGCCCACCTCAGCCTCGACCAGATAAAAGTCATGATAAAGGCCGATGGCTGGAGCCACGTGCTACACCTGCTCTGGCGCGCCGAGCTGGGGGCGCTCATGATTTGGGCGGTAGCGGCGGTGCCGGTAGTGCTGGGCCTTTATGTATGCCTGCGGCCATTATTTAAACGCTTCATCAAGCGCCACGACGAGGCGGAGGAAACGACGGTGACTGCGACAGTATAGCCGGGTTATTTCTCGCTTAGAGAACAAAAAATTATCAAAAGAGAACGTCATGCTGAGCTTGCCGAAGCATCTCGCTCGCATCGTTAGAAAGCTCTAGCGGCGCGAGCGAGATGCTTCGGCAAGCTCAGCATGACGTTCTCTTTTATGAACTTTACCTAGTTCAAAGCTGAGGCTGACAAAACGTTACGCGGCCGTGTAAATCGGCTGTACTTCGGGCTGCTGGAAGTAGGGATTCACGCCTTCTTCCGAGGTGAGGTCGAGCAGCATCAAATCGACGTGCTGGAAGTCGCCGGTGCGGCCTTCGAGGGCGGGGCCGAGCTGCTGCATAAAGTCAGGGTCGTGGCTGATGGTGTCGAAACCCAGCAGCAGGCGCGGGGGCTGGCTGTCGTCGCCGGCGAGCTGCATCTGGGCCACGTAGATGGCGCGGATATCGGCGTTGCTGGTGCCAAACTCGGTCAGCGACTCGGCCAGGCCCTCGGGCAGCTCGGGGGTGCTGAGGGTCACCTGGGCATCGGAGGGCAGGCCGCCGCCCTGGGTGAGCTGGCCGGTGAGCAAGGCTTGGATTTCGGCGGCGGGCAGGAGCTTGCCAGCCGGCGAGAAGGGGTTGAGCACGCAGTCCTGGCCCTGCGTCATGGCGAAGAAGGCCTGGCCGGGAATCGGCACCCAGGCAATGGTGCTGGCATCCATGCCACCGTCGCTGAGGCGTGCCTCGGAGGTAAAGATGGGCAGGCGACCATCTTGCAGCACTTGCAGCTGAATCTGCTGGCCTTCGGCGAGCTGCACTTCGCCGGTACCCATGTTTTCGTCGGGGGCCAGCACCATCAGGATATTTTCCTGAAGTAGGGCCTGGTAAAAGGCGGGGCGGGCGTTCTCATCCACCGGGGCGAGCAGTAGCAGGTGCTCGAGCACGTTTTGGGGCTCAAACGGAAACTCGGGCATGGGCGGCGAAGCCAGCGGGCCCTGGCCATCGAGGCCCATTGGCAGGGGCGGCATCGGGGGAATTTGCGGCGTGGGCTCTACCGGGGCCACGTACTTGGAGCCCTGGTAGCGGGGGCCGCTTTTGGGGGCCGCATCGCCAGTGGGGGCGGCGCCGGGCTGGGTGGGCGTGTTGGAGTCGGCCGGGGCCGACTCAGGTTTGTTTTTCAGAAAGTCGAAGAGACCCATGTCAGGAGAATGATTAGCAGGTGGAGCAGATGAAAGCAAAGGTAGCCTACTGCTCGCCACAGGCGCGCAAGTCGGCCTCGGTGCCGGCGATGGTGCGCACGCCGGCGGGCCCGGGGTGGTTGCCCCAGTGGCTTTCGATAAAGTTAAGCAGGTTGGTGACTTGGGCGGGCGAGAGCTCGTGGTGGGTGGTGGTATCCTGCACCCCCAACATGAGCTGGTTGTAGTCCACGCCATTCACCACAATGGGCCCTTTGAGGCCGTAGCGCACAATGCAGGCGAGCTGGCCGGGGTGCCGGGCCAGGTAATCAGACTTAGCCAGCGGCGGAATGAGCTGCCCAATGCCCTCGCCCTGCTCGCCGTGGCAGCTGGCGCAGTGCTGCCCATAGAGACGCTCGCCCTGGTTCTGCTTGTTGGTGAAGCAGGAGGGGAGGGCCAGTAGCGTGAGAAAAGTAAGGATGAGGGCTAACGGGTAGCGCATGGGGAGGAAGATGCTGGAAATCGCCAGTTGTGGCAAACGCATGGGTGGTACCTCACCCCCCCCCGGCCCCCTCTTTTTTGGAGAGGGAGCCGGGGGGGGTGAGGTACCACCCGCCGGGCAACCACAAGCCACTTAGCGGGTGGCAGTGGCGGCCGCTTTGCGGGTTTGGGCCTCGGCCAGCAGGCGGGGAATTTCGCGGATGAGGCGGTTGGTTTCGCGGGGGTTGAGGCCGTCGTAGGTGCCGCGCACGTAGCCCTGGTCGTCCACGAGGGCCAGCGCGCCGCTATGGGCGATGCCACCGGGGGCCTGGGTATCGGTTTGGGCGGCGGCCAGGTAGTTGCTGGCCAGCTTATAGGCGGTGGGGCGGTCGGGGGTGCGCAGGAAGCGCCAGGTGGTGTTGGGGCCATTCACGCCGAGGCGGCGGGCGTAGTCGGCCAGCACGGGCTGGGTGTCGTGCTCGGGGTCGATGGTAAACGACAGGAACGCCACGCTGGGGTTGGTGGCGTACTGCTTGTAGGCTTTCAGCAGCTCGCTCTGCATTTTGGGGCAGATGCCGGGGCAGGTGGCGAAGAAAAAGTCGGTGACGTAGACCTTGCCAGCCAGGCTCTTATCTGATACCACTTTGCCCTCCTGGTCGGGCAGGCTGAAGCCGGGCACCGGCTTGCGGCCTTCGGCCGCGCCGAGGTAGGGCAGGGCGGCGGTAGAGTCGGGGTCGGTGTCCATGTGCACGTCGGCAATGCCAGTGTCGGCATCGGTAGCCGGGGTGCCGGAGCCGCAGCCGGCCAGGCCCAGCAGGCCCACGAGGGGCAGGTATTTTAACAGCATAACTTTGGGATGAGGCAACGAAAGCGGCCGCAAAGCCGGCCGGGTAGTTAACCGCCCGGGGCCGCTGCGCGTTCGCGGGCGGCCCTGCGTGGCAGGCTATTTGGCGGAAGGCGTGAGGGCTGGGGCCGCAGTGAGGGGAACAGCCCGGTTCAGGGTAGCCTTGGCCGAGTCGAGTGTCGTTTTCAGCTGCTGCTCAACGGCGGTGAGCTGCTTTTGCTGGTCTTGCAGGTAGGCCAGGCGCTGGGGAGCGGGGGCGGTGCTGTCGGGGGCCTGGTACTGGTGCATCCAGGTCATCATGGCGCGGTCGGCGGTTTGCATCTGGGCCAGGATGGGGGCCGAGGCGGGTACTTTGGCGGCGGTAAGCTGGGCTTTGAGGGCGAAGAGCTGCTCGGTTTGCTGCATGGCCAAGTCGTGGTGGCTCATGAGGCTGTCTTCGAGGGCGCGGGCCTGCACGGCGGGCGCGGCGGCCTCGGTAGTAGTTCCTTTCGAGCCGCAGCCGGGTAGTGCGCCCAGGTTCAACAATCCAAACGCCGCACCCAGCGGCCAAAACAGCAGTTTTTTCATGGCGCAAAGGTACGGCCGGCGGCCGGTGGGGTGGTGCCGGGCCGCAGAACGGTGCGGCGTAGGCCGCGAGCATTGCGGCGCGCCCCCGGAACGTTGAGGCGGGACCCCGGAACATTGCAGCGAGGCCCCGGAGCCTTGGGCGCGACCCCGGAACACTGAGGCGGGAGCCCGAAGCATTGCGGCGCAACCCCGGAGCACCGGGGCCGGGCCCCGGCACATGAAGGTGGCCACCCGGCGCACTGCGGCGCAACCCCGGCGTGTTGGGTTCAGACCCCGGAAAAAAAATCAAAATGGCCGCTCCCGGGTTTATTCCGCACCTTTTCCCATTTACCCCAACTTAGTATGCAAACCCGCCAACTCGGCCGCGCCGGCCTCACGGTTTCCGCCCTCGGCCTCGGCTGCATGGGCATGTCGGACTTCTACGGCCAGCGCGACGACGCCGAAAGCCTGCGCACCCTGGCCCGCGCCCTAGAGCTGGGCGTCACCTTCCTGGATACGGCCGACATGTACGGCCCCTACACCAACGAGGAGCTGCTGGGCCGCTTCTTCCAGGCAGATAAAACCCGCCGCAATAAGGTGGTGCTGGCCACCAAGTTCGGCATCGTGCGCGATGCCAACGACCCCACCAAGCGCGGCATCAGCGGCCGCCCCGAGTACGTGCGCCAGGCCGCCGAGGGCAGCCTCAAGCGCCTCAGCACCGACCATATTGACCTCTACTACCAGCACCGCGTGGACCCCACCGTGCCCATCGAGGAAACTGTGGGCGCCATGAGCCGCCTCGTGGAGGAGGGTAAAGTGCGCTTCGTGGGCCTGAGCGAGGCCGGGGCCGACACCATCCGCCGTGCTCACGCCACGCACCCCATTTCGGCCCTGCAAACCGAGTACAGCCTCTGGAGCCGCGATGTGGAGGTTGAAATACTGCCCACGCTGCGCGAGCTGGGCATCGGCCTGGTGCCGTACTCGCCGCTGGGCCGGGGCTTCCTCACCGGCGAAATTCAGAAGTTCGAGGACTTTGCGCCCGATGACTACCGCCGCCATTCGCCCCGCTTCCAGGGTGAGAATTTCAATAAAAACCTGCGCCTGGTAAACCATCTGCGTGAGCTGGCCCAGCAGAAAGGCGTGTCGGCCAGCCAGCTGGCCCTGGCCTGGGTGCTCGCCCAGGGCAACGACCTGGCCCCCATCCCCGGCACCAAGCGCGTGAAGTATTTAGAAGAGAACGTGGCCGCCCTCGACGTGCAGCTAAGCGCCGACGAGCTGCGCCAGCTCGATGAGCTGCTGCCCCTGGGCGCCGCCGCCGGCACCCGCTACCCCGAAGCCATGATGGGCCTAGTAGGCCGCTAAAGACCGCAGATTTAACGGATTTAACGGATTTCGCGGATACGCCTGCTGCGCAGGCTGGCTACCCGGTAGGCGGCTCTCTTAGCTTTATGGCCTGCCGTGTTTAGTATTGCTCGCGGCGTGGCTACGCCTCACAAGCGCACCACCGTCAGCCAGCCTGCGCAGCAGGCGTATCCGCGAAATCCGTTAAATCCGTTAAATCTGTGGTCCATTATCCCGTTGAGCTGGCTTGGGGCTCTTTTCGCCTGCCTGTGCACTTGCTGTGCGAGGTGTTAGCCTACTCGCTGGGCTACCGCCTCTACACCGCCCTGCGCGCCCGCACCCCCGACCGCATCAGCGACCAAGGGCGGCAAGTTATTTTTATTGGCGCGGCGGCCGGTGCGCTGCTCGGCTCGCGCCTGCTGGGCCTGCTCGAACACCCCGAGCTGCTGCTGCACCCGCCCGGTGGCTGGCTCTACTACACTACTAATAAAACCATCGTGGGCGGTTTCCTGGGTGGCCTGCTCGGGGTAGAGCTTACTAAAAAGCGCCTCGGCATCACGGCCAGCAGCGGCGACCTCATGGTGTACCCGCTGCTGCTGGGGCTGGCCATCGGCCGGCTCGGCTGCCACCTCAGCGGCCTCGAAGACGGCACCTTCGGCACTGCCACGCGCCTGCCCTGGGGCATCGATTTTGGCGACGGCATCGCGCGCCACCCCACCAACCTCTACGAAATCAGCTTTCTGGCCCTGCTCGGCGGGTTGCTCTGGCTGCTAGAGCGCCGCCGCCCGCTGCCCAATGGCCGCCGCTTCGAGCTGTTTCTGGCCAGCTACCTCCTGTTCCGCCTCTCGGTAGAGTTTCTCAAGCCCACGGTGGCGCTCCCGGGCCTGGGCCTCACGGCCATCCAGTGGGCTTGCGTGGCTGGGCTGGGGTATTACATTTGGCTGTGGGTGCGGCAGGCTAAAGTCATTGCCTGATATTTCTGGTATGTGTAGTAGGTGTGAAAGTCAATTTTAATTTGATGGTGCTGCATTCTTGGTGCGTGATAACGCTGGGTTTTCTTATTGGTCTTATGCAGGCTTGCTCTCCAAGCGCCGATAAGGAAGGTATACAGGATGAAATAGGTTATGAGGGGTCAAAGGCAGGTACATATACTGAAGCTTTAGCTCTTTGTAAGGCTGGTAAATACCGGGAAGGAATTTTGATAGCAAATTTTCTGATAAAATCTAATCCTAAGTTAGAAGAAGTGTTCTACTTAAAAGGTCAAGCATTAAACAGGCTTGGTGCGTTTCCTGAAGCACTATCTGCATTAGATAAAGCGCTTGCTTTAAAACCCGATTATTGCTCAGCAATTGCAACAAAAGGCGATGTTTATCAAAAGCAAAAAGACTTTGAAAAAGCAAGGGGCATTTATGGTAATGCACTTGCCTGTAACGCTACCGATTGGCGTGTTATGGTCAACGTTGGTACCCTGCTTATGAAGCAAAAACGTTTTGCCGATGCCATCCCATACTTTGACAAAGCACTCGCGTTAGAACCTAATAGTGTTGATTGTATCTATGACAGAGCGAAGTCATATTATAGGGTAAGTCAGTACGAAAAGGCCGTTGCTGATTGTAAGCGAGCCCTAATTTTGGCTCCTTCAGACTACGAAGTCTACTTAGTCGAAGGGGCTGCTCTCGATAAACTTGGGTCGGAGCTTGACGCCACCACCTGTTATCAGAAAGTTCTACAGTTAAATCCTGGTAATAAATGGGCAATGAAGTATTTCGCCTCAAAACATAATTAACCCATGCCCGAACGCCCTTACACCTACTACGACTTCACCCTGAGCCTGTGCCCGCACTGCCTGCGGCGCATCGAGGCCAAAATCGTTTTTGAAAATGGGGGCGTGTACATGCTCAAGCGCTGCCCCGAGCACGGGCGGCAAAAGGTGCTCATCGCCACCGACATCGAGTATTACAAGAGCATTCGCAACTACGTGAAGCCCAGCGAAACGCCGCGCCGCTTCAACACCGCCACGCACTACGGCTGCCCCTACGACTGCGGCCTCTGCACCGACCACGAGCAGCACTCCTGCCTCACCGTGATTGAGGTCACGGACCGTTGCAACCTCACCTGCCCCACCTGCTACGCCGAAAGCAGCCCCACCCACGGCCGCCACCGCACCCTCGAAGAAATCGAGGCCATGCTCGACGTGCTCATCGCCAACGAAGGCGAGCCCGACGTGGTCCAGCTATCCGGCGGCGAGCCCACGCTGCACCCGCAGTTCTGGGAAATAATGGACCTCTGCAAAAGCAAGCCCATCAAGCACCTCATGCTGAATACCAACGGCGTGCGGCTGGCCAAGGACGAAGCCTTCGTGGCGCGGCTGGCTACCTACGCGGGTGCGTTCGAGGTGTACTTGCAGTTCGACTCCTTCCGCGAGCACGTGCTGCTGACCATGCGCGGCCGCGACCTGCGCGAGGTGCGCAAGCAGGTCCTGGTGCATCTCAACAAGTACAACCTCAGCACCACGCTCGTCGTGACCCTGCAAAAGGGCCTCAACGACGACGAGATGGGCGACATCATCGACTACGCGCTGGCCCAGCGCTGCGTGCGCGGCGTCACGTTTCAGCCCACGCAGGCCGCCGGCCGGCTCGATAATTTCAACCCCGAAACCGACTCGTTTTCGCTCACCGAAGTGCGCCAGGGTATCATCAGGCAAAGCCCGGTTTTCACGGCCGAAGACCTGCTGCCCGTGCCCTGCAACCCCGACGCGCTGGCGATGGCCTACGCCCTCAAAATCGAGGGTGAAGTCTTTCCGCTCACCCGTTACGTCGACCCCGCCGACCTGCTCACCAACAGTAGCAATACCATCGTGTACGAGCGCGACCCGCGCCTGCGCGACCACATGCTGAAGCTATTCAGCACCGCCAACACCGTCGATACGGTAGTGCCCGATTTAAACCAGCTCCTGTGCTGCCTGCCCCAGGTATCGGCCCCCAACCTGAGCTACGAGAATTTATTCCGGGTAATTATTTTGCAATTCATGGACGCCTGGAATTTTGACGTGCGCGCCGTCAAAAAATCCTGCGTCCACATCGTGAGCAAAGACCTGAAAATAATTCCGTTCGAGACGATGAATATCTTTTACCGCGACCCCGAGAAGCTGGCGCGGCTCGAAGAGTTGCGCAACGAGCGCGTGGGAATCATATGACCGAGCCCCAACCAACTCCAAAACCGCCGGGCAAAAAAAGCCCCACCTGGCCCATTGCCGTTAACCTCGTCCTATTGCTGCTGGGTGGCTTATTTTTCGGCGCCGATTTCGCGGCGTTCAGCAGCACGCTAACCGGGTTATTCGTCATTAATATCGTGGCGGCGATTATCCTGGGGATTTCGGGCGGGAAAATGCACTACGTGTTAGCGTTTGTGCTGGCTTGCCTGGTTATCCTGCTGATTGGGGGCGGAATATGCGCGCTAATACTGACCAATCTGAAGGGCGGCGGGCACTAGTAGCCGCCTAGTTAGCAAGAGGGTATTGAGCCGAAAAGAGTACGGCTCAATACCCTCTTAACCCATCGTTTGCGCGCAGATTAAAAACCGGATTGTCTTCGTTATGAATGAGCAACCTGCATTCGGTAAAATACTGCTCCTCAACTTAGGCGTAGTAGTGGGGAGTGCAGTAATAGCCGGCTTGTGCAGTCAACTTAGCGTGGGCGTATTACTGTTCGTTTTTGCGCTTGTTTACCTAGGTTGTAGGGACAATTAGCGAAGCCAGAGGATTGCGGAGACGAAATGCACCATTCCTAGGAAGCTGCTGGCCGTTTTGTCGTAGCGCGTGGCTAGGCGGCGAAACTGCTTAAGACGACTGAAAA
>Ga0265797_10000068_pt1 | contig 225933 bp, 182 predicted proteins | sample P2T30metagenome_FD_192433 | JGI IMG/M metagenome (GOLD analysis project Ga0265797, IMG submission 192433) | Plant litter microbial communities from East Loma Ridge, Irvine, California - P2 T30 | ecosystem: Environmental > Terrestrial > Plant litter > Unclassified | place: USA: California...
TAATACCCAGGTAAAGTGCTGATCTTAAATTGTCGCGATATTCCTGAAGTGCCAATTTATAGCTATCATAAAAATCAAAAGCTTCATTTAATGAAATGTGTGGTAATACAATAAACCTAATTCCTTCGGCATGTTGATATACATCTGCCTTGTAGATGTGGCATTTACCCTTTTCGGCACGAAGGTTACCTTTAGATAGTAATCCTGATAATCGTGCATAAGCATCTTTATCGGTAGGATAGGCCAAAAGGGGCGGGCCGTCCAAAAGTTCCAGCCTGCACCCAATAATAAGCCGTATGCCTGCTTTTTTTGCTGCTACATGTGCCCGTACTACACCGGCCAGCGTGTTATGATCGGTAATTGCAATTTCTTTATAGCCCAGCAACGCAGCCTGCTCTATAATTTCATGAGGATGTGAGCCACCTCGCAGGAAACTGAAATTGCTTGTAGTATGTAATTCTGTATAACTCATGCAAAAAATCCGTGAATAAACCATTTAGGATGCTCGCCATCATAAGGCCCTGAACGAAACACCCAATAACGTGCTCCGCTTTCATCCTCCACACTATAATAATCTCTGTACAGGCCATCGCTTAGCCACCATTCCTGCTCAATACGTTCAGGGCCATCGGCCTTAGTTATTTTATACAGCTCACCTTTGTACCGAAACAGCATAGGCGGGTTATCAGGCAGCACAGCAGTTACTTCTATAATTTCGGGGCGGGATAACAGGTGTACAGGTCGTGGTAAATCAGTACGCCAGGCTGCATCTGCCTTTTCCCATAACGGGGCAGCCTGTTTTATAGATCGTTCCGGCCAATGGTGCTGAGCAGGCAGGTAGCGGCTAACGGCACCGGCTCCTATTTTTGCAGTTACCCTATCCAGTAATTCTGCAACTTTCATATCATTATGCGATGCTTCATTCCACATAGTAGCCTGTTCCTGTGTAACGGGCTCTACTTTTGGTGCTTCGAGTATAAATAGCTCAAAACCTAATGCAGGTTTAAACGTGGCAATTTTATGTTCGAAGAGCCGGAATAAATGTTTGGTATTTCGCGACGGATGCCCTGTGCCTATTTCTATTTGCTGTATGGCACCATCAACTCTGTAGGCTTTAAATATACAGTTACGTAAACCCAAGCCTTCGGTTTCCAGCCTTTGGCAAAGCATTTCTAAAAGTTGCTTTAATGCGATTGTTATACCGGTAGCCGATGCGACAGGCTCCATGCTTGATAGCCTTTCCTGGTAGGGTTCAACAGGCTTTACAGGAATAATCATTTCTACTTCTAGCCCTAATGCCTGAGCAATTCGTTTTGGCAACTCCTGGCCAAACCGCCTGCGCAGTACAGCAGGAGGCATATTTATAAAACTGCCCATGTGCCGCATTCCCAGCTTTTTTAATCGAGCCAAAATTGTTGCATCCAGTCGCAATGCAGCCGGCGGCAGATTTTGCAATGCATCGCGCTGTTGCCCCGCAGGTACAATGGACTGATTGCTATATCGTGCTACAGCCCACGCTGTACTTATAGTATTGGCAATGGCAGCCTGTGCGGTATAGCCGTAACTACTTAATTTGGTTTTAATGTGTTCGAGGTAAGCTGCCTCGCCACCCCAAAGGTGTGAGCATCCGCTACTATCTAAAATTAATCCGTCAGGCAAATCAACCGCTGCAAATGGCGTATACAAAATACTCCACTCTGCCAGTGCCTGCAATAATTTCTCTGCCCTTCCGGGTTCTGTCTCCAGCATTTCCAGTTCAGGAAAAATAGCCTTGCAGTCGGCCAGTACCATTCCTGTATAGATGCCTTTTTGCGCTGCTGCATAGCTAACGGCATCAATTACCATCCGGCCACGCTGGCGCGAAGCCAGCACAAAAGGCTTATTACAAAATTCGGGCTGTTTCCGGACCACATATTCTGTAAGCAGGTAAGGAAATGATATGGATGCGTATCTTGGCATTATCCGGTATGGCGTTCGTTTAACACTGGTATAAAAATGTGGTTATGTATAACGGGCACAAAGTTTTTGTTTAGCCAGTTAACCTGCCATGCATTAGGCCTGCCATTGCGCACTTTTAGCAATTGCACATCCCAGGTGCTGTGGCCCACGCCGGGTAAATTATCCTGCATGAGGCTGGGTAGTGGTGTTATCTTCCAGCGTGTGGTACAGGCAACAGCATTTTCAAACCGTGGGCAGTAACGATGTATGAAGCCTGTTACACCACTATTTTCTACTGCTAATTGAAGCCGCCTCGAGTCGGTAAAACTAAGCTCTTGAATTTCTCCTATAACTGCCGTAAGTGCTTCGCACTTTAAGGCTTCTTCTATAATCCATAGCGCTTCTTTATGGTGTGTTGCGGTAATAAAAACTATACGGTCTGGTTCCAACCCAAAACTTTTAAGGCCGGCAGGGAAAACTTTGTTACCATTTGCCACCCACAGGCAAATGTCCCCAGTTTTAATTAATTTACTTGTTACAGCCGTAATAAAACCACTTGTTGAAGCAGCAGCGGCAGGCTCGTAACTTAAAAATTCGTGAATTGCCCCTGTTGGAAAAACATTTCCGGGGAAAGCAGCAGTAAAAGGGGCAAGGCCCGTGCGTGCAGGCTCATTAGTTAGTTTTCCTAAGCCCTGCATGGCATTTATTTTTGCCTGGAGCTGCCTTGCTATTTGTATTTTTTCTGCTGCGGGTTTCACAATGATACTATTTAGTGCATATAAGTTGTTTTATACTTTACAAAGTTAGGACAGATATTACCAAAATAAATTACATTTGTCGGGATAAATAATCCCAAAATAGTTATGTCGTTATTTTCTGATAATATTAGGCACCTTCGGGTAAAAAAAGATGTATCGCAGGAAGTTGTTGCAGAGGGGCTCTCTATTACAAGAGACAGCCTTGCAAAATATGAACAGGGTAAATCGCAGCCACCGTATGAAACGCTCATAAAGCTATCGCATTACTACCATGTGAGTATAGACCTTTTACTAACTGCTGATATAAGGAAAGTTGATATTGACGGACTTATGCAACTTGAAGATAACCGGATACTATTACCTATTACGGTAGATAGTAAAGGTGAGAATATTATTGAGGTCATTCCGCACAAAGCCAGAGCTGGCTATTTAAATGCTTATAGCGATCCGGAATTTATTGAAGGCCTTCAACATGTTTCACTACCTTTTTTAGGTAGCGGAAAATTCAGGGCGTTTCCTGTAGAAGGGGATTCTATGCCTCCACACAATGAGGGTTCGTTATCATTGGGCGTTATGTAGAACAGTTAGAGCAAACATCTGATGGTAAAACGTACATTTTTTTAACGAGAGATCAGGGCATTGTTTATAAACGATTGAGTAAAAATGGCAATAAACTAATGCTACAATCTGACAACTCATTTTATGAGCCCTATGTAGTTAAGGCATCTGATGTGCTGGAAATATGGGAGTATTCATGTAGTATTGCCACCAAGGAGTTTGAACCGGATGACAGCCCCGAAACAATACGTGATATTTTACAGGGCATGCGTAAAGAAATGGCTGCATTGCGTGCTATTAATAAGATATTAAGATGCGATATGAATAATAATGAGTAGTTGTCAACAGCTATGTCAACACTATAAATTTTTATATATCCCTATATGTCATATTTTTACGATATATATACTTTATATTTTATGAAAGTTACACGTTTTTTTATTGCTTGTATAATATATCTGCAATCTATCATAAGTTCAGGACAGGAAATAAATACGCTCCAAAATCAGAATGGTTTTAAGGAGTCTCAAAAAACCGGAACGATCGCTCAAGCTATGCGTTGGGAAAAATTTGGGGCTAAAAATGCTCCTGTATCATTTCAAAATCCAGAAGAAAAACTACTATTTCAAATGGGAATTCGTCCGCAGGTTGTTACAACCCTTGCTAAGGATTATGAGTTTTATGCAGGGAAATCTACAGCTGGAAATAATATACCTTATGCTACAGTAACAGATGCGCAGGGGAATACATATGTAACAGGCGGAAGCAGTAACGAATCGAATCCGGCCGGCGATTTTCTAACCATGAAGGTTAGTCCGGCGGGAGCAATACTATGGCAGGTTCGAATTCCTGCAGCGAAATATGCGGTAGAATATGGTATAAAATTATTATTAGATAACGAGGGCAATCTTGTTGTAACCGGACTAAAATGGAATGGTAATGATATGGATGTCCGTACCGTTAAATATTCGCCGGAGGGAATGCAATTATGGATTAGTACCTACAATAGCCCTAATCAGGGTGTAGATGCGCCAACTGCCATAACATCTGGTCCGGACGGATCAATTTATATTGCAGGCGTAAGCTGGTCTGGCTCATCTTTAGATTATCTTACTTTAAAATACGCCAAAGACGGAACACTTGCATGGCAGACTCGTAACAACGGGCCTGGCGATGAGTCTTGGAATGAAACTACAGCTATCGCAATAGATAATACCTTAAATGTTATAGTTACCGGTTACAGCCCAAATAATGAAGGGTGGCTAAATTACCATACCGTTAAATACAATGCAGAGGGAGCTCAACTTTGGGTAAAGGACTATAATTACGCAAATACTGATCCTGAAAATGCATCACCCGTAACTAATTCGATACCAAGATCTGTTGCTACAGATAACAGTAATAATATTTACCTAACAGGTGTTTTTGATACTTTTTCAGGGCGTATAGGTACCATAAAATATAATGCTGAAGGAGTACAGCAATGGGTAGCCGATTACAAAACTGAAGGCGAAGAAACTCAGGGGGCGCAAATTGCCATACGCGATAATAAATTATATGTTGCAGGTAGCCATAATGGCAACTTTGAAAATAATGGTAATGTTTTGTTATCTTATAACCTGGATGGAACGCAAAACTGGGTTAGAGAAACAACAGACCTTGTTGACGCAGTTAACGTAAAATTATTGTTTGATAATCAGGGCAACCCGGTAGTGGCTGCAAAGGGGATGACTCCCGGCGCGGAAGAATACTCACTAATTGTGGGTGCACGTGCTAAAAAATATTCTGAACAAGGAGAACTGATTGGGCAGGCTGCATTTATAATTGACACGACTGACGGAACCGCAACCATGGGTGACATGGCGGGAATAGGTCTGGATAGTAACGGGAATGTTTACTTTACTGTAAATTCTTTTTACAGTGCGAAAGGATCGGTGTATGAAATTGTAAAATCAGCTTTTGGAACAACCGACCCTGCACCACTTTGGAATACAGTATACACCAATACCGGTGCACCTAATACCACTATGCTTTATCCTTTTGCAGATGGTAATGGCAATACGTTTTCTACAGGGCAATACTTTAATTTTGCCGATGGTATACTCAATGATAATTACTTTCTTGTAAAGCATAATTCACAAGGTGCTGTAGCATGGCAGGCAGTTTATAACTTAGAAAATGGAAATGTAGCGCAAGGTATAATAGCAAGGGCAGATGCTGAGGGTAATGCGTTTGTATGCCTGCTTCCGCAACCTGGTGAGCCCTTTACCATAAAAAAACTATCGGCAGGCGGACAGGAATTATGGGAAACCAAATTGAGCCTTAATAACGCGCAGATACTGGTTATGGAATCAAGTTTTGACGGGTCTTTATACCTGGGTGGTGTGGCCTATGAAAATGAAAGCGATACTACCCCTGCTTTTGTTGGGATAAAAATAAGCGCTACCGGAGAAGAACTTTGGAGAACTTTTGCAAAAAGCAGTACAGCATCAAATAATATATATGCAGTTGCAGCTGGAAAAGTAGGTGCAACTGGCGACTTTGTACTAACAGGTAGTTGTGGTAGTGGTACATTTATAGCTCAGGAGGTAAACCTGACGGTTTTAAAATTTGGCAATGATGGTGAACTGGCGTGGCAAACTCCTGTAGCGATTGACGGTAGCTCATCTAGAGGCAGCGACTTGCTAATAAGTAATGACGGATCGATTTATACTAATGGATACGCTCAAAATAATGATACCTATGACGAAAATATTATTACCGTAAAAACTAATGGAGATGGGGTAGTGCAATGGAACAAGGTTTTTGGTGAAGAAGATACGAGTGAGCGTTCTTATACGTTGAAACAATTTGCTGATGGTGCGGTTGCAGTTATTGGATACAGCCTAGCTATTGACGGAACTATACATAATTCTCTTATTAAATATGATTCAGAAGGAAATGAAATATGGGTTTTCGAATCGGAAGATATGAGGTATTATAACGATTTTCATATAGATGGATCTGATGTTTGTTATATTATGAACCAGTTAGTACAAGACCCTTTCCCACACAAAATTTATAATTCACCTTTCCCAACTTCGACACTAATAAAAGTAGATGCTACAGGTAAAGGTGAAGAAGAATTTTTTGTAGGCAATGAATATGCAGAATTTTATGGTAAAGGCCTGGTACCACACCCAGATGGTAGGCTCCTGTTAGCAGGAAGCATTGGTAACCAGTCGTACTTTCAGGGCCTGCACTTTTTTGAAACAGAACACGACGGCTCCCTGGGCATAGGTGATAATGAAGCTACAGCTCAAAAAAATAAACTTGGTCAAAATTATCCTAATCCTGTTTTAAGCAGTACAACCATCCCTTTTTATCTTCTTAAATCAGAAAAGGTTAGTTTCAAGCTTTACAGCAGTGAGGGCAAGTTAATTAAGGAAATCGCGAACGAAACTTTTGGTAACGGAAATAATTCGGTAGTTTTTGATGCAGATTCGCTTTCGCCGGGTATTTATTTTTACCAAATAACAGCCGGCAAGTTTAAGCAGGCTCGTAAAATGATTGTAGTACAATAGGTCTTCATAATCATAAATTCAAATCCCTTCGCATCACAGCTTAGGGATTTTTTATTGCATTAACTCCAAATTGTATAAATTTGATGCACAATCTTATTTATGACACAGGCCCGTACAGTAATTATAACTTTTTTAATGCTATTGCTGCTCGCGCTTGTGGGAGCTTGCGGAGAAAATACTTCAAAAAGAGAGGACAGGGTAAAAAAGGCGGTTGTAAACCAAACCGATTTGCTTATTAACCTTGGTAACGAACAATGGCGAATGGGTAATTACCAGGAAGCATTACGATACTTTACGCAAGCCCATAATAAGTTAAAAGGTACCGAAAACAAGCAGCAAACCGCAATTCTGCTAAACAATATTGGGCTGGTAAACTGGAGGCTCGAAAACAATATTGCGGCAATGGAGTGCTATAATGAAGCAGCGCTACTTGCAGAAAATATGGGCATGCAACGCTTGCTGGGGCTAACCTGTACTAATCGCTCTCTTATATTTAAGGAGCAACGTAAGTTTAACGAAGCGTTTAAGTACAACAATAAAGCCATAGCAATTTTCAAGAAACTGAAGGAGCCGAGAGACCTAGCCATAACATATAATAACCAAGGTCAAATTTACCGTTTTAGCAACCAGCCAGATGATGCGCTTAATTACTACGAGCTATCTTTAAAAGAGTGTCATAAAATAAATTATAGAGAGGGTATGGCAACTGCGTACCAAAACATTAGTACCATATATACGGCAAAGGCTAATCAGGATAAAGCTTACTCGAATGCTCATAAAAGTTTAAACCTGAGCTTAAAATTAAACAGCAAAGTACGAATTAGTGAAGCATACCTCGAACTATCTAAAATACATAGCACATTTGGACGACCGGATTCAGCATTGTATTATTTTAAAATGCATTATAACTATGAGAAGGATCTGATGGATGCGGGGCAGAGCCAAATGCTTTCAAGTTATCAGGCAAAAATGGGGTTGGAGGTAAAAAACCTGCGCATACAAAATTTACAAAATGAACGTCAGATAGCAAATAACAGGCTTTGGTTTGTTGTTACAGGCATAGTCATAGCACTACTTCTTGCTGTGTTTTTACTCTATAGATATTTTTCTAGAATGCGCTTTAAAAAAACTCAGCTTGAAGCAGAACTCGAAAACTCTCTGAAGATTATAGAAATTAAAGAACAGGAATTAAAAACTTACATTATAGATCTTTCTAAAAAGAACAGTATTATAGGTAATTTTAATGCAGATACTCATGCAACTACAATTACAGATAAACAAGATGATGAAGTTGCTTATTTGTTAGAGCAAAAAATACTTACCAATGATGACTGGCAAACATTTAAAGTAAGATTTGGCGCTATATACCCACATTTTTTTCTTAGGATTACCGAAAGCCGTATTGCAATTACAGAGGCTGAGGTACGGATACTTGTACTAATGCGTTTAAACTTAAAAAGTAATGATATGGCTGGCATACTTGGCATATCCTCACAAAGCGTTAGGGTTTGTAAAATGCGGCTTAAAAAAAAGCTTCTTACACAAGATTATAAAACTGTTGAAGACTTCCTGCAGCATATTATTAAATAATTATACACAGTAATTTTTCGCGTAAAATAATGACCTCGTATTGTTTCCATAACGAATATTCGCGACAACTAAATTAGTAATCAAAGCCAAAGATTATTTCAGGTATTTAGATTATGCAATTAGTAGGCAAAATTGTGTAAAGAAATTTTTTATGTAAAATTTGATCTTTGTATACCCACACACTTAAATATTAAATATGGCTACTACATCTAAAACATCAGAAGGTACTACAACCAAAGGAAAAATAAAACCTAAAAAAAGTGCGGCAGCGGGCTTACGCGAATTATTTACCGATGGCCTTAAAGATATTTACTGGACAGAAAAAGCCTTGCTAAAAGCGCTGCCTAAAATGGCTAAAAATGCAACTACCCAAGATTTAATAGAAGCTATTGATGAACATACCGCTGTTACCGAAGAGCAGGTGGCAAAAGTAGAAAAAGTGTTTGAACTACTAGGTAAAAAAGCAGTAGCCAGTAAATGCGAAGCAATGGACGGGCTAATTAAAGAAGGCCAGGAAATTATGGAAAGCACAGAGCCGGGACCGGTTCGTGATGCGGGAATTATTGCAGCATCGCAAAAAATAGAGCATTACGAAATTGCATCATACGGCACCTTATGTGCATTTTCTAAAACGCTGGGCGAAGATGAAATTACAAAAATTTTAGAAGACATACTTGCTGAAGAAAAAGAAGCGGATAGCATTTTAACTGAGGCAGCCTACAACGCAATTAATTTTGAGGCTGCCGGCGATGAAGCTGATTAGCAGTAAGTATGACAAGATAGTTAGTTAAGTACTCATTCCTGTTTTGCAGTCTCGTTATATCTACGGTTAATAATGGTGTGAACATTTTTTCCGATATAACCTGACTGCATTTTTGTGTTTAATTTTTTTAATAATAGCCTTAACACATTAGTTATTCTGCATACACATATGCTATGCATTGTTTCATTCATAAAGATTGCCAATACTTAATAATTAGTTACGATAAACTATTGTATTAGTGTATTATAATTACCGTACTTGCGAAAATGTTGCACATTAATGCGGTATATGGTTATTCTTGCTTGTGCGGTTTAACTAAAAATTGTACTTTTATTTATTGAAAATGTTCAACAATATTAAATGTTAGAAGAAATAAATATTCCGGAAAATATAGAAATCGATCAAGATCACCGCATTGTTGTAATAGGTGCTTCCGCCGGTGGATTTGAGGCTATAAAAACAATAGTTAGCAATTTACCCTCTGATTTTCAACCATCTATTTTTATCGTGTGGCACATGTCTCCGGATGTACATGGCATTATGCCTCAGGTGCTGAACAAATTGAACACTATATATGCGGCGAACGCTCTCCCCGGAGAAGTTATAAAGCCAAACCGAATTTATGTTGCGCCGCCAGATCATCACCTGTTGATAGAAGATGGCCAGTTGCGCGTAACACATGGCCCAAAAGAGAACCATTTCAGGCCGGCAGTAGATCCTTTATTTCGTTCGGCTGCCTACCATTATGGCAATCGTGTAATTGGGATTGTACTTTCGGGCGGACTCGATGACGGCACAGCAGGCCTGTGGCGCATAAAATATAGTGGGGGGCTGGCAATAGTTCAGGATCCTCATAATGCCGAAGTGCCATCAATGCCCGAAAATGCGTTGCGCGAAGTAGCGGTTGATTACTGCCTTCCGGTTGAAAAAATTGCATCGTTACTTGTGATGTTATCAGCGACAAAGCCCGAGGCTAATACTAATGTAGTGAAAGACGAAAAAACAAAGATAGAGATTGGAATTGCTGCCGGCGACAACGAGTACGACCGGGGGTCTCTTAAAATAGGAGAGCTTTCGCCGTTAACCTGCCCGGAGTGCCACGGTGTATTATCTAAAATTACCGATGGTACCCTTACGCGATACCGTTGCCATACAGGACACGCATTTTCTGTAGATACTTTGCTATCGTTAATTACAGAAAAGATTGAAGAAAATTTATATAATGCCTTAAGTGCTATTGAAGAGAGTATGCTGCTGCTTAACCATATAGGTGACCACCTGGCGGAAACTAACCATACCAAACTTGCAGCGCTTTACTTTAAAAAAGCGGCAGAGGCAGAAGAACGGGCAAATCTTTTAAGAACTAAAATAATAGGTACTGAACAGCTAAGTAACGATAAATTATTACGTGATTTAGAGGATATACAAAATGACAGGTAGTAATAATTAACAGCCGTAATTAGAGAAATTAAGATGGATTCGGATAACAAAACAAAAGTGGTAAGGCAACTGCAGGAAAAGCCCGCAAAAGGCGAATTTTTAATTGCGGGCATAGGGGCTTCCGCAGGCGGCATTGCGGCACTACAGGATTTTTTTCGCAACATAGATGCAAAAACCGGTGTAGCATATGTTGTTATCTTGCATCTTTCGCCCGATCATGACAGCCAGCTTACTGCAATTTTACAGCGGGAAACAACCCTGCCTGTTATGCAGGTTACCCAAAAGGTAACGATTAGGCCCGACCATGTATATGTTGTACCGCCCGACCATCATTTAAAAATAGAGGGCGATCATATTACAGTAAGCCAAAACATTCTTCCGGAAGAAAGGCGGGCGCCTATAGATATATTTTTCCGGTCATTGGCCGATGAACATGGACCACGTGCAATTGCGGTAGTATTATCCGGCACCGGTGCAAACGGCTCTATGGGATTAAAAAGAATTAAAGAGCGGGGCGGGGCGTGTTTTGTGCAGAACCCGCGTGAGGCAGAATACAATCAAATGCCGCGGAATGCTATTGCTACAGATTTAGTGGATGAAGTGCTGCCTGTAGCGGATATCTCCGAGAAGATTCTGACTTATAAAAAAAGCCTCAGCAGTATAGAAATTACTGATGAAGCCGAACCGCGTCCGGCAGATGACCAAATGGCATTACGGGAAATATTTACGCAGTTAAGGCTGCATACCGGGCACGACTTTACTAATTACAAGCGACCTACCTTACTACGACGTATAGAGCGGCGAATTAATGTGCATAACCTAACCGGCCTCCCGGATTACGCAAATTTTTTGCAGGAGAATATAGATGAGCCTACGGCACTGTTAAAAGACCTGCTAATATCTGTCACAAACTTTTTTAGGGATAAAAAGCCTTTTGAGGTTATTGAACAGGAAATAATACCACATCTATTTAAAGGAAAAACCAGCGAAGACCAGGTAAGAATTTGGGTTCCCGGCTGTGCAACGGGTGAGGAAGCCTACTCGCTTGCTATGCTTTGCGCAGAAATTACTTTAGGTGCTATAGATGGCCCCAAAGTACAAATTTTTGCTACAGATATCGATGAGTCAGCCATATCACACGCCCGTGAAGGGCTATATACTTTAAATGATACAGCAGATGTATCTCCCGAAAGGTTAAGGAGGTTTTTTAACAGAGAGGGAGATAACTACCGCATTAGGCGAGAGATACGCGAAACTATTATGTTTGCGCCCCACAACGTTTTAAAAGACCCTCCGTTTTCGCACCTGGATATGGTTAGCTGCCGTAATTTAATGATTTATCTAAACCATGTGGCTCAGGAGCGGGTAGTAGAGACTTTTCACTTTGCCTTAAATCCCGGCGGATTCTTATTTTTTGGTACATCAGAATCAATAGACGGAGCAAGCGACTTGTATTCAACCTATAATAGGGAAAATCATATTTTTCAAAGAAGACAGGTAAATATTAAAGCATACCCTGTGCCGGAATCTACCCCGGCATTGTATTTTGAAAAGTTCAGGAAAGACACGGCCATGCAGGAGCAGGAAAAAAAGATACTCGACAGGATATCTTTTGGCGACCTCCATCAGCAATTGTTAGAAGAATATGCTCCACCATCATTAGTAGTTAATGAAGACTACGAAATACTGCACCTTACAGAGCGGGCAGGGCAATTTTTACAAATTGCAGGTGGCGAGTTAAGTAAAAACCTTTTAAAACTGGTAAAACCTGAATTGAGGCTGGAGCTACGATCGGCTTTATACCAATCTAAGCAGCGACAGTCTGCCGTATCTGCAATGGGCTTACAGGTTAATATATTAAATAAGACCGAAACGGTAAACATACACGTTCGCCCCGTGCTTCGATCTGGCGATACTGCAAAAGGTTTTATACTGGTTGTTTTTGAGCCTGCCGCAAATGGTAGCAGCCATGAAATACTAATATCGTCTGACGAGCCGCTGGCAAAGCAATTAGAAGAAGAGCTTATACGGGTTAAAGCGCAGCTACGTGCGGCTAATGAGCAACACGATTTTCAGGCTGAAGAAATGAAGGCAAGCAACGAAGAGCTGCAGGCTATGAACGAAGAACTTCGCTCTGCGGCAGAAGAGTTAGAAACCAGTAAAGAAGAGCTGCAATCTATTAATGAGGAACTTCGCACGGTAAACCAGGAGTTAAAGCTTAAAATTGAGGAAACCAGCATTGCAAACAACAATTTGCAGAACATTATCAATTCTACCGATATTGGTACTATTTTTCTCGACCGCAGTTTCCGTGTAGCATTATACACTCCTGCCGCAGAAGCTATTTTCAATTTAATACCTGCGGATAATGGGCGCCCGCTAGCCGATATTACACATAGGTTGCAATATAATGAGTTGCTGGATGATGCTGATGTAGTTTTAGAAAAGCTTAATGTTTTAGAAAAGGAAATAACTACTGTAGATGGTAATATTTATTTAATGAGGCTCGCCCCTTATAGAACAGATGAAGACCGTATAAATGGTGTTGTAGTTACTTTTGTAAATATATCTAAAAGTAAACAAGTAGACGAAGCTTTGCGAAAATCAGAAGAACGTTTACGTGTTACAATGGAGAGCGCGCTCGATTTTGTAATTATCACTATGGATATAAATGGAAACATAGAGCATTGGAATACAGGTGCCCAGCGTACATTAGGATACACGGCTGATGAGGTTATAGGCAAGCCTATAGATATTATATTTACTGATCAGGACCGTTTAGACGGCATTGCAAACGAAGAATTAAGAGTTGCAAATGAAAAGGGTTTTGCAGAGGATGAACGCTGGCACCGCAGAAAAGATGGATCCCATTTTTATATGAGTGGCATTATGCGCCCTATTTATAACCCCGAATTAGTGGGCTATGTCAAGGTCGCCCGGGATATGACGGGCCCCCAAAAACACCAGGACCAGTTGCGCATATCTGAAGAGCGCCACCGTATTGCAATAGAATCTGCCGGTATGGCCGCCTGGGACTGGAACATTATTGATGATACAATAAGCTGGAACGAAAATCATTACTTAATGATGGGTTTGCAGCCTGATAATGAGCTAAAGAATGCCGCTTTTTTTGTGCAGTTTATTCATGAAGAAGATAAAAAGAGGGTAGAGCAATCATTAATGTATGCGGTTGAAACAGCGGGCGAGTTTAATGAGGAGTTTCGCGTTATACGGGCAGACAATAATGCTGTGGTTTGGGTTAAAGGATACGGAAGTTCTGTAAGTATTGAAGATGGGCATACCACCCGTATGGTGGGTGTAATGCTTGATGTTACGGAACAAAAACTGTTTACTGACGATTTAAGCAGGCTGGTTGATGAACGAACGATTGAATTACAGCGCTCTAATAGCGATTTACAGCAATTTGCACATGTAGCGAGCCACGACCTTAAAGAGCCGGTAAGAAAAATAAGAACATTTTACAGCAGGATAGTTGAGGAGTTTAAAGATGAACTTCCCGACGATGTCTTGTCGTACCTTAACCGTATTGAAGTATCGGCAGAAAGGATGTATGAAATGATTGAAGGCGTGCTGCACTACTCTAAATTAAGTAATGATAATGAGCCGCCCAAAAAGGTGGAGCTTGCTAAAGTTATCGACCAGATTGAAAGTGACCTTGAAGTTTTAATTTCAATTAAAAATGCGATTGTTAGCCGCGGAGAACTCCCTTACTTTAATGGCAGCCCAGTGCTCATTTATCAGTTGTTTTATAATCTTATCCTTAATTCGCTAAAATTCGCAAAAGAGAATGAGCCTTCGCGTATTACCATTGCCGCTTCGCGTGTTACTGACAATGATAGAAACTATCATAAAATTGTAATATCAGATAATGGAATTGGCTTTAAACAAGTTCAGGCAGAAGGTATTTTTAATACGTTTACCAGGCTCAATTCTAACGATTTATATGAAGGTACCGGCCTTGGGCTTGCATTATGTAAAAAAATTGTAGAGCGTTACAATGGTTCAATTTCGGCACGCAGTAACCCTAACCAGGGTGCATCATTTACTATACTTTTTCCTCATTAAACAGTAACCAATAAACCACACCACTATGCCAAAAACTATTTTACTTATTGACGATGACAGGGATGACAGAGAGTTTTTTTGTCATGCAATTGCTAAAGTTTCAGATTCAATCTGTATAGCTTTAGACGACGGCAATTTAATGCTGCCGAAAATAAAAAGCGGAGAAATTGAAAGACCTGACATTATTTTTTTAGATGTTAATATGCCGCAGATGAATGGCTGGGAATGCCTTAGTTTGTTAAAGCAAAATAACGATTACAAAGATATACCTGTAGTAATGTATTCTACTACTAAGCATAAAGAAGAAGCTGCTAAAGCAAAAGCTTTAGGTGCGCTCTACTTTTTTACAAAGCCGAGTGATTTTTCGGTATTAAAAAAGGGTCTTGCAGATCTTATTGAGCATTTGCTAAACGACAAGCTCGATGTATTATCTCAAAATTCAAGCCTCTTTAGATAAACATAAACGAATAAAAAGGGAGATCTATGATCTCCCTTTTTATTATTTGGGCAGGCATACCTGTTTATTTATCACCCCGGTCTGGGTCTAAAAGCCTTTCGCTGGTAGTTGTATGATTTTTTGGCTTTTCAGGATATTTTTCCTTATTATCTTCATCCTCGTTAATTTGAGACTGGTGGTATTTGTATTTTTCGTTATTTGATCTTGCATCATTATTATCTTTATCTGATGCACTGCTGTTTTTGTTTGTAGCCATACTATATTTCTTTAAGATTACTATTTAAAATGCTGTATTTATATCAATTAGTGTTTAACAATGACATTGCCCCTTAAAGATTTAAAAATGTTGATGTAATATTTTGAAATAATAAGCGCGCCAACAAGTAGCAATAATGCCGAAAATAATAGAAAACCGTAGTTGTAATAGTCGCCATCCACTACATTGTCGCGCACGTTGTGCAAACTAAATATGTGATGATTAATTAGTCCCTCTATAAGGTTAAAAACTGCCCATCCGCTTAACAGCCCTCCCAACAGTAGCCTCCCGTTTTTTTCAACGTAGTCGAGGCTTGATGCTTTCCACAATGCAATTATACCTGTTAAAACAACCAAAAGTGTAAAAATATGAAACATACCATCCCAAAACATATTAATACTTTTAGCATCAACAGTATTAGGAGGAAGTTGGTTGGTAAGCATACCATGCCATTGTAATATCTGATGAAATACAATTCCGTCTATAAATCCGCCAATGCCAATTCCTAAAATAAGGCTCGCAAATGTAAACGGTATGGGGTTTAGCAAAGTTGCACGGGCATCTCTAAATCGATGGTATTGAATTTTTTTGAGAGATAGGAAAAAAAAGAGTGCTACGACAACTCCGATTATTAGGAGTGACGATAAAATAATAAGTATATCCGGACTTTTAAAAGTTGACTGTATCATACTGCTTACATTTTGGTTACAGCTGATACATATGCTTGGATTAATATTATGGGAAAGGTAAGTCATGATTATTTAATTTTAGGCCATGCTTTAGTTTGCGTCATCAATCCGGCAGCGATTTCAAAAAGCCCCAAAACAAGATGAGGCAGGTAAACCAAGTCATGAAATTTAAACATCCATGGTGATGCTGCAAGTATAAGTCCTGAAAGTATATCAAGCGCCAGATGGAATTTAACGGGTAAAACCCTGATAAGTCCGAGTTCATAATTAGTGAATATACTGTACGCAAAGGCGGTAATACCTAAAACAATAAAAATTGCACCTTCAGGCGAGTTTGCGTTTAGCTTAAAGATCCAGGGGCTTGCCACGAGAATAACGCCAACCAGATAATCAAGAAATCCATGTATTTTAGTGCTGATAAACCTCATAATAATTCTATTTAAAGATAAATTTATTAGAGATAAAGTACGCTACATTTTAAAAAAGATGTCTTACATCTTTTCTCCAAATACTTGCAAAAAAACCACTTTTAAACAAAAAATGCCTGGTTAACCCGGGCATTTTTTATGACAGAAAAATTATTTATTCTAACGGGTTATCTTTAGTAAACATGCGCGTAATACCAAGAACCTGCTCTCTGGTAAGGGGCTCATCAAAAGCTTCGGTACCTGCTAATGATGGTATAGAGGGGCCACCACTATTGTTAATTTGCGAAGTGTTTACTCCTGCCTGGCTCATCATTTCTTCTCCGTTGTACACCGGTTGTGCCTGCGGCGGAAGCCCATCGCGGTTGTTGCCCTGTATCCAGCCTTTAACACCGCGCAATCTTCTTATTTCTGCTGCCTGTCGCGATTCAGTGGCGTGTATCTGTAATGCTGCCTGTAGCAAATCCGGCTTCGACATAAGGATTGGTGACTGCCCCTTGTAAGCCCTTACCCCGGTATCTTCAAACGACTGTGATAATGATAAAAACTGGTCATAGTTGTTAAAAGGGTCAAACAAGCCTCCTGCAGTATAATCAAACTCAGGTTTTTCAAAATAGTTTTGGCTGTTCGTACCGCCCAGTGCCTGTACAAGTGTATTTATATGACCATATTCGTTATTTACAATTTTTGTAAATGATTGCCTGTCCCTTCCCTGTGGGATAAGCCCGTTTGTATCCAGTCCGGTCTGGTAAAACTCAGAGTCTAGGTATTCCAGTAATAGGGCTAATCGCAGCGCTTCGGTTGGGCTGTTAGTATCTGCAGTAGTAGTTAAAGTTGTTGCCGCCTCAGATTTACCCGGCACAAGCAATAGTGTAAGAAGCCCGGTAGGCAATGCAGCAAAAATGCTTTTTTTACCAATTGTACCTAACTGGTCGATGCTTTGCCTGCGCGATGATGTTTGCCTTAGCAGGTTGTCATCAGTAAAAGATTCTATAAATTTTATTATGTTCATAGCCGTAATTTTTAGTTATTTAAGTAAGGTAATTTGCAGTAAAATCTGTTTTTATATAGCCCATAGCACTCACTTCGCTTAAAACCTGCGATGGCTCTTTTGCGGTGCTTTTGCCTGTAGACGGGTCTACCACATCATTAGCTGTAAAAAAAGCATTGTTAGGATTTATAAGGCTTCTGATAACAGAGGCGTGTCTGCCTTCTACCGAAACTATCTTTCCGGCTAGGGTAAGATTCGCTGCATTTTCAAGATATTTACCGGCACCATTATAGGCAGCTACGCCAGTATCTTCAAGTTTTCTTGCAACATCCAGCACCATGTTTCGGTCGCCGAAGTTAAGCCCGCTATACTCAAAATTCAGGTTAGGCAAAACGCGTTGCTGGTTATTGTTTACGGCTGTATTGATAGCCTGTTTAAGTACTTCTCTGTGTATAACTTCATGATTGTAGAGATCAGCAAGTACCGCCTGCTCATCATTGTTAAACATAGAGCCAAAGGTGTTTCCGTTAACTACGCGGGTATAAAAATCTGCTTCCAGTTGTTCAAGCGCATAGGCATAGGTTAATATCCCAATGTCGCCACCACCAAAGTCAAATACGCCGTTTCTAATACCGGGCATCTGGTTGTTATTGCCTCCGTTGCTACTATCGTCGTCGTCGTTACAGCCGGCGAGCAAAAGCCCCGCGCCCGCAATGCTTAAGCCGCTAATTTTTAAAAAGCTTCGCCTGTTGGTCAGGCCGGTGCCAGCTTCTTTAACTTGCAATGTTTTTTTCATGTCTTTAAATTTTAAGTTGTTCATTCTCAAAATTAGATTGTCTTTTAAAGCAAATATGTTAAGGCGTGAGGGTGCCGGACTATTTTAAGTTAAAACTTTTAACAATCAAATTGTCGAATGTCTCATGCAAATTTGGTGTTTACGCTACGTCCGGCAATTATAAAGTTTACAAGTGAGATGCTGTTGGGTGTAATTTTTTGTGCTTTATTTAACTTTACCTTTCGCTTATGTTTAGTTTTTATATAAGATATTCTTTACTTTTCTTTAAATTTAAATACAGCTTTTGTAATCTTTTTTGTAAGGTAACCTTCTTGTTCTACCGTTTACTATATCTTGTAATCCCTTATTATAAAGGGATTTGTAGAGATTTATCGGTGCTAATTATATTACTAATTTGTAAAATGATGTAAAATATGGTGCCGTATACAGTTGTATGTTTATTACTCATGCCGAACCGGAATTATTTTATGAGAAATATAATTGTTATAGGTGCATCAGCGGGAGGTATATCCGCAATTAAAAAAGTTGTGTCCGGACTTGAGCCAGAAATCGATGCGGCTATAATAGTGGTAATTCATTTATCAAAGCAATCTAATGCTAAAAATATTGTTGGTATACTGGAGAGGCATACAAAGCTGCCATGCTACGTTGCGGTAGATGATATGCCTATAGAGCCGGGCATCATGTATCTTGCCCAACAAGATCATCATTTAATGGTGAAGAATGGCATGCTCAAGATAAACCAGGGCCCGCACGAAAATAAGTACCGTCCTTCTATAGATGTGCTGTTTCGTTCTGCTGCGGTGTACTACGGCCACCGCGTTATAGGCATAATCCTTACCGGAATGTTAGAAGATGGTACGTCGGGTATGTGGGCCGTAAAAAGTTGTGGAGGTATATGTGTAGTACAAAACCCTGCTGAAGCAGAATACCATGATATGCCCCAAAGTGTGCTAAATAAAATAAAAGTAGAACATATTGCTAATCTGGATGATATACCTGATATAATAAAGAATATAACGAATAATGAATTGCCTCGCAAAATACAAACTCCGCAAGAACTTGTGATAGAGGCGAGCATAACCGAACAAATGATGACCCATATAGATGATTTATCAAAAATTGCCGACCACAGTAATTTTGTGTGCCCCGACTGTGGCGGTGGCTTGTGGGCTATTAAAAACGATCCTACGCACCGTTATAGGTGCCATACAGGCCACGTTTACACAGAAAAGTTACTAAATGAAATTCAGGATACAAAAATTGAAGAGTCAATTTGGGTATCTATAAGGATGCTGGAAGAGAAATCTAATATGTTGTTACTGATGGAAAGCGTAATGGTGAAGATACTATGCGACCAAAATATTACAGGGATAGAAGCAGCGATATAGACACGCACATAAGCCGCCTTAAAAAATTATTAACTGTACTGCATAAAGATTTACACGAATATGATAAATAACAATCCTGATAGATGTAGCGTTTAATGCAATAGTTTATGCAAACCAATAATCATCAATACAATAAAACACAATGCCCTTGCAACTCAAATATTATATTCGGCGAATGCTGTGGTTTAAACCCCGGGGCTGATTATCTGGAAATGTTAGATTTTATTAAAAGGTTTAATGCTCACGGCTCACTTTACAGAGTATTCGACAATAAAGAGTATGCTGATAAGTTTTACGACGGGCACATTAGAGTAAGCACGCTAGAGCATTGCCGCAATCTTGAAAACAAGCTGGCCAGGGATAAAAAGGAAGGTATAGCCGTGGTGGGTATTAGAGATTTAGCATCTGATGAAAAATCAAATGAAATTTTGCCGCACAACAACACTTTCGATTCACTTGCAAATCCTGAACCCGCAATACCCATTGTGCATTTAGGTAATAATACAGTAAAATTAGAAAATGCCTATGTAATTTGCCTTTCTACCAAGTACAATAAATACATGCAGACTGTTTACGGCAAATACTGTATTGAGATAAGTAAGCCTGCAGCATTTTTTTACGTTTTAAACGCTGTCATGCGAAATTTAGAGCTGATAGTTGATATTCAGCCTGGGCCAATAATATATGATGACAGCGTATTCCTCAATTTAAAGAACATGACAACCATAATGGGAGTCGGATTTTATAAGGAAGAAAAGTTTGCAAAGGAGAACGAGTATAGGGTTCGGCTATTGCCATTGTTGCCGGAGATTGAACCCGTTTTTATAGAAATTGTCAATATGCGCAACCTATGTAAAAAAGTATATTGATTTATCATGGTATTATTGATTAGGCAAATAGGTGTAAGCTTTTAGAATAATCATGTAATCTTAAATTATTATTTGTTAAGAACTTGCACATTATTTACTATTCACAATGAGCCTTACAAACACACCTCACGTTATAAGCACAGAAATTACTACCTCTTGTGCTTTGCGACAAAGATATTTACAGCGCTTTGTTGCCACATTTATATCCGAAAATAGGCATTCTAGAATGTCAGACAGGATTGATTTTCACAAAGCATCTTCGTTAATTATTTCAGTTGTGTATCTTAAGTCAGGGTATAAACTTGAATTGAATGATGTATATAAAGTTTTTAAAGACCTGCGGTATACTATTAACGGTGCAAGCCGCTACACCGAAACGGCCGTTAGTTTGAATAGCAAAATTTACCTTAATCTTGACTTAATACAGATAGAAAACTTTGGCAAGCTGCAAAAGTATTTATCGGGTCACGCCACTAAATGCGACCGACGCGTGCAGGAGCTGAATTTACAATTAGATATATTCAACAAAATTTATCATTTAAAAACAGTGCAACCTGAAAATGCTATTTTAAGCTAGGCTGCATAAGAGTTTCATTTCAATTTCATTTTGGTATACATAATAGTAGCCACATAATTTCGTAAAAAAAAGCCTAAAATCCTGTGAGGTATTAGGGCGGTAAATTATAGTTTTTTAATCAATCTTAGCAGACAAACATTTAAGAGTACCTATAATACCTTAGAGATATAATTAACCCGTACTATGAAAAAAGAAGAAATACACTTAAATGACATTCATCGCATCCTTTTTGGTGCTGCCCCTCCTGAATTTCTTATAGAAGTGTTTGTGCGTACCGTTATTATGTATATAGCTTTAGTTATAATTGTAAGGTTATTAGGCAAGCGTACTAACGCGCAGCTTACCATTACAGAGCGTGCCGTATTTATTACCCTTGGGGCAATTGTTGCTATGCCCATGCAAGGCCCACCAACAGGTATATTAGTGGGTATAGTTATTTTAATTAGCATAATGTTTTTTCAGCGCTCGTTAACCCGCACTTTCTTCTTTAGCAGAAAGTGGGAAGAGCTTATGCAAGGCAGGATGCGGGTTTTGGTAACCGACTCTGTATTGAACGTAGAAGAATTACAAAACCTTAAAATTTCGCGGCAGCAGCTTTTTGAGCGTTTGCGTAACGAAGATGTTAGGCAGTTAGGGCAGGTGGCAAGAGTATACATTGAGGCCTGCGGAAACTTTACTATTTACGAAAATGAACCTGTGCAGCCCGGCCTCTCTGTTATGCCTGTAGATATGGATGATGTGATTGACCGTGACCCCACAACTCTTGTATGCCTGCAATGTGGTAAAAAAAAGAAGGACGATACCGGCGCGACCTGCACAAATTGTGAAAGTAAAAATTGGGTTGAAGCCTCAAAAGAATTAGTACAATGAAACCGGACGACATAAAAATTACCGATTGGATGCGCATACTTTTTGGCGATGCACCCTATGAGTTTTTAATTGAAGTTATTATCAGGATATTGTTCATCTATATTCTCCTGGTGCTCACCATGCGCTTTATGGGTCGCCGTATGGAGGCTATGATAAGCCGTAACGAGCTTATAGCAATGGTATCTATGGCAGCGGCGATAGGTGTACCGATGCTTGCGCCAGATAGAGGCTTGCTCCCTGCAGTTGTAATTGCCATTGTAGTAATTACAATACAGCGCGTGATCGCTTATATCACTACCCGTAGTGCCAGTAAGGAAACTATAATATTAGATGAAATTAGTCAGCTTGCCCAAGATGGCTTGCTTAACACAAAATCTATGATGAAGAGCCGCATAACACGTGAGCGGCTTTTGGCAGAATTACGGTCGGCAAACGTAAAAAACCTTGCCCAGGTACAACGGGCTTATATGGAGGCGAATGGCAATTTTAGTATAGTAAAGTTTCAGACGATAAAAGACGAAGAGCTTATAGGGCTTTGTATACTCCCGGATTTTGATACGGATTATCGTAACAGGTTTTCTTATTCAGATAGCGAATTTGCCTGCAGGAGTTGCGGCAATCTCACCAATAAAAAATCTGTTGAAGAAAAGTGCGGCAATTGTGGGGCGAAAGAATGGGAGCCTGCAATGGTAGGGAGCAAGACAAAATCATAATATTTTATTCTTAAACAAAATAATTCTGAATTCTATGCCAGCCACGAATGAACTTTATTTTTATCGCTTATACTAAGCTCTTGCATTGTAGTATTCTTTAACATTTTTTACAGTATTCCTTAATATCACCATTAAATATAGCACTGTGAATAATAAAGTTAATTTACTATTCATAATAGCGACAATAACGCTGAATGCAACTATAAATTGGAGAGAGGAATCAATTTACTTATTAATGCTAAGAAAACCTATTTAAAAGCTGATGTTTTAGAAAAGCAAAGATTAATAAGTTCGATATTATCTGAAAAATTAGAATTTTCAAATAATAAATGTCGAACTCCAAGAATCAATAATTTGTTACTCCTTATGTTGTTGAAGGATAGCGGTATAGTTAATAAAAAACGGGACAACTCTTTACTAATTTAGAGTTGTCCCATCGAGTGGAGTTGACGGGACTATTGTCGAACTCTTTTATGGATGATTTGCTCTTTTAATCACGTTTTCAACTTAGTCATCTTGAATTCTCTATTGTGTTTTGAGGGTCATCATTGAAAATGTCGAGAGAGATAAGTTTACACTTGTTTGTCCATGGAATTCACAATTCGTCATAATGGAATTGTATCAGCATGAAATTATCTTATAAAAGTGAGTTGCGCCTTGCACAAGATCTTTTGATTTTAGTGCGATCTATCCAAATTTTTATTTCAGTGTCCCTTAATGTCATAAAACTATGTTAATGAACCAAATATTTACTACTTTAGCCGCCGCAAATATCACCGTATCAACATAATTGCGTCTGTTCCCCCTAAATATTATCTATGAAAAAAAATTACAATGCACTGTCCTTATCGGGATTTGAAAGAATTTTAGTTTACATTTTATTCGTCTTTGGATTTGCAGCAAACGCCCAAGAACTTAAAACAATATGTCCGGGCGGATCCGTTACACTATATACCACCACGTATGGAACTACAACGTGGAGTCCCGCAACCGGGTTAAGCGCTACAACCGGTTCATCTGTTATTGCAAGCCCCGCTGTAACAACTACCTATACAGTTACATCAACATTGGCGGAATATTCTACAACCAAAACTATAACTGTTGAAATAAGAGAGTTTGACGTTATTCCATCTGCAGTTTCTATCTGCAACAATGCTGAAAATCCTGTTTCTCTAACAGCGACTGACGGAAAAGCCGGTGGTATGGCACTGATAGATGAAAATTTTGATGAAGGAGTGTTGAACTATCCCTTTTATTACAACGCAATACCTGATTGGACAGTAGACAAATCGGGTTCTACGCAAGGTGCGGTGAACTGGCAGCCGTCGCACATTCAAAATGGTGATTCTCAGATGTTTTCCGGTTATAATAGTGGATATAACAATACAATTTTAAATGATAAGCTAATTTCACCTGCTTTCAGCACAAAAGGGTATGAGGATATTACTTTGACATTTAGTAATTATTATATAGCCCGGAATGCAGACCAAATTGTTGCGATCGAAATATCAACCGATAACGGCGGTACATGGAACGTCCTGAAAAGTTATTTAGGAGGCGGAAACATATATGGGGATATTAACGCGATAAGCCTTAACGGATACCTTAATTATAGTAACGTTAAGTTGCGATTTAACCACAGAGCCGTGGGATCTGATGGCTATGGGTACTGGGCAATAAATAATTTAAAAGTTACTGCCTCACGAGCAAAGGCAGTATGGTTGCCTCAGTCAGGATTATTTTCTGACGCTTTAGCAACTGTTCCTTACACCGGACAAGAAGTACATGAAGTGTACACACGCCCATCCTCAGATGTAGTTTATACCGCAACAACGGATTTTGGGAATTGCCCCTTTAATGATAATGCTAAGATAACAGTTGTGCCTTCGCCTGCAGCTATCGATGTCAGCGGAGATAATGCTATCTGTTATGGAGCGTCTGCCGTACTTACGGCTACGGGTGCAACCACATATGCCTGGAGCCCCACTACAGGATTAAATAATGGTAACGGCGCCGAAGTGATTGCAAGCCCGTTAGAAACGACTACTTATACTGTTATAGGCACGTCAAACGGATGCTCTTCTTCGGGCACTTTTACTGTAGTAGTTAACAATCCGCCCACGCTTATAGTATCACCTAATGCTCCGGAGATATGTACTGGCGATTCAGTAAGCCTTTCCGCTACCGGTGCCGATGCGTACCAGTGGAGTCCTGCAACTGGGTTAGATAGTACAACCGGTGCTGTTGTAACGGCATCTCCTACAGAAACCACTACATATACCGTTACAGGTACGTCGGCCGATGGCTGTACGACATCTCAGGACATTACCGTTATTGTAAACAGCACCTCAATTTCTGTAACACCATCTCTAGTACTTTGCGCCGGCAATTCGGTCTCATTAATCGCCGACGGTGCCGATGGTTATACCTGGAGCCCATCAATCGGTCTTGATACCACCAGCGGTACTACAGTAGTGGCATCACCAGCTGTTACTACAACCTATACCGTTACAGGAACTTCCGACGCCGGATGTGGCGATACAAGAACAGTAACAGTTACAGTAGAACAACCCATTACCGCTTCAGCCGGTAATACTGCACTGATTGCGGGAGACACTACAATGCTTACTGCAAACGGTGCAGATACATATACATGGAGCCCGGCAGACGGATTAAATACCACTACAGGTGCTTCTGTAATTGCAAAGCCGCTCCAGACTACTACCTATACGGTTACTGGCACCACTTTAAACGGATGCAGCACTACCGCGCAAGTTAACATTAACGTAACATCTTCGCCTAACCCTGTGGTTACCGCCATAGGCGAAACACAATTTTGCCCGGGAAAATCAGTGGTGCTTACCGCATCGACTCCGGGCGAAAATCCCGCTATTATAGTTGGGCGGTCACATTACAGCATATTTTACCCGGACTTAACCAACGATTTTACCATCGAATATTGGCTGCAGGCCAAAGGCAGCCCACCAGAGGTAGGTGGTATATGGAACTATGAGGGGACATTATTATCTACGTACGATGAATCCTATGGTGCAGCCTACACAGTTGCAGTAAATAGTGGAAAACTTGTGTTTGGGTATGGACTTAATACCGCCGAAAAAGTAACATCCTTATCGAGCGTAAATACAGGTGAGTGGATGCATGTTGCAATAACACGTTCAATCGCAACAGGAAAACTTACAATATTTATAAACGGTAATGAAGAAGCATCGGTAGTAACCAGTAACCGAACTCCCACTGCAATTTCATACGCTTCGATTGGAGGAGGGTATGCCATTTCAGGAAATGTAGATAATCTTCGTTTGTGGACTACCGCACGTAGTGCGTCGCAAATCCAGCAATATATAAACGTACCCGTTGAACCGGCCGAACCCGGCCTGGCAGCAGATTATCGTTTAAATGAAGGAAGCGGAACCATAAGCTACAGCAATTCAGATGCATCAACCTATATGTTGGTATACAATAGCAACGGATGGAGTTCGCGCCCTGAGAATCCAAAGACTACAACATGGTCTAACGGTGCAACGGGCTCCATTATCGAAGTTGCCGAGAGTGGTTCGTATACAGTTTCATACAATAATAATGGTATTACGTATACAAGTGCCCCGGTTGTTGTAAACGTTGTACCTCTAACTGTTACAATAGCTGCAGATGCACCATCAATCTGCCCTGGTAAAAGTGTACAGCTACAGGCATCAGCCTCAAACCCAAATGCTTATTTTACATGGAGTCCGGCAACAGGTTTAAGCTCTGCATATGACGCCCAGGTTATCGCATCACCGTCTGTAACTACAACTTATACTGTAATAGCTGCAACATCTGATGGGTGCAACAGCATGGAAACTATCACTATACAGGTGGTAGACGACTTAGTTATAACTACAGAAAAAACTGCATTATGTCCGGGTGAAAGCACTGTTATAACCGCTTCTGGCGGCGATGAATACACCTGGACCCCTGCGACCGGACTAAGCAGTACAACAGGAGAAACGGTAGTGGCAAACCCAAACGCTACTACTACATATACCGTGAGCACCACAACAGCCAGCGGATGTGTAACTTCTAAAAATATTACAATCGAGATTAACCCATTAGAGGCAACGGTTACAGCATCGTCATTATCAATGTGTGGGGGTGAACCCGTAACGCTTACCGCAAGCTCCAATTTTGATAATCCTGCACTGCAATTTAGCGGTGACGATTCAGGAGTTATATTTTCGCCAATTTTCGCCGACTTTACCGTAGAATTTTGGATGAAAACTTTACAAACCGGAAATACAGGAAACTGGGATAATGGTTCAATACTATTTGGAGCTACAAAATCCGGGAACCAGCCTTTTTACGGACTTTCCGTATCGGGCAATAAGCTTTCATTCGGTGTAAACAGCACCTCGACTTCAACAAATACAACCATCCATTCTACATCAGACATAAATAACGGCCAGTGGAAACACGTTGCCGTAACAAGATCTGCCCAGACTGGTAAGCTTCAGCTCTACATAGACGGGCAATTAGAAGCCGACGCTGAATTTGCAGATCGTACCTATTTTAATTTTACTGGACAATATTTAGGTAAACTTCCCACCTTGCCAAATTCTTATGCGGGAAGTATCGACGATATGAAGTTTTGGAGCTCAGTCCGCACTCAGGCACAAATTAAGGAAAGTGCAGCGGCCTCTGTAACTCCTGCATCAACAGAGCTGTTAAATTATTTTACGTTTAATGAAAATACCGGATATGTAATTCGTGATAATTATAATCCAAATGTATCTTATTATATCTATAATACTCCAACCTGGGATTCACGTGTCAGCACGCCGCTTACTTACCTGTGGTCAAATGGTGCTACCACCCGTGAAATCGAAGTAACAGAAGGAGGAAACTATTCTGTTGCAATTGATGCACCGGCATGTAGCGCCCAAAGCGAAGAGGTTACTATATCGAATATTACCGCTGTAACCACATTAACCGCATCGTCAACCACAATATGCCGAGGCGAAAGCGTTGTGCTTACCGCCGGTGGAGGTGACTCCTACAATTGGCTTCAATCTCCCGGGCTTACCACTTTCTCAGGTAATGAAGTAACAGCAACCCCAACAGCAACTACAACGTATTACGTATATATAAACACAGGTTCCTGCCGAAGCTTTCAGCAGATCACAATCAATGTCGAAAAGCTGGTTGCAATAGTACCGGAAGCTCCGTCAATATGTGCAAATAGCGCTCCGGTAGAATTATCAGCAGTAGGCGGAAACATTGAGGAGGTGATTATTAGTCAAAATTTCAATTCCGGCATTGGAGCCTGGACATTTGAAAATGCGTCACCATCAGCCACAGATTGGAAGGTTGTTACATCGCCATATTCGCTCCAGTCCTTTCCTTTAGAGAGCAGCGATGGAGGGATGATGCTCGTGTCGGATGCTTCCAATGGGCCGACAAACACTACTATAGTTTCCCCTGCATTTAGTACAGTAGGCTATAATAATGCCACGCTCACCTTCGAAACAGCGATTTTTCCGGGATTAAATGACACAAGGGTATCCCTTGACCTATCTAAAGATGGAGGTACTACCTGGACTCAGTTAAAAGACTATCGTAATCTTAACGCGTTTGCAACAGAGAGTATAGATCTTGCTGATTATTTGAACGTACCTAACCTCAGGTTACGATTTATGAATGTATCAAGCCAAGGCTCTTTTTGGATGCTTGACGACATAAAAATAAAAACGTTTAACCCTGATCCTGTTACCTGGAGTCCTAAAGAAGGATTGTTTAATAACGCTGCAGGAACTCAGCCTTACAATGGTGAGGCAACTAACATTGTATATGCAAAACCTGCTGTAACTACGGTCTACACTGCTTCCTTAACGGCGGCTTCAGTTTGTGCGGCACCCTCCGTTACAGTATCTGTTAATGCATCCGGTAGTGCAACGGTTTCACCAGATCAGACATTGTGCTACGGCAGCTTTGCTACCGATGTAATGCTGTCAAACAATACTGCAAATATCTTAAAATGGCAAAAAGCAGATAATCCTGCATTTACCGGTGCTATAGATATTAATAATACATCTGGCACTTTATCAGGAACTGATATCGGAGCAATAAACGTAACAACATATATTCGTGCCATTTTGGATGCCGATAATTGTGACGCCTATTCATCGATTGCTGTGCTGGCGGTAAATGCAACAATATGGGATGGTAATACATGGAGCAATGGTGCACCCGTATCGTATAATTACAGCGCTGTAATTAACGGCAATTACAACTCAACTAAAGATGGTGAAATAAAGGCATGTACGCTTACAGTGAATAGTGGAAATGTAATTATTGCGAGCGGAGATAACTTTTTGATAGAGGGCGCTGTAACTGTTAATAACAACAACGCTACATTAACCATAAATCATAACGCTAATCTTATCCAGGTGAACGATGTGAATAACACAGGTGCAATATCTGTAATAAAAGAGAGCGCACCAATGTACCGTCTTGATTATACTTTATGGGCATCGCCGGTGGCGGGGCAAAAGCTAAAGGCTTTCTCGCCGGAAACACTGGATAACAGGTTTTATATGCATAACCCATTAAACGAGCAATATGCTACTGTTTTGGCTCCTGCCACCACTGATATGGATGAGGGCAAGAGCTATCTCATCCGCGTGTCTAACAACTATCCGGCTTATGTGAGTGATGCTATTGCGCCAACGCAGTGGCAAGGCACCTTTACTGGGGTACCAAATAACGGAACTGTAGCTGTGCAGGTAACTCCAATAGCGGGAGGAGCCGTAAGCGGTTTTAATTCGATAGGTAACCCATATCCATCGTCTATAAACATTGCAGCCTTCTTTGAAGCGAATCAAAATAATTTAGCCAACGATACCCCTATCTATTTTTGGAGGAAGAAAAATGACGCAGCTACCTCCACCTATGCTTCCCTTACCCTTGCCGGTTATAACGCCAATAACGGTAATCCATTTGGCGACAGCAGCAACGGTGTATTCAGTAACCCGAATGAGAGTGAAAACTGGGTTATTAATTCCGGTCAGGGCTTTATAGTGAAAGCGGTAAGTAACACCGTAGTTTTTGATAATAGCATGCGTGCGGCAGAAAACAACGGTCAGATGTTTAGAAGTGCTATAGAAGCAAAAGATAAATCAAGGCTTTGGCTAAATATTACTAACAGTGAAGGACATTTTGGGCAGACAACCATTGCCTACACGCCAAAAACTACACTGGGGCTTGATTACGGCTGGGACGGTTCGGCGATGACTGACGGCAGCGTAGCAATTTATTCTATTGTCGGAGCATCGAAGCTTGGCATACAGGCAAGGCCGACGTTCGACCCGGCCGATGAGGTGCCACTAGGATATAAAGTAACATCAGCAGGCAGCTATAGGATTTCACTCGACCATTTTGATGGCGTGTTTGCTCAAGGACAGGAAATTTACCTGCGGGATAATATTTTAGGTGTGAGACATAATCTTGAAAAACCTTACGACTTTACTACGGAAGCCGGAATAACAGCAGGCAGGTTTGATGTGGTATACGCGGAAGCGTCGAACTTAGATTTACCGACATTCGACAGCAGCAGCATTATTATTTACAAAGAAGGGAATACCATCAAGGTAAGCACAGGCAATGTGGATATGAAGTCGGTCTCAGTATATGATATTCGTGGTAGGTTGCTATACTTTGCCAATGATATTAACAAAACGGAAACTGCAATTACTAACCTTCATGCCCAGGAACAGATGCTTATAGTCGAAGTTACCACGGTAAATGATGAGAAAGCATCGAAAAAAATTATTTATTAAACCTAATACAGTGCAGCCAAGCAATATTAATGGCAGAACAAAAAGGACAACGTAACAGTTGTCCTTTTTTGTTATTGTAATATAGTAAACTTCGACTGTCTATTTTACATATTTGGTAAAATGCTTTTCTAGCCTTCAGGGCTCGAGAAACTAAGTGAGACTTTTTAGAACGACTACTGGCATATCAAAATACACGTCAGATAATTTCTATCTCTAAATTTTCTGGGTGAAAACATCGAATAGTGACATCTGTCCTGGAGAAGAGTAATATTTTAACCCTTTTTCGGATTTTTCGATATTCAGGATTGAAATGGTGCTTTAAAGAAACCGGACAGATAAAAAGCGACATTGTTTCCAATGTCGCTTTTTATCTGTCCGTGGCTGTCAGTGACTGCAATCGAACAATTTCATCTACTAAATTTTTTTAGAAGCTATAGATTAAACATTTTAGTTTGTAAGTGTGTGTTTATATAGAATTCTGTACTTCAATACTTAAACAATTTATACTCATTCCACTTTCACTAGTAAAAACAAAGTTTAGCCATGTGCGTCCAGTTTAAACGTTATTACTTCTTATTTGAAATAATTGTAGAAAGTTTATTACTTAATGCTTTAAGTTTTTCGAAAGTATTGTTTGATACCAAATCTTTGTAAATATTTATTTTGAGCTTACTGGTAGTAAGTATAAAAGCGTAGGCTATTTTACTATTTTCTTCTTTAGTCCAATTAAGAGTAGTTCCGGATGCAGCCTTGTACGCGCTATCTAAATTGTCCTCTAATATCGATCTTATTCGGGAATACTCATCCGCGTTAAACTCTGCGCGCAAACTATACGCCTTGTCGCTACTATTTATTGATACTGAGTTGTGTGCTCCTAATTTTCCATCTGTTTTAGTGGTAGATGTGGTAGCTCTTGATGTTTTTGTACCTTGTGCGTTAATAGCAACGGTACCCAGCATTGTTACTATTATAATTATTATTTTAAACATATCTATAGTTATTTAATTATAAATTCGAGCCCAATTCCACGTACCCCCGAAATAGAAATCGCAGGGTCTTCCTTAAAATATTTGCGAAGTCTGCTTATAAAAACATCCATACTCCGACCCGAAAAAAAGTCGTCGTTACCCCATACCTCTCTTAAAATATCATCACGTTTAACGAGCCTATTTTTATTAATAAATAGAAAGTGAATTAGTCGGGCCTCTTTCTCGGTAATACGGTGGGTAACATTTTGATGTATAAGTGCGAAATTTTCATTATCAAAAATATAATCGCCAATATGAACTGTTTTTACCTCAGGTAACGCTACTGAATTATGGGTCCGTTTTAAAATATTTGTTATTCGTAATACCAACTCATCTACCTCAAATGGCTTTACAACATAATCATCGGCTCCCAATTTTAATCCTCTAATTTTGTCTTCCTTCATACCTTTTGCTGTTAAAAAGATAACGGGCATTTGAGGATTCAGTTTAATGATTTTTTCGGCCAGTGTAAATCCGTCGATATATGGCATCATAACATCAAACACGCAAATATCAGGCTTGATATCTGTAAACATGTCTAAAGCCTCGGCACCATCTTTTGCCCATGTAACGGCAAAACCCGATATCTCTAAATATTGTTTAAGTATAAAAGCGTAATCAAGGTCGTCCTCTGCTAATAATATGTGCTTCATGGTTTAGGAATTGAAAAAGTAAATAAAGCTCCGGTTTCGCCTTTTAAGTTTGCTGCAGTTATGGTACCTTTATAAGCATTCACAATCTGACTAACATAAAACAAACCTAAACCAAGACCCTTTGTACTGTGAACGTTACCTTTTTGCACCCTGTAAAACTTTTCAAAAATTGCCTTCTGTTCCTTTGCTGGTATTCCAGGGCCATTATCCTGTATCGATAAAACTGTGTTAGTTTCCTGGTTTGCTATTGAAATTACTATTACATCTGCCCCAAACTTTACGGCATTATCGAGCAAGTTTACTAACAGTGTATATAAATGTGATGTTTCTAGTTGCAGCACAGTGTCGTTTGTTGTATTTAGCGAAATGCTAATACCAGGATGCGCAATTTTAAAATCGCTAATAATTTCGGCAACATCTTGTCCAGTACTAATAGCTGAACTATTAATCTGTATTGCTGACGACGAAAGAGATGCATCCTTAACCTGATTAAAAAGCAACTGAAGCCTTAAATTTTGCCGCTTAATTATTGCTACGGAACTTTCCATCTGATTTTGCGAAATATCGTTTCTCTCAAATGTCTTCATTGCAATATCCATTGTCGCAATAGGCGTTTTAAACTCGTGGGTTATATTATCTACAAAATCAGTTTTTATATCTGATATTTTTTTCTGTATAATCAGGTTTCGTAAAGACAGATAGAATAAAACTACAACAAAAGCCAGCAGTAAGATGGAGAATACAAAAAGCCCTGCCATTCGGCTTAACACAAACTTCTCCCAATTATCTATGCTGTAGTAAGTTTCTGTTTTTACTTCAAATTTATAGTCTCTTATAGTATCCGTTTTAAAAGTGTCGTCTTCTTTACGTTCTGAAGACCTGCTTTGCCACTTGCCCTGCGAAGACATTATCTCATTATTGCCTTTTACAGAATCACCAAATAAAAATAATTTGCCTCTAAATAAAGTATCGCTGCCACCATCTCCTTCTACAACCACCGATGTAATATAATTTTTATATCGAGCATTATACTTTTCAGTAATTTTTTGGTTCTTTAATAGTTTGATTATGGCATGACTTAAGGTATCGGAGTTTTCAGAAATAAAATTTTTATACTCTGATTTTTTTACTTTCCCTGCAATATAATCTCTACTAAAACTACCGGTTTTTGCCATCCAGTTACTGTTTATAGTATCGAACACAGATGTATCCTCCAGCTCTAATAACTGTTCGTGTATCTCATCTTTAACTTCTTTTTCCTTTAGCTTATAGGTGTTATATATAAAATAGCCCTGTATTGCTGCAAGGGCGGCAACAGTTATTATACAAGCTACGGTAAGCAATAGAATTTTGCGTTTCATAAAAACAAAACTAATGCATTTTAAATTTCGGATGACTTATTTTTTAGCCGTTAACCCATCGTTAACCGAAGTAAACATATGGAAATCCTACCGAACAATACAGACGGTTGTAACTAACAGACAGCTTGTTAGCAATAAAAGGATATTAACCCATCGTTAACCGAGCATTAACCGCGACTATCAAAAGCTTTCCTGAGATTTGCTTTAAACTAATCAATCATGAAAAAGCACCTAATTTTACTGCTAATGTTACCCCTGTTATCTATAGCTCAAGAATTTAGTATTAAAGGGAACATTAAAGATCAGTCAGCACAAACCATTCCGTTTGTAGACGTTGCATTGCTACGAGTAACAGATTCTACTACTGTTGCAGGCGCGCTATCTACAGAAACAGGAACTTTTTTTTTAAGATCTAGTACAGGTAGCTATCTTATTAAAATTAGCGGGCTCGGATTTGATGATTATTATCAGTCGGTGATATTAGAACAAGATACTGACTTAAAAACGATAATTGTAAATGAAGTCGCGCATGATTTAGATAATGTAGTTATAAATGCTAAAAGGCCAATAGTAAAACGAAAAATAGACCGGTTGGAGTTTGATGTCGAAAATTCTGCGCTATCCTCTACAAATGCGTGGGAGATACTGCGTAAAACGCCAAGTGTAACTGCATCTGCTAACGGCGCTTTAACTGTTAGAGGAAGTAACGGCATAATGTTTACCATAAATGATAAGCGGGTATACTTAAGCGGCGAGGAGTTGAAGCAGCTGCTGGAAAACACAAATGGCGAAGATATTAAATTGGTCGAGGTTATTACCAACCCGCCGGCTAAATATGAGGCACAAGGCAGCACAGTGATAAACATTAAAATGAAGAAGAATAACCTGGAAGGTTACAAGGGAAGTATTAGTTCAGCTTATGTACAATCAATGTATCCTAAGGGAGTAGCATCTACAAGTCATTATTACAAAAGTAAAAAGTTAGCGTTATCCGGTGGATATAGTTTTGGTGCCGGTACTTATTTTAGACAAGGTAAGGATGTTGTTTACTATTTAGGAGAGCAGGACGAAGTTAAGTCGAAATGGGTGAGTCGTTTCAACCGAAAAAATAAATCGTTGGCGCAGAATTCGTACAGGCTAAATGCAGAATATGCTATTGACTCTCTTACCACTATTACTGCAGGTGCTAATGGTTTTATAAGCCTAAACAGCTACGGCAACTATAACATACCTACGTACATTTATAATGCACCCGGGCAGTTAGACTCTTTATATATAACTCAAAATAACAGGAAAACACCTTCCAGAACGGCAAGTTATAATGCGGGTGTAGAACGTGTTTTAACTAACAAGGGCAAAATTTTGATCTCAACCGATTATACACGCTATTATAATAACGAATATCAGGATATTAAATCATACTTCTCCCTGGCACAAGCTGCCCCCTATCGTGCAACCCGTTTTGTAAGTGATAATATTCAACGTATCGAATTGTTCTCGGCTCAGTTAGATTATAGTGTGGAGAAAGATGGAAACGTATTTGAAACAGGAGCGAAATTTGGCGAGGTGCATGCTAATAATAATTTAGAATATAGAGATGATATAAACGGTGCCCTAGTAATTAACAATAGCCGTACCAGCCGGTTTTTATATGATGAAAACATTTATGCCGGTTACGCGAGCTACAGTAAAGAGATTGATAAGTGGAGCCTTAAAGCCGGGTTAAGAGGCGAGTACACAAGCCTTGAAGGTAACTCGGTTAGCAGTAAAGAAATTAATACCCAAAATTATTTTAAACTGTTCCCTACGGTGTACGCTCTTTATAAGCCTGTCGACGGTCAGGAAATTGGGTTTTCTTACGGTAAGCGTATAGGTAGGCCACAGTACAGTTGGCTTAATCCATTCAGGTCGTATTATAACTCCTATTCCTATTTTACGGGCGACCCGAAGTTACAACCAACTATTATACACAACGTTAGCTTGCTGTACACACTAAAGAGTAAGTATAATTTCGATTTATACTACCGCTACAGTAAAAATCCTTCTATGGAGATATCCTTTCAGGATTATGCTACCACTACTGTAATATACAGATTTACCAACATAAAAAGTAAAGTTGCGTATGGTCTCGACTTCAATACAAATTTCGAATTTTATCCGTGGCTAACTATATCCGTTCAGGCAGGAGCAAATTATATCGATGATACATTTCAGGGTATCGACGGGGTGCTTTATAACAATACTGCTTTTAACTATTCAGGAAGCATTAATAACCGACTCACGTTAAATAAAGAAAATGGTTTTGCTGCTGAAGTTAATTGGTTTTATAGTTCGCCGTCTGTACAGGGTACATTTACTATAAGCCGCGTGTCAGACCTTTCTGTAAGCGTAAGTAAGAAAGTTTTAAAAAATAAAGGAGAAGTTATACTTTTAGTTTCGGACATTTATAGAGGCCAAAAACAACGTGTCACAACCAATTATTCTAATCAATACAATTACTTTGATGATTATAGCGATACACAAAGCGTTCGGCTATCATTTAAATACAACTTTGGCAACCAAACCATGAAGTCGGCCCCTGTAAAGCAAACAACAGAAGAGCAGGATAGGTTGTAATATAGTATGCAGATATTTGTCGATATTAACAGAAACTTAAAGTGCCAAATGCTGCTAAGATTTGGATTGTCAAGCAAACCAATGACTTTTAATTCACCCAGTTGGGGCTATTAAATTCTGTATTGGGTCAAATATTGGATGGGAACACTGACTAATTGAAGAGACCGGAAAGCCATTACAATCTATTAGAATGCCAAGAATAAAGTCTATACAAATTCCTATTCGATTAATCAACCAAAAGATGTAATTGTAGATATAAATTTATTGTAAAATTTCGAGTATGAAATTTATTCTTATAACGCAGGTTTTAGAGTGACTACTTTTTTAAAACGGCCATGATGACTCACTGAAACATCACTGTGTACATTTTTATGAATATCGTATATATATGGAAAACCATATTTATTTTTTAATATCATTTTGTTTTCGATTTCAATCACATTGTTCAAATTAGTCAAGCAGGTGAGAGCTACCGTATGTAAACTGTCTTTGGTTATAATTGTTGTTGTATAATACAAGCTATCAAAACACATTACTTGCCCTTCGCAATAATTATTGTCCTTATATAAAATTGTACATTCCAGTTTTTTGGGTATATATCTCCTTATTCCGGTTTGCCTGTTGAAAATTTTATAAGCAGCCTCTTTCATGCTCCATAGTAACCAAACTAATATTTCGGGTTCAGATGTTTTTGCTATAAGTAGTTGCTCATCATCGGTAAATATTTTTTGTATAAAACCGGGGCGTTGCCAGTTGCTTTCAACCCTTGACTGTAAAATATCTACTACATCATTACCTATCATTTTGCGGTAAGTTTGGTTTGTATAATTTCTACCGATGTTTTTACATCAAGCATGCGTTCCATATCTGTATTGTCTATCACTACATTATAAGCTTCCTCTATATCAAGTACTATATCCACCAGGTTGGCCGAATTAATGTTGAGGTCATTAATAAAATTAGTGTCCTGACTAAGGTTATCATAGGCCTCAGAATTTGTTGTGTATGGCTTTACTATTATTTTTAGTTTAGCAATAATCTCTTCTTTGTTCATTGTAATTAGTTTTCAAATTTTTTGAATAGTATACAGGCGTTTACATCGCCAAAGCCAAAGCTAGCCTTGGCAATGATATTTAGATTGGTAGTAATTGTTTTTAATGGCACTTTTGACGGATGGATAAGCGCAGTAATTTCAGGGTGCAAGTTGTCGCAATTGGTATTGCCAAATATAAAACCTTCATGCAATTGTAAAATCGTGGCAACACTCTCTATACTTCCCGCAGCACTAAGACAGTGACCCGTCATGCTTTTAAGGGAATTAATGTAGGGAAAGTCATTGCCTTTACGACCTAAAGCCTTTGTCCAGTTTTCAATTTCAAGACTGTCTTTTGTTGTTGCAGTTAAATGACCGTTTATGGCATCCACAGCTTTAGCGTCAATTCCTGCATTTTTAAGGGCATCTGTAATGCAACGCTGTACCGCGGCGCTGTTAGGGGCCGTCATGCTGCCACTGCCACGCTGTCCGCCAGAGTTTACATTGCCACCCAAAACCTCGGCATAAATAGTAGCGCCACGTTGCAGTGCGCTTGTTAAATCTTCAACTACTAAAGCACCCGCGCCACTACCGGGTACAAAACCAGCTGCTGTGGCACTCATGGGGCGAGAGCCTTGTTCCGGACTATCGTTATATTTAGCACTGCAAACCCGTATAGCATCAAAACCAGCCCAAATGTAAGGGCCGCTATCGCTGGTGCTCCCTGCCAGTATGCGCGTTGCCTGGCCTGATTTTATACGGTCGTAAGCCATCATTATAGCCTCGGTACCTGTAGCGCAGGCCGATGAGTTTGTGGTCACCTGGTTACCCAGCCCCAACTTTCCACCAACGTACGCACTAACACCACTGTTCATGGTTTGGGCTACAACGGTACTGCCCAGCCTGCGGATTTGCAAATCATCTATTTTATAAATGCTTTCGCGAAATTTATCGATACCAGATGTGCCCGATCCAAAAATTGTTCCGCTGTCCCAATCAGGTTCATTATTCATTTCAATGGGTAACCCGGCGTTTTCCCAGGCTTCTATGCCGGCAATAACACCGTACAATATACCGGTACTGTTAAAGCCACGCAGCTCAAGATCGGTAAAATACCGTGATTTAAGTTCGTCAGCAATAACAGGCCTACCCGCTACTTGGCAGGAAAATTGTAAATCCTGCAATTGCGCATCATGCCGTATACCCGAAATTCCGTTTTTTATAGCATGAGTAAACGCAGCAGTACCCACACCGTTTGGAGCAGCAACGCCAAGGCCTGTTATTACAACCCGTTTACTCATAGTTTAGTAGCAATCATGCCCGCAACAATACCTTTGCAAACTTCCTGCCTGGCTTCATTTTTCATAACAACATCGCACTTAAGTTTACCAAACCTGAAAAATGTTTTTTGCGATGTTACCGTTACTTTTTCGTTAGGGTACACCGGTTTTAAAAACTGCACTTCAGCCGATGTAAAAGCAATTACAGTATCTTTTTTAAGGTCGTTACCAAGCAAATAAATGCCAAGACACACCATGCCTATCTGTGCCATGGTTTCGGTTAAAATTACTCCGGGCGTTACTGGATTATCTTTAAAATGACCTTTGTAAAAATCAAGATCTTCGTTAAAAGTATAGGTGCCGGTCATACCATTTTCATCGGCGTGCAGTAATTCATCTACAAACAAAAAAGGTTTACTGTAAGGCAGCTGTGCTATAATATCGTTTAAATTCATTTTTTAATTTTATAATAATTACCATTGTAATAAAACCCGTTGTGCCGAAAACCCCGGGCCAAAACTAAGCATTAGCCCTTTTTGCCCCTGTTCCGGATTACCATCCATAATACGTTCTAAAACATAGAGCACCGTTGCGCTCGACATGTTGCCGTATTGCTTAAGCACTTCTTTAGTATCGTTTATATTTTTACCAAGGCCTGAGAAAAGTGCCTCTACGGTTGTAACTATTTTTTTACCACCAGGATGAAATATCATGTGGTCTATATCTGCAATTTCTAAATTGTTTTTTTTTAGGAAGGGATGAATTATATCGCCAAAATGATTAGCTATGGTATCGGGCACATCAATATCCAGCACCATTTGTAAGCCGCTGTTAGTAAGCTTAAAACCCATCATGTGTTCGGCATCATAAAAATGATACATTTCTTCATCCATTATTTCGGGACCGTTATCATCTTCGTAAGATGAAAGTAGGCAACAAGCAGCGCCATCGCCAAAAATGGCAGCACTTACAATATTGGGCATCGAAAAATCATTAAGCTGAAAGGTTGCCGTGGGTGATTCTACAGCTATTAACGCAGCACGCTTACCTGGATTAGCTTTCAAAAAGTTTTTAGCATATATAATACCCGATATACCTGCGGCACAACCCATTTCGGTTACGGGCAGGCGCACAATATCCTGCCTTAGCTTCATTTTATTAATCAGGTAAGCATCTAATGAGGGTATCATGATACCAGTGCAACTAACTGTAATAATATAATCCAGTGTTTCTGGTTTCCAGCCCGCTTTTGTCAAAGCTTTCTCAAGCACCTGTTCTCCTAAGATTATGACTTCCCGACTGTAAATATCATTTTTTTCTTCAAATGATGTTGCCGTAAAAACCTCTGCCGGATCCATAATAGAATAACGTTTGTCTACCGCGGCACCTTCAAATATTTTTTTTACTTTTTTAATAAAGCGTTCGTCCTGACCGTAAAGCCAACCCTGCAGTAGCGGAAGTATATCGGCTGTTGTACGCGAATATTGGGGTAGTTGCTTTGCAACTGTAACTATTTTTACACTCATTTTTTAGCAATTATCCACTGGTAACGAAAGGCCCATTTCCAGTTTATGGTATAGTTTTTTAAATTCAATTTTTTTGAAAACTCCTCCAACTCCTGCTTTTTAAACCCTCTTAAGATAGATACAAGCCCGTCTTCGCGCGACATTTTATTGAGGCTAAACAGAGTACAGATAAGTTGAAAAAGACGGTAGGCCATTTTACTACGGTGCAAATCGTTTATAACAACGCCAATAGTAGCGTTGTTAATAAAGGTAGTAATTATATTTAATATTTGGTTGTTTGTAAAATGGTGTAGCGTAAGGGTGCACAAAACAATATCGTATTTTAAATAATTAAAATTTTCGCTAAAAATATCAATACATACATACTCAATGTTAGGGTAGTCGCAAGAAAGTTCTTTAGCGTAGTTTATAGTGAACGCATTAGCATCTATACCAATAAGCTTAAAGTTTATATTAAGTTTTTTACCGTAATGTGCCAGCATGCGAAGCATATCGCCATTGCCGCAGCCAATATCTGCAATGGTTATTGTTTTTGTAATATCTGCCTTTTTTAATAATTGTCTCACACCATTAAGCGTGAGTTTATTTCCTCCTAATAATTGGTTAATGCCGGCAATTTTATTTAATGCATCGCGCAATTCTTCGCCTTGTAGCGAAAAGTCATCCATTATTTCAGTTTCCTGAGTTCTGTATTTTGTGTTTATTGCCATTAATTTATTGCTATAGGTTTGCCGTGCGTTTGCTTAATTATTGAAGGCAACAGTGCAGGTATCGCGACTGTTATTGCCACAAAGGCATTAGTTACAGTTTTGTTACGTAATAGTTTTGCTAAAATGCGCCCCATAAAAAGCCGCTTGCTAAAATGTTTTTTCCATTGGTGGGTATACGTTTTTTCTAAAGCCTGCCGTGATAATTTTCCGTTGTAATAATCTAGAACCAACTCGGCAGCAATTTTGGCGCTATGCAGTGCCATGGCCATCCCGTTTCCACAAAGCGGATGTATAAGGCCGGCTGTGTCGCCTATCATTATTATATGATTTTCTACCGGCAATTTTTTATCGAAAGATATCTGGCTAATGGTAAGTGGTTTGTCAAACAGTGGTGTAGCATTCTCTAAAACTAATTTAAGGTGTTTGTTTTTATAAAGCACGTTGCGCTGGTAATCATCAATGTTTTTATATTTTTTAAAGGTAGCATAATCGGCCAGGTAGCAAATGTTTATGGCATTGTTTTCTACTTTAGATACGCCACAATATCCTCCGTTAAAGTTATGTAATGCAACAAGATTATTAGGGAAGTTACCTGAGTAATGAGCTTTAACAGCAAGCCATGATGATTTTTTACTTATGAAATCTCTCGATAAAACCTGGTCGATATTCGATCGCTTTCCGTAAGCACCTAATACTATTTTTGATGATAAACTATGTTTTGAAGTTATAACGGTGAATATATCATTAGTAAAAGAAATGTTACTAACAGTTTCTTCAAGCAATGTACAATCATTAGCTACCGCAATCTGATATAGATGTTTGTCGAGTGCATAACGACTAACACCAAAACCACCTAACGGAAGCTTCGCTTTTGCAATTTTGCCATTTCGGGTGGTAAATTCAAAATTGGTAATTTTTGCAGGCTGCAACTGTAAAATATCAGTGCCGAGCCATTTTAGGTAAGGAAGACTTTCATTTGAAATGTATTCGCCGCACACTTTATGGCGGGGATAACCAGACTTTTCTATCACCGTTACCTTTAATCCTTTTTTTGATAAATGTATAGCGCCTGCCAAACCAGCAAGGCCTCCGCCAATTATAATTACATCAGGACTTGCTGCCATAGATAGCAATTTAGTAATAAAACCTGAAATACAATCTCCCTCCGGTTGGTTATATTCGGGCTTTAATAAATTTTTTGATATAGATGGTTGGCCTACGATGCGATTAATTCAGATAACTTAAATCACCTCTATCTCAGGTTGCCCGATTTTTATACATCATAATGAAACTTAAACCTATAAAACTCGATATAGATGTCGATATTTACAATTCCTTCAAATTTAAAATAGCCCAATGAATTTATTATTCTTTTAAAAACAGGTCAATAAATTTAGGCATAATTGCCCGCAAAGTGAGGTGCAGCGTAAATAAGTTTTTAATCTCATTGTTACATTTAAAAGGCATGAATCTAGAAGTTTTTTAAACGTTAAAGATTTGTTTAATTTACAGGTTTATCTTAGTCTTCTGTATAAATTTGGAACCACCTGCTATATACTTACAGAAATAGAATAGGAACCAAATTACAAGCTAAGTCAAGATGTTTTAGGACAATAAATTCATAGCTACCTTACCCGATGCTTTATCGCTACCAGCAATACCACTAAAACAACTACATCTGTAAGACCACCACAATTAAGCCAATGACGATTCCGTCAATTTTTTAAACTATGCCTGCTGCTGTATCCGGCTATATCCGACTTTTAAATACAACTTGCCGACATTTGGATACATTTACGTTCAGGGTCTAACTCATCTTTGTAATAAAAAAAATGAAAGTGACCTTAATTACAGGAGCCTCGGGCGGAATCGGTGAAGCCATAGTAAACCGGCTTGCAGAGAGAAACCATAATCTTATACTTGTAGCACGCAATGCCGAAAAACTAGAAAGCCAGTGCAAAAATCTAATTGGAAGATTTGGTATAAATGTCCAGTTTTTAGCGGGTGACCTTTCAGAGCCAGAAACTGCGAAAAGAATTTTCGATGAAACGCAAAAACGTGGCCTGGAGGTAGAAATACTTATAAATAATGCAGGAATTGGATCAGGTGGTGAGTTCGCTGCATTATCCCTGCATCAGGAATTATCCCTTCTGCAATTGAATGTTTCTTCTCTAGTGGCAATTACCCATTTATTTTTACCGGGGATGCAGTCGCGTCGAAGCGGCTGTATAATAAATATAGGGTCAATGGCAGCATTTATGCCCGTCCCGTATATGGCAACTTATGCGGCCAGTAAAGCATTTGTGCGTTCGTTTACACAAGCACTTACCCAGGAATGCACACCTTATGATATCAATGTAATGTTATTTTGCCCTGGCCTGACCAAAACCAACTTCAACAGTGCGGCAGGGATTGACAATGAAAAAGGAATAGGGCTTGGTTCCGATTATAACAGCACGCCTGCGCAGACGCCTGAACAGGTTGCGGACGAATTGATAAAGGCCCTGGATAAGAGGAAACATTTTGCGATATCCGGAAAAATGAACCGCTTTGGTGCACGACTGTTAGCATTGTTGCCTAATCCGTTTATTACTAAGAACATCGCCAAAATGTACCGTAAAAGGATAAAAATTAATACTTAGATTTGATGCTGTAATACCTGTATAATGAGAACTGACAACCTGAATATTCACTTTAAGACCATTGCCGAGCAACATCAATTACTGAATATTGCGAAGCCCAAGCACCCTTTATTCAGTATTAACCGCTTTGAAGATTTTTCAAAAATTGTAATTGAGGAACGCATTAAGCTCGTCTCTGATTTCTATCAGGTGACCCTAAAGAAGGAGTGTCCCTGCAAAATGCAGTATGGACAAAACATCTTCGATTTTGATGAAGGGGTAATTTCGTGTTTTGCACCTAAGCAGGTGAATTTTATTGATAAGGGCTTTTCTTTTGCGACTTCGGGATGGAACTTATCCGTTCATCCAGACTTTTTGCGATCCTATGCGCTTGGCCAGAAAATAAAAGGTTTTGGTTTTTTTGATTATGCCATCAACGAAGCATTGATACTTTCAGAAGATGAGCAAATTTCTATGGAACGTATCTTTGAAAATATTGAAAAAGAATACAAATTACCGATAGATGACTTTAGCCAGGATGTCATTATTTCCCATATTGAATTATTATTATCCTATTGCAACCGTTATTACAACCGGCAATTTATTACCCGAAAGGGATATAACAGCGATATGATTACTAAGGTAGAAGATATATTGAATCGCTATTTTGGCGATGACAGTCATAAAGGATTGCCAACTGCCAGTTTTATAGCAAATGAGCTTAATATATCTTCTAAGTATTTAAGTGATTGCCTCAAAAATATCACTGGGCAGACTACCCAGCAATTGATCCACGAAAAACTAATTGAAAGTGCTAAAGGGCTTATTACTTCAACAGAACTTTCGGTAAGTGAGATTGCCTATAAATTGGGGTTTGAGTATTCACAATCTTTCAGCAAGTTTTTTAAGCAGAAAACAAATATGTCTCCACTGGAATACAGGAAAAGCTTTAATTGAATAAACGACGGATCGACTTATTAGTTGATATACCAATATCCAAAAAAAATAATACACACCCGCCGGCAAATGCAGCAGGGGTTTCCCAATGATGTTGCAGGGCGGGCGCATCCGCTTTAAAACGCAAAAAGGCATTCCTGCCCGTAAGGGAGGGATTGCCTTTTTGCGCCGGGGTACGGAGCAATCAGCCAACCGCTAACGGTTGGCTCGAAAAATTATTCAAATTCAGGAAAAGGCCCCTTGCCGTGGTCAGTCCCTGCCTGAGTAGCTGCCACACTAGGCTGCAGCCATCTGTGCAAATACAAAATTGATGACGGTAATGTTTAGGTAGCCATCGAACGGGATGGCTGCGATATGGGCAAAAAAAATAGTAATCGGCATAGCGTATTTACATTTCCTGACGGTCTTAAGATACAGTTCAAAGCCGCTGATAAAATCGTAGTCAAGTTCACGCAGTTCGATGTAATCTCTGTCGTATTATACTTTATAGAATTTTGAACATGCGTACGCGTGTAGGTATAGCGCTTGTAGGTTGCCATCGCATAGTCGGCAGGGACGAACGATAACATTTCATCATTGTGGACCTGAAATTCTTCCAACAACAGTGCCTTTGAGGTAGCCCTTCCCAGTATAAAATCAATGATCCTTTGGGCAGAGATAGCCTTCTCTGTATACATCAGGTCCAATTTGAACTGATTAATTTTCATGACCATCGTGTCTTAAAAAGGTTCAAAATTCTGGCATCTTGTTTTGCACCGATTGCGCGTTCAGATTTGGCATCAGCGCTTGGAATCCCAGGTTCTTTTGGTTGAAATCTTTTTACGGATACCACCTACGTATACACGGGCATACACGTAACCCAGGATAAGTTCCTTGCTGGACGGCTTTAACATGAAGCTTAAGCCATAGCTTTTTCTAACATAATCCAAAAAATTAAAAATTAATAATGTAGAATTATGAAGCAATCACGGTAAACCAAACACAATGGTACTTTATGTCTTTCAGTGCATTTGTTGGCGCAATTTTTTGGGCAATTGAAATTGCACCGGCAAATGACCCAACTTTACGTGCATTTTTGAAAATTTTGAAGATTACAGGTGGAAATAAAAAAACCTGCAAACGTTCAAAGTTGCAGGTTTTATAGGCTTTTCGAGACATTTTGTGCGTTTTTGGAAACTTTGAAAAGTATACTAAAACTGTCTCAGTGGAGCTGACGGGACTATTATCGAACTCTTTTATGGAGGATTTGGCTCGCTTAATTAAGTTTTCTGCGTAACTATCTATATACTTTAAGATATTTATTGTATTAATTCTTTATAAGTAATAGGTTTGCGAACAGTTTTAATAGGAGGATAGGATAATGGAGTTTAAATCATTTTAGGTAACGGCGGGGAATTTCCACCGGCATTTGATAAAGAAACAAAGCATGCAGTGATGGTGGATTTTTTAAAATTTTTGATGGTGCAGGGACAAAAATAAAAACCTGCAAGCCATAACTTAAGGTTCTGTTTTAATACGCTTATAATGATAAAGTTGAATTGCAGTGGGCTGTCAGGGATCACAGTCGAACACCTTGTACCAATTTTAACACTTTTAACGAGTTTTAAAATACATAATTAATTGGTAACAGTATTTTGCTATTTGTTGGTTATCGAAGCCGTATTTATACTTTACACTATCACTAATCTTAATTTTCATACAACTCATTTTTTATTGTTATTAAAATAGGTCAAATTCTTATTCATTTAATTTGTCAGGGCGTGTCGAACACCTGTGAGAAGATTAAATAGATAAGTATAGATATTAGATTGAAGTAATAGATAGGGAATCAATGGACAAAATTTCTTATATCCAAATTAAGTCGGCTTGTATAAAAGCTATTTGTCATTCTCAAAGATAAAATCAGATATTCCGCCAATGACACCTTCAGGAAAATTACCCGTAAATTCTACCTTAAGGTGCGCATGGTTATCGTCCGGATAAATTAATTACGTTGACCCCTCTTCACCAATTTTAATGGCGCTACTAATTATTTGTAAACCAATAGAAATGGTGGTCATGTTTGAATCGGAGATAGGGGTCAATTGTGTTCGGTTTAAGCACGAGATGGCAAAAGCACAAGAATAGACTACAAAAAATGAAGCTGAACAAAATGACGAAACAGTGTCAGCTAATTCAGAAAAAATTATAGTTTTGGTGATATTGATGCATGTGTTGCGGAGCTACTTAAGGGCACAATATGGAACTTATAAAGCTGATGGCAATAGTTGGAAACGGGGTGAGGAACTTGGTAATGTATATAATAATCCAAAATATCCTGACTTTGAATTTGAACCATTTAATATGAGAACCTGTAACTGGAAACCGAAGGATTTTGCGAAGGTTACGGGGTTACTGAGGGGTTTGCTAAAATTGTTAAAGATAATGGAGGATATAACAGTATTAGGGATTTGAGGACTAAACTTGGTTCAGTAATGGATATAAACTTGGCCATTAATGATGAGAATTTAAAAGTTTTGAATCAGGCCAATATAAATGCATTAATAATCTTTTAATTATATAAAATGGAATTTTCAATAACAAAAAAAATTAGGGATTTTGAGAAAAAGATACGATCACAATTTATTAAAAATTTAGATATTAAATCCAATATCGAGAAAGATGATATTGATTATCTTAAAAGAATTACTGAGGATGCCATATTAGATTTTTCTAAACTTGGGTACATTGAAATTGAGGAGAGGTACATTGACATATTAAATGTCGATACTTTCCATTTTTGTGGATGGCTCGAAATAGATGATTACGCAAATCAAATAGAATTCAATATTGAAAAAGTTTATCCAAATCTATCATTGCTGAATTTCGATGAAAAAATTTTGGTTCGAAGGCCAATCTGAAGAAGAAAAGGCCCTTTGGAAAACGTTTCGCTCATTTGATAGCCGTCCTGAAATAGGCGATGGTAAAATGGCGGTATTTAGCATACAAGAGGGAATTTCTCCGCCTAATGAGCCTGCTATCTACTACATTGATCGTGCGAAGGCATTTAAAACCAATCTTACGTTTGTTCAATATTATGAAACTGTGCTTGATACAGGATCTCTACTTTAAAACAAATAAAGAATTTTAATAATGGTGAGCTTATATCTACACAAGAAATTAGCTATTTAAATAACTTAGGAAACCCGTCATATCAGCCTCAGTATATCTCACAATCGAAAGGCAATAACGTTCTAGATAATAAAGTGCAATTCTTGAGCTATGACGTTTATAATCATCCATTAGAAGTAAAGCAAACTAATGGTATTGTAACTTCCTATATCTGGGGATATAATAAATCGGAGCCTATAGCAGTTATTGAAAATGCAACCTATTTAGAAATTGCAACTAAATTGGGGATACCTGTGGCGAGTTTAAAAATGTATTCAGAAGCAAATCTTGAATCTATTAATAGTCTTAGAAATCTAATTCCCTGAACATGCAGAGGACATCCGCGCACGCAAGGCAGCACTATCCGCGCAATTTGATAACGGATTGTTCAGTACCATCTAAAACCTAAAGCCATGTTAGTAGCCACACAACTCCAAAGGGTCTTTTCCTTTAAAGAAAAAGAGCAGGAAATACATCTTGCCGCCCCATCGCTATATTAGAAGTTACAAGGTTATCTGAGTTTCGACCTAAGAATTGAAAGTGATATTTGACTAGCCAATTGCAGAACTTAGCTGGAACATTGGTAAATACATTGCAATAAGCAATATGGCAACAATTATGCCCACAAAAACAATTATGAATGGTTCTAATATGGTTGACATTGTTTTAGATTGCTGTATTACTTCCTGACTATATTGTTGATTAAGTTGAGAAAAAATATAGTCTGTTTGATTAGTTTCCTCAGCAACTTTTACTAAAGAAATGATACGATTATCAAATAACCTAGTTCCCTTAAGACTTTCACTAAAGCTGCTTCCCATTAATATATTTTTTTCAACTTTTTCTAAATCTTGTTGTAACGGCATAAAATTTATCATTTTTTTTACCATTTGAACACTATTTAAAAGCGGTACTTTTGATGAAATTAAAAGTGATATAGCCTGAGTAAATTGTGCTAAATAAACTTTAGTTATAAAATTACCCACTATTGGAATTTTTAATAATATTGATGAAGTAATTTTTTTATAACTATAATTATCCTTAAATAATCGCATAGACAACGCTATTGCTAAAATAATTACTAGGGTTAAAAGGCTGTAGGACTTTAAAAATTCTGATATTTTTATAATAATTTTAGTGAGCACCGGAAGCTCGAGATTGTTCTGTTTAAATATATCCTGAAACATAGGTACAACATATGTAAGCATAAATATAACTACTAACAGAGCAGTTGATATTACTATTGAAGGATATGTTAAGGCTGCAACAACAATTCTTGACTGTTCGTTTTTTCGTTGATAAAATTGCCCCAGCTGCTCACATATTTTTGCGGTTGTGCCTGTTTCTTCGCCAATTTTAAGGGAATAAAATTCATATTCTGAGAACTTTCCTGATTTTATTAATGCGTCGGAAAGTGAATGGCCATTTATAATGCCCTCAAGAATATTTTGAAAGAGTTCTTTATCGGTAAGTTTTTTAAATGATTCTGCAATTAATGTAATTGCTTGTTTTACAGTTACTCCTGCCTTTAATAAAATGGCAAGTTCAAAATATAAAGATTCTTTTTTTTTATTTGAAAAGCCTGCACCAAATAGGGTTATTTCTGTTTTTAGTAAGCGTTCAATACTACTATCATTATTTATTGTCTTATTAGCAGATGGTATATTATTTAGGTTAAAAGCCATTTTTAATTTATATAATGTGTAGCATCGGGTTTTGAATACACAAAAAACTGGTATCCCTTAATTTCTGTATCAGCCGAAAAAAGCAAAGCATCGACACGACCTAAACTAACTTCTTTATCATTCAGGAAGTTTTTTTGTGGTACAATAGCAAGTTTAACTGTGTCGCTTTGTCGTATTACAAATTGTTCATCGAAAATATAAGTTACTGTATCAATATCATTAATCATTTTTAATTCTTGTTGGTTTTTAATTATAGTATTATGATCGCTGATATCCAGCCATATTTGGTGCTCAAATAAGGCTAATTCTGTTTTTTTAGAAAAATTGTCTTTTATTTGTAAAACTTGTTTTTGCACCAGCGTTAGTATAGAAAATGCCATGCCTACAACTATTGCAGTTATAATCATAACTACCAGCATTTCTGTTAGCGTAAATGATTTTACTCGTGTTTTGTGCATAAAATAGATTTTTTTATTTGAAGGTTATCTTTTATGGCAACTGCATTAATCCAATACTGATTTTCATCGTTTTTATTAATTTCTTTGCTTAGACTCAGTTTCCAGGAGTCTAAATTTTCATTGTAAGGCAGCTCTATTTTGTTGTGTATTGCTTCGTATTGAAGGTTTATTATCCTGTTTTCTACACTATGGCTATTTTTTGAAAAAGCGTTTAATAACAAATTATTTAAAATCAGGCTGGCAATAGTAAAAATTACAACAATTAAAACTGTTGCAACAATTGCCTCGACCAAAGTAGCAGATTGCAGTTTTTTTAATAAAGCCATTTCATGATTGATTTTGGTTCATCATATAATAATATGCCACCATAGCCATCATACAGTTTAGAATTGTTGATTTCTACGTTATAAAGGTGATTAGTAAATATAGTTCCTTCGCGATTTGCTAAGAACTGACTGGTGTATACAGAACCATAAATGGTACCCCTCATTTCAAAATTTGCGTTACAATATACTTCGCCTTTAATAAGGCAATTTGTATCAATAAAAATATTGTTTTTAAAATCACTTTTTACATCGCTTTCAAGATATCCTATTGTACCAAAAATAGATGTGCCCTTGTTAATAGTAATGCAATACGTGTTTGAGTCCTGATATTTATTATTATCGTTATCTCTGGATATAACCAGGGCGCTAGGATAATTTAGCAAACAATTTTCTCCTGTTTCGATACTTTTAGTAGCAAAGGCCTGAAAATTGCCTTTAACATCGTCTTCAATTATTATTTCTGGTGCAGCTATAATTATATCGTTTAACAGCGCATTTTTTTTTACAATTATTTTACTTGATGAACGTATAATAATATTACCGTATAATTTAATATTATCTAACACTATAACATCATTGCTAAAAAAGCCCTTAACAGGTTTGTTGAAAGAATTAATAATTTTTTTTCGGGCAAAAAACTCAATATAATCTAATGCTTTTTTTGGCGCATATTTATTTAAATAAAAACCAAGTACCTTTTTATAATCGTATTTTAGCTTTGGTAATTTTTGAGAGCTTACAAGCTTTTGCCCATATAAAAGTTGCGAATTAAAATAGCCATCGCCTAAAATATATCCTGTTGTAATACCCTGGTTTGGTAAATATGCTGTACCCTCTATATGCGTTTTACCTACCACGGCTAATGGATTATACGTTTCCTGTAAATAAAGTGCCGGGCGTTTTTGTTTACCCTGGCAGCTTCCTATCAGTGCTGATTTAGTGTATATTTTTTTTCGGTGATTTACTACCACAAATGCTTTTTCGTAAATACCCCAATGGCTAATTATCCTTTTTGCATTTTGGCCTACATCTGTACTTTGCAGGTTAACAGGCAGGGTGTCTGAAACATTTATATTTTTCGAGCATAAAGTTTCCATAGCATTATTTGCTAACCCTATATTCGCAATTGCAAAATTATTTTGTTGTATAAAAAAATTGTGAGTGTAATACAGTAGTAAAAGTCCGGAAAGTATTATGGCTATTACTACACCTATAAAAATGGTAAACTGTAATGCTCCTGATTTTATTCGTTTAGTTAAAAAAATCATTGTTGAATTTGAATTTTATTCGTTTGATTTTTATATTTAACATCAATTTCTGCCGTGTTTCCTTTTACAATGGTAACCCCTTCTTCAGTCCCTTTTTCGGCTATTATATACATTCGGTTATTTATTGCCACCATAAAAACTTTACTTTTATTATTAGAGTCTGATACCAATCCTTTATACACTATGCTGGGCCATTGAAAGGGCGTAGCAGGCACTGCGATTTTTGTAGGCTTTAGTGTGTTACCGTTTAATGATTTGTTTTTAAAAGAAGAATATGTTTTGCCCAAAAAAGGATCTCTATAGTTTACCGTAATGCTAACAGTTTTACGTTGTTTATTATTGGTTTTATTTATTACAGGTATTGTATTTGTAGTACTTTCAGGCTTGTTAGTTGTTGTTCTGACCCAAAATAATTTTAAAATAATAATACCCCAAATTGCTATAACAACGGGCAGGAGTATATAAGTGCTTTTTTTATTATTCATTACTAGTTTAAGGTAAAACTAAATGTTGAACTTTGCGGGCTTGAATTTCCTGCTGCATCAAAAGATTTTATGTACCAGTAATATGTTCCGCTGGGCAGGGCAGATGTAGTGTAAGGGCTTGTTTGTTCATTTTTATAATATTGTGTACTAAGGTTAACATCTGTATATAAATATATACTATCTTTTTCTGCACTGCCGCTTATAGCGGTACGGCTCCACTGAAAAGTAATATCGCTATTTGATGTGTTTGCTAAATTTGTTGGTAATAATGGTACAGGAGTATTAGGTTTAGTAAAATCTGTAAGTATGTCTCTGGAAGTATACAATGTGTACTGTGCATCTCTCATTGCCCTTACCCGCCATTTTAAGCTTCCCTCAGGAAAGCTGTAACTTAAATTAGGCGCCGTTGTAATTACGTTGTATAAAACGGTGTTATCTTTAGCGTTAAGTGTTTGAAATTGATATCCTGTAGCGCCTAAAACACTGCCCCACGACATGTTTTGTTGTGGTGTATTAGTAACTAAGTTATTAGAAGGTGTTAAGATATTTACAGAATTGTTTTCGAAATCCTCATCACTGCTTACAGAAAAAGACCGGGTTGTAAAACCAGTTTCGTATCCTGAATTTACGGCCTTTACCCGCCATTGATAATCACCTACATTAAGCTGTACTGTAAAAGATGTTGTATCTACAACATTATCGGCCACAATTTGTAATGGGTTTTCAAAATTTGGGCGTGCTACCTGTATCCTGTACTTAGTTCCGTTTTTTATTGCATCCCATGTAAAGGTTATCCCTGTAGATGTAAATTGCGAATTTTCTGCGGGTGCAATTAGCGAAACATGTTCGTTTGTAATATCATCTTCCATTAATATTTCTTCGCAAGAATAAAAAAGGGTGATAATAAACAAAATAAAAAATATTTTTTTCATATTACATCTTAAAAAGGTTTATTTCTTGTTTTTTCTTAATATTTTTAAAGGTATTGCCTTTGCATGATTTACTGTTATTCATAATATCTGCTATATACCATTTATTATGCTCATCGAGCGACCAACAAAACCCCGATAAAGTATAAGCTAAAATAACTCCGGAGCTTAAATCCATTTCGTCAGTCTTTTTCCCATCTTTAAATAGCGCTACCGTATACTTGTTTTTTTGTTTATTTATAAGGTAAAGAGCATCCGATTTTCTAATTTTTTGAATGTCTCCTTCAGGCAGTGCTATTGCTACTCCTGTTACAGCTACTGCTTTATTATTGTTTTTAATATAATTTACAATGTCTTTATTAAAATCTGCATTATACTCTTGCAATAAGGCACCGCTGTCTAATATATTTAGAGTAACATAATCTGGTTTTGTTTCAACACTATCTACATAAGTTATAGTAAATTGTGGCTTACTTTGCTTTATTTTATTTTTATAAACTTTGTACATGCTCTTGTCAAAATTAAATAATTGAGCAGTGAGCCTTATCCTGTTTTCAAGGAGTGGTAAAGTATGAGGATGAAAATTATTGTTAATCACATATGATGATTCAGAAAATCCTATACTGCCAATTTCTGTAGTAGAATGAGAAATTTTATATTCTTGATTTTTAATATTAACATGCTGGCATCCAGCAGCTAGTAACAAAGTGATATATAGTTTTTTCATTTGTTTTTTAATTAGTGGGAGCTTATTTGGTTACTTTTTAAAGATTCAGTTCTTTGAAGTATAATATAGGCCGTGAGGCGTGAAGCACCGGTTTCGTAATTTGTTTTTTTTGTAAATGCAATGTGTTTAATGTAACCAAAAGTACCATCATTTTCTAGCGCGTTTATTAGCATTAAAATAGTAGCAAAGCTGCCCTCTAAAGAAAATGAATAAGATCGAAATATATTTAAATTATTTTTAAAGATATGAGGTTCGTCAAAACTTGTAATCTTTAAATTATTAGCCGGATTTAAACCGTTAATTTTAGACAATAACTCATTTTGAAATGATGATTGTGTTATGTAATTAAAAGGCATTAAATCTTTCTCGAGCTGGTTATTTTTTTGCTTAAGCAGGTGTAAAAGTGAAGGTGTGTTAGCATTATCCTGCAGTATTTCTTTCTTTTTATTATAAACCTGATAATTTTTTATTGTTGCAGAAAAAGCAAAGCTATAGCACACATACATAATTATAATGAATGCGGTAATTAGTAGTTTATTTTTACGGTTTAATTTCATTTACGTAAAATTATTCGGATTGAAAAAGCGGTTTGACCCTCATCATTCTTGCCAAAAGAAACTATTATAATATCTTTTATTTCTTTAATGGTTTGTAATTCTCTTATCCATTTTGTAAAATCATTATTGCTTAATGTAATTCCTGTTATGGTGATTACATCATTAGTAGTAATAATTTCCTCATGTTCCTTAATTTTTTTTTCTATTGGATGGTATATTAGTTCGTCTAACAATATGGTTAGCGGTACTTTTTTTGTAATATTATTAATCATCCAGGAGTTGTTAGCATTACTGGTTTCATAAAAACTTTTTAGCTTTATTTCTTTATTATTTATTTCTCTTTTTAAAAGCAACACTTTTTCAATATTAAATTTATTTAAAGATTCAACTTCCGTTATCTCACTAACTTTATCATAGTAATAAAAAAAAAAGATAAAATTTATACTTAGTAATATAAACAAGATGCTAATAGCGCTAATAAGGCCTTTTTTAAAAAAAGCATTTTGTTTAAAATTTTTAAAAAGACTGGTGTTTAAATCATCAATATTGCCTGTTGTGGCGTTTGGTAATAAAATTTTTAAAATGCCACAAAAAGGCAATAAATATCTATTAGATATTTCTACCCCATTTATTATATAATTTTGTTCCGGTTCATTTATTTCTAACTGCTGTATTGTAACAGTATCGTTATTTAAAGTTACACTGTGTGTATTTGTTAAAACATTTTCATAATTATTAAAGCCGGCTATATATGCCAAAGATGATATGCCTAACGATATACCCGCAATAGTATACCCGTTAAGAGTTTTTAATAATCCATCTATATAACTTTTGCGGCTTATTGCAACTACAGCCGCATTTTTAGTTTTTACTATTTCGTAATAAAAATCGTCAGCCTGCACATTAGGGAACGCCCTGTGCAATACTTTTTTATCATCTATATCAAAATACTGTATATCCTTTTGAAGTACCTGATCGTTATTTATAATAAGTAGTAAGGGCTGATTGCTTGTTTTTTGTTTAATTTCCTGAAAATCATCAATATAATGCGATTTTAAAATTGAAAGTTCATTATTTTTTTTCCCGCATAGCAAGTAAGCTATTTTATTATTGCCATCTTGCTTAAATAGCTCAATGGCGGTGTACTTATTGCCAACGACAAGGTTTTTTAAGCGTGATATCATTTTTAATAAATAACAGTTGGTTTAATTATTACGGTAAGTTTTTTTCGAGAATCTTCGCGTTTTCTTGAGCTAAATAGCCATTTAATAATAGGAATTCTCGATAGTAGCGGAACACCAGATCCAGAGTCGTTCTTAACCGTTTCTTCAAGCCCGCCTAAAACAATTAAATCCTTGTCTTTTACACGAACTATAGATGTAAATTCGCGACTGTTAATGCCGGGAGGCGCATCTTTATCAATCCGTTCACCATTAAAGCTGGATTGTATAACTTTTATATCTAATGTAATTTGTCCATCGCCAGATACCAGCGGTCGTATGGTTATAGATAAATCGGCATCAATTGGCTGATAGTTTTTTATTTCAGATGTTTGTGTTATTTGCGAACCATAGTAATTTTGGCTTGTAACCACATAATATGTTGTTTCGCCTATCGATAAATGCGCTTTATGCCCATTTAATGTTGATAGCCTTGGCGATGAACGTATTTTAATATTGCCGTTTGTTTCGAGCGCCTTTAAACTTAAATAAAAATTAGGTACAACGGCCCCCAGATTTAACGACCCAAAGCCATCAAAATTATTAATTATTTTATTTATAGTTTGCGCGCCCAACGTTATATCGGCTGTAGGAAAAATTGTGCCTGTAGTAGTTTTTGGGGCAGTACCTATCCCCGCAGATATCCCTGTTTCAATCACAGCGCTTTTATTTACTTCAAGCAACATTACCTCTATAAGGATTACGGGTATGGCTTTATCTATATATTTAACGAAAGACTCAAAGCGATTAATGTTTTCTGCCGGGCCATTAACAATAAAACTATTTAATTCTTTATCTACTTTAATATCAAGGTCTTTTTTAACCTCGTCTGGTATTATAGTAAGTATCGATTCAATTTGTGTGTCAGATTGTGATTGCGACTGCGACTGTGATTGATTATTCGGGTTTGCAAATTGTTGCGAATTATTAGCTGAGTTATAATTATTATACGATGTAAAATTTGTTTGGGTACGGCCAACAGATCTTTCGGAAATAGAGGGGTCTCCCAGTAATTCGATAGACCGGTGTAGCATTGTAATTGATTTAATATTTCTTACAGTAAGCTGGCTCTTTGTTCCAAAATAATAAATATTATCTTTTATCATAAAGGTATAACCATCTGCGCCAGCAGATGGTATAATGATGCCCTGGCTGTCGTTATGGAGCTGGCTAGTATTTTTAGCAACAGCAGTATTACTAGTATTAGATTGAAATATTTTTGATAACAAATCATCAAAAGTTATATTTTTTGCCTTTACAGTTGCAAACCCTGCGTTTTCTAGCGGGCTGGCAATAAATACATCTATTTGCAATTCAGATCCTATATCATAAATAATACTTGAAATTGGTATATTTTCAAAATCTACCTCTAATAATTTTTTGTCAGGGTCTAAAATGTTAAAAAAGAAATTGGCGCGCCTTTGGCGTAAAGGTTTATTTTGCCTTGTTAGGCTTTTATCTGAAGCTGCGGGTGCATTTGGAGCATCTAATTTATCAAACAAATAAAAGTTATCCTTCGATTTGGATATAGCCAGATCATTAGCATAAGCAAGCTTATTTATAGCTGCATCAAAAGGCATATTTTTAATATAAGCCGTTAAAGGCATGTTTTCCATGCCTGGAGCAAAAACAAGATTTTTGCCACTAACATCCATAATTTTTTTAAATGCATCATACAGCTTATCATCTTTTAAATTGAGTGATAGCAAGTCATTTTCATGATTGTATCCCAGGTCTATTATTTTTTCTGCAGGAATTTCTTTAGGAGACTCGTAAGAACTAACAGAGAGTATGTTGCCTGTAAAAGTAATTGTCAGGTCATATTGCTTACATAAAAAGACAAGCAAATCGGCAACTGTAACATCAGTAAAATTATTTACAATATTTATTTGTTTTAATGGTGCAGCTACGCTAATGTTTACTTTGTGAACTTCAGATACAGCAATTAAAAAATCGGAAAGAGAAGACTCTTTTATTTTTATATCTACCTTTTCTAAAAGCCCGGGGCTATCTGGTGCTATTGCTTCAATATTATTTCTTACTTGCATAATACGCTGGTTATCCTGGCAAATGCAGTTTATAGTAAATAATAAAAAGCCAATAATAAAAAATTTGTTCATTTACATGTAATTTAATATATACCTTTTAAAGGCTTAAGTATGTTTTATTCCATTAACAAAGAAAAAACTTCCTCAACAGAAGTGGTTCCGTTTTTAATAAGTTCTAAGGCATTTAAACCCAGTGTTTGTATTTTATTTTGTTGTATATAATCATCTATCGACAAGGCATTTACTTTAATCAGGTTCATTAATTCTTTATTTATAGGCAGTATTTCATAAATTGCCTTTCTGCCAGAATATCCTGTATGGTAGCAATGCTCGCAGCCAGATGATATATAATGGCTTGTCAAAAAATCAGGAACTGTAAAACCTAGCGGAAATACTCCTGTGTCTATGCTCATTTGCGTTTTACATTTATCGCATAATTTTCTAACTAACCTTTGGGCAATACTTAAATTTAGTGTGCTTGCTATTAAAAAAGCGGGTATGCCCATATCAATAAGTCTTGATATAGTAGCCCAGGCAGAATTAGTGTGAATGGTAGATAATACCAAGTGGCCTGTTAAAGCTGCCCGTATTGCCATATTGGCGGTATTGAAATCTCTAATTTCTCCTACCATAATTATATCAGGGTCCTGCCTTAAAAATGTTCTTAATGTGGCGGCAAAATCGAGGCCTATATTTTCTTTAAGCTGTACTTGGTTAATACCTTCGAGAGTATATTCAATTGGGTCTTCTACAGTTAAAATATTGGTATTAGCATTATTTAATTTTTTTAAAGTTGCGTATAGGGTTGTAGTTTTACCAGAGCCTGTAGGCCCAGATATTAGTACAATACCATTAGGCTTCTTAATACCTTCAAGATAAATTTTAATCTCATTTTCGGTAAATCCTATGGACTCTAGCTGAAGGTGTGTTGTATCTTTACTAAGTATCCTTAAAACGATTTTTTCGCCATGTAATGTAGGTAATAAAGATGTCCTTATATCAAAATCTTCAAATTCTGTAGTTACAGTAATACGGCCATCCTGCGGCAATCTTTTTTCAGATATATCCAGATGTGCCCGTATTTTTATTTTATTTACTATTATAGGGTATTCTTCCAGCGGAATACTAAATTGCTCGTTTAGTTTTCCATCAATCCTAAAGCGAATGCGGGCTCTGTTCTCATAAGGCTCAAAATGAATATCACTGCTCCCGGTTTCTTTAGCGTTATGTAAAATTTTTTCAAGAAAGTCGTTGGTGTAATGTATTTCAGAAGTTTTTGCAGACGATGATTTTCTATAATTCGTAAACAGATAACGATTAATGCTTTCAGCTGCATCTGCTTCCAGTTCTACCTTATGGCCAAGAACAATACCCAGTTCTGATTTTAGATTTTCTAAATTTTTTTGATCTGTTTTAAATAAAATGGTACCGCTATTTATACTTATTGGCACTACACGGTAATAGTGTGCTTGCGAAGCATTTAAAAGTTGTTGTATTTCAACAGGAATATCATAATCATTGGCCATAATTACATAGAATATAATAGATCGTTAAAACTCGAAATGAAAGAAATTATATATATCCCTGAAAAAAATAGCGCCATATATCCGGCAAGAGGAATAGTGGCATGCCTGCTTTTGTCTTTCATAAAAATATGTAGAAGTAATGAAAATAGCATAGAAAAAATTAATACAACTGTAAAAGCTATAGTTGCAAAAGTTGTAGTAAGGCATAATAAAAATAATATGTCACCAGTGCCAATAACTTCATTTATAAATCTCCTTTTTTTCATTATTAACAGTACGTACAGCCAGTTTGTAAATAACATTACTACTACCAGGGTTAGATTAATCCCAATGTTTATAAATGTTATCCAGGTTTGGCAATAAGTAAGTTGTAAAACTATAGATGCAATAGATGTTAGAGGATATAAAAACCAATAAACTTCGCGATCTTTACTGTCTTGTTTAAAAATAACAAATGACAGTAGTATAAATAAAAGTTTAAACAGTGTACTAATCATTTGTAGTTTGTTTGGGATTGCCATTTTGGTCTATTTCCCATACATTGTAAATACCGTCTCCATTAAAATCTGTAATTGCGGTAGCCTTGGCCTTAAATTGAGATTCTGACGCGGCAATTATTTCATAAGCATAATTTGCAGATCCGTTTTCTTTTACCGTTTTAGGTGCCTCAAAATCTAATTCATCAAAATTTGAACTATATTTAGAGTACATATAATTATATTGCTTTTCTGCATTATAAATTGCTTTAAGCTGAGTTTGAGCCTCGATAGTTTTAGCTTTGGTAATTAGCGGCATTAAATTGGGAAGTGCAATTAAAAGTAATATTCCAATTATTGCCAGTACAACTAAGGTTTCCTGCAGGTTAAATGATGGTAGTTTTTGCTTGGTTTTCATGTATATTCTTTGGGCTAATTTAAAAAATATATTAATAGTAGGGGTAAAAATAAAAAAATATATTAACAAAATTTTATATATTTTTTTAAAATATTTTTATGTAACAATGCATGGTTTGCAAAATTTAGCGAAACAATCAAATGTTAACTTACGGGTTATTAATAAATAAATTCATCAAATCTTTCAGAGCTAAAAATAATAGACCTCTCAGGTATTCCTGTTTTTAACAAAATTTTATAAAAAAAAATATTTTTGACAGTAATTTAAACTGTTTAAATATCTGTTTACCTATCTATTATAAGTTTTTCAATCTAGCTCAAGAGATTCTAGCCTTTTTAAGAAACTTAAAATCATAAATTTTACTTAAAATTAATTATAAAAAGTTTCATAAATTAAAAGGTATTTGTTAATATTGTCGTCGAATAACCAACCAATGATAATGAAATTCTACAAACTAGCCTCTTTACTAGGAGGTGTTGCTTTGCTTTTAGCAACATTCTCACTTTACAAATCTTTTTCGTCGTCTACACTCGTATATGTTGATGTCAATAAACTTATAGAGGGATACCAGCGCACAAAAACTGTTAAAGCTGAATTTAATAAAAAAGCCACTGTTATGAGGGCTAATGTTGATTCGCTGCTTAACGGCTGGCAATCTGAATTAAAGAAATACGAAAAAGACAGGGTTTCCTATTCTCCTAAAGAACTTCAATTGCAGCAGGAGCTGCTTGCAACCAAGCAACAGCAAATAACTAATTATCAGCAAGCCATAGAAAAACAGGTGATGGAGGAAGATAAAAAAGTAACCCAAACTGTTATAAATGATATTAATGATTATATAAAAGAATATGGTCAAAACCATGGATATAAAATTATTTTTGGCGCCAGTGGCGGAGGGAATATAATGTATGCCGATGAAAGTACAGATCTTACAGAAGACGTGTTAAAAGGATTAAACTCTGAGTATGTTAAAAAATAGTGCAATTATTAGTGCGCTACTTTTAATGCTATTTAGCCTCACAGTTTCTTGTGAGCAAAAGTTTAAAACTCAGGACGATTTACTGAATTTTATTTCCGAAGAAGACAACGGCTATAAATACTCTAAGGAAGTTAATGGAGTAAAGTATATACTTAGTTATAAGCCAACAGATTTATTAGTGATTCAGGAAATAAATAATAAGGCTACTACTGCAGAAAAAGATAGCCTTAGAAAAAAATACTCATCTTATATGTATTTTAATCTTACTATGTCTCGCAATAATACAGAGTTGCTAAATATTGTAGCACGTGACAAAGACCAATTTGGGAGTTTAGTGAATAATCTTGCTTTTAATATGGACGCTAAACTGCATTTATATACACCAGAAAAAGATACGATTGAAATGGCTGATTTCATATATCCAAGAATGTTTGGGTACAGCAAATCTACAGATGTATTGATAGTGTACCCGCGCACAAATAAAATAATAGCTGCTAAACAGCTTTACCTTACTGTTGAAGATTTAGGTTTTCAAACCGGAGAAGTAAAATTTAAATTAGATAACACAATATTACAGAAGGAGCCACAGCTTTCTGCGAATTAATATAACGAGCTTAAAATGAAAAGAACTACACCGCGCCGATTTATAGCAACATTTTTTCTTTTAATTTTTTTCCCCACAATGTTCCCTGTAAATCTTTTGTATGCGGCAAATAACGGACCTACATCTCCGGAGGCGGCCAGTTTTGAGCCCGTAGATGCTGCGGATATGGTTAATTTGGCTACAGGAGATTTAAGTTATTCATTACCGGCACTTAATGTTCCCAGCCCTGAAGGGGGATACTCAATGGCGCTTTCTTACCATGCCGGGATAGCGGTAGATCAGGAAGCCTCATGGGTAGGCCTTGGCTGGAGTTTAAATCCGGGAGCCATTAACCGAAGTGTTACAGGAGTTCCTGACGATTGGAAACAGGAAAAAATTAACCAGATAATGTATGATAAAGGCGGTGAAGCGACCAGTTATACGGGTAGCGTATCAGTAGGTTGGGGTGGTGCAGCCAGTGCCGGATATTCTGTTGGGTTATATGCATCCTATGCTGAAAATAAAACCTTTGGTGGAAGTACATCTTATAGTTTTGATGGAGGGGTTGCAGCCAGTATGGGCCTTTCTAAAAGTGAAAGTGGTAATTCTGGATTAGGTATTGGTGGTAGCATTGGTACTAACGGTGCAAGTGCTGGTCTTAATGCATTTAGTAATCAAAATGGTTCTGGTGGGCTCTCAGTTAATCAGAGTTTTAAAGACGGAAGCTCGGGGGTTGGTGCAAACTTTTATAGTTTGGGTGTTTCGTTCAGTTCAGGAGGAGGGTCTTCACTCTCTTTAAACGGGAGAAGTTTCGGTTTAAGCAGCCGTAATTTAAATTCCGGGTTAATTAATGCAAGTAATAAAGGCTTTGATATACCTTTAATAATACCTATAATATCCACTCCAACCGAGTATCTGTATGTTAATCTTACATTTGGTTATCACAAAATAAGATACTGGGCTTATGAAAGTAATTATACACAATATACCGGTTCATTATACTCGGGTAATATTAGCACTCTTTATAACAATGCTAATTTTCCTAATAATTTAGCTTTAGATTCTTATAACTCTACCTATAAACAAGGTGATGATGAGCTCGAGGAAGACACCCCTTCTAACATGGGTTATGATTATTATTCTGCTTCAGGGCAGGGTATATCGGGTTCATTTAAACCGGCTATTTTCGAACAGGGCTCCTTACTAAATAACTATGTTGAAAAATCGGGTAATAACGCAAATATTACCCATGAATTAGGAGGTAATAACTTTAGCAAAACGGTAGATAACAGCAGTGCAGATATTCATTTTTATTTTGAAAATGAAGTTTCCTCCTACCTTAATGTTTCTTCCGGAGGGTGGTCCACCTCTAATGTAGCACCTCTCGACCCCAAAACTCTAAGCCCACAATCGCAACAAGTTGATAGTAGTTTAGTGATTGATGGGGTACAGTACAATGGTTATAATTCGTCTACAGGCAGAAAGAGGACAGGTTCTGTTATAGAATCTTTTACTAATAATGAGATAGTAAATGCTAATTCTACAAACATTATAAAACCAGAGAGTTTAGACAGAAGCAAGATGCCGCAAGATGGTATTGGAGCTTTTAGAATAACTACTGTTGATGGTAAAACATACCACTATTCTACTCCGGTTTATCAAAAACAACAATTTGTAGTATCTACACATTTGGAGCATGAGTTTGCAAACCGGTTTTATCAGCAGCAACAATTAGTTCCTTATGCAACACACTGGCTCTTAACTGCAATTACCGGCCCCGATTACATTGATTTAAATAATAATAATCTAGTTGATGATACTGATTATGGCTACTGGGTTTCTTTTAATTATGGTAAATGGAGCGATAGCTTTGCTTGGTCTACACCGGTTAAAAAAAATGACAAGATTAAGAGTTATGAGTGGGGAATTAAAGAATTATATTATTTAGATAAAATAAAAACACGCACACACACTGCCCTTTTCGTAAAAAGTGTTAGAAATGACGATACATCATACACTTTAAATATTGGAAACAGCCCTACCGATATGTCATGGAAAAAGAATGTGCCCCGGTCATACATACGGGGTAAAGATCTTAAATGGTATTATTATGGTATATATGATAATTTAAACATTCTTAATCTTGATCCGTATGACGTTGCCGAAGCAAAATACGGGGAATATATAAATATCCCCAAGCATAGAACCTTAAAATTAGATAAAATTGTAGTACTTAAAAATGAAGATGCAAATGCTATTTCTAAAAATAGTGGCCAATCGGCAAATTATTCAGGACAAATAACTTTTAAACAGAAAGTTGATGTCACTAGGATTGGTGGACAATATAGGGGATCGGCTGAAAGCACCAATTCATTCCCGTTAACAGGTGAGGCTTACAATGATGTTTATGATAGTGCCGATTTTGCAAATGGAGCGTATAACCAAAAGGTTTTGAAGAGTATTGTATTTGATTATGATCAGAATCCATTAGCAAAAGGGGCCAGAAACTCGCAGATTGGAAGATTGACATTGCAAAAAGTAAGTTTTTTAGGTAAATCAAATGTTCAATTAATTCCCCCTTATAAATTTGGCTACAAACATGCTGCATTAATGTATAACGCAAATCAGGAAGATAATTGGGGTTACTATAAATCGTTTCCAGATGCGTGGAGCTTAAACCAAATTACTACACCGACAGGTGCCTCTATAAATATTACATATGAAGCTGATGATATAGATAAGGAAGCCGTTCCAGGTTACCGAGGGTTTGACAGTAATCTTGAATTTGTAATGAGTAAGCCTAGTAATTCTAACCAAGTTTATTTACAGGTGCGTAATGAATATAACGATCCTACAAGTGCTAATTTTGTGGACTTTACAAAATGTTTTCAGATTGGGCCTGTAAAATTTGATATGTGGGCGGCATTTAGGCATGAATATAGAGATGGCCTTCTTGATGGCGCTGATTGCGAAGTAAGAAAGATATCTCTCGATATTAAGCCCACTATTCTTGAAACAAGTTCTGAAATTACAGCTGTTACACAAAACAGTATAACTATTCGGCCTAATTCGTATGAAGTTTATGAGAGTAATGGCGGATTTAACTGGTTTAATGATAAGACTTTTGGCTTAAAAAATCATAATGGCATGATCCAGGCAGAAGTGTTGCGTGGTGGTTGGGCAGTGGCACGAGGTGGATGTGATGATAAAGATGACCGGCTTGGACTTGTATATAGCCTGATTGGAAATTTAGGATCGTTGTCTGACTCTGAAAAAAACGGGGGTGGAGTGCGTGTAAAAGAAATTAATTTGAGTGATAATACAGGCGTTAAGCAAAAAACTAAATATTTTTATAATGCACCCGGATATTCTGAGATTAAAGGATCCTCTAACTATAAATCTTCAGGAGTAACATCTTATGTGCCTCAACGGTATTTTAAAGAAATTAAGTATAGAACAGAGCTGCCATCTCCGTATGTAATGTATGAATATGTAACGGTTAAAAACTATTCTGGAGATGATCAGTTAGGAACGGTTGAAAATTATAATTTTAATGTACTTAAACAATCAACATCGGACAATTCAAATGACTTAGTTATTGACGATATTTTAGAAATAACAAAAGATCAGTCTTTAGTTGTATCAAATGCATCTTCTAACTCTGAAAATTATAATCTTAATTTTAGTAAATATACTTTTAAAGATATGACCTCTTCATTAGGGAGGTTGAAAGAAAAGAAAGTTAGTAATAGTATTGGGCAGTTGTTATTAAATACAAGATATACTTATCAGCAACCTTTTGATGTAGGTATTGGTGTAAATGGTGAATCGTTTAATACTTATAAAAGAATCTCAAAAGATGGACAAGTAAATTATCGTTTATCAGTAACATCAAAAATTAATATGCCTAGTATTCTAGGTAGTGTATCTACATTAGGTGGAGGATACTTGGCTACCCAGTATATAGATCGTTATGATTTTCTAACTGGAGCTCCTATTGAAACCAGAAATATTTCCAGTGATAATAAAACGTATAAATCTAAAGTTGTTCCCGCCTATGTGAAATATTCTGGCATGGGTAGCAAGGCAGATAATATTTCTAATAAAAATATGCTTACACAAATCGCGGCTGAATATTCTTATATTTTAGATCAACCTTCAAATACATGGAAGGAAACGGGAGTTGGTATTACAACATGGAATAATATATGGACATACAGAGATGTGCAGGATAATATAACAGCTACAAATTCTGCGCAAAACGTGTGGAGAAAACATAAATCATATACTTGGAATGGTGTTAAAGATGCAAACGGAATTTTTTCTAACTATAGTGCATCTACTGATGATGATTTTAATTGGCAGGTTGGAGTTGGCCAGCCATCTGGTAGCAAATGGAAACAATTATCAGAAATTACGTTCTATGATCACTATTCTGCCGCGTTAGAAACTAAAGATATAAACAGTAACTACGCATCTGTAAAAAAGGGAGATAATGATACAAAAGTTGTTACAACTGGCAATGCAAGACAGGGCGAGTTATACTACACAGGCGGCGAATACTTAAAAGATGGTTATTTAGATACAGGTTTTGCATTAGGTACGGCAACACTAAATTCTACTTATATTCATACAGGTAAAAACTCTATCGCTACTACCAATTCAGCTGGACTTGGCGTTACGTTAAGAGCAGGCCAACATCGTACTGGGCGTTATAAACTCTCAGTTTGGGTTCATAAAACCAATGCTGCAAAAGCGAGAGTTTTATTAAATAATAACATTTACGTTTTTAATGAAGCAGAAAGTGTTACTGCTGGTAACTGGGTATTGAAAACTTTTTACACACCTGATATTGTAGATAGTGCAAATGCTATTTTATCGGTAAGGTCACTTGACGGGACTACAGTATATTTTGATGATTTGAGAATTTGTCCTTTAGCATCATCAATGACTAGCTATGTTTATAATGAATCAGACCAATTAACTCATGTGATTGGAGCTAACGGGCTATCTGTCAAATATGTATATGATGAGATAGGTCGCTTAAAAGAAACATATATTGAAGTTATAGATGACGTTATGAACAATTTGGTTGGCGGATTTAAAAAGGTTTCAACGAGCGAGTACCATTACAATAATTTGTAAACAATACTGAATAAAGATAGGATTAATTAAAAATAAATTAATAAATTTGGAGAGTAAGGGGATGTATTATAGTTAATTAGCGTGTGTGTAAATATAGACGTGATGCTTGTAACCAATCAAGCCTTCCCCTTTTCTTTTCTAATATATTTTGTATGGCTACTAAAATAGACAGGAAAGATTTTTTGCGGCTAACCACACTTGGATTTTTAGCCAGTTTAATCCCTCATCAGGAGTTACACGCTTTATCATCGATATTTACAACTGAAGGAAAGGTTTTTAACCAGACAGATTTTGAGAAAGCGGTTGCACTTGCCGTTACAGCAAAGCAACATTTTTATAAGCAGGAATTTCTTGAAGCAAAAGACCTTTACCTTGAATGCATTGGCCTTGCTCCGGGCGCCATACGGTTTTATGATGCATTAAGTAATGTATATGTTGCCCAGGGTAATCCACTGGCAGCTTTGGTAATGTATAATAATGGTCATATTAATAACCCAGGCAATACCTTATTTCACGATCGCCTTGCCCGTGCGCTTATGAGCCTTGAGACAGGTAATAAGGTCCTTGCTGACCAGTATAAAAATACTGTTTCTTCCCAGTCACTCCTTCAGGATGCTGAAAGCTTATACCTGTCGGCACTGTCAATAGAGCCCAGCCCTTATTTAGAATCAGGGCTTGAAAAAGTCCGAGGTAAATTAAATGGCTCTTCCGCTTTAAATAATTTGTCAAGGCAATTTACCGTTATGGGAAGGGGCGGTTACCCAAGTGTATATGATAGGTATAGTGAGGAGCAATTATTAGCCTGTATTAACAAGATTGATACTAAACCCCGGACTGTTTTATATAAGCCTGCGGATATATCAGGGCGTGCAAGAAATATTTTACGTGAAAAAAAAATCTTATATCGTAAGTTAATCCATAAGATACGTGTGGCTGAGGATTTTGCACGAAGTTTAAGTCCCTGCCATATTCTATACAACCTTGACAAGACTGATTCCATGTCCTTCTCTATTTATAAGCGGGCGATGTATGGTCAGCATGATTACTATAATTTAGTTTATACGTATAAAGAATATGCTGCTTTAAAAAGTGGTTTTTTTGAAAATATGGGTTTGGTAAAGGCTACTATTGTTGCATATGATCATCAGGCTGTAGGTCAAAATGAGTGGGCTGATGCTTTAGCGATATGCCAGCAAATGAGGAATGAATGGAACCTTCCCCAAAAAGAATTAGGTGCTGTTATTGATAAAATGTCTCTTTTATACATACAAACCGGTAATTACAGCTTAGCGTTGTCCATCACTGAAGACTATTTAAATAATATGGTTAGTATAGACCCTGTGGTTATTTTTGACACCATACGGTCATATGCCCATATTTACTATAAGATGCAGGATTATACATCTGCTATACGAATACTTACATTAGGATTAAGTTATAATGTAGATGATACTGCTGTTGGTTTCGAAACTATTGCAGCAATCACCAAAACGGCTGGGCAATCGGATTTTAATCGTTTAAGGGGATTATATTATCTTTTATGTGACAGTTATTTTGGACAGGGTGATACCGATTCTGCTCGTTCTATTTTAACATTTATCAAGATGAACAAGCATGATGATCTTTTTGTTGCTAAACGCCTTAACTTATGATACCACAAAGAACACTTTTCATAACTCTATTTTTATTTTTCTTCACTTTACTTTCTTTTGGGCAGTGTGGTAAGGGTACTATTGTGATATCAGAAGTATATTTTGACACTCACTATAATGAAAAATATGGCTATAATAACTATGCCCATTTTGGAGAATATATAGAATTGTTTAATTCTTCAAATATACCTGTAGATATTTCAGGATGGGTAATTAAAGATAACCACACAAAATTCACCCTTCCTGCAGGGACAATAATAAATCCGGGGAATTTTAAAATTATAACGTTCGGTAATAATTATGAGGGCTCAATAGGTCCGGTTGCTAAGTTTGTAGAACTTTTTCCAGAGGCCGCCGGTCGCCAAAGTGATATTATTGTACAGTCATCTATGGTCCTTTATAATGATGCTGATAAGATCTCGCTTTTTAATACCTATGGAAATTTAATTGACCAGGTTGTTTACATTAATAAAAATGTAAATCAAGATCAAAAATCAAGTGCCTTAAATTATATGGGTGTAGATAGTTTTGATATTGATTTTTATCAACAGGGGCTAGGGGTGCTCTATAATAAAACAGGAGGGGCCTTCAATGGTGCTATACCGACCGGTCGTAAAAAAGCATTTTACCTTTCTAACCCGGATCATTACCTTGATAATGGAGACGACCGGGAATATAAAGTAGCTGTAGCCACTCCGTTCACCATACCTTACGCCATAGATTTAGAAGACCCCTCTACAGTGCTGTTCGCGGCTTTTGGGGCAATGCATTACATCCATTCCACCACCTTCGATATAAAAAATGAATCGTTAAAAACAAGCGAATCGATGGTTTATTATGATGATCTTGCCAAACCGCAAACCTCCTTTTCTTACGACCCAAGAACATCGGTAATTTGGGCGGGGCAAACCACTTACGATAATTTTGGCAGGGTAGATAAGCAGTCCTTCCCCGCTATGACATGTTCCTTTGATAATGTAGGTGTCTTGTCTGATGATTACTATAACAATGCTTTACTTAAATGGTATTATAGTGATAATAACACGAAGGAACCGTATCAGGCAACGGCCACCCACCCATACTCGCAGTTTAATTATGATAACTTAAACCCCGGCAACGTAATTAACGCCGTTGGGGGTAACATGATTAACGGGGAATGGAAAACAGGGTATGTATTTACTGTTCCGGCAGCTCAGGAAATGTATTATTTATACGGTAAGGACTACTTTAATGGAGGTGTGGATGGCAACGGTAGGGAAGAAGTAATCACCAAATTTTATAAAACTGTAAGCATTGATGCTAATGGTACAGAAAATGTTCTTTTTACTGATGCCGAGGGTAAAGCGTTAGCATCAGCCCGGTCCGGCGATGTCCGTTACGAAAGCCCGGGCGTACATTATCCAGTAATCTCGTTAATAGGGATGCAGGGGTATGTAGATGTGCATATACCACAAGGCGTTACGTCATCTGAGATAAGCTTTATTGGCAACCCTTCGGCTTATACGGTGTACGATCTTAAAACAGGCCTAAGTACCTCCGGCCTGGCGGGGGGCAATTGTTACAGGATCATTGCACACAGCACGACCCCACTTACAGAGACCCCGAAAACCTATATTAACCAAAATGGCACGATTACCTACGATACCACCCAGGATGTAAGAGGTATAATGTATAAGGTAAATTACTATGATTATTCTGTAAATATTTATAACGCCACTGGGCAGCCTATAAAATCGATACAGCCCAATGGTACAGCTGCAGCTTATAGTGCATCTTTTTCTAATGGGGTTACCGGCACCCCTGCCTATATGGGGTCTTCGGGTTTTGCTTCCACATATAAATATAATACTTTAGGGCAGGTGGTCGAGGCGACCAGTACAGATGAAGGCGCAATAAAACTAGTTTACAGGAACGATGGGCAGGTACGGTACTCACAAAATCAGGCACAATTAGTTATACAGGCACCCTATTCTTATCCAAGGATATCGTATACCGATTATGATAATTATGGCAGGCCAATAAGCACGGGTGTTGTAGAGAGCAACCAGGCAATAGCACAACTTAGCGGCGATGGGGCATTACTAAGCGGTAAAAAATGGGAACAGATTTTTGTGATTTATGATTATACAGATAACCTGCAGGGCCAACCGGCACCCCCATCGTTATCCACCCTTTTAATTAATGCCGGTATTAGCCCGGCTACTTATGTGCAAAAAAACCTCTCTGGTGCGGTGGCAGTTAACTATACCCGCCCTGCAGACACCGGGGCAGTAACAGCTGCAAGCTGGTACAGCTACGATATTTATGGCCAGTTAGAGTGGATGGCCCAGTATAATGAAGGCCTGCCCATTAAAACAATACATTATAACTACGATTATAAAGGAAATGTTTTAAAGGTAATTTATCAGAAAGATGTTGCTGCGGAAAAATTTGTGCACCGTTATACCTATGGCAATGGCGATGAGCTGGTAAAAGTAGAGACGTCTGTAAACGATAGTAATTTTACATTACATACCGATTATGAATATTATACTACAGGCGAGCTTAAGCGTAAAAAATATGCAGGGGGCATACAGGGGGTTGATTTTGTGTATGCTTTAAATGGCATGCTAAAAAGCATCAACCACCCCAGCCTTGAACAGGCCAAAGACCCGGGGCACGACAGCAACGACCTTTTTGGCCTGATACTAGACTATTATGATGGGGATTATGAAAGGAGTAATACAAAAATAGACCCCTTACCTCCGGTGTCAGCCACTAATTTGTATACAGGCAATATCAGGGCAATGCGTTTTGCTAATAAAAGTTTTGATTTTGTTAATAATACTATAAATCAAAAAGTATATTTATACAACTATAATAATAATGGGTGGCTTACCGGCGGAAGCTTTGGAAGTATAAATAATAATAGTATTGTCCAAACGCCCTCCAAATATAAAGAATCAGATTTAAAATACGATCCAAATGGAAACATTAAGAGTTTGCTTCGATCGGATGAAAACGCAAATATTCAGGATTATCTTAGCTATTACTATTATGGTGGCAAAAACCAGCTGGAGCATGTTAGCGATGTAATAGGCGATGGTGCGAAAGTAGGCGATATTGATAACCAGGGTGCTAACAATTATATATACAACGCAATAGGGCAGCTAACCGATGATGTTAAAGAAGGGCTTAAGTACACGTATAACTCCGAGGGTCTTGTTACCAGGGTAGGGCTCACAAACGGTATCAGCGTGGTTGATTTTGCCTATAATGAAAGAGGCCAGCGCATTCGTAAAAGATCTTATAATACAAGCAACGGCGCTTTAATGAACACTACATATTATGTTGTAGATGCTTCGGGCAATACCGTTGGGATATATAACCATATGAGTAATGGAACCCTTACATTAGTAGAAAATGCCGTATATGGCAATGACATGTTGGGTGTTTACACCAGGGCAGACCAGAGGACCAATTACCAGCTAACTGACCACCTGGGCAATGTAAGGGCGGTGTTTACAAACAACAGCGGCACGGCAGGGGTTAAAGACAATGCCGATTATTACCCTTTTGGTGAAAAACTGGCCGGGAGGAACATTTTCTCGGGGTATAGGTATGCCTTTCAGGGACAGGAGCTTGACCCGGAAACCGGGAAAGAGGCCTTTAAGCTGCGCTTATGGGATGGCAGGCTTGGAAGGTGGCTAAGCCCTGACCCTATGGGACAATATTCGTCACCATACATGGGAATGGGGAATAACCCGATAGGGCTTATAGACCCTGATGGGGGAAGCACAGAAGGCAGTGATAATAAATATAAAGGTGTCTGGAATAAAGAGACAAATAAATATGATTATACTTATATAGATAATACTGGTGGTGATTTTTATGATATAGTAAATTATGAAGGTGGTCAAAAAGATGGCATAACTGGTATTTTTATTAATCCAATGATAAAAGTACAAGAAAACTGGTTTTCAGAAGATCAGGAATTTTTAGAAGCCACTTCTAAAAGAGTAGGTGTAGGAGAATGGAAATATCACTCTGAAGCAATAACTCCAGGACATTTTGAAGAATTACTGCCTATTCCAGCGGCTGGAAAATATTTAGGCAAATTTAAACCGGCTGCTAAAATATTAACTTATGCTTCAAAAGTCAATTTTGCAGCAAAAAAGAAGATTGCCGATTTTATGGTTAAAAAAATGTTAGGAGGTAAATTCAGTCACACTATCATTAAGAATGAAATAGTAACTGTAAATGGAGCAATAAAACATATTAGATATGACTTAAAAGGCCCTGCTCATGGAACTTTACTAACACCTCATAAACAAATATATAGGATTCATCTAAATCCTCAAAATGGCAAAGGAAGAGCAATTGTTGAACACGAAGCAATGAGTTGGTCAGATATGATTAAAGTATGGTGGGACAAGTTATAATATATTATATGGAAATTAAACTAAGCACAAATAATGATATATTTAAATTAGGTAATCTCTTAGATTTTAAATTCAATGATCAAAATTTTGATATTCATAACTGTTTTGAAATAATAAAAACCGAGATAACCAATAATGAGTTAATAATAATTTTGCAGAGTAATGAATTATATAATGAAATGAACTCTGTTAATAGAAAAGTAATTATAAATATAGAATTTCAAAACGTTGTATTTGACAAAGATTTTTGTAAATCTAATTTTAATAGCTTTACTTATTTTGTTGTTTCATCTGAAAATGATAAATTCAGGCATAACTATAAAAAAAAGTATGCGATAGATTTAATCTTTAATGGAGATGATTTTTTATTATTATATTGTGATGATATTATATTCCGTATAAAAAATAAATAATTACAACATAGTCTATTATTTAATAAGGAGTAATAGGTATTAATTAGCCAGGAGGATGGACAGGAGCTATGGAAGGAGCAGAAGCTGAGGCAGCTTTTGGCTCGTTATTAGGGCCTGTAGGAACATTGTTGGAGGATTTGTTGGCGGTGCTGTAGGCTATTATATAGGTAATAAAATGAGAGAAACTGATTATAATCAATTTTAGTCGTCTATGGATTATTCTAATTATGTAAAAAAAGTGCAACTGAGGTAAAACATTTTACAAAAGGTTATATCAAAGCTGAAATCGCGAAAATATTTTTATTAAAATCAATTGCAGTTACCGATGAAAAATTATCGGATTTAAAGAATGGTATTTCTTTAGTAAAATATATAATAATTGCATTAATGAGCAATAGCCTCATATATGATTTTAGCAGGCATGATGACGAAGGAATTGTTAAGATGGATGATCGCTACTACGAAGTATATTTAGTTATAGACATATTTAAAAATTATTATTTTGTAATTATTAGAGTTAATAATTTTGCAGAGGATGGCGTGTATAACCAATTAGAATATTTTATAAAAGTAGATAAATTTTGCTATAGCCTGTATTTTTGGGATAAAAAGAAAATGCTGCCATAAACGAAAAATATATAAATGTTTGTTTAGGGTACCTTATCTTGGTTATGATAAATAAAAATAATGGTAAGATATAATGTTACTATTATGAGTTAAATTTTAGTGCTAAGAATTATCATATATATATGTTTGCTATGAAAAGGGTACCATTACAATAATTTGTAAACAATACTGAATAAAGATAGGATTAATTAAAAATAAATTAATAAATTTGGAGAGTAAGGGGATGTATTATAGTTAATAAGCGTGTGTGTAAATATAGACGTGATGCTTGTAACCAATCAAGCCTTCCCCTTTTCTTTTCTAATATATTTTGTATGGCTACTAAAATAGACAGGAAAGATTTTTTGCGGCTAACCACACTTGGATTTTTAGCCAGTTTAATCCCTCATCAGGAGTTACACGCTTTATCATCGATATTTACAACTGAAGGAAAGGTTTTTAACCAGACAGATTTTGAGAAAGCGGTTGCACTTGCCGTTACAGCAAAGCAACATTTTTATAAGCAGGAATTTCTTGAAGCAAAAGACCTTTACCTTGAATGCATTGGCCTTGCTCCGGGCGCCATACGGTTTTATGATGCATTAAGTAATGTATATGTTGCCCAGGGTAATCCACTGGCAGCTTTGGTAATGTATAATAATGGTCATATTAATAACCCAGGCAATACCTTATTTCACGATCGCCTTGCCCGTGCGCTTATGAGCCTTGAGACAGGTAATAAGGTCCTTGCTGACCAGTATAAAAATACTGTTTCTTCCCAGTCACTCCTTCAGGATGCTGAAAGCTTATACCTGTCGGCACTGTCAATAGAGCCCAGCCCTTATTTAGAATCAGGGCTTGAAAAAGTCCGAGGTAAATTAAATGGCTCTTCCGCTTTAAATAATTTGTCAAGGCAATTTACCGTTATGGGAAGGGGCGGTTACCCAAGTGTATATGATAGGTATAGTGAGGAGCAATTATTAGCCTGTATTAACAAGATTGATACTAAACCCCGGACTGTTTTATATAAGCCTGCGGATATATCAGGGCGTGCAAGAAATATTTTACGTGAAAAAAAAATCTTATATCGTAAGTTAATCCATAAGATACGTGTGGCTGAGGATTTTGCACGAAGTTTAAGTCCCTGCCATATTCTATACAACCTTGACAAGACTGATTCCATGTCCTTCTCTATTTATAAGCGGGCGATGTATGGTCAGCATGATTACTATAATTTAGTTTATACGTATAAAGAATATGCTGCTTTAAAAAGTGGTTTTTTTGAAAATATGGGTTTGGTAAAGGCTACTATTGTTGCATATGATCATCAGGCTGTAGGTCAAAATGAGTGGGCTGATGCTTTAGCGATATGCCAGCAAATGAGGAATGAATGGAACCTTCCCCAAAAAGAATTAGGTGCTGTTATTGATAAAATGTCTCTTTTATACATACAAACCGGTAATTACAGCTTAGCGTTGTCCATCACTGAAGACTATTTAAATAATATGGTTAGTATAGACCCTGTGGTTATTTTTGACACCATACGGTCATATGCCCATATTTACTATAAGATGCAGGATTATACATCTGCTATACGAATACTTACATTAGGATTAAGTTATAATGTAGATGATACTGCTGTTGGTTTCGAAACTATTGCAGCAATCACCAAAACGGCTGGGCAATCGGATTTTAATCGTTTAAGGGGATTATATTATCTTTTATGTGACAGTTATTTTGGACAGGGTGATACCGATTCTGCTCGTTCTATTTTAACATTTATCAAGATGAACAAGCATGATGATCTTTTTGTTGCTAAACGCCTTAACTTATGATACCACAAAGAACACTTTTCATAACTCTATTTTTATTTTTCTTCACTTTACTTTCTTTTGGGCAGTGTGGTAAGGGTACTATTGTGATATCAGAAGTATATTTTGACACTCACTATAATGAAAAATATGGCTATAATAACTATGCCCATTTTGGAGAATATATAGAATTGTTTAATTCTTCAAATATACCTGTAGATATTTCAGGATGGGTAATTAAAGATAACCACACAAAATTCACCCTTCCTGCAGGGACAATAATAAATCCGGGGAATTTTAAAATTATAACGTTCGGTAATAATTATGAGGGCTCAATAGGTCCGGTTGCTAAGTTTGTAGAACTTTTTCCAGAGGCCGCCGGTCGCCAAAGTGATATTATTGTACAGTCATCTATGGTCCTTTATAATGATGCTGATAAGATCTCGCTTTTTAATACCTATGGAAATTTAATTGACCAGGTTGTTTACATTAATAAAAATGTAAATCAAGATCAAAAATCAAGTGCCTTAAATTATATGGGTGTAGATAGTTTTGATATTGATTTTTATCAACAGGGGCTAGGGGTGCTCTATAATAAAACAGGAGGGGCCTTCAATGGTGCTATACCGACCGGTCGTAAAAAAGCATTTTACCTTTCTAACCCGGATCATTACCTTGATAATGGAGACGACCGGGAATATAAAGTAGCTGTAGCCACTCCGTTCACCATACCTTACGCCATAGATTTAGAAGACCCCTCTACAGTGCTGTTCGCGGCTTTTGGGGCAATGCATTACATCCATTCCACCACCTTCGATATAAAAAATGAATCGTTAAAAACAAGCGAATCGATGGTTTATTATGATGATCTTGCCAAACCGCAAACCTCCTTTTCTTACGACCCAAGAACATCGGTAATTTGGGCGGGGCAAACCACTTACGATAATTTTGGCAGGGTAGATAAGCAGTCCTTCCCCGCTATGACATGTTCCTTTGATAATGTAGGTGTCTTGTCTGATGATTACTATAACAATGCTTTACTTAAATGGTATTATAGTGATAATAACACGAAGGAACCGTATCAGGCAACGGCCACCCACCCATACTCGCAGTTTAATTATGATAACTTAAACCCCGGCAACGTAATTAACGCCGTTGGGGGTAACATGATTAACGGGGAATGGAAAACAGGGTATGTATTTACTGTTCCGGCAGCTCAGGAAATGTATTATTTATACGGTAAGGACTACTTTAATGGAGGTGTGGATGGCAACGGTAGGGAAGAAGTAATCACCAAATTTTATAAAACTGTAAGCATTGATGCTAATGGTACAGAAAATGTTCTTTTTACTGATGCCGAGGGTAAAGCGTTAGCATCAGCCCGGTCCGGCGATGTCCGTTACGAAAGCCCGGGCGTACATTATCCAGTAATCTCGTTAATAGGGATGCAGGGGTATGTAGATGTGCATATACCACAAGGCGTTACGTCATCTGAGATAAGCTTTATTGGCAACCCTTCGGCTTATACGGTGTACGATCTTAAAACAGGCCTAAGTACCTCCGGCCTGGCGGGGGGCAATTGTTACAGGATCATTGCACACAGCACGACCCCACTTACAGAGACCCCGAAAACCTATATTAACCAAAATGGCACGATTACCTACGATACCACCCAGGATGTAAGAGGTATAATGTATAAGGTAAATTACTATGATTATTCTGTAAATATTTATAACGCCACTGGGCAGCCTATAAAATCGATACAGCCCAATGGTACAGCTGCAGCTTATAGTGCATCTTTTTCTAATGGGGTTACCGGCACCCCTGCCTATATGGGGTCTTCGGGTTTTGCTTCCACATATAAATATAATACTTTAGGGCAGGTGGTCGAGGCGACCAGTACAGATGAAGGCGCAATAAAACTAGTTTACAGGAACGATGGGCAGGTACGGTACTCACAAAATCAGGCACAATTAGTTATACAGGCACCCTATTCTTATCCAAGGATATCGTATACCGATTATGATAATTATGGCAGGCCAATAAGCACGGGTGTTGTAGAGAGCAACCAGGCAATAGCACAACTTAGCGGCGATGGGGCATTACTAAGCGGTAAAAAATGGGAACAGATTTTTGTGATTTATGATTATACAGATAACCTGCAGGGCCAACCGGCACCCCCATCGTTATCCACCCTTTTAATTAATGCCGGTATTAGCCCGGCTACTTATGTGCAAAAAAACCTCTCTGGTGCGGTGGCAGTTAACTATACCCGCCCTGCAGACACCGGGGCAGTAACAGCTGCAAGCTGGTACAGCTACGATATTTATGGCCAGTTAGAGTGGATGGCCCAGTATAATGAAGGCCTGCCCATTAAAACAATACATTATAACTACGATTATAAAGGAAATGTTTTAAAGGTAATTTATCAGAAAGATGTTGCTGCGGAAAAATTTGTGCACCGTTATACCTATGGCAATGGCGATGAGCTGGTAAAAGTAGAGACGTCTGTAAACGATAGTAATTTTACATTACATACCGATTATGAATATTATACTACAGGCGAGCTTAAGCGTAAAAAATATGCAGGGGGCATACAGGGGGTTGATTTTGTGTATGCTTTAAATGGCATGCTAAAAAGCATCAACCACCCCAGCCTTGAACAGGCCAAAGACCCGGGGCACGACAGCAACGACCTTTTTGGCCTGATACTAGACTATTATGATGGGGATTATGAAAGGAGTAATACAAAAATAGACCCCTTACCTCCGGTGTCAGCCACTAATTTGTATACAGGCAATATCAGGGCAATGCGTTTTGCTAATAAAAGTTTTGATTTTGTTAATAATACTATAAATCAAAAAGTATATTTATACAACTATAATAATAATGGGTGGCTTACCGGCGGAAGCTTTGGAAGTATAAATAATAATAGTATTGTCCAAACGCCCTCCAAATATAAAGAATCAGATTTAAAATACGATCCAAATGGAAACATTAAGAGTTTGCTTCGATCGGATGAAAACGCAAATATTCAGGATTATCTTAGCTATTACTATTATGGTGGCAAAAACCAGCTGGAGCATGTTAGCGATGTAATAGGCGATGGTGCGAAAGTAGGCGATATTGATAACCAGGGTGCTAACAATTATATATACAACGCAATAGGGCAGCTAACCGATGATGTTAAAGAAGGGCTTAAGTACACGTATAACTCCGAGGGTCTTGTTACCAGGGTAGGGCTCACAAACGGTATCAGCGTGGTTGATTTTGCCTATAATGAAAGAGGCCAGCGCATTCGTAAAAGATCGTATAATACAAGCAATGGCTCGTTAACAGGTACCACCTATTATGTTGTAGATGCTTCGGGTAATACTGTTGGGGTATACAACCAGGTAGGCAGTGGAAGTATTACACAGGCAGAAAATGCCGTATATGGCAATGACATGTTGGGTGTTTACACCAGGGCAGACCAGAAGACCAATTACCAGCTAACTGATCACCTGGGAAATGTAAGGGCGGTGTTTACAAACAACAGCGGCACGGTAGGGATAAAAGATAATGCCGATTATTACCCTTTTGGGGAAAAGCTTGCTGGAAGGAACATTTTCTCGGGGTATAGGTATGCCTTCCAGGGGCAGGAGCTTGACCCGGAAACGGGTAAAGAAGCCTTTAAGCTGCGGTTGTGGGATGGACGATTGGGCAGGTGGTTAAGCCCTGACCCTATGGGGCAATATTCGTCACCATACATGGGCATGGGGAATAACCCTGTTAGTATGATTGATCCTGATGGAGGATTTTCTGGACCAAGCGACCCTCCAAAAAGTTGGTTTGGCAGAATGTTTAGTGCTATTGGAAGCGCATTAGGTATTACCTCTGAATATACAATGCAAGCAGGTACATTGGATGAAGTTGTTATTACAGGGGCTAAAAGTAATGGTGTAAATTCTCATGTAATTTTTTCTCAGGGTTATAGTGTCAATTATGGAGCCCTTGGAAGTACTACAAATGGTGGTTTAGCTTTACCTCAAGATTTTGGAAGTTGGAATAGTGCTGGTTCAGACGGCAGACAATGGATAGGTTGTATGGCTTGTCATGGTAATAATGGAGCTTATAGAACTCTTGCTTATGCTTCACCATCGAGATATACGGGGTTATCTATTGCGGCCACTTTTAATGCAGCATATAGACCTGGCACTGGCATGAGATTTAGTACCAACACTATAACTGCTACAACTGAAACAATTTCACCTTTTGCTTTAGAATCTACACAACCAATAATGGCGTCCCAAGGAGAGTTTAAAGCTTTAGTGAATAGCATAAAGACTAATGGTATTACAACACCAGTAGAATATACAGTAAAAGACGGTATCAAATATATAGTTAATGGACACCATAGAGTGTACATAGCAAAAAGATTAGGGATAAATGAAATTCCCGTCATGGAAGTTCCATATGAACAAGGAATGGAAATAATGCAGCAAGGGAAGAACCCTGGCTATTTAAAATACATTAAATATTAATGGCTTTATATCAATGTACATATTTTATTGTACCAAAAACTGGTGATTATAATATTTTTCCTGGTCTAAACCTTGATATCTTCAAAAAAAATATTTTTTTTGAAGACCATTATTTTTGGAATAATATTGAGCTTGATTTATCAAAAATATCTAATTATTTATTAGAGGAATTTGAGGAAGGCGAAAGTTGGTCAGATGAGTTAAAAATTTATGGAAATATTGACCATAATTGCATAAAAGTTTTAACAGAAGAAAATAAAATTTCATCAATAAGTTTGAGAATAGATTTTAGATTTGATTACAACTTTTTTTTACATAAAGGGATTGATTTTTGCAAAACATTTAACTTTTTAGTTGTGGATAGTGATTTAAAAATTTTAGATTTGGATTTTCATGAAATAAAAAAAAACATAGAGGCTTCTAACAATTTCAGTAAATATAGAAATTTGCAAAATCCTTTAAATTGATATAAGCAGAAATAAGTTTAACAGATAGCAAGCGTTTATAGTTTGTACCTGAAAAATAAGACATCTCAAACATTTAATTGGAATGAAACAATATCCGTGAAATAATGAGAAGAATAATATGTTTATTGCGATAGCTCTTACTTTATTAGGATGCAAAGAAGTAAAAATGGAAAAAATGGATTTTGTAGGTAGATGGAGAGAGGATGATGGTGCTATGATTGAATTAAGAAGCGATGGCAGTTATACAGCTAAAAACATAAATTATAATAATTATTTACCTAGTAAAAATGTTAAAAATAAAAGATTAAATTTTCATGGTTTATGGAATTTAGGTAGCCGTACGAATGGAGATAATACTATCGAATTAAAGAGTGATAATACGTATGCGGATAATAGAATAGAAGAATATATATAAAGGATGGCAATGAATTTAGTTATAAATTAGAAATGACATTAGATATTTCTGGTCATGGGTATTTGAAAATAAACCGCCTTGGGAGTTGATGTATTTATAGGGGACCCAGATGAATTGAATAAATACAAGTTTGTAAAAGAATAAAAAATATTTTTTCTATAATACTTTTATCACTTATTATTGGTTGTAAAACGAGCTTCAAATAAGTTATAAAAAAAATAAAATTTCAAATCCAGAAAAGTAAATAAAACTATTGTTATTTGGAAAAGAAGCAATTTCTTTAAGATACTCATTCATTTTCTGATTTGAAGAGACAGGAAGTATGCTGTTCCTCTGTATGCAAATTGGATGATCTTTATATTTCTTAAGTATTTCCAATGCTTTTGGTAACAAAGGAACGTTAGTTACAGATCCCGTTTTTTGTCTTTCCGACATAATCCACTGCTCCCCGTCCAAGCCAATTTTAATATTATTTTTTTTAAGTTGGTAAGCATCTATATTTGCAAGTCCCGTATAGCACTGAAAAATGAATATATCTCTTACTACCGTTAATCTTGGAGTAGAGAATTGATGCTGTTCAATAATTATGAGCTCGCGACTTGTTAGCGGTTTTTTAATAGTTTTTGTTCTTTTTCGCTTAAACATTTTGAAAGGGTCAGTCACAATAATATTTTTGTCAAGAGCCCAGTTGATAATTTTCCTGAAACAAGCAATGTATTTAAGTGCTGAATTATTAACGCAATTTCGCACCGTTTTAAGATAAAATTCAAAGTCAACAATAAATTGATAGTTAAGTTCGCGGAATTCAATATCATCTACATTGTACTTAAATTTTATAAATTCCAGTACATGTGAAGTAGCAGTTAAATAACGCTTGTAAGTAGCTTTTGCATATTCACGGGGCACCAATGCCAGCATCTCTTCATTGTGCAGCCGAAATGCTTGCATAATTGTAGCCTTGGAGACGACTTTTCCCAAAATAAAGTCAATAATTTTTTGGGTTGAAATTGTTCGTTCAGTATAAATCAAGTCGGTTTTGTATTGATTTATTTTCATTATCAAAGCATCTAAAAAGAAATTCAATGCCTTTGCGTCTTCTTTATTACCAATAGCTCTTTCGGTTTTCATATCCCACCTTGATGCATCCCGAGTTCGCTTGATAGAAGTTTCTTTACGCACGCCGTCAACTGTAATTATCAGATATATGTATCTGATGTTTGTTTTTTTCTGTGGACTCTTCAAATAGAAGTTTAACCCAAACTGTTCTCTAACATAATTCATCTTTTTATAATTAATAAAATTAGAATTATAACGAATTTAAATCAAAGTCGTTAACGTGCTTTACTGGTTGTTATACAGTCTGTTAACTGCTGTTTTGGGGTTTTTGCAAATTTTAACGATACAGGGTAAAATAAAAAAACCTGCAAATATCAAAATGATAACGTTTTTTTAACCAGCTCATCTGTCATTTAAAATACCCATCAATGGGTATTGTTTAGTTGCATTATTTTAACATATCTTAGCTGAATTTTAAGATAATTTTTGTAAGTCCTTTTACTTGCAGAAGTCAGTCACACCTTTATAATTCAGTTTATGAAACAACTCTACAAGATTTTTATTATTCTTGCCTTATTGTGTAATTTTAGTAATGCTAATGCTATAAATATTACCTCAAAAAATACTGCTGTAGGCTTGTTTATAGATCCGCCTGTAATTAACGGTAGCACCTCAATTTGCGCGGGCACAGCAACTACTTTAAGTATTGCTGCTCCAATAACAGGTGCTACTTACACATGGCACACAACATCTGATGGTAGTGATGCAACGATTAAATCTGGAACTTCAATTACAACCCCTGCTTTAACTGCGCCGGTAACTTATTACGCTAAGATTACCTTTAATGGTGAATCAGCTATGAGTATGGGGCATGCAATTTCTATAAATCCACTGCCAGTAGCATCTTTTACAGCTCCCACAACTACTGATTGTGCTTCTCAAGCATACTCATTTATAAATAATTCGACGGGTAATAATCTAACGTATTTGTGGAATTTTGGAAATCCTGATTCAGGAGGAAATAATACTTCGACAGATCAAAGTCCTATCCATTTTTATGTAACAACACCAGGTAATGGTGAACAGACGTTTACAGTGACACTAACCGTCACGAGTTCGGAAGGATGTACATCTACTTCCACTAAAAATCTGAAAGTAAGGCAGTCGCCTGATGCAACACTTTACGGGGGTAGTAATTCTTCAGTATACAATGGAATCACAACATTTAAAGTATGTCAAAATAATGCTTCAAGTTTTACTTTTGGAAATCTTTCAACTACGCAAAGTACAAATACAAACTATAAAATTGAATGGGGAGATAGTTCTCCCGATTATAATAGTCCTTCTTTTTCGGGAACAATTCCTCATACATACCCTGTAGGGCTTTGGACACTTAACTATACTATTATAGGACAAAATGGCTGCCAAATCACAAAAACATATCAGGTTTTCGTAGGGTCCAATCCTGCTGTAGCATTAGGAAATCCGGGTAATACAGATATTTGTATATCTGGTAATAGTGCCAACGACACACTAATATTTCCAATATCAGGCACAAGTAATAATGCTCCCGGAACTACATACACAGTAACATTTAGTGATGATCCTTTAAATCCTCAGGTATTTAATCATCCACCGCCTGCTACTGTTTCACATACCTACACAACAACCTCTTGTGGTGCGTCTGCTTCGGGATTTCAAAACTCATTTTCAGCTTCAATTATAGCAAGGAATCCTTGTTCACAATCACAAGTTTCTGTAGTACCAATATATATATCTACAATTCCCAAAGGTAATTTTTCAGTTCCAAGTCCAAGCGTATGTATTAATACGACAACTTGCTTTGTGAATACTACTCAAAATTCCAATAGTATTGATGCTTCTTCAGGTTCATGTTCGAGTACAGCGCCTATTCTTTGGTCAATTACGCCAAACACGGGTTATACTATATCTACCGGCACTTTAGGATTTCCAATAGATCAAAATGATGCGTTATCATGGTCGTCAGGAAGTAATAATCTATGTGTAAGATTTACTCAGGCCGGGACATATACAATAAGAATGAAAGTAGGAAATAGGTGTGGTCTTGGGGCTGAAGTTGTAAAAACCATCTGCGTCGAAAATCCATTAGCATCCGCATCATTCACCTTAAATAATACTACAGGCTGTAAATCGCTGGCTGTTCAGGCAACCAACACAACACCTACAGCTAATTCCTGTAATGTAACCTACAACTGGGTTGTTACCTATGCAGCAGGAAATTGCGGTACAACACCGGGAGCAACTTATAATTATTTTACAAATGGCACAAACGCAACGTCTGCCAACCCATCTTTTAATTTCCCTAACGCGGGTACTTATACGGTAAGGCTTACAGCTACTAATTCATGTTCACCTCCACAAACAGCAACTCAAACGGTAACTGTTAAACAGCCACCTACTGTTACGGTTGCCGCATTAAATAGTATTTGTGGTGGCACATCGGCAAGTATTAGTCCTACAGCAACTGTTACTAATTGCGGCGGGATAGCACCAACCTATTTGTGGACTTTTACAGGCGGAAGCCCGGCAACATCAACAAGTTTAATACCAGGAGTTATTACTTATGCAACTTCTGGCAGTTATTCTGCAACATTAGTCGTAACTACCGAGTGTGGTACAGTAACCGATACTAAAACTTTTAGCGTTACGCCTGCCGTAATTGCTAACGCCGGAGCTGATGTTACAATATGCTCCGGAACGCCAACCACATTAACTGGAGCAGCTTCGGGAGGTAATAGTGTTTTAGGATATACTTATAAATGGTTACCGGTAACCGGACTTAGTTCTTCAACAATTGCAAATCCTATTGCTACACCAACAGCAACTACTACATACAAACTTACGGTTACAAATGGCACCAATGGTTGTACAGCTACAGATGAAGTCATTGTGTCGGTTAACAAGATAAATCAGGGTGCTATTGGAAGTGATAGAACTATTTGCAGCGGGGGCGACCCTACAGCATTTACAGTTACAACTGCCGCTACTGGCGATGGTACACTTACCTACCAGTGGGAAAGTTCTACTACTAATTCCACTACAGGATATGCAGATATTGCAGGTGCTATTAGTGCAGATTACGATCCGCCTGCGCTCACTACGCAAACATGGTACAGGCGTAAGGTAACCAGTACCCTAAACGGATTTGGCTGTACTGCAACGGGTAATATTGTTGTTGTAAATATTAATGCAATTGTGGCAGGCACAATTGCGGGCGACCAAACTATTTGCGGCGGCGGAACTCCGGCTGCCTTTACTGTTGCTTCGCCAGCTACGGGTAGTGTAACACCTACTTACCAATGGCAGGTTTCTACCGATAATATTACGTTTACTAATGTTATCCCGGCTGCAACTTCAGCTACATATACACCGCCTGCGCTAACGCAAACCACGTATTACAGGCGTATTGCAACCAGTTTATTTAACGGAGTAGCCTGTACAGCGATAAGTAATGTAATTACCATAACTATTACGGCTGCACCACAAGTAACTACGCAACCATTAGCAACGCAAACTTTGTGTGCAAATGCAACACCGCAGCCACTAACAATTACCGCTACTGGCGGAACAGGTACCTTAACCTACCAATGGTATAGAAATACAACTAACGCTAACACCGGCGGAACACCAATTAGTGGTGCAACCCAACCTACATTTACACCGCCAACAATAACTGTTGGTACAACCTATTACTACTGTGTAGTTTCGGCTACGGGTCCGGGTTGTTTTAGTGCCAGTGCTACAGCACAAGTTATTGTTACTCCGGCTCCTTTAGTTTTATCGCAGCCACAATCGCAAACAGTATGTATTGGTCAGCCTGTAGCACAATTAACTGTTACCTACCAAAACGGTAACGGAACACCTGCGTACCAATGGTACAGCAACACTACTGCAAGCACAACCGGTGGCACTGCGATAGTAGGTCAGACTACAGCAAGTTTTCAGCCGGATGCTACGGTTGCAGGAACAAATTCTTACTATGTTATTATTACATTCCCTTCTGCGGGCTGCAGCGTGTTAACATCTGCGGTAGCTACTATTACTATAAACCAATTACCGTTTGTAGTCTCTCCTCAGGCTGCCACCATATGCAGCGGATCTGCATTTACAATAAATCCTTTAGATGGAGGCGGTAACACGATACCAGCAGCTACACAATACCGATGGACTGCTCCAAGCGGAACAGGATTTACAGGTGGCTCGACACAAAATACACTAACAAATACTATTAGTCAAACGCTAACGAACACAACTAATACTGCTGTTACAGCTACCTACACCATTACCCCGGTAGCAAACGGTTGTAGTGGTACGCCATTTACAGCAGTTATAACTATAAACCCAAAACCAGTTATTAGTGCACAAACAGCAGTAATTTGTAGCGGAGACATTTTTACGGTAATCCCTGCTAATGCTGGCACGACTATAGTTCCGACAGGTACAACGTACACTTGGAGCGCTCCCACAGTTACGGGTGGTGTTCAGGGTGGTGCAGGTTCGGTGAGTGTTGCAACAATTTCAGGTAATTTAGTAAATCCAACAAATAGTGCTGCTACGGCTACCTATACGGTAACTCCAATATCACCTACAGGCAATTGTGCGGGAACACCATTTACGGTCATAGTTACTGTTAATCCAATGCCTGTGATAACAGGTATGCAAACTTCTACTTGTAGTGGTATTGCATTTACAGCAAAACCAGTTAACGGTACTAATGGGTTAGTTACTGCTAATACAATATACACATGGGCAGCCCCGGCAGCAATAACCGGAATTACCGGCCTTGCCTCAGGTACAGATCAAACATCTGTAACCGGAACGTTAGTTAATACCACAACAGCACCTATTGATGTTGAATATACGGTTACGCCGAAATCGGGTAACTGTACCGGTGCTACTTTTATGGTAAAGGTAACTGTGAGTCCCATGCCTACGGTAGCACAAATAACCAATCAAACAATATGTAACGGTAGTGCTACTGCAGCAATAACCTTTACTGGTTCATTACCATCAACGCAATTTAACTGGACAAACAGTAACCCTGCTATTGGCCTTCCGACTTCGGGCACGGGAGATATAAATTCATTCACAGCTATAAACACAACAACATCTTCTATTACTGCAACTATTACAGTAACGCCCGTTTTAAACAGCTGTACGGGTACGCCTCAAACCTTAACCATAACGGTAAATCCGGCACCAACGGTTATTTTCTCAATAGCTAACCAAGCAATATGTTCGGCTACAGCCAGTGCAGTTGTAAATTTAAGCAGTGCTACTCCCGGCACAACTATTAGCTGGACAGCATCAGTTCCTGCAGGACTTACAGGCGCTCAGGCAAGTGGCACTACAACTATACCGGCTCAAAAACTGGTTAATACAACCAGCAGACCCTTAACGGTAACCTATACAGCAACGGCTGCTACAAGTGGTGCTTCCACCTGTCCGGGTGCGCCATCGGTTTATACCATTACAGTGAATCCGGTGCCTTTTGTTAGTGTAGCACAGCAAACATCTATTTGCAGTGGTTCTCCATTAAATTTCATTCCGGATAATTTAAATGGAAACAATATGCCAACAGGTGTAACCTTTACATGGGCAGCGCCAACAGGAACCGATTTTACTGGAGGCAGCGCACAAACTACGGCACAAACAAGCCTCAATCAAACTTTAATAAACACTACTGTTAATCCGGTTGCGGCAACCTATACGGTAACTCCTAAATTTGGAGGTTGTACCGGTGTACCTTTTACGGTAGAGGTTACAGTAAACCCTACAGCGGTTATACCTAACAGCACAATTGCGCTTTGTAGTGGCAGCACTTTTACTTTTGATCCTGCTACAGTAGCGACAAGGCTTCGTGTTGGAACAATTTATAGCTGGAGTGCGCCGACAGTCAATGTTACAGGCGGGGCTTCGGGTTCTGGGCAATCGGTTATAACAGGTACGTTGGTTAATGCTTCAGCAATAGCCCAAACAGCAACATATTATAACGCCGGTATCGCCAACTGGCAATTGCGCAGGTGCTCCATTTACACTTACAGTTACGGTAAACCCTGTGTTCGATGTATCATCTGTAGTTTCTAATTACAACGGATTCCAGATTAGTACCGCTGGCGCTAATGACGGGTCGATAACGCTTACCCCAACGGGGGGATCGGGTACGTATACCTACGCGTGGACAGGCCCTAATGGCTTTACAGCATCTACAAAAAATATTACTAACCTTGGTCCGGGTATCTACACCGTTATCGTAAGCGACGGCCTTTGTGCTACAATTACAAGAACATTTATTATAAACGAACCACTACCGTTAGTATTTATAGAAGTACTGCCAAGCCATGTTAATGTAAACTGCTTTGGACAGTCTACAGGAGTTATTGAAGTTAAAATTACGCAGGTATCTATCGCACCGTTCGATTACGCTATTTTAAAGCAGGATGGTACTGTGGTTCAAAATGTTTTAGACTTAAAAGCCACAAGCCACACGTTTAGTAATTTACCAGCAGGCACGTATAACATTCGCGTTACCGATGCCAACAACACCATTAAGTTTTTAAACGGAATTGTAATTATCCAACCTGCAACCGGCTTAGCAATAAGCGATGCGGTAGTATCTAATTTTAGCGGATTTAGCATTAGCTGTAATGGCGCTAATAACGGAAGTATAGACCTTACCGTTACCGGAGGTTATCCTGCGTATACCTATGCTTGGACAGGCCCTAACGGATTTACTGCCAATACTCAGGATATAGCAAACCTTGGTCCGGGTGTATACAATGTAGTGATACAAGATACTACAACTGCCTGCCCAATAACACAGCAATATACTATTACAGAGCCATTACCGGTATCGTTCACAGCGGTTGTTGCCGATTATAACGGATACCAGGTAAGTTGTTTTGGTGGTAATAATGGAAGCATAATGGTAACGCCTTTAGGTGGAACATTAAAATATTCTTATGCGTGGACAGGCCCTAACGGATATACAGCTTCTACGCAAAATATCACTAACCTTGTTATTGGTACATATAACTTAACTCTTACAGATACTAATGGTTGCAGCCCGGCAACACAAACATTTGTGTTAAAACAGCCTGCTGCCTTAACAATTACCGAAAGCCACGTGAACGTACTTTGCTTTGGCGGTACTATAGGTAGTATAACCGTTGATGTACAGGGTGGAACTCCTAATGTTTCAGGTGCCTACACTTATACATGGACAGGACCAAACGGCTTTACGAGTATAACGCAAAACCTTAATAATATAGCAGCGGGTATGTATAATTTAATTGCTACAGATGCTAACGGCTGTACTATACCATTAGCAGTAACGCTTACCCAGCAACCCGAAATTATAATTACTCCTACTACAACGGCTATTACATGTTACGGTGCTAATAACGCATCAATAGATTTAAAAATATCGGGTGGTAATGCGCCATATACCGCCGCATGGAGCAACCTTGCTACAGGAACGTATCAGGATAATCTTGCTGCAGGTATTTATGAAATTACCGTAACCGATGCGAGCAATTGCGTTAAGGTAATAAACGTTGTTATAGCCGAAGCGCCTGTGTTTAAAGTAGAGCCTGTGTTTAAAAATGTATCCTGTAATGGCGCTAAAGATGGTAGTATAACGCTTAACCTTACAGGCGGCGTTGCACCTGTTACCCTTATTTGGAGTGATGGATCTACAGCCGGAACCCAGCGTAATAATCTTAGCCCAGGTACTTATACCGCGACCGTTACGGATGGTACACCGTGCCAGATAGTACGAACGTTTACTATTATAGAACCTAAAACACTTAGCCTTGATGCTAACATAACCCACGCCTTAGTATGCAATGATACCCAAAGTGGTACTATAGATTTGCTGGTTGCAGGGGGAACTCCTCCCTATAGTTTCGGATGGTCTAACGGGGCTACTACCGAAGATCTTACACAAATAACGTCGGGCAATTATGCTGTGATTGTAATTGATGCTAATGGTTGTACAAAATCGGCTCAATATACTATTACAAGGCCAGACCCTATAGTGCTTAAAGTAAATCAGGATGTTAGCTTTAATTGTGATACCCATACCGTGCGTCAGGTAAATGTAGCGCAGGCATCAGGCGGTGTGCCGCCATTTAAATATTCCTGGAGCAGTGGCACAGTAAGCGGGGCAAATGGGCAGACTATGACTGCCAATGTAAACGGGACTGTTATTGTAACTGCTACCGATAGTAAGGGTTGTGATGCTACCCAAACTATTGAGATTGATACCCAGCAATTAGGTGAGGCAATATTTGTATCCAGCTCCTATTCATTCGCTACTTATGGTTGGTATTCTATATCAGATGTTATTACGTTTTTAAATATCTCAACAGGTGATTATATGCAGGTAGCATGGAATTTTGGCGATGGCAGTGTCTCTACTGATGATAATCCAACACATACCTATGTGCGTGAAGGTACCTATGAAGTTACCTTAACAGTTACCTACCCATACGGATGTGTAGATACTTACAAGCAAACCATAGTAGTTACAAAAGGATATGATGTAATGATACCTAATGGCTTCACGCCGAATGCCGATGGTATTAACGACAGTTTTAGTGCAGTTTATAAAGGGCTAAAAAGCATACAGATTGATGTTTATGACACATGGGGCTCGCTTATTTACAGCGAAAAAGGATCGGTAATTAAAGGATGGAATGGTTACGTAAATGGCGTACAATCAGAAAATGGCAATTATTTTTATAAAATAAAGGCCGAAACATTTTATAACCAGTTGGTGACTTTTGAAGGCCCACTTGTCTTAATTAAATAATTACAGCAACAAAATGAAAATAAATATAGCAATTATACTGGCACTACTTTGTTTTACAGAAGTACTGGCGCAAGACCCGATTTTTACTCAGTACTTTATGGTGCCTCAAACCGTAAACCCGGCTTTTACCGGTTTTATGGAGACCACCTCTTTAGGTGTTATGCATCGCAGCCAGTGGCCAGATGCCAAATTAAAAATAGACAGTGATTACGCTTTTTTAAATACCTGGGCCGAAGATATGAACAGTGGTTTTGGAGTAAGTTTTTTAAGTCAGCGTGAGTCGTTTACAAATTATAGCCTGTCGCAGGTAAATGCATCGTATTCATACAGGGTACAAATATCAGATTATTGGTATTTTCATCCGGCCATCGAAGTAGGGTATGGCAGTAAGTCGTATGGTTTTCAAAACCTGGTGCTCGAAGACCAACTTAACATAGGTACCGGTATTACAGATCCTACGAGTATAGACCCTTTATCGTTAAATAATAAAGTGAGTTATTTTGATGCAGGTGCCGGATTTTTGTTTAATAACGAAGAATGCTGGATAGGCGCATCGCTAAAGCACCTTAACAAACCTAACATCTCGTTTAACCTTGCCGGAAATTTGCCATTAGATATGTTTTTCTCGGTTAACGCTGGTTATGAGTTTAAGTTTTCAAACTTTACAAGTTCTATAATGCCTTTTGACTCTAAGCTACTGTTAACTGCAAACTATATGCAACAGGCAAAGTACAATCGTATGGATTTAGGCGCCGGGCTAATTTTTGAACGCATATTTGTTGGAGCCATTGCTGCTACAAATCCATCACGTAACAGTAGTAACAGCCATTTGCTAACATCAGTAAATCCTTATTTTGGCTTGAAGTATGAAAGCTTTAAGATAGGATATTCTTATGATGCTAATACAAGTGGTATTGGCCGCACGGGAGGCATTCACGAGTTTTCGCTGGTGTATCATTTTAATTGGGAAAAACAATGCCAGGGATGCCCTGATTATTATTAAAATCGTTTATAGAAGTTGTATACTGATACTTAACATTTATATCTTGAATTATGAATACAGCTAGAATTGTTAGCACCAATGAAATTGTTAGCGCCAGTAATTTACTCGAACTTTATCCAAACTATGCCGAGCTTGAGTTTGTATGCATTGATGAGAATGTTCTGTCCGGATGGCTCCCGCTTGTATTAAAAAAAAAGATCGTAGGAAACCGCATTTTAAGAAATATCGAAATAGGGAACATATCGAAACTTGTGAATACGCCACGTTAAGTGAGTTATATTACATGGGCAAAAATCAAAAATTAAATCAAATACAAATCAAAAAGATTGGATACCCGTCGGTGTTCGATTTATACGAAGAAGAAGATAAAACTGAGCAAATGTCTCAATAAAGACTTGACAATCATGAAGAAGGAATGACAGGTCGTGGAGAGGGAACAAAAGTATATGAATTTGATAGCGATAACATCAGGTTTGATAGAAAAAATAAAGTTCAGGCAATTGATAGAATTGTGGATTGGTATTTAGGGTTTCCATATAATAGAGATGTTGAAATTGAAATACACGGCAATAAAATTCCATATCGATATTTTTTCAAGAGAATTGAGAATAATACGGATCCTGTGAATTTAAAAAAAAATGAACGAATTTTTTATAGTAGATTAAGGCTTTCGGAAACGAATAAAAATGTCTTTGACAAAAATTTTGATAATGTGATTTTTACTTTACTTGGTCATAAGCCGTCCACTGAGGCTGCGGACAGGATACAAAATTATTTAGTCAAAATAGAGAAAAAACTCTTATCCCAAATCACTTTATCAAAATTAAAAAACAGGTACAATTCGTTATTTGAAAAAGCATTTTCAGAACATATTAAAAGGTCTGTTGAACCAAATATAGGATTGTACGTTTTTGCATACGGCGAAATTGATGAGCATAATGACACTATATTAAATGTAAAAAGACATTATATTACATTTAGATATGATGAAGTTAGAAAGACTATGATAGAATAGAAGTATCATATGGCAATATTTATTATCAAAAATTATATCATGATAATATGCAACATTCATTGTCTATTAATCATGAATCAAAGGGTAGTGCCAATCTACCTCACATATTTATAGTAGACATATCCATTCATCCCTAACTATTGACGTAAACATAAATCCAATCTCCTTCGTAAGAGATAGATTTTAAATTATCACTATAATGTAATGTGGCAACTAAATCATATACTGCCCCAGCTACTTATGAGCATTCAGGGCTTTAAAGGTTACTACCAAATTCGATTTCATAATACTTGCTAGGCAATTTTATAGTTACACTTTTCTTCAGTGTTGTACTTTTCTTTGGAATAGTGTAGGTTGCGCAAACGCCCTAGCTTCCGCCTTGCTATAAACAATTTTTACAATAATTAAGATTGCTAGGCTGTGCAACTTGCATCGCCTGAACATTTTCCAAAACTGTTAGATTCTTTGTGTGCATCGCGACAGCTTGCAATCAATTTGTAATTTTGAGCGTTAAAAGCCATTGACACTATTAGGCTTATACAAGAGAGAGTCTAAAAACATATGGGCGACACTAATTTTTTCATTTGATATGAATTGGTAATCTGTGAAATTAAAGTTTATTTCACATTAGATTGGTCTGTAAAAGTGGAGCCTGTTCTAATGAACAGTCTTTCTGAAATTTGAATATAGATCTTATGAGGATGGTTATATTTGAATATACGGGTACATTCAAGTATTAAATTATAAAATTAATATTAAATATGGTTCGGCTGTAGTTCAACGGAAATATTGACCGTTAAACGAAAATTGAACAAAAAAAATATTTTATTATCCTAAATTTGAAGCAGAATCCCTTCATTAATACCAGATCAAATTCCTATAATAATAGAATTGCTTACTATTGAATAATCTAGTAAACTAACTGTTATTTTACTGTTGCTGGCAAAATAGAAAATTTAATTTTCTATAAATTATTTCCTGGCGTCTTGGCGAGTTCCGCTGTATAACCACATTAATTTTATTGCACACTCAGTAGATATTTCATCCGATTTAATATCTCTTTTTTCGAATGCTTCTTAAACTTCACTACCCAACAGAATTACTTCCGTTAGGCCGCCCAGTTGATTTATTAATCCCTTTTGTCGGAATTTCAAATCCAGAATTTGACCCGGGCAGGCTATTGACACATACTTTTTCAGAGTATATTGATAACGCATCTAAATATTTTTCCTTTACTTCGATCGATGATTGTGAAGTAGCTTTGCTACCAATAGTATATGATCCCTTTAACCCAGATGTAGCATATAAGAAATCAATCCAGACATATTTAAAGTTGACTCAAGCTAAAAAAAAGAAAGTTTTAATCTTTCTTGATACTTTTAAAGAGTACAAAAATATTAATTGCGAAAATGCCATTATTTTTTCTAGAGCACTATCTAAATCTAAGCAGCAAAAAAATGTATATTCGTACCCCTTATTTTTTGAGGATTACATTAAATATTATCAGGCTAACAAATTACTTTTGAGAATTAAAAATATAAAACCTATAGTTGGTTTTTGTGGGTATTCACCGCCGTTCGGTGTTAAGTTTGGTAAAGCTAAGGCTATTGGACTTATTAAATTGGCCGCAAATTATGCAGGTGTTATGAGATTGTTCCCGAATAAGTCATCTCACTCAACACGTTCGAGGGTGATATGGAATTTAAAAAAGTCTAATAAGGTGTCAACAAATTTTAGTGTTAAAGAAGTGTTTGCTTTTGGGCCAAATGGTCAGTTGAACACGGGAAATACAACGGAATCGGATCACGATTTCAGAAAAAATTTCGTTAATAATATTTTAGAAAGCAGTTATACAGTCTGCGTAAGAGGCCTTAGAAATACATCTATAAGATTTTTTGAAACAATCTGCTGCGGACGTATACCGTTGTTTATCAACACAAATTGCGTACTTCCTTTTGATTTTCTAATAGACTGGGATAACTTAATACCGTGGGTAGACGATAAGAGCCTGGATAAAACGGATTTAGTCCTAGCTAATTTTCACAATAACATCTCAGATGAGGATTTCATTGATCTTCAAAAGAAGATGCGAGCTCTATGGCAAGAATACTTATCTGCCGATGGCTTTTTCAAAAATATACGACTTTTTTTAGAACATCAAAAAAGTATAAATGATGTGGCGGATAGATATAATTCTAGGGCTCGATATAAATAGAAGATAAATTAATAAAAGGCGTATCATATAACTAAGCAAATACCAAATTGCTTAGTATAATGAACTAGCTATTTATAATAAATTACAGTAATAACTTAATAGAATAAGCGGAAAGTCTTTGATTAGGCTTTTAATTTTCGCCTTTGACGTTCTTACTGGTGTTATAAATAGGTACAACACATATTATTTTTATATCCCGATTAAAACATAGTGCTGCTATAAAAATACGTATACCTTAATTTAATTCTTCTGTCACTAACATATTATAATCAAAAAACTAAGGAAGTGGATAGAAATTAAAGCATTGTGAGGACAACTAATATCGGGGATTCACAGAGAATGTTAATTATCTTAAACTTTACTATCTATCAAATTCCAACTTTTCTATACCAGAATAGCATAGTCATCCCTAAATAAATAATTATAAATATTGAGATAACAGTCTTCAAGTTATCGAAGCAAAATTTATAGTAGCAGTTAAGAATATCTTAACCTCCGCAATGAAGATATATTACAATAATATAAACGTTTAGCCATTAAAATTATTAGACATCAAATTGAATAGTGAAATTAAAAATCTTAGCACAAAACCTATCACTACACCTAAGACTAGTACAAAGTGCAGTAAAAAGGTTAATTTTTAGTGAGTAAAACTATTTTAAAGGATAGGGCGGTGAAACTTCCATCATTGTAATTTAGTAACGATTGATTTAATATGTGCTAGCCATTTCACTGAAATTGTAGCGAAAGTATTATATAATCATATATCTTATAATAATAATAATAATAATATCCAAAATGAGAAAACTATCTGAAAAATCATTAACACATTTTGTGAAAAGATTTCTTCCCGAGGGTCCACTAGTACAGGATAATAAGACTGAGTTGAGATCAATTATGAGATTATTAGAACGACTTTTTTTTCCCATCGAGAAACGAATTTTTATTGATGACGTTTTTACAATTTTTAGCAATATGAAATATCATATCTCTGTGATTGAGCCTATCGATAACGGTGAGTTACCAAATCCCTATGTCATTACGAATTCTCAAAATATATTCATTGCAATTGATTATGATAAACTTCTCGATTTGGTTGAAATTTCAAGAGCTTTTACTATTACTGATTACAAAATACCTAATGATCTGATCACGGACTTTAATAACATCCAACAATTTATTTTTATGTTGAATGAAGATTAAATTTTTTTCATACTATCAGCTAATCAAAATTAATAATGACATTTCAGATGATTTTAACTCTACGACCACATGCAACTAGTTTAAATGTTATTATTAATTTTTTAAGCCTTACGATATCAAATACAACTGAACGTGAAAATTAATATTTAAAACTTAAATATTAATTTTGCGCCTGATATAGGGAATTTTGCTCGTAATATATAAGTAACTTTTGTTACAATACTAACTATTGAATACCCGAAATCTTAAGCATATCGTCAAAGTTTGCAAATACATTCATATTAGACCTAATTTAAAACTTATAATAATTAGTAATGAGAACTTTTATAACATTATCCCTTTTATTCATATTTCAAGTTGTTTTCTCCAAAGCTTATGATTATAAAGTACTGTCTGAAGAGATTTTCGCAAACAATCGAAATGGTCGATACGCCGATTCAAAAAACAAGCTAATTAATATCTTAAAAAGCAACAATTTTAATGACAAAGAGCTTGCTGAGTTGAATATTTTGATAGCGATTACGTATAAGAGTATGGAGGATTACCCCTTATCACTAAAATATTTATTTAAAGCAAAACAACATATTATTAAATTTGATAGGGACGATAATTTGTATTTGAATATATTAGCCGAACTATCATTTTGTTACTTTGATATTCAAAATTTTAGAGCGGCAGCGGAGATAGTTGATATTATTGAGTCAAAAGATTACCGTGGAATAGTTCCTCTTAATAAAGCCTATCTACTTTTGCAGAAAGGATATATATATTTTTTGCGGAAAGATTTCTCTAACTGCAAATTTTATTACGATCGTGCCTTATTGATCGTTAACCAGTCAGCGCCGTGTCATAGGCCAATTGTATTAGCTAAGTACATGCAATTGTATGGCAAGCAAAAACGATTAAAAGATGTTAAAAGTACTTACAGCGAAGCTTATGAAAACATCGATTCTTGTAACATGTTTAAATACAAAATTTATTTAACAAAGGTAATTAGTAGTATTTATAGAGAACACCAGTTTAAAGATAATGATAATTATGATAAACTTCTCGATTCACTCGAATTTATTGACAATAGTCAAATTCTAACTTCTCCGATTATAATGGAGCAAAATTATGATTATAATTTGCAGGGAGAAGCTGAAGAAAAGATGTCGAATTTTCCAATTATAATAATTACATTGACTGTTATCATTGTGATCCAATTAATATGGTATTCATTTAGGTTAAAAAATAGAAATCAGGTTTTGAAAGGAAAATTAGTAGATGTAATAGGAACTACAAGTGATTTAACTGAAGTTTCTGAATTAAACAATAATATTATTACAGGTGGATATTTTGATGAAGTGACAGATCGGCAAAATGAAATAATAAGTCTAATTTTAGAAGGGTATTCAAATAAAGAAATTGCGGAGAAAATATTTCTATCTGAGGCGACTGTAAAATATCATATAAAAAATATATATGAAAAGCTTGAGATAAAAAATAGGAATGAACTTTTATCTAAAGTGTACAATAAAAAATAATTGTTTTTTACAAAACATAATAATATTTTAATAAACGTTAAATAGAATTAATCATATAAATATGATAGCTATATCTTTAGCAAAAACAATAGTTCTATAGATTCATTAGGCATAACACCTGCTCAAGATTCATTTTCACAATATGATGTGGCCTAACGTGCTTAGATTTCAAATTCGACATAGTCTTTGAAGTTGCTTAGATATGGCTTGTATATTTTAATCATTAATCTTGCCAACTAATGCAAATCCTATCAATCTACACGAGTTATATCACAAGGTTTTAAATATACCGGATCGAAGCAACCATTTGTTGACATTGTTATCAAATATTTGAAATTCACTAACTGTATAATCTACTATGCATAATTTAGTCTTTCTAATTAGTACACATTATTATTGTCTTTTCAAGATAAACTGCACATACGATTGGAGCTATTTTAAAAAATTATTTTATACACGTTAAATATCTTTCACAAGAAGTGCATCAGTTTATAATTATACATCCATGATTAATTAATTTTATGTTTGTTTAAAGACTTTTGCCTAATAAAAAAACTTTAAACCTCTAATTGATATTCAACATCAGGTACTTAAATGCCTTAAAAATAAAATTTTAAAAAAATTTTGTTTTTATAAAGAGCTAATTTAAGTGTAGTTAAGATAATGAATTTCCAATTAGGATATTTCGGCCAATCTTTTCCATAACTGTCGGATGACGTTTAAAATTGCCTGATAATGCAACATTACGAAACATCTTAAGCCTCTAAGATTATCGAACGAAATTTACGGTATGGTTGTTAACAACAAAAACGAACAAAAGTTCAATAAATTTTAAAGATAGATCATAAGAACTTCCATAGAAAAAACATTTTAAAATAAACTGTTGACCTAGCACAAAATAGTGTTTACGCTATTTGTATAATAAATAAATAATTATATAGTAAATATTATCCATCGAAACTATCCTTTAGGATGGTCTTAATGCTTAAAAATTGTCCTGAAATTGAGTATATAGACAGCTCTAAACTATATTAAAGAATAGTTAAAATGATTGCCAATGAAAATAATTTTGTCAGATAACAATTGATATATAGTATCAAAACTATTTATTGTCTGTTAAATGTTTAGTCAATCGACTAAGGTCAGCCCTTAATAATAATTCAAATTTAATGATGATGAAGAAAAAGAGATTTCTGAATGCGGTTTTCATTGTTGCAATCCTGCTATATAATGTAGCACTGTATGCACAAGATGAGGAGGATGAAGGACCTGAGGGACCACCCTCCGTACCGATCAACAAATTTCTGCTTATCCTTACTATTATAGGAATATCCTATGGATGGTATGTTGTAAGCAAAAAAAAAAATTTAGCAACAACTAAATCCAATGAACGTGAAATGTAAAAATTATTTATTAACGTGTGCAACTATCACCGCTCTACTAATAGATCACGGAATGGTAGCGCAAGGGGTGAGTGTGAAAAATTTGCACGTCGGAGCTGGTGGTGAATTATACTCGGCATTTCCTACAGCCCTGATAGGCGATAATGTGTCAACAAATCGTTCGGCTACTCCGGGTGTTATGTCCTTTAATTCACTGCCATTGCAAGCTAGTGTTTCAGGATATGTAGACGGCTATGTGCGAATATATAATGGCACTGGTGTAGCATATATACCAGTTGGGCAGGGCGCTAAAAGTTCGGCAGTAAGTTTAAGTGGTATTTTAAAAGTTGCCCAACCTGTAACTGCCTTATACTCTAATGTTGGAGCTGGTAATCCAACTTTGCATAATAACGCATTATTTATGGTGCTTAATAACGAGCAATGGTCTATAAAGGGTGATAATATTGCAAATGTTAAACTTGAGTGGACAGAAGCAAGCAACATTTCGATACCTGCACTTAACTATTCATTAAATTTAAATGATGTCACCATAGCAGCATGGAATGGATCAGAATGGATATCTATTCCTTCTACTATAAATTCAGGAAGCAGTTTTAAAACTGGTAGTTTGACGTCAGTTATACCTGTAAATTTTAATGAATATTCTCTGTTTACTCTTGCTTTAAAGCGTGAGTGTGCAGCTATTGTTGCATTGTCAAATGTATCAACATCTTGGAATGGGAGTGTTTGGTCCAACGGTTTGCCTACTGAAGATAAAGTTGCAATTATAAATGCACCACTTACAGTTAGGCCTAATTCCTCATTTACAGCAAATGGTCTACAAATTAATGCTGAAGTTACAATACAAAATGGCGCATATCTTGATATTATTCATGATGCTATAGGAAATGAAGCTATTAAAATAGCTTCTGAGGGTAGTTTTATACAGCGATCTTCTGCAGCACAAGCCCCCGCTATAGTGCTAAGTAAAACTACTCGCCCCTTACGTAAGTGGGACGCTGCTTACTGGGGCACTCCTGTAGCAGGAGACATCAAATCACAAATTGGTAATGCAACGGCAGTAGGTTACCAAACTCCGGCATTAGATAATGCATTAAAATATGTTTCGCAAGCGGGTGAAGGCGGATCATGGAAGCCTCTCGATGCAACAGTGCCTGGTCAGGGATTCATCACCCACATAAAAGAACAGGCACCTTTTATTAATGATGAAATTACTGCGCAAGTTAGCTTTCCTATTGCCGGTATAGCAAACAACGGAAATATAACAGCTCATCTTGGTAGTGCTACAACCGGTGCGAGAAGTTATAATTTATTATCCAACCCGTATCCATCAGCTATAGATGGACGTGAACTGTTGCGTAGTAATCCTAATCTTGGTGGTGCGATTTACCTCTGGACATCTAAAGGCTTTAACAGTAGTGGTGCTACAGCAGATTACGCTATCTGGACGATCGCTGGAAGTGTGGCTACGTCGCCTATTGAACAATTGCCTACAGGATACATCGCTTCTGGTCAAGGATTTATGGTTAAGGGCTTAACTGCTAACGGAACAGTTGATTTTAATAACTGTATGCGAGTTGAAGGCAATAACAATAACTATTATAGAAGCAGCGAAATTGCCGACAGATTCTGGTTAAACCTTACTAATAAAGCGGGAGTATTTAGTCAGATACTCATTAACTATATGGATGATGCAACTTATGGTGTGGATCGCCTTTATGATGCAAACAGAAATAGTGTTAGTTCATCGCAGTTATATTCGTACATCGAAAATAACAAGTATGCGATTAACAGCCGTCCGCCTTTTGATGCCAAAGATATTGTCCCATTAGGTGTAAGCCGAACAGAATCTGACGATAATTTATTCACTATCGATTTACATAAGCCGGAAGGTATATTTGAAGACAAGAAAGATGAAGCTGTTATAATTTATCTGCATGATAAGCTATTAAATACATATCATAACCTCAAGTTAGGTAGTTACACATTTAATGCAACTGAATTGCAAAATAATGACAGATTTGAAATTGTTTATGAAGCGCGACCAACAATGGGTATCGATGACAGTGTAACAATTAAAGGTACGACTATGACTATCTCTGCGGAAACCTTTAAGCTTACTACCAAATTACCGGTAAGTCAAATAGAAATATATGACATTACAGGAAGGTTAGTACAGCAGTACAAGAACGTGAATGGAACTACTTTTAGTGCTCCATTTAACCACGCCGTAGGCATTTACATAGCTAAAGCTAAACTGGAAAATGGCGCTATAGCAACCCAAAAATTAATTAACGGCAGATAAATATAAAAATATAATGAAAAAATTACTTTTAACCCTACTTGCACTATGCGGCCTTAATGTCGCGGCACAGGTAAAAATAGGAGATAATCCTACCAATATTGGCAGCAGCAGCTTACTGGAACTGGAAAGCTCAAATAAAGCTTTTGTGTTAACACGGGTAGTTAATACCGCGGCCATTATAACTCCATTAAATGGTATGATGGTATATGATATATCAACAAACTGTATAAAGGTATATGAAAACGGGAAATGGAGTAACTGTATTACAGCCGGAGGGATGGATACTACTAACTCAGTAACCGCAAACTGTGATGCTAATGGTCTTAATGGTTCATTTATTAATGGTGTGGTCCTTTCAGGAGCTTCTTTCTCTGTAACCATAACCAATAACAGTCTTTCTACTAGTACCATACCTGTCCTGGCTTCAGATGTTGTACTTACCGGTATATCGGGTTTAACGGTAGGCACGCCTACATCAACGGCTATAAGTAACGGTACTGCTACTATACGTGCAGGGCAAAACGCTTTAATTACCTATCCTATAACAGGTACCCCGGCAGCAACAGGCACTCTTACAGCTACCTGGAACAAACTTAGCCTTAGCTGTACCAAGACAAAAGCCGTTTTCAATGCCAGTACAAATGGCAATGCTATTATAGCAGCTGTTACTTGTAATACCGCAAGTGCAGGTACATTAACAACGGGCATACCTGTATTGGGCGTTACCCAGACTATTACTGTAAATGTAACTCAAATAGGAACCTATAGCATAGGAACAGGTGCAGTAAACGGTGTTACTTTTACAGCTTCTGGCAACTTTACAGCAACAGGCAGCCAAGAGGTAGTATTGACAGCCACAGGCACGCCTGTTATTACAGGTATGAATACCTATAACCTTAATATTGCTCCAGGCTGTAGCTTTACACGCTATGCAGGTACGACAGCTACAGTAACAGATTCTAACGGATTTGTATATAATCCGGTTACGGCTGCTAATGGTACAATATGGCTTAATAACAACCTCGGCGCAGATTATGCAAACCCTGGCAAAGCAGCATTTAACCCTGCACAACAGGCTACAAGCAGCAAGGATTATCTTGCTTATGGTTCGCTGGTACAATGGGGCAGAAAACTGGATGGGCATGAACTTATAAACTGGACCAGTGATGCACAAGGAACTCCTGTTAACGGAACCACTACAGCTAAGAGCGATAACCCTACTAATGCACTGTATATTATTGGTGGTGCTGACTGGCGTGTTACTCAAAATGATAACTTATGGAATGGTGTTAATGCCGCTAATAATCCTTGCCCGGCAGGGTATAGAGTACCAAGCATAACAGAAGTAACGGCACTGAATTTAGGTAATATATCAAATGCATATAGTACGCCAATGAAGTATACAAGGCCGGCTCTACGAAGGGGTACTGATGGAAATTTAACTTCTAACATCGGAGTTGTTCTTGACATGTGGACAAGCACTCCGGGTAATGGCGATTATGCACAAAGTGTATCAATTCACCCTGATAGTGCCAATAATACTTCAGGTAGCTTATTTACCAGAAGTTTCGGTATGACCATAAGATGTATTAAAAACTAAACTGTTAGCTTTTAAACCTCTGTTGTAAAACTGGGATACTTAACAATACTTATACGGTTATTACCATTTAATGCGCCGGTTACAGGTATATACTCAAATGCCTATTCTTTAGGCGGCAGCGTAAAAACTGCAATAATAGGAGTATATGCCTCTAATCGGCTATCTAAATAAAAAAACCCTGTATACAGGTAAACATATTTATTATGAAAATCAAAAAAAAATTACTTTTAATCCTCCTTGCCCTGTACGGCATTAATACCGCGGCACAGGTGAAAATAGGAGATAATCCTGCAACTATTGGCAACAGCAGCATGTTGGAACTGGAAAGCCCAAATAAGGCTTTTGTATTACCAAATGTTACCAATACCGCAGCCATAATATCCCCTATAGAGGGTATGATGGTATACGATAGGTCAACAAATTGTGTGAAGGCATACCAAAACGGGGCATGGACAAATTGTATTACATCCGGCAGGATAAATAATAACAACTCGGTAACTGCAAACTGCGACGCCAATGGTTTTACCAGTTCATCATTTATTAAAGGCGCCCCCCTTACAGGCGCTTCATTCTCTGTAACCATTACCAACAACACTCTTACTACCAGTACTATACCTATCTTGGCTTCAGATGTTGTACTTACCGGTATACCGGGGTTAACGGTAGGCGAGCCTACATCATCGGCTTTAACTTCAGCTACGGACGGTACTATTATCCCTGCAGGGCAAAGCGCTATAATTACCTATCCTATAACCGGCACGCCGGCAACAACGGGTACCCTTACAGCTAGCTGGAAAAAGCTTAGCCTTAGCTGTACTAAAACCAAAGCAGTACTTAATCTATCAGATGCTATAACAGCAAATTATTGCAGCAATGCAGCACTTAATGGTAGTTACGTAAGTAATGTGGCTTTATCAAATAATAGATTTACCGTAACAATTACAAATAACAGCGCTAATACCATTGATCTTCCCCAGACTGATTTTAGTGATTTGGTTTTAAGTGGTGTAGCAGGCCTTGAGGTAGATGAAATAGAGATTATAGAAGGTGGCCTGGCTAACGGTGCTTCAAAAACTTTTACCTATTTTATAACCGGTACCCCTGCAAATGCAGGCACTCTTACGGCCACATGGAAGTATGGCGGCCTTACATGTACTACAACGAAAGAGGTTATTAGCATAGCATCGGCATTAAACGATACGGCCTATGCAAATACTACAACATTAAATGGTACATTCAATACAAATGTTGCATTAAATTCTGCCAATACGTTTACAGTTACTATAAAAAATAACGGAAGCAGCGCTGCAAATGGCCTGCCTGCCCCTGCTGTAGGCAACCTAATACTTACCGGTGCGGGTACTGCAGGAATTTCTGTAGCATCAGTAACCCCTTCAGGAACCTATAATTTAGCGGTAGGTGCCACGAGGACATTTACCTACACGCTTAGCGGCACGCCTACAGGCGCAGGCTCCTTAACTGCTACATGGAATTATTTTAATCTTACTGCATCTAAAGGGGTAAACGTACAAAATCTTACATCAGGGGGCACGGCCATTATAGCATCTAGAAACTGTAATACAATAAGTGCAGGTACCCTCAATTTTGGCACGCCGGCATCGGGAGCTACCCAAACTATTACAGTAAACGTTACTCAAACGGGCACCTACAGTATAAGTACAGGGGCTGTAAATGGTGTTACTTTCTCAGCTTCTGGCAACTTTACTGCTACCGGCAGCCAGACTGTAGTATTAGTGGCTACAGGCACACCTTTAGCTACAGGCTCATATACATATACTTTAAATATAACACCTAATTGTAGCTTTGGCAGGACAGTGGTAAACAATGCCAGTACAAACGGCAGTGCTATTATGGCATCGGTTACATGTAATACGGCAAGTGCAGGTATTTTAACCTCGGGTGTACCGGTATCAGGTGTTACCCAGACTATTACCGTAAATGTAACCCAAACTGGAACTTACAGCATTAGTACAAATACTGTAAATGGCGTTACATTTTCAGCCTCAGGTAATTTTGCAGCAACAGGCAACCAGGCTGTAGTATTAACAGCTACAGGTATTCCAACTGCCACAGGGACTACTACTTATATATTAAATACAACACCTAACTGTAACTTTATCAGACCAGTAGCAAATAATGCTACAACAAATGGCAGTGCGGTAATAACAGCGCTTAATTGTAATGCAGCCCCGGCGGGAGCCTTAACTTCGGGTATACCAGCATCGGGTGTTACCCAGACTGTTGGAGTAACCGTAACACAGGTGGGTACCTATAATATTAGTACAAATACTGTAAATGGTGTCACCTTTGCAGGGTCGGGCAATTTTACCACATTGGGCGGCCAAGTTATAGTATTAACAGCTACAGGCATACCAACTGCTACAGGTGTAACAACTTATGTTTTTAATACAACACCTAACTGCAGTTTTAACAGGACAGTAGCAAACAATCCTACCACAAATGGCAGTGCTGCGATCGCTGCACTTAATTGCAACGCAACCCAGTCAGGTATCTTAACAGCGGGTAAAGCAGTATCAGGTGTTACCCAAACTTATACATTAAATGTAGTACAAACAGGTACTTACAATATAAGCACAGGTGCTGTTAATGGCGTTACGTTCTCAGCTTCAGGCACATTTAATACTACTGGCACCCAGACTATGGTATTAACTGCATCAGGTACCCCAATTGCTGTCGGCTCTAATACGTATTATTTTAATACGGGCTCTTGCAGCTTTAATAGGGTAACAGAAAACAATGCAACTTCTGGTGGCACTTCCGAAATTTCATTAGTTAATTGTAATACAGCACCTGTGGGTGGTCTCGTTGTTGGACAGGCTGCAACGGGCGTTACGCAGACTATTACCGTAAATGTACTACAAACAGGTACCTACAATTTACGTACCGATGTGATAAATGGTGTTACATTTTCAGCCGCAGGTACCTTTACCACAACCGGCTTTCAAAATGTAACATTAACAGCTGTGGGTACACCAAGCTATGTAAATGAGGGCATGTACTGGTATACTCTTAATACGACTCCGTCTTGTAACTTTAGGCGCTATACAGGTACACAACCTACGGTTACCGACGCTAACGGATTTGTATATGGTACAATTGCGATTGGTGACAAAATATGGCTTAGACATAACCTTGGCGCAGATTATAACAACCCGGATAGACCGGTATTTGGACCTTTTAAAGTAGCTCCACACAACCGTGACCTCTACGCTTATGGATCGCTGATACAATGGGGCAGGAAGCTGGATGGGCACGAACGTATATTCTGGACCAGTTATAGAACAGGAAATCCGGTTAATGGGCTTACTACCAACAAAAGTGATAACCCTACCGATGGATTATTTATTGTAGGTGGTACCGGCGACTGGCGCGTTACTACAGATAACAATTTATGGAACGGTGTAAATGCTGTTAACAATCCATGCCCCGCAGGCTTTAGGGTACCTACATCGGTAGAGATAACCATATTTTATGGGTCCTTAGAAAATGTTAATAAGGCACCTCATAATGCTGTGGGAGCAGCTTTACGATTTGGAACTAACGGAGCTCTTTCTGATCTTATGGGTGATGTTTCTGACATGTGGACTAGCACACCATTTGGTGCTAATAATGCATTCAGCAGGTCACTTTTCTATGGTGGTACAGCTGCTACGAGTACTCAAAACACTAAAAATTTCGGAATGGCAGTAAGATGTATTAAAGATTAAATTATTTAAACTTTTACCCCTGCTAGAGGACAGGGGTAGCATGGTGGAAACACCAAATTTTTTCATTGGTAAAGTTATATGCCCGATGTTACTACCGGGGGAAAATACTGCAAGCTAAAGGGATTCTGCATGACAGTATGGTAGTGATAGAGGGCTATAGCAGGTAGTAAACGTTTTCGCCTAACGGCGGAGGCGTTTCTACTTTTTATAACGTTTATTAATATGCTAATAGTAATTATATGAAAACTAAAATAATAGCAATTTTATTTAACATTTTTGTTATTACAGCTTACGGTCAAACTTTAGTGGGTACCTTTCCGTCATCAGCCGGTAAAGAAATTGCACTATTAAAATATGATGGCTTTAGTAAGAAAGAACTGGCTAATACAACTTTAGATAGCCAGGGTGCCTTTACCATAAAATACCCAAAAACCTATACAGGTGCAGCCCTGTTACAGATTAAGGATGGTAGCAGTATGATTGTACTGCTCAATAATGAAAACATTGACATTACCTGGACCAACACACAGGATATAAATACCCTTGCCTTTAAAAACTCACCGGAAAATGATTCTTTTGCCAATGGCATGAAGCTGTACAGCGACGCAGAAAGCAGGCTCGCGGCGCTTAAATATCTTTTACCGCAATATAAAGATGATAGAACAAAACAGGAGTGGCTTACCAGGGAGATAGCGTTTCAGGAAAACAGGTTTGACGACTTTGTAGCCTCACTGTCAAAGAACAGTTATGCAGCCTACTACCTTACCCTGCGAAAGCTAATAGCCGATATGCCTGCCACCGCAAACCGGTATATTGAGCGAATGGCTATAGATGAACAGCGTTTTAAGGCGTTGGATTTTAATGATAAAAGGTTATGGAATTCAGGCCTATATGGAGACCTATTGGAAGGCTATTATCAGCTTATGGAAAGCCATGGTGATTTAAGTATTGTTACCGCCCATGCTAATATGGGCACTGATGCCGTAATTAAAAGCCTTAAAGGCAACCCTGCGCGCCAGCAGGATGTTACCGAGTATATTTTTAAGCTTGCCGAAAAGCGCAGCCTTTTTGACGTAGCAAAGCATGTAGCAACCAGTATGCTTGGACAGGATACCTGCCAGCCTGATGCAAAACGGACCGACCTTTTTGAACAGTATCGCAAAATGGCCGTAGGCAATACAGCACCGGATATTAATTTGGGTAAGGATAAAAAACTATCAAAAGAGCAGGCAAAATATAAGTTGGTAGCCTTTGGTGCTAGTACTTGCCCCGGATGTCAGGAAGATTACCCTGCTCTTATCTCTCAATATCAATCTCTAAAACAAAAGCATGGGCTTGAAATTTATTACATTTCACTAGATACAGATAAAAAGGCTTATGAAGCCTTTTATAGAACTGCAGCGTTTACAACATCTTGGGATGGCAAAGGGTGGGATTCCCAAGCAGCTAAAGATTATCATGTATCAGCAACTCCAACTATGCTTTTATTAGATAACAGTCTTAAGATTGTTACTAAAATAAAATCTGCAGCGCATTTACAAGCTTGGTTAGATGCGAATGATTAGCGTGTTAAAGTATTAGTAATCAAGAAAATTATAGATGTGTTACAGTTTAATAATGCATTATAGTACTATATGCGACAGGAGGTAAGCTATCCATAATTCGGAATTAACAATGTAAATAGCTCCAGTACAATAGATAACAATAAAACCCGCTATAAGCGGGTTTTATAATTAAGAAGAATTTACTAGTTACCATTGGTATGATAAAAAAACTTCATAGATTACAAAGTGATCTAAATCTGAAATGTATACAGAACTTTTATTTTTTGAGTAAATGGGGCGAAGTAAACCCGAACCATAAAATCATTATCGCTCAATAGTAACCTTTTCAGCTACCTTCAGATTTGCGATGTAGCTATCCTTACTACCATAAAATACCGTTTTACAAAAAAAGCCCCAAAATATGAGGCTTTAAAATAATTATAAATATCTAGTATTGATATGTTACTGTAAAAACAACTTGAAAAGCTTGCTCGGCATTCGTTATTATAATTGTTTCAGGTGTGCCCAAATTATTTAGATAAGGGGTGAAGTATTGAAATGCCATAATTTCACTACTCAAATTATCTTCATCATATAATGATATTTGGTGTAGTTCTTCAATATTCCTTAATACAATAGGAGTTGTAAACATCGCTGTGTACTGGGTGTTAAAATCAGCATTAGTAACAGTTCCAGTATTAAATAGTAAAGCGCCATTCTTATTATGCAACTCTAAATAAATATCAGGTTTCCCAGATGAAATATCCCAGAATGCGCCGCTAGAGTTTAGGCCTGGAAAACTTGTAATCACAGCTTTCGTGATTTGCATTTGAACAGGAACTCTGATACTATCAGGATTGTTAGGGTTAGTAACGTTAGATGATTCGTCATTATCCGAAGAACATCCCAAAATGCCAAGGCAAATAGCCAGCATCAAAACCGATTTAAAAATAAGATTTTTCATTGTTATTGTGGTAACTCTCGCCCCAAAGAGTTTTTTAATTTGTTAGGTTAAACAAAAGCGTGGGACAAACTCCAATTCTGCAACGAGGTACCGCCAAGCACCTATACCACAAATAAGAGAAGCCCACGCCAAAGCGAGAGCGTTGCACTTATTAATCTTGTGGTAACTGAAATATTTGGCGGTTTTCGTTTACAGCGATTAATAGCTTACGCTAATGTATAATATGTATAAAAAATATTGTTATCTGGTCATAAAGTATTCTATTTGTATTTATCAAATGTAACTATTTTCTTTAAATTTAACTATTATAATTACTAATTGGATATCATTAAAATAACTCAAGTATTACCCATGGAATCAACGAAATCAACGAAATCAATGAATCAATAGAATCAATGAATCAATACAATCAATGGAATCAATGGAAAATCAAAGTTTATCCGTCTAAATCCAAATTAATTCGCTTTCAAATGGATTAATTCAAACTATGAAAGAAATAAGTATTACTCAGCACCTCATTAAAAAAATCCTAAATATATATTTAAATTTTATGTGTTTTGGATTCGTCGTCATTGGCGTAGACAAAAACTGCAATGCCTATTATTGCTATTGAAATAGTTAGTAATATTATTAAGGCTCTATTCTCCTTCTTTAAGAAAATATTTGTTTCCAATAGCTCGTTTGGATTAGATACGTGATATGATTGTATCTCTAATATATCAGTCATTCTTTCTAAGTTTTACATTGTTATTTCCCATGTTTATAATCATAAAGTTATAGATACAGGGGTATACCTTGTCATCATAATTATCCATGTGGGTTATCACTTTAAAATTATATCCTTTTCCTAGTAAAAACTCAATATGATATAATCCTTCATTATTATCTTTTAATAAATCTTCTAATATACGCCTGTTCATAGCAACCGGTTCATTTATATATGATAAAGATTTTTTTAGCTCACGCGCCCTAATATTATTATGCATAATTCTGTTTTTTGAATTAGCATATACTTGGTTTGGTCTTGCAGGAATAAACTCTTCCCGTGTAAATGGATCTATTTTAAAATTTATCTTATTCATATTCAATAATGTTTCATCAAATGTATAAATTATCATTTAAAATTATACATTTGTGTATAATTAATTTTTTTATGTTTACTAATAAATCTATCCACACTCAATCCTACGTCGAACTACTGTCAGATATAAGCTATTTTGACGCTCTTAATTATCTTCGAGAAAAAAGTTTTGCAAGAAAGGACTTGGGTATTTCTTATAGAGAGTTAAATCATTGGTCCAGTGAGGGTCTCTTGTATGAAGATAACGAGAAAGGAAAGTGGAGAAAATTTAATGTTTTTGAGATAATTTGGATAGAATTAGTTAAGGAATTGAGGCTTTATAATTTAGCAATACCTATAATTATTATCGTTAAGGAAGCTATTGATCGCACTTCGATAGAAAGTATGATGAAACAGATTCCACTTTCGGAATTGGAGTTAATGATTAAGGATATGTTTAGTGAAGAAGAATATCTTAACCTTATAAATTCTGATATGCACAAACAATTCATAGAAAATCAAATTGTGCCTAAAATTGATAACGCTCCAAAAAACGTGTTCGAGATTATCGTGTTGGAGGCGTTTTTTTTAAAATTTCAATATCGATTTATCTGTAATCATGATGGTGATAGTACCTTCTCAAATGAATTGTATGATTTAGAAATGATAGCTCAACCTGTTTATAAACAAAGGTTTGAACGTAGTAACATCAGTATTTCAATTAACCAGCTTATTGCAAAGATTTTTCAGAATTATACGAGTTCTGAATTGAAGTTAAAATGGAAACTTATAAATGATGATGAGAATAGGGTATTGGAATTAATCCGTTCAGACAAAAAATTAAAGTCGGTTACGATCAGATTTAATAAAGAGTCTAAAATTGATTTATTAGAGTACAAGCACGAATTAAAAGTAAGCTTGGAACACTATGTGAAAAACCTTGTTTTAAAAGGCGGATTTGAGGAAATAAAAATAATTACCCAAAACGGAGATATTGCTTTCTGCGAAAAGACCGTGAAAGAAAAAATTTAATTATGTACTGTATACCACAGACACTTGTAAAACCTTTTTCAATATATCCGATAAGCGGAATACTGGAAGCATGGTCAATTAAATGTCGATATTATCAAAAACTAAAAGAGAATCGTACAAAAAGATATTAAGGGCGGAATTTAAAGAATTGTCAGAAGAAAAGTATGACGAGTTGCTGAATTATCTTTATGATTTGGCAAAATGGGAAATTAATGTTTTAAAGAAAGAACATGACAAAAGTTAGAAATGCTATTATTATGGCAAGAGTTTCAAGCGATGAGCAGGCTAAAGGATATTCGCTTGATATACAAGAGGACTCTATTAGAAAATGGTGTGCAGATAGACATATTAATATTATTAAATGTTTTCGAGAAGATCATTCTGCTAAAGACTTTAATCGTCCACGATGGAAAGAATTAAAGACCTATGCGAAATCTCAACATAAAAATATTGATATGTTATTGGTAACAACGTGGGATAGATTTTCGAGAAATACAACTGATGCTTTTAATGAATTGTTTGACTTTAAGAAGTTAGGAATTGAAGTGCAATCTATTCAGCAGCCCATCGATTTTAATATCCCAGAAAGTAAAGTGTTATTAGCAATATATCTTACTCTTCCTGAAGTTGACAATGATCGAAGATCAATGAAGATAAAAGAAGGAATCCGTGCTGCGTTAAAATCAGGCAGATGGAGCAGAAACGCTCCTATAGGTTATATAAATACACGCGACGAGTCGAATAAGCCTCTTATCATCCCTGGGGAAAAGGCTGAATTGGTCAGGACTGGTTTTGAAGAAGTCAGCAAAGGCTTTTCACAACAGTTGGTTATAAAGCAATTAAGAAAAAAAGGACTAGATGTAAGCAGAAACAATTTTTCTCTATTATTACGTAGCCCTATTTATATAGGAAAGATAAGAGTACCCGCATGTGAAGATGAGCCAGAGGAAATAATTGATGGCCTGCACGATGGTATAGTTTCTTTAGAGCTTTTTTATAAAGTTCAGCAATTACTCAACGACGGATATAAACATAGAAATAGAAAAAAGCAAAATTCAACCAAGGAGGAATTACCTTTAAGAGGAATACTATTTTGTTCTTCCTGTGGCAATAAAATAACTGGAAGTGCCAGTAAGAGTAAAACCGGAACAAAACACTATTACTATCATTGTAACTATTGCAAAAAGGAACGTTTCAGAGCTGATGTGGCTAATAAATCAATAGAAAATTTTTTAGATGAATTAAAATTTGAACCATCCATCATAAATATTTACGAAGATATGATTAACACAATATCAAATGACAACAGCAAAGAAAAACTTACACCTGTAAATATTGAGAATGTGAAGAATAAAGTTAATGCACTAATCGCAAGAATAGACAAACTTCAAGATTTGTTAATAGATGAAGTGTTGTCAATTGCCGATTATAAGAAAAAGAAGGATCAATATCAGAGTGAGTTAGATGAGTTAAATATACTTCTTAAACCAAAACCCATACTAAGCACTGAACTCAAGGATAAATTGGAAAGAGGAATCAATTTACTACTTAATGCTAAGAAAACCTATATAAAAGCTGATGTTTTAGAAAAGCAAAGACTAATAAGTTCGATATTTCCTGAAAAATTAGAATTTTCAAATAATAAATGTCGAACTCCAAGAATTAATAAATTGTTACTCCTTATGTTGTTGAAGAATAGAGGTGTAGGTAACAAAAAAACGGGACAACTCTTTGATAATTTAGAGTTGTCCCGTCGAGTGGAATCGCCGGGAATCGAACCCGGGTCCAAACAGGGAAGTAAAGAGCTTTCTACACGTTTATTTCCTGATTAGATTTTCGTTAGTGTGCCAGGCCAGAAACAACCACACACCACTTAGCTTCAGTTTTCTCAGGGCTTCCGCGAAGCGAAGAAACCCCCAGGTTTATTTTTACGGTTCCCCTGTACAAAACGCCACAAACCAAGGCTTTTTAGGGAAATCTCGCTTTCCTGTCTTACAGGAACGAGGCTAATCTTACTTTAATTTAGATTATGCAGCTAGAGCGTAGTTATTTTCGCCGTTTAAAAGTGTAAGACCATTTATTAACGAGAATTGTCTCAGTTCTCGACGTGCTTACTGTTCAGTTCGGCCTGCTGTCAAAACCAGTCGACCCCATTTGCTGCCTTACTATTGCAATAACAATATCAAAACAGCTTACAAATATACTACTATTTATTTAAAATAATACTTTGTTAACAATTAGTATTATTGTTATATTTGAATGCGTTTTATTTAATCAGAGTGATTATTTAGTAATCTACATCGTTTTAGTAAATTGTAATAACATTTACCCATCGTTGTTTTATAATAAAAGATACATATGAAATTTGGTTTGCTTAAAGAGAGGAAAGTTCCGGTTGATAAAAGAGTTATTTTTTCGCCCACCATGCTTTTAGAAGTTAAGCGGCAATTTCCGGATGCCCAAATTGTAATTGAATCTTCAGACGTACGAATTTTTAAAGATGAGGAATATATAGCAGCAGGTTTTAATGTTACTAATAACCTATCTGACTGCGATGTATTACTAGGCGTAAAAGAAATTCCGGTTAACGCGCTTATTGCTAACAAAAGTTACTTCTTTTTTTCGCACACTATAAAGAAACAGGCACACAACCAAAAATTGCTGCAGGCAATTATAGATAAAAACATTACGCTTTATGATCATGAAGTTGTTGTTGATGCAAATAAAAAACGCCTTATAGGCTTTGGCAGGTATGCCGGCATAGTAGGTACATATAATGCTTTTAGAGCATTTGGTCAAAAATTTGAGTTATTCAATGTGCCAAAAGCAGAAACGCTTGAATATAAAGAAGCCTTGGCAGAGCGTTTAAAACGGCCTGTAATGCCTCCTGTAAAGATAGTAGTTACCGGTAAAGGTAAAGTAGGTATGGGTGCAAAAGAGTTGTTGGATGCTGTTAGGATAAAAGAAGTGTCGGTGGAAAACTTTCTTACTAAGATATATGACAGCCCGGTTTACACCCAAATAGATGTGTTAGATTACAACAAGCGTATAGACGGCACCGTGCCCGAAAGTTGCACTGATTTTTTTAAAAACCCGGAGCAATACGTGTCAGATTTTGAGCGCTTTGCTAATACCGCAGACATTTATGTAGCAGGACATTTTTATGCTAACGAAGCTCCAAAAATACTTACCCGCGATATGCTGCGCAGCAAGCATAATAAAATTAAAGTTGTGGCAGATGTATCATGCGATGTAAATGCTGCAGTTGACAGTACTTTAAGGACGTCGACAATTGCCGAACCATTTTATGGCTATAATCCATCTACCGGGGAGGAGGTTGATATGCACCATCCTGCAGCTATTGTAGTAATGGCAGTAGATAACCTACCCTGCGAGCTGCCCCGTGACTCAAGCGAAGGCTTTGGTGAGATGTTTTTAAAACACGTTATTCCAGCATTTTTTAACGTAGATAAAGATGATATACTTAAAAAGGCAACCATAGTAAAAGATGGTAGGCTTACAGAAAGATTTAATTATTTAAGCGACTATATCAATACAAATGTGCCCCAGTAAATGGGGCATTTTTGTTTTAAAAGAGTGTATGTTATTATTTGTTTTTTAACTTTGGGGCGTAAATTTTTTCTAATGATTTTAAGGCAACAACTATTTATATTTTTAGGATTTTTCTGTTTTATAAATACACATGCCCAGCAACTGCTGCCATTTGTAGAAAATTTTACAAAATCAGAATATTCGGGCGATAACCAGGTTTGGAATTTAGCTCAGGGTAACGACAATGCCATGTACTTTGCCAACAACCATTTTTTTTTACGTTATAATGGAGTGGTGTGGGAAAAGTATACGCTGCCTAATAAAACTGTTATACGATCTGTATTTGTGGATGGTGATAAAATATATTGCGGATCGTACAAGGAGTTCGGTTATTGGAAGAGGGTTAACGGAAAGATGGAGTACTTTTCGTTATCAGAAGGTAAAAGGCTATTTTCTGGCAGCGAAGATAATGAGGAGATTTGGAAGATATTTAAGTTCAATGACAGCCTATATTTTCAATCGTTTAACCAACTCTATATAGTAAACGGTTCTAAAACTGAAAAAATACGGTTTCCGTCTCAAGTTTCATATTGTTATGTAGTCGATTCTAAAATATATGCGGCATCTGTTACAAACGGACTTTATGTACTAAGAGGAACAACCTTTACAAAAGCCGATACATCTGCGCAACTAAATAATAATATAATTCACGGAATAGAAAAGCGGGCAGGACAGCTATATGTTTTTACAAAAAACAACGGTGTTTTTGTAGGTAATGAAAATTTCTTAAACGCATGGCAAAATCCTGTCAATGCAATAATTAAAGATGAATTAATACTGTCTGCTAAATTTATTAATAATGATATGTTAGTAATTGGTACCGCACGACAGGGCCTCTATATCATAAATATGAAAACCGGGATCTATAAAAATGTAAACCGGAACAACTCATTAAAAAACAACACAGTCCTGTCTATTGTTGCCGATCATGAAAATGATCTCTGGCTTGGGCTCGACAACGGGATATCGCATGTAGAAATTAATGCGCCCGTATCTATCTTTACAGATAACTCGGGGATATTAGGATCTGTATATTCACTGTCTTCTATGGGTGACGGATACGTATTTGCGACCAATCATGGGCTTTTTACGCATAGTAACGAAACGCTTAATGCAGTACCCAACTCACAGGGGCAGGTGTGGGATATTTATAACACAGGAGAAAAATTTATCGTAGGACATAATGATGGTACCTATGTTTTTACTGGTGCCGAACTCATAAAACAAAGTACCGTTAATGGTGGCTGGAAGTTTTTAAAGAGTGATTTTGATGGTGTTTATTTTCAAACAAACTATTCTGGGATCGCATATTATAAGGACATAAACAACCTTACAAAATGGGAAGTTTTAGATGGTGTAAGGAAACCTATTAGAAACATTGCGCAAAACAGAGCGGGCGAATTGTGGGCAGCAGATAACTATCGAAGCCTGTACCGCGTAACTTATGATAAGAACTTTAATGTAAAGAGATTTCAAAACGTATCTGCTGAAAATAACATCAAAACCGATTTTGCAGTTAAAATATTCGACTTCCGTAATCAGATTTTTTTCCTAATAAATAACATTTGGTATACTTATAATAGCATTACGGAAAAACTCGAAAAAGATAAAGTATTTAACACCTCTTTTAAAAACGTATCTGATATAGTGCCAATTGACGACGACAATTTTATGGTTGTTAAAGATGGGCTCTTATATATAGTGTCACAAGCAAACAATACATTTTCCTGGAAGTTGCTTCCAGAAAAGTATTACAAGGGGCGACTGATTTTAGAAAGCATAAAAATTTATCGGGATGGCGAAAAACTTTTGCTTAACCTCGACGACGGCTTTATTGCTGTTAATAACAACATAGGTAAAATAAAGGTACCTAGAATAAACATAGAAGCATTTTACAATAATGAATTAATTAACGAAGAAACTGAAATTGCATATAATCAGTCTGTCAATGTAAATGTAGTAACTCCATATTATGGTTATCAAAAACCGGAATTGTTTTATACGATTAATGGCAGTAAACCGGTATCAATTATTAACGGAATTATAATTCTGAATAACTTAACCAGTGGTACCCAAAGGCTTGATGTATTTTACAACAACGGTATAAAAAACAAAAAAGTAGGGGATTATAAATTTGATGTAGATAAGCCTTGGTATTTTTCTTTTTGGATGATACTACTATATGTAGTAGTAACTGCGAGTATATTTGTTTTGTATTACAGATGGAACCACTTAAAGTATCTTCAAAAGATACAATTAAATGACGAAGAGCTAAAGCACCGCACGCAAATTATTGAGATGAGCCTTGAAGCAGATAACAAATTGATGCAGCAGGAATTTGAAAAGCATAAACTTGAGATGGAAGTGCAAAGTAAGGCATCTGAAGTTGCGGGTAAATCGCTTTCTATAGCTAAGCATAGTGAAATGATCGAAAATATTCAGCAGGTTCTCGAAACGGAGAATGACGCTGAAAATTTGAAGTCAAAAATTAAACGTGTTATTAAAACGACGTCATTAAGTAAAAATGAATGGCAAAGTTTTGAGAAGAATTTGATCAAAAGTCATGAAGAATTTGTAAGCCGACTCTCTGCAAAATATCCCGGACTCACACCGAAGGATATTAAGCTTTGTATTTACCTTAAAATGAATTTGTCATCTAAAGAAATTGCTCCTTTAATGAACATTTCATTTCGTGGGGTAGAGCTTCAGCGTTATCGGTTAAGAAAGAAACTTCAGATAGATCAGGAAATAAGTCTTTCCAAATTTATGATATCGATATAAATCGTTAGTAAAATTAATGATTAAGCTCTCAAACTTAAATTTATCTCCTATTATCGTACTACATCACTACCACATCAATTGTCTAAATATTGCGTAGTGCATTTTATATTATATTTCTATTAATGAGAATGTTACATTGCAATCCTTTCCGTATGATGTAGTGATGATGGGTGTGTGTTGATGATACTATAACGTTATAGTGTTGTACTTTAGCCGCACTAACTTTTTTAACTTGATTTTTTATGAAAAACATTATTCTGGGTTATTTGCTGTTAATGTGTGGCTTTAGCTACGGACAGCAAATTACAGGTCAGGTAGTCGATGAAACAGGACTATCTATTCCTGATGTTTATATTACAGTTGCAGGCAGCCCTGTAACTGCCAGTGCAGATATTGATGGTAATTTTAGCATTGCTGCTAAGGAAGGAGATACACTTACTTTCTCGATGATTGGTTACGGCAACGTTACCGTAGTAGCAACTGCGGGCAGGATGAAAATCAATATGGTACCATCAGCATCTTCTACTTTAGATGAGGTAGTGGTTGTAGGTTACGGTACACAAAAACGCTCTAACCTTACCGGTGCGGTAGGATCTGTAAAGTCAGAACAGTTCACTAAGCAGCCTGCGTATAATGCAATGCAGTCCATACAAGGTAAAGTTGCAGGTGTGCAAATCATCAATAACGATTCTCCTGGAGCTACACCTACAGTACGCATTAGGGGTCTTGGTACAGCATCTGCAGGTAGTACACCACTTTATGTTGTAGACGGTGTTGTTACAAGCAGTATTGCTAACATTAGCCCAAGCGATATCGAGACGATGGACATCCTTAAGGACGCTTCTTCTGCCGCTATTTATGGGTCTAGTGCCGCAAACGGTGTAGTTTTAATCACTACAAAAAAAGGTAAAATAGGTAAAATGAATATCTCTGTAAATTCTACCTACGCGGCAAGATCGATGCTTAATCCTGTAAAAATGGCAAATGCAGGCCAATTTGTACAGTATTATAATGAAAACCAGGCTACACTTGGCGCTCCGGTATACCTATCTACTAACCAGCCTTATAATACAAATTGGTTTGATCAGGTTACAGATATCGGAAATTCGCAAAACAATACAGTAGCAATATCAGGTGGTAGCGAAACAGCTAATTATTACTTTAGCTACAACAATTACAGCGAAGATGGTATACTTAGAAATCAGGATATAAATAGAAACACTATCCGTTCTAATAATACATTCAGGTTATTTGATGATAAGTTAAAGCTTACTCAAAACTCTACTTACACGTTTACAAAAACAAATCCTCAGCCATTCTCAGCTTTTGATGAAGCATACAGGCAGGCACCAATTGTTCCGGCTTATTATCCGAATGGTGCTTTTGGTCAAACTTTTTATAACCAGTCAACTGGTGTTATAGGCTACCAGGCAGGAGCAGGCGAGAGTATAGGACAAATAAACTCTATAGGGAACCCGTTAGCAACTGTATTTTATAACAATGAGGTTACAAACATGTCTCAATTACAAGGTATGTTTGATGCAGAATATAAAATTACCGACTGGTTAAGGGTAAATTCAAGGATAGGCTTATCCAAAAGCTTTGCGAAAACAAGAACCTATAACAACATTAGAGGTCGTTGGTTAACTGCAGATCCTACAAGAACTAATGAGCAGTACAACGCATTACAGGATCAGGCAACTGAGGGATCTGTAACTTATGCAAACAACTCATTAGGGTATGCAGATACTGAGAGTTTCCGTTACAACTGGGATACCTTCTTAACCTTTAATAAGCGTTTTGATAAACATGACATAACTGTTGTAGCAGGCATAACTAAAGATAAAAGAGACGATGTTTACACCTCTACAATGTCTGGATACAATGTACCGGTTAAGCAACAATATTGGAACCTTAAAGAGGCTGACAATACAAGCGCTACTCAATTTTATGCAACCCCAACCCAAATTTTATCGTATTTTGGGCGAGTACAATATAATTTCGACGAAAAGTATTTCTTAACAGCTAACTTTAGGAGAGACGGTAACAGTAACTTTAAAGAAAGCGAGAAATACTGGGGTAATTTCCCATCAGTATCTGCTGGTTGGGCCTTAACTAAAGAGAACTTTTTAAGTGATATAAAAGGTCTTGACTTTCTTAAAATACGTGGTGGTTATGGCGAGCTAGGTAACGCAAATGTACCTTACAATGCAAACGTATTGTACACAAGCGGAATTAGTAACAGCGCAAATTATGTATTTGGCCCTAACCAAGGTTTGGTTTATGGTGCTTATGCCGGTTCTGAAGTTAGAGATATTTCTTGGGAAGTTACCAAAGAGGTAAACGCCGGTATAGATTTCGAATTGCTTGACAGAAGATTAACCGGTAGTGTTGATTACTATAACAGACGTACCACTAACGCTATTCTATCTGTAGTTCCAATATTAAACTCTCCTAATATTAATAATTATTTTGATCATGGCGGAGAAGTAAAAAATGAGGGTGCAGAGGTTGGCCTTAACTGGAAAGACAAAATAGGTAACGACTTTACGTATTTTATTGGCGGAACTTTCACTTCAAATAAAAATACACTAACAGATGTAAAGCAGGCTTATGATGGTAATACTGGTGGTAGCCTGGCCAACGGACAGATAACTAAAAGGCTACAGTCAGGACAGCCATTATACGCATGGTGGATGTATCAGGCAGATGGTGTGTGGCAAACGCAGGATGAAATTGATAATAACGCTCACATTGCTGGTGCTCAGCCAGGCCAGTTACGATATAGAGATCAAAATGGCGATGGTTTAATTGATGATAAGGATAAAAAATTCTTTGGTTCATACCTTCCAACTTTTAATTATGGTATCAACTTAGGTTTCAACTACAAAAATATCGACTTTTCTGTAGACGGTTTTGGTGTAGGTGGCAATAAAGTTTACAATGGCTTAAAAGGTACACGTATTAACGGTGGCGAAAATATTGCAGCAGATGTGTATAACAACCGCTGGACAGGTGCAGGCACATCTAATACAAACCCAGGGGCAAATCGTACAGCGACAGCCTCTAGTTACTATTTAGAAAAAGGCGATTATTTCAGGGTAAATAACATTACACTAGGTTATACCTTTAATGAAGTTTTAAACGATGTTGCTAAGGTAAGGGTATATGCCACAGCTATGAATCCGTTTATGTTTACTAAATATACCGGTTTTACGCCAGAGCTTAACAATAGTGGCATACCAAGCGAAACTGCAGGTATAGAGTTATCTGCTTACCCTAACTTAAAAACTTTCCTGTTTGGTGTTCAAATAGATCTATAATTTAAAATAGTTATGAAAATACAATATAAAAAAATAGTTTGCCTGCTGTTTGGTATCGCCATGCTTGCGGGTTGTAGTGAAGATTTTCTTGATGTTGATTCTAGAGAAAATATAGACGCCAATGATAGAGAAGATGCATTAACACCAGAGCAGTTTGTAAATGGTATTTACGGCATGCTTACAGAGTGGGACTACTCGTTCTCTTACCTTGGTATTACCGAAATTATATCTGATAATGCTGATAAAGGCAGTTCACCATCAGATACTGGCGGCGATAAAAAAGAGCTGGATGACTTACTATTTACAAGCAGCACGGGCTCGTTTGCGGCGATGTGGACAAACTGGTATAAATCTATTGGTCGTGCAAGTTATGCAATAACCTATACTGAGAATTATGGACTTACAGATGAGGCATACAAAAACAGGTTGATAGGCGAAGCTAAATTTTTAAGGGCATTCCACTATTTCTACCTTGTTAGAGGCTGGGGCGATGTACCATTACAACATATAAGCCTTATAGAACGTGCTCCTAAAGCAGAAGTTTATGCATTTATAGAGAAAGATTTGTTAGAAGCTATAGAGGTTCTTCCTGCTAAGAGCGGTTATGCTTCTAAAGATTTAGGCCGGGCTACTAAAGGTGCCGCACAGGCATTACTAGCTAAGGTATACCTTTATGAAAAGAAATGGCAGCAGAGTTATGATATGGCACAGGCAGTTATTTCGTCAGGCGAATATGGCCTTGAGTCGGATTATGCAGTTTTATGGAGAGAATCAAGCGAGAATGGTACCGAGTCTATCTTTGAGGTACAGGCAAGGGGCGAAGTGGTAAGCCATGGAGTACAACAATACACGCAAACGCAAGGTGCACGAGGTACAAGTGGCTGGGGCTGGGGTTTCAATACACCATCTCAAAACCTGTTGGATGCTTTTAACGCCGAGGGTGATGCTGTACGAAGAGATGCTACAATAATATTTGCCGGCGAAACCCTTTGGGATGGCCGCGTAGTTAGCGCATCTGTAGAAAATCCTATGTATAATGAAAAGGCTTATTCAAGCGCAAATGCCGGTGCTGACGATGCAGATAAAAACATACGTATACTTAGGCTTGCAGAAATTTATCTTATCCATGCCGAAGCTGCTAACGAACTTGGTAATACAAGCACAGCTTTAACATCATTAAATATCGTTAGAAACAGGGTTAACCTGCCAGACGCTACAGGTACTGATTTAAGAAACGCAATTTGGAAAGAAAGAAGGCTGGAGCTTGCTTTTGAGCACGACCGCTGGTTCGACCTTGTACGTACAGGTCAGGCCGAAGCGGCAATGAGAGCTGCCGGTAAAAACTTTGTTGTGGGCACTCAGGAGCTGTTCCCAATACCTTACAATCAGCTTATCCAGACACCTGCTATGGTACCAAATCCTGGTTATTAAACCAAAGTCTATAATTCTTCCTCCCTAAAGGAGGAAGAATTTTTTATAACAAGCTTAAATTAAGATCAATGTATAAAGGATTATTTTTTCTGTCACTTTTCACGCTGATAAACTGTAGCTCTGCCGATCCTAAATCGTCAGATACTACACCACCTCCTGTAACGCCTGTTGCTAAACTTACCGATGATGAGTTGGTTGATTTAGTTCAGAAGCAGACATTCAAATACTTTTGGGATTTTGCAGAGCCTAATTCGGGCCTTGCGCGCGAGCGTTACCATCCTGATGGTAATTATCCTGATAATGATTCAAATATTGTTACTACCGGTGGTAGTGGTTTTGGGCTTTTAGCAATTGTAGCAGCAGATTCCCGCGGGTACATATCACGTGCGCAAACTTTTGAGCGATTAACTAAAGTTGCGAATTTTCTTGAAAAAGCCGACCGTTTTCATGGTGCATGGCCGCATTGGATGGATGGCAACACAGGAAAGGTAAAGCCCTTTGGAACAAAAGATAACGGTGGAGATTTAGTTGAGACCGCTTTTTTATGCGAAGGTATCATAGCAATTAGAGAATATTTTAAAAATGGTAACGCAGAAGAGAAGGCACTTGCCGTGCGTTACGATACGATGTGGAAAGGTGTAGAATGGGATTGGTACCAAAATGGTAAAAATGTATTGTACTGGCATTGGTCGCCTACTTACAATTGGGATATGAACTTTCCGCTTGAGGGTTATAACGAGTGCTTAATTACTTATATAATGGGTGCTGCGTCTCCTACGCATCCTATTAGTGCAGAAGTGTACCATGAAGGTTGGGCGCGTTCGGGTGGTATCGTATCTGCTAAAACAAAATACGGACTTCCTCTTATGTTAAAACATAACGGAGCCGAAGAGTTTGGTGGGCCTTTATTCTGGGCGCATTACTCATACGTAGGCTTAGACCCTCACGATCTTACCGATAGATACGCCAATTACTGGGATGTTAACGTAAATCAGACAAAAATAAATTATCAGTATTGTGTAGAAAACCCGCATGGGTTTGCCGGTTACGGCGCTGAATACTGGGGCTTAACTGCATCTTATTCACGTAACCCTGATGGTAGCGTTGGGTATAATGCGCACATGCCAAATAATGATATTGGTGTAATATCTCCTACCGCAGCCGTAAGCAGCATTGTTTACACTCCAAACGAATCCATTGCAGCGATGCGTAACTTTTACGAAAATCATAGCTCTTTACTTTGGGGTCCTGCGGGATTTTATGATGCGCATAGCCAGCAATTTAATTGGTCTACCAAAAGATATTTAGCAATCGACCAGGGGCCAATGGCGGTTATGATAGAAAACTATCGAACAGGCCTGCTTTGGAAATTATATATGAACGCTCCCGAAGTTAAACAGGGTTTACAACAACTAGGTTTTAAATCGGGTAAATACGGAATTTAAAATGGTAAAATCTGTTCTGTCGGCTTTTGCGGTACTTCTTTCGTTATCAGCATTCTCTCAAAAAGATTTAAGCGGATCATTTAAAACAGAAATAGTTTTAAACAAGCAATTAGGTTACGCGCTGCATGTGCCTGAAAACGCCAAAAAAGGAAAGAAACCTCTTATTATTTTCCTGCACGGTTCGGGCGAAAAAGGGAATGATATTGAAAAGGTAAAAGTGCATGGCCCGTTTAAGTATCTACAATCTAATACGCTCGACGCCTATGTACTGGCACCGCAATGTCCGGAAAATGAATATTGGGATGAAGAAGTATTGTACAGGCTGATACAAAAAGTGGTAAAGGATAACAATATTAATGATAAGCGCATTTACCTTACCGGCCTAAGCATGGGAGGCTGGGGTGCATGGAATTTAGCCTTCGCACATCCGGATACATTTGCTGCACTGGTTAGTATAGCTGGGTTTGTAGATAGAGTGCCTATGGTAGAAAACTGCAAAATAGGTAACATACCTACGCGCATTTTTCACGGACTTTTAGATGATGTGGTAGATGTAAATTATTCCATCGCAATCTATAAAAAGCTTAAACCCTGCGCAAAGGATATAACACTTACCATTTTTGATGATGCAAATCATGATAGTTGGACACGGGTGTTTGACAATCCGGAAATATATGAGTGGATGCTGAAACAGAGGAAGCAATAATACATCAATTAGTCAATCATTCAATCAAATCGAGACGAACATAATTATAATAGCATGAAATACAACAAAACTCTTCTTCTTTTACTTGCGTGCTCATTCAGCATGCAGGCTCAAAAAGGAAAAACAACAAAAATTAAACCCCGCAATGAGTTTGTGACAGAACTTATGGCAAAAATGACTATCGATGAAAAGATTGGGCAATTAGTTCAGTTCACGGCAGATGGTACCGTTACCGGCCCTAAAGGTGGTAACAATTTTGTAGACGAAATTAAAAAAGGTAACGTAGGCTCTATACTTAACGCTACCAATGTAAAATATACAAGGCAGTTACAAGAACTTAATCTTAAAAACTCGAGGTTAAAAATTCCGTTGCTTTTTGGTTATGATGTTATTCACGGTTATAAAACAATCTTCCCAATTACGCTTGGCGAGTCTGCCTCATGGGATTTAGAGGCTGCTAAATTATCATCTCAGGTTGCTGCCGCCGAAGCTGCGGCATCTGGTGTACACTGGACGTTTGCTCCTATGGTAGATATTAGCCGCGACCCACGCTGGGGCCGTGTGTCTGAAGGTGCCGGAGAAGATACTTACTTAGGCAGTAAACTGGCTTATGCCCGTGTAAAAGGTTTCCAAGGGAATGACCTGCATGCACTAAACACTATTCTTGCCTGTACAAAACACTTCGCAGCCTATGGTGCTGCCGAAGCTGGCCGTGACTATAATACAGTAGATATGAGCGAGCGCGTTTTGCGAGAAACGTATCTTCCACCATTTAAGGCAACCGTAGATGCTGGTGTAGCTACGTTTATGACATCATTTAACGAAATTGCCGGTGTGCCATCTACCGGGAGTAAGTTTTTAGTAAACGGCATCCTTAAAAAAGAGTGGGGTTTTAAAGGTTTTGTAGTTACCGATTATACGGGCATTAATGAAATGGTACCGCACGGGTATGCTAAAGATGAAGCTCATGCCGGAGAGCTTGCGCTTACTGCAGGTGTCGATATGGATATGGTGGGTGGTGTGTTTTTAAAACATACTAAAAAATCGTTAACCGAAGGTAAAGTAACTCAAGCTCAAATTGACGATGCCTGCCGAAGGATATTGGAAGCTAAATATGATCTTGGACTTTTTGAAGATCCGTACCGTTATAATGATGAGAAGCGTGAAAAAGCAACCATCTATAAAAAAGAATATCTTGATGCGGCTCTAGATGTTGCTAACAAATCGATGGTACTACTTAAAAACAATAATAACGTATTGCCACTTCGCAAGGAGCAAAAAGTTGCATTTGTTGGTCCGCTTGTAAGCGATGAAGCTACAATTATAGGCTCATGGGCTGCTGTTGGCGACCGTAACGGTTATGCTGTTAGTGTAGAAGAAGGCGTTAAAAAACTAATTACCGATAAAAGTAGAGTAAGCTTTGCGAAAGGTGTTGAAGTTAAAGATGCTAAAAGGGATATGATGAAAGCTGCCCTTGACAATGCACGCAATGCCGATGTTATTGTAGCGGTTATGGGTGAGTTTGAAAACCAGACTGGTGAAGCAGCTTCTCAAACTAATATTGATTTGCCGGGCATTCAAAAAGAATTTTTGGCTGAGCTTAAAAAATTAGGTAAGCCGGTTGTACTGGTATTATTAAACGGTAGGCCATTAACCCTTACTTGGGAAAACGACAATATGGATGCTATTCTTGAAGCTTGGTATCCTGGTACTATGGGTGGCCATGCAATAGCCCAGACATTATACGGGGTTAGCAACCCAAGCGGTAAATTACCAATGACGTTTCCTCGTAGCGTAGGTCAGGTGCCTATTTACTACAACCATAAAAATACAGGCCGCCCTTACTTAGGTGCTAAAGATCCTGAACAGAAATACAAATCACGTTATACAGATAGCGAAAACAGTCCGCTTTATGCATTCGGTTATGGGCTAAGTTATACAACGTTTGCTTATTCAAACCTTAAAACTTCGGGTAAAACCTTAAATGCTTCCGGCAAAATAAGAGTATCTGTGGATGTTGCCAATACAGGTAATTATGATGGCGAAGAAGTTGTACAACTTTACATTAAGGATGTTGTAGGATCTGTAACACGCCCGGTAAGAGAGTTAAAAGGCTTTGATAAACTGATGATTAAAAAGGGCGAAAAGAAAATAGTAAGTTTTGATATTACTGCCGATGATCTTAAATTTTACAATATTGATATGCAGTTTGTTGCCGAGCCCGGAGACTTTGAAGTTTTTGTTGGCGGAAACTCAAATGCAAATCTTACAGAAACGTTTGAATTAGTTAAATAGTTTAATTCCGTTGAATTTGGGGAAATGGCTGCCTTTACGGGCAGCCATTTTATTTTAAAATATCTTAGATATTTATATGCAAACAAGCAGCTATTTTTATGATATAAAGTGATGCAATTTGTCAACATATATGTATATTTAGCAACTTTTAACAAAACATTTTTTAAGAGTAAAATTTAAATCACAAACAATCTTAATTAACTCTAAACCCAGACTATGAGTTCGAATACACAAACAAAATGGGGCCAGTTTATCCCCCTTGTAACTGTTTTCTTTTTTTGGGGATTTGTTGCCGCGAGTAACGATATCCTTATCCCGGTATTTCAAAAAGCCTTTAATCTAGAAAATTGGCAAAGCCAGTTAGTATCTTTTGCGTTCTATGTGGCATATACAGTAGGATCAATCATTTACATTATTGTTTCCGCTGCCACTAAACGCGATATAGTAGAGCGTCTCGGTTACAAAAACTCGCTTGCATTAGGTTTAGGGATCTCTGCCGTAGGAACATTATTGTTTTACCCCGCTGCCGAAATGCATTCGTTTTATTTAATGCTTTCCGGCTTATTTATAGTTGGTTTAGGTTTTTCGTTGCAGCAAACTGTAGCAAATCCGTTAGCAATTGCTTTAGGACCTATACAAACAGGATCGCAACGCCTTACGTTAGCAGGTGGTATAAATAACTTTGGTACAACAATTGGCCCATTGGTATTGAGCTACGCAATATTCGGTTCAGCTTCGGCACCATCTGTAGATATCGATATAAACAGTGTAAAAGCACCCTATCTTATTGTGGGTGCGGCATTTTTATTAGTAGCAGTATTTCTTAAATTGTCATCATTGCCAAACCATCCTGAATTAGAAGAGGCAGGTGTGCAAGAAGTTAAATCGACTAAAACATCAGCATTACAATACCCACAATTAGTTATGGGTATGATAGCAATATTTCTTTATGTGGGTGTAGAGGTTTCTACAGCAAGTAATTTACCTGCTTACTTAGAGAGTATGGGCTTTGCGACGAGTGCGGTAGCGCCTTACATTTCGCTATACTGGGCGAGCCTTATGATAGGCCGTTGGGGTGGGGCAGTAGAGGCATTTTCTAGCAATAAGACATCACAATCTATATTGAAAATTGTAACTCCTTATCTTGCATTTGGGGTGTTCTTAGGAGCAAATGCTATCATGGGTCATGACTTAGCACCATTTTATGTGTATGCGTTAATTATTATCGTTCTTATTGCTGCCGACTTTGCAAGTAAAGGTAATCCGGCAACTATGCTGGCTCTTTTTGCAAGTTTAGGCATCGTGGCGCTTGTTATAGGTATGTTTACCCAGGGTAGTGTAAGTGTTTATGCCTTTACAAGTGTAGGCTTATTTTGTAGTACGCTGTGGCCTTGTATATTTACATTAGCAGTAAGCGGCCTGGGCAAACAGACTACGCAGGGTAGTACCTTTTTAGTTATGATGATTATGGGTGGTGGAGTTGTAAGCCTTTTGCAAGGTGCGCTGGTAGATGTTATTGGTATACAATTTAGCTACATAGTAGGTGTTGTATGTTTTGCTTACCTTGCTTTTTATGCGATTACCGTTAAGGGTATTTTAAAACGTCAGGGAATTAGTTTTGATAAAGTTACCGGTGGCGGACACTAAATAAAAATTTTTTTAAGATATTTAAAAACCGGCTACTTTTGTAGCCGGTTTTTTTATTTTAATAATCAAAAGTTATAATAGGTATCTTTGAATAAAACAATTTAATATGAAAAACACATTTTTATCATTAAGCATGGCTCTCGCACTTTTTGCTTTAACAGCGTGCACCGAAAAAAAGGGTACTATTACAAATGAAGATCCTGCAGCAGTAGAGGTGGTAGACGCTACAGCAACTGATGTAGATAGCACTGCTGTACCTGCAACTGAGGAGGCAGAACCTAAAGAAGAGGTAATTACTGTGTCCGGTAACGTTACTGAGATAAACCAGGGCAAAGATGGTTATACCGCGAAAATTAAGACTGCTGAGGGCAAGTTTTACTTCGCTACCATAAGTATACCCAACATGGCCGACCCGAAGCAGTACAAGAGCGTAAAAATAGGTGAGAGTATTACCGTAACAGGTGAGTCATTTCCGGTGGAAGAGGATACGATGATCAAAGTTACATCGCTAAAATAATTTGTCTACTAAGCAATAATAAAAGCAAAAAGCTCCCGCGGGTATCCGTGGGAGCTTTTTTATAAAGTGTCTATCTAATACTAGTAAATCAGAGTCTGAATACCGTGTGCAGGTATCGTGGTTATTACTCTTTCATTACCTATAATTAGGTTATAAGTAACTTTTTTATCAGTCTGATTCATAACTACAGTTGCCATTTTGCCATCTTTATTCACAAAAGATGTACTGATAAGTGAGCTGCGGCTTACCGCACTGCTTACGCGTTTAGCATCGGGCTGTATAAATTTAGAGAAATGACCAATGTAGTAATATGAGGGCGTGTAAATAAGTTTACCGGTTTTAGTATCAGCATGAATAGGGGCAAAGCAAAAGTTACCCACGTGGTTAGGTCCACCTTTCTCATCCAAAAGTATATTCCAGTCCGTCCAGCCTACAGTTCCGTTATTAAAGTCATTAATCATTTGCTCACCATAACGCTCGCCAATTGGCCAGTACTGATATTTAGCGGCATCGAAACTTTCCATACAACCCTCTGTAAACAATAAGTTTTTGTCTGGGTAAGCCTCATGTACTTTTTGTACGTTTTGGAACAGTGGTTTGCCTTTCGTCCAGGTTTCATACCAATGAAAACCCATACCCCAAGCATATTTAGAAGCCTCCGGGTCGTTAAATATAACATCAGCACGCTGATTCATTAGGTCACGGTTATGATCCCAAACGATTATCTTTTTATCACCAAGGTCTTTCCTGATTGTCGGGCCTAAATAATTTTTTAGAAAATCGCGTTCTTCTTCAGCTGTAAACACACATGATTCCCATGTTTGCGTAGCCATAGGTTCGTTTTGTATAGTTAATCCCCATATTGGCATTCCTTCTTTTTCGTAAGCTTTAATGAACTTAACGTAATAGTCGGCCCATGTTTGGTAATATTCAGGTAATAGTTTACCACCCTTAAGCATGTTCTTGTTATCCTTCATAAATGCAGGAGGACTCCAAGGGCTAACGTATAATGTAATAGGACCACCTGTAGCTTTAATAGCTTGCTTTATTAAAGGTATGCGGAATTTTTTATCATGGTCTATATTAAACGATTTAAGGCTTTTGTCGCCCTCTTTAATATAGGTATAGCTTCCGCTGCTAAAATCACAACTATGTATCGTTGTACGTAAAAGAGAATAGCCTATACCGGTTTTTTTATCGTAATAAGCCTTTAAAAACTCTTTTTGCTGTGCTGCCGGTAATTTTGCAAATACTTCGGCACTGGCATCAGTAATCGCACCACCTATACCCAATACGGTCTGAAAAGTTTTACGAGGCTCCACAAATACAGATATCTCTGTTTCCAAAGCTTGTTTAGATGGCGAAAATGTAAGATTATCAGTTTGAGATAACCTCATGTTTAAAGTATCGGCAGTGGTGTAAACAGTTACTTTTTTCCCCGCTGCTGAGTAGGCTTTTGTGCCTTGCTGTGCCCATGTTACACCAGATAACATTAGCATTAAGACAACCAATTTTTGTTTATTCATATTATTAAAATTGAAATTATTCTAGAAATTCATCGAACATCTATTATGAAAATAGCCTGTAACCACGAATGATTACAGGCACTTTATAAAACTAACTAACCAAAAAATTTAGTCGATTGTATGAAATGTAACATTCGAAACATTGATTTCGTTAATGTTACCACCAGATTTTATTAAAAAGTACACAGTACCGGATTTGTCAAATTTAACCCTTGAGCCCGATACATCTTGTAAACCACAACCTACAACAGATAATAATCCGTCAAACGGTGAAGTTGCACAACCAGCCCAAGTGTTTAATTGCAGCCTTTTACCCCCCGCGCTATAATCAGCATTTGGAGCCGGTGCTGTAGGAGAAATATAAACTTCAAACCATGTATCTTTAGATCCAGGACCTGACACATTCATATCAAATTCGTATGTTCTGCCAGCTTCAACTGTTACTGCCTGGTAAATAGCAGCATGGCCACTAGTACCGGCTACAGTTGCTTTACCTTGGCTAAATGTCCATTTTGCATTACCTCCAGCATCAATAATTATCGCAGTCCAGTCTGAAGGTGTTTCAAAGTTAGGGCTTTTAATAATGTTAGGTCCGTCAACTACAGGAGGTAACGGAATTTCAGGAAAGTCTAATGCAAAAGTCTGCTCGGTAGCGGTATTAGCACCACCAACACGACCAATAACACGGTGCTCAATTTTAAATGCACCGGCACCTATTCCTGAGAAAGTAAATTTAGCTGTTCCATTACCATGAGTAACCTTAGTGTTACCTGTGTAAACTGATGCTTTATCTGTAGCTCTCCAGGAATGGTACTGCACGCGCGGGTTATCACTAACCGCTGGTGCAACCACGTAATTTTTTCCGTTAACCTGTCTCTTAAGTATCGGATCCATAAATACGGTATCTGTTACACTCACAACAGTATATGCCGCATCAAAACTATCTTCTGTTAACGGGTTTCCAGATGATATTTCATCAGGTGTACACGATGTAACAAACCCAATTGCTGCCAAAGCAATAGCTAAACAGCTGCTTTTTAAATTTATATATCTTTTCATAATAATTATTAGTTATAAGCTGGATCCTGAACGATTTTTGTATTTGCTAATTCTAAAAGTGGAACCGGGAAGAATTCATGTTTGCCGGCTACGAAGCCAGGTAGAGTAGAGGCAGCCTTACCTGTACGCACTAAGTCTCTAAAACGGTGACCTTCACCTGCAAGTTCTAATCTACGCTCATTTGCAATTGCATCTAAACTAACAGGAACTGATGCTAGTCCTACCCTTGCACGTACTGCATCTAGCAATGCTTGTGCTCTCGCACCTGAACCACCCAAAGCTTCAGCTTCTAATAAGTAAGTATCAGCAAGACGGATTACGTAAGTATTTTGTCTGTAGTTAAGCACGATATCTCCACCTGCATCTGTAAGATCTGCACTTGTAGGCATGAACTTTTTAAGAAAATATCCTGTATCCTGATCGCCTGGTGTATAAGCTGCCTTACCAGCAGCCACTAACGCTTTTAAATCAGCGATAGTTGTATCATAACGTGGGTCGCCACTAAGTGCTGCTTGTAAGCTTTCAGTAATTGTATTACTACTCCAACCAGTTTCAAATTTAGGTGCGTCCGGAGTCTTAGCATTATAACCACGTGGACCAACCATTACATTAAGGGTATTTCCCTCATCAGAACTAGATCCCCAGTTGCCCCAGCCTGCGTTACTTTTTTGAGTGTGTGCACTTTCAAGTATCGATTCTGAATTGTATTTATTATAAATATTGAACAAATCAGCGTAGTTAGCTAATAATTTGTATCCGTATTTATTAGTACTCCCCGGAGTTCCGTTTACATCAGAAAATATTGCTGCAGCCTCAGTATTTTTTTTCTGAGCCATGTATACTTTACCTAAAATAGCTTTCATAGCACCTTTAGAATATCTTCCGGCTTCAAGCGTAAGATCTACAACGTCCGGCACATTAGAGTCTGCAATAGCTTCGTTAAGATCCTTTTCGATCTGCTCCCAAACTAAGGCTCTGTCTACCTGCTGTATATTGTAAAATTCTGTAGGTGCAACTGGTGCTGTAATTAGCGGGATGTTTTTAAACATCATTATAAGTTGGTAGTAATAGTAGCCGCGTAATGCCTTAGTTTCTGCAATAAACCTTGCTTTTTTATTAGCATCCATTGTAATACCAGACATTTTGTCTAGTAATACGTTAGCCCTAAAAATACCCTGATAGTAATCACCCCAAAAACTTCTTGGAATTGTAGATGAATTAAGAGTAAAATTATCAAAACCATGCAAACCAGCTCCATCAGAAGGGCTACCGCCACCTGCGTAACAGTCATCAGATCCTGCATTAAGCATAGCAATCATGTTTTCATAACCGCCAGATTCTTTTCTCATTAAATCATAAACAGCAATCAGTGCGCCGTATGCATCAGATTCTGTCTTGTAATACTGATCTTCAGAGACTACCGCTGTCGGGGTAGTCTCAATAAAGTCCTCACCACATGATACCGTAAGCATCATAGACGCTAAAGCGACTGTGAGTAATGTTACTTTTCTTGTTTTCATTTTTTTCTAGCTTTTTTTAATTAAAATGATAAGTTACAACCTACCATAAATGATTTTGCCTGAGGATAGTATCCACGGTCAATACCAGATACATCACCACCAATTTCAGGGTCGTAACCTGTGTACTCTGTAAATGTAAATAAATTTTCAGCTGTTACAAATATCCTTGCTTTAGAAATACCTGCCTTACCAATTACATCATTAGGTATTGAATATCCTAACTGTACAATTTTTAATCTAAAGTAATCGCCTTTCTGTAAATAGAAATTCGATGGTTTACTAAAGTTTTCATTGGTATCGGTTGTAGAAAGTCTAGGATATGTGTTAGATGTTCCTTCGCCTGTCCAACGGTTAAGGGCGTTAGTCTGCCAGTTTGCGGTTTGTATATCCAACCTGCGTACCCCTTGATAGATGTCGTTACCGGCAACTCCCTGACCAAATAATTTAAGGTCTATACCTTTATATTCGAAGTTAAGTGTTAAACCGTACGTAAAATCAGGTAGTGGTTTACCCATAAATTTACGGTCTTTCTCTCCAATCGTTCCATCACCGTCAACGTCCTGGAACCTGAAATCTCCAGGCACAGCGTCTGGCTGAATAACTTTTCCTTCTGCGTTAGTATATGAATCTATTTCAGCCTGGTTTTGGAAAATACCCTGAGTTTGGAAAAGGTAAAATGCATTGTAAGAACCTCCAACAACACTACGTGTTAACGGATATCTGAAAGACTGAATACCAGGACCTGTATTAAAGTCACGATCATCACCTACACTGGTAACAGTATTTTTAAGAGTAGAGAAGTTACCGTTTGCACTAAAATGTAAATCTCCAAAATCATGACGGTAAGAAGCTTCTAATTCAAAACCTGTATTTTTCATAGACGCTACGTTACCATAAGGAGCACCTGAAGCACCGATGTAAGCAGGAATTTGAACCGTTTGAAGGATACCATCAGTCCTTTTATCAAAATATTCTAAACTTAAAGTAAGGTCGTTAAATAAAGTAGCATCGATACCTACGTTACCCATTGTTGTTTCTTCCCACTTTAACCCGGGTGTAGATGGATAGTTAATAGTATTACCTATTGTTACATTTCCAGATGTACCTACTGTATAGTTATAGCCCCCACCAACAAGCGAAAGATATCTGAATGCGCCATAACCATCATTACCGGTTACACCATAACCACCTCTTAGCTTCAATTGATTAACAAAGTTACTTTCGTTCCAAAAATCTTCCTTAGCAATATTCCAACCTACAGAAACTGCCGGGAAAGTACCATATTTGTTATCAGGACCAAAACGCGAAGATCCGTCACGACGAATAATAGCTGTTAATAAGTAACGCTCTTTATAATCGTAAGTTGCTCTTGCAAAATAAGATGAAAGTGTGTTTTGTACATTTGTATAAGCACTTGTCTCTCTATCTGCTGTAATAGTTGGCCAGCCGAATGACGCATCCTCATGGGTATTTACCGGTTGGTTAAAATACGTTGTAGTCTGGCCTTTACCAATACCATCAACATAAGCTGCCTGCCCTACAAGCACACTAAAATTATGTCCTCCAATAGTATTTGCATATGAAATAGTGTTTTCGACATTCCAAAGAAATGTTTGGTTAGAAGACCTGAAAAGATTATTTCTCTGGATATTGTTATTTGAATTTAAATAAGATCTTGGTGTAAAGCTCTCACTACCGTAATATGCTTGTTTACCAGTTGCCTGTGTACGAACTTTTAAACCTTCTATGGGAGAGACCTCTGCATAAACTGTACCAAAAATGTTGTCAGCCCAGTCGTAATTTCCTTTACGTAAGCTAGCGTACGCTAATGGGTTAGTCATCTCGTTTTGTACATATGGAGATATACCAAACAAGTTGCCATTATCGTCACGAACTGCATTCACATTAGCATAATCATTCGCATTTGGCTGCGTGGAAGGATCAAGTATAGTAACCGGAGTTATAGGGTCAAGATTTATTGCAGATGACAACGGTCCACCATATTCGCTGTTTGTATTACCAATACCGATAGTTTTTTCTCTGGTAAAACCAGCCTGCTGGCCTACTTTTAACCATTTATTTACTTTATGGTCAGAGTTAATACGTATTGCTTTTCTGTGGTATCCTGATATGTCAGATAACACGATACCATCCTGATCTAACAGACCAAATGATAAATAAAAAGTCGACTTATCATTACCACCGCTTAGGCTAAGCTCATGCTGAGAGCGCTGTGCGTTGTTGTTAAAAATTTCGTTTTGCCAATCTGTACCTCTGCCTAATGCAGCTGGATTTGCAAAGGGAAGTTGAAAGCCGTTACCGCCTCCATTGTAACCATTTGCATATTGCTCATTTCTTAACGAGGCATATTGATTAGCATTTAAAAGATCTAGCTTACGTGCCGGTCTTGAGCTACCTGCAAAGCCAGTATAGGCTACACTAAGTTTACCAGATTTACCTTTTTTAGTTGTAACAAGAACTACACCGTTTGCGGCACGAGTACCATAAATAGCGGCAGATGCTGCATCCTTTAAAACCTCGATAGATTCAATGTCACTTTGATTAATGTTAGTAAGGTTGTCAGTTTGGATACCATCTATAACATATAAAGGATCATTTTTACCATCAAATGATGTAATACCCCTTACACGTATCGTAGCTCCTGAACCAGGTTGCCCGGAATTGGCGAATACAGTTACACCAGAAGCTCTACCTTGTAATGACTGACCTACAGTATTAAGTGGCAAACTTTCTAATTCCGTTGCCTTAACGCTGGAGATAGCACCAGTAACAACACTTTTTCTCTGAGTTCCGTAACCTACTACGACAACCTCTTCAAGGTTTTGAGCAGATGCCGTTAATGACGTGTTAATAGTTGTACGATTAGAAACCGCAACTTCCTGAGTGGCATATCCTATATAGCTAATGACTAAAGTAGAGGCAGGGCTTGCCTGAATTTGATAGTTACCATCAATATCGGATGATGCGCTGTTGTTAGTGCCTTTAACTAAAATTGAAGCACCGGGAACGGGAAGACCGTTCTCATCTGAAATTTGTCCTCGAACAACAATGTCCTGTGCCCAGGTGTTGAGAGCAAATAACAGGCAGAAAAAATAAAAAAATCGTAATTTTAATAATTTCATACTCGTTAAAATTTGGGTGGATTATTTATTAATAATAAGCAATATTATAGCTTTTATTTTGATTTTCATAACAAAAATTCTTTACAAAAACCCATCATAATAAAAAATAAGCTATATAAAAACACATCAATATATTTATAATTATTTGGTATTAAGATATTTGGATTATTTTTTCAATGTTATTACTATGTTAATAAATTATTTTAAACTATACAAAGGTACTAAATTGCTATATAACGTTGTAGTATTTTCTTTATCAATTACTTATATTTGGCTCTCTTTGCAAAACTATGTGATAAATTCTAGTCTCTATCACGATGTAGTTTCAGTGTTTTTGATCTACAATGATTAATTATTGGATAGCTACTACGATATAGTATGCCAATAGTTTGCTTAGATCAGGAAATATTTACGCCGATTGAGGAATTTAATTATAATTTATATTCGTTTAGTAAAGTCATGAGAAGTATACCCGCTCTTAAAATTATGATATTTTTTTTCTTATGCGTCAAACTCCACGCACAGATTAAAGATATCGGTTTACCTAAAATTATAAATTATTCGAAGGCGGCGTATTCAGGAGGTTCTCAAAATTGGGATATTGGAGGTAATAAATATGGCAATTTGTATTTCGCCAACACGTCAGGGCTAATTCAGTTTAATGGTACGTCATGGAGCACATTTTCGATACCTAACAAAACAGTTAGATCGCTAAATGTCGACAAAAACGGGAAAATATATGTTGGCGGATATAATGAGTTTGGATACTTTGAATCGAATACCTCCGGGAAGTTAATATATCATTCACTTTCAAAGCTTGTGAATTCAAATAGGCGTAAGTTAATAGATTTTGTGTGGAAAGTTCATATTGTAAATGACATTGTATATTTTCAAACATTTTCTGCTACTTATATTTACCAGAATGGAAAGATTTCGATGTTGGAGCCCCCAAGTCGATTCCAGTTCTCATATGTCGTTAACGGAATTATATATTTTCAGGATATCTCTGAAGGCTTAATGAAGTTGGAAGACGGCAGGCTCGAATCACTCTCTACAACCAAAATTTTTAATGGTACCGAAATATGGGGCGTGGTACCATTTGCTGATAATAGACTGTTGGTTATTACACAGGATAAAGGTATGTTTATATACAGTGCTTCCGGAATAAGTGAATGGGATTGCGAAGCCAATAATTTCCTAAAGAAAAATAACTCTCTTGGGGGGCGTATATTAAATAAGAAGTTTATTGTGCTTAACTCAGTGCTCGACGGTAATATAATTTGCGATCTAAATGGCAAAATTGTTCAGCACATAAATAACAAAAAGGGGCTTCAGAATAATACGGCGTTAAGTTCTTACGTTGACAAAAGTAACAATCTTTGGTTAGGGCTGGATAACGGTATTGCGTACATTAATGAAAACTCTCCCTTTACCTACTTAAGCTCTAGCTTCGATTTGAGTACTGTTTACGCATCTGCAGTATATAGTGGGTTTTTATATGTAGCAACAAATCAGGGTGTTTTCAGGCACCCGTGGAATGGCACTTTTAAAGAAGAAACTTTTAAGTTTGTAGAAGGTACTACCGGCCAGGCTTGGGGTATAGATGTTATTGATGGAACTTTATTTTGCTCTCATACACGCGGATTGATGCAGATATCAGTCGATGGTAAGGTTAGCTATATTGATAATGCTAAAGGATATCTAGGTCTGAAAGAATTACCGGGAAGACCCGGTTGCATTATTGCATCGAATTACCATGGGTTTTCTATATTAAAAAAACAGAACAATTTATGGCAATTTGGTAACCAGGTAAGGGGCTTCGATATATCTGATAGTAAATTTGCAACGGATGGAAGTAATGTATGGCTCAAAAAAAATAGTGTATACAAATTAAAGCTTAGTAGCGACTTAACTCATTTTTCGAGTACCTCAACATATGAAAATATAAACAGCAAACTAAAAGGTATAACAAGTGTACAGCAGCTAAAGGGTAAAACTTATTTTCAGACTAACAACCGCTTTTTTACTTATAGTGCTGCAGCCGATAAATTTGTTGAAGATGTTTCGATGACGGCTAACTTTAAAAATGTTCCTCTTATAAGATATTGTTTTGAAGATAATAAAGGTAACATATGTTACTTTTTTGGAGAATCTGCTATGGGCATGCTCATGAAAAATAGTAATGGAGTGTATAAAAATGTGTTGTCTCCGTTTTCAACACTAACTGGTAACCTGGTTTACTTTTTTGAGGCGGTTAATACTGTAGACTCTAATAATATATTTATAGGTATAACAGATGGATTGGTGCATTACGATTCTAAAATGTTAAATGGCATTGCTGAAAAGCCCAAATCGTATATCCGTAGCTTTATATTCGGATCTGACACATTGGTTTCCGGTAACCTGGCAAAAGTGAATCCTGTTAATATTTCTTACAATGATAATAATGTTAAGTTTACATTCTCATCTGCAGTTTACGACCAGCCTGAAAATATTAGATTTTCTTATAAGCTCGAGGGCTTTGATGATGAATGGAGTAGCTGGACTACCGTGCCTGTTAAGGAGTACACTAATTTACATGAAGGCAGCTATCGTATGCTGCTTAAGGTTATAAATAGTTATGATACGCAATCTAAACCTGCGCAAATTTCATTTTCGGTTTCGCCACCATTTTACCGGCATTGGCTTGCATACCTATTATATGTAGTTATTATTGCAGCAGGTATTTATTATGTGCGCAGGCGACTTAGGATAAAGATTAGACAAAACCGTTATTATGAAACGTTGGAACAGCGCAAATTATACCTTGAAAAAGAAACAAAAATAAGGCAGGAGCAGTACGAGCTTGAAAAAGAGATTGAAAGGCTGAAGAATGAGCAATTAAGGGTTAAAATTTTAACTAAAGATAAAGAGCTGGTAAACAACTCATTACAAGTGGTTAAAAAAAACAAGATGCTTAACGGTATTGTTAATAGGATTAAAGATATTGATAGTGAGACTATGGATGAGACTGCGAAAGTAAGGTTTAACAAGCTATATAAGACTATTGATAAAGAATTGAATACCGATAAGAGTTGGAACAATCTGGAAAAACATATTCGTAACGTGCACTTTGACTTTTTAAAGAGACTTAAGGAAAAGTACCCGGCCATTACTCCGAGAGAAATGGATTTATCAACATATCTACTTATGAATATGTCGACGAAAGAAATCGCCGAGATAATGAATATCTCAGACGGTGGGGTAGAACTTGCCCGCTACCGCCTGAGAAAAAAATTGGAATTATCCAGAAAAGAAAATCTTACCGGTTTTCTTATGAGTATTTAACTGGAGGTTGTACATTATTATTATTATTATTATTATTATTATTATTATTCCAGTCTATTTTTCTTGAAAAGTACATAACGGCACCTAATATTAAGAACAACCCAATGCTGCCTGCTAGTAAAGCGTAATTTTCAAGCTGAATGATTACGTAAACAAATGAATACAATGCCGTAAGCGAGGCTGCAATAAAAAGTGGAAATTTTTTATTCTTTAATATCGAGATAGAATATAACCCTATCATTACTACCACGGCTGTGCCGGATATTATGTATGCCAGCTTAAAGCTACTATGTTCTGTAATTGCAATCAATAATGTGTAAAACATAATAAGAGCAACTCCTATCATACCATACTGAAAAATATGAATGCTTATTTTACTTATAGTCTGTATTAGGAAGAATATCAAAAAGGTAAGTCCAATTACCAAAAATCCGTATTTAGCAGCACGTTCGTTTTGCTGATATTCGTTCACCATAATAAGAAACTGAACATCAAAAGAGTATTTATGTAAATCCGGCAATACTGAAAAGTGTTGCTGAACAAATGGTCGGTTAAGGTGCGATATCTTCCAGTTTGCAATAAATCCTGCATCAGTTATCCTATTACTATCCGGTATAAAGTTACCCGTAAACTTGGGTGAATCCCAGTTAGAGGTCATAGTCGCTTCGGTAAGTTTACCAATTGGTACAATGGCCAGTTCTTTACTACCATCATAATTTATTTTTATATCGAAGGGCATAGTACCACCTGCAATATCACGAAGGTTAATCGCTGGCGTTTCCAACGTTGCAATGCTATCATTTTCATTCACCCTTGCGGCAGGCTCAAACGGATATTTCTTTCCGTTAAAGCTAATGTTTACACCACCTTTAATACTTTTCAAGTTGTTGGTGTTTACAATTATGCTGGCTTTTTCCCATTCAATGTTTTCAGGGGTAATTCCCTGCGAGCTAAAATCGGGGGTAGGGTAGTAGCCTTTAAAATGCATTGCCGCACTAAATACGGCTGACTCATATTTGCTTCGGCTCTTAACCTGAGTTTGTGCGTTAATATCGGTCTTTAATTCATCAGGAAAAAAGTAGGCAAAATCTGTTTTTGCGGTACGTTGAATTGAAACTTTTTTAGTTACATTATCTGTAATTTCTGTTTCAGCTATAACTTTGTAAGGCACTTTAAGTATAGGCCCATAAAAATAAACGCTGCCGCCCCAGCTTTGGGCAACCTCTGCAGATACTTCATCTTGCCTGTAGCTACGTTCGCTAATTAAGCTTTTTACAAATTGCAATGGTATTAGCAGTACAAGGGTTAGCAAGCCCACCATAATTACACGGGCGGTCGTAGATTGTAAAAATTTCTGATTTTCGGCACGGTCAGGATAAGTAGCCTGACGGTTGTCTGGGTTTTGATTGGTTTCCATGATTAATTTGATGTTATTATGATTATATATAAATAGATTACGGTCACGGGTATATTAATAAATATTATGGATGTATATGAAATTAGCCTTTTTTGATTTTGACTGCGTAGTGCTGTAAATGACAAAATCAGATAGCTAATAATATTGAATAGAATCAACAATGATATAATTACTATGGTATCTATATTCAATATTTTTTCAAGTGCCTTCAAAAATTGAAATGTGTCTGATTTTAAGGATATAAACACTAGGCTTTGAAAAATAAATGTGAATAGTGCTATCAAAATAGAAAAGATGGGAATCCAAAGGTTATTAGCTTTTTTACTCATACTCAATATTTAGATTAGGTTCGAAATGAAGTATTATACTACCGAATTAAAAACGTTTCCTTAATTCGATTTACCGGCAGGTGCAGCATTCCAAAATGATCCAGATCGTAAAACCGAAGTGCTTGTTTGCCATCTTTATACCGATTATAGAAATAAATACAATGTTGCGGACAAACGATTAGTCCTACTGCAATGGCTAATAGGTTACGCATGCTATTTTTACCATTACCAAAAAGGTAGTATTGCACGGCTATATCTTCTTTAATAGAGTATTTTCCTGCAATTAGAAACTGAAAAATATCTTCGCGCTGGGCTATTACATTCTGACCATCATTTGTGCCAATAAGGTATCTACCAAGCTGTTGACCAAGGCTTCCTTCAGGAAATTTGATTAACTGTCTTGCCGTTAAATCTTTGTTTTTACGGTCGAATTGAATTCTAACCGCCTCAATTTTTTCTTTCATTGTTGTCATCTTTTTCGGTTTAAACTTTGAATTTCAAAGTAGGTTTATAAATTTTTTTAATTATTGTTATTACTATTGTATAGGCTGAACAACAGGTACATGAGCATGCCAAAGCCAAGGGTTATGCCCCAAGCTGCCCTGTAAGTATCAGCATAAAATAAACTATCGAAAATATCTGCCGTAAGGCTTATAGGCTTGTTCAGTATGTCCCAACTATTGTAGCGTAGAAATCGGCCAACATACATCCCAAAGCCGCACAACACACACGTGGTTAACATAGCGACAGACGCCGCAAACCTGCTAAACTTTATAGTAAGTATGTTATACATATTTTTCATTGAAGCGAGGCCGAACAGTAATCCGTTAAGGGTAAAACTTATAAGTGACAAAACATCGAACCATACAGGTACGCCGCCCTCTTTTTTAAGATGCAAAAAGTCGGTTATTAGGTAGGGTGCATTAGGTAATAAAAGTAGCCAACACAATATTGCAGGGTATAGATAGCGCCTTTTTTCTATCAGACTGATATTGTTTGTTATCAGCGACGTTACCGCAAGAGGAGTATAAGCAAGAAACAAATTCCAAATAAGGAAAAAGAAGAAAATACTGTTCGTAATTTTCGCACGAATTAGTAATAAAACACAACAAAATAAAGACAGAGCGAATAGATTAAAGTGTTGCTTAAACTCGCGTGTAATTGATAGTTGGATACTTTTCATTTTATTATTTTAAAGTACTTTGAAATTCAAAGTAAACAATTAAAAAAAGTTTTAGCTTTTAGATATTAATTTTTCAAGCGCATCAATGTGATCTTTAAAAGCCTTGCGACCCATCTTAGTTGCAATGTATCTGGTATTAGGCTTCTTACCTATAAACTGTTTTTCGACCATAATATAGCTTTCTGCTTCGAGCGCCTTGGCATGGCTGGCAAGATTACCATCGGTAACGCCAAGCAATTCTTTAAGCGTGTTAAAATCAGCGTACTCATTTACCATAAGTATACTCATAATGCCCAAACGTATACGATGGTCGAAAGCTTTGTTGATATGTTGTAAAATGTTTTTCAAAATTATTTTTTACGATCGTATTTAAAGTACATTATTGATCCGTAAAGTATGTGGCAGACACCAAACCCTAAGGCCCAAAATAACAGTCCGTAGCCAATAAACCATGTGGCAACCAAACCAATTACAATAACTGTAAGCCCTAGATACCGAATATCGCGCAGGGTGTATTTGCTGGCGTTTACACATGCCAGGCCGTAAAATATAAGCGTAATAGGAGCAATCAGGCCGTAATATCCATTCTTTAATAATAGCACTGCAAAGATGCCGCCCGTAACAAGCGGAATTAAAAAATTAGATGCCATTCTTTTAGAAGTTGAATTCCATATAGTATCTCCATTGCGTTTTGCCTTGTGGGCGGATAATACAAAGCCGGTAGCGATAGATAAAACCAGGACTATTATGGCGATAGCAACTATTAATTTAAACGATGTACTCTCTAATGTTATGTTGCCATAATTCTGACTCATGATTTCGTTAACAGCACATGCTCCGGCTAAAGCGTAAACTCCCGCTAAAACACCAGACAAACCGCTTAATGAAATGAACTGAGACGACTTGTCCATCATTTTTTTGATGTCCCGTATATCCTTTAAATAATTTTCCATACTAAAGTACTTTGAATTGCAAAGTAAATTATAATAATTGAATTGGCAATGCAGTTAATCGAAAATAATTTAAGGATTTTTATAACAGACGTATTACGAAGGCTCAGCAATCAGCCATTCATAAGCGTCAGAAAACTCCCGCGCCCATAGTAACTCACTGTGCCTGCCATTGTGTACGATTTTTTTATGAATTCGTGAGGGGTCGGCTACACGCTGCATAATTAGCTCGATCATGTGCTCAATATCCGGAACCATACCCATACTCTCGTGGTCGCCTGCCATAAAGTAAATGCGGCCTTCAATCTTTTCCACCGTTTCCATCAGCTTAAATATCTCATCGCTAAACCAGAATGATGGTGAGAATACTCCGGCGTTACCAAATACTTCAGGATGTTTTAGTATTGCGTAAAACGAGATCAGTCCGCCTACAGAACTTCCAAAAATAGTAGTATGCGCAATATCCTGCAATGTGCGGTAATGCTCATCTACATAAGGTTTAAGGGTTTCCACAATAAAGCTAAGATAATCATCTGCATGGCCGCCCCCATATTTTTCATTTTTATAAGGCGTCATTTCATCAATGCGGCGGTTAGGCCCCCCGTGTTCTATACCAATTATTATTGCCTGCGAGTGCAGAACATTCAATTTATCTTCTACATGCCATTCACGTTTGGGCGATTCGGCATGGTCAAATACATTTTGCCCATCGTGCATGTAAATTACAGGGAAACGTTTATCGTCATCCTCATAATTGTAGGGCAGGTATACCCATATAGTTTTGCTTCGAGCGAGCTGTGGCGACTCTATAGTAAATTCGGTCACCGTTCCTAAAGTAGTGTTAGTATCCTTTTTTTTCATGCCTTGAAAATACTGCTTTAGATTAAAATAAAATATTGGTTTAGCTTATTTTTATGAATAGGACGGCAGACTTATTCAAATAATATAAGCATTATCATAATGTTTACCTAAATACATTTGATGTGAGCTTTATGATAAATATCTTTAAGGAAAACAAACATAAATTAGAATTATTATGTCAGACAAAAAACAATTTGGTGTATGGATGGATGGCCATCATGCAGCAGTAGTAGGTAAAGGAAATAGTGGAGAATATGTAGTGCATGCTCACTTAAAAAATGAAGAGACTCCGGGTAACTCCAGCGAGAATGCCGCTAACAATCATGAGGTAACTTTAAGGCATAAATTTTTCAAAGATATTGCAAGCCATATGCAAAATGCAGAGCAGGTTCATGTAACAGGTACGGGTGTTGCACAAGAGCAGTTTATTAGTTACCTGAAAGACATGCCACAATTTAAAGATATTAAGGCTACAGAATGTACTAGCAACAAAATGAGCGAAGAAAAGTTATTAGAATTTTTTGAAGAAAAATTCAACTAATATAGTCTTATAAATAAAAAAACCGCCTTAGTGATAGGGCGGTTTTTTTGTTTTTTTATCATTCCCGTTCTTTGCTTAATTTTTTTCTTGTATCTAAATTAAATCTATATTGCTCCTCTACAGATATTACTTTTCGTGAATTTGTCTTTATATTTTACCCTCCTTTGTCCATAAATATGGATAAAAATTATATACTTGATCCCCATGTAAGCCTATAACATCCGTTTTCCAGGTTCTCCATATTATATTCTTGTAAAACTGCTCTAAGTCACCGTTAAAACAAAAGTTTAAAAAGTCGGAATATGATAAATCCAATGGCTCGTATTCTAAACTATCAGGCGCCAAATAATATACTTTACCCATATCGCTACCAAGGGCTCCACCGTTTAAAATAAAAAATCCGCCTACAGCATCATCTGCAATAAGTAAAAATGGAGCCCTATCTCCAAATTCTTTAAAAGCCTTCCCTTTATTCCAATCAGGTAACGATCGATTAAGTTTGGCATTTCCAGATCCCAAAATCCTGACCCACCCATTATCTATCAATATTCCACCGGTGCTGTAGACAACAGCACCCATTGAAGATTTAGTACTTACCTGTATTTTATATAATGCATCTTTAGCATTATCTATATCTACCGGCAGCATCTCGACTTTGTTCTTAGCTGTTTCTATCCACTCATTTAATAAATTCCAACCAGTATCCTTAACATCAATAAGTTCTTCAACCGATTTCATTCTAGACTGCGCAAATCCCGTAAGTGTAGAAAGGGCAAAAAAGAAAGTAAATATTTTTCTCATGATTTTGATTTAGACCTTCTCCTGCAACGCTTTAATTTCATCTCTCAGTTTGGCAGCCTGTAAAAAGTCGAGTTCTTTTGCGGCTTTTTCCATGTTCTTGCGCTTATCGCGGATAATCTTCTCGATATCGCCTTTTACCATGTAAGTAGTGTCCGGCTCTGCAGCAATTTTTGGGGCATGCTCTAATTTATAAGCATTACTTTTACCCAAGGTGTTTTTCTCAATTTTTTTGCTAAGCCCGGTTGGTACTTTACCGTGTAGCGTATTGTATTCCATTTGTTTAGCACGTTTATAGTTTGTCTCATCTATAGTGCGTTGCATACTATCGGTAACTTTGTCAGCATACATAATTGCCTTACCATTAACGTTACGGGCGGCACGGCCGACAGTTTGAGTAAGCGAGCGGTTATTACGTAAAAAGCCCTCTTTATCGGCATCTAAAATTGCTACCAGCGATACCTCGGGTAAATCTAGCCCCTCCCTTAGTAAGTTAACGCCTATAAGCACATCAAAAATACCTTTGCGCAGGTCTTGCATAATTTCAACACGCTCTAAGGTATCTACCTCACTGTGAATATAACGGCAACGTATAGATACTTTAGTTAAATATTTAGCTAATTCTTCTGCCATACGTTTGGTAAGCGTAGTAACAAGGGTACGTTCGTCCAGCTCTACGCGCTGCTGAATTTCCTCTATAAGGTCGTCTATCTGGTTGAGGCTCGGGCGAACCTCTATAACAGGGTCGAGCAAGCCGGTAGGGCGAATAATTTGCTCAACGTAAGACCCTCCACTTTTTTGTAATTCATAATCTGCCGGAGTAGCACTAACATACACCACCTGATTTTGCATTGCCTCAAACTCCTCAAACTTAAGCGGACGGTTATCCATCGCCGCCGGAAGCCTAAACCCGTATTCAACAAGGTTTTCTTTACGCGAGCGGTCGCCGCCATACATGGCATGCACCTGGCTAACAGTTACGTGGCTCTCATCTATAACCATTAAAAAATCTTTCGGAAAATAATCCAGAAGGCAGAAGGGTCTCGTACCCGGCAACCTGCGGTCGAGGTAGCGTGAGTAGTTCTCGATACCACTGCAGTACCCCAGTTCCCGAATCATTTCGAGGTCGAAGTTAGTGCGCTCTTCAAGTCGTTTGCTTTCAAGGTGTTTACCAATCTCATTAAAATAATCTACCTGCTTAACCAAATCCTGCTGAATTTCCCAAATGGCACCGTTAAGCACATCAGGGCTGGTAACGAACATATTAGCCGGATAAATATTTAAACGGTCGTATTTTTCAATAACTTTGGATGTCTTTTTATCAAATGCTTCGATACCCTCAATCTCATCACCAAAAAAGTGAATGCGGAAAGGTTCATCGCCATAACTTGGGAACACTTCTACCGTATCTCCTTTAATTCTAAAGGTGCCGGGCGTAAAATCAGCTTCGGTACGTGCATAAAGGCTTTGTACTAAACGGTGTAGCAGCTTAGTTCTTGATATAGTTTCGCCATTGCGAATAGATACCACGTTTTTTTGGAACTCAACGGGGTTACCAATACCATAAAGACAGGAAACCGAAGCCACCACAATTATATCGCGGCGGCCCGAAAGGAGGGAAGAGGTAGTATGCAAACGCATTTTCTCTAACTCCTCGTTAATCGAGAGGTCTTTTTCTATGTACGTTCCGCTAACGGGTATATAAGCCTCGGGCTGGTAGTAGTCGTAGTACGACACGAAATATTCTACCGCATTGTTAGGGAAAAATTGTTTAAACTCGCTATATAGCTGCGCCGCCAGTGTTTTATTATGCGCCAGGACCAGTGTAGGTTTCTGAACTTCCTGGATAACATTAGCCATGGTAAATGTTTTACCAGACCCGGTTACCCCAAGCAAAACCTGAGACTGCTCGCCGGCGTTTATGCCTTTGGTTAATTCTTTAATTGCCGCCGGCTGGTCGCCTGTAGGCACATAATCTGATACAACCTGAAATTTCATTATTATCCTCTTCTATTATCTGATTATTAATGCGAAGTTTCGCTTCCTGTTACGAAGTTACAAAAAAGTTGCGATACTGCTTTGCCATTAGTAAGCAACAATTATGCCCAATAATTATATTTTGCAGCGAGTGGCGTGGGCTTTACCGGCAAGTGTAATTCCTGCTTTTAGCTATATCCCTCCTGCGTCGGGGATGCCGCTGCAATCAGGGCTATTAAGGATTTGTATTGAAAGTTTGTCACGTATGGTTAAGCATTCCCCCCTTTTAAAGGAGTGGCTGGAAGCCGGGGTGGTTGTTGTGAGACTGAAAACTGAGACTGCGACTGGAAACTGAACTAATCGTAGCACTCCATCATCAATAAATCGCCCTGATTGTATTCAATTACTACAAGCCCATCCGCCTGCACTTGATTGCTGCTTCCTGTACGATGCCCAATCGTTAGCGCTTCATTATTAAGTTGATATTTAAGGTTCTTAGTAATAATGCCGTCCACATGGCCTACAGGTATTAAAGATATTGGAGTGGCAGCCGGATACCATTTTTCATACTTATTCGGAAGCAGAAAAATCTTCGAATTATCATCAAGCAAGACAATTTTTAACTGGTTGCGAAAGCGTACAATGTTGGTAATATTAGTAATGGTATGATCGGCACGGCGCCCGGTAGCCCATATAACATTCACTGCCGGAAATTTGCGCTCAACCAAATAATCGAAAGCCTTTTCAAGATCGGTTTTGTTTTGGTCAGGTGTATGTACAATTTCAAGCGGATACTGCAAGTCGCGATAATATTCAGGATCAAACCCACGGTCAAAATCCCCGATTAATACATCTACTTTAATTCCTAACTCCATCACACGGCTAATAGCGCTGTCGAGCACAATAACCAAAGGCGACCATTCCAGCAACTGCCCCATAAGTTCGTTGCTGCAGGCGGCGCCATTTGCAATAATTAAGGCGGGTTCCTGATTGTCGCGAACTATGTGGTGTGATGACATGCGTACAAAATTGATTTAGACAAAAATAAGTATTATAATCGAACTGGTCCTGCTATTCTAAGTTGTTCTATAATAATAAAGCCTGAAGCATACGCTTCAGGCCATAAATATTATTCTTAAAATTTACTGTATTGTATATTCCTGTTGCGAAACCTGGCCTATCCTAAAATAACCTAAAGCATAATTACTTTGGTCGGTTTGGTTAATGATATTTCCTTTAGCAGCAACAGGCACGGATGAAAATGGTCCACCACCGGCAGATGTTTCTATTAGTACACTCATATAATCATAGTATCTTTTAGAAATGCCATAAAGTTTAAATTTAATCACGTCGCCCGCCTTGTAATCTTCATCTGAGTTAATATCAAACATCTCATTACCCTTTGAAAGTTCGTTATCCCTAACATCATAAATCGGGTAGGGGTCCACCCTTGAATCCACACGCGTAAGATAATAATAGTCCCTATCTCCCGGATCGTTGTAGTAAAAACGCACCTCTATATCTTCACCCAAAAAGCCGCCATCATTTGTTTGCACTGTTTTGGTAATTTCAGGTGTCGCTTGGGCAGTCTCTATAGCAGTATACGTTTGCCCGTTACTAATTACAGTCAGGGTATAATCATTTCCTACCACAGGTGCCAGCGTAGTACATATGTACTCTCCCGTTCCCGGTGTCTCAGTAAAGTTATATACAGTTCCGAAGGCATCGGTAATAAAAACTGTAGCACCAGGCATTACCGGGAAATCTTTACTATAATAACTTGTTGTAGTGGTAAGCTTTACAATTTGCCGTGAAGGTTCAGTAGCATCAACATCGGCATCTATCGATGCTTCGATTACCAAACGTGGGGCTGCGGTATCAAGATCTACATCTACAACTTCTTCGCACGATGCAAAAAGCAGTAACGCTATTGCAGAAAATATATATTTTATGTTTTTCATGAGGATGCTTACTAAAATTTAAAGTTATAAGTTACACTTGGTATCACACCAAAAATTGATAGGCGCACAGCCTCGTTACTACCGTTATCCGCATTTTGTCTGAAGGATATCGATGCTGCATTTTGCCTGTTGTACAGGTTGTAAATGCTAAATACCCATTCGCCCTGCCAGCCCTGCTTTTTATCAGGCTTTGGCGTATAAGTGGCAGATACATCGAGGTGATGATAAATAGGCAATCTGTTTTCGTTACGATTACCAAAGTTAGGCACATTTATACCACCATACTGATACTGGCTATTCGGATAGGTTACCGGCTGACCTGACTGGAGCGCGAACATTGCGCTATACGACCACTTTTTACTACGCTCGTAGCTACCCGTAACCGAAAGATTATGCAGTTTATCATACCCTGTATGATACCATTCGCTATTGTTAATGCCTGTCTCGTTTGCACTGCGTCCGGAGGTTTTTTGCTCAGCGCGAGATAGGGTATAGGCAACCCAACCGGTAAGTTTACCCGTGTTTTTACGAACCAACAATTCAAGACCGTATGCTCTCGCCTTACCCGAAAGTACCACCTGCTCTATTGCGTTATTAGCAATAAGGTCGGCACCATCAATATAATCTACTCTGTTTTTAAGGGTTTTGTAAAATACTTCTGTTTCTAAAGTATAGATATCTTCTTTAAAATTCCTGAAGTATCCTAAAGCTACCTGATCTAATATTTGTGGCTTGATATAATTATCACTCGGAGCCCAAACATCGAGTGGAGTAGCCGAAGCTGTATTAGAAATTAAATGCAGGTATTGAGCCATACGGTTATAACTCGCTTTAACCGACTGGTCTTCATTTAACTGGTATGAGACAGAGGCACGTGGCTCTAAGTTTCCAAAATTGGCTATGCTCTCGTTAGAGCCATAATGTTTGGTGCCAATAGGTATCCCTTTCTCGTAAATTTTAAGCTGATCGTCGAATGTTACAGCCTGATTATTTTCGTAAATATTAATATCTTGAGATCCTACACGGTTAAAATAACTGTAACGCAATCCGTAACTCACGCTTAATTTATCGCTAAGTTCATGATTAGCATCCAGGTATAAAGCACCTTCGTACGCATATTTTTTATCAAGTTGCCTTTTGTTAATCGAAGAGTCTGGAGTGCTTGGCGTGATAGTCCCGGGGTTAAAATCATAACGAATTGCGCTAGCCCCATACGTGAGTTTTAGCTTGTCTGATAACTTGTGTTTAAAGTCATATTTAAGAGTATAGTTCGTAATCCCGGAATCCCACTTAAAGCCAACGAAGTCTATTTCCATTCCATATAAGTATTCGCTATACATAACAGCAAGATTAGCGCTAACATCATTACTAAACTTATGGTTCCAGCCAAAATTAAGCACGGTATTACCATAGATATTACTAAAATTATCGCTGATTTTTACAACGTCACGACCTAAATATCCCGATAGGTAAATTTTATTTTTATCATTAAAGTTATAAGTACTACGCATGTTTAAATCGTAAAAGTAGGCAGAGTTATTATTATCAGTAAGCTTTAAAAATAAGTGCGCATACGACGTTCTTCCACCTACTAAAAACGAGCCCTTGCCGTTTTTATCCAAAGGCCCTTCCACAACCAATCTGCTCGATATTAATCCAATACCCCCGGTAGCATGGAGGCCATCGGTTTTACCATCGCGCTGGTTGATGTCGAGTACCGATGCCACCCTTCCGCCGTAGCGTGCTGGTATTCCTCCTTTATAAAGGTTAAGGTCTTTAATAGCATCTGAGTTGAATACCGAGAAAAATCCGAATAAGTGGGAAGAATTAAACAATGTAGCATCGTCTAAAAGTATAAGGTTCTGGTCGGCAGCACCGCCACGTACATTAAATCCCGAAGCACCTTCGCCGCCGTTTGTAACCCCTGGCAACGACATTAGCGATTTTATAACGTCGACCTCGCCCATCACTACCGGCATTTTTTTGATATCGGCCGCGGTCAAACGGTTAACGCTCATTTCCGGACTTTTAATGTTAGCCTTTTTGGTGTTTTGAGTAATTACAACTTCCTCTAACTCTGCACTATCAGATGACAGCCCAAAATTCTTTTTGATGTTTTTATTCAATACTATCGTTGCCTCTGTTGTTTTAAAACTTACATAGCTAACCTGAACAGTATAAGTGCCGGCAGGTAAGGTTATGCTATACTGCCCTGAAGCATTTGTAGATACAGCTGTTTCCAACTCTTTAATGTAAACACTTGCGCCTACTAAAGTTTCATTACTGCCACCGTCGGCAATGGTTCCGCTCAACGTAAAGTTTCCTTGCGAATAGCCGGAAATTGTCGAGAAAAGTGCCATGAAAAAATACACATAAAATAATTTGTTCATTGTTTTGATTGATGGTTGATGATTTTGTGCAAAAGTACTTAAGTATAACTGTAATTGTCTTACAAAATTATATGAGGCAGAATTTATTATGCACGTATGAGATAATAATTATTTATATTTAATTGTAAGGTAACACATTAGATACTATGTCTTAATTTTGAAATATAACGATAACAAAAAAGCTACCCTTTTCAGGATAGCTATTTCTATAAATATCTAAATAAGATTATACCAATTTAGCAAGGATTGCATTAAAAGTATCACTTGGCCTCATGGCTTTGTCTGTAAGTGCAAAGTCTGGGTGGTAGTAACCTCCTATTTCCTGTGGTTTGCCTTGCGCGCCTACAAGTTCTGCGTCAATTTTAGCTTCGTTTTCGGTAAGGTCTTTAGCAATTTCCGTAAACTTAGCTTTGAGTTCTGCATCTTTATCCTGTGCGGCAAGCGCCTGAGCCCAGTATAGTGCAAGGTAAAAATGTGAACCACGGTTATCAATCTGGCCTACTTTACGAGCAGGAGATTTATCGTTTTCAAGGAATTTCTCGTTTGCAGCATCTAACGTTTCAGATAATACCAACGCTTTAGAGTTATTAAGCGACTGGCCTAAGTGCTCTAACGACACACCAAGGGCAAGAAACTCGCCCAGTGAATCCCAACGAAGGTAGCCTTCCTCAACAAACTGCTGAACGTGTTTAGGGGCAGAACCTCCCGCACCGGTTTCGAACAAGCCACCACCATTCATTAACGGAACTATAGAAAGCATTTTAGCCGAAGTACCAAGTTCTAATATTGGGAATAGATCGGTTAAGTAATCACGTAATACGTTACCTGTAACAGATATAGTGTCTTCACCTTTAATAATTCTTTCCAGTGTGAAGCTTGTAGCAGCAACCGGGTTTAGAATTTGGATATCAAGACCGTTAGTGTCATGGTCTTTTAAATAAGTGTTTACTTTGTTGATGATTTGTACGTCGTGCGCACGGTTTTCGTCTAACCAGAATACTGCCGGAGTTGAAGATAAACGTGCACGGTTTACGGCAAGTTTAACCCAGTCCTGAATAGGAGCGTCCTTTGTCTGGCACATCCTGAAGATATCGCCAGCCTCAACAGCCTGTTCCATGTATACAGTACCAGTATTGTTATCAACAACCTTAACTACACCATTAGCTGCAGCCTGAAACGTTTTGTCGTGGCTACCGTACTCTTCTGCTTTTTGAGCCATAAGGCCTACGTTAGGTACGCTACCCATTGTTGCAGGATTAAACGCGCCATGTTTTTTACAAAAGTCGATAGTAGCTGTATAAATTCCAGAATAGCTTCTGTCCGGAATAATTGCAAGAGTGTCTTGTTGTTTTCCATCAACATTCCACATCTGGCCGCTTGTACGTATCATTGCAGGCATAGATGCATCTACAATAACATCACTAGGTACATGCAGGTTTGTAATGCCGTTATCAGAATTTACATAAGCAAGGGCAGGAGCAGTGGTGTAAACAGCATCAATTGCTGCTTTAACTTCAGCTTCTTCCGGTTTGCCTGCTATTTTAGCGTATACATCGCCAAGGCCGTTACGTGTATCAACACCAAGGTTTTTAAACAACTCAGCATATTTTTCGAAAACATCTTTATAAAATACTTCTACAATAGCTCCAAAGATAATTGGGTCAGACACCTTCATCATGGTAGCTTTAAGGTGTATCGAAAAAAGAATACCTTTTTGTTTGGCATTCTCAATTTCCTTAGCAATAAATACTTTTAGTTTGCTAAGGCTAAGTGCAGAGCTGTCAATTATTTCGCCTGCTTTAAGTGGAGTGCTTGCCTTAAGTACGGTAACAGAACCATCCTGAGCAGTAAATTCTATTTTAACATCGGTAGCTTCTTTAACAGTAACTGATGTTTCACTGCCGTAAAAGTCGCCTTCGGTCATGCTTGCAACTTCTGTTTTGCTATCAGCAGTCCAGGCTCCCATAGAGTGCGGGTGTGCCTTAGCATAGTTTTTAACGGCACGTGGTGCCCTACGGTCAGAGTTTCCTTCGCGTAATACCGGGTTAACGGCAGAACCTAATACTTTAGCGTATTTTGTTTTAGCATCCTTTTCAGCATCATTTTGTGCAACTTCCGGATAGTCAGGAATATTGTAACCCTGCGACTGTAGCTCTTTAATAGCAGCTTTAAGCTGAGGTACAGAAGCCGAAATATTTGGTAGTTTAATTATGTTAGCTTCCGGAGTGTTGGCAAGTTGGCCAAGCTCGGTTAAGGCATCGCCTATTTTTTGATCTTCCGTAAGGTTTTCCGGGAAGTTAGCAAGTATCCTTCCGGCAAGCGATATATCTCTTGTTTCAACCTCGATTCCCGCAGGGGCTGTAAAAGCCTGAACTATGGGTAATAAAGAATGGGTGGCCAGCATTGGGGCCTCATCAGTTATCGTGTAAATGATTTTTGATGTATCGGACATTGTTTTAGTTTTTAAATATCCCTCCGGTAATAATATCCCTGAAAGGCTTATTGTTAATACGTTACATGTGTTTGTTGTACCTTAATTTTAAACAAGGTGGGCATAAACCGCACGAACCCTAATATTAAAAGCAAGGCACGCAAATATAGCAAATGTGTTTGGAAATCAAGGAGATTTAATCCGCAAAAAATCGATTTAGTTTTTTCATTATCCCTAAATTTCCTGCTAAAATAAATAGTATTTAGCATGGCATATTTAATAAAAAAATCCCCAAAAGAGTAATTACTTTTTGGGGATAATTTATTTTATATTTCTGCTTAGCTGGCAGGATTTTCAGCTTTCTTAATAGTAACAGCCAGTTCTGTGCCGTTTTCTTCAAGATCCATAAAAATCTCATCGCCGCCGCCTATTTTGGAGGTGATAATTTCCTCAGCCAGGGCATCTTCAACATACTTCTGGATAGCCCTTTTAAGTGGCCTTGCACCATACTGTTTGTCAAATCCTTTATCAGCAATAAATTCCTTAGCTTTATCAGATAATACGATAGTATAACCAAGATCTTTTATCCTTGAATACAATTTTTCAAGTTCGATATTGATGATCTGGTTGATGTCTTCTTTTTCAAGAGCATTAAATACAATAATATCATCTATCCTGTTGATGAACTCCGGAGCAAAGGTTTTTTTAAGCGCTGCCTCAATAACACCTTTTGTGTGTTCGCCGGCCTGCGATTTTTTAGCACTGGTACCAAAACCAACTCCTTGCCCAAAATCTTTAATTTGTCGTGCACCAACGTTAGATGTCATTATGATAATCGTATTCCTAAAGTCGATTTTACGGCCAAGGCTATCTGTAAGATAACCATCATCCAGCACCTGCAGCATCATGTTAAATACATCAGGGTGGGCTTTTTCAATCTCATCAAGCAATACAACGCAATACGGTTTTCTTCTCACTTTTTCGGTAAGTTGTCCACCTTCTTCATAACCTACGTATCCCGGAGGCGCTCCTACAAGTCGCGATATGGCAAATTTCTCCATATACTCACTCATGTCGATACGCACAAGGGCGTCTTCACTATCAAATAATTCTTTAGCAATAACTTTAGCTAACTGTGTTTTACCAACGCCGGTTTGACCAAGAAAGATGAACGAACCAATAGGCTTGTTAGGGTCTTTTAACCCTGCACGGTTACGCTGAATAGATTTTGCTATTTTAAGTACTGCATCATCCTGGCCTATAACCTTACCTTTAATAAGTTCAGGTAATTTAGCCAGCTTGTTACTTTCTGTTTGTGCAATACGGTTAACAGGTATACCTGTCATCATACTTACAACATCAGCCACATTATCTTCGGTAACAGAAATACGGTTGTTTTTAGAATCTTCTTCCCACTGCTCCTGAGCTATAGCAAGATCTTTCTCAATACGTTTCTCATCGTCACGAAGCTTAGCCGCCTCTTCGTATTTTTGTTTTTTAACGACCGTGTTTTTAAGTTCACGAACCTCTTCAAGCTGCCTTTCTAAATCTAAAATTTGTTTAGGCACATTGATGTTAGTAATGTGAACGCGAGAACCTGCCTCATCTAAAGCATCAATAGCTTTGTCCGGTAAAAATCGGTCGCTCATGTACCTGCTTGTCAATTTCACGCAGGCTTCAATAGCTTCCTGAGTGTAAGTTACATTGTGGTGGTCTTCATATTTATTCTTGATGTTGTTCAAAATAGTGATTGTTTCCTCTACCGTAGTAGGCTCTACAATTACTTTTTGAAAACGTCTTTCCAGCGCGCCATCCTTTTCAATATACTGTCGGTACTCATCAAGCGTTGTAGCACCAATACATTGTATTTCGCCCCTTGCTAATGCAGGTTTAAACATGTTAGATGCATCCAGCGAACCGGTTGCTCCACCTGCGCCAACAATAGTATGAATTTCATCTATGAAAAGAATGATGTCATCATTTTTCTCTAATTCATTCATAACCGCCTTCATACGCTCTTCAAACTGGCCACGGTATTTAGTACCCGCAACAAGGCTGGCAAGATCTAGCGTAACCACACGTTTGTTAAATAATATACGCGATACCTTTTTTTGAATGATACGCAATGCAAGACCCTCAGCAATTGCTGATTTACCCACACCCGGCTCACCAATAAGCAGCGGATTATTTTTTTTCCTACGGCTTAATATTTGCGATACACGTTCAATTTCTTTTTCACGGCCTACAACAGGATCTAGTTTACCTTCCTCGGCAAGCTCGGTCAAATCACGACCAAAGTTATCAAGTACCGGTGTTTTAGATTTTTTGTTGGTCTTATTGTTTCCATTGCCAGGTTGGTTAAAAGTGCTATCGCCTCTTAAACTGTCATCCTGTCCTGGGTCGTCGTTATATGATTCTGCTTTTGGCAGATTTTCCATAAAGTCTTCTTCGTTCGATGTCATGCTGATAAACTGTTCTTTAACTGTTTCGTAATCAATTTTAAGTTTGTTGAGCAATTTGGTGGTAGGATCGTTTTCATTGCGCAAAATGCATAAAAGCAAATGAGCCGTACTTATAGAGGTGCTCTGGAAAACTTTAGCTTCCAGAAATGTAGTCCTTAATGCCCTTTCGGCCTGGCGTGTTAAATGAAGGTTTTTCTTTTCATTATTGCGCTCGACACTAGGGTTGGCAGGGCTCAAAATCTCTACTTTTTTACGTAAATGATCTAAATCTACCGATATATTATTTAGGATGGATATTGCTTTACCACTACCATCCCTTAAAATACCCAACATTAAATGTTCTGTACCAATAAAGTCATGGCCTAAGCGAAGAGCTTCCTCTTTACTGTAGGTAATTACATCCTTGACCCTTGGTGAAAAATTATCATCCATACTGTTATCTTTGGTAATGTAAATTTTTAAAATTCACATAATAATTTGCAAAAACCGTACCTATAAAAGTACTGTCAGGCTAAGTGACAAAAAATAAATCATAAAAAAAAGAGTTTTGCTAATATTTCACAAAGTTTTGTCAATAATTGCAGGCTTACACATGTTAATAAGTGCGTTAAAATTCTTAGATAAAACGTTTAAAAATTTAACGAAATTACGTATATTGGCACGTTTTGTAAAAACTATAAAATAACTATAATTTTTAATATAACTACTTATGGCAGAAGGAGAAAAGTTAATTCCCATTAATATAGAAGACCAGATGAAATCTGCCTACATCGACTATTCGATGTCGGTAATTGTATCCAGGGCACTTCCGGACGTGAGGGATGGCTTGAAACCCGTGCATAGAAGGGTGCTTTACGGAATGTATGAGTTAGGTGTGTTTAGCAACAGGGCACACAAAAAATCGGCAAGGATTGTTGGAGAGGTGCTGGGTAAGTATCACCCGCACGGCGATACATCGGTTTATGATGCTATGGTGCGTATGGCCCAGGAATGGAGCCTGCGTTACATGCTTATAGATGGTCAGGGTAACTTTGGATCTGTAGATGGCGACAGCCCCGCGGCAATGCGTTATACAGAGGCAAGAATGCGTAAGATATCTGAAGAGATAATGAGCGATCTTGATAAGGAAACAGTGGATTTTCAATTAAACTTTGATGATACGTTACACGAGCCTACGGTTATGCCTACAAGGGTGCCTAACCTGCTTATTAACGGTGCATCTGGTATTGCGGTGGGTATGGCGACCAATATGCCGCCACACAACCTTACAGAGGTTATTGATGGTACACTTGCTTACATAGATAATAATGATATAGAGATAGACGAACTGATGCACCATATAAAGGCTCCTGATTTTCCAACGGGTGGTACTATATATGGTTACGAAGGGGTTCGCGAAGCATTTAAAACCGGTAGGGGCAGGGTAGTAATACGGGCCAAAACCAGTTTTGAAGAAGTAGACGGACGTGAATGCATTATCGTTACCGAGATACCTTTCCAGGTAAATAAGGCCGACATGATTAAGAAAACGGCCGATATGGTTAACGAAAAACGAATTGAAGGCATTGCCAATATTCGTGACGAGTCTGACCGTAACGGTATGCGTATCGTTTACATACTTAAACGCGATGCTGTACCTAATGTAGTGCTTAATACACTATATAAATTTACACAATTACAGTCATCTTTTAGTGTTAACAATATTGCACTTGTAGCGGGTAGGCCTCAAATGCTTAACCTGAAAGACATGATTCACTATTTTGTGGAGCACAGGCATGATGTAGTTATTCGCAGAACGAGGTTTGAACTTCGTAAAGCTGAAGAGCGTGCACATATATTAGAAGGTTTAATTATAGCATCTGATAATATAGATGAAGTAATTGCCCTAATACGCAGTTCGAAAGATGGTGAAGAGGCTCGTGGAAAATTAATCGAACGATTCAATTTAAGCGAAATACAGGCTCGTGCCATTGTAGAAATGAGGCTTAGGCAGTTAACCGGCCTGGAGCAGGATAAACTACGTGCTGAGTATGAAGAGATAATGAAGTTAATTGCTGAGTTACGTGCTTTATTAGAAAGCAAAGAGCTTAGGATGGAACTTATCAAGGAAGAACTTACAGAAATTAGGGATAAATATGGCGATGAGCGCCGTTCTCAAATTGAATATTCTGGTGGCGATGTAAGTATTGAAGACCTTATTGCCGATGAAAATGTGGTTATCACAATTTCGCACGCAGGGTATGTAAAACGTACTCCGTTATCCGAATATAAATCGCAAAACAGGGGTGGTGTAGGCCAAAAAGGCGTGGCTACCCGCGATCAGGATTTCCTGGAGCACCTGTTTGTAGCTACTAACCATAACTACATGTTGTTCTTTACCCAAAAAGGTAAATGTTTCTGGATGCGAGTTTATGAAATTCCGGAAGGGACCAAAACAAGTAAAGGCCGTGCGATACAGAACCTTATTAACATCGAAAACGACGATAAGGTTAAAGCATTCATCTGCACCCAGGATTTAAAGAATGAAGATTACATAAATAGCCATTATGTTATTATGGCTACCAAAAAAGGTATCGTTAAAAAAACTTTGTTAGAGCAATATTCGCGACCAAGGTTAAACGGTATTGCAGCAATAACCATTCGTGAAGATGATGAATTGTTAGAGGCTAAATTAACTACCGGCGAAAGCCAGGTGCTTATAGCAGTTAAATCTGGCAAGCTGGTTCGTTTTGAAGAAGGCAAGACCCGACCAATGGGCCGTAGTGCTAGTGGTGTTCGTGGTATTACCCTACAGGATGATAACGATGAGGTTATTGGCATGGTATCTGTAAATGATAAAAACAGTGAAATTCTGGTTGTGTCAGAAAAAGGATATGGCAAGCGATCAAGCCTTGAAGATTACCGTGTAACGAATCGTGGTGGTAAAGGTGTAAAAACGCTTAACATTACAGATAAGACGGGTAGCCTTGTATCTATTAATAGTGTTACCGATGTTGATGACCTGATGATTATTAACAAATCTGGCTTAACTATACGTATGGCCGTGTCAGACCTTAGGGTTATGGGTCGTGCTACACAGGGTGTTCGCCTTATTAATATTAAGGGTAATGACTCTATTGCTGCTGTAACTAAGGTTATGCGTGAGGAAGATGCTGTTGATGAAGCAGTTTTTGAAGCACTTGATGGAGTTGATGCTGAGAATGGTGTTAATGGTATTATAGTTCCTGAAGGAATTGATGTAGATACTATTGAAATAGATCCGGATGATTTTACTGAAGAAGACGAAACAACAAACGAATAAAAAATAAGTTATGAATATTAAATATGCAGTCGCAGCGTCGCTATTGCTATCTTTAGGTGCTTACGCACAAAAAGATGAACTTAAGGCGCTAAAAAAACTATCTGAAAAAGAAACTCCGCTTTCTGCTGAAGAGAAACAAAAGTATGCATCACTTTTAGCTGCAGCTGAACCAGCAATCGGTGGCGCAACGGCAGAGCAAAAATCAGACTTTTACTTTTTTAAAGCAAAACTTGCCCTTAAAGATGCATTATCAAATGCAACTTTTACAAGTAATGCTACTAAGGCCACAGCAACTTTAAATACTGCTGCTGATGATATCAATAGAGCCTTAGAAATTGAGAAGTCGGGTAAAAAATCGCATACAAAAGAAATTCAGGAAGCGCTTGTGCCTCAGCTTAAAGGCGCGGCATTGAGTTTGGCAAATGCTTTATCGTCTCAAAAAAAGTATAAAGAAGCCGGTCAGGCTTTTGAGTTGGCTTATAAAGTTGACCCTAAAGACGGTGCTAACTTATATAACGCCGCTGCAATGTCTGTAAACGGACAGGATTATGATGCAGCCCTTAAAAGTTATTTAGAGCTTGATAAAATTGGCTTTACAGGCGAAGGAACATCGTATGTTGCTAAAAACAAAATGGGCCAGGATGAATATTTCCCCAACAAATCTACTATGGATATCTCTGTAAAACAGGGATTGTATACTAACCCAAGGGAGGAGAAATTACCATCGTTAAAAGGTGATATTGTAAAAAACATTGCACTTATTTACGTGCAAAAAGGTGAAGTTGAGAAAGCGAAACAAGCTATGAGCAACGCCCGTAAAGCATTTCCGGATGATACAAGCCTGATTGTAGAAGAAGCTAACCTGTACTACAAAACCAATGATATGGTTACTTATAAAAAACTTATAAGTGAGGCGGTTCAAAAAAATCCTAATGATGCAGTTTTATTATTTAACCTTGGTGTAGTTTCTACAGCATCGGACAAAGCAGAGGCGGCTAAGTATTACAACCAGGCTATAGCATTAAAACCTGATTACTTTGATGCTTACATTAATATGGGTCTTTTACAGATTGATGGCGAAAAGAAAATTGTTGATGAGATGAATAAGTTAGGATCATCTGCGAAAGATAACCAGCGTTACGAGGTGCTTAAAAAACAAAAGGATGCAATGTATACAAAAGCATTGCCCTACCTTGAAAAAGCACATAAAATTAAGCCGGAAGACCAGTACGTGATTTCTGTATTGGCAGGTATGTACCAGGCTCTTGATAAAACAGCTGAGTATAAAGCTATGAAAGCTAAAACAAAAGCATAACAGTTGCTTTTTATAATACAAGAAACGCCCCGCATTGCGGGGCGTTTTTGTTTAGATAGTTTTCAGGTATAAATTTTAAAAAATAACGGCCACCTAAATTAACAGGTGGCCGCTTTATCAAATTTAAACTCTAAGATTAGAACTGTAAGTTTACGTTAAGTTCGAAATCATCATAGATAGTTTTGTCTCCTAAACCAGAGAAAATACTACCCGAGTTGTATTCGATACCGTATTTAGTACGGTCTACTTTAAATGCGGCAGTAGCAGTATTTTTAGCTACAGTAATATCAAAAGTTACCGGTTTAGTAACATTTTTAATTGTAAGATCTGCAACAACAGTGTAAACACCCGCAGATTTAGGAGTTACTGTTTTAAATACTACTTTAGATGTAGCAAATTTATCAGTACCAAAAAAGTCAGCTGCTTTTAAGTGCCCTTCAAGTTTCTCTTTACCTTCGCCAGCCTTAAGGTCGGTTACGTTTATAGAGTTCATATCTACAGTAAAGTTACCACCTGTAAGTTTGTTGCTTTTAAATTTAAGTACACCATCTTTAAAAGCTATAGTACCACTGTGCTGGCCTGTTACTTTTTTACCCACCCAGGTAATAGTACTTTTAGAAGTGTTGATTTTTTTGTCTTGTGCATTAGCAGTAAATGCAGAAACAGTTACGACTAAAGCAATTGCAATCGATTTTAGATTTTTCATCTTTTTGTTTAATTAAAATTTGAGTTAATATTAAAGGGTAATAAATAATTCTTCGTTTGTTTTTCTAACCTTTTTAGCATGCTGTACAGCATCCTCTTCATGACGGTAACCAACAGCTGCCACCACTGCGGCACTAAGGCCTTTTGCATCAAGGTTAAGTAATTCATTAAGTTTACCAGCGTCAAAACCTTCCATAGGTGTAGTATCAATTTTTAGCACGGCCGCACCATTTATAAGATTAGATAACGCTATGTACGTCTGTTTAACCGTCCAGATATTTCGCTGCTCTTCGGTTAGTCCGGCTAAAAAACCAACAATGTAATCGCCAAAACCACTTACAGCTTCGTGCGGTACGCCGCGTTGGGATACAATATTATTAATATACTTCGCTACGTGTTGCTCGCCCACATTTACTTCATTTACAAAAATGAACAAGTGAGAGGCGTCGGCAAAAATATTTTTGTTATTACCACTCGCCGCCTCGGCAAGTTGTTCTTTAACTGCCTGCGTTTCTATAACAATAATCCTATACGGTTGTAACCCTACAGATGATACGCTGAGCCTCACCGCTTCTTTAAGTTGTTCAAGGTCTTCGGCTGATACCTTTTTAGTTGTATCATATTTTTTAACGGCATAGCGCCATTTTAAACTGTCAATATAATTTTGCATCGGTTTACTAATTTATAATGTTCTGTATTTCTCTAATAGATAATTAAGTTGTTCCTGCTCTGCCAGGGTGAGATTATTTGCAAACTTGCTTTCTCCTTCATCTATAATAGGATCTAATTTTGTAAGTATCTCCAAACCCTTATCTGTGATAATTATTTCCATTTTACGCCTGTTATCTGGGCATATACCACGCTTAACAAATCCTTTAAGCAAAAGTTTATCAACTAAGCGGGTTGTATTACTGGTCTTTGCAATCATGCGCTCCTGTATAACGCCCATGTTTGCGGGTTTACCTTTTTGTCCTCTGAGTATGCGCAACACGTTAAACTGCTCCGGCGATAGGTCATAACTTTTCATAACATCATTAACGTCGTCTGCGACTACGCTATGCGTATACATTATATTCATCATTACCTTTTTTGGCAATGTCATGGCTTCGCTTTTAATTATTTCTTCAATCTTCATGACTACATCTCTTACTAATACAAATGTAATATTTGTATCTACAATATTTGTATATACAAATGTAATGCAGTACGTCGATAACTAAATTGTAATATCTGTTAATTTTATGTTAAAAATGTTATCGTAGTTTTATTAGGCGGTAATTTTAGAAATCGAATCTCAATGTAAGGATATGCTTAAAATTTTCAATAAAATATTTGTTATAGTGCTTGTTTTCCTTTTGATGTCCTGTAAAAAGGAGACTTCAACCTTGTCGAAGTTGAATGATACTATCTCAGACACTACATCTACAACGTTAACGTATAAGGCGGTCGCCTCGAGACCAAAACCCATTAAAGTTTATACAAACGATACTGTTTCGGTAAGGGCGTACGAATATGAAGGTTTAAAACATTTTTTGAATCAAAAAAATGATACTACTTATGTAGTTAATTTTTGGGCTACCTGGTGTGTACCTTGTATTGAAGAATTACCCAATTTTGAAAAGATAAACGCCAATTACAAAGAGAACAAAATTAAGGTTTTGCTAGTAAGCCTAGATATGCCAAAGATGATAGAAAGCAAACTGCTCCCCTTTATTACAAAGAGGCAATTAAAGAGCGAAGTGATTTTAATGCGGGATCCTGACCAGAACAACTGGCTGCCTAAAGTAGACTCAACATGGAGCGGGGCGTTACCGGCAACGCTTATTTATAATAAGGACATGCGAAAATTCTATGAAAAGTCGTTTACCTATGATGAGCTTGAAAAGGAAGTAAGTAATTTTAAATAAGATATAAAATGAATAAAATGAATAAAATGAATAAAATGAATAAAATGAATAAAATGAATAAAATGAATAAAATGAATAAAATGAATAAAATGAAATTTTTGGTAATGCTGCTTATGGTTGGTGCCTTATCGGCTTTTAAGGCGGATGCTCCCGCTGCAGGATACAAAGTGGGCGATGTTGCAACCGACTTTAGCCTTAAGAATGTGGATGGGAAGATGGTATCGCTTAAGGATCTGAAAAGTGCTAAAGGCTACATTGTGGTATTTACGTGTAACCATTGTCCGTACGCACAGGCATATGAAGATAGGGTAGTGGCACTTAATGCAAAATATAAATCGCTGGGTTATCCTGTCGTTGCTATTAACCCTAACAACCCCGAGAAAGTTAAAGATGACAGCTTTGCTAAAATGCAGGAAAGAGCAAAATCTAAGAAGTTTACTTTTCCTTATTTATTAGATGATGGCGGAAACATATTCCCTCAGTACGGTGCTACAAAAACGCCACATGTTTATGTGCTTCAAAAAACATCTAAAGGAAATGTTGTTAAATACATAGGCGCTATTGATGATAATTATGAAGATGCGTCTGCTGTAAAACAAAAATATGTAGAGAATGCCATTGATGCCCTGCTTAAGGGTAAAGATGTAACTGTAAAAGAGACTAAGGCTATTGGCTGTTCGATAAAAGCATAATACCTTTACCGTAAAAATCATACAAATGAATTTAGACCAACAACAATGGTGGGAAGATGCCCAACAGGATGAAAATGCTGTGATACTTGATGTTAGAACACAGGAAGAATGGAACGACGGAATTATACCCGGAGCTATCACTATAGATTATTATAAAGGTCAGGGCTTTATTGAAGAGGTTGAGCAGCTTGATAAATCTAAAAACTATTATATTTATTGTCGTAGCGGTGCCCGTAGTGGCAATGCCTGCGGAATTTTTAACCAATTAGGTTTCGAAAATGCGTATAACCTTTCGGGCGGTATTATGCAGTGGAGTGGCCCGGTTGTGGAATTAGAAAAATAAAAAAAGCCCTTCAAGGGGCTTTTTTTGTATCATGTAACTTGCGTTTAACTGCTCTTTGAAGAAAATGTATTGATGTTCTCCTTCCAGTAGTCAACAAGGTTGCGTATTTTTTCTTTGTACTTATTATAGTCGCTGCCTTTGTGTATATAACCTTGTATAGAAAGTTTATTAGCCTGTTTTATAGAGTATTCATCCTGTGCATTAGATATAAAAATATACGGTATATCTTTATCGCTTAACAATTCTTCTTCAAGAATAATATTGCGAAGTTCAAACCCGCCGAGTTTTGGCATGTTTATGTCAGATATGATTATGAACGGCTCGATTTCCGGACGCCTGATATAATCAAGTGCGTGAGTACTATCAGCAAAAAAAACAAGTTTGTTTTTGTAACCCAGATCCTTAAAAATTTCTTTTAAAATATCCCTGTCGTCTTCATCATCCTCAATTACAAGAATATCCCTGTGCATTTTCATAAAGGCCCATTATTTGATGTTAGTATGGTAAACGTAGTGCAAAAATATTTTTTTTCATAATTGTATGAGTTATTAAATATTACAAAATCGTTATAAAGTATTATTAAAATTTCTAATGGTTATTTCTCAAAATCACTTACGCTAATAGCATTTTTAGTAACTTCGTATCATAAAATAGATCAACATGAAAATAAAAGCATTAGTTGTTGCCTTCCTTTTAATGATGCCACTTAGCAAAGTAATGGCTCAGGAAACCGCTACGGTTATAATGAATAGAGCCTATGCCCAGGCAAAAAAAGAGCATAAAAACGTATTCGTAATGTTTCATGCTTCGTGGTGTGGATGGTGTAAAAAAATGGAAAAGAATATGCATACCGATGCTACCCAACCTCTTTTCGACGCCAATTATGTAAGCACAGCATTAGTTGTACAAGAATCTCCAAAAAATAAAGCACTAGAAAATCCCGGAGCTGCAGCGTTGTTGGAAAAATTCAAAGGTGATAAAGCGGGCCTCCCATTCTGGGTATTGCTTGATGCTAACGGTAAAGTGCTGGCTGACTCTTTTAGCACTAAAGGTGAAAACTTAGGTTGTCCATCATCTGCAGAAGAGGTGTCCGAATTTACAGCTAAGCTAAAAAAGACCTCTAGACTTAAAGATAACGAGTTAGCAGTAATTGCTAAAGCATTTACCATTAAAAGATAATTATCAAACAGTAAATAAAATTTAATGCAGGATATACCTCTTAATATACAATTGCTGGTTTGTATTGTTGCCTTATTGGTTTTAGTGCTGGCGTGGTTAATATTCAAGATGTTGCGTGCTGAGAGAGTAAAGCGGGAACTGGAAACCAGATTTTTAGATCTTGAAAACAAAACCAACACGCTACAGCTTCAAACGCTGGAATCGAGGCTCAATCCGCACCTGTTTAAAAATATACTTAATTCCATACAGTCGCATGCATATCAAACGTATTTTGCGATGGATAAACTGTCTAACGTTTTAGATTATATTTTATACGAAAGCCAGAACCGTTTTGTAAGCCCAAAGGAAGAAATTGAATTTGCACTAAACCTTATAGAAATTAATAAGATAAAGATAAGTCCGCTGTTTTCTATCAACGTGAAAAAGAAAATTAACGAGCAGGACGCTCTATATGAACAAAAAATTCTAGCGCCCCTGATCTCGATAGACCTAATTGAAAATGCTTTTAAACACGCCGACCTGCAAAGCCCCGATGCGTTTATTACTATAATTATCGAGTTTAAAGACAACACGTTTTCTCTAACAGTATCTAATAAGGTTTCGCCTAAGTCAGCTTTTTTAAAAGAACACAGTGGCATAGGTACTGCTACATTAGAACAGAGGTTACGCATTATTTATAAATCGTGCTTTAAATTAGAACGTTATGTTGAAGAAGACGTTTATGTTGCACAATTAAAAATAAATTTACTTGAACACAAAAATCAGATGTTTACTTCTTGATGACGAGCTGCCGGGGCTAACCCTGCTTAAAATGTTGTGCGAACAAATACCAAATCTCGAGGTTGTAAAAGCTTTTAATAGTCCGCTTACGTTACTAAAAGAACAGGAAGATTTAGATTATGACTTGTTGATTACTGATATCGAGATGCCAGGGATGAACGGACTTCAGGTTGCCGATGTTATTAAAAATAAAGCTATAATATTTACCACTGCCTATAAAAACTTCGCTGTAGACGCCTTTGACAGAGATGCAGTTGATTATGTAGTAAAACCTATCCGCCCGGAGAGGCTTGCGCATGCTATAGAAAAAGTAGCTGCCATTATGGCTAAGCCTAAGCCAACATTGCCAACTCAAATCCAGTTAAATACAGATAAGGGAAAAGCACTTATTACAGCAGATACCATTTTTTGCATAGTAACATCCAAAATAGACAGCCGGGACAAAATTATAATTTTAGATAACGATATTAATATCATAGCAAAAAATGCCTCGTTTGAAAAGCTTATGGACATGCTGCCTAAAAATGATTTTTGCCGTATAAACAAAAAAGCTATTATAGCGCTTAAGCACGTTCAGTTTTATGCCCACGATATTATCACTGCCGACAAATTTTTGCCGGACGGCTCCCATTACACATTTCCATTAAGCGAAATATACAGAACAGAATTTATTAGGAAGGTGAAAATATAGATATATATCGAGTTTAGGTTAATAAGCTGTTTCATTACAAAATAATTCCCGTTCGTTACAAAACCTTTGATGTGTTAAAATCAGCATGTTTATTACAACGTTTTTCGCTGTAATATTGCGCGATATTTTAAAAGCCACAATCATGAAAAAGTTTAAGACCAGTATTTTTTACGTTGCTGTTATAGCAGTGTTTTCAGGATTAATATACTGGGCGCTAAAAAATGGTAAAACTCTTGAAGCTGGCCGTAATATTGTTTCTAAAACGTCTGATAAAGGACAATGGGAAGATTTTCTGGATGCCTTATTTCATAACCTTACCCACCCGTTGGCGTTACTACTCGTTCAAATTATAACTATTATTTTTGTGGCTCGCTTTTTCGGCTGGATTTGTAAAAAAATCGGTCAGCCATCTGTTATAGGCGAGATGGTAGCGGGTATTGTCCTAGGGCCATCATTAGTAGGTACATACTTCCCGGAGTATTCAGGGCTTTTATTTCCGGCGGCATCGCTGGGCAACCTGCAATTTTTAAGCCAGATTGGCCTTATCTTATTTATGTATGTGGTGGGGATGGAATTAGACTTAACCGTGCTAAAAAACAAAGCAAAAGATGCTGTTGTTATTAGCCACGCAAGTATAATTATTCCGTTTACTTTAGGTTTAATATTAGCGTACAATATTTACGAAAATTTTGCCCCGACAGGAGTAGCATTCTCGTCATTCGGGCTCTTTTTAGGTATTGCTATGAGTATAACTGCATTTCCTGTGCTGGCACGAATAGTGCAGGAGCGTGGATTACACCGTACCCGCATAGGTGCGCTTGTAATAACCTGTGCCGCGGCAGATGATATTACGGCCTGGTGTATCCTTGCGGCGGTTATTGCCATTGTAAAAGCAGGGTCGTTTGTAAGTTCGCTCTATATTATTGGTCTTGCAGTTGGCTATGTATTTTTAATGATATGGATTGTAAAACCATTTCTTAAACGCATTGGCGATCTTTATAGTCATAAAGAAAACATCACTAAACCGGTGGTAGCGATTTTCTTTCTAACATTATTAATATCATCATATACAACGGAAGTTATAGGGATTCATGCATTATTTGGAGCTTTTATGGCAGGTGCAATTATGCCTGAAAACATGAAATTCAGAAGTATATTTATTGAAAAAGTTGAGGATGTAAGCCAGGTAATGCTTTTACCCTTGTTTTTTGTATTTACAGGTTTGCGTACACAAATAGGGTTGCTCGATGATCCGTATTTATGGAAGGTGTGCGGGTTGATTATTCTTGTTGCAGTTGTAGGTAAGTTTATAGGTAGCGCTATCACAGCACGATTTGTAGGCCAGAACTGGCGCGACAGCCTTACTATCGGCGCGCTTATGAATACTCGTGGTTTAATGGAACTAATAGTTCTTAACATCGGTTTCGATCTTGGTGTTTTATCTGTAGAAATTTTCTCTATGATGGTAATTATGGCGCTTGCTACTACATTTATGACAGGCCCAGCGCTCGACCTTATAGGTTATATATTCAATCGTAAAAAGAATTACATACCGGCTGAAATTCGACAGGCAAGCCAGTTTAAAGTGCTTGTATCTTTTGATAGCCCTGATGGTGGCAAAACATTGTTACGCCTTGCCAATGCCTTTGTGGGTAAGCTTAAGGCTAATGCAATGGTAACCGCAATGCATATATCGCCCAGTAGCGAGATACATACGTTTAACCTTCAGGAATACGAAGATGATAGCTTTAGGCCTATACTTGCAGAAGCGGAAAATTTAGGACAAAAGGTTACCACTCTTTTTAAGGCTAGTACAGACATGGATAGCGATATTGCTACCCTTGCCAACAAAGGCGAGTTTGATTTAGTACTTATAGATATTGGGCAGTCTATTTTTGAGGGTACATTGTTGGGCAAAATACTTGGTTTTACAACGCGTATAATTAACCCTGAAAATTTAATAAATACATTTACAGGGAAAGAAAAATTGTTTGAAAACTCTCCGTTTGACGATCGTACCCAACAGATACTTTCTAAAACACAGGCACCTGTAGGTATCCTGGTAGATAAGCAGTTTACCACTGCTGACAGAGTTTTTGTTACGGTGTTCGATGAAAATGACGCTTTTTTAATCGAGTTTGCTCAAAAGCTTATTACTAATGCGGGGTCGCAGGTTACGGTGCTGGATGCAGACGGATCGATTAAAAATAATCCTCAGATGAAAGAAAGCATTAGGAGTATAGAGCATACGGTGCCGAATCATATTCAGTTACTGAACCAGAAGAAACTTGAGAAGGAATTTTTACAAAGTCAGGATCTTATGATAATAAGCGTAGATAGCTGGAAAAAGTTGGTTGAGTCGCGCAGTACATGGTTAAATAACACACCTTCGCTGCTCATATTAAAAAAGTAATAATAGCTTAGTATTTAATTTGAATTAGAAAAAGGATCATCGTAAGGTGATCCTTTTTTTCTATTCTCTTTGTGTAAATCTTAAGGTTAGAATTAGGTGCAACTTAACTTAGTACCTATAATTTATGGTTTAGTATTTCAATCCACGATAGTATGTAGTCGGCTTCATCATGCCATGATTGTAAACCTAGTACAAAATGATTTTTATCTTTAAACTCTTTATAATCGGTTATAGAATGGTTTTTATTGTATCGAATATAATTTTCATAGCTAAGCGAATTAGGTACAAAATTATCATTAGTTCCGGTTATTAATAGTAACGGAGGATGTGCCTTATTAAAATCTATCTTAGCAGCGTTCGAAAGTACATCGCGCAGTACACGCCTGGATTCCGGTATTACGTAATCATCATAAGCAATAAGCTGTTCATCATCACTCATTCCGTTTGTAAATGCGTATTTCCAATCTTCTATGCCCATTAAATAGGTTTTGCTTTTCGACGAAAAATATCCTATAGGCTTCCATATTGATTTTAAGAATGACCATTCAAAAGAAAATATTCCTTTGGGAGTTGCCGAATGTATCGCCACGCCAGCTGCTACTAAATCGCGGTTAACTACTATTTGGGCAATCAGTCCACCAAGCGAATGACCTATCACAACAGGTTTTTCGGGAAGTTCACGTATAAAATTTATGAAGTGGTTAATCAATTCATTTAATCTCAAATTAGCAAGTTCTTTATCATTGGGCTGCCGGTCACGTAGTTCCTGCGGCGTCGCATCCTTATAAGGCCAGCAAGGGGCGTAGCATGTATAGCCTTTACTGGTAAAATAAGCGATCCATTTATTCCATACCTTGTGCGATAAAAAGGCTCCGGTAATAAATACAACAGTTTTAGTGGCTTTCATAGCTTGTTTAGTATTATTTTCTGCTATGCTAGTACATCATGTATCTCCGGTTTCCTGTCAAACATTTTTTTGGCAAAGGGGCATTGCGGAATGATTTTTACGTGCTTTTCGCGTGCATAGGCCACTGCCCGGTCCAGCAATTTTAATCCTATGCCTTTAAATTCCGGGTTGCCTACTGTATGCTCTATAGTAAATGCTTCGCTATCATTCCAGCTATAGGTCATAATACCCGCCTCTTTTTCGCCTTCTGTTGCTTTGAAGTGACCTTTTTTTCCGTCGTCGTAATTTTGTATTTCCATAAGATTTTATTTCTTAATATTAAAATTTGAATTAAGCTCAGGCAAAGGGACAAATCCGATCTCTCCCGGAATTTTAGGAAATTCCTGTGCCGTCCAGCGCTGTTTAGCCTCTTCGATCATCTCGGTTGAAGTTGCTACAAAATTCCAGTAAATATGTCGCGGTTCAGGAAAGGGTTCTCCCCCAAAAATATATACCGTCGTGTTTTCATCCATAGTAAATTTGCAAAGCGAACTATCATTAGCGACCAATAGTTGCTTTGGTAAAAAGGTGTGGCTATCTGCTTCTATACTACCTTGTAAAATGTACAAACCACTTTCTCCGTACAAGCCATCGCCTATTGACAAGGTTTGTTTGTGTGTACTTTTAAGTTCGATGAAGTAAAGCGGACTATGTACGGGCACTTTTGATTTTTTGCCAAAAGCCTCTCCGGCAATAAGTTTTAAAGTAATACCATCAATGTTCCAAACAGGCAGGCCATCTTCAGTAATATGTGCAAAAGAGGGCTCCATTTGTTCTAAATGCTTTGGTAGAGCTACCCATATTTGAAGCCCGTGTAAAAATTTATCTGACTGACGCAAGTGCTCTGGCGTACGCTCAGAATGTACGATACCCTTGCCGGATGTCATCCAGTTTACCTGCCCTGGCTTAATTTCCAAAGCATTACCCAAGCTGTCGCGATGCATAATGCTGCCCTCAAACAAATAGGTAAGTGTAGAAAGCCCAATATGTGGGTGGGGACCCACATCTAAATTTTCATGATCATTTAATGCGGCGGGTCCCATATGATCTATAAAGGCAAAAGGCCCTACTGTGCGCCTATCTTTAAAAGGTAATAGCCTTCCAACTAAAAAGTTTCCTATGCTGGCAGGGCGTTCCTCTATAATCTGATTGATATTTGACATTTGTTTTATGGCAATTATTTTGAATGTAAGTTAATAAATTTTGAAATAAACTATAACGTTTTAGCTGTAAATGTTTTCCTGGTTTATGAGAAGGATTTTGAGAAAAAATAAACCCGGATGCATTTTGTATCCGGGTTTATTCTTATTAAAGAAAAAAATTAATTAATTTGAACTAAATGCGCTTCAATATCCTCACGGCGAGATTCATACTGAGCAGGTAATTTAAGGCCTTTGCCTAAGTTTTCAAGCTCTTCATCAATCATAAAACCAGGATTATCAGTAGCAATTTCAAACAATACCCCACCCGGTTCTCTAAAGTAAAGGCTGTGGAAGTAGTTACGATCTATTTGTGGGGTAATGCTTAAGCCTGCCGCCGCTATTTTTTCTCTAAAGTGCATTAGTATCTCATCATTGGCAACCCTAAAAGCTACGTGGTGTACCGTACCATTTGCTACGTGGCCTAATTTTTCATCTTTCAATTCAACAAGGTCTACAATTGCTGCCTGGTCTACCGCATTGGTAGCAAAACGGTAGCGGTTACTTTCCTGACTTACTAATGTATATCCAAAAACATCAGTTAACACACTTGCTGTACCGGCAATGGCGTTTAACGTAATGGTTATGTTATGAAAACCGCGGGTTGCTACATCAGCTTTAACTTCGTCTGTTTCCCAAGGCTTGCGGGTATCCGGAGTGGCAGATTCTATCAATTCCAGTTTTAATCCGTCGGGGTCTAGAAACGTTAAGTACCGCTCGCCAAATTTTGTAGCCGGTTTGTTATAAATAACATTATATTTTTCAAAGCGCTCTACCCAAAACTCAAGGCTGCCTTTTGGTACAGAATAACCAATTTCGGTTGCCATTCCAGATCCTCTTCTGCCTTGTGGTATGCCTTCTCCCCAAGGGAAAAAAGTAAGAATAGTTCCGGCACTGCCTATCTCATCGCCAAAGTAAAAATGGTACGTTCCGGGATCATCAAAGTTGACTGTTTTTTTTATAAATCGCAATCCTAAAATATTGCTGTAAAAATTAAAATTGCGTTTTGCATCGCCTGCTATTGCTGTAATATGGTGCAGGCCTAATATTGTATTTTCCATGATGGTTGTTTATTAGATTATTATTGTGTAAAGGTACAGTAGGTTGTTTTTTAAAACATTGAATTGGGACAAGAAGTGCAAATGCTATGTTTTGCTGTGTAGCGCCATTTCTATTTCGTTAGTCAGTAGGCCACTTCCACCACCATAATGCTGTACTATTTTTGTAGATGGATTATGAGTTGTAAAAAACGTTCTTAGCTCGGCTTCTTCCGTTTTATTAATTCCATTACCTAACAATACAATTTCAAAATTATGTTGCGTAAAAAGTTCACACGCCTCATTATCGTGTAATGTTGCTATACCATTCCAGTCCGGATTATTGTTTAGTAGACGTAGCACCGTTGGAGTAATTTCAGGGTGTCGGCCAATGTAGAGGATGTTTATTTTTTGAGCCATGACGATTGTTTTAATTGACAATACTATACTGCAAATTTGAAGTATTTGAGAATTAAAAACATTGAACTGGATTAAGAAGGAGTCAACTTTATACTTTTATTAATATACTTAACCGCTTTTGTAAAGTATATTTAATCAAAATAGATTTTATGAAAACTACAAACTTAAAAATTATCCTGTCAGCAGTTATACTAACTGCAGGTATATCTTTTGTATCATGCGGACCTGGAAATATGGGTGGTGATGCAACAAAAAGTGAAGGTGCCGACGCAATAAACCTTAATGCACCTGTAAATACTAATCAGCGTACATCAAGCGATATGAACATTACACCATCGGACTATACCAACAGCCAGGAGAGCAGGAGTATAGATACTATAAAACCTAAAACTGAAGCCGCGCCTAGATAAATTGCTTATAGATTGCTATAATATCCTCTTCAGCAAACTGAGCCGAAGCTTCTTTATAGCTATTATACGCCGTTATGCCTAAAGGTGTTGTCATACCTTCATCCGTAGCCAAGCCCAGGTCTTTAACTATATGTTTAAGGGCAAAAGCGGGTGTAAAATTATTGGCAATTATGGCATCGCCTTTAATTTTTACAAAGGGGCTTGCTAATGCGCTATTATTAATAAGCGTAAGTAAATCGGTACTCTCAATTCCGTTAGTATTCGCAAAAGCTACTGCTTCGGCAAGGCCTTGTGCTTGTATGCCCAGTAATGTGTTAATAGCGAGTTTAGCGGTATTGCCCGCACCGGTTTCACCTAAATGCATGACCAGTTTACCAAGGCACTCTAATAAAGGTTTGGCAATAGTAAAAATTTCTGCTTCGCCACCTACCATTATAACAAGTTGCGCTTCAAGTGCCTGCTTTAAACTGCCTGACACCGGTGCGTCAAGATACCGGTTACCGGATTGTTTACATAATTCCGAATATTTCTTGCTAATTCCCGGAGACACACTGCTCATGTTTATGATTATTCGTCCGGTAACCTTCGCTGCCAAAAGTCCATCATCTCCACCAAATATTTCGTTTGTAGCTGCATCGTCAGATACCATTATAAAAATAATATTAGACTCTTCCATTACCAGAGCAGGTGTTAATGCTGTAGAGGCGCCCAAAGCTTTAAGTGCATCTTCTTTATCTTTACTTCTATTATATATCGTAACAGGATAACCTGCTTTTATAAGCTGGCTGCACATTGGGTTGCCCATCGTTCCTAACCCTATCCAGCCTGTTTTTATGGTTTGCATATGTTATATCTTAAGAAATTGTAAGCTCCAAATTTCGTTAAAATATCGCAGATAAACAGGCAATATTATGTTTACCTGACATCATTATTTTTAACTTTATTATAAGGATTTTGAAGAAGTTAATAAATTACCTTTGAGTTATTACCAATAATAAAAAAGAAGAAGTCATGAAAAAATTAATTTTAACTGCCCTGTTTGTAGCAGGTCTTACATTCGCATCATGCGGAAGTAATAAAACCGAAGGTGATGCTTCTGGTACTGCAACCGATACTATATCTAGTACAACAACTACCACTACAACGGATAGTGTGCCAATGGCAAACGATTCTGTTGCTCCGGTAAACGACACCGTAAGTCCGACGCCATAATTAGGTAACGGACTACGATAAAAATGGATAACCTGTACAGGTTGTCCATTTTTTTTGTTAGTAAAAGTTTATGCTTAATTTAATAATAAGCTATGATATCATCAAGAGACAAAAATTTATCTTTGAATTAAGCAACTATAATATAAAAATCAACTAATTATGAAAATTACAGTTAAAAATACAATCTTAGCCTCATTAGTAGTGGCGGGATTAAGCTTTACATCTTGTAAAGGAAAAACAGAAGAGACTGAAAATACCAGTACTGAAATGACTGGTGATGGCACTGAAGGTATGTCATCTGAACCGATAGGAGACACTATGGTAAGAAATGATGGCGATACTATTGTAAAAACAGGTACCGAGAACGATACTAAAGAAAATGCTACCGGTACTCAGGTGCCATAGTAATATATCTCGAAGATTAAAAAAGGGCCTATCTGTTGATAGGCCCTTTTTTTTGATTTATCTATACTAGAATTACCTTAATTGTGCGCCCGTTTGAGCTTCAAGCGTCTGCCTTATTTTACCCATGATTTTATCAATCTGTTCATCGGTAAGTGTTTTATTACTGTCCTGCAGTATAAAACTTACCGCATAAGATTTTTTACCTTCCGGCAGATTATTACCTTCATAAACGTCGAACAGGCTAATGTCTTTAAGCAATGCCTTTTCGGTTTGCCTTGCAGTACTATAAATTTCCTCAAAAGTAACAGCATGATCTACCAATAAGGCAAGGTCACGACGTACTTCCGGAAACTTAGAAATCTCAGTATATTTTATTTTTCCCGTTACAAGTTTAGATACTGCAGCCCAGTTAAAGTCAGCAAATAAAACTTCTTGTTTTATATCGAAGTGTTTAAGAACCTGTTTTTTAATAGTTCCGAATTCAACTAAAACTTCGTTGCCTACAGCAAGTGCGATACCCTCCGCAAAAACGTCATTGCTTAATGGCTGAGTCTGAAATTTATTGATGCCCAAGCGGCTTAATACGTTAGTAATATATCCCTTAAACATAAAAAAGCCTGCAACGTTTTGTTGCTGTGCCCAAGTTTCCGGTTGGCGCGAACCTGTAACAGTAAGCGTTAGGTGTTTATTCTCATTGTAACCTTCAGTTAATTTGTGGTAGGATTTACCAAATTCAAATAACTTAAGATCGGCACGGCGACGATTAATGTTAAATGATACAGCCTCTAACGCGCTAAATAAAAGCGATTGCCTCATTGCCGAAAGGTCGCTGCTTAGCGGGTTAAGCATAAGCACATTGTGTTCTTCCTTTAAATTTTCAGAGAGTTTTATGTAATCAGGAGAGGTAAGCGAATTTGCCATCATCTCGTTAAAACCCAGTGCCGTAAGCTGTGTAGCTACAATGTTTTGAAGCTTGTAATCATCCGTACGAGCTGAGTTAGATATGGAGGCATTCAGCTTTTGGGTAAAACCAATATTGTTGTAGCCATATACCCTTAATATCTCTTCTATAACATCAATTTCGCGCTCTACATCAACACGATACGATGGTATAATCAGCCCAAGCCCTTTTTCTGACATTGTGCTAATTTTAATATCCAGCGATACCAGTATTTTTTTGATCGTTTCTTTAGGCAATTCCTGACCTATAGTGCGGGTAACATTTTCAAAGTTTACAAAAACCGAATGGTCTTCTATCTTCTTAGGGTAAAGATCTTCAGCATCTGATGTGATTTCACCACCGGCAGTTTCCTGAATTAATAGCGCCGCACGTTTAAGCGCGTACTGCGTAATTGTTGGGTCAATACCTCTTTCAAACCTAAAAGATGCATCGCTGCTAATGGTGTGGCGTTTAGCTGTTTTGCGTATTGATACAGGGTTAAAGTAAGCACTTTCTAAAAATATTGTAGCAGTACTATCACTAACGCCGGACTGTTTTCCACCCATTACACCGGCAATAGCCATAGGTCCGTTTTCATCACAAATCATAAGGTCTTCCTCATGTAATGTACGTTCAAAGTCATCAAGGGTAACAAATTTTGTACCTGCCGCGACAGTTTTTACAATTACCTTATTGCCTTTAATTTTAGCAGCATCAAAAGCATGTAGCGGTTGTCCTAATTCATGCAGCACGTAATTAGTAACATCTACAACATTGTTTTTTGGCGTAAGCCCAATAGCTTTAAGCCTGTTTTGTAACCATTCAGGTGATGGCTTTACAGTAATACCACTAATAGTAACACCGCAGTAACGAGGTGCTAGTTTACTGTCTTCTACACGAATATCTATTTTAAGTGTACGCTTATCTACCCTAAAGTTACTAACCGACGGCGTGATAAGTTCTGTATGTACATTTTTTTGGTTTAATCCTGCTTTTAAATCGCGTGCAACACCAAGATGGCTCATGGCATCGGCACGGTTAGGGGTAAGGCCAATTTCAAAAACCTCATCGCTGGCAATATTAAATACTTTGGCAGCAGGTGTTCCCGGTTTAAGGTCATCCGCCAGTATCATAATACCGTCATGGCTCTGGCCAAGGCCCAGCTCATCTTCGGCACAAATCATTCCGTGGCTGTCTTCACCTCTTATTTTTCCTTTTTTAATCTGGAAACCATTACCTTCTTTATCGTATAAAGTAGTACCTATGGTCGCAACCGCAACTTTTTGACCAGAAGCCACATTAGGCGCGCCGCAAACAATTTGCACAGGTACACCATCGCCTAAGTCTACCGTAGTGATACGAAGCCTGTCGGCGTTAGGATGCTGAACGCACGTAAGCACATGGCCTATAACAACACCTTCAAGACCGCCTTTCAGCGATTCAAATTTGTCTACGCCTTCAACCTCCAGACCTAAGTCTGTAAGCAGAGCAGCCGTTTCTTCAGATTTCCAGTCTAATTTTATAAATTGTTTTAACCAGTTGTAGGATATGCGCATTAGGTAACTATTTTTAAAAGCACGCAAAGATAAGAATTGTAAAGGAAAAGTAGGCCGTGTTTGATGATTTCTAAGTCGTATTTTAAATATAAATCAGCATCAAATTGCAAAATCCTTAAATTTGTTTTTCAACCTATACTTCATGAAGCATTTTTTTACCAGCCTGATTTTATTATTAACCATTTCTTTACACGCACAACTAAAAAGCCCTTCCGATTTTTTGCCCGATTATGGTAAGCATGTTACATACTACCACCAGGTAGAAAATTACTTTAATTATCTGGTTCAAAATTCAACTTATATTCAGCATAAACCCTACGGACAAACTAACGAAAACCGCAGCCTTAATGCCTACTATATTTCTACGCCTGAAAATTTAAAGGATATTGAGAATATTAGGCAGAATCATTTATACCAGATAGGTTTGCTTGATACTAAACCAACTATAGTCGCTACAGATAAAGCAATTGTATGGTTAAGTTTTAATGTGCATGGTAATGAACCAGCAGGAACCGAGAGCGCTATGAATGTTGCCTTTGAACTGATAAACCCCAACAATGCGGCTACTAAAGAGTGGCTTAAAAACACAATAGTAATACTCGACCCTTGCCTTAACCCCGATGGTTTTTCGCGCTATGGTAACTGGCTGCACAGCGTTACGGGAAAAGATACACATTCAGGCACTACCGATAGGGAACACATGGAGCCCTGGCCGGGCGGACGCGAAAACCATTACCAGTACGACCTTAACCGCGATTGGGCATGGCAAATTCAGGCCGAGACGCAACAGCGCATGGTTTTGTACAATGATTGGATGCCTATGGTACATGTAGATGTACACGAAATGGGGTATAACGAGCCGTACTTTTTCCCTCCGGCAGCAGAGCCTATGCATGATTTTATTACAAAGCAGCAAAAAGATTTTCATAATGCGATAGGCGAAATGACCGCTAAAAAGTTTGATGCTAAGGGTTGGAGTTATTATACCCGCGAAGTGTTCGATTTGTTTTATCCAAGCTATGGCGATACTTATCCAACATTTAACGGCGCTGTTGGAATGACATATGAGCAGGGAGGAATAGGAGCAGGCAGATCGGTGTATCGGCTTAATGGTACAGAGCTTACTTTGCAGGATAGGATAGACCACCACACCACAGCAATACTTACCGCAGTTGAAACGGCTGCATGGCAAAAGGATAATCTTATAAAAAATTTCAGGGCTTATTTTAAAGATAGCCGTGAGAAACCTAAAGGCAGGTATCGGACTTATGTCATTAAAAATAATGGTAAGACTGAAGAACTGGCAAAGCTGCTGACCCGCAATAAAATACGGTTTGCTTACGCAGATGAAACTAAAAAACTTTCAGGTTATCAGTATCAGAGTGATAAGGAAGATAATTTTACGTTAGAGCCTAACGATTTAATTATAAATGTCAACCAGCCTAAGGCGGTACTTACACAAGTGTTGTTCGAACCGCAACAGCATTTAAGCGATAGCCTGTCTTACGATATTACTGCATGGGCCTTACCGCATGCGTATGGCATAGATAGTTACGCAATTAAGAGAGATTTATCGGTTAGAACCAAAGCTCAAATTAGCTACAAGGGCAAGTTTGAATATGACAGGCTTTACGCGTACTACATTCCGTGGAATGGACGAGCATCAGCTAAACTATTGGCGCAGTTGCATAAAAATAAGATCAAAGTTCGATCGGCGCACAAGGCGTCATTATACCGGGGAATTAAAGTTGGCTTAGGTGATTTAATAGTTTTAAAAGATGATAACTCACATCTTACTGATTTTGAGCAGACGGTAAAAGTACTTCTTGAAGATAAGCCGGATTATGAGGTTATAGAAAGTGGCTTTTCAGTGAGCGGTGCCGACTTAGGCGGTGAGTCCTATCCATTATTACAGGAGCCTAAGGTGCTGCTCTTATCAGGTAACGGTATTAGCACTACCGACTTTGGCCAGGCATGGTTTTATATGGATGAAATGATAGATTATCCTGTAAGTGTTGTTGATATTTATAATATTAATAAGATAAAATTCAGCGATTTTAATACACTTATCTTAACTGATGGAGAATACACTTTTGATGAACCCACAAAAGTAAAGATAGATGCTTTTATAGATAATGGCGGTAAAGTAATTGCTATCGCTGGCGCCTTAAATGTATTTGAAGACAGGCTTGGTTACAGTCTTACAAAATTTGCTTCAACTACAGATCGGGAGGCATCAGAAACAAAAGATGATAGTAAAGATCTTGCTGACCGATATGCTAACTATGAAAGTTACGTGAGGCGAGGGCTTACCAGTTCGCTTTCGGGTGCGATTGTTGAGAATGTTATTGATACTACGCATCCGTTAAGTTATGGGTTAGGTAATAAGTACTTTAGCATGAAAACCTTTACTTCGCATTATCAATTACTAAAGGGAGTTGAAAATGTAGCTTATGTGCCCGCCAATTATAAAAGTTTTGGGTTTATTGGCAGTAATCTTAAAAAACAACTTGCAAATACAGTAACATTTGCCGTAGATCGTAAAGGCAACGGACAAATAATATACATGGTTGATAACCCTTTGTTCCGCGGCTTTTGGGAAAACGGAAACCTGCTTTTTAGTAATGCGCTATTTTTAGTAAATTAAGGATATAATAATTATTTAGTTTTCGGGTTTATCATATTAAATATTGCTATGAAAAAAGGGGTTCTTGCTTTAGTTATCTTGTTTGCTGTAAGTTGTAGTAAAAATGATGATTCAGGATCTAAAGATGCATCGGGGCGTGATTATAAGCAGGATATGCGCGACTATGTTATTGGTATAAATCAGGCTGCGAAAGCGGTAAACCCAAATTTTGTAGTCATTCCGCAAAATGGGGCAGAATTGGTTACTGCCAACGGTGAAGAAGATGGTGCGCCAGCTACAGAGTACCTTAAGGCCATAGACGGTATTGGGCAGGAAGATTTATTTTTCGGGTATGATAACGATAACACTGCTACGCCAGCTTCTGATAACAAATATTTACAAAGTTTTTTAGAAGTTGCTAAAAATGCCAGCAAAACTATCTTAGTTACAGATTACTGTTCTACAGCATCTAAAATTGAGCAGTCGCATCAAAAAAATGCTGCCGCGGGTTATATATCCTACGCTGCAGTTCGCCGTAATTTAGACGTTATCCCGGCAACGGCTCCAAACAATGTTAATCCTGATAATATTTTTTCGTTAAATCAGGCGAAGAATTTTCTATACCTTATTAATCCTGAAAGCTATGCATCAAAATCATTGTTTATAACCGCAGTCACCGCTACAAACTATGATGTAATTATAATGGATTTATTTTTAAATAACGAGTCATTCACTGCAGCAGAAGTTGCACAGTTACGTAACAAAGCAAACGGCGGCAGCCGCTTGGTTATTTGCTATATGAGTATTGGCGAAGCAGAAGATTACCGATATTACTGGCAAAGCAACTGGAGTAGTAATAAGTCCGACTGGATCACAAAAGAAAACCCGGACTGGCCGGGTAATTATAAAGTAAAATATTGGAATGAAGAGTGGCAGGGCATTATTTACAAAAATCCTGACTCTTATTTAAATAAGATTACTACCGCCGGATTTGATGGCGTATACCTTGATATCATAGATGCTTTCGAATATTTTGAATAACATTATGAATAAGATAAATCTAATTAAAGGCGATATTACAAAACAGCAAACGGATGCTATTGTTAACGCTGCTAACACATCTTTGCTTGGTGGTGGCGGCGTAGATGGTGCTATACATCGTGCCGGTGGCAAAGCAGTTTTAGATGAGTGTGTTGCAATACGCAACAGACAGGGTGGTTGCAAAACCGGTGAAGCAGTTATAACTACAGGCGGTAACCTACCGGCTAAATATGTTATACATACTGTTGGCCCGGTTTGGAATGGCAATAAAGCAGAGAAAGAGCTACTGTTAGCTAACGCTTACAATAACAGCCTAAAGCTTGCCGTGGCTAATGATATTAAGAGCATAGCCTTCCCAAATATTAGTACAGGTATTTATCATTTTCCTAAAGATAGGGCTGCTGCAATTGCAATTTGGACAGTGCGGGAGTTTTTAAAAGAAAATAATAATTTAGATACGGTTATTTTTGTTTGCTTTGATGATGAAAATTATAATATGTATGAAGATTTACTAAATCAATAGCGAGGAGTGATACATATCTACTGAAATCATCTATTAAAAACTACATAACATAATAGGTATCCTTAGTAACAGGCTCCGGCACATCTTTTTCTTTAAGTATCTGCCTGATGTTTATTTCTATCGTGCGCGCAATCTGATTCATAGGTGTATCACTGGGGCGGTTTCTAAAAGGGTCCTGTAAATGGTAAGCAGTCTTCTCCAACAAAAAGAAAACTAATGACACGAGCATTAATAGCGGAATTTCGTATACCAACAGTATACCTTTTAACCCTATAGAAAGTATTATTACAAACAGGTATATAGTAAAATGAAGATACAGGCGGTAAGTAGTGGGGAACACAGTGTTTTTAATTCTTTCAGCCATACCCATGTTATCAGAAAAGCGGATGAATATGTTATTAAACTGCACGTGCATATAATCACTAATTTCACCTTTTTGCCATAAGTCACTAATTTGAGTAACATTAAGCTGCAATATGCCTAGCGGCTTGTTGTTAATAGCTTTTAACTCTACGAGGTCAGCTTCAGATAAAAATTCGTAGCAGTTCTCTAAAGGGGGAAGGTCTCTTAAACTTTGGCCAAGCGAATAGTTCCAAGCTATTTGTCGGTAGGCCATTGCTTTAATTTGCGGGCTTGCATAATCAGATTTCAAAAATGCCTGCAACTGAAAAACAAAACTTCTGGAATCGTTTACTATAGCACCCCAAACCTTCCGGGCTTCCCACCAGCGGTCATAACTCTGGCTCATTTTAAAAGATAATAGTACCGATATAGCTGTACCTAAAAATGTGGCAATTGTAAGCGGCATTTCGGGTAGGTAAGTGTAAAACTGCTCTGTTAAGTAATGAATACTAATCCCCAGAATAAATATAAAAAGCATCTCAACTTTAACTTTTCCTAATATATATGATAGGGGTAAGCGTTTTTCTACAAGCATAAATTATAAAAATTTTAGATTTTTCATTAAAATTACGTAATGTTTTATGACCTGACAAATTCAGAAAGCTAGCGAGCTTTAATTTATGGTATTTTTCACATTTGGCCTAAACTGAGATCAGTATCAATTACAAGCCTAGCCAAATAAATATTGGCATTAATTTAATATATCCTTATGTGCGGTATAAAATATAAGTAAGTAACTTAGAACAACATTAAATACCGTTTAACTTATAATAAGTACGCCATGCAAAGCAGTATAACCACGCAGCAAAGCAAACCGGCAGAAAACGCACTATCGTATGAAGTGGCTGCCGCCGATATTTTAAAAGAAAATAAAGAATTGCCTGATGAGCAATCCTGCAGCCTTCAATTAAAAAATCTTTTAAAAACTAACCTTAAGCTACTAAAGCTAAATGAAATAAAATCTTTACTATTATTTTAATACAACACTAAAAATAAATACTATGAGCGATCAAGAAAAAAATAATTCAGAAGAAGCAGGATCAGGAATTGATTATGGGAAATCTGGAGGATCAGGAAAAGATAATCTATTTACCGACAATTCAACCAGCGAAGACCTTAATGTTGAGGATGCTGATTTAGAGGATGATGAATTATCTGGTTTGGATGATACAGATGATACTGATAAGTATCTTGCTATGGAACAACCGGGCGTGCAATATACTGAAGAAACGGAGCCAACTGTAAATTCTGATAATTTAGATTATGGGGATACCAATCCGCAAAATGTTTGGCAGCCAGAAGGGGGCAATAGTAAAAATAGCGATGCCTTTAATCAGGATGATTACATATTAGAAGACAATGTAGATTTTGATGAAGATCAAAATCAGTCTATTTCAAGCGATGATGAAGATTTTGAGGAGACTAACGAGCGCTACACCAATTAATTAACTTCAATTATAATTTTATATCCCCGGTATCTTCTAGGTATTGGGGATTTTGTTTACCAACACATCAAATGACAGGAAATTCTAAAATTGCCATATACGGCGCATTAGCTGCAAACATAGGTATTGCCGTTATAAAATTTATAGCATCGTCAGTCACCGGTAGCTCGGCCATGATATCCGAAGGAATCCACAGTACTGTAGATAGCGGTAACTCGCTTTTGTTATTACTTGGAATGAAACGCAGCCAGGTTCCGCCGGATAGGGGGCACCCATTTGGGCATGGTAAAGAAATTTACTTCTGGTCGCTTATTGTTGCAATACTTGTGTTTTCATTAGGTGGAGGTATGTCTATTTACGAGGGGATAAGCCATTTACAGCACCCCGAGGAGTTAAAAGACCCATTTTGGAACTATGTTGTGCTCTTGGTATCAATGTGTTTTGAAGGTGCTTCGCTTATATATGCAGTGCGCGAGTTTAATAAATCCCGTGGTAAATTTGGTTTCTGGAAGGAGGTTGGAATGAGTAAAGATCCTGCGCTTTTTGCTGTAATCTATGAGGAGAGTGCAGCCATTGCCGGGCTTACCATTGCACTTGTTGGCGTATTTTTAGGCCATTACTTTAATAACCCAATGTTTGATGCGGTAGCATCGATGCTTATTGGCGGTGTATTAGTAGTGGTTGCTATTACCATGGTTAAAGAAAGTAAAGGTTTGCTTGTTGGCGAAAGTGCGGACAGAGCTATTGTAACCGGTATTTATGAATTGGTAGACAAAGAACCAAAGGTAAAGACCTTGTATTTCCCTTTAACGATGCATTTAGCTCCGGATGAAATTTTATTAGCTCTTGATGTAGAGTTTGATAAAGTTATGACGGTTGACGATTTGTTTGATACAATAGCAACAATTGAAGATAAAATTAAGGCAGCTTACCCCAGCGTTAAAAAGATATACATTGAAGCCAAAAACTTTGGTGGACGCGAACGACCATGGATAATTGATACTACCGACTAAGAAAGTTTATTCTTCGCCAGACGACCGTAACTCAACAGGGATGTAAATGTTAAAGCTCGATCCTTTACCTAAGGTCCCTTCGGCATCAATAAAGCCATTATGGTTGTCTACAATTTTTTTAACTATAGCAAGTCCTATTCCCGTACCTTTATAAACCGACCTGTCCTGCAAACGCTGAAAAAGCTGGAAGATACGTTCATCATACTGCTGATCGAAGCCAATACCGTTATCAGTTACACTAATGTGGCAGTATAACATATCATCCTTTAATTGTTTGTGGTTAAAATTTATACCATATCCCTCTATACTTTTTATAGTAACCACCGGCGGCCTTTCAGGTGCGGAGAATTTAAGAGAATTGCTTACAAGGTTATACAGCAATTGCCTAAATTGTGACGGAATTACCTCTGCATGGCACATAGCGGGTATACGTACAGTAGCTTCTTTTTCGGTAATTTCTTCCTGAAGGTCAGCTAAAACTTCGCCTATAACCTCATTTAAATCGGTAACTTCAAACTTATTAATAACATTAGATGTGCGCGAGTAGGCGAGCAAATCATTGATAAGCGTTTGCATACGTGCTGCAGCACTTTGCATTCGTAAAAAATAATCTTTGCCTTTATCAGATAGGTTTTTACTTTCCTGTTCTATAATAACCATTGCAAAGGTTTGTATCTTTCGCAACGGTTCCTGTAAATCGTGGCTGGATATATAAGCAAAAGATTGTAATTCTTTATTCATTTTTTCCAGCTCCTCATTGCTATGCTGTAATGCAGATGTACGCTCGTCAACCTTTTTTTCAAGAGTAGCAATAAAGGCCCTGTCTTCCAGTAGTGTCTTTTCATTACTTCTTAAAGTATTAAGTGAGTCGAGGTGAAAAGCAATCAAATCTGTAAAAAGGTTAAACATTTCAAGCACAGCCGGCGAACTTACATTACGTGGTGCAGGATCGATTGCGCAAAGCGTCCCGAAAAATGAACCGTCTTTACGGATTATTGGTACTGATATATAACTTTGAAAGCCATATAAGGCAGGTGTGTGATGGTTGCAGTAAAACGGATCGTCTTTTACGCTATCAATTACAACTGCATTGTTCGCAACACGAATTTCGTTACAAATAGTAGTTTTAAGATCGAGCTCGTCTCCCGGTTTTAAGCCGAAATCGATACTGTCATGAACCCCGCATGTTACCCAACGCTCATCGGTTACCCGGGCAATTGCCGAAAAACCCATTCCCGTGGTACTGCATACTACATTTAGCAAATTTGTAATGATAGGAATCTGACTAATGTCATCTATATCATCCTGAAAGTCGTGTCTGGTTCCAGCCATTAGTTTTACAAAATATGGTTATAAATTTAAACTATTTATTTTGAAAGACTAATATGTAATTTTACAATTTGCTATAAGTTTAGTACATAAATACCAAAACTTAATTTCTGAACGCTACACTTCATCGGTATTATAAATATATTTATCGCACATACATAGAAATCGTGTATAATTTTGTAATTTATTTGTAAGATTGTAATGAAAATATGTATTTATAATAAACTACATTTGAATGTATTACATAAATTAAACGTAACTATTCATAAAACCTTACAACATGAAAAGGAACGGAGATATAATAATAATAGAAGATGACCCGGATGACTGGGAAATTTTATTGGAGGTTTTTACACAGGTAATGGATTCGAATAAGTACACAAACCGTGTGGTAATTATTGAAGACAGTACATTGGTTGTCGACTTTTTGAAAGAAAGTAAAACCGAGCCATTCCTGATAATTTCAGATATTAACATGCCATTCCTCAATGGGTTTGAACTGCGTGAAAGAATTTGTGCCGATCCTAAACTAGGCCAACGCAAAACACCCTATGTTTTTTTGACAACAGGGGGCAGCGACCCAAAGTATGTTGATGATGCGTTCAAACTCTCGGCTCAGGGATTTTTTGTAAAGCCTACCTCATTTAATGATTATATTAAGCTGGTTTCAGAAATTGTAGGATACTGGAAAACCAGCCTTATACCGCAATAATTGTAATTCCATTGTTTTTTCCCTCTTCAGCTCCTGTAAAGGAGCTGTTTTTATATACATAGCTACTTCAATGTACTTATAATTAAATTATGTAAGATACCTAATTTATTAATTCAGGTAAATACACATATACCTATAAAACTATTTTTAGAATTTTTTCGGTGTTAGTAATTAGTAGCAATGGCAAATTTACAACAACTGTACTTAGGCATTCGTGCGAATGGGATACTATTAAGACTGAGGTGCATGAGCATTTAGGGATTTCCAGATACTGTACAGCGTAAACTATCGCAGGATACGAGGTATTGCATTTTAAAACTTGTATAAGTTCGAGTTTTTTATAATAACATTATTTATATCTTACATATTCTTTTTAAATCTTGTTAATAAATAGGTATAAATGTTTATAAGTATTTGTTTTTGTGCGTTTTGTAATTATTACATTTGTTAATGTGATATTTAAAAATTGATTTATGAAGGAGTATAAGATATCAGTAAACCAGTTGGCTGATTTTACTAAAGGAAGTGATGCAAGAAGGAAGAGCATAATACGTCAACAGAAAAATCCGCCTAAGGTTATTGTTGCGAGATACGGAATGGCTAAATCAAGAATTCGAAAGTCAATAAGTGCTTTGGGTGATATGCAACCAATCTTGAATGGAATATCAGAATTGAAGAATAGAGTTCCCAGTTCAGATTGGCAAGCAAATGATAAAAAGGTATCTATTGACGCTATGGAGCGATTTATTAAAATGAAGCTACCTACAATACTTAAAGATTTAGACAAATATGAAATTTTGAAAAAATTTGAATTCAACTCTTTTGTTTTTTCAGGAGTTAATATTGTCGTGTCACCAGACCTTATTATCAAAGGACTTTTAGGAAATAAAACTTATATTGGTGCAGTTAAAATTCATTTATCAAAATCTTCTCCATTTGATAGTGAACAATCAAAATGTGTAGCCACGTGTATATATGATTACATTAACGTATCTATTAAGGACGAAGATATAATTGTATTACCTGAACTTTGTATTTGCATCGATGTATTCGCTGATACTATGATATCTGCACCATCAAACATTGATTATGTTAATGATAAAATTGAAGATTGCTGTAAGGAAATAATAAAGCTGTGGGATGCAGCATAACTTAATATAATGGCTAAACAAAATAATCCAATTCCTCCAAGAACAAACCCTATACCTCCAAGACCTACACCTTCAAGTCCTAGCCCGGGAAAAGGATCTGGCGATGGGTTAAGCAAAGGTGTTACTGCACCACCAACTCGTCCGCCAAAAAGATAAAAATAAAATAAAATACTAGGACTAATAAACCTAGAAACATTGTAAGCATACTCGTAAAGTTAAGTACGTTGGTTACTTTTAAATGAAATTTAGATTTTTTCGTGTAATCATCTATTTCACTCTGATCATCTTCGGTTGGATTATTTTCACAATCTAATTTTGTTTGACAAATTAAGTATTCTTGTTCATTGCCTTTAAAACCATACCATTGCGATAACACATTTAAAATTATTGAAACTATAAACGTAGGCCCAGCAATTTTTATGGACCAGTGTGTAGTTATTTTATGCTCTATTAAGAATTTTATAGCTTCAAGACAAAAATAGATACCAGCTCCACTAATAGATATTATTAATAGATCTATTCTCTGTAGACTATAAGACATATTATCCCAACAAATTTTTTGTCTTTCTTTTATAGATTCCATAATATTATTTTTTACAAATATATATATGATTCGTATTAAAATACTATTTTCAATAAACAAAAAATCCTGAAGCATAACTTCAAGATTCTTACTATTACGAGCTTTTAAGCCTCTTCTAATCTGTGTGTTGCAATTGCACCAAGGCAATTTTCCGGAATGTTAAAAGCATCTACCAAGGGTACAGCATCCTGCCTTGTTTCCCAGCACAATTGGCTAACCAGTTTTCTAATAGCTTTGGTTTTAACGCCTTCCATATAGCCCTGTTCAAGATACCATGCTTTATGCTCATCCAGTTTATTAAGGGCAAACAAATTATACAGGCGTGTTAAGGCTTCTTTGAGCGAAACGTCTTCGGTAGACTCAACTTTTATCTGAAATTGTTCCAACACTACGCGATCCAAATACGAATCTGCAATTTGCAGCATGTGCGGGTGCATTATATTTGCAGCATCAAATGCGTCGAGGCCATCATCTACCAGCTTTTTAAAGCGTTGCGCTCCGCTGTTTACCAGCTGCCTTTCACGGTACTGAAAAGCGTTTAAGTGAAAAGCATAATCTTTTAAATGAACCTCATCGGTATTTCTGGTAGCAAACGGATTTTTCTCCGTAATGCCGGTTCGGGCTTTATCAACAACATAATTAAATATGGTTGACACATTCATTTCACCAAATTTCTTTCTAAATTCTCCCAGCCTGTTTTTGGCCGTAAGCTGCATTAATACAGTGTTGTCACCTTCAAAAGTGGTGTATATCTCGGTATCATTTTTTAGGTCGTCAATGCGGTTTTCACTTATGTAGCCTTTACCACCACACGCCTCACGACATTCTTGTAAAGTATTTCGGGTATTCCAGGTACTGTAGGCTTTAAGTCCCGCAGCCAGTGCCTCAATTTCCTGCATCTCGTCTTCTTTACGGTTAACGAAACGTTTGGTTAGGTATTGCAGTGCGAACGTTAGTGCATACGTATTTGCCAGGTAGGGCATAAGCCTGCGCTGGTGCATACGATAGTTTAATATAGGTACTTCGGCGCCACCCTCCGGCCCAAATTGCCTGCGTTTATCGCTATATTTTATAGTAGTTGCCAAACCGGTTTTCGCAGCCGCTAAAGCAGAGCGGGGGATGCCTATCCTGCCACCAACCAAGGTACCCAGCATAGTGAAAAACCTGCGATTGTCGCTTGGTATAGGGCTCTCAAATTCTCCTGCCTCATTAACCTGCGCAAAGCGGTCGAGCATATTTTCGTACGGTATTACAACATTATTAAATGTAATGATACCGTTATCAACACCATTAAGGCCCATTTTATGTCCGCAATCTTCTATCGTAACTCCTTCCCAGGGTTGTTTATCTTTAGTACGTATGGGGGTGATAAATGCGTTGACACCATAATCTTTACCATCAATAATTAGCTTTGCAAATACAGTTGCCATTTCGCCATGGTCGGCGGCATTACCTATATATTCTTTACGATCGTATTTTTCCGGCGTGTTTATTGTAAAAGTTCTATTTATATGATTGTAAGTTGCGGTGGTATGTATGCCTTTTACGTTGCTGCCGTGGTGCGTTTCGGTCATGGCAAAACATCCCGGTAGGGCAAGAGATCCTACATCTCTCAGGTATTTTTTATAATGCTTCTCAGTACCTAATGATAGAATGCTCATGCCCCAAAGCCCAAATTGTACCCCGAATTTAATTACTAAGCTCAGGTCGTGGTAGCTCAGCGTTTCCATAATGGCAAAGTACCCCTCAATATCGTTTTTACCGCCGTGTTCTATAGGGTAGGCGTACGCACTCAAATCATTATCAGCTAATATCTGGCACCAGTTTAACACTTTTTCCCGATATTCAGCAACATCTGTAGGGATATCAAGATTAAAAGCTTCGCTGCCAATAAGCGTCTTAACCTTATTTATTATTTCAGCCTGATTGCCGTCCAGCAAGTCGGTCATTTTTTGAATGTTAAAGCTCTCTATAGTATTGTGCCTCTGGGTAAGGGTATCCGTTCTGTTTTGTTTAAAGCTTGCTAATGCCTCGCGGCTGGAAATGCCCAGTTCTGACTCTAATTTAGCAAATGCAGGTGCAGTTTTTGTAGTTTCTTCTTCGCTATATACGGGGCGTTCGGCATTGGCAATTAGTACACCAAGCTCAGTTAAGTTGCCGGGTTTACCTGTGCTATTTAACGCGAGGTCTATCTTTTCTTTCCAATGAAAAAGTTCCGATCGGGTTGGCGGAACTTCAAAATTAATTTTAGATTTAAGAAAGGATTTTTCTGCTTTTGTCAGCCATTCCTGATTGTTTACAAATTCAGAAATGGTTGTATATTCTTTTTTGGTCAATACGTCGTCCTGCCAGGCAAAGTATATAATCGGAAGTAGTATAGAAAGTTTAGGGTCGTTATTGAAAGTAATGTCCATGCTTTAAATTTTATCCTTAAAAATAAGCAATTACTTACGGAAAGAATTTAAAGTGGTGTTAAAACACGCTATGGGTATTCGGGTTAACGGTGGAGTGCAGCTTACTCGTATTAGACAACTTTATTACTAGCAACAATGTCACTTACATTATATTATGCATTCTTAAATATTGCAGTAGCATAATGGTTTTAGCATCATTAATTTCACCGCTAGAAATCTTATCAAGGGCATCGTTAAACGGCATTTCAAGTACCTCGATATTTTCATGCTCTGTATCCAGCCCGCCACCTTCGCCAGTACGCATAGTTTCATCGTACTGACCTATAAAAAAATACAGGATTTCAGTTACAGATCCCGGCGACATATACGCCTCCATCACTTTTTTAACTTCCTTGACAGTATAACCCAACTCTTCCTCAGTTTCACGCCTAATGCAATCTTCAGGGTCAACTTCGTCCAGCACACCGGCGCAAGCTTCAATCATCATTCCATCTTTATTGCCATTAAACCAGGTCGCAATACGTAATTGGCTTGTTAGTAATACAGTTTGTTTTCGCAAATTGTATAGTAAAATAACAGCGCCATTACCGCGATTATACACTTCGCGATCTGCAATTTCAATCGACCCGTCAGGTAACTCCTGTTGGTATTTTACTTTGCTTAGTCGCGACCAGTCGTTAGCAAGTATCGTTTCTGAGAGTATAGTTATAGATTTTGGCATGTTGTTTTTTTTACAAAGATAACAGAATGCATTTTGTTATTAAAATGGTAAAAAAGTACTATATTTGATTTTTAGATATTTATTTATTTTTTGATTAATGAAGTTGTTGGAGTTGAAATAGATATATGAAGCCACTTGTAGTACTATCTGCCTCATTTTTATTGATAGTTGCCTTTGCTAAATATTTTACCGGAATTTACGATGTACCACTTTGTGGAAATCGTGCAATGTGTATTATGCTATTATTTACTGCATTAGGACATTTTAAATATACAAAGGGAATGGTGATGATGATGCCTGATTTTATACCCTTTAAAAAGTTATTGGTATACGTTACCGGCTTGATAGAAATAATTTTAGGAATTTTATTGCTGTTTCCAGATTATAGATATCTTGCGGGGTTTGCTACAATCACGTTTTTTATAATTATTGTACCAGCAAATGTTACAGCCGCTTTTAAGCATATTGATTATATAAGGGCGGACTATAATGGTTTAAAAAGCGGTTATTTATGGTTTAGAATACCTATGCAGTTGTACTTATTAAGCTGGGTATTTTACTTTTCTATTTACAGTGTGTAAACAGAATGTAATATTTTATAAGTTGTGTTTAATTTTTTTTGAGATATTGCAAACAATATAAAAGGGCGGTGATTGGGGGGCCGCTTTCTGGTAATACTTTAAACAGTATTTAAAGAAAGTGCCAAGCCGCCCGTTTTATATTGAAATATATCTGATATTTCTATACGAAAGTATGCTCAATGTGGTTTTAAAATTAGAAAAACTACATTAAAATAAAACCCCGGCAATTGCCGGGGTTTTAAATAAACAAAAACAAAAGAACAAAACAAACAACTAATTATAGGTTAGCAATATCAAAGGTGATAGAAACGTAATATAGTGCACCTATAGTGGGACCCGCGGAATACTGGTAATATTGCTTATTTAAAATGTTACTGCCGCCTAGCTTAACGGTAGCAGATAATGACGGCACCTTTGCATTAGCCTGCGCATCCAGCGTAGCATAAGCAGGCACATTACCGTTAGCAAGTGTGCTTTCCCAGTAAAAGGCATCCTGCCAACGCCCGGTTACATTAAAGCCTACATTTTTAAATATTCTGCGGTTACCAAAACTAAGGTTAGTTACCCACTTAGGGGTATTGAATGATGTTGTAAAAATATCTGGCTTGTTGTTTGTTATCAAATCGTTATAGCTTACATTAAAGCCAGCATTAAAATCTTCGTAAAAATTGTATTTTATGCCAAAGGTAGATCCGTAACTTTTATAAGTGTTTTTACTGTTAGTATACACCCGGTACCTATCCTGATTGCTTCGGGTTAACATAGCAAGCACCCCGGCATCTGTTGCCACATTTGTCGCTTTTGGTACTGCAACCTCGATCTGGCCTAGAAAACCATCATAAATATTAAAATATGCATCCCAGTCAATTGATATTGCATTGTTTGCCACTACGCTTTTGTAGCCTATCTCAAATGAGTTAATTTGCTCAGGTTTCATTTGTTGCAGGTTAGCAACAACTAATACATTTCTATTAGTAAGTGCCGCCTGGGTTCTGTCCGCGCCATTGTCTACAGCTGTATTTACCGCAGCATTAAATTGATCGATAGAGGTTAAAGTATATGAATTTTCTAAGAAGCCGATACCTTGGTTAACCCTTGATAAACCTCCTACGCGGCGAACATTGCCATTATTTACAAATGATAATGCTTCGAATAAGGATGGAAACCTAAATCCGTTTTGAAACGATGCCCGAAAGTTATGACTGTCTTTCGGCGAATATACTACCGCGATTCTTGGATTAAATTTGGTGTCAAATTCAGGATTTCTGTCTGCCCTTATAGAGGCATTTACTTTTAATTTATTATCGAAGAATCGTTTAGTTATCTGGGCGAAAACACCATATTTCTCATACTTCTGTTTTGCACCGAAAGAGCCATCCGCAAGTGCAACGTTACGCTCTGCTAAAGTGCGGCCAAAATCTACAAAGTTATTACCATCGGGGGTTACTAAATATTGCCTATAGTCTGCGCCAGCCTGTAAGTCGAAAATCTTTACATATTTAGAAAGATCGTATTGTCCTTCTACATGATATAAAGCTGATTGCTGCTTTAGCCATGCACCACCCGTTGCAGGCGCGCCAGCTACACCAGAATTTATATGATCCCAGTTATTTATACCTACTATAGTGTTTTTAAGTGCGTCAAATTCAGGAGTACCAGGTTCTGCACGACCTAAATCGGCGGCAATACGTGCCGTTGCAAAAGCCTGCGCTAATGGTGTGCCGCTTGCGAGCGATGATTGTAGTGCAGTTTGAAATGCCGTTCTCCAATTAGCATAACTCGCATGGGTAAGGTCAAGATTATCTGCAAGCGGTTTAAGGTTATAAGAATCGCCCGTTTTTTCCAGCGATACATAACTGCGTATGTAAAAATCTTGCCCTTTTAATTCTACTTTGTGATTTTGCACAGTAGCATTATCCAGCCTTATTTTATTACCGCGCTGAAATGTGCCATCCATTAATCCGTAGCGGTAAACGTAAGATACCTCAAGATTTTCTTTAATTTTATAATAAGCTCCAGCGTCAAATTTTGCATTGGTAACAGTAGGGTCTACTAAATCCTGTTCATGATAGCCTGTTCGCGACACGTTAAAGGTTTTAGGCGCGCCATCTATAGTAGCGTTTACAGTAACCCTATTATTACGCTCGTCTCCATAGTTATTCCACAAATCAGCGGCAGGATTATTGCGTCCGTTCAAAACACTGAACCCCGGATTACCGGTAACGAGGCTATTCGGATTTTGATCGGTAAAATTATTTGATATCCAGTCTGTTCCCCTAAAAAATGAGCCGTTGATCTTAAAAGCAAATTTATCTTTAATGACCTTTGCGTAGCGCATTGCAAATTCAGCCATTACCGACGGATCTTTTACATTATCCGCTACATGGTTTACACCTGTTCGTTGGTAAACACTCAATCCCCGGTGATTAAATGGGCTGCGTGTTTGCAAGCTTGATAAACCGTTAATAGCATTCATGCCATATAATGCCGATGCCGCACCGGGAGTAATTTCAATACTTTGTATATCAAGTTCGGTAGGGCCTATGGCATTTCCTAACGGTACCCCAAGGGTAGCTGCCTGAATATCTACACCGTCTACTAACTGCATAAACCTAAAATTATTGGGTACGTTAAAACCACGTGCATTTGGTACTTTTAAGGTAAGGCTTGACGTGAGCAGTTGCACACCTTTTACATTATCTAACGCTTCGTAAAAGGTAGGGGCAGGGCTGTCTTTAATAGCCCTAATATCAATTTTTTCAATAGAAATAGGCGACTGTAAAATTCGTTCTTCGACCCGTGATGCAGAAACTACGACCTCATTGAGCAATGTGTTTTCAGTATTAAGCTCAATCGAAACTTTGGTCTGCGCTGTTAAAACCTGTACTTCTTGTGTTTTAAAACCAACGCCCGAAAATACTAACGTAAACGGGTATTTGATTTGAGTTTTGATGTAAAACTCCCCTTGATCGTTAGTCAATGTAACTGTTGGAGTATTTTTTATAGCAACCGTTACACCCGGCAGCGGCCCCTGAACTTCTTTATCGTTAACTATTCCCGAAACCTCAACCGTTTGGTTCTGTGCTGATAAATTTTGATTAATAAATAGTAAGAGTAGAAGGAAAACTATAAGTTTCAACTTCTGGTTAATGTAGGTTTGTTTCATAAATGTGTTTGACTGGCTTAATTTATGCGAGCAAAAATACTCTTTTTTCTGAATAAAAATATAAAGTCTATGGTTTTTATAGACTAATACTATAGTCAGAAAAAACAGATTACAAAATTATTGGAGGATAAGCCATGCATATTGCATATATCATGTAAAGCAGAAGCTCTAAAAACAAAAAACCCCAGCCTAAGCCGGGGTCAAAAAACTACAAAAACTACACTATTTTCTAATAACCTTGGTTTTGATTGATGCCTTTATTTACATCCATTACCTGCTGCGGGATAGGGAATACCCTACGGAAAGGCTGCGACGCAGGTTTAGCTGATGTCATTCTTGCGGCATCAAACTTGCCAAAGCGTACCATCTGTGGCCTTCTCCACATTTCCCAATACATTTCAAAACCTATTTCACGGAATAATACATCCATATCTATGCTTGGTATTGCAACACCCGGAGCATTAGCATAAAGCGACTCTCTGGTCCTGCTTGTGCGTAGCATGTTTATATCTGCAAGTGCAGCACCATTATTACCTTTACGTAAATAAGCTTCGGCCCTCATAGTATAAATACCACCTAAACGGTATAATGGGATATCCACGTTACTTGCGCCATTACCTGCCTGCGGATCAAACTCAAACTTAAAGCAGCGTGTGCCACGGTTAATCTGACTTGTTGGAAGTACAGCCTGTGTTGGATTGTCAAAATTAAGTTCGGGAGTAAAAATCATCGGTGTGGTAGCGCTTTTTTCGGTTACCAGGGCAGATACCTTAATCCTTCCGTTTATCATTTCAAATGCGGCGCCGGACGTAAGTTTCGGGCCGTATTGTTGTCCTTCCTGTATACCACGATTAAAGTGGAACCACGGTTGAGTAAGACCGGAAATTGTTGCTGTTACAGCAGGTACGCTAACATCGGTACCATCGTTCATAAACCAGGTACCATCGGCATACTGGTATTTGCGGCTAAAGCGCGGGTCATTATGATGGCCTTCCCAGCTTGCATAAAATTCCGGAGTAAGGCATGATGCGTTTGTGCCCCTGTTAGTAGGCGATACCCTCTGGTTACGCTCCATAGAGTTATAGGCAAGGTCGTTACTACCATTGTGCTGGTTATCTATTTTTTGTACTATAGCAAAAATAAGTTCCGGCGCTTTTGAATTATTAATATCAAAATTAGAAAAGTAGTTACTGGCAAGCGAAAACCTTCCGGAGTCAATAAGTAATGATGTATAATAAATTACCCTATCCATATCGTTACCGCCACCACTAACTGCAGCCTCTGTAAAGTTAAACGCAGAAGTCGCATTGTAACGGTCTTTAAACACTGCACGGTTAAGGTACATAGTAGACAGTAGCGCATAAGCTGCCTGTTTTGTAAACCTGCCGTTGTGCGTGCGCTGCTGCCCAAGATCGGCAAGTTGCGGTAATAAAGCCTCTACATCCAGTATAAGGTTATCAATCGCATCGCCTGCCTGCAGCATCTGTGTAGGTGCACCGGCTACAAGCGGGTCGCGGTAAGGAGCCTGTCCGTAAAGATCCAGTGTATGATAGGTGTAAAAAGCAAGCATACCTTTTGCCTCGGCAAGCAGCAAATCTTTTTGCGCATCATCACCGTCAGTTATCGCTTTAATAGCTACTAAAGAGCGGGTAATACCATTGGTAATACGTTCAAAGTTGTCTGTGATCACAGCATTATCCGGAGCCCACGTAAACTCGTGCATGGCACGCCATTTACCACCATCTCCCCAGTCAGACCCTCGTGTAGGTAATATACTTACGTCGCTGGTGTGTTCCTGCATTGCAAGCATACCACCGGCATTGGTAAAGGTATCTTCGCCTAAACGATCGTATACTGCCGAAAGTGCATTGATAGAACTGGATGGCTGGCCTATCAAAACTTCGTCTAGTACCTCCTCGTCAAGGGTTGTACAACCAGCTAACACTATAGTAAGGCAGGCTGTTATTATAAACTTACTGTTAATTATTGTTCTTATTTTCATAGCGTTATATTTTAAATGTTGCACCAAGTATAAAAGTTCTTGCAGTTGGGTAGCTTCCGTAATCTATACCAAGCGACTGGTTACCATCTGTAGCCTTGTTACTGTTGATTAGCGGGTCGAAACCGGAATAGTCTGTAATTGTGATAAGGTTAGATCCTGTGATATATAGGTTTAAACTTTGCATCCAAGGAAGGCTTGGGTGTTTAAAGGTATACCCTATACGGGCACTGTTAAGCCTTATGAAATCTGATTTTTCAAGATACAGTGATGATAGCTGCGGGGTGTTCGAGATACTTGCGTCGGAGTGGTAATAATCAGTAAGCGTGTTCCTGTCGGATGCAAGGTTATTAATGTTAAGAGCATTAATGTTTGTATTGTTTATTAAGTAACCACCCGTTTGTCCGATAATAGAAAAAGAAAAATCGAAAGCTTTATAACGCATGTTGCTGTTAAGGCCATAGGTAAATTTAGGTATAGCACCTTCAAATATTTTATTGTCGCTGTTATCTATACGACCGTCACCATTCTGATCCCTAAATACTTCAGCTCCATTTTCGTTAAAGCCTATATGTTCTTTTAAGTTAAAAGATCCCGCTGCGTAGCCACTTTTGTAAATATTACCCGTTACTCCCGATAGGCCCGGGCCGGATACAGTACCTGATAAAATTTGAGAAACCGGTAGGTCTTTAATTTCATTTTTAAGTGTAGCACCATTTACATCTAAGTCCCAGGTAAAGTCTTCAGTGTTTACGATCTTAGAACCCAACATAAACTCAAGACCGCTGTTCACAATTTTACCGTCCATATTTGTCCAGATATTAGGTGTTGAGCTTAGTAGTGGAGCCTTAATAAATAGTATAGCATCTGTAGTAGTTTTGTTGAAATAATCAACACTACCATATAATTTATCTGCCCACAGATTAAAATCAACCCCAACGTTGTATTGTGTTACCACTTCCCACTTAAGGTTAGGGTTTGCAGTTCGAGAGTAGGTTATACCATTTACCAGGCCCAAATCGTCATACAGGTAATAGCCATCTCCGGCAGTTAAGGAATAACTTGTTTGTGTAACTTTATTTTGCACTTCCTGATTACCCGTTTGGCCCCAGCTCGCACGAAGTTTAAGATTATTAACTACAGATGATCCTTGAAGGAAATTTTCTTCAGAAATATTCCATCCTGCTGCTGCCGATGGGAAGTAACCGTACTTATTGTTCTCACCAAAACGGGTAGAACCGTCTGCCCTTAGTGACGCTGTCAAAAGGTATTTGCTGTCAAAAGAATAGTTAACCCTGCCAAAATAAGACTGCAGTTCGTTAATCTGGGCAAACCCCGATATACCAGTTCTTACGCCTACATAGCCTGGGTTGATAGATGGTTTAATCCCTACACCTTTTTCGTTTATTTGGTCTACAATAAAGCTTGTGCCCCCTGTTTCAAATTTTTGATAGGAGAAACCGGCCATAGCGTCAAACTTATGTCGGCCTGATAGGAAATCGTACGTTAAATAATGCTCGATTAATGAGTTTTTTGAGTCTACGTTACCCTGTACATAACGGCCAGATTGGCTACGGTCTGTAAGGTTACGGTACATTGTAGTATTTCTCTCTGCAACAGATCGGTCTATACCTAAGTTTAATTTATATTCTAAACCGTTTACAATTCTAAAAGAGGTTTCCAAATTACCCAAAATACGCGTAGTAATTGTTTCATCTTCAAATACGCTTAACAGGTATGCCGGGTTATAGTGGGCATTCATGTTAAAGTTAGTAAACTTACCATCTGCATCACGAACCGAACGCGTAGGGTTTGCCATAAGCGTGTGGATGATTAACTGCCCGTCAGATCCTCCATCGTCACTAGTAGGTACACCATTATCTTTAGTTTCGCTTGCAGTAAGGTTAAGCTTCAGTTTTAAACGCTTGTTATCTAAGAAAGACTCAGATGCGTTTATCCTACCGGTCATACGCTTAAAGGCACTTTGGTTAATAATACCTTCCTGATCCATTTGTGCTACCGATACATAATAGTTACCACTATCTGTACCTTTAGAGAATGCCAAAGAGTTGTTTTTTGTAATGGCATTTCTAAAAATAACATCCTGCCAATCAGTATTTCCACCATGATCGAATGCAGGATCTTTAATTGCTTTACGGTAATCACTTGCCGAAAGTACGTCAAGCTTGTTCATAACTTTAGAAAAACCTAAGTAAGAATCTGCCGTAAAGCTTGCTTTACCCTGAGCACCTCTTTTAGTGGTTACAATTACAACACCGTTAGATCCCCTTGCACCGTATATTGCAGCAGCAGAAGCATCTTTAAGTACTGATATCGATTCGATATCGCTTGTATTTAAAAAGTTAAGCGGGTTTTTTGCAGCCGAAGAACCAAAACCTACGTTAGCTCCTGTTGGGCTTACACCATCGTTTGTAAGAGGCACACCATCTACAACAAATAGGGGAGTACTACCACTACGAATAGAACCTACACCGCGAATGTTTACATTTATACCTGCTCCCGGCTCTCCACTGGTTGGCGTAACACGTACACCTGCAATTTTACCTTGCAAAAGCTGATCTGTAGAGATGTTGACACCCTGCCTAAACTGGCTCTCGCTGATTTGACTAACAGATCCTGTAACGTCTTTTTTAGATTGTTTACCATAACCTACAAGTACTACCTCGTTAAGTTCTGAAGCATCAGATTCCATGCTTACACTTATGGTAGCGCCGGTTACTGTAACTCTTTGCGTTTTGTAGCCTATGTATATAATTTCTATCTGTCTGCCATTGGCAACATTAATTTCAAAGTTACCATCAAAATCAGTAACAACGCTGTTACTTGTTCCTGTTTCGAGCACGGTGGCTCCGGGTAATGGCATTCCTGTTTCGTCCAGCACTCTGCCTTTTACTGTTTGTTGTACTGCCGAAAAGTAATGTACCGGGATAATTGTGGCGTTATTAGAGCTAACAGTTACTTCAGGAGTTTCTGCACTCGGGTTTTTGCTGTACCCAGCCTGTAGCGAAAGCAGCGCGGGCACTAAAAAATAAAAGCCTTTAAGCTTAAAGTTTGTAATTTTACAATGCATTGTGATTAAGTTATTGGTTAGATCTACTTAGTTATTAATTTGTGTTGTTGTTATTCTATCAAATGCTCATTCAAAAAATTGTGTGTGTTTAGGTTAATAATGTTGACTGCGAAATAAGGGAATGAAAAGGCAAATCGCTTTTCCTGAAGGTTATGTTTAAATTAACTGAAAGCAAAAATCAGCCTTCAAAAAGCCTTAAATGTTTCTTAATTTTTAACAAAACATTTCAACTACATCGTTTACAAGGCTCGTTTTAAGGGGTGGGGTTTACAAAAAATTGATGTTAATTATAGCATTTGTTTTTATATGACTAACCCTACAATAACATGCTACTTATATATTTGTGCCTACACAAAATTTACTCCAACACATTTTATGAAACCACTACAAACAACACTCGCCTTGCTGTTATCTGCCGGGTTCGCCTTTCAGGCACATTCCCAGGACGATAACCTAAAATTGAATAAGATACAGGTGATAGGATCGCACAACAGTTACAAAAATGCGATAGAGCCTGCTTTATATAAGGTATTACAGGGCAAAGACTCAACAAACCAGTTAGGTGGGCTACAATACGAACACATATCTATTGACGAGCAACTTAATATGGGATTGCGAAACCTGGAGATAGATATTTATGTAGATACTAAAGGCGGCAAATATGCTCACCCAAAAGGTTTAGATCTTGCTAAGCCGGACAAGCCTTACGATCCGGATGGGGTTATGAATAAACCGGGCTTTAAAATTTTTCACGTGACCGACATCGACTTTAGGAGTTCGACACTAACTTTTGAAGATTGCCTTCAAAAACTTAAGGCTTGGTCTAACGCGCATCCGGGACATGTACCTGTCTTTATTACTTTAGAGCCGAAAGATGGCGATACAAACCGTTTTGGTACTACGCCTGAAATGTTCACAACAAAATTATTTGATGAGGTTGATGCGGTAATTAGAACAAACCTTGGGGCAGATAAATTAATTACACCGGATATGGTAAGGGGCAACTATACCACGCTCGAAGAGGCGGTGCTTAAAGGCAACTGGCCAACATTAAAAGAGGCTAAAGGCAAGTTCTTTTTTATACTAGATAACAGCGATAAAAAGCGCGACTTGTACATGCAGGGGCATCCATCATTAAAAGGGCGTGTAGTTTTTGTAAATGCCGCACCTGGTACTCCAGAGGCTGCTGCAATGTTTAGAAATAACCCGGAAGACAAATCGATACCTGATTTGGTTAAAAAGGGTTACATAATTCGTACCCGTGCTGACGCTGATACTAGGGAAGCCCGTAAAAATGATTATTCTCATTTTACCGATGCTAAAAACAGCGGTGCCCAGATTATCACGACTGATTATTATAAACCGAGCAGCTTTTTCAATTCATCGTATCATGTTAAGTTTGATGACGGTACTTATGTGCGCGTTAACCCGTTGATAGGAAAAGTTACTAAAAAATAGTTTTTAATTTGAATATTTAAAACGGAGGCAATCATTATGATGCCTCCGTTTTTTATATCCCCTAACGCCTATGCTCGAGGACTGATTACCGAAACTTTAACCTTGTGTTGATTTAGCATTGTGATCTACTAATTTTCTGCAGTTGTGGTAAATAAGACGGAACTTAATTACTCAAATCCTTAACCGCGCCTGTATTTAAATCGATAGTGAAATGATTGGCTGGGGCACCTTTTAAAAACTTATCTAATATGGTAAAAAACAAAATTAGATTTTTATGATTTGCATCAGTATGCGGTGTTTCATCCAATAAAAAACAATCTATAAGCAGTTGGTACTGTTTAATTCGTTTAGCGCCTACATCGGCAATAGCTAATTGGTCCGCACTTCGAATCCGGTAAAAATCCGTTACCAAATCAAGACCGTCCCACTTTTTAAAATCCTTTAGTGTCAGTTTGTATTTAGATAAAACACCTTTAGTTTTCTCCTTATCGGTACTTGCAAGTAGAAGTAACTTATCACCGGAAATATCGAGTAGAAAATCTGCAAAGTCAGCAGGCCAGTCATCCGGCATAAAACGCAGGCGCACCAATTCTTTCAAATGGAAATCTGTAAATTTATGGTAGCTTTTAGTTTTTAATATGTCCTTATTCCAAATATTTTTAGTCCTTTGGCTTTGAAGAAACTGATATTCCATTTTGTAAAGCGGAAACAGTTCATCAAAACCAGGAACATTATCAATAGTTATGGTTTGTACATCAATGTTATTGTTTTGCTTAATTGTCAACAATTTATACGCCGGAATATACGCCGCTAAAGATGGAGTTTGTATGTTAACCAAAGTGTTGCCATTTTCTGTGGTTCGAATGCCGGTATCATTAATGTGCATGTGCCCCCCTAAATGAATTTTAATTCCGGCATCGGCAAAAGTTTGGGCTACCTCCTCAACGGGCACTCGATCCAGCTGCCACTTTCTTTTCCCCATAAGCGCCTCTATTTGTGGCGATGCATCATCATTAAACTCAATCATAGGGTAGTGGCTAAAAGCAATCAGGGTTTTGTTTTTCTTTTTTGCTTCTACAGCGATTTGTTTAGCCCAAGCGACTAAATGCGCCTTATGCGATAACACGTTGTTATAACCCAAATCAGCCCCTGCATAATTTTTAGCGTCGGCGGCGCTGCTGTTACTTTTGACTTTAGGTACATATACATTGCCATCAACCGCCATTAGCCAAAGCCCATCAACAGGTTCAACTACATAACTTACATCGGGTACGGTATAGCCGGGGGCGACATCATACACCCGTTTTTCTAAAACAGCTTGCTCTTTAGCAACGTTATATTTGTAGTTAACATAAGTATAGTTGCTAAAAGGTGTTGCCCAAAACTTGTAATCGGCCTTTGGGAAAAAGCCAAAATCATGCAGATAGTCCGTAACGCCCAGGTATCCCATTTTGGCAATATCTTGAGTTACTATAACAGGAAGCTCTTTTTTTAGATCTGGCGTATACATATCAGCTTTGCTAAAAATAGGCTGTCGTTTTCCACCATCTCCTAAAAAATCATTCTTGCCTGCTTCCTGAGCAAATGGGCCTACGGGGTCATGATTGCCCGTGGTAATAAAAAACTGAATGTTATATTTTTTACTGTATTCGGCGAGTATACGTTGCAATCCTCGCACATGTAGCGGTTGTCCGTCATCGCTATAATCGCCGGGCAATGCCACAAACTTTATTTTGCGTTTTGCGATATCATTTAAGGCAGCTATAAAAGCAAAATAGTTTTCGTTAAATATTCGTGTAGAGTGCAATTGCGAATCCATCGTGCGCAATAGGGTAGGTCTCCCGGTTTTAGGGTTTACCACGCCTTTATAGTTATGGTCTTGTAATGTTCCGTATAAATCCTGCAAATGAACATCTGCCAGGAAGGCAATTTTAATTCCGTCCTGCGGTTGCTGGGCATTAATGGTAAGATAGAATAAGAAAACTAGAATTTGGATACAGCGCATTAGGATACTATTAAAATGTAGTGCAAAAATGTAAAAAGTTATATAAAGGCAATGTTATGTAATTGAGATGGTTTAATTACCTGCGTTTAGCAATAAAGATAAAGATTGATTAAAAAGATAAATAAGTGCGCATTTGCGGCGTAAATTTGCAGCATGAGGGATAACAGAAAGGCACCGCCTGTAATAAAAAAGGCAACATTTAAAGAGCGCATGAGCGCATTATCTAACCTGCCAGCATTCTTTAAATTAGTTTGGCAGAGTAGTCCGCAAAAAACATTTTTTAGTTTTTTCTTCCGTATTATTCGTTCGGCAATGCCGGTTGCTCTGCTGTATATAGGTAAACTTATTGTAGATCAGGTTATACTTTTAAGCACAAACCCCGAGGGTGCCGATACATCATACCTATGGAAACTGGTAGCATTGGAGTTTGTACTTGCTATTGCCACAGATGCCCTTAACCGAATTACAAGTTTGCTTGATGGATTGCTGGGCGATTCTTTTTCCAACTACACATCGATAAAAATAATGCAGCATGCTGCCACGCTCGACCTTGAACAATCGGAAGACTCTGAATTTTATGATAAGCTCGAACGTGCCCGCCAACAAACGTTAGGGCGTACTATGCTGCTGTCGCAAATAATGGGGCAGATTCAGGATTTAATATCTATGGCATTTTTAGTAACCGGGCTAATAGCCTTTAACCCCTGGCTAATACTATTGCTGGTTTTAACTATATTACCATCTTTTTTAGGAGAGTCGTATTTTAATAATCAAAACTACTCATTAACGCGCAGCCAAACGCCCGAGCGTCGCGAACTTGATTACCTGCGCTACCTAGGTGCAAGCGACGAAACGGCGAAAGAAGTCAAGATATTTAACCTGGGCGATTTTATAGTCGCAAGGTTTAAACGATTATCCGATCAGTTTTATAAAGATAACAGTAAGCTGGCATTTCGACGGTCGTTATGGGGAACATTTTTTTCTATATTAGGCAGTACAGGATATTACGGAGCTTATGTATTTATTATAATTAAAACCGTAGATGGCAACCTTACTGTGGGCGATCTTACTTTTCTGGCCGGGTCGTTCAGGCAGTTGCGAAGTTTAACCGAAGGAATATTACTGCGATTTACAACCATATCCCAGGGAGCAATTTACCTTAATGATTTTCTTGACTTTTTCGATATTCAACCTGCTATTCGCGTTCCACAAAACCCTGTACCGTTCCCAAACCCAATAAAACAAGGTTTTACGTTCGAAAATGTGGGCTTTAAATACCGCCATTCCGATGCATGGGCAAACAGGTATCTAAACTTTACACTTCATCCTGGCGAAACCTTAGCATTAGTAGGAGAGAATGGCGCAGGAAAAACAACACTTGTAAAACTACTCGCGCGATTGTATGAGCCAACCGAAGGGCGCATTTTGCTGGATGGCGTTGATCTAAAAGAGTACGACCCTGAAGACTTACGATTAAATTTAGGTGTGATATTTCAGGATTACCTTCGTTACCAAATGACGTTTTCGAGCAATATTGCGGTTGGTAACATTAAAGAACAGCATAATGCCGACCTTATTATTAAAGCAGCACAGGGCAGTACTGCGGATGCATTAGCAGAGAAACTAACTAATGGATACGAGCAGGCATTAGGAAAACGCTTTAATGATGGTGTAGAATTATCGGGCGGGGAATGGCAAAAAGTGGCTCTTGCACGTATTTATATGAAAGAAGCACAATTGCTTATACTTGATGAGCCAACCGCCGCTTTAGATGCCCGTGCCGAATATGAGGTATTTCAAAGGTTTGCGCAAATGACCGAAGGTAAATCAGCAGTATTAATATCGCACCGATTTTCGACAGCGCGCCTTGCCGACAGGATTTTGATGTTAGATAAGGGCCAGTTATTAGAGATTGGTACTCATGAACAATTACTGGCTATGAACGGTCGCTATTCCGAATTATTTAACCTGCAGGCAAAAGGATACCAATAAAGTATTTATGTAAAAAAAGCGGAACATAAGTTCCGCTTTTTGCTTAAAGAAGTATTTTATTATTTCTTTTTGCTTTTAGATTTTGACTTCTTTTTAGCCTGAGCTTTCTTTTTAGATTTTGCTCTTTTTTTAGCCTTAGCCTTATCTTTAGCCTTTTGCGCTTTAGCTTTAGCATTCTTTTTAGCTTTGGCTTTTTTTGCTTTTTCTTTATCTTTTAAAGCTTTTACTTTCGCTGTTTTTTTAACTTTGTCCTTTTTAGCTTTTTCTTTCTCTTTCAATTTTTTGCTCTTTTTAGTTTTATTCTTAACATCACTTTCAGAGCTTTCATCTGTGCTTTCAGTAGCAGCCGTTGCAGGCTCAGCTATTTCAACAACGTTATCTGTATCAGCATCTTCAACTTGTTCCTGTTGTCCTTCTGCATCATTATCAGCATTAGGTTGTACAGGTGTTTGAGTAGCTGCTGTATTTTTATTAGCTGCTGCTCTGGGTCTGCGCGTATTTGCGGGTTTGGCATCTGTATTATTTTCTGTTGCCGAATTTGCTTCTGTATTGGCAGTAGTCTCCGAATTATTTTCCTGATTTTCCGGATTGTTGTTAAGTTGTTCTTCCATTGGGGCTATATTAAATTATTTGCTTATTGTTATGTTTGTAAACTAATTGTAAAATTAGCGTAAACAAAAATAGCTATTAAAAGTATACGCCAATGTTAAGTTTTTAGGAGTGAAAAACATCAATTTAAAAAATGCAATACTAAAATGAGTTGGGATATCTGCAGGTTTTGCAAGTATTGCAGAGCCGCATTAATTAAATATTTATAATATAAATATATAGTAAAAAACATCTTCTACTTAATAAACTGTTTTTTAGTTACTTATTCGTGCATAGTGTAATAAACTGGTATAATAATGTAAATATTAATTAAGCTAATAATTTAATTTTGTGTTAATAACCAACCTAAATTATTGTGTATGATTACTTGTTACTTAAAATATAGACTAAATAAATCGGTGGCAATGCCAACTGATCCAAATATCTGGACAAAGCGCTTACTTATAACCATCGGAAACCAGATTAGTAAACAAGTGGCCGAGGTTATAATTATAAACCAGTCAGAATATAATGACGTAACAGGACTATCATCTCTAAAAAATAATGATGCAACGCCATGTGCTACTGTGCAAATTTATTTAGACTTGCCTAACCCAATCGAGCAATATGGAGAATTAGGAGGATACACGAGTTCAAGGTTATTACAAGGAGAGGCATTAGTAGATAGTATAGAATATATGAATTCTAACAGCCCTATAATAAATTTATATTTACCGGCTACTGTTTAAATCGCATTTGCAACTGAATTAAATTGCATTTTTAGTAAATTATATAAATTTATCATTGAGTATTTGGATGCTTACAAAGTGACCAATAATCAAATATGGTTTTAATAATATTTTCAGTTTCAGATGTGTCTAATCCTTTTTTAAAGAATCCCTGCACAGTCATTTGCGTATATGCTTCATTTATATCTCTTTGATGGGCAGCTGTAGAATAAAAAACAAATGGTATGCTCTTTTTACGCAATTTAGGGGTAGCGTCAATAATTCGTTTAAACTCTAAACCATTTTTGCCGGGAAGATTGATATCGGAAAAAATAAGAAAAATGGAGCGCGTTGTCTTGCGAAGAAAATTTAAAGTATCGTCAGTATTGTCAAACCATACAATTTCATTTGTGATGTCCAGCTTTTTAAAAACACTTTTTAAAAACGCACGATCATCAATATCGTCTTCGACAATTAAAATAATTCCTGATTTTGACATAGCCTTTTTCGTAAAAGTAATTAATAATAATGGCATGTAAAAAAGATATTTTTGCTATTTTTGTTCAATAGATGCTTTTTCTAATGATTTAATTTTAAGCGAATTATAAAAACTTGCGAATTTATTTGTTAAACAGTTAACATAAAATTTAACATAAAAAGTTATTTTTATGCCAATTACATTTTAGATATCTCGGTCAAAAGAAATATATATTAATTTAGTTGACTTACCACCACACCTACAGTTATGAATTTAGTTATTAAGTACAATTTTGAGCGAACCTATAAGGTTATCCTTCAGGAACAATTAGACAAACACGGCCTCGATTATGATTTTACAAGCGCAGGCTGTATCAAGCTTGCCAGTAAAATAACCGAACAACAGTACAATTGTTTAATTGAGTCACTTAACCATTACGGTATTGATATTATAGATAATCAAAAAGCAATTATTGTTCAGAAAATTAAACACATCGTTCGCGAAATGCTAAATAAAGATAACGGTATGCCGTTAATCAAAATTTCTACGTACCTTTCAGAATGCCTTAATGAAAATTATAGGACCATCTCGGCAATATTTTCTGATGTGTGTTATATGTCTATAGAAAGTTTTATAATTTTTCATAAGATTGAAATTGTTAAACAGCTTTTACTAAGAGAAAATTTAAGCCTTACCGAAATATCGCATAAGCTGCAGTATAGCAGCGTAGCACATTTATCGAATCAGTTTAAAAATCTGACAGGATTTAGCCCAACTACATTTCAAAAAATTACCATAAACAAAAGGTTACAACTTAATTAGGGAAAAATCATGATTGATGAAAAACTACATATTATATTAGCGGAAGATGATATAGATGACCGCCTCTTTTTTAAAAGCGCATTTAAAGATTTAAAGCTTGAATATGATTTGACTATATGCGAAGACGGTATACAGTTGATGGATTATCTTGCAAATAGGAATACCGCCCCTCACATTATTTTTCTGGATTTAAACATGCCGGGTAAAAATGGGCTTGAGTGTCTTAAAGAGCTGAGAGGGAACCACGCCTACCGCGATACCTCAATTGCTATTTATACGAGTTTAGCTTCCAGCCAAAACCATGAGGAAGCGTTTATTAGAGGTGCTAACATTTTTATAAAAAAACCAAGAGAACTTAGCGAACTTAAAAAAATACTTCTTGAAGTTATCTACATTAACTGGCAGTATGTTAGCGATGGACTTAACAAAGAAAATTTTATGATAAATTATTAGGGGATCGTAAGATCCCCTTTTTTATGCTTTATACTTATTTTATTATAGAAGAGGAAAGTATAAGTTAAAAGCTGTACCTACACCTGGCGTACTTTCGGCAGTTATAAACCCTTTGTGCTGAACCATTATTTTTTTACAAATAGCCAGACCAATACCTGTACCCTCATATTTATCTTTTGCATGCAAACGTGTAAAAGGCTCAAAAATATCTTCGGCATCTTTTTGAGAAAAGCCTATTCCATTATCTGCAACCTTAATTTTGCAGTAGTTTACCTGAGGCTCTCCACCAAGAATGGTTACTTCATTAGATTTTGGGTTAGAGTAACTTATTGATATTTGAGGTGGTATATCGGCTTTACTATATTTAAGTGCATTGCCTATAATGTTCATAAATAATTGATGCACCAGCGCAGGGATAACATACAAATCTGGCATATTGCTGATTATTATAACAGCTTTTTTTGCATCAATAATTTCTTTCTTTTCATTTAGCGTATCCTGAATAAGATGTTTAATATCTGTTTCCTCAAGTTCAATATCATCTACGTTGCTTATATGTGAGTAGTGTAAAAGGTCGTTAATAAGCTGCTGCATGCGGGTGGTAGATACTAAAATCCTTTCGAGGTAAGTATCGGCATCTTCAGATAATTTGGTGCCATTATCCTCTATAATTAGTTTGCTAAATGTATAAATTTTACGCAACGGTTCTTGCAAATCGTGGCTTGCAACGTAGCTAAATGATGTAAGCTCTTTATTATTTTGTTCTAATTCCCTGTTATTTTGAACTAATGAATTGTTTGCAGCCCTTATATCAGATATATCTTGCAGGGCAACTAAAATTAATTGCTCGCCCAAGTTCTCATTTATGATAGGGCGAATGTTTATTAATATAGTACGGTCGCCTACATCAGGAACGCTGACAGTAACTTCAATATCCTCTAATTTTAATCTATCAGGTAATATCTGGTATAACTTTTCCTTAAAATCGGGCGCATTCCAAGATCCGGGTATTGTATCAAAAAATGCTTTACCCTCCAAAGCATGCTCATTGGTTTTAAAAAATTTATAAAAGGCTGCGTTAGCACTTCTCACCCGCATCCTGTCATTTAGTACCAGCAATGGCTCCCGTATGGTCTCAATAATAGCTTCAGAATACAGTCTGGACATAGTAAGTTGCGATTGCCTGTCCATAAGCTCGTCGTTAACAGTAATAAGCTCTTCGTTATTAGATTGTAGTTCTTCGGCAGATGTTTCCAGTTCTTCATTTAAAGTTTGCAATTCTTCACTATTACTTAATAGTTCTTCGTTTGCGCTTTGCAGTTCTTCATTTACAACTTCCTGGTCTTCGGTAACCTTCCGTATGTCCTCGCGCATTTGCTCTATTTCGGCCTCAAGCTGTTTAATGCGTAAACTATCTTCATTTTTACGTTGGCTTGCAGTTAGCTTTTGTGTTATCGACGGGTTAACCTGCTTAAAAAGTATTAGGTAATGATTTTCACTTACACCATCTCCTAATAGTATCACTTCAAAATTTACGCTGTAATCTTTACCCTTAACCGGCACGTTTTCCTTCTTTACGCGCTCGCCAGTATCTTTACATTTCACCAGGGCTGTTCTTAATTCAAACACAATACCCTCCCGCGCCATTTTGTAGATATTAAAATTTGGCTTTCCGGGTTGTTGCATTAAAAAAGGTTCGGTATTTCCATGAAAATGCAAAATCTCCTTACTCTCATCAATAATTACACCTGCGGGAGTAAAGTCAGAAAATAATATTTCTTTAGCAATTTTATATATATCAGGTTCTGTTGATACTTTTTTAAGTTGCGCATGCGGTTTAGACGATGTCATTCGCTCACTCCTGTCCACACTCATTGTAATAAAATTATCGCCGGTATTTCTCCTCATGAATATTTTATTATTTCGGGCCAGTGGCTCAAAAAGGGTAGGAACTGTGCCAACAGATTCTGATTTTCCTAAAAATAAAATTCCGTGCTCGCGTAGCGCGTAATGAAAAGTGTTGAGGGCCTTTTTCTGTAAAAAAGGATCAAGGTATATTAGCACATTTCTACACGATACCAAGTCTAGCTTTGCAAACGGTGGATCTTTAACAAAGTTATGAACAGCAAATACGCACATATCGCGTATTTGTTTATTTACGTGGTACCCCCCCTCAATTTTAGTGAAATATTGCTTTAACCGTTTTTCGGATACATTTTGCACTTCTTGCCGGTTATATATACCGGTACGTGCTTTGTTAATAACATTTTCTGAAATATCTGATGCAAATATCTGAACTTTTATATCAGACTCTATGTTACTCAAATATTCATGCAGGCTAATGGCTAAAGAGTAGGCCTCCTCGCCTGTAGAGCAGCCGGCAACCCACATTCTGATACTATCATCAGGTCCTTTTTTTTGCATAATATTTGGTAACACCGTTTCCGGCAGCGTCTCAAATATTTTACTATCCCTAAAAAAGTAGCTAACTGGTATAAGCACATCGTTAAACAGCGCATCCTGTTCGCTAATATTAATACGCAGCAAATTTAAGTATGCCTCAGATGTAAGCATTTTGGTTATAACCATTCGTCTTGCAATTCTTCTGCGAATGGTAGGTTGCTTATAATGCGAAAAGTCATGACTGGTTCGCTGTTTCAAAGTTCGTAAAATTTGCTTAAAGCTGTAGTCGTCCGTTTTTTGAAGGTTTATATCTTCATCTATATAAGCGTTGCTCCTTTCATAAGCCAGATCAATATTCTGCAATTGCGCCGGCATCTCTTCAACCTCAAGCACAAAATCTACCGCACCTGCCCGTATAGCGCTAAGTGGCATGCTACTAAATGCTGCCGACTCCGGGTTTTGCGCATAGGTAGATCCGCCACATTCCTTAATTGTTTTAAGCCCCATAGTGCCATCAAACCCGGTACCTGATAAAATTATGCCTCTCGAAAAGCTTTTATGAACCTCTGCCATCGAATTAAAAAATATGTTGATAGGCATATTAACCTTTTTACCTTTTTCACGTGGCTCCAGCCTAAGTTTGCCATCATAGGCTGTAAGGATTTTATTCTCCGGGATAATATAAATATTATTAGGAGCAAGATTAATATCATCTTTAATTTCATGAACCGGTATTTCCGTTTCTCTAGCTAATATTTCCGGAAGCAAACTTTCGTGTGCAGGCGCAAGGTGCTGAACTAACACATAAGCCATTCCTGATGTTGGAGATATATTGTGTAATAGTTTTTTAAAGGCGTCAAGCCCACCGGCAGATGCCCCCACACCAACTACTGGGAAATTTTGTATAATCGACTCTTCCGGTAAACTATTTTTAGACATAGGGTAATAATAAGGTAGTTGGCAAAGATACTAAGTATTTACAGTTTAAAAAAAGCGATAACTTTTTAAAGGACTTCAGATTATTAAAAAGCAGGCTATAATCGCGACCTAATATTTAATATTCAATTTATTATACATATTTTAACTACGTATTTTGTAACTAACATTAATCAGGTAAGTAATTTCCTAAACGATAGTTTATGCTTACTGGAAAATTTTGTAATTATAATTACTTATTATGCAAGCATAATAAACCATAATAGAGAATATCATAAATGTTTTAGAATTATTAATGATGTAACCTGATTGCAAAATTGTGTAATATAAAGCATCTTTAAATGGTGAACTTTGAGTTATAACATTAAAATAAACAATTATGAAAAATTTAAATAGAGCATTCCTGGGTTTATCCCTTGCTTTATGTCTATCTCTGGCATCTTGTAAAGATAATGCAGGTCAGGGCGGTAGCGATGCAACTGGTACAGGCACTGAACACGAAAGTGATTATAACGGTACATCTACAGAGAGTGCTACCGGTATGGGAGCTAACGATTCTACAACAGTAGAAACAGGTAACTCTGGCACAGGGGCTGAAACAACGGGAAGTACATCGGGTTCAGGCACGGGCACATCGGGCTCAGGTACTAATGGTTCAGGTACCGGAACTTCAGGCTCAGGCAGTGGCACTTCAGGTTCAGGAAGCAGTAATTCCGGGTCGGGCTCAGGAATGGGTACATCAGGCTCAGGTTCTACTTCAGGATCTGGCGGATCAGGTTCTTCGGGTACGACTACCCAACCTTAATATTTTTGTTGCTTTTTAGAAATTACCGGAACCTTATAGTTCCGGTTTTTTTTTGCCTTAACAAAGTGTTAACCATTTAAATGTAACACAACTGTAAAATTGTGCAAGTATATCCTTTAAATAATTAATGAACTTTGAGAGTGTGCTATCCAATTTAATAAATTAAACACTACAATTATGTTAGCAATGAATTATAGAGGCCCGTTTAGAGTACGGGCAGACCATAAACCAACTCCCGAAATTTTACATCCTAATGATGCAATTGTACGCGTGCTACGATCTTGTATTTGCGGATCTGACTTACACTTGTATCATGGCCTTGTGCCCGATACGCGTACAGGATCTACGTTTGGGCATGAATTTATTGGTGAAGTGGTAGAGATAGGCTCATCTGTACAAAATTTAAAAACAGGCGATAAGGTAATGGTACCCTTTAATATTGCGTGTGGGAAATGTGCTTTTTGCCGACAGGAATTATTTGGTAACTGCCATGAGTCGAACCCCGAAGCTACTGCGGTAGGGGGTATTTTTGGATATTCGCATACAGCGGGTGGTTATGATGGCGGTCAGGCCGAATATGTTCGTGTACCTTATGCAGATGTTGGCCCAACTATTATTCCTGACTGGATGGATCCTGATGATGCTGTATTGCTTACAGACGTTGTTCCTACAGGTTACCAGGCTGCAGAGATGGCCGGTATACAACCAGGAGATACTGTTGTTGTATTTGGTGCAGGGCCTATTGGTATTATGGCAGCAAAATGTGCATGGCTTTTTGGTGCGGGACGTGTAATCTTAATAGACCAATTAGATTACCGACTTGAATTTGCTGAGAAATATGCACAATGCGAAGTCTATAACTTTAATTTTATAGGAGATCCTGTTGTGTTTATTAAAACAATGACAGATTCTCTTGGAGCAGATGTTTGTATTGATGCCGTAGGTTGTGAGGCTGCGGGTAATACTATGAATACCATTCTTGGTCGAAAAATGCTTTTACAAGGTGGATCAACCACTGCATTACATTGGGCGATAAACTCAGTTAAAAAGGGTGGTATAGTTTCAATTGTTGGCGTTTACGGCCCTACTGATGCTTTAGTGCCAATTGGTAATGTTGTTAATAAAGGTATTACCATTCGCGCTAACCAGGCATCGGTAAAACGTTTATTGCCAAGGCTGATTGAGCATGTTAAAAATGGCGTGCTTAATCCTAAAGAACTTATTACCCACAGGATACCGCTGGAAGAAGTTGCCGAGGCTTACCATATTTTTTCTGCTAAGCTCGATAATTGTATCAAGCCGGTGCTTATTCCGCCATCGGTAAGAAGTTAATAACAGATTTATTCATTTAAATTTATAGAAAATGATAACAGACGAAACAAGTCCATCTGACTTTAAAAATATTAGGGGCGGCGACTACAGCCATATAAAAGGGTGGGGCATTGATGCCGACGTAAAGAATGACCCAACCTACCCAATGAAAAACCGGACGGATGAAGAACAGCAAGGTTACACTTGGGAACGACCGGAACAGCAACCTGATCACGTAGAAATACTAAAATCTGTCGAAAGGCCTAACCTTACAGCAGTTTTTGGTACCGCCTCGCCGCCATCAGGACTGAGCGGTGCTATCAGGCGTGTGGCTTACAAGTACAGCGAGTCAAGTTACGGCCGCTGGTTACCGCTTGTGCTTGCTGACCGTATTGGTGCGGTTGAGGGTGTAATTGAAGATATTGCCCGAGGCCACATACCCAATATTTTTGCTGAGCGCGGATGGAATGCCGAGTGGAAGTACAACCGTAAAAATTTTGTAATTAAGGTTGCGGCCGGTACTGCAATTACTGCCCTTGCAATTGTTTTGCTTTCTAAGAAAAAGAAACGCAAAGCAGCTCGATTATAAACGATAAATAATTATGTAGTCCTGTAACTGATTTCCTGCTGATAATTTCAGCAGGAAATTTTATATTTTAGAACAATGGTAAAAGGTAAGTTAATTATTATTGGCGGTGCCGAAAATAAGGGAGACCGTGATGATACTAGAGTAGATAACTTTTTTGAAAATGGTATTCTTAAGAGAATTCTTGATGAAGCTGAGTTTGGGGATAAATCAAGAATAGAGATTTTAACCACGGCATCTGGAGTACCCAAAGAATCGGGTAACGATTATATAAAAGCTTTCAAAAAATTAAACGCCACCAATACAGGTGTGTTAAACATTGGAACCCGAGAGGAGGCAGATAGCAAAGAAAGTCTGGAACGGCTTAATGAGGCTATTGTACTTTTGGTAACAGGAGGAGACCAAATGAGATTAACTACAATATTGGGGGGTACAGCATTTGCAGATTTAATACAGAAGAAATACATAAACGAAAATTTTATATACGCAGGCACATCAGCCGGCGCGGCGGCGGCTTCAAACACAATAGTTATTGAAGGGCAAAGTGATGAAGCATTATTAAAAGGCAAGGTTAAAATTGCCAGTGGACTATCATTAATTAACGATGCAGTTATTGATACCCATTTTATACGCCGAGGCAGGATAGGTAGGATATTCCAAATTGTGGTTACAAACCCAAGGTTATTTGGTATTGGGCTAGAAGAAAACGCAGCGTTGCTTATTACTAAGAATAAGGAGATCGAAGCTATCGGCCCCGCAATGACAATATTGGTAGATGGGAGGTCTATTAAAGATTCTAACTTTAACGATATTAGAGAGGGTGAGGCATTATCGATAGAAAATTTAACGGTACACGTAATGAGTAAATATGATACATACGATCTTGATTCACATAAAATCACAATAGACCATTCGAATAATAAAGATGAATAAATAAGCATTCTTCACATGTTGAATGCTACACTAAATTCAATATTATTAAATAAAAAAGCCGCTGTACAAATTGTTACAGCGGCTTTTTTATTTTGAAGTTAAGAGGTTAAAGCGACAAATATTGCTTTAGTATTTTCTTTATCGGCGGCGGTTTCGAAAGCCTTATTAATATCTTTTAGCGGGAAGGAATGCGTAATTAATTTACGTGCATTTAATTTACCTTTCGCAACCAGGTCAAGGCACATCTTCATTTCAGGATATATACCCCAGTAAGAATAGCTGGCGCTCGATATAAGTTGTATCTCGCTCATTTGCATGCGCTGCCACTCTAATGGAATGGTTGTCTTACCCTCATCAAATCCTCCTACAATTACTACTTTACCACCTCTCCGGGCGTATGTACTTGCCTGCGGTAATGTGGTACCCATAGATTCGCCTCCGGCACATTCAAATACAATGTCTGCTCCAATATTATCGGTAAATTCCATCACTTTAGCATAGCCGTCCTCATCATCTGCATTTACCACAACATCGGCACCCAGCTCTTTAGCTACTTCCAGTGAAGACTTTACCTTATCAAATATTATCACATCTGCACCGCTGAGTTTAGCGAGCTGAAGCTGCCCGAGCCCAATAGGCCCTGCGCCAATAATTGCAACCCTGTCATTTAACTTTATGCCACTAAGTTGTATAGCATGCATACCTACAGAAAATGTATCTAATACTGTAGCTTCTTCATCGCTTACATTATCAGGCAATTTATAAAACTTTTTTGCCGGCCCGCTTACATACTGGGCAAAAGCCTGCGATACGGTTTTCATACGTACATCATAAAGATGCGGACATAAATTATATTGCTGGGCTTTACACCAGGGGCAGGTATCGTCTCCCAAAACTGTCTCTATAACAACCCGATCACCGGGTTTAACATGGGTTACAAGTTCGCCCACCTCTACAACCTCGCCGGCCATTTCATGCCCCATAATTTTGCACTCCAGTTCAGGCTCATGTTTTTTCCAGTGCCTTAAGTCGGTACCGCAAATACCTGATACCGTAATTTTTGCCAGAATCCAGTCCGGCTTATCAAGTTTAGGGATCTCAACTTCCTGTATTTCAAAATCGCCATCAGCAGTTTTTATAGCGGCAGTCATTTTATCTTTCATAGCAATTTTTTCAGCTGACACAATAAATTAAATTATTTGCAAATGTGGCCTTACCTTTAATTCAACAACGTCGCAACGTTTTGGCAGTGTTAGGCAGTAGTACACAGCGATTGCGATATCTTCAGGCATCATCATAGTAAGTTCCTCAACATTTTTAACCTCCTCGTCTTTCTCAAGTTCCTGCATATCGGTAACCACGGCGCCCGGCTCTATAACAGTTACCTTTATACCGTCCTCATTAACTTCTTTACGAAGGGCAGAAGAAAACCCTTGTATACCGGATTTAGTTGCCACATATACTGAGCTGCCTTTTTCGCGTACATCGGCGCTCATAGAGCCAATATTTACAATATGCCCTGATTTGTTAGGCTTCATGCGCTCTACAGCTTTGCTCGCACACGCCAGATATCCTACCAGGTTTGTATTGATAAGGTATTGTATATCTTCATATTCTCCGTCCTGTATACTTCCGTAACCAAGTGCCGCATTATTAATTAAAATATCAAGTTTATCAAATTTGTCGCTGGCTTCGCTAAATACTCTTTCGATATCTTCTTTTTTAGATACGTCTGCCGTAAGCCCAAATATGTTAGATGTGCCGCCAATACTTTCTATTTCGCTAAGAGTATCTTTAAGCTCCTGTTCATGCCTACCGAAAAATAGTATATTAGCACCACATTTTGCCAGTAATAATACAATAGCCCTGCCTATACCGGTGGTTCCACCGGTTACAATTACATTTTTTCCTTCTAACGACTCAGGTAAATATTCTTTTAAGTTTTCCATATTTTTTATTGTTTAATACCCAGATTATAAAAATTGCACTCATGATAAAAAACCAAGCGTATGTTTAGGGGAACATTACGCCTAGTATCTATCATTAAGGGCGGTTTTAATCTTCCTTCTTGTTTTCGTCACGTTTAATAGAATCCAGTTGACGCTTTTGATCGTCAGTAGTTGTAGAATACAACTTTTCGTTATCTACACTTTCATTTGTAATACCGTGTTTTTCTCCAACTTCTAAATGTTCGGTAAATGGTTGCTTTCTAACGCCTTCATAGCCTTCTTTATCTGATGTTGCAACTTTAGGAGCCGGAGATGAGTTTTTAGATCCCATAACTTAGTCTTTATTTATAGTATTTAAATTAAGTCCCTGAACACCGATTTAATAAATCCGTCTTCATCTGTCATTTGTTCTTTTTGCGCAAACCCTTCCGGTACAGGTGGTGCTAATTTGGGTTTTTCACCATGTGGTACAGCTTTTTCAAAAGTAAACTCACCTTTGCCATCAATAGATGGCCCATTCGTCCAGCGACCGTCTTTTTGCGAACTTCCAGAAAGGTCGGTTGCAATGTCTGTCGACAGAAACGAATAACTAAATTTACTAATTTCTTCACTTTGAGGAAAACTGTTTGGTATAGGATGATTGCCTTTTAATCCACCAATTTCTTCAAGCACTGCAAGCCACTGGTTTTGGTGCATAGTATCGCGGGCAATTAAAAATGCAAGCATATCCTTCATACCCTTATCCTGGGTAGAATTCCACAAACGGGTGGCCAACACCCTTCCGGTAGATTCAGCCATCACGTTAGCATACATATCTGCAGCTAAATTTCCGCTGCCTACAACCCACGATCCGTTAAAAGGCACTCCGTTACTGTCTGTTGCCATTGCCGCAAGCCCGGAAGACAGGTAGTGCCTCGGGTCTGCGCCGCCCATAATTGCTTCAACAATTGGGCTATCAGCAGCCATTTCATCTTTAAGGTCGTTAGAAGCTGTTTCAAGGTTAAGTGCTACTGCTGTGGCAAGCATCTCAATGTGCGCCATTTCTTCGGTACCTGTTTCTAAAAGCATATCCCTATACTTAGCAGGCCCTCTCGATCCCCAGGCCTGAAACATGTACTGCAGGCAAACTCTAATTTCTCCTTCAATGCCGCCAATTGCCTGTTGCAGCATTTTCGCGAACATTGGGTCTGGTTTTTCTACTTTAACTTCGTACTGAAGTTTAGAATCGTGGTAAAACATAAGCGTAAGTTTAATTTGTTAGATATTTAAAATTACAAACTACTGCTAAAGCCCTCTTTACATAACTTTTCATAAATGTTGCATCTCTGCAAATCGTTATATAAATAATGTAAGCTGTATGTAAAACTGTATAAGTTGTGTAAATTTTTCTGGTATAATTTTATATAAATCAAAACTCGATTTATATGAATTCATTAAAACTACCGCATCTTTCAAAGTCGTTACTATTATTAATTCCAGCAATTTTTTTAATAAGCAGTTGCTCAACATGGAAGCTTGGCGCCTCCGGCCAACGTAAAATTGCAGGCAAAACCTATGTAATAGTAGGAGCGTCGAGCGGGTTTGGTCGTGGTGTAGCGCAGGAGCTTGGCAAGTGCAAGGCAAATGTAGTATTAGCAGCCCGCCGTACAGATTTGCTTGAAGAAATAGCCGATACAATACGCGCAAGCGGTGGTACCGCATTAGTTGTAACAACAGATATTAGCAAACCCGAAGATGTACAACGGTTAGCTAGCGCAGCGATTAACCAATATAAAACTATTGATGTGTGGATTAATATGGCGGGGGTAGGCGCCATAGGACGTTTTTGGGAAATACCAACCGAAGACCAAGCCAGGGTTATAGATGTTAACCTTAAGGGTTTTATTTATGGTAGCCATGTTGCAATACAGCAATTTATTAAACAAAATCGTGGTGTACTTATAAATATGGGCTCGGTTGATAGTGAAACTCCTCATGCTTACCAAGCCATCTATTCATCAAGTAAAGCGGCTATAAGAAGTATGGATCTTGCATTAAGTCAGGAACTACGGTTAAACAAACATAAAAACATAAAGGTAGTAACCATCGAACCCTGGGCAGTCGACACTCCGTTTTGGCGTCATGCATCGAATTATACAGGTGTAGAGCAAAAGTTTGCTTTAATGGATGAGCCTGATAAAGTTGTGAATGCCGTTTTAAGAAAATCGATAAGGCCTAAAAAGATCGTTCCGGTAGGGTGGAAGGCAAAAGGGTCGTCATTCATGGCAAATGTATTCCCGAGATTCAATGAAAGAGTAACAGGTAGGGTTTCGCATAGGTATCAAATAGAGATGCCACCGGCAGCACCCAATACTAAAGGTTCTATATATAAACCTATGGAACAGGGGAGGGGTGTAGATGATGGTGTCGATGAGCGCATGAAAAAGCAAAAAAAAGACCGTAAGACCGATTAGAAAACCACAGCGGCTTCTGAATAGCGTTTACATAATTTCGCGTGATATTTACATTATGTAGTTGATTAATAAAGTTTTAAGTTTTTTTTTGCTTGCTCTTAATATATAGAACGGTAATTTTATACAAGCAAAATTTAGCAGCTTATTTAATTACTCTAATACACATTTTATGAAAAAATATCCTGTAAAAATAGTAGCATGCGCAGCACTTTTAACTATTACATTATCATGTAATCAGAATAATCCGCAGGGCGAGATATCCAAAGGGAATAATGATAATACAAGTGCGCCGTCGCCATCAAATGAAGGGCAGCCCAGCACAAGCGTAGATAGCGCATCGTTAGGGAAGCCTTCTCAAGATCCAGAGGTAGGAGGAAATACCTCTAAACCAGGCGAAGGAAATTACATATCCGGCACCGGAGCAAATAACGGGTCTGGTAAAACAGGCGGTGGATGAACGAGTACATTATAATACATCAACATACTTAAACAACATTTTACCATGAAAAAATCATTTTTAACGTTGGCTGCTTTACTGGCATTTGGTATAGCATCAGCACAGACAACGAACAACAGCACGACGAAAAGTAGTACGGGAAACCGTTCGGCTACCAAGACGACTAAAGCAAATTCCGATGCTAACCAACAATCGGATGCCAATGCTACATCTACCGGTGCTAATCGTAAAAGCAGGAGGGCTAATAAAGCAACTACCACCTCCGGCTCCGGAACAGGTACCAGCGGCAGCGGAACTACAACTGGCTCAGGAACCGGAACCGGAACAGGCACAAGCGGCAGTGGAACAACAACAGGCTCTGGAACCAATATGGGGTCTGGAAGTGGTACTGGCACAAGTGGCAGCGGAACAACAACAGGCTCGGGAACCAGTATGGGCTCTGGAACCGGTACTGGCACTAGCGGCAGCGGAACAAATACAGGATCTGGAACAGGTACTGGTAGTGGCACTACATCAAGACCTTAATTAATCATTTATTTGCAGAGTAACTCTGTGCCAATTGTAATTTTCATCCTATTACTATTAATTTTTATAATAGTAATAGGATGTATTATAAATCAGCATAGCTGTAATTAAGCTACGCACAACTAAATTAAAAATGAAAAAGTTAGTTTATATATTTCTATTTGCATTAACCACATCGGGTTTATTATTTTCATGCAGAGACGATTCCCAAGGGCAGGGCTCTAACGCTAATACCCAGACAGGTAGTAAAAATTACGGAGAAACGGAGGGCGCGAAAAATGCACAGGCCGCCGATACTGAAGGGGCGGCTGGCGCTGGTCGTGAAGAGACAAATCAGTAAAACTTATTATATTTCATATAAGCCGTTGTTTTAATATACTGATTAACAACCTAACCAACTAAATCCAATTATCATGAAACTACTAAGTACAAAAATACACGGCGTTATCGATTATCTTGCAGCATTTGCATTATTAATAATACCCTACTCATTGCATTATGATATTTCAACTATGCCGGGAGGAATATTTATTATACTTGGCGTTAGTACAATAATTTATAGCATTATTACAAAATATGAGTATGGCATTTTAAATATATTGCCAATGAAAGTTCATCTGGCTTTAGATATATTATCAGGAATACTGTTGGCATCCTCACCATGGTTATTTGGTTTTAAGGATGAGGTTTTTCTCCCACATTTAATATTCGGACTGTTTGAAATTGTCGCAGGGCTAATTACTACATCTAAAACTAGTGTAAAACTTTAATTAAATTGTTTGGTTAACTGGGTATCGTGGCTTAGGTGCGGTACCCTTTTTTATTTTATGCAAACCCTGTAGTAGTAGTTAAAAATGAAAGCAAAATAATACAAAAAGTTGAAACAATTTTGTAAATTTCTATATGAAAAAAATTACAAATTTATATTTAGCAAATATATAGATAGTAAGTTGTACTATAATTATCTAACAATCTTAAAGTCATTTAATTGGTTACGAATACACTATTAATACATTTTATAAATTGAGTAGTAATACTATGAAATTTGCTTAACAAACTAATTGAATAAGATAAATATAAACTAACCTTACATATAATGGAACCTATATCTGCCTGGACAGCCACCTCACAACTTCGATTAAAAGAAGGTAAACTCCTTAAAGAAATAGCATTAACTGATTATAAACTGAAAATTATTTCCTCAGAATTCTGCCTCTGGATAGTTGCAATCTGGCCTGATGGTGGCGAAATATCATTTAGGGCTGCCTATGCCACTAACGATGAGTTAGAAGTAGAGCTTAGTGAAGAAGGTGATTATACAATAGTAAATTTAAAAGGTATTACTGTAAATATTAAAGTTACTATTACAATACCCAACGAAAGTAAGCCTGTGTTTAGGTACACAACGCTGTTTACACCTGTTTTTGATATGCTAATACCCTACTGGCCGCGCGATATTATGCCTCTTTTTGATGATGAGGGAAATACGCAAAATACAAAGGGTTCTATTCACGCCGCGCAGGTTGGCACCCGGTCCGGGCAATTGTTTTTCAGTCTCGACGAGCCAAAAACAGGTTCAGTATTCTACTTTCAAAATCTAACCTCGCTTAATAAATATTGTGAAGATACAGAAACTTCTGCAGGCGACCTGGTAGGCGGCTCATGGCCGGAAATTGGAATGAAGCTGCCTGTTACTACTAAAAATAAACCGTTAAAAGCCGGCGAGGAGTATATTGTATCAGATGCATATGTACTATTAAGCAATGATATCCCAGAGGATAATTATCAAATGTCTCAGCAATTTTTAAATTATCTGGCAGATATTTATGTAATGTTGCCGCATCCTGAAACAGAATATCATGATTGGCCTGATATTTTACATAGAGGCCTTAATGATCTCGAGAATCATAAGGGTTGCTGGCAATTTGCCGATGGACGCTCATACTTAAATGCTTATGTTGCCGATTATAAAACTCCACCTGAAATTATGGTACAGCTTGCCGTACTGCTGCCTCTGATTGATTTTGATCGCTGGAGCGGCGAAAACCACAGCCCGGTTATAGAAACATTACATAACGGATTGGAGAATTTTTATGATGAAGAACTTGGCACAATTGTAAGGTGGCTGCCCGCAAAGGAAAAAAATCTGGATTGGAGTGAAGAGCAGAAAAAGCCCGATGTAATGGATTCTTGGTACCTGCATCATCCATTACTTAACCTTTCACGGCTAGCGCTTAACGGAGATGAGGTTGCTAAAAAGTTATTACTAAATTCTATCGACTATGTTATAAAAGTAGCGCATCATTTTAAATATGAGTGGCCGGTGTTCTATAAAATGAGTACACTTGAAGTTGAAAAAGCAGAAACCCAAGAGGGCGAAGGCGGCGAAAAAGATGTACCGGGGGCCTATGCTCATTTAATGATACAAGTATGGCAGCTAACAGGCGACCAAAAATATTTTGATGAGGCAGTTGCTGCTGCAAGAAAACTTGATGGACTTAGTTTTGATATTTTTTATCAGGCAAATAATACCGCGTTTTCGGCAGGTGCGCTGCTCAGGTTGTACAAGGAAACTAATGATGAATTGTTTCTTAACTTAAGCTATTTGTGTATTGCCAGTATACTTAAAAATGTACAATTGTGGGATTGTAACTATGGTAATGCAAAACATTACCCTACCTTTTTTGCAATTTACCCTCTTAAAGATGCGCCTTATACCGCCGCTTACGAAGAGCAGGAGGTGTACGCAGGGATAATTACATTTTTAAAAGAAGCAGAGGGTTTAGATATATTACCATCGGTAAAACTATTATTAGCAGAACTTGTAAAATATGTTATTAACAGAGTGTCATATTACTATCCCCCGAGGCTGCCAAAGGAAGTTTTGGTAAAAAATGATGAAGTGAAAACGGGCGAGATAGATCCTAATTTATGGATTGCACTCGAAGATTTACAAGATGGCTGGAATCCAAGCGGGCAGGTAGGCCAGGAGGTATATGGGGCAGGTATTGCATTTGGTATTGTGCCAAGGCAGTTTCATATAGTTAATAATGCAGGGTTTATGGTATTTACAGAGTATCCAATATCCGACTTCACTTTAAATGACAATAAAATAACATTGTTTGCTAAAGGGGATGAGTGCCTATCTTTCCGGATGGCCATTTTACCATTAACAGACGATAACAAAATGGCAGATGTAGTTGTAAACTACCAAGCAAATGATAAAAGTACCATCAAAGTGACACCCATACATAATAAAAAGGATTATAAAGAGTATAAGCTAGCAGGAAACATTTTTGTAGAAGTACAATGGAAGTAACTATTAAATTTAAGTTATTTTTAGGTTTTAGGTATGCGTCAAACTATTTATTTCTACATGATTAAGCCAAAAAAACAAATATATTTTTTGAGATTAAATATATATTTATATATTTGTAAAAATAATTTATAACCCCAAAATTATGAAAAAGAACCTTTTAAAATGGTCTTTGCTTGCCTTTATGTTGGTGAGTAACCTTGTTGTATTTGCACAAACTGGACCTGCTCAACCGCAGCCAGATGTTGAAGGGGATGATGTCCCTCTAGATGGCGCTCTAATTTATCTTGCGATTGTAGGTATTATGTTTGCAGTTTATTATTTCTCGAAAATGCAAAAACAAAAATTACAAGCTTAATATAAGCTTTACTATAATCTGGGCTCCTTATTAAGGGGCCTTTTTTTGTACCCAATTTTCATTTAAAATTTATAAATTTCAAGTGCTTTATTTTAGTTTCTATATATAGTATGATAAAACACCTATTATATATATAGATGCAGATTCAATGCAGTGTAATTATAAGTCAGAACGCCACTTAATTTTTTTTTCAATTACAAAACTCACGTTAACAAACAGTTAACAAACAATGAGAAAATAAGTTAAAAAAAAGGTTTGAAAAAGCTTTGAAAAGGGAAAAGAAGTGTTACTTTTGCACCCGCATTAGCAAACAAGTTCTGACACAAACTG